>Ga0299912_10000020_pt1 | contig 228532 bp, 215 predicted proteins | sample RVTome_2_FD_207667 | JGI IMG/M metagenome (GOLD analysis project Ga0299912, IMG submission 207667) | Soil microbial communities from uranium-contaminated site in the Upper Colorado River Basin, Wyoming, United States - RVT95D214 (version 2) ... | reverse complement strand
ATCCGAATGGGGAGAACGCTGTCATCAGGATCGCGGGCGAGATCATCCCGTTCGTCGGAGCACCGCTCATGATCTTCGGGGCGATGTTGTCCGCTATGGCCGCGCTGAATGCAACCGTGTTCTCCTCGTCCAGGGTGAGTTTCGCGATGGGGCGCGACGGATCGCTCCCGAAGCTGTTCGGGGTCATTCACACTACGAGGAGAATTCCGCACAACGCTATCCTTGTCACCGGCGGCATGATGCTCTTCATGGCGCTGTTCTTCCCGCTTGATGTTGTCGTCGCGTCGACTTCGATCATGTTCTTGCTCCTCTTCACCCTCGCCAACGTAGCATCCATGGGTCTGAGGAACAGGCTGACTGAGTTTGACGTTGGCTACAGGACCCCGCTTTTCCCGCTGTTCCCGGTGGTCGGGGCCCTTCTCTCCCTGACAGTCGCAATATACTTGTGGTGGTTCATCCCCGAAGCGTGGTACGTGGCCGGGGCATGGCTGATCGCGGGGATCGTGTTGTCCATCTTCGCTCGGCCCGTGGAAGAACCGGTCTCGATTGCGGAACAGAAAAGAATACCTCAACGTCCCCTCACGAAAGCCGAGATTGAACGATATAGGGTCTATCTTGCCCTGGGAGACATGGGAGATCTTAGGCTCGTGGAATCGGCCGGCATCTTAGCCCGTTACTTCAAGGGTGAGCTCACGCTCAACACGATAATCGAGGTCCCAAGGGCTACCCCCTTAGAGGCAATAAGCAAGGACTACGTGGACGAGGTTTCCGCCAGCCTGCGCAAGGCAACCAAGATTGCCCCGACCACCGTGCGAGTCAGGCCCATCGTGTCCGTTTCCTACGACGTCGCTGGATCGATACTTGACCAGGCGAGACACGATGCAGCCAATCTGTTGGTGCTCGGCTGGAAAGGAACCAGAAGGCGAGGAGGGACGATATTGGGGCGCAATCTGGACAGGGTAGTTCGCGAGGCGCCTTGCGATGTCGCAATAATCAAGACCAAGAGGTTGAGTCGCAGCATCCAGAGCATTCTGCTCGTGAATGGCGGATACTACGAGACCAGGAAGGCACTGCTCATGGCCCTCCCGATCGCTAAGGAGTACGGAGCGAAGATACGCATCCTCTCGCCCATCACGGCCGACGGTCAGATCGAGTTGGTGAAGGGCAATGCGGAGCGGCTGCAGCGAATGTGCGAACGCATCGAGGTTCCGAGCGAGATCAAGATGGTCCACTCTAAGTCGTTCGTGAACACTGTCCTCCAGCACGCCCCTCAGAGCGACATTCTCGTCATGGGCGCAGGGCACCAACACGCCTTGGAGAAGACAATGTTCGGGGCGACCTATGACCGGATCATCCGGTCCGTGGATGTCCCGGTGATGATAATCAAGACAGTGAAGGCTGTGAAAGCCAGGGCAGGAACAGCATCTGGTAGGCCCTGAGCGTCATTGGAATACCCTACGCGATCCCCGCGCCAAACAACTCATCGAGAGCCCGTCTCGCTGTCCTGGTGAGACCCAGGGACCGCGCCTCGTCGATTGAGACCCACCTCATCTCAGTGACCTCTGCGCTCGGCTTCTCCTCCCCTCCCACCGGCTTGACCAAGAAGTCGACAAGGACATAGTGATACTTGATCCTCTTTTCGTCATCCCGTTCTATCATATCGAAGACATTTATCAGTTCCAGGACATCAACCTTCAATCCGGTCTCTTCGAGGGTCTCCCGGGAGCAAGCCTCGCTGAGCTTCTCGCCGACCTCCACCAGCCCCCCCGGGATGCTCCACTTGCCCGCACCTGGGGCAAAAGCTCTCTTCACGACCAGTATCTTGCCATTCTTGATGGCCACAGCGCCCACTCCGACCAACGGGGCTGCGGGGTATTCTCTGCGGGGCTTATCCGCACACCGTTCTGGGGTCATCCTATCTGATTCTCCGTGCCTTTCTGATGTACAGCAACAACGCCGTGCTAATGATAATGGTACCGAACACCAGGGCAATTATGAGGGGATAAATGCCGACGCCTTCGCGGTAGCCATTGACGTCAAGAATCGCGGCTAACAGGGCCTTGGTGACCTCAGCCATCTGGCTCTCGGACAGAGTGTCGGACGTGTCACTGTCCAAATGGTAGTTGGGGTTCATCAGCTCGCCATCGTGAAGCTCCTCGATCACGAGGACGCCGCGATACCCCGCCATCCAGAAAGGATAGTGGTCGCTGTATGGGTGGGAGGGATAGTGCTCTGGGACCAGCTCAAGGTCCAGGCCAAAGTCCTCGACAGCTCCCGCGGCGGCCTCCGCGAGCTCGTCAATCGGCTCTTTCGTGAAGAAGTTGACGTAGTTGGCATCCCCTCCCCTGTATCCTATCATGTCAACAATGACGGTGTCAGCATATTCCGCCCCAGTCAGTTTCTCTCTCTGCACGAAATACGTGCTTCCGTTGAGGCCAGACTCCTCGGCCGCGAAAGCGACGAACTTGACGGGAGAGTTCATTTCCATGTCTGACAAGAGCGTCGCCAACTCGATGATCGCGGCAACGCCGGAGGCGTCATCGTCGGCTCCCGGTGCCAAGTAGTTCTCGCCTCCGGTGTGGTTTTCATCGTCGGCGTTTATGCTGTCATGATGTGCTCCGAAGAGGTACTGCGGCGTTTCTGGATGGTGTCCTTCGATTGTGGCAATCACGTTGCTTGCCCTGTGTCCGTAGACTGTGAAGTTCTGGTACATGACGTTCAGACCCATTTCCAGAAACCTCGCGAATACGTACTCGGCGACCTCCCCTGATGTGTTGAGATAGAACGCTCGCGACCCAAAGGACTCGAGGTCCTCTATCGTGGCCATGATTCTCTCTCCGGAGACCTGCCCCACAATCTCGCCACGCCAATCCGCCAGAGCGGTGGTCGCTCCAAAGGGTACAACGAGGACCAATGCAAGGGAGAGAGATGCCGCGGTCTTCACAGAGTCAGGAATGCAGCCATGAGATCGTGTCTTGCTCATCTTCAGCCGGAAACCTCCCGAGACGGACCTCCTGGCATCTGTGCAGGGAGTTATAAAGAGCTATGGAGATTCTCTTTCGTGGACATTGAGAGTTTCTTTTCCCGCGCCGCGACTAAGTATCGCGCGAAGGATGTCAAGGTGGTGTTCCGCGAATTCACGGAACTGAAACATACCTGGAGCCGAGAGAATGGCTGTCTTGAATTCAGGGTGAGCGACTACCTGGATAACGCTCCTGATATCGTCCTGGAAGGGATGGCGGAGTACCTCGTTGGCAAGGCTCATGGGAGGGATGCGTCGTCCGGAGCAGTGAGCGCCTATCACCGCTACGTCAAGTCGAAGGAATTGTGGGGCGGCATCAGCGAACGCTATCTTGGCAGATCGAGGGCGATATCGACGGATCCAGTAGGCGCGCACAGGGACTTGAGAACCGTCTTCTCCTATGTCAACGTCAATTATTTCGGGGGAAGGTTGAGGACACCTACCTTGGCCTGGGTTCGGGAGTCCCCGGCAACAAGGTTCGGCTATTTCTTCCCGCAGCTGGACCTGCTCGCGGTGAACAGGATCACGGATGCGGAACGGGTCCCGCGCTATGTTCTCGAGTTCGTGGTCTATCACGAGCTGCTTCACCATGTCAACGCAGACAACGGGAACGACCGAAGACGACTCCATCACACGAAGGAGTTCAGAGAGCAGGAAAGACGTTTCTCGGCATATGCGGAATCGGAGAAATGGCTCCAGAAGCTCCTCATGGAGCACAGGGCGAAGAAGTGAAGGGCGAGGTGTCCCCCAGGCGTAACAGCGCGGTTCATGGCATGCTAACGCACTCTCGCCGCCCTGACCCTCCTGGGGGTTGTGTTGTGCCTCGCGTTGTCCCCTACACACGTCCCGGTGGCTCACCGGATGTTCATAGAGGGACCCATACGACGCACTGTAGCCTGGTGTCGGAACACTGCCTCACGTAGATCAGCAGCATATTCTTCCAGGCAGTACTACTAGGCAGGTACCCCGATTTATGAGTTTCCCTTCAATGGCCTCGGAACGCCTTGGTGGCCCGTCCAGACCTCCTGAGAATCCTTTTATAGCCACAAGATATGCGAAAATGTGATGGCCGCGCGCATCGGCTGCTCCGGGTGGTCGTATGACGACTGGGTAGGGAGGTTCTACCCGAACGACCTTGCCAAGAAGAAGGGGGAGTGGCTGTCATACTATTCCAGGTATTTCTCCACGGTCGAAATCAACTCCACGTTCTACCGAGTTCCCAACGAGTTCATGGTTCGCGCTTGGATCGAGAGGGGGAAGCAGAGGACCGGCTTCGAGTTCTCCCTCAAGCTCCCGCAGATGGTGACACACGAGTCCATCCTGAGGGACGATGCTGAGAAGGCAGCAGCCCAGGCCTCCAGTTTCGAAGATATATGCGTCAAACCCCTTTCGGAGGCTGGCCTGCTTGGTGGGGTCCTGATACAGCTCACACCTTATTTCAAGCGGGAGGACGCTGGAAGCCTCGGAAAGCTTCGCGCGCTCCTGCAGATGATCGATACTGATGTGTACGACTACGCGGTCGAGTTCAGGCACAGGAGCTGGCTGAACGAGAGGGGGAACGAGCTGTCCGCGGACACCATCGAGATCCTCCAGGAGTTCGGGGTCGCGAACGTGATAGTGGATGGTCCAGGCTTCCCGGCGACGAGGTCCCTGACCTCCAAGCACGCCTACGTCAGGTTCCACGGGAGGAACTACGACATATGGTTCAAGGACGATAGCGAGGACGACTACAGGATGAACAGGTACGATTACCTGTACACCCACGAGCAGCTGGAGCCGTGGGTTCCGAGGCTGCAGGAGATCGTGTCGAACAGCGATAGTACGAGGATTTACTTCAACAACCACGGCCGCTCCAAGGCGGTCAAGAACGCCTTCCAGATGATGGACCTGCTCGGCATCCAGCACGAGGCGAAGGACATAGACATCCAGGACCAGAAGAGGCTGGGCGAGTTCCAGTGAGCTAGGTCACAAGCTCGGCCTTGCTGGTGCCGTCCTCGAGTTCCTCGACCTTGATCACATAGCTCATCGTGTCTCTGATGTCCTCGATGTGCGTTATCAGGAATATCTGGCTGAACTGTGCGGAGAGCCTGGAAAGGGCCACCATGACGCTCCTCTTTCTCTCGGGGTCGAGAGACCCGAAGATCTCATCCAGGATCAGGAAGTTGATGGGCGTCGCCGCGGTCCTGTCCGCGATTATGCTCGATATCGCAAGCCTAAGGCTGAGGTTCGCCAGGTCCCCCTCCCCACCTGAGAACCTGCTCAGCGGATACATAGTCCCCTGGTCATCTATCTGTATCTCGTAGTCCTCGTCCAGCTCCGCCCTGGTGTAGCGGCCATCTGTCATCGCCTCGAAGCTTCTGGAGGTCAGCTCAGAGAGCGCTGGACGAATCCTCGCTATGAGGTGGTCCTTGAAGCTGACCACGACATCCTCCAGCAAAGCGAGGTCCTCGGCGACGGTACGGTCCTTCTCGATGGATTTCTTGAGACGCGCTACGTCCTCGAGCTCCTTCTTGGTCCTCTCGACCTCGCCTTCAGCACGCTGCTTCTTGGAGACAGCCTGCATCAGCGCGTCCTTGGCCTTGTTGAGAATGTCGTTTTTTTGGTCGAGTTCCTTCTGAGCGTATTCATATCTCACCTTATTGGGTTCAAGTTTCTCGGACATGGATCTGAACTGCGCCATCTCCTTCTCGGCCCTCTCGATGTGCTCCCTCAGGGACTCGAGATCCTTCGCCAATCCATCTGCGTGTTCCTTCTCCTTCGTGAGCTTCACGAACTCATCGTGGAGTTCCTTCAGCTTCTTGTGTCGCTCCTGAACGCGGAGGTGCTCGTCCAGGGAGTAGTCAATCTTCCCGAGCGCGGCCAGCTCCTTTCTCCTCAGGCCCAGCCTATCCGCCAGCTTCCGAAGCTCCATCATTCTTTCGGCAGTCGCGGTCTCTGCCTGAGCGAGCCTCCTGCGGTCCTTCTCCATGTTGTCGCGCTTCTTCCTGAGCGCCTCCGCTTTCCTGGCCAATGATCCCAGATCCTTCTGGAGCTTCTCTATCTCGAGGTTCGCAGCGACGGACGCCTTCTCGGCCTCGCCTGCCGTTTGTGTGAGTTTGGTGATGAGCAGCTCATAGGCCTCGTCCAGCCTCCTCTCGCACGTCGGGCACTTGCCGTCCTTTCCCGCGTGCCTGATCTCCTCGAGCTTTGCCCGGTCTTTCTTGGCCGCCTCGGCTCTTTCGGATGAAGTGGTTCTGAGCTCGGCCATGCGGCTCGAGATCGAGGTCTTGTCGGCCTCGCACTTCTGGGACTCGGCTTCCACCCCCTTGATCATCGACTCAAGGTCCGTGGGACTCGCGAGTTTCGCGGAGATATCCTTCAGCTCGGATTCCCTGGCCTCCCTCTCAGTTTCCTCCTTGCCGATCTCGCCTGCAATCGCCATAGCTCTCTGGCTTTTCTCCCTCTCCTTGTCCATCAGTTCCTTCTTGTCCGTTATGTCCCGGTACTCGAGTTCTTGTTGCTTGAGTTCAGGCAATCTTTCAATCTTCTTGCCCATGGCCTCCAGTCTCTCAAGTGTGCTCTTCTCCCGCATTCTCATCTGATCGACTGCCGAACTCTTGGCGCGAAAGTCGGATTCCGCCTGGATGAATGCATCAGCATCCCTTTTCAGCTCGTCCCTCAGTTTCCTCGATCGTTCGACATCCGCGCTGGCGGACCTCTCAGTTCGCTCTGCCACGCCCAACTCATTCCCTGCCTGTTCATAGGCCGTCGAGAGCAGCGGCAACCTCTCCGCGAGGACCAGCTCCTTCTCCCTGCCATCCTCGGCCAGGAGCATCTGGGTGGCTCCCTCGATCCGGGATAACGAATCCTTCTTGTCAGATCTGATCTCTGTCAGCACGCTGTCGATACCATCGATCCTCAGCATCCTCAGGACGGTCTTCTTTCTCTCCGCCGTCTGCACGTTCTGAAGCGCGTTGAGCTCCTTCTGTCTCGCGAAGACCGAGATGTAGAATGACTTGTAATCCATGCCGATGAGTTTCTGGACCATCGCCCTGACCGAGGAGTCACCCTCCGCGAGGATCTTGTCCTTGCTCCTGATGTGAGCCTTCACAGAGAGGCTCTTGCCTCCCATCTCTCGCTCGACCCTGTACTCGATGCCGCCGAGCTCGAACTCTACAACGGCGCCGCAGGGTTCGTTGGGCTTTGAGCCAGCTCGCTTGACTCCCTCCTTTGAGGTCCTGACCACCTCCTCAACATTACCGAACAACGCCCACGCGATGCCTTCAATGATCGTGCTCTTACCAGAGCCATTGGGTCCAAGAATGCCTACTATCCCGTCGGGGAGCTCGAGCCTCACCTCCTTGAACCTCCGATAGTTCCTGAGCTCGAGATAAGTGAGCTTCATTCCTCACCTCTCGCGAGATAGGGTGCGCCGAGGGCGAGCAGCTTGTTCTTCCTGTCATCGGAGGTCTCGAGAGCCAGAACGTACTTCCTGAACTCGTCCTCCAAGAGCCCTATCTGGGTCTCCCCACCTCTGACCTTCCCTTCTTCCTCCGCGCGGTCGATCCTGAGATCAAAGTGCAGGGAGCTGGACCCGAGTCTCCTGATTGCCGGGAAGTCCAGGGCTCTGTGCGCGTCAGAGGCGACGTTGCGAATCGTGAACCTCGCGATCTTGTCTTCGATCGGCTGGGAGCTGATGGCGTCTCTTGACCTGGTCATGATCTCCGACGAGGACAGGCCTGACGCATCCAGGGCAGGAATATCCAGCATATCTCTTATCGTCAGGGGATGCAGCCTCACCTTCCCCTTGTCCAGGTCGACTTCCACAATCCCCTTCTCCTGTCCCGCCTCGGTGAAGCTGAGGCGCTCCGTCGACCCGGAGTAGTAGGCCTTCTTCAAGACCTCCTTGAACTCGTGATAGTGTCCAAGCGCCACGTAGTCCCAGTCATCTTCGAGGGATTGCGCGGAGACAGTCTGCTCGTTGAACTCGTCCATCCTGTAGGTCTCGGCACCGACGACACCCGCGTGCAGCAGCAATACGTTCTTTGAGGTCTCCCCCGAGGGCTTCGTTGTAGAGAGGACGTCTGACAGGCTAGGCGTAGTTGAGTGAGGGATTGCGTGTATCGTGAGATCCCCGGCCACGATCTTCCCGCATCCGGGTTCGTGCACAGGATGAATGTGCTTCAGGTGCTCGAATACGGAGAATATGTTCCCGGTCTCCCTGAACCTGGGTGTCGAGTGGTTCCCAGATATGAGCACGACCTCGATGCCCTCCTCCGATAGCCGCAGAAGCTGTTTCAGAGCCACATCGATCGCATTGTTGACCGGGCGCACCTTGTGGAAGAGATCGCCAGCATGTACAACGACGTCAGGTGCGAGTTCGATCGCCTTATCTACGGCCTGTCGGAAGGCGTTGTAGACGTCGGCTTCGCGCTGATTGATGCCGAGAGTAGGGTCGATCCCTGAATACGCGCTGTATCCAAGGTGAGTGTCCGATAGATGAACAAGCCTCAACGCTTCCCACTCTCCATAGTCGCAATGATGTCCTCGATCTCCGCAAGGTCGGTCGAGGAGGTGCTGAACGGAGTAGCCTCCCTCTCCCCCAGTATCTCCTCGAGCTTGGAGTCGATGGTCCGCGCGGAACCCCAGAGTGCGAGGACCGCGACTGCGACTATCGAGACTAGGAACACTGCAAACACGATATCCTGCTCGACCACGGACCTCAGCATCGGAGAGAGCAGGATGAAGCCAACAACGACATAGAACCCCAGGAATGCCCACTTCAGGGTTTTTGCAGTCGTCGTGTAACCTATGTTCTCGGCGGACTTCGTTGTGAGCATCGCCTCGCTCGTGGCGATTTCCGTTATCCTTACTGTCCTCCTCCAGATCCCGATGAGGGAATACACGACCACGACCGCCACTCCAACAACCAGGGCGCCCAGCAACACGTCTGAGCCGACGCCAAGGTCTTCCGCAAACAGTTCCACGTGCGACAATGCATTGACGCCGAATGCGACTGCGCTGACCATTACTATGACATACAGGATGAGCCTAGTAGTAGTGTTCCTCATCTCGTTTGAAGTTCTATGAGACGAGCGAGAACGCCTCTTCATGTTCCTGAACAGCAGGTTGAGGTACGAAACGAGGTAGACCGTCGACCTGGGCATTCGCTCCTCGAACGTCCTTGTGATCCTGTCCGTGTATCTCGTCGAATATGGCACTATGAGCGCAGTGAGCGTTGTTACGAGGACTATGATCGGATATATCTCTGGCCTGATCTCGACTGTTCCTCCCGGAGACCTGACTACAGAGCTGGCCATCATCAGAGAGAACTCGCCTATTGCCAGCATCCCGAGACCTGCCCCGATCGAGTTCCTTGCGCCGGAGCCGACGATGAAGGTGGCGAATGTGCTAGCGAACATCTTCGCGACCACGAACACCCCGGTTATGATGAGAACCCACTGAAGCAGGCTCCAGCTTAGCAGTTCTATGTTCACAAGCATCCCTACCGTGATGAAGAACATGGCCACAAACAGATCCCTTATAGGTTCGATCCTCCTGATCACGTCTCCGATGTACTTGCTCTCCGAGATGACCACGCCCATTATGAACGCTCCAATCGCCTCTGAGAATCCTATCCACATGGAGAAATATGCCATGGAGAACGCGAGGCCAAGGACCGTGACCACGAGAAGTTCGTTCGACCGCTGTCGCCCAACATAGTCGACCAGTATGGGCAAGACCGTGACTCCGATTACTACTGAAGTCACAATGAACGCGATGATCTTGAGAAGAAGTATTCCGAGTTCCGAAGGATCCAACGACCCGGTCGTGATCAGACCAGAAACGGACGCGAGTATGACAACCGCCGCAACATCCTCCACAACCAGCAAGCCCACGATGAGCCTCGCCTTCTCGTTGTCTATGCCTCCGCTTTCCTTCAGCGCACGGACGATGATCATCGTCGATGCGACCGACAGCATCGCCCCCAGGAGGGAAGCCTCCAGCTCGGTCCAGCCAATCGCGAGTCCGAGCTGGAACCCCACGATTATCATTATGATTATCTCCAGGGTCGCAGCGGCAATGACAGATACCCCGATCTTTCTGAGCTGTTTGAGGCTGAACTCGAGCCCTATGGAGAATGTGAGCAGGACAATGCCCAGGCTGGCGAGGAGGTTTATGATGTCCCTGATGGTGAATTCCCCTCCCGAAGGTGTCGTGACGTCAATCGATGTCACGAAAGGACCGACGAGCATTCCCGCAAGTAGGTAGCCCAGAATCATTGGCTGGCGGAATCTATGAAACAGGATCACGATGACGGCAGCGACAGCTATGACTACTGCCATGCTCATCAGGAACGCGGTGTGAAGGTCGGCCATTCTAGCTGCACCATGGGCTGTCTGTGGTCGAAACGCGCCTCGTTTTTCCCGGTTCTGGCTCCACCGATATCGTTCGGATTACTTAATTATGGCTCCTGAGGGGTTGTGTGAAGGACGAACCGGCGCACGGCCCAAGCCCTGAAATCTTCAAATCAATGCAAAGCAATCCTACCGCCCGACATGCCTGACAGAAGGATGGAGCTGTCTGCTCCAACTGAAGAGCAGCGGTTGAGGATCAAGCTCTTTGGCCTCGGAAGCGCTGGCTGTAACATGATCGAGAGGGCGCAAGTCCAGACAGTGGCGTTCTCCACTTCTGCCGCGGATCTTGAGCGGTCCACATCCGCGAGGAAGATCCTCATGGGTCCCGAGAGGCTGCTGGGGATTGCCACCGCGAAGGGAGACGTCCTTCAGCAGATACCGTCGATTGCAGGTCACGAGATTGTGGATCTCTGGAACAACGTTGATTTCTCCTTCATGATGTGCGGCCTTGGGGGATTCTCAGGAAGCCTTGGCGCGAAGATGTTCTCATCCATTGCGTGCTCCAAGGGGGTCCCGAACATGCTTCTGGCGACCGCCCCATTCTCCGCAGAGAGTTCGAGCAGACGCGCGCTGGCGGACAGGATGTTGGACGACATTCTGCACATGGGTTCTCTGTGTGTCCAATTCGACAATGACGAGCTTAGCACCCTGGCTCCCAACTTGCCTATGTTCCGCGCATTCGGCCTGATGAATGGCATAATGCTTCGCCCTATGATTGACATTTGCTCTTCGATGTCGAGGCCAGACGTCGAGGTCCTCAGGAGGGCAACAAATGGCTCCAACTATGGCCGCTTCGGACTTGGCATTGGCCGAGGGGACAATAGGGCAGAGCGTGCCGTTTCGGAGGCTCTCAGTTCCCCGTGGTTCGATTTCCCGCTATCTGATACGAAGTGCGCTATGGCGATATACTCGGCGTCGGACCCTTGGCAGAAGGAGTTCGACGAGATGCTGAGATTGACAGAAGAGAGGTTGCCTATGGCTCAGCTCCTCTGCGGCTCCTATGCCGACAACTCCCTCGGCGACCGCATCCGTTTGAGCCTGATACTATTCAGAGGAAAGAGCTGAGGGTGTTTCTGAGAGGTTGCCGCTCACGCTGTTCGAAGGATTAATACAGACGCTTGCGATACGCAGTCAGTTAACTTGGCCATCAAGAAAATCGGTCTGATTGTCAACCCTATTGCCGGAGTAGGGGGCAGAGTTGGCCTCAAGGGCAGCGACGGGGAAGAAGTCGTCAAGAAAGCTCTGGAGCTAGGCGCCGTGCCCTCCTCGCCACTGCGGGCGATCGAAGCGTTAGTCAGGCTTCGCTCCATCAAGGATACTATCGAGATCGTAGCGCCGCCTCTCGATATGGGAGAGACTGAGGCAAGGGAGAGCGGGTTCTCGCCGACAGTCCTCCAGATGGATGTTTCAATAGGTCGCACTTCCGCAGAAGACACAAGAGCAGCGGCAAGGATGATGCTGGAGCTTGCAGTGGACATCATCCTGTTCGCGGGAGGCGACGGCACGGCAAGAGACATATTCGAGGCGGTCGGGCCTAAGGCTGTCGTTCTCGGAATACCGGCAGGCGTCAAAATCCATTCTGCGGTCTATGCTGTCAATCCCAGGAGCGCTGGTGATCTCGCAGCGATGTACCTGAGGGATGAGAGGGTCGAGATCCGGGAATCCGAGGTGATGGACGTCGACGAGGAGGCCTTTCGAGATGGCAGGCTTTCCGCGAGACTGTATGGATACCTGCGCGTGCCCTACGAACAGAACCTTGTTCAGAATGCGAAATCCGGAAGTCCTGCAGCTGATGCGAACGCAACAGAGGAGATCGCTCACTACATAGTCGACACGATGGAGAAAGAGACGGTCTATGTGGTCGGACCGGGTACGACGACGCGACCAATCGTAGAGAAGCTGGGCCTGAAAAAGACCTTGTTGGGAGTGGACGTGATACAGGGATCGTCCTTGCTGGTCGCCGATGCCAGCGAGAGGAAGATACTAGAGGCGATATCCGGGAGATCTGCGAAGATAATCGTCAGCATCATAGGGGGACAGGGCTTTGTATTCGGCCGAGGTAGCCAGCAGATAAGCCCGGAGGTCATCAGGAGTGTTGGAAGGGAGAATATCGTGATCATCTCCACTCCCGCAAAGCTGGCCTTTCTCGGAGGAAAGCCACTGCTGGTCGACACAGGGGATATTCAGACCGACAAGATGCTTGGTGGCTATCACAAGGTAGTGACTGGTTACGGCCGGAGAGCCGCTTATCGTGTGAAATCAGCATGAATCAGAGGAAGAGGGGAGCAATTTGAAGGAAAAGCATGCAGCCCATCCATACATACCGAACTCGGTGTCAGAAGTCAAGAGAGAGATGCTCAGAGAGATAGGCGCGAAAGATGCCGATGATCTGTATGCCCAGATGATCCCGGAACGTCTGCGGCTGCGAAGACCCATGGATCTTCCGGAACCCATTCTGTCTGAGTCGGATCTGAGGAGACATGTCGCGGGCATCTTGGCGAAGAACAGGACCTGCAAGGACGGACCGAGCTTCCTCGGAGGGGGCTGCTGGCAGCACCAGGTTCCTGTCGTTTGTGACGAGATAGCCGGGAGAGCCGAGTTCCTCACCGCGTACTCTGGGGAGTACTACTCGGACCTTGGCCGCTTCCAGTCCTACTTCGAGTTTCAGTCTCTCATGGCCGAGCTGGTGGATATGGATGTCGTTTCCGTCCCCACCTACGATTGGGGGACGGCAGCAGGACACGCCGTGAGGATGGCTGCGAGGATCACGCGCCGGAAGGAGGTTGTCGTCCTCGGAGCAGTCAGCCCGAGCAGGCTGTCGATCCTGCGCAACTTCTGTCAGCTGGAAGAGATGCGACATCACATAGCCATGAAAACTGTCGGCTTCGACAAGAGGACAGGTATGATCGATACAGCGGCGGTCGAGAAGCGACTTTCGGAAGAAACCGCGGCAGTGTACTTTGAGAATCCATCCTACCTCGGTCTGATCGAGGCCGGAGGACAGCGGATATCTGATGTTGCCCACGAGCTCGGAGCTCAGGTAATCGTCGGAGTCGATCCGATGTCACTGGGTATGATTGTCCCGCCCTCGCACTACGGGGCTGATATTGTCTGCGGGGAGATCCAGCCACTGGGCATACACATGAACTGCGGAGGAGGGATGGGCGGGTTCATCGCGTCGAGAGACGAGGAGCAGTACATCGCCGAGTATCCGCTGCACCTGATCAGTATCGCGCCCACCGGCCGCGAAGGCGAATTCGGATTCGGGTATTGCAGGTTCGACAGGTCGTCGTACATCGCACGGGATAAGGCGAAGGACTGGGTGGGGACTTCATCTGGGCTCTGGAGCATCGTCTCCGCGGTTTACCTCTCGCTGATGGGGCCCGAGGGAATGAAAGAAGTTGGAGAGGCAATCATCCAGAAATCGCACTATGCTGCGGAGCAGCTCTCCAAGATCAAAGGCGTGAAGGTAGCTTACGAAGGTTTCTTCAAGGAATTCGTGGTGAACTTCGACGGAACAAGTAGATCTGTCGCCAGCATAAACAAGGCGCTGCTTAGGAAGGGGATACATGGTGGCCTTGATCTCAGCACTTCATTCCCAGAACTCGGCCAGAGCGCCCTCTACTCGGTGACCGAGATGCACACGAAAGAGGACATCGGTCGGCTTGCCGATTCACTGCGGGAGGTGCTGGAATGAGCGGAAGACCATCGCTTCGCAGGTATCACGCGCCTTCCTGGAACGAGCCCGTCATAATGGAGCTCGGCCGCAAGGGAGAGCGAGGCATCCGGGTGCCCGCAGTCGAGCCAGAGATACAGAAGGCGGTTGGGAGCCCAGCTGCGTATGTTCCCAAGAAGATGCTCAGGAAGGTTCCTCCCGGCTTGCCTTGTATCTCTCAGCCACAGGTTCTCAGGCACTTCCTCCGTCTTTCCCAGCAGACTCTGGGAATGGACCTCAACATAGACTTCAGCGAGGGAACATGCACGATGAAATACAGCCCGAAGATCAACGAGGAGATGGCGAGGCTCCTTGCAGATGTTCACCCCTCCCAAGATGAGGAGACGCTCCAGGGCGTCCTCGAGATAGTCTACCAGTTTGGTCACAGATATCTTGCGGAGATCTCTGGAATGGATGAATTCTCCTTCCAGGGCGGTGCTGGCTCGGACGCGGTCTTCGCAATCATGGCTATGGTCAGGAAATACCACCAGAAGCACGGGGAGCTCGGCAGGAGGAACGAGGTCATCACCACCGTGTTCTCCCACCCTTGTGACGCAGCGGTGCCTGCGGCTGCTGGCTTCGACGTCATCACGCTCTACCCGGACAAGGAGCTGGGAAGGCCGACGACGGAGGCGCTCAAGGCTGCCGTATCCGATCGTACTGCAGCCTTGATGATCACGAACCCCGAGGATACGGGGATCTTCAATACTGACATCGACGAGTGGACCAAGACCGTCCACGAAGCCGGCGGTCTCTGTGGCTACGACCAGGCAAACGCGAACGCTCTTCTGGGGATCACAAGAGCGCGTGAGGCAGGTTTCGACATGTGCTTCTTCAACCTGCACAAGACCTTCGGGGCGCCTCACGGCAGCGACGGACCTGGTTGTGGAGCGGTGTGCGTTAGGAGGGAGCTCGATGAATTCCTGCCAGTGCCAGTTGTCACGTTCGACGGGACCAGATATCACCTCGACTGCGACAGGCCGAATAGCGTCGGCAAGATCAGGGACTTCTTCGGCAACATCCCGGTGGTTCTCAAGGCGTATGCCTGGGCCATGAGCATGGGCGCACAAGGTCTCAGGGAGTCCGCCGAAGTCTCGATGATAAACAACAACTATCTCGAGAAGAAGGTCATGAGCATTCCCGGCGTCATGAAATACTACGGGACGGACAAGCGAGTGGACCAGATAAGGTACAGCTTCCAGAAGCTGAAGGAGGACACGGGCGTCGGCGCGGTCGACGTCAACCGGAGGTTCGTCGATTACGGTATCCAGAGCCTCTTCCTCAGCCACCACCCATGGATCGTGCCCGAACCTTTCACTCCGGAACCTTGCGAGACCTACTCAAAGGCGGATATCGACTATTGGGCCGCCGCGCTCGCGAAGGTCTGTGAAGAAGCCTACGAGGATGCCGACCTCGTCAAGAAAGCTCCGCACAACTCCACAATCTCGAGGATGGACGATTCCTCTCTGGATGATCCAAAGCAATACGCGATGACCTGGAGAGTCCACAAGAGGAAGCAGAAGAAGGCTCCGGGTTAGCGGGCAAGTTCCGGCGGCAGGCCGGCGAACGCCACGAGCGCCTCTGTCTCCATGAAGTGCAGCTTCCCAGGTATGACGAGCGTGTGCAGTGGAGGGCCGAAATCCATTCCGACCAGTTCCCTCAACCTGCCTGCCCTCGCGACGCAGTCGGAGGAGCCGGCCCGTGCCACAACACACACGATCGCGTCATCTCCCAGCGTCTTCTTCCCCGACCTTCTTTCCATGTCGATCAGGAGATGCATCCCTTCATTCGCTGTCATGTATCGGGAGTTCTCGGCATCGATGTCCAGCAGCGCGAGCGTGTGAAGACCCCTGGACATGTTCTCGGCCATTATCTCGAACGGGCTCGTAGGTGAGTATCCCTCGGATGGAAATGGGATCGTGGTAGTCCTTCCGAACTTGTAGTGCTGCAGGCCAAGAACTCCTGGCACCGCTGTCATGGTTGAGGATCCATGGACTAAGGATGTCTCTATCCTTTGCCTGTGAGCTCTCAGCCGGAGATCGACGTGGGTGGTCGCGGTCATGGGATCTCCGGGAACCAGCAGGACAACTCTGCGTCCAATGCAGGATTCGATGATCCTTACCCCATCCTCAACATCCTGTCTTGTGAGAGCGTCTATTCTCTTCCTGATTCTCTTCTCAACTTCCTCCAGCGAGCCCGGACGCAGTGCTGAAGTGTAGGACTCCGCAAACGCAATGTCAGCCTCTTCCGCCTCTCGGATGCCTTCCAGGGAGATGCCATTCTCGTTGTTGAGGCCCAGGCCAACGAAGACCAGCCTACCCCTCCATCCGCTCGCTTCGTCCATCGGACAGCGAACGTCTGATTGGATATAGTATCCTTGCGTTTGGTATCATCCGATTGAGTTATCTATCTCCAACATCGATTGGCTCCTTCGATGGAGTCCCTCTGTTTGGTGGTTCCGAAGAAGAAGGCCGAGCCGGTTCGTAAGAAGCTGATGGAGAAAGGTTACCTGAGGAGAGACCTGCAGATACGTTCCGATGCCAGGAATGTCTATCTGCCAGTAATCCAGCGAGTGGACCTTGGCTATCCGGTCGAGACGGGGGAATTCAAGGAGGCCGAGGAGCAGATAACGGACTACCGAGTCCTGTTGGACGTCCCTGATGAGGTCAGAAGTCAGCTCCCATCGTCCTTTGACACTCTGGGGTCAATCGCGATTGTGAAGATGTCTTCCGACGTGCTGCCCTATGCGAAGCAGATTGGTGAGGCGATCATCGCGACCCAGAAGGCCATCGGCACTGTCTGTGTCGATTCCGGGGTCAAGGAGGAATTCAGGACGAGGACCCTTCAGGTGGTTGCTGGCGAGCGCACCACGGAGACCGTTCACAAGGAATACGGGCTGACTTTCAAGATGGACATATCCAAGGTTTTCTTCTCCCCGAGGCTCTCGACCGAAAGGGACCTGGTTGCGAAGCAGGTGCAACCAGGTGAGGTGATCATCGACATGTTTGCCGGAATCGGCCCCTTCTCGATCATGATCGCAAAGACCGGGTCGCCGAAGGTCGTGTACGCCATCGACCTGAATCCAGACGCAATCGCCCTGATGAAAGAGAATATCGCTCTGAACAGGGCGGAGAACGTGAAGCCTATCCTCGGAGATGCGAGGGAGATGATCGGGACCATCGAGCAGGCGGACAGGATAATAATGAACCTGCCTCACGATGCCAAGGAGTTCGTCGAGGACGCCCTTGGCGCTCTCAAGCCAGGAGGAGTCATACATTACTACGAGATCATGGAGGAAGGGGACGTCCAGAGGCGCCTGGATGCAATTGCGGATGCCGCCAGAAGCAAGGGGAGAATCATGAAGGAGCTGAGGAGTAGGAAGGTCAAGACCTACTCCCCGAAGCTGAACTTCTACGGCTTCGACCTCCAGTTCATCTGATTTCTTGGGGGCCATTCCTGCTCGCAGGTGCCAGCGTTATGCCCCTCTGCCCCTGATAGTTCCCGGACCGCTCCGCGTATGATTTCTTGGGCGGAGACCGGAGCTCCTCGAAGACCACCTGCGCGAACCGCTCCCCAATCGGTATCTCGACGGTCTTGTCGGAGACATTGAGTGCGGAAAAGGTAAGATTCCCATGGAAACCAGCATCGATTCTGCCAAAAGAGGACAGTATACCTTTCCTGACCCATGTAGTCCTTATCCATATCTCGCCGACGATGTTCGCGGGAAGCTCGAGATATTCCCTGGTCCCGATCACGATCCAAGCCATGGGCGGAACTGCAGCTAGCCCCTCCGTGGTCTTCCTGTCAAAGGCGGGCAGCATGATCTGCTCCACTGTGACATCGTATCCGTTGGGGGTGAGGTTGCGCTCCTCGAATCCACCGATCTTGAGCGCCCCTCCAGAAATCAGCGCCAGAATGTCGGTGTCCGAAAGGACTGCCACCGTAGCTCACCCCTTTCCTGAAGTCCCTCTGCCCTTCCCGCGACGGCTCTCCGGCAGCTCATCCTCCTGATTCCTTAGCTCATGGGCAACCTTCGTTGCGAGTGCCGCGAACCTGTCCAGAGCCTCGGGCCACTTCTGCATCAGCTCTATTTGGAACCCTTCAGATACTGCTTCAGGACCTTCAAGTTCGAGACTGCGGAACCCGTTCTCAGCAAGCAGCTTGTTGACGGGCTCCGCCGCTTTCGAAATCCTGTCCCAGGTCACGAGCGCCCGAATCCCTTCGAGCTCGCCCACGATGTCTTCCACAGATTCTGTCCCAATCCGGGTGAGCAGTCTCGTGTAGAGTTTCTTCAGCTCCAGGCATGCCTTGATTGCGTTCTTCCTCAGATCGTTGCTGAACCTGTCCAGCTCGTCGTCCTCCATCTGGGACATCTTGCGCGGTGATGATGCCATCGATCCCTTTGCCGCTGTCATGATCGCGGGTTCGAGATCCATCTCCACCGCTCGCAGGATGACGATGCCGTGCATGATCACGCCTGCCTTAGCTTCGGTGAAGTCCCTGAGGAGACCGGGATCAGTTGAATAGTCCATCCGACATCTCCAGCCAACCTAAAGGGCCGTGAGGCCCTCGACGGTTCGCTTGTCGAGACCCTTGACGAGCTCGATGCACAGCTTGATGGTATTCTCAACATCCGTGATGCTCAGCATTCCGGCATGGGAGTGAATGTGCCTCGTCGGCACACCGATGACTATACTGGGGCATCCCGCATGAGCCATATGTATCATTCCCGCGTCGGTTCCCCCCTTCCCCTGAGACAGTTGGTAAGGTATCTTGTTCTTCTCAGCAGTCCTTATCACATAGTCGACGAGGGGCTGGTTCGGTATCATCGACGAGTCCCATGTAGTGAGGGCAGGTCCAAATCCCATCTTGGTCGGAGCTTCACTGGGTTCTATGCCTGGCACATCTCCAGAGATGTCGACTTCCAAGGTGAGGCAGACATCTGGCTTGACAACATATGCCGTCGTCCTCGCCCCTCTAAGGCCAACCTCTTCTTGGGTGGTCGCAGCTCCGACCACCGTGTTCGGATGCCTGATTTTCTTCTGCACGAGCATGCGAATAGTCTCGGCTGCCACAAACGCGCCTACCCTGTCATCGAAGGCCTTTCCGATGGCGATTGTGTCAGTTCCTTTCTTCTTCCCATCCTTGTAGATGGTCTTTCTCATCACCGAGAATGTCGAGTCCGGCATTACTGGATTGCCGATCCTCACACCCATTGCCTTCGCTTCATCCTCGTTTGACGCCCCGATGTCGATGAACATCTTGTCTTTGAGCACGACTTTCTCACGTTCGCTTGCGGGCAGCAGATGCGGGGGCTTTGCCGCAATGATGCCTGGCACGATGCCTTTCTCTGTCCGTACCTTCACCCTCTGTCCCAGGAGTACTTGGTCGAACCAGCTTCCCAATGGATTGAAGGTCAGGAATCCATGTTTGTTGATCGAGGATATCATGAATCCAACCTCATCTATGTGCCCTGGTATGAGCACTACGGGACTCTCCTGGTATCCTTTCTTCTTGAAGAGCAGTGACCCCAGCCTGTCAGTGGCAACCTCGTCTGAGTATTTCGAGACATAATTCTTCACGATCATCGCTGGCTCCCTCTCGAAGCCAGATGGACCGAAACAGTTGGTCAGCTCCTGCAGGAATTTCATCGCTCCTTCGTCTATCACGATTTTCACCTTCTCGCGAGCATCCGGTTGACCATAGATAATCCTTTTCGTGTTGGGCCGAAGCATGAGCCTGCGCGTGGTCGTCGAACCTGACTTGCGTGGTGCCCTGGCCTGGAGCCACACCTGAATGTGCGGGCAGGATGAAAAGCCCTCGGACGTTCCAATCCCAGCAATGGGGGGAAGGTATAAATTCGGAGACTTGCATCCAGCGCACCTGAGGGAGGCCAGCTATGTCAGTCGTCATGCCGGATCTCAAGTACACTAAGGACCACGAGTGGGTGAGAGTCGAGGATAAACTCGCGCGAATAGGCGTCACGGATCATGCGCAGGCGGAGCTCACGGAAATCGTCTTCGTTGAACTCCCGGGCGCGGACAAGGAAGTGAAGTCGGGCGATGTGCTTGGCAATGTCGAGTCCGTCAAGACAGTGTCGGAGGTATTCTCCCCGGTGTCAGGCGTCGTGAAGGAATCCAATGGCAAGCTGGTCGATTCGCCGGAATTGCTGAACAAAGACCCGTACGGCAGCGGATGGATCGCCGTCATCGAGATGAGTAACCCCTCTGAGTTAGGCTCGCTCATGTCAGCTGAAGACTACAAGAGACTCCTAGGCGAGTAGGCCGCCGAAGGATCTGTTCGTCATTGGCAGTTCTGGACTATGGGAGGATACTCATGAAAAAGCCAGTTGCAATCGGGGAGGCAGACGATGCGTTCTCAGGATTCCCCGTGGTGCTGGCGACCGTCAGCCATGGCAAGAGGGACAACGTGATAACGCTTGCCATGTGCCACGTGTTCTCGTTCAAACCACTGTACATAGGGGTTGGGATAGCTCCGAAGCGTTACAGCTACTCTCTCTTCAAGGCTAGCAAGAACTTCGCGATCAACGTGCCAGACAAGACGATGTTGAAGGCTGTCGAGATCTGCGGGTCGAAGAGCGGAAGAAACGTAGACAAATTCGAGGCAGCCAAGCTCACAAGGGAGAAGGCTGAAAGGATCTCTGCTCCACTCGTGGCCGAGTGTCCATTCAACATAGAATGCGTGAAAGTGAATGAAGTTGAGGCGGGTGATCACACTTGGTTTGTCGGAGAGGTGGTCGCGGCCAGGAAAGAAGAGAAGTACGATAAGAATGCGGATATGCTGCTCTATTGGGGCGAATACCGGACGATCGGGAGAATTGTGAGGTAGGTGGTCAGATGGATGTGAAGTCAGCTATTGCTGCTCGAAGAAGCATTCGCAAGTACGAGAAAAAGCCGATACCGAGCGAGGTCATGAACGATTTGCTGGAGGCGATGCAGCGAGCGCCCTCTGCGAACAATATGCAGAGATGGCAGATCATAGTAATCACGGACGAGGAGACCAAGAAGAAGCTTGTGCCCGTCTCGGGAAACCAGAAGTTCGTGGGCGAGTGCTACGCATATCTCGTTGGTGTCACTGAGCCGGGCGCTTTCTACTCGACGGTCGACATGACGATAGCCCTTGACCACCTGACACTGAGAGCGACTGAGCTGGGATTGGGGACATGCTGGATCGGCGATTTCGAGCCTGAGGATGTGAAGAGGATACTCGGCATCCCAAAGGACCGAGAGGTTCCCATATGCATGACTCTTGGATTCCCATCCCAGACTCCGGCTGCAAGGAAAAGAAAGAAGTTCTCAGAACTGTTTCACCTTAACGTCTGGGGCAGCCCTTGGGACTGAGCGAGGGCTTTAGCAACGATGAGGCACGATCTACCTTGAAATGCCAGAATTGCGGGACAGAGAATCCGCCGGATGCGAGGCTCTGCATTAGCTGTCAAGAGATTCTGTCGGGCTCGTTCTCACCGCGGCAAGCACCTCCGCTGACATCATCCCCGAGTATCTCCAGATTCTGCGTGTCATGCGGACGCTCTATTCCATGGGAAGCGAATGTCTGTCCCTATTGCGGACACAACTACATGGCGCCTCCGATCCAGTACACGGCTTGGGAGGAGCCCATATCGTCCGGAATGAAGATCCTCTTCTACGTCCTGTCCTTGTTGTTCCCCATCGTGGGGATAATCATCGGCGTTGTGCTCATTCTGTCCAAGAACAGCCCTGAGAACAAGCACATCGGCAAGATGTGCATCATCCTGGCTTTGATTCCCGTTCTCCTGACAGTTGTGATGGCCCTGCTTCTCTACCTGATGGTCCTGGGCTTTGGTTCGTAGCCAAACCCTGCCGAGGTGAGTCTGGCCTGGGAATTTATAAATCCATGTAGGGGATTTCAGTAGCAGACCTCACCCCCAGACACCTACGTCGGGAGACTCCTATTTGTACGTCTACAATGCCTGCCCCCGGGACTGCTACGACACCTGTTCCATCGTCACAAGAGTCCGCAACGGCAAGTTGTATTCCGTCGAGGCGAACAAGAAACAGCCATTCACCCGAGGCTTCCTCTGTCCGAAGGGACAGAAGCTGATCCAATACGTCTACTCCAAGCAGCGGCTGTTGTACCCCATGAAGCGAGTCGGCAAGAAGGGCGAGGGGAAGTTCGAGAGGATTTCTTGGGACGAGGCCCTCAAGACAATAGCAGCCGAGATAGATGACCGGTCCAAGAGATACGGAACGGATTCGATCCTCCAGTACAGCTATGCTGGCACGATGGGCGAGATTCAGCGATACTTCCCGAGCCGGTTCTTCAACGTCATCGGCGCTTCCAAGAGCATGCGGACCATCTGCTCCAGAGCCGGGGACAAGGCCTTGGAAATCCTGTATGGCTCCAGTCTAGGCATGCTCCCGGAAGAGATAGAGAAATGCCGCCTGATTGTAATCTGGGGCATGAATCCCGCTTGGAGCAGCCCGCACCTTTTCGAGATGATAAGGAGCGCTCAGAAACGAGGGACCAAGGTCTACGTCATAGATCCCATCAGGAGCGCCACAGCGGAGGTGGGGATTCACCTCCAGATACGGCCCACGACGGACGCTGCGATGGCGCTCGGATGCATCAACCACATAATAGAAAACAGGTTGTACCCAGAGGAGTACGTCAAGGTCAACACGGTCGGGTTCGACAGGCTAGCTGATATCTCCAAGAAATTCGACCTGAACGCGATGGCGAAGATCACCGGGCTGAAGACCCGGGACATGGAAGATTTCATAGCGGACTACGTTTCCCTCCGGCCGAACTGCATAATGATAGGCTACGGGATCCAGAGGCAGAGAAACGGCGGAGAGATGGTCCGCGCGATCGCGTCCCTACCAACCCTCATAGGCGAGAACCGGGGCTTCTTCTACTCCACGGATTTGGACGACTTCGACCGTGACTACCTGGAAGGTACTCAGCTCACGACCAGGAAGAAGGTGTACTACAACATGGTCGATTTGGGACGCTCGCTCGGAGAAGGCAAGGTGAAGATGATGTTCGTCTACAACTCAAACCCTCTTGCGACGCTTCCGAACCAGCCGCTGGTCAGAAAGGGTTTTTCGCGGGAGGATGTGTTCGTGGTCGTGCATGACCTGTTCTTGACTGATACCGCGGACTACGCTGACATCGTCCTGCCTGCGACATCGCCGTTCGAGCATTTCGACATTCACACCTCATATGCCCACCAGTTCATAGCGCTGAACGAGAAGGCAATCGAGCCACTGGGGGAATCACGAAGCAACAGTGATCTCTTCAGGGCGTTGGCAAGCGTGATGAAGCTTACCGCGAAAGAACTGATGGAGGACGACGAGAAGGTCGCGCGGACCCTGTTGTCCAAGAGCAGGGTAGTGGACGGGTCGTTCGATGACCTGAAGAAGAAAGGCCTCCTGAAGTTCAAGGTCCCTAACAGACACATATTCAAGACGCCGAGCAAGAAGATTGAGCTGTACTCTGCCGCAGCCCAGGCAGACGGGTTGGGCGGCGTTCCGTCTCACGTCGAGGTTCAGAAGAGGCTGCCCTACCAGCTGATCTCTCCAGTTCACAGGTATTTGTCTCGTTCCCAATACCACCAGATCTGGCCCGAGGTCACCGCCGTCGCTTACATGAACAGAAATGACATGGCCGAGGAGCGGATTGACGAAGGAGCCTCCGCCACACTTGCCAACGAGTTCGGGGAATGGACAGTTAAGGTCGAAGCTTCCGACGCTGTGCCGCGGGGGGTCATACTCGCCTATTCGGCCCTGTGGCCGAAGCTGTCCGGCGGAGGGAACGTGAATTTCCTCACCACGGACTTCGTCCAGAAATATGGCGCAAACTCCGCATTCCACTCAACATTCGTCAAGGTCATCTAGGAGACCGGACCGTCGGATATCTTCTCATTGCGCTCGTTCCTGAAGAACTCCTCGTGGATTGCTCCGATTGTGTTCTTGAGGTCCTTCCGGTCGACCGTGAAGTGATATGCCACCATAGAGGCGCCCGCGGAGATGAGGTCGACATTAACGCTCTTCGATGCGACCGCCTTGAACACCCTCGCAGCGACACCCTTGGTGTACCCGAACCCCTCTCCAACCGTGCATACGAGGGCGACTCCGGGGTTCACCTCGAAGCTCTCTCCCAGCTCCCCGATCGCCGCCTTGATCGACTTCTTTGCGTGCGGGATGTCCGCCTCGTCTATGAGGACGGCAACGCACGTCTGGGAAGTCGTCGCCGAGATGACATTGATACCTGACTTCGAGAGGCAGCTCATTATGTCCGAGAGGAAGCCGGACTTGTATCCGGCGCCCGTGTCGAACACCTTCAGCGTGGCAACGTTGGACAGATACGAGACGCTCTTGATCACTTCCTTCCTCGCATACTTGCTCTTCCCTATCACCGTCCCCGGGTTGTCCGGCTTGTAGATGTTCTTGATAATCATGTCTATGCCCTTGAGCCTGGCAGGATGTACGGCTCTGGCGTGGAGGACCTGAGCACCGAAGTATGCCAGCTCGGCGGCCTCCTCGTATGAGAGCCTGTCAATCTGGAATGCCTCCTTGACTAGCTTCGGGTCCGCGCTCATGAAGCCGTCCACTTCCTTCCAGATCTCGATCGGTCCAGAGTCCATGGAGTACGCTATGACCGCGGCGCTGTAGTCCGTCCCACTCCTCCCAACGGTCGTGACGTGGCCGGTCTCCGTTATGCCGAAGAAGCCCGTGACGACAGGGGTCATCCCTTTCTTCAAGGCGCTTTCCAGGGTCGGCCTGAGGTTCTTCTCGCATTTGTCCAGTATAGCCACGGCGTTCCCGTGCTGCTCGTTCGTGATGAGCCCAAGCGCGTCAGTCTCCATGGGGACCGCGTCCAACCCATCATGGCTGAGCCTCGCGGCAACAACGATCGCCGAGAGCCTTTCCCCGAAGCTGAGGATGAGGTCGTTCGTCCGCGGTGTCAGCTCCTCCGTGTAGCTGATGCCGTAGAGAAGCCTTTCCAGTTTGGTGATCTTCTGGTCCATCAGGTCGACGGCTTCCTTCCGAAGATTCCCGTCCTTCTTTGGGAGCATGTCCAGATGCCTGTGCTTCAACATGATGAGGAAGTCGTCTATCTCCTTCTCCTGTCGCGGTTTGATTATGAAATCCTTCAGCTGGTTGGTGACTCCCGACGATGCGGACACCACCACTAGCTTCTGCTCCTTCTCCTCCCTGACGACCTTGGTGACCAGCTTCAGCGAGTCTTCTGAGCCAAGGCAAGTGCCCCCGAACTTCATCACTTTCATAACTGCGCCTCCGTGCACGGCTCTGATCCCCCAAGGTACTTCGAAGATGCCATCATCGTGTGGGCGGTCACTCTGTCAGGATTGTGCTCGCCCTCGACGATTCGGGGCAGCGTTCCGTACATCGCAGCCTTCCCGTCGATCAGCACCAGACCTCCGATGAACCCATCGATGGACTTGAAGTCGTCAAAGCACGTTGCGAGTGAGCTCTGGTCTCTGACGCGATTGCCAATCGCAGTCGCCAACGCGTCCGCCAGGATCGCATCTTTGGCGATGGACACCGTTGCGTCGGAGTTGCCGAAGCTTATCGAGTGCCCCAGCCTCCCGCTCGAGGTGCATATCCCTTCGACCGCGCTCGTGGGCTCCAGCTCCAGGATCGTTGCGGTGTCTGCCCCCGGCTGGCTGAACACTTCCAGAGTCACGGGCTTCTCCAGTATCAGTGCGACGTCACCGCCATTGTCCACCCACCCGTGTCTGCAGCCCGCACGCACCATCGCTTCCAGGGAGACCTGGGCGATAGCGCCAGCCACGGTGGCCATGGGGCCGACTCCCGCGGCCTTCGAGGCCTTGCACATTCTCATCACAGTGTCGCTCGCTCCGTCATGCAGGTCGTATGGTTCGAGTGTTGTCAGGAAGAACCTGTCCTTCCTGATGTGCCTCTCTATGTCCCGTCTGGCCTGCTTGATGGCGTCGACTGCGAGGGGGAGGTAGGTCCTGTCCGCCGCGATCGTCGCTGCAGTCTCCTCGATCTCGACCTTTGCCAGCACGAACTCGCTCATATGAGTATCTCCATTGCCCTCGGCGGACATGCGTCTATGCAGACTCCGCAGGCGACGCACTTCTCTTCCGTGAAGGTCACCTTTGCAGTCTTCGTGTCGAATGCCAGCGCCTTCGTCGGGCAGATGGACACGCACATGCCGCAGTGCGTGCATGCCTCATCGTCCCGCCTCACGCCTTCCTTGATGGGACGGACGCCGACGCCCGCGGCCTTCAGGTAGTCGATCCCTTTCCGAATGTCGTCCGCCTTTCCGGAGATCTCTAGCACCATCTTTCCGCCAACTTCGTCTATCTCCGCGCGGAGTATGTTCACCAGGAGTTTGTACTTGGAGATCAGGTTGTTTGTTATTGGCTGGTTGACCGCATCCGGGTTGAAGTTCAAGACTATCTTCGTCTTCATCTAGACCGCCTCCCTCTCCGACCTCACATCGAGCGGTCGGAAGACCCGGTCCAGCGAGAAGCTCTGGACTGGCTTCTCTATCATGAACTCACCCTTCTTTATCTGGTTCTTGAGCATCTCTGCAACCTGTCGGGCCTTGTGCAAGCTGGACAAGGACGAGGTCGGGACCTTCTTGCCCTTTACATCTATCTCGCCCGAGCGGAGCTCCGAGTAGGTCACCTCTCTCAGTACCGTCCGCGATCGTTTCTGTTCGCTGTAGTCGAACACTGCCGTTGAGATCTTGTCGTTCGTGACCGCGCACGCAGCGGCCATCTGCTCGTCCAGGATCGGTATCGGAATGCCAATCCCCAGGCCAAGGGAGACGCCGTACTTCGTGAATGTCAATCCCCTGAGGAACTCGGAAGACATCTGCTTGAGATCTCCGATGACGGCGAGTGACCCAGCAGGCCTCTTCGGGACTCCGCCTTCCGTCCTGGGCACTCCTGGGTTGAACTGCGTCCCCTCCCATGCGACGAAGCCCTGCGACCCGCCGATAAATATCCGCGTGCCGATGCCAATAGTCCTGTAGTATGGGTCATTGAGCAGAGGCGACAGCTCGCCCGCGCTCGAGTATGTCGCGTTGCCGAACTCGGGGAGTAGCTTGCCCATGTATGTGTACAGAGTTCTGGACGAGGAGTTCGTCGCACATGCGTAATTCTGGTAGCAGTTCCTGGTGTTGAACAGTACGGCCTGGTTGACCGTCTTGAGGCTGATGTAAGTGTCAATCTCCTTCCTGGGGTAGCAGTCCGTCCCTTGTGCAGTTGCCCTCAACCGGACTGCCTTGCCCTTCACGAGATCCTCGATCACGTGAGCCCCTCCGTGGAGCATGTTGTTGGACTCGTCAAGCTCCGTCGCGCCGAGGTAAGCATCCACTGCGGCGATGCCCGCATAGGCAGGAATACCGTCCAACCAGACCCTCTGCATCTTTATGGGCGGGTCGGAGTGGCCGAAGTTGAAGTACGCCCCGGAAGAGCACATCGCGCCAAACGTACCCGTGGTGACGACGTCGACATCCTTGGCTGCCTTCTTGACGCCGTTCTCCTTGACGTAGCGCTTGAACTCCTCTGCGGTCATCACGATCACACGGCCATTCGCGATCCGACCGCGGATCTCGTCGTATGATTTCGAGGAGGCCTTTTCCTTGCTCTCCTTCTTTGCTTTCACATGACTCCCTCCTTGTAAGCCAATTCGGCATTCAGGACCGATCCTCCAGCTCCGCCGCGTATTGTGTTGTGCGACAGCAGGTAGAACCGGAGGACGTCCTTCTCCGCCCTGATGCGTCCTATCGAGACGGCCATACCCTTGGCCCTCTCTGGCCAGCCTGCAAGGGCGTCGATCAGCGGCTGTGGCCTGTTTGCCTCCCTCAGCACGATGATGGGCTGTTCGGGGGCGCTCGGCAGCTTCAGCTTCTGTGGCTTGGCTTTGAAGCCCTCGAGCGCCTTCGTCACCTCCTTCTCGCTGGGAAGGTCGCGTCCTCGCACGAACACGGCCTCAAGATGTCCGTCCCTGACGTGTACTCTGGAACATGATGCTGCGATGTCTACCGGCGAATCCTTGAATCCATTCGGGCCGTAGCTCCCGAGTATCTTCTTGCCCTCGGCCCTCATCTTGTCCTCCTCGTTCTTGATGAAGGGTATCACGTTTCCCAGGATGTCCATGGATGGCACACCTGGGTAACCTGCTCCGGAGAGCGCCTGGTAGGTCGCGACATCAACCTCAGTGAACTCCCACAGGTCCACAAGAGGTTTCAGGCCCAACACGAGGCCTGTGATGGAGCAGTTCGCGTTGGTGACCACGAACCCGCCCTTCTTCCTCCGCTTCTTCTGAGCCTCTACGGAGGCCAGGTGCTCAGCGTTCACCTCTGGGATGATTATGGGCGTGTCGGACTCCATGCGGTGTGAGGCGGCGTTGGAGAACACTGCGATGCCGTTCTCAGCGCAGTCGTCCTCTATCCTTCCAGCAACATCGGATGGCAGCCCGCTGAAGACAAGCTCAACGCCCTCCTTCACGAGGGCTGCGGCCTCCGTCGACCGAATCACGTTCGAGCCAAGGTCGCGGTCTATCTCGACGTCGCTCAGCTTCCAGACCTCGGACATGGTCTTGCCATCGGACCTGTCTGATGCACAGTATGCGACAACATCGAAGTACGGATGCGATCGGAGCATACAGGCGAATCTCTGTCCTATCATACCGCTCGAGCCGAGGATTGCGGCTTTTCTCTTGGCCATCTCAGTTCACCTCTACGTAGTGCTTGTTCGATTTCATGATCCTGCTGAATTGTGTCGGCTTGGTCTCCAGGCTCGCCTTCTTCAGTGCGTTGACGGTTCTTTCAAGACTGGCTATCATCTTCTCGGTGTTTGGGTTCAGGGCCTGGATGTCGTGATATACCCTCTTGCTTTCTCCAGCGAGCTCTCGCGCGCCCTTGGAGAGCCTCTCGAACGAGGGCCCCTGAACCTGTCTTAGCTCTTTGAAGCTGTGCCCGGACTTGGACGCGGCATTGGAGAACAGCAAGGTGCATAAGTGAGGAAGCCCCAGAACATAGGCCATCAGCTCGTCGTGGTCCTTCAGGCCAAGTACGGTGACGTTCGCCCCTGCGCTTGCGAAGATCCTCTCAGCCTGGTCGTTCGCGCGCGTGCACCCGCAATCGCAGACAAGGACGTTGAGCCCCCTGGGCGATGGGACCCCTGGGCCAAACATCGGATGGATGCTGGTTATAGTCGCGCCGTCTTTTGCGGCGCCTCTGAGGCTTTTGGAGATATGTGATTTGACGCTGCACACGTCGAAGACCAGCCCTCGGGGCCTGCATGCAAGCACAGCATCCAGATCCTTCTGGCTGACACCCAGCGGGCTCGCGATCACAACGATGTCCGAATCACGGACATGGTTGCCCGGGGATCGCTCGTTCGGGTAACCCTCGAGCCTTCCACGAGGGTCCCACACTGTGACGGATGCCCCCCTGTTCGACAGGAATCTGCAGAACCACTCGCCCATTCTCCCGGAACCGCCCACGACCACAGCCCTCTTCTCTCTCAGAGGCTTGGACCTTCGGCTCTTCTGGGACCTGAGCGCATCCGAGATCAGGAGCTCAGCCAAGATGCTGGCAAACACCGGGTCGACGTTGAATGCCCTCGCCTTGCGCACGAACTGCTCTATCACCTGTTTCTCGCGCCTTCGGTCCCGAAGTTCCAGCCCCTCTCTCTCCTTTGTCAGGCCGAGCTCGACGGCGACCTCCTCCCTCTTCACGACCAGGGAGAGTAATTCGGAATCGATTCTGTCAATGTCCTCACGGAGGCTCTCGATCTCCTTCTTGGTCAGATGAACCCCCCCTGCATCATCAGGTCCAGGACAACCGCTGCAGATGCGTTCTCCACCACCGGGACGGCCCTTGGAACTATGCACGGATCGTGCCTTCCCTTGATCTGGAGCTCCACCGGCTTCTTCTCGACGACATCGACGCTCATCTGAGGCTTCGCTATCGATGACGTCGGCTTGAAGGCCACTCTGAACTCGACGGGCATGCCGATCGACAGTCCCCCGAGGATTCCTCCCGCATTGTTGGTCTTGGTCAGTATCTTCCCGCCCTTGGCGATGTACGGGTCGTTGTGCTCGCTTCCTCTCATCGACGCGCACCCGAAGCCTGAGCCGAACTCCACTCCCTTGACCCCTGGTATCGAGAACATCATCGACGATAGAATGCTCTCCATCGAGCCGAAGAATGGCTCCCCGACTCCCACTGGAAGCCCGACTATCGTGCACATGACTATCCCGCCGACGCTGTCGTTGTCCTCATGTGCCCTCACGATCTCCTCGATCATCATCTCCGCGGCCTTTCTATCGGCACAGCACACGGCATTCGTCCTGACAATCTTCTCTGCCACACTCATGGGGATGTTCTTGGTCATCCTCACGTTGCCTATCTGGACCGTCTGGGCGAGGAATGAGATGCCTTTCCTGTCAAGTATCTGGCGCGCGATCGCGCCTCCGATGACCAGTGCCGCGGTCATCCTGCCAGAGAACTGCCCACCCCCTCGGTGGTCGTGGTGCCCTCCGTACTTGACCAACGCTGGGTAATCCGCATGTCCCGGTCTCGGGACCCTCAGGAACGAGTCGTACGCGGAAGAGTCTGTATCCACATTCTTGACTATGCCCACGATCGGTCCTCCCGTCGCCCTGCCGTGTCTTATGCCGGACACGATCTCGAGCCGGTCCCTCTCCCTCCTTGAGGTGCTCGTGGGTCCCTTCCCGGGAGACCTGCGATCGAGCTCCGCCTGGATGATCGCCTCTGATACCTTCGACCCTGCGGGACAGCCCTCGACCTTGGCTCCCACGCAGGGGCCGTGACTGGTTCCGAATACGCCTATCCTGAACCGCGAGCCGAATTCGTTCACTTCCGCACCTCCAGACGGCATCCCAGCTGCAGCATGTCCCTGAGGAAACCGGGGTAGGATACCTTGTACGATTCGTCGTCCTCGATGCGTGTCTCCGACGAGGCCGCGAACGCAGCCAGGGCGGCCGCCATGAGCATCCTGTGGTCGCCTTCGGTCCTCACGGTGGCACCGCTCAGCCTGTCGACTCCGACGATGTCGCACCCGTCCTTCCTGGGAGCTATTCGAGCTCCCATGGCCTGGAGGAAGCTCGTCGTCGTGGCTATCCTGTCGCTTTCTTTCCCTCTGAGGTTCTCGCCGCCTGTCAGCGTGGTTCTGCCCTCGGAAAGGGATCCAACGACAGCCAGCACGGGGAACAGGTCCGGATTGTGGCGGACGTCGATGGCTGCTCCCGTCAGTCGGTTCCCCTTGACCCTGACTTCGTTCGTGCTGGCTGATACTTCGACCCCGAACTTCCTGAGGAAGTCCAGGATCGACCTGTCCCCCTGGACGGACTGGGCATCAAGGTTTCTAACAGTGACCTCTCCGCCAGTTATGGCAGCGGCAGCGAGAGGAAACGCTGCGGAAGAATAGTCTCCCGGGACCGAATAAGCGTCACAGGCGAACCTCTGGTGCGCCGGAATGAGAAATCGATTATCGACTTCCTCGACTCGTCCCCCGAAATGTCTCAGCATCTGCAACGTTATGTTGACATAGGGCCTCGACGCGATTTCCCCCTCGATGCTGATCTCGGTGTCCGTGGTCTTCTGGGTGCAGGCTATCAGCAGGGAGGAAACGAACTGCGAGCTGATTCCCCCCTGAATGCTCGCATTCTCTCCCGTGATGGGACCCTTGACCGATACCGGAGGGCAGCCCTGTTTGCCGTGGTACGAGCATTTGGCGCCGAGCTGTTCCAGGGCATCCAGGAGTGGTTTCATGGGGCGTCGCACCAGGCTGTCGTCCCCAGTCAGAGTGGTGGTTACGGGAAGAAGGGATGCAATCCCTGCGATGACCCTGATGGTCGTGCCGGAGTTCCTGGCATCGATGGTCCCCCTCGCAGGTGTCAGCTCCTCACAGAGGATGCTCATCTTGGACGAGTTCCCCCTGATCTCCGTCCCGAGAGCGGCCAAGGCATCCATCGTCGCTTTCGTGTCTTCGGATACCAATGGATTCTCCAATGTGAAGTTGTCATGCGTGAGGGCTCCCAAGACCAGGGCCCTGTGAGTGTAGGACTTCGATGGCGGAGCGGTTATGGTGCCCCTGGCAACCGATGATTTCACTACAAGAGCCGTGGAACCACCTCCCGCGCAGGTGTGTCGTTTATTCGTGCCCTCAAGATCGCGCCTTCCTGCCTTTTGAGGGCTGTCATCACGTTACCTGCCTCCGCGCGGTCGCAAACTATCGCCGTCGCGGGCCCGGTCCCGGATATCCCCGCTGCCAAAGCCCCTTTCTTCCTTGCCAGCTCGGCGACGTCCTCAGAAACGTCCAACACCTTGGAGTACGCCCTTGAGTTGACTTCCATGGCCTTGAGGTACTCACCCGCTAGTGCGAGGTCCACGGCCTTCTCAACCTGGTTCGCTATCGGGCTGAAGTCCAGGTTCTTCAGGCTGGATTTGGCGATCCTCCTGTCGGGCACATGAAGGATTATCTCGAGGTCCGGATCCAGGTTTCCACGGTGCAGAATATTGAAAGTCCGGTTGTTGGTGACAACGACTCCTCCCAGGAAGCAGGCCGATGCGTCGTCGAACGCTCCCGTGATTGTGACCCCCGCCTTGATGGATTCCTCGATTCCAGCAAGAACCAGGTCCATATCGGACAACTCGGCGCCCAGGGCTCTGGCTGTGGCAAGAACGACCGCGTTCGACGCTGCGCTGCTGCTCTTCAGGCCCCTGGAGACTGGTATGTCGGACTTGATGTGCACTTCTCCCTGGAACTGCTTCTTTGGGGCGGCTTTGGATGCGATTGCGCGTACACAACCCTCGACGAGTTCATGGCCCTCGCCGGATCCGCTGAGCCGTATTCCGCCAGGGCCCTCCTCGATCTCGACGACTGCGTCTATCTCGAGCGTTATTCCGAACGCCGCTCCCTTGCCCGTGGCAATCGCGTTCACGATCGTGGCTGCCCCCCGACAGGCCGCTTTTCCAATCACTCCAAGGCCCTCCTGGCTGCTTCGCGCATCACATCCACATCCGGCCGCCTGCCGGTCCAGAATCGGAACGATTCGGCTCCCTGCTGCACCAGCATCTCCAGACCTCCGACCGCCTCGGCCCCGCTCCTCTTAGCGACCTTCATTGCAGTCGTCACGGGAGGGTTGAATACGACATCGATGAAGGTCACTCCTGGCCGGAAGAGATACGGCTTGACTGGACTGTCATCTGACACCCCTTTCATTCCAATAGGAGAACAGTTGACAATCAGGTCGAAATCCTTCCTGAGCTTCCACAGAGCTCCGATGGTGACCGCACGCGCGCGGTATCTGCGCCCAAGTCCGCGGGCCCTTTCCATGTCCACATCGGTCAGCTTCACTTGGCCACCTTTTTCCCTCAGCACATGGACAACCGCGCGGGCAACTCCTCCGGCTCCGACAACCAGGCACCTCGTGTTCTTTCCTATGTATATTTTTGCTCCAAGTAGTCTTCTGAACCCGTATACATCCGTGTTTTCTCCAATAATGTGCTTGGTTCCGAATTTGATGGTGTTGACCGCTCCGGTCTCTGCCGACTTGCCTCGGACGGAGGACATGTCATATGCCCATTCCTTGTGGGGAACCGTGACGTTGACTCCCGCGAATCCGAGATCCCTCAGCGCCAACAATGTCTTCCTGTCCAGCTCCTTAGCTGGGAAGTCCAAGGGAATGTAGATCCCATTGAGCCTGGCCTTCCCCAGTGCCGCTTCCTGCATCGGTTTCGACACAGAATGCAAGACCGGGTGGCCGAGCAGCCCGAGGACGATCCTGCCTTCTGAGAGCATCCGTTTCTGCGTTGCGACGTCCAGCTGCCCAGGTCCTGCGGGCTTCCCCGGGAGACAGGCATATGCCAAATGCGCCCCGATCCTGTCGGCGCAAGCTCGCGTCAGCTGCCCGCGAGTGCCCATGCCCATCAACGCGAACCTCTTGCCGAGCTTTGCGAACTTCTGCCCCACCTGGGCAATCGTGACTGCGTGCCCAGCATGATCACAATGCATGGCGACTTTGCCTATGTCGGCTGACCTGCACGCATCAGCCAGCGCCTTCTCGAGTTTCTCTCGGGACACTGCCTTGTCGAAATGGACTGACGCAATCGTAATCGGCTTCCACTCCAGGGTTCTCAACTCCTGGAGCAGCCTCTTATCCTGCCTGAGCTCGAGATCAATGTACTCGAAGCCGAGATCCATGATCTCCCTGAGCTTCCTCTCCCTCGCCTCGTCTGCGAGGGGGGACTTTCCGCCTTCCGATCTCGACCTGAGCGTTGCGATGGCTGGACCTCTGATCGCGAGCCTCGCCTTCTCCAGATTCGGGGCTTTGGGGTTCTCGAGGAAATCCACCCGCAGCTCGACCAAGTCTGCTCCAGATTCGAATGCGGTCTTCGCAGAGTTCAGCACTCCGCCGACGTCCTTCTCCACAAGCGATGCAACAACAAGCGTCATTTACCTCTCCCTGATCGTCTCTTTCACGGACATGCCGAAGTGTCTGCCTCCCTTCTCTACTTTGAGCAGTATCGGGTCTCCGACCTTCAGCTTTGACACGGACACTATCTGGCCCTTCGAGCAGACCCTGATGGTCTCTGCGTTCTGGACGATCGTCGAATGTCTCTGGCCGTCCAGTTCTGCCTCGATGAGAAGCAGTGGCCTCCTCTCGACCTTGGTCCTTCCGATCACCGCTTTCCTGGTGTGGCCGTCGGCACCAACAACAAGGACCTCATCCCCCCCGCCCAGTTCCGACAAGTACCTGGTCGTGCCATCCGGCATCAGGATGTAAGCGTGGACTGGTCCCGCGTTCACGCGGAACGGCCTTGATGCAGCGTACTCCGAGTCGAGCGTTTCGGAATGGATGAGAAAGAGGCACGAGGAAGTGTTGCCGATGAGCATACCCTCCCCGATGTTGAGCATGGAGCATGTGTCGATGCACACCCGATCCCCCAGCCCGAGCTGCCTGAGCGCTGTGATCTTCCCCTCCCTGAGATCAAGGACGGGAGACTTGTCCTCCACGAGCTTCCTCAGTTTCCCCAGCTCCTCGAGCTTCTCGGGGACGAACAGGACGCCGTCTGCACCGCGCTCCATGGTCTCGAAGAAGAGCCTGGCCTCCTCTGCCGTCCTGGCCAACACGAACAGCTTCGACCCATGACCTTCAAAATGGACTATCAGGTTCTCCAGCGGGATGATCTTCCAATCCTTGGCGGATATTACGACCACGGTCCCTCTTTCGGAGAGCTTTCTCGCCCTGGTCTCATCGGATTTGCCGAGTATGTCAACGAGTACCCCGATGCTCCTCTCGTCCTCCACGAACTCCTTTCCATCTAGGGTTATAGCACGGAATTTCCCGAGGGTCTTCAGCCCGCGGTCTCGCCTCTCCAGTACAATCGTGTTGAACCCGTTCTCCAGGGCGGACAAGACGAGCTTCTTCCTGCTCTCACTACTGGGCTGGAATAGGGCGCCAACCCAGATCTGGCGGTCTATCATCAGATCACCGCCTATATGCTTCCTGAGGAGACATTCCCTCAAAAACGACTCGGCTTATTGCCCTCGTGATGAATGCAACATCATCGTGCTGGAACACGTTCCTACCGATGGACACTCCCCTCGCTCCCGCCTCCATGGCCTCATGGACCATCTGAAGGACCGCGCTGTCGTTGTCCATCTTTGGTCCCCCGGCAATGACCACGGGGATAGGTGTGCCCCTCACGACCTCCTTGAAGGAATCGATGGAGCCAGTGTAATTGGTCTTGACTACGTCCGCCCCGAGTTCGGCCGCAACCCTCGCGCATTGCTTCACGGCGTCCACATCGAACTGGCTCTTGGCCTTCTTTCCGCGCGGGTAGCACATCGCCAGGAGCGGCATGCCCAGCTCGCGGCATCTGTCCGATACGGTTCCGAAATCGGCGATCATCCGGTCCTCCATCTCCGAGGCGAGGTTGCAGTGGATCGAGACAGCGTCAGCGCCGAGCACGGCGGCATCGTCTGCCCTTGCCACGAGGACCTTGTAGTCGGAATCGGCAGACAGTGAGGTGCTCGCGGATATGTGGACGATCAGGCCCAGCTTCCTGCCGATTGAATCGCCCGCATACGGGACGATGCCCTTGTGAATCACGACTGCAGATGCTCCCCCTTCAGCTACCTTCTCAATGGTCGCCCTGATATCCGCAATCCCCTTGACAGGCCCGAGCGATATCCCGTGATCCATCGGGACGATGACGGTCTTCCCGCTCTTCGCATCGAAGATCCGCCTTAGCCTGATTGTCTTCCCGATCATGTCCTCACCAAACGCCCACCGTGCTACTTTTTGTCACTGTGCCGTTCATGTTGCTGGATATATATCTCACTTGCTACTGGACGACGGTTTAAAGGCGTACACTGGTCGCAATATTAATCTATTACTGTACATATGTTGTCATCGAGAGATATGTGGGACAGGATCGCAAACTACTTCGAAAAGTACCCGTCGCAGGCGAAGGTCGCAAGGTATCTTCTCAAGTACGGCCTGCGCATCGACAAGGACCAGATATTCTGCGGCGATGTCCAGTTGGCGGATTCCGCGTTGGCAAGGGCCGCCGGAGTTGACAGGAGGGTCGTGAAGTCGACCATCGAGACGATCAAGGCGGACCCGACGCTTCTGAAGTTCTTCTCCCAGCTTCTGCCAACGAATCATCTGAAGAACGCGGCCAGTGCCATGGGCTGGAGCGCCATCGAGATTGTCCCCACGAACGCCCACGAGCCGGGCATTATTGCGGCTGTAGCTGATATCCTGGCCCGCGGGGGCATCAGCATCCGGCAGGCAGTCGTGGACGACCCCATGACATCGGAGGAGCCGAAACTGTTCATCGTCACGGAGAGCCAGGTTCCATCGGACATGATCCCTTCGATAAGGCAGGCGAAGGGCGTTAAGGGCGTAACTATCTACTAGCGCCTACGCGTTTGCTGGCAGGATGACCCCCGTGAGCGAGAACTCCAGGGCATATCTTGCCATCGGAACTGCAATGGTCTCGGTCTCGTTCGCATCCGTGCTCATTGTCTGGAGCGAATCCTCCCCTCTCGTCATCGCCACATACAGGCTCGCATTCACATGTGCGCTTCTCGCGCCATATCTGATAGTCACGGGGGGCTTCTCGGAGATCGCCCGGTTCGACAGGCGTGAGGTCTTACTTGTGGTCCTGAGTGGGGTTGCTCTCGCTTTCCACTTCGGGCTCTGGATAGTCTCCTTGACCCTGACATTGGTCGCATCTTCGGTCATCCTGGTGACTTCCCATCCGATGTTCGTCGCTGCGGTCTCCCACTTCCTCCTGAAGGAGCGCGTGAGGAAGGCCGCGGTCGCGGGAATCGTTATCGCCTTCAGCGGAGTGGTCATCATATTCCTTTCCGGCTACGACGTGAGCGAAAACGAGCTTCTCGGGGATGTCCTTGCGTTTCTTGGCGGGATCTGCGCGGGGATCTACTTCCTGTCCGGGAGGGTGGCAAGGCAATCTGTCGCGGTTGCCCCATACTCGTTCTCGGTCTACGGCATATCAGCATCCATTCTCTTCGTCGGAGCGATCGTTGCCGGTGACGCGTTCATGGTGACCGATCCTAGAGAGCTCACGCTGTTCGTGTTGATGGCGGTTGTCCCAACGATACTCGGTCATACGATGCTGAATTACGCCCTGAAGACGGTTCCAGCTCACGTCATCTCGGCGAGCGTGCTTGCTGAGCCGGTCGGGGCCTCTCTACTGGCCTACCTGCTCCTGGAAGACCAGGTTCCGGGTCCGTACGTGATTGCAGGGGGCGCGCTCGTTATCCTGGGACTCTACATCGTCATCGTCAAGGGCTATCAGAGGAGCGCCGAACGAGCACCCATTGCATTGCCGGAGGAGTGAACCCGTTATCTCTCAGGACGAACAAGGGACGAGATCCGAGACGAGCGAGTAGTGTTATCGAGTGAGCTGTATGAGGTCGTCGGAATGGCTAGGAAACTGATCAGACAGAAGTGTCCCTATTGCGGATGTCCAGTGTGTGAGAATGACTGCAAATGCCCCTCATGCGGGAATGAAGTGGGCCCACAGGCGGCTCCTCCCGGTGCCCTGTCTCGGCTAGTCGACAAGACCAATGACTACTTCCTTGGACCCACGTATCTAAGGCTCATCATCGCCATCGCGGTACTCGTCGTCTTCCTCACGGTGTGGATTGTTCTGACCTTGGTCGCCTGAGGATCTCAGACCGCTGCGGTTCTCGAGCCCGCAGCTGACTATTGGGCACGACAGAAACCAGAAAGCTGCATTTCGAAGCGTTCAGCTAGGAACCGTCAGTATTGTCCAAGAGACTGAAGGGGTCTTCTCGCACGTTCAATTCCTGATAATTGACGGTTCTTGACATTCGTTCCGGCTCGTACCCCCCGTACCTTTCAAGTGAAAAGGCTATCTTATGGACCGACCTCCTTACACTCATGAGCATATCTCTAGACGAAGTAGACAGGAAGATTCTTAGGGAGCTCCAGGTAGACGGGAGAGCGTCCTTCAGGGACATATCCAGCAGGATAGATGTCAGCACGCCAACGGTCAGCGCAAGGGTACAGGCAATGCTCGACGTCGGGCTAATCAAGGGATACTCCGTGATCCTCGACTCCGAGATGCTGGGCCAGACCACCGTCGCGTTGCAGATCGAGGCGAAGCCTTCGGACATCGCGAAAGTGGTTCAGAAGATCCGCGAGGCAGAGTTAGTCCGGCAGGTCTACGTCTTGTCAGACTCCAAGATACTCTGCCTGGTGTCCTTCTACAACCAGTCCAAGTATCAGAATTTCCTCGAGTCCCTCCAAGACATCCCCGAAATCATGAGGCAGAGCAACTCGATGGTTCTCAGGGCCGTGAAGGAGAGCCCAAGAGCCGCCCTCACGGACGAAGCTGGCTTGATGATCAAGTGCTACTACTGCGGTCATCTCATGAAGGATGAAGGCATCAAGATCAAGCTCGACGGGAAGTATCATTACCTCTGCTGCAGCGTCTGCGAGAAGATGTACAGGGAAAAGTACGAGAAATTGAAGAAGTCGGCAGGACCCAGGCCGGTCCAGCCACATGTTCATTGAGGTTCTCAGGCGTACTTTTCCGGGTTCTTGTCAAAGGCCTTCTTGCACCCCGGGGCGCAGAAGAAGTACTCCTTGCCATCATACGAGGATTTCCACTTCGCGGTCTTTGGATCGACATCCATCTTGCATATCGGGTCAATAGCCATAGCTTCGCCTCCTGTTCCTGTGGGAGCGGAGCCAGGTCTTCTCGTTCGCGGGGCATGATAAGAATCCGACTCCGCTCCGCGTCGATAACAACGCATAGTACGGTGATATTCCTTGTCCCTTACACGCCACGTCCAGCGGTTCGTCGATTGTTCGTGAAACAACAACGCTTATATTCGAGAAGCTGGTATGCGCAGCCCAGTGCACGGTGAACACGAATGCCGATATTCGCAAAGTCGTCCGAAAGCTCGGTAACCAGGGCGATAATCTCCCAGTTCGCGAAGGACATGGAGGGTTTTGCCGAGACAGACGTCATCATCATTGGGGGAGGGCCGAGCGGGCTTATGGCCGCCAGAGATCTTGCCATGAAGAAGGTGAAGGTCCTGGTGGTTGAGAGGAACAACTACCTCGGAGGCGGGTTCTGGATAGGCGGCTTCCTCATGAACACCATAACGGTCCGTGCCCCAGCCCAGAAGATCCTCGACGAGCTCAGCATAAAGTATAGAATGTACGAGAAGGGCCTTTATGTGACCCCAGGGCCCCTGGCCTGCTCGAAGCTGATTGCGGCCGCATGCGAGGCCGGAGTGAGCATATTGAACATGGCGCAGTTCGACGACGTTGTCCTCAGGGAAAAGAACAGGGTCTCCGGGGCCGTAATCAACTGGACTCCTGTGAGCGCGTTGCCGAGGCAGATCACATGCGTCGACCCAATAGCCTTGGAGTCCAAGCTGGTGATTGATGCGACCGGGCACGATGCGATGGTCGTCAAGAAACTCGAAGAGCGAGGGCTAATCAAGACGGCAGGCTTCGGAGCGATGTGGATCGAGAAGAGCGAGGAGGCGGTCGTGGAACACAGCGGCTTTGCACATCCTGGCCTGATTGTGGTCGGCATGGCGGTCTCTACAACCTTTGGCCTTCCGAGGATGGGCCCCACCTTCGGCTCGATGCTGCTCTCCGGCAGACGGGGAGCGAAGGTTGCCTATGACCACCTCAAGAAGGAGAAGTAACACCCGCTTGCACAGAATCGACCTCTATCCATCTGAGAATGTGAAGAGCGTCAGCCTCAAAGGCGTCCGTTCATACCTGCAAGGGCTCTTGCCTCGCGTTGATGTCAAAATCCGGGGCAACCTTCTCAGACATCAGCCGCGCACGGAGATGATGCGACTTGCCGAGGGATTCGCCAGGGCCAGGGTCAAGAACCCCGCAGAGCGCTTGCAGAAGAGCCTGCCATTTCCTGCGGAGATCGACTACGAGCTTAGAGCGCTTGGGGGCAGCGCGCGCGTCGGGGGCGTTGTCTATGATGGCCGGATCGTGCAGGAGATACTGATGAATACCATCGCAGAGAAAGCATCTCTCGACGCCCAGTCAATCGTATTCACTGACAGGCTTGTATCCACATTCTCGGGAGACGACCTTCGCCATCACCTACGGTACTTGGTGTGCGGTTTCCCTTGCATCATCTCTATACCTGGCATTGTAGAAGCTCCTGCGAGGCCCAGGGAGTACTATCTCTTGAAACAGCAGATCGAGCTCGAAGGGGGAGGAGACCTCAGGCTTGAACAGCTCAAATCCAATTTCAGGGGAAGGTTTCTTGACTATGGCGACCCTCGGATTGCTGAGGTCTTGAAGGGACTTTCCTTGCAGTCTGTCGCTTACCACACAACTCTCGAACCTTTCTGTGATGTCAAGTCATGCAGGTTGTTCAACGCACACTGGCAGGAAGAGCTAATCAGGTCACAGATCATCGAAGGCAAGCTGTGCAGGAAGCACGCTCCCTTGTTCAGGTCGCTCGGTAAGTCTCCCGTCGTTGCCTGGTAAGCCTCGTCGACGCTTGGCGGCACAGGTCTGAAGCATTTCAATCTTCGATCATCGTAGCAATGCCCCATTCAGCCGTGAAAATGCGAAAGGCTGTTCACGGTGGGCTCGTTCTGCGAAGCGTACTCCATCGCCATGATGGCGGCCTTTGCCCCCTGCATGGTCGTGAAGAACGGTATCTCAAGTTCCACAGCCAACCTCCTCATCATGTATCCGTCGCGCCTCGCCCCAGAGGCTTCTGTTGGCGTGTTTATGACCAACTGGACCGCGCCCCCTCGCATCAGGGAGAGCGCATCGGGAGACCCGTGATCCGATATCCGGTACACTGTCTCAGCCTGGACGCCGTCCGACCGAAGCACCTCTGCCGTACCCTTCGTCGCATATATCCCGAACCCCATCCTCCCAAGGCGCCTTGCCAGGTTTGCCGCTGCTTTCTTGTCCTCGTCCGCGACGCTGATGTATACCTTCCCCTCGCGAGGCAGCCTTTGACCGCACGCTATCATGGCTTTCCACACTGCAGCTGGGTAGCTTGCATCGATCCCCATGACTTCCCCTGTTGACCTCATCTCCGGCCCGAGTATGCTGTCCACACCGGGCAACTTGAGAAATGGGAACACGGACGCCTTCACGGCGACATGGCCGATCCTCGCGGGCTTCTGAAGGCCCAACTCTTTGAGGCTGTGGCCGAGCATCACTTTGGTTGCGACCTTTGCGAGAGGAACTCCCGTGGCCTTCGATATCACTGGCACGGTTCTGCTCGCCCTCGGATTCGCCTCCAACATCCACACAATCCCATCCTTGTATGCGAGCTGCAGATTCATGAGGCCAACGGTCTTCAAGGCGAGGGCAACCTCCTTCGTGATCCTTTCGATTTCCCGCACAGTCTCCGCCTTCAGTGTCTGTGGGGGAAGAACCATGGTGGCATCTCCCGAGTGGACACCCGCCTCCTCGATGTGCTCGAGGATACCTCCTATGTAGACTTCCTCACCGTCGCACACCGCGTCGACATCGATCTCGATCGCGTGGGTGAGGTACTTGTCAACGAGCACCGGGCGTTTCTTTGACGCCTTCGCCGCGCTCTTCATGTATGTCTGGAGCTCGTCCTCGTTGTACACGATTTCCATCGCCCTTCCGCCGAGGACGTAGCTCGGGCGTATCAGCACGGGGTATCCTATCTCCTGGGCGAGTTGTCTCACCTCGTCGAAAGAGAAGCCCGTTCCTGACCTGGGTTGTCTGATCCCCAGGTCATCCATGAGCTTCGCGAACCTCTTCCGGTCCTCTGCAAGGTCGATGGAATCAGGAGAGGTGCCCAGTATCTTAGTCTTCCTTCCCTTCAAGTCCCTCTGGAGAGGCAGCGCGAGGTTGATGGCCGTTTGGCCGCCGAATTGGAGGATGATGCCATCCGCATCCTCCTTCTCGATCACGTTGAGCACATGCTCTGCGGTGATTGGCTCGAAATAGAGCCTCGAGGAGGTGTCGAAATCCGTGGAGACGGTCTCGGGGTTGTTGTTGACGATGATGGCGTCAATGCCTTCCTCCCTTAACGCTAGGGCACCGTGGACGCAGCAGTAATCGAACTCGATACCCTGCCCAATCCTTATCGGCCCAGCGCCTACCACGACTATCTTCTTCGTATCCGAGGGCCTTGCCTCGCACTCATGCTCATACGTGGAATAGAAGTAGGGCGTCTCCGCCTCGAACTCTGCAGCGCAGGTATCGACCATCTTGAAGGTTGGCTTGATATTGCTCGATTTTCGCAGGCCCAATATGGTGCGTTCGTCCTTCCCTGTGATCGATGCGATGTACTCGTCGCTGAATCCGAGCTTCTTCGCATGCCTCAGCGTTGCCGGGTCAAGGCTCGAGGCCAACTTGCTCTCCATCTCAACAATGTCCCTGATCTTCTCCAAGAAGAACTTGTCCCAGTGCGATAGTGAACTGATCTGGTCCAGGCTGGTCCCCCTCCTGATCGCCTCTGCTATCGCATAGAGCCGGAGGTCAGTTGCACATCCGAGCTCCACATTGATCTCCTCATCGGTCCACTTATCCGGCTCGAGGCCCACGCGGTCAATCTCAAGCGAATGGACTGCTTTGAGCAGCGATTCTTGGATGTTTCTGCCGATCGCCATGACTTCCCCGGTGCTCTTCATCTGCGTGCCGAGCCGGCGGTCAACCGTCCGGAACTTGTCGAACGGCCATCGCGGTATCTTCATGACAATATAGTCTATTGATGGTTCGAACGCTGCGCAGGTCTTGCCCGTGATCGCATTTGGGATTTCGTCCAGCGTGCGTCCGATGGCGATCTTGGCAGCCACTCTGGCGATAGGATATCCCGTTGCCTTCGATGCCAATGCGGAGCTTCTGGAGACCCGCGGGTTGACCTCGATCACCCTGTACTGTCCAGTTGTCGGATGGACTGCGAACTGGATATTCGCCCCACCCTCGATGCCGAGTGCCCGGATGATCTTGATGGAAGCCGCCCTCAGGAGCTGATGGTCCCTGTCGCTCAGTGTTTGTGCAGGAGCGACCACGATGCTCTCCCCTGTGTGGATGCCCATCGGGTCGAGATTCTCCATGTTGCACACGATGATGCAGTTGTCATTGGAGTCCCTCACGACCTCGTACTCGAACTCCTTCCAGCCAATCACGCTCTCCTCGATCAGCACCTGGTGGATGCGCGAGTATATCAGTCCCCTCCCAACGATTTCCGCGAGTTCATTCTCGTCATAGGCAATCCCACCTCCGGTTCCGCCTAATGTGAAGGCGGGTCTTACAAGGACTGGATAGCCGCCTATCTCAGCCACGGATTTCTTCGCGTCATCGATTGTGTTCGTCGTCTTGCTCCTCGGTATGGGCTCGCCCAGCTCGAGCATCGTCTTCCTGAACAGCTCTCGGTCCTCGGAGAGGGCTATTGCCTTCGGCTGGCTTCCGAGGAGCTCAACCCCGAGTCTGCCAAGGGTGCCGTTCTCTGCCAGCTCTGAGCACAGGTTCAGCGCAGTCTGTCCTCCCATACCTGAGAGGATGCCCTGGACCTTCTCCTTCTCAATGATTTTGGTGATCGTCTCGATATTGAGAGGCTCGATGTAGACGACGTCGGCCGTGTCCTGGTCCGTCTGGATGGTCGCAGGGTTTGAGTTGACGAGGACTGTCCCGTACCCTTCCTCGCGCAGCGATCTGCAAGCTTGCGAGCCCGAGAAGTCGAACTCAGCTGCTTGGCCGATGACGATGGGTCCCGAGCCGATTACCATCAGCTTCTTCAGGTCGTTCCGTTTCGGCATCAGTCGTCCTCCAGCACCGCCTTGAAGCGGTCGAACAGGAATGCGGTGTCCTGTGGTCCAGCATGGGCTTCTGGGTGGAACTGGACCGAGAAGATCGGCAACTCTCGGTGTCTCATCCCCTCAACGGTGCCATCGTTCAGGTTGGTCACCGTGATCTCCAGGCCTGAGCGAGTCGCCGATTCGGAATCCACTGCAAACCCGTGGTTCTGCGAGGTGATGTAGACCCTGTTCTCGAATCTCACTGGCTGGTTTATCCCCCGGTGGCCAAACTTGAGCTTGTATGTCTTGGCGCCAAACACAAGTGAAAGAAGCTGGTGGCCGAGGCATATGCCCATCATCGGATAGTCGTCCTTAAGGTCCCTCAGCGCAGCCACGGTCGACGCCATCATCTCGGGGTGCGCCGGGTTTCCGGGGCCGTTCGATATGAATATGCCGTCAGGGTCCAGCTCGCGTATCTTGTCCGGTTTGGTGTCGAACGGGACCTGGACAACATCGAACCTCTTGCTGAGTTCCAGTATTATGTCTCTCTTCACACCGCAGTCGTATACGACAACCTTCTTGGACGACGGTCTTTCGTACCGGCTGATCTGATCGGTGCTTACATTCGCCACCAAGTTCGATTCCTCGGGATGTCTCATCCGCCGGATCTTGTCGAGGAGCTCGTCAGGATTTGCAGTGGAGATCCCTCCCTTCATCGTGCCGAAATTCCTTAACCGCCTGATCAGAGCCCTGGTATCGATTCCACAGAGTCCAGGAACGCCGTCTCGGGAGAGGAACTCGTGTACGGTCATCCTGGAGTCCCTGTGGCTCGGGAGGTCACAAATCTCCTTGACAGAATAACCCCAGACCTGTACTCTACGAGATTGATGGTCGAGGTCGTTGATGCCGTAGTTGCCTATGAGAGGGTACGAGGACACCAGTATCTGTCCGCAATACGATGGGTCGGTGAGAGACTCCTGGTAACCAGTCATTCCGGTCGAGAATACGACCTCTCCCAGAACTTCCTTGACAGCCCCGAAAGCCTCCCCCTCGAAAACTGTCCCATCCTCGAGGACGAGGTATCCCTTCATCCGGTACGACCTTCGGTGTATTTGGAGACGGGTTAAAGAACGTTGTTGTAGAAACCGGGATCAGGTTGCCTTGTTCTATCAGAACTCAGACAATACTGCACGCACACGGTCGAATCCGGAACAAGCATCACGGCTAGGTCTAGCCGGTCCGCCACTCCTGTTCCAAGAGAGCGTACAGCGCATCATCGATGTATCTCCCGTCAAAGTACGAGTGCTCTCTCATGAGCCCTTCCTTTGTGAATCCGAGGGACTCGATCAGGCGCACCGAGCGGAGATTCTGCGGCATGACGAGCACCTCTATCCTGTGCACCATCATTCTCTTGAAAGCGAATTCGATGATAGAGGTCAGGGCTTCCCTCATTATTACGCGGCCCCAGTACTTAGGGTCAAGGTCGTATCCCAATTCCGCACTGCTCCAGTACTCTCGTCTCCATTTGAAGAATCCGCAGCTGCCGATCAGCTCCCTACTGTCCTTCAAAGTGATACCCCACCTGAATCCCTCCTTCTTCATGAAGAGGTCGATCATGTACTCCCGAACCTCGTCTCTGGCAGCCTCGATGTTCGCCGGGGCAGGGAACCCTTGACCTTCGATGATCTCTGGAGTTGAGAAATGCCTGAGATACCACTCAGCATCATCCAGCGTGATTTCTCGCAGAACGAGTCTCTCGGTCTCGAGTTCCGGGAACTCCTCGAACTCCTCCATCGTCTTCCCGTCCTCAATGTCGCCTCGGTATAAATACAGTGACGAAGACATTCGCGGCGCGTCATTCTAATAGGGAGTACGCATCTCCGTGATGAGGATCGGATGTTCCCCAGCCACTGCAAGGAAGTGTCCTTCAAGGCGGTCAATTTCGACCTCACTCCTGAGAACATCAAGTCGTACCTGAAGGGAAAGAAAGCTTACATCAGAACCAGATACTACGTCTTCAATTCCGGAAACCGTTGGGCGGTCGCCCTCATCGTCAGGAGAGATGGCAACGGAGTCCTGCAGGACATTGCCTCCGTTCACATCCTCTCCTTGCCTCACGAGACGTCTTACGTCGAGGACCCGATGTTGGAGGTGCTCTCGGCTACGGCGATGGGCAGACTTCGCGAGACGAAGGGTACCAAGTGCGTCGTCGTCAAGGGCAAGGCCGAGCACCTGTCCTTCTTCATAGACGAACCGCCTTATGAGCTGGCGATATTCGACGTAGTTCCACCTTCGCCCTCGAAGCTGCTGGGACTCGTGAACACCGTTCTTGAGACAGACCTTCAGGACCGATACGTGAAGGTCAGTTACCAGAGCTGCGACCTTCTTGAGCTGGCGAAAGACGTTAACAAACACAGGATCATGTTCCCCTGCCGGGCCTCCGGCCTCGCAAAGGGAGTGAGCGCCATGTTCCTCGATGAGACTCCGGAGCTGTCGGAAGACGACCTGAAGGACTTAACTCTTGTTGGCTGCAGCCTTTCCGCGCGGATATTTGCAGCAGTGTACGGACGCGAGCCGATGATGATCAACATGTGCCCCGTGGATCTTCTGAAGGGCAGGTCCATCAGCGGTCCTGTCCTAGTCAAATGCTGCAAAGTGAAGGAGGGCTTTCAGGTCGATGGCCAGATTGGCAAGGTCCCCTGGGGAGCGCGTGCGTCGGAGGTAAGCGCAGCTCTGAGAGCGATTCTGCGCTAGATATCCAGCTCCTGCTCGCTGAACCTCACGACCGGGCAAGGGCCCAGACAAGCGCCGCAGTGGGTGCACTTGGCCGGATCGACTGTCACCTGCCCCTCAAGGTGGAGCGCCCCAGCCTCGCAGCGACCGATGCAGATCCCGCATCCAGCGCAGTTCATCGCTCTCGTGACTATCTCCTTCAGCTTCAGCGCCCTCCTGTCAAGCTCCTCCATGGTCTTCGCCCGGATCATGACGGGTCCTTCGGCAAAGACTGTCGTCCTTCCGACCTCGGCGATGTCCCCGTCGGACGAAGTGGTGACCTCTCCGATGATATTGAGCATGTTGGCCACCCGTTCCATCTTGAGCGGCTTGCTGAATGCACCCTCCATGCTCATGCCATCCACGCAAGGACTGTATCCCTTGGTGCTCCTGAAGGTGAGCGTTTCGGAATCTTGTCCCTGGGGCGGGCCCGAGACACCCGTTCTGGAATCCTCTCCGAGTTCGGCAAGGACTGACTGGGGTATCCTGCGCCAGCGCCAGAGATCGTGTGACAGCCAGACATCGCTCTTGCCAGTTCGAGAAGCGTAGGTGTCGAGGTACTTCTGCCATCGTTCATACTCTCTGCTGATGCCTTTGACATGCCTGAGCTCGGCAAGGTCCGTCGCCGGGCACATCATGCAGCCGATCCTCTCGAGTCCCTTCTCGTAAAGTGTGTTGTACCGTGCGTTTCTCGAGAAGAGGTAGAGCCAGACGTGTAACGCAGTCCACTTCTGGATTGGAGACGCGGCAAGCTGGTTGGGGGTCCAGGGGTTCCTCCAGACCTTCCCCTTCTTCGACCGCTGCTCGGACTCGTAGGCCCGCTGCCCGATGAACGAGAGCACCCCGCCTGGGAAGTTCTTGTGTATCAGCCTCGTGGCAGGGCCGAGCTTGCAGGTCTTGCAGCACCATCTATAGTCCTTGGCAGGAGGACCGAAGGTGTCCAGGTTCTTCCAGAACGCATCTCCGGCGGACTCGACTGTCAGCTCGAGAGAGTGGTCCCTCGCGACCTCGTTGACATTCTCCCTTGTCTCTTGAAACTCAAGCCCCGTGTCGACGAAGAACAAGTGAGGCCTGATTCCAGCCTCCAGAACCAGCAGCAGCGTGGCGAGGCTGTCTTTTCCACCGCTGTACGATACCGCAACCGGAAGGTCGTTCCTTGAGGATACTTCGTGAATGAACTTCTTGGCTTCCTCCACCCTCCTCGAGATGACTCGCGCATTCGCTGCAATCACGTCCTTCCAAGTCGCATCCTTCCCTTCGAGGTGCCTCTGGTCCTCACCGACGGTCCATCTGGTCTTGACCGCCGTTCCTCGCTTTCGCTGCGCGATCTCGTCTGCGCCCATCTTGGACACCCCGACCGAGACCGCTTTCCTGTCTTTATCAAGAACAATCACCTCGGCGCCGGGCACCAGCGTTTCGTCGCATTCATCGATCCCCACAGCCAGAGCGCTCGCATTCTTCTCACGAATTGCCTTTGCTGCCGTGTCATCTACGCTGACCCAGCCTCTCGACATATGCGTCGAGATGGACGCTGCCGCAATCGGCCTGGGCAGAAAACGCTCGCCTGATGCGAGGGTGAACCGGACGCCGCCCACAACCTCCCCGTCAAGAATCACCTCGTCCATCCGGTCTATGTCGGGCGCCTTGTTGAGGACGACCGCTCGCCCTTCAGGGAGAACGATGCTCCCCATCCCATCTCCGAACTGCCGATTGATGACTTCCCTGATCCTGCGGATGTCTGCGGGGAACGCTGGCCGAGCGTCCCCAGGAGGAGTCAGTCTTACCTCCTTTGTCTCGCCCCCACAGAGCCCGCATAGGCGCTCTTCAAGAACAGGCACATCGCACTTCACGCACCACCGAAGGTGCAGCTTGCCCAGACGTGTCTCGCCCACGATACCGCTGAATCCATGGGCATATTATAGACTTTGCACCTCGGGGCCTACTTCAATGCCTTCAACTGCTTCACTACGGATTCCACCGCATCCTTCGCCCGCTCGATCCTGTCCTCCGCCTGCAGCCTGCTCATGCCGGGACCAGTGATCCCAAGTCCGATCGGTTTCTCGTACTCGACCGCGAGGTCGGTGATCTTTCTCGCGGCCTGGTTGATGATCACCTGGTCGTGTTCGGTCTCTCCTTCGATCACGGCGCCGAGGGCGACGACCCCGTCTATGCTCTTATCCTTCAGCAGCGACTTCGCTGCCAACGGTATGTCGTACACCCCGGGGGTCATGACCACCTTGGCGACTTCCACGTCCAAGAATCTCGCGTGTTCCTTCGCTCTGTCGAGCATCATCTGCATGATGTCAAAGTTGTACTCGCTGCAGACGATGCCTATTCTGGTTTTCCCTGCCATATTGTTACCTCCTTGATTGACTGTCAGTCGACTGGTCCTACATCCTCAAAGCCCTGTCTCAGGCCCTTGCCCGCATGCTTCGTCAACCTCTCGGGTCTGAAGATCAGGTCGTACGCATTGACTGCGTGCTCTCTCGCCCGCCTCTCTGCGAGCCAAGCGAGCTCCTTCTCGTTCTTGGCCTCATCCTCGTGCACGAAGACCTCCACCACGTGCTTGTTCGTGATCAGCTGGACCTGGATGAGTCCCGTGGAAGCCTCATGGGCGCATGTCTTGTCTATCTGTTCCTTGCCGGGCATGCCGAGTGCGATCACGATATCGCACGCATCTTGTTCGAGGAGCCTCTTGGCGGCGACGGGGAGGTCCTTGATTCCCGGGACGGTCCTGCGAATCGCTTTGTATCCAGTTCCCGTCTTTCTGAGCTCGTCCAGCGCGCAGCCTCCCATGTCCACTCGCGCGAAAGTCGTGTCGAGGATGCCGATGCGCTTCACTTTCCCTCGACCTCCCTCAGCTTCCTGGTCAGATCGTGGAACTCGATCACTTTCTTGATGATCTTCCGGGTGCCATCAAGGTCGTGATCCAGATGCGGCATCCTGACCACCCTCGTCTTCAGCCCCTTGCCTGTTAGCCGTCTCTCCAACTCCTTCTCGTCGAAAGGTTGGTCATAACCGATGGTTATCACGTCCGGTCTGATCTCCTCGACTATCGTGTAGATGTCTCCGCCCTCGTGGCCGAGTATGGCCCTGTCCACAGGTTTCAACGATCTGACGAGTTCGAGCCTCATCTTCTCGGGGGTGATGGGCTCATGTTTGCGCTTTCTCACCGTCGAATCCGTCGCCACAACCACAACGAGCTCGTCGCCGAGTTTCTTGGATTCCTCAAGGTAGTGGAGGTGACCGAGATGGATGATGTCGAAGACTCCGGTGGCCATGACTCGCACCATGAGCTCTCACCACCGCTTGGACTCCTTCCATCCCTCGATGATCTCTGCCCCTTCCAAGAACACCAATCCGTGCCTTTCGGCGTACTTCTGGGCATTCTGCTTGGACAACTCCTTGCCATCGTCGCCCATCATTTCGCACACAGTTGCGGAGGGGACCAGACCAGCCATAATAACGAGTGCGGTCGCGAGCTCCGTGTGCCCGAATCTCGTCTCCAGTATGTTCTTGGATGTATTGAGAAGATGAACATGTCCGGGGGCCCTGAAGTTCCTCCCGAACTCGCGCTGGGCCCAGCCATTCTCCTGTTGGATCCCTCTGCGCCCAAGCTCAGCGAACTCCTTGATGGTGAGAGCGCGGTCTTCGTCCGTGATGCCCGTGAAAGTCTGCCTGTGGTTGATTGTGATTCCAAACGCGGACTTCACGTCATATGGTATGTCGTTCGGTATGAGGCCCTTCATGACGGGATAGCGGTCCGCCATTCCATCAAAAAGCTCGGTCAGGAAAGGAAGCCCCAGCGCCTGCTGAATCCGCGGGTCGGCGGTCGTGCATATCAGCCCTCCGGCGTCCTTCCTCAGGGTCCTTATCGTGTCCGCAGCGACGAACTCGGAGGCGATCACCATATCGGTCTCCTCCTCTCTTCCGTCGGCGTCGTAGACCAGGACGAATCTTCCGGACCTGAGGCTTTCGAGTGCGTCTCGCACGGCAGTTGCAGCCATCGCCCGGAAAATGCCCGCGCCGTTATATTAGAAGCGGCGCAGCTACCATGCAGAAGGTATCAATCGATTCTTCTTAAAGCCTCAGCGGGGGCCAGCCTCGCTGCAGCTCTGGCAGGCGGCGCCACGGACAGCAGGGTGATCAGGAATGCCACCGCCATCAGCAGGAGTATCTCGCCCCACGGTACCACGAAGGGCGAGTCCTCGGAGAATCCTCCCCAGTCGTGCAGCTTGACCGAGAGCGCGAGTCCAAGGAGCATTCCCATAATGATCCCCAGGAGGGCCACGAAGGAAGTCTCCAGGAGGAACACCCTCAGTATCATGCCCTTCTGGAAGCCGATCGCCCTCATGACCCCGATCTCCTGCCTTCTCTCCGCGACGTTCCTTATCGTAATGATGCCAAGGCCGGTGATTCCAACAACGAGGCCAATGGCAAGGAATACCTCCATGAGCTGCATCGTCGAGGAGACGGTTCCCATGAATTCCCTGATCGTGTCCTCGATGACATACACGGTAAGGCCGAAGCTCGCGAACTGCGACTCGAGCGCATTCGCAATCTGTTCATTCGTCGCGGTGGGCCCTGCCGTCGTCGCGATGTAAAAGAGATTGTTGTAATAGCTCGGCGCGTTCTCCCTCACGAAGCTGGATGATGTGAAGACCCCTCGGACGAACACCTGGTCCATCATGCCGATGACAGTGACTTCAGTGGAGTTGCCGTTCTGGAACACCAACGTCAGCTGCTCACCCAGATCCACGAAGTAGTATCCAAAGTTCACTCCGATGGATGACCTCACGACGCTGCCATCCATGATGACAAGGCTGTTGTCTGCGGCGACTGCCTCCCATGCCTCGGCATCCGACGAGTATCGGTCGAGCCTTTGCGAGAGGGAGAACCCTCCGATTCCGAGCATATCCTCGTCGAATCCGATCAAGAGCGTGTTGTATGTCTCGGTTGAGTCGTTCCGGAGCACTTCCAGGGAAGCCGTGGTCGCCACCTCGCGCCCCTCGATCGCTGAAGCGCCAAGAGTCTCGTTGACCTCCGCGAGCCCTGCTGTGACATTCATGTCATCGATGCTCCGCATTGAGAATCCGATGATGTCGAAGCCTCCGGAGTATTTCACGGTAAGCGAGTCCACGCTCTCGCGCTGGAACGAGGCTATCATCGCGATGACAACAACCGTGAACATTATCAGCGAGAATATGAACAGGGATAGTGCCGTCCTGAACTTCTTGTTGAGAGGGTAGCTGACGCCCGTCTTCAATACTGGAAGGAGCGATCTCTTCTTGCCAGCAATGCGGATTACACCTTCAAGCATGATGTCGCTGTTGAAGATGGCAATGAGCACGCCTCCAGTGACCAGCACGATGCCGGAAACGATGAACATCTCGATTCCAGAACTCCTGGTTCCGAACAGATCGTCCTGTATGTCGAACGGGTCAATCTCCCAGAATATCAGAAACGCCCCCACGATTGAGAACAGGGCCCTCGGGCTCGCGAACCTTATCGCCACAAGGGCGATGCCAAAGGCGATCAGGGGAGGCCCCGCGGCGATTCCAGCCTGCTGATCGGCGGATAGCCCCGTGAGCAGGAGCAGTGCACCAAGACCGATCGCAAGCCCTCCCCAGATGATGTATCTCTTCTCTGACTTGCTGAGCATCGGCTCGGGTATGTCCCTGATGGCCCTCACGATGTTCAACTTGCTCACCCGCCACGACGCGATGAGCACCGTCAGCAGGGTCATCAGGAACCCAGCGCATGCAGCGATTGCCAGGCTCCTCCATTCGAAGTGAAGCGTGAAATCAATTCCGGCCCCCGCAACGAAAGTCGAGAAGAGAGTCATTATCAGGGCTGCTATGACAAGGCCGAAGAACGCCCCAACTGCGGAAGCGACGAGCGCGTACACAACCCCTTCGAAAAGGAAGCTCTGCGTCAGGTCCACCCTCTGCATCCCAATCGCCCTGGAAATCCCCATCTCCGGTTTTCTCTCCTCAGCGAGCATGACGAAAATGTTGACGATGAGCGCAATCCCTGCGATGATTGCGAACGAGCTCATCACGATGAATATCTGGGTAATGCTCTCCGACGTCGTCTCCGCGGACTCGACTCCTGACTTCTTGTCCGTTCTGAACTCGTACTCGTAGGTCGGGGGTAGATGGTTCCTGAGCTCGGCTATGGCCTGATCAGTGAGCTTGTACCCTTCCTCTATGCTCCCCAAGTTCGAGACATGAATCGAGTCGATCATGTCGGGGACCCCAAGAACCGACCACTGTGCGTACTCGAGGTCCATGAATACCTGCTCGAAGGAGCCCAGAAGGGCAAGGCCAGAATCATCAGCAACTAGCGAGACTTGGACCGGTATCGGTACGCCGTCCTCTAGAATCAAGGTGAGCTGGTCCCCTGCCACCGCATTCAGCTTGTCCGCCAACTCCTCGTTGATCACTACAAGACCGTCGGTCATGTCTTCGCGCGCAACGTTCACGCCGCCGTCCTTCGTGAACGGAGTCACAATATGGTCGACATCCACTGCGAAGAACCCAGCGGCTGGGGCAGCGGCCCCCGTAGACGGCTTGATGACCGTCGCGCCCTCCGCGATCGCGGGCTGAATGCCATCGATGTACTCGAAATCGCGGGCTTCAAGGTCGGAAATGAGGTCGTACGCAACGGATTCGTTGAAGAATGCTTCTGTTCCAGCACTGTCCACTACCGTCACGACGACGTCTGTTCCACCAGTGCTCTTGAACGTGGAGCTCTTGATGACGTAGTCGAGTGTGTCCCCCACGACGAGGGAACCCGAAATCATGGCAGTGGCTATGAACAGCCCTGCCACGACCAGTACCGTGTATCTCTTCTTCCTGACAATGTTCCTCATTGCCATCTTGGCAAGAGTCCTGCGTCTGACTGCAAGCAATCCCACGATGGCGAGGGAGACCGCGACGAGGAGAAGAAGTAGGGTAAAACCGTCCATTAGACTGCACCTCAGTACGGGGCCGGCGCGAACTCCTTCTCGATGAGCCCGTCCTTCATCATGACAATCCTGTCCGCCAACTTGCCGACATTGTAGTCGTGTGTCACGATGATGAAGGTCTGCTTGTTCTCCTTGTTCAGTCTCTTGAGCAGCCCCATGATCTCCCTGGAGTACTCGCTGTCCAGATTACCAGTGGGCTCGTCCCCGAAGACTATCTCCGGCCTGTTGACAAGTGACCGCGCAATGGTCACCCTCTGCTGCTGTCCCCCCGAGAGCTCCGACGGCTTGTGCGATTTCCACTCCTCCAATCCCACAGACTCCAGAGCGCCTAGGGCGCGTTTCCTGGCTTCCTTGGGAGGAACTCCAGATATCAGCAATGGCAATTCGACGTTCTCGGCGGATGTAAGGACGGGAAGCAAGTTGTAGGCTTGGAAGATGAACCCGATCTTCTCAGCCCTGTACTGAGTTCGTGTCCTGTCCCCCATCTTCGATATCGGTTTTCCTCTGATGTAGACCTCTCCACCCGTCAGGTCGTCGAGTCCAGACATGCAATTGAGGAGGGTAGTCTTCCCACATCCCGAGGGGCCCATGACGGCAATCATCTCCCCCTCCTTGATCTTGAGGTTCACTCCTCTCAGGGCATCGACCTTCACTTTTCCGGTGTCATAGGTTTTCTTGACATCCGCTGCCACTACAATGCCGTCGTCTGCTGGACCACTCTCCAGCTTTCTCTTCTCCTTTGTCACACTGCTCAAGCTGCTGCCCCCACTTGATCCCACACCCGGAATGGGAACCATCCTGCCCAGAGGGGGAAGTTCACCGTGTTATAATAGACTTCTTCTTTCCAGGGAGTCAGACGCCAACAGCCTTGCCAGGTCACTGCTATATATCGGCAAGCCATTCTTGTCGCTCAGATGTTGGACTCAGAGAAGACGCTCAAATCGGTAGATCGAAAGGGCATGCTCGGTACGATAGACCAGATGCCGAACCATCTCTTGGAAGGATTGCGCAAGGGTCGCTCCTGTGGGCTGCCAAGATTCACGCCCAGAAACCTGTTCATCTGTGGAGTGGGAGGTTCCGCGATAGGTGGGGACATCCTGTGTCAATGGCTTCACGCGGATATCGAGCTCCCCTGCAGCGTAATCAGGTCCTACGGCGCCCCGAGGTATCTCACGAAAGACTCGCTCGTCATAGTCGCCAGCTACTCGGGCGATACCGAGGAGACCATCGCGATGTTCGAGGAGGCCAAGAAGAGAAGGGCCAAGATAGTGGTGATAACCTCAGGAGGCAGGCTTGCCACGGCCAGCGAGAAACTGAGCATCCCCACGGTAACCCTGCCTTCAGGGATGATGCCACGCGCCACCCTTGGGTTCATGCTTGGCGCGATGATTGGCACACTTGAGAGGACGGGTCTTGCATCCGCAGACAAGGAGATCGAGGAGGCGGCCCGAGTGCTGATCAAAGTGGTCTCTGAGTGCAGATCCAGCGTTCCAACGATCGACAATCCCGCCAAGAAGATGGCACATCAGCTCTTCGGCAGGATACCCCTCGTGATAGGTTACGACATTTCTAGGCCTGTGGCGAAGCGTTGGTCGAACCAGCTTCATGAGAACGCCAAGTCGATGTCGTTCAGCTCCGAGTTGCCGGAACTGAATCACAACGAGATCGTCGGCTGGATGAAGGATGGCCGAAGCAAAGGCTTCTCCGCGATCTTCCTGGACCACGGCCACGCGGGCGAGGCCATGAGAGAGCGCGTCGATGCGACCAAGGAGATGCTTTCGAGGGTGGCTCCGGTCATGAGCGTCAGTGCCGTTGGCAGAAGCCCCTTGGCCCAGATCATGTCGTTGGTGATGGTCGGGGACTACGTGAGCGTGTACTTGGGGATAGTAAGGAACGAAGACCCATCCTCGAACGAGCCAATCGATGAGCTGAAGTCGATTTTGTCCAAAAAACGACCCCAAAGCCAAGGTCAGTAAGAGCGCGTCACGCCGAGTGGTATTAAAAAAAGTGCGTGAGAGGGTGATGCCCTCCCTCAGGTTTCCCATCCCGTTTGAGCCGTTTAGCCAGCCCTTCCTTCCCTTCTTTGTTAGAGTGCGGGTGCGCGTTACTCAGCACCCGCTTCGCAAGGCATCCGTCCCCTGGCCGTTGTCATTGGATTCTCAGTCTGGACGCGGTTCGGGCCATCCCTTTCCTCGTGCCACGTTCGTCGATTGATTCGGATATCTTCTGGCGCAAAGCCTCCTTTCCTTCGAGGTAGTACCGCTTCTTCTCCTCGACCCATCCCGTCAAGGCGAGCGTTACCGCCTGAGACACGTCCGAAGCATCACCGCTGGCAATGAACATCTCGAGTTCCTCAGCAAGTGCCGCCGGAATGATTGCCTGCACCTTCTCTGCGTTCCATGTGGCGGACTCATCGTGGAGGTATGCTGCGATCGCATCTCGAACGACGTCTGACAAGCTCTGCGCACCCGAGCGCTCCCGTGCAGCCTCAAGTTCTTGGAGATCTTCCTCGGGCAGTCGAATGTTGATGCGCGTGGTCCTTGTGGTCATCGTAATCGCGGTGCCTTGTACGACAAATTGTCGTACATCATATAAATAGATTGTTCCCAGAACGTCAACCTTCGGTTCCACTGCAACCTGTGGAGCCGATGTCAACTCGCCTCCCGGCGACGTCTCTTTCCTCGGCCTTTCAAAGATTGGAACGAGTCATCTCGGACTGCGGGCGCGCTGCGCGCCCCGCCGAAATGGATATGTTTTTAGTCTATGAAATACTCCCCGAGTCCGTGCCTTCAGCAAAGGAAATCGCCCAATCCGTGCGCGACCTGACGAGGCAGCATAATGCATGGTTCAAGGACTGCATTCCACTGATTGCCTCCGAGAACGTGATGAGCCCCCTCGCTAGGGAGGTCCTGAACTCCGACCTGAACAACAGGTATGCGGAGGGCCTGCCAGGGAAGCGCTACTATCAGGGCAACATATTCGTCGACAAGATCGAGACCGCGTGTGAGGAGTTGGCAAAGGAAGTCTTCGGCTGTAAGTTCGCGGATGTCAGACCAACCTCTGGCACGGTATCCAACATTGCGGTGCTGATGGCATTGCTGAAGCCCAGGGACAAGATGACCACGGTCGCGCTCTCGGACGGGGGTCACATATCACACGCAAAGATAGGCGCTACCGGCGTTCGAGGCGTCCGCACCTTCAACTATCCCTTCGACGAGAAGAACATGAACGTAGACGTCGCAGGCGCAAGCAGGCTCATCAGAGAGGTCAAGCCGAAGGTCGCGTTGTTCGGCCAGTCCGTGTTCCTCTTCCCGACCCCCCTGAAGGAACTCAATGGCATCTTCGATGAGGTCGGGTGCCTCACATGGTACGATGCTGCGCACGTGTTGGGCCTCATCGCGGGCAAGCGATTCCAGGATCCTCTCAAAGAAGGCATCGACGTGGTCTCGGGAAGCACCCACAAGACGCTCCCGGGACCCCAGCACGGGATCATCACATCTGATCTCAGAAAAGGAAACCTTGAGAGATCCCTTAGGCGAGGCGTTTTCCCAGGGAGTACGAGCAACCATCACCTCCATTCGGTCGCAGCGCTTGCCATTTCCCTAGCCGAGGCAAAGGAGTTCGGGGAGGCCTATGCGGACCAGACCATCAGAAACGCGAAAGCGCTGGGCCAGGCGTTGTTCGAGAGGGGCTTGGGGGTCCTTTGCGAGCACCTAGGATTCACGGAGTCTCACACGATCGTGGTCGATGTCGAGCAGTATAGCGGAGGGGCGAAGGTCGCGAGGGCGCTTGAGGCAGCCAATATCATAGTGAACAAGAACCTCTTGCCATGGGACTCAGACCCTGTCAAGCCCTGCGGGATCCGGATCGGCTCGCAGGAGCTCGCGAGGCTCGGGATGAAGGAGGGCCACATGGCGGAGGTGGCTGACTTGATCGCCCGGGTTGCGGTGAAGGGAGAGCTCCCGGAGAAGGTGAAGCCAGATGTGGTCAATTTGAAGCGGGGTTTCACGAAGCTCCACTACTGCTTCCTCGAGGGCGAAGAAGCCTATGACTATCCCGTGTACGACGGCTCCCTCTTGTGATTCCCTAGACTCTACATTTATAACGGCCCAGTCTTATCATATCCGTGAGACCTGGGATGGCTCTCAGCATTCGTTTACTCCAGCTGGCGACTTCAGCGGTGTATGTGATCATAGTCGCTCTTGCCTTCACCAGCATCTGGCCTTTTCCCAGCGGCGATTTCAGGATTGACCTGCCATCCTCCAGCGAGGTCGAGTGGACCTACTCCGATGGCGTGGTCAGCGTGGTGGCGCCGTATTCCATCGACAATGGCGGATTCTACGATGTGGACGACCTCTCAATATCATACAGCGTCACCAATTACACGGGGTTCCCCCTGGCCAACGACACGGTCTTGATAGGCGAGATCCCAGCGGGCCGGATGACCTCCTCGTCGCTTGTCTTCGAATTCGACCTGCAGCATATGTACGACTCCGGTGCAGATTGGATGATCTTCAACGATGACGCCTTGAATTTCTTCATAGAGGTTTCCTGCTATTACACGATGACGCTGATCGAGTTCGATGCGACCTATCGTGTGAACGTTCCATGGGATGCGTTGATACAGAGCTGGGGAGTCTCACGGGTTTCTCCATGGCCCCCGACTGGGACCACCTTATCAGTCGATTACTGGCTGCACACATCGGACTTGCTTGCGTCGCTGCCGGAGGCGCAGGCGACCGTCCGACTGTATGGCGACAGCATTCTTCTAGACGAAGTCCAGCAGACCATCGGACTAGGTGGCAACTATAGCAGCACGGTTTCCCTGGACATTCCGCTGGCGGTTTATTCCACATACACGGTCGTCTATTCGACAGGGATCGACGGCTTCACAATCTCAGATCAGCTAGTCTTGGAGGTCCCGTGATGGCCCAGAGGAACCGAACATCCGATGCGGTCTGGACAGCCTTCACAGAGACGATCAGGTTCATCGTGATCCCCTTGGTTCTTGTAGAGCTTGTCACGAAGAACTACCCTCAGCTGAGCACCGCGTTCATGCCTAACATCGTGGAGTACACGCTGTTCTTCGGGGGGATGATAGTGGCGGCGAGCACTCTTGAGGTGGCCAACAAGCCTGGTACCTACAAGCGACTCCTCTTCGGCCTTTCGACCCTGGCTTTCGTCGCGCTCTGGCTCTTCGTGATCCTCGGGGGAGGGATCGTCCAGTTCTCGTACGGTCCCTATGTCATCTGGTTCGACATGAGCAAGATCGTCATGATCATGATTGCGGGAATAGGGCTGAAGAGTCTCCTGGTCATCGAGGTCTACAACGTGAACAAGGGGATTCTCGAGAGGCAGGAGCGAGAGAGGCAGCGTGAGGAGCACATGGAGAGAAAAGCCCTGGCAGCGGCTTCAAGGAAGGCGGCGTCCGATGCGGCCGCGCTTCATTCGTTCTCATCCATGTCGAGAGCGTCGTATCATGTCACAGCCGACGATGATGTTGGCTACACTGAGCCAAAGGGAGCCCCTGCGGGTGAGGGGGAGACCGCTAGGTACAAGACGTGCAGCGTGTGTGGCGAGAGGGCGCCTGAGAGCAGCTACGTGTGCATGAGCTGTGGTGCGTGGTTCTCAAAGGAATCGTTCAGGTTCGGGAAGGAGCGTTCAAAGAAAGAATGAGCTCGCAGGATTTGCACCTGGAGGCGATGGTCGGCTCTCCACATTCGCATCTCCGGAGGCTCGCGGGAGGGTACATGTCCTCCAACGCCGGGAGAATCTCATCATAGCTCTTCACGATCGAGTGTCTCGTGCCCGGGTACTTCTGTTCCAGCTGGAAGATGGTGTTCCTGAACTCGTTGCGAAGTGCCTCGGGCGCGTAGGGGCACTCGAGCTCGTGGAACTCGTATCCTTTGATTCTTGCGTACAGCGCGACCTCGCTCTCCGGTATCATCCGGAGGGGCTGTATCCTCGGCACAAGGCCGGGCTGCACCCGTTTGTGAGGGCCGAGCCGTGCCAACCTCTCGACGTCCCCCCGCGAGAAATTCATCAGGATCGACTGGGCTGTGTCATCCAGGTTCAGGCCGGTGGCAATGTGGGAGGCCTCCCATTGTCGCGCAGCGCGGTTCATCGCCGCCCTCCTCAGGACTCCGCAGTAGCTGCATGAAGATAGACTGCGCTTCAGAGCGGCCACTTCGTCCATGCTGATGCCGAACAAGTCCTTGAACGACACCACGATATGCTCAATGCCGATCCGCCTGCAGTTCCTGGAGACGATGGGTATGCTGGAAGCCCGGTAACCCGAAATCCCCTCGTCAACTGTGATGGCGCACATCTTCAGGCTCTTGCGAGAGCCTATCGTATCGTGCAGAAGGTTGAGTGCGGCCGTGCTGTCCTTTCCTCCGGAAACAGCCACGGCTATTCGTTCGCCTCCTCGCAGCACGAGCTGTCTCCTGAGCTCGTGCTTGACCCTCTTCTCCACGAACTCCTCGAAATGCTCCTTGCACAGATGCGCGCCACTGTATCTTATCAGGACGACTGAGTCTCTCGCGCACTTGTCACACGACTTCACGCTGGCAAAATACGACGACCACCTATTAATTGCTTCTTTGGATTCCGGATTGCGGCCAGCGAGGCATTCGCCTACGCTCAGGCGATCGTTCTGTCTGCATCCTTCAGTATTCTCCGGATCTCGTTCTCTGCCTCCTTCGGCAAGGGGTCGGGGTGGTGAGATGCAAACATGCGTTCCGCCTCCTCGTGAGCCCTCCGGACAATGTCCTTGCCACCGGAGGCCGCCCACTTCGCGTAGGGCGTCACGTCAAGGATTCCAGGCTTCCATGACTTGCGGAGTATGTCGACGGTAGCCTTCTCTCCCATGAAATGACCCTCGTGGCCCACCTTGCGGATGAGCCCTTCAGAGAACGCCTCGTCGTCCGTTGGGAACCCCTCGAGCATGCTGCCCATCATCTTGAACATCTCCACGTCTATCAGGAACTGTTCGTACGATAGGACTGTGAAACTCTCCAAGAGCCCTGGTCCGCCAAGGAAATCCGCTCCGGCCAAGAACATCGTGTACGCCGAGAGGGCTTTCTCGATGGCCGCCTGCGGGTCAGGGGTTTTCGAGCTGGACCCGTGGCCTCCGCTGAAGAAAGGCAACTTGTAATGCCTGGCCATTTGGATGTGTGCGGCGGCAACCATGTTGCCAAGCGGAAGTGCGCCCCCGAAGGACCCGGTCGTGATGTCCATGGAAACGGGGACGGAAGAGTAGATGACAGGAGACCCCGGGTGTGCGAGCTGGATGATAGTGTTGACCGCAAGGACCTGAGCATTCCCTATCAGGGTGCAACCCGCGATCGACGCAGGCCCGCTTGCCCCAACTAGCGGCATTGTCATGATGATGGGCGGAATGCCGGCGCTCGCGTACTCAAGGGCTGGCTCGATGGTCTTGCCAACTATCATCGGGGAGGTCACGCAGTTGATAGAAGAGAACAAAGGTCTCTTCCTGAGCTCCTCTCTATCCCCGAGAACAGCAGCTGCAATGGATATCTCCGTCCTTGCTTCCTCTCTCTTGTACACTCCACCACTGACGATGTGCTTGGAGGTGTTCATCACGGAAGCTGCCAACTCGTACGATGTGTGCGCTTGGACTGGCACATCTGAAGGAGTGACGATTGGGGTGTATGACACGAGCTCCGGAACGGCATCCGTGAGCCTTGCGCACTCCTCCACGTCTCTCAGCAGAGGTTGCCGCCTGTTGCCTGTCACGAAGTCGATTACTGAGATGCCTTCGCCGTCCGTGGACAAATAGTGATGCTCGAGATCGAGAGTGAAGCATCGTTCCGAGGTCCTGCCGCCAAGCCGAACTGGGCGTGCGCAGCGGTTGAGCATCTCCTCCACGAGGCTCCCTGGTATCTTGGCAATCTTGGTATGGGGATCCACCTGCGCTCCTCCCTTCTTCAGGATGTCGAGCGCCTCGTCACTGTAGACCTTGATCCCCATTGATTCCAGCAGCGAAAGTGACCTCTCATGTACGTCCTTCCGCTGTTCGTGGGTCAACACAGTCAATTCGCCCAGGCCGCGCTTGACGCTGAATGGTGCCATTGGTACTGCCTCCGTCATTCTGCAATAGGGGCGTATGTATAGATTCTATTTATCGTGTGCGCATGTTGCGTTTTCATGCGACCGATTGACGAGTAGACTACGATGGCAAATCGATGCTCGATTCTGTTGGCAAATAGTGAATGCGCAGACCGCGAGTCATGTGGGAGTAACAATTCCTTCGGTCGCGTCCCAACCAGGAATGCCTAATCGGCTAGCTCCTTCTGGATCTCGCTGCAATCACAAACATGCCAATCATGAATGACGCTGCAACCAGCAGGCCAATCGGTCCTCCAAACTCGGGGATCTCGACTGTGAACCTGACGTCGACCTGTGCTATTCCAGTCGTGTTCACATCTTCATCGATAGTGGTCGTGTTGGACGCCTCGAAGGAGTTGTATCTTGCAGTCACGCGGATTGTGTCGTTGACCTGGTAGTCACTGGGAACGAACTCGTCGGCGGCATTGCTGTAATTTCCATCCGAATACGTCGTGACTGTGCGGAGCGCCCCGGATTCAACGATGGTGATGTTGACTGTTGCTCCTTCCACGGGTGATCCGTTGAGATTCGTAACGCGCCCCCAGACCAGTAGTGGTGCAGATCCCGCGGCAACATGCCGAGCAGTATCTGGTATGACCACGCTTGTTGCCAAGACTGACACTGTGGTTATGATGGCCAACGAAAGCAGCAGCCTTCGCTTGGTCAGGAATTCGTTGTGCGGCTCTGGCTTTCTCGCTCTCTTTTGACGCACCAGTCGTGGTCCATAAAGCGACTCGGGCTCTGCCAACATCCCCCTCCGATTCCTGCCAGCGATCTGTAGTACACATGCTTTGTTCCAGTTTTCGCCATCTAGGAACCGCTGCGCCCTCCAACGGACAGGCCTTCCGCTATAAATTCATTGTTCATCACATGGTCGGACGCGATGTCCGGACTGTGACATTCCGACACCCAACTAGAGGTCAACACATGCGTGGGCGGGACTGAGTCTGCCAAAGCAAAGGGGAATCGCTTTGCCTCCTCAGATACCGGCCGCTCCCAGCTCCGCTGGCTACGCCTAGATAGTTATTAGTAAGGATATGGCATACGCGCATGTGAGCTCAAATGCAGGATGTCTGGGTCGAGAAATACCGCCCGAGAAAACTAGCAGAAGTGATTGGCCAAAAGAGCATAATCGAGCGTCTGTCTGCGTACGTTCGAACGCGCAGTATGCCACATATGTTGTTCGCGGGACCAGCGGGTTGCGGGAAGACGACCTCAGCCATCGCTCTTGCCAGAGAACTCTACGGGGACGGTTGGCGGGAGAACCTGATCGAGCTGAACGCGTCAGATGAGCGCGGGATAGACATCGTGCGCGGCAAGATCAAAGATTTCGCCAGGTCCGCATCCATAGGCGGGACGGATTTCAAGGTGATCTTCCTCGACGAGGCGGATTCGCTGACGTCTGATGCCCAGGCGGCCCTTCGTCGCACCATGGAGCGGTACACACAGACCTGCAGGTTCATCTTGTCATGCAACTTCTCCTCCAAGATAATCGAGCCGATTCAGTCGCGGTGCGCAGTCTTTCGATTCAAATCCCTCAGCGAGGGCGAGGTCAAGGAATACCTTAGCCGGATTGCCAAAGGCGAGAACCTGGACTTGGCGGAGGACGGTATCAATGCGATATGTGAGCTTGCTGCGGGGGACCTGAGAAAGGCGGCCAACATACTCCAAGTGGCCGCCTCAGTTGGCAGGCGGATCGATCAGGATACCGTGTTCGAGTCAACTGAGAGCATCAGGCCTTCAGAGATTCAGGAGATGCTCAGGACCGCAATAGGCGGGAACTTCACGGCCGCAAGGTCAAGGCTCGACGACATAGTCATCAGGCACGGCCTGTCAGGCGAGGACATCGTGCAGGGCATTCACCGCGCGGTGTTCGACCTGCCGGTCAGCGAGGATTCAAAGATAAGGCTCGTCGACAGGATTGGCGAGGCCGAGTTCAGAATAATATCAGGCTCGAGCGACAGGATCCAGCTAGAGGCGCTGCTCGCGCATTTCGCTCACGAAGGCCGGAAGCTGAAGTGAGGCCTTTCATCGATGACGCTGCGGAACAGTTATATACGATTTCTATGTTTGAGGCGCGAGAAGGTCGGACATGGCAAGGTTTCCAGAGGCTGAGCAGCGGAACTTGGTCAAGAAGATCTGCATGAACTGCAATGCCCGAAATGCCATCAGGGCAACGAGATGCAGGAAGTGCGGATACAGGGGACTTCGCATGAAGACTCGGGAGACCAAGAAGGCTTAACCGGGAATTCTCTCTGCACGCTGGGTTTTGATATAGCACCTATGACAGGATGAGGAAGAAAAACTGGTGGAGCGAACTCCACCACAGTCGGGCATCACCCTTTATTACACCTCTCCTATTCCTTCAGTTGAGCGTGTTTGCCGAAATGGCCGGGGGCAATCCACTTCCCTGTCCATAACGCTTCTCCTTTGAATGGCTCATATCCACAACATTATGTCATCCGAAAGCCAATTGATGGTGGCATAAAGCTATTGCACACACCTTATCTGCGATTGGACTTATCATGGACTGCGATGCTCGAGCTCCTCGATTCCGAGAAGTCGGTTTTCTACAGCCTCGCACAAGACGCCAGCCGCACGGATGCGCAGATAGGTGAACTTGTGGGCTTGAAGAAAGGTACCGTGTCGTCCGTACGCAGGAGGCTGATGGAGGCTGATATGCTGAAGTTCGTTGCCGTTCCTGCTTTCAACAAGCTCGGCTGCGAATTGTTCGCATACCAGACAGGATCCACTAACCCTGTCGAGAGCGATGTGAAGGCAAGCCAATACGTTGAGTATGCGAAGAAGACTCCACAGATATTCTTCGGCGTCGTCGGGATCGAGGCCTTCATCACCTTCTCCGTGCATAGGGACTTGGAAGACTACGAGGATATGGTTCTGGCTTATTCGAACTACTTCACGGGTTCGAAGAAGGAGTACAGAGCCAAGACCAGAAGGACAATCTTTCCGTACTCTCATACAAGGGGGACCTTCATACCGAATTTCTCCCGCTTGTTGCACGATCATCTTAAGATCAAGTCAGGGAAACCAGTAGATGTCGGCCTTTCCAGAGCAGAAGTCGAGACCCCCGACTTCACAGATATCGAGAAGCGTGTTCTGGTGCTCCTAGTTGAGAATCCGAATGCCTCCGATCGCGTGGTTGCCTCAATGGCAAAAGTGTCGAGACAAGCCGTTACGAGGATCAGGAATCGGTTCGAGAAGGAACGGGTCTTCGTCCGTGTCTGCTTTCCAAGGCTAGATCGACTCGGCTTCGAACTGTTCCTATCAGCCCACTCCAGATTCGTTCTTGATGTGCCATGGGAGAAAAGGCTCCAGAATCAGCCCGGCATTGTGGTCAACCGCTCGTTCTACACACTCACAAAAGCAACGGAAGGCGTCGGCAACTATATGTTTTCGAAGTATGCGGATTTCTCCGACGGACTAGACGACGTCATGGAATGGTACACAAAAGAAGGTGTGATAGACGAAGCTCCAGACTTACTCCTGTTCCCGGTTGAGAGGCTGACTCCCTTGCGCATGTTCGACTACGGCCCCGCAGTCAGATACCTGCTGATGGGGTAGTGTGTGGTTTCCTGCTGAAGGACCACGACAAGGCGTAAATAGCAATCCAGCCAATATCTCGGCTGGTGGGAAAGTCAAAGTCACTCCTGAGATGGCTGGCAAATGGGTCAAGGCTGCGTTTCTTGCCCTCCTGGGCTTCGTGTTATTGATTTACGGAGGGAAGTTCGTCGATGAGCTGCAGACCTTCATCGAGGACGAATTCCATGTTGCATTCGACCTTACGTGGGACCTCCTGATGATACTCATATGGATCCTCGTCGCGTGGCTGTTCGTCGATGCTGCGCTGACGGTGGCCATCAGCTTCTCCGAGCACAAATACAACCTGCACGACGTGATGAAGAGGCTTGACAGGATAGAGCGGAGGTTGGCGCCGGCAGGGGTGAAGACGAGTCCAGAACCGGTCGAGATGGAGGAGGAAGCCGAAGCTCCGCCCGAGGTGACTCCCGCGGAGGAAGAGCCCCCGCCCCCTCGCGAGTGAGTTAACAGAGGGCTCACTCGGGGGTCTTGGCGGCCGCAGCCTCGTCCTTCTTCTCCTTTCTCTCAACCTTCTTCGGACAGTTCATGTTCAGACAGAGTGTCCACTTACCCCTGTTGGCCTTTAGGACATCTACCAGCGGAGCCCCGCAAGCGTCACAATTCTGGTTGGTCGGAATGATCTTGCCCTGCTGTGGCAGGGGATACATGACCTTGCACTTCGGATAGTTGGCGCACCCCGCAAATCGCTTTCCCCTCTTGGATTGAATAGTGACTATGTCTCCGCCGCATGACGAGCATTTCCCGATGGTCCTCTCTCTCCGCGCTCCGAGGCACTTGGGGTCTATGCACGCAGTCGTGGGCGCCTGTCCTCGGGCGACAGTCTTGATCTTGGGCGCTCCGCAGACGTCGCACTTCTGGTCAGTCGCGAGGATCAACATGCCCGTTGGAAGGGGGTAGGTGGTCCTGCAGTTCGGATAGTTCGAGCATCCCGCGAAGACGCTTCCATTCCTTCCCCTGAGCTGCATCAGATTGCCCGTGCCGCATGCTGGACACGCCCCGAGCGCGTGCTGCTCTCTGAGGGCGCTCTTGATAGCATCGCCGACGTCCTTTTTGTGCTTCTCGAGGACAGTCATGATGTCATCGAGCATCGCCTGGCTTTCCTCGACGACCTCGCTCTGCTCGAGCTCCCCCTGGGCTATCATGTCCATGTCGCTTTCCAAGTGCGAGGTCATCTTGGCGCTCGTGATGTCGTTCGCATGCTTCTCGAGGGCGGTTATCACCGCGGTGCCGCTCTCGGTGGGCTCGAGCATCCTGGAGCCCTTGATGAACCTCCTGTCGAAGAGCTTCTGCACTATCTCGTGGCGAGTGCTCTTAGTCCCGAGGCCGAGATCCTCCATCTTTTTGATGAGCGAGCCCTGGGAGTACCTGTCCGGAGGAGTTGTCTTCTTTTCGGTTGAGTGGACGCGAACGACTTCAGCATTGTCTCCGACGCTCAAAGCAGGCAGCGTGACCTCCTTCGTCTTGTAGTATGGATAGTACTTCCTCCAGCCCTGGGACAGGATCAAGTAGCCCTCACTCGAGAACGGCTCTCCTCCGATGTCAAAATCCACCTTGGTTGTCCTAGATTTGCAGGATGGCGCCAGAGTTGCCAGGAACCTCCTGACAACGAGCTCGTAGACGTTCCAGCTTTGCCCCTTCAGCTCGGCCTTCGTCGCCGCCTCAACTGGATGAATCGGAGGGTGGTCCGTGGTGCTCTTCTTCCCCCGCGAAGGCGTGAGGGTCTCCTGCTCGAGGATCTCCTTCGCCTCAGTCCCCAGATCCGACTTCATGAGCTTCTCCAGTATTGTCCTTAGGTTGAGCGAGGGCGGGTACACGGTGTTGTCCGTTCGAGGATATGATATGTATCCAGAAGTGTACAGGTCCTCGGCTATCTTCATGGCCTGGGCGGCCGACAGGCCGATCTTGTTCGCTTCCATCAGGTATGTTGTGGTGTTGAAAGGTATCGGGGGCCATTCGTCGTTCTCAGTCTCATTGTACTTCATGACGAGCGCGCTTTTCGCCTGCCGGGCGCGGTGGACCGAGGCCTGCGCCTTTTCCTTGTCGAGGAATCTGCCGTTGCTGTGTGCGGCCGAGAAGCTCAGCTCCTTCCTGAGGTCCGCACTGACCAGCCAATACGCGGTAGGCACGAACGATTGGATTTCCCTCTCCCTGTCCACGATGAGAGCCAAGGTCGGGCTTTGCACTCTGCCAACCGAAAGGAAATCTTTCCCGAGCTGGCCAGAGGCCAGAGATATGAATCTCGTGAGAACAGCTCCCCACGCCAGGTCGATCAGTTGCCTCGTCTCAGCCGCTGATGCCAACTTCCTGTCGAGATCAGCGAGCTGGGAGAAGGCCCGTTCTATCTCCCCTTTGGTCAACGCGCTGAATCGCGCTCTCTTTATGGGTCTCTCAACACCGGCCTCGTCGAGGGCTTCTGCGCCGATGAGCTCCCCCTCGCGGTCGTAGTCTGTGGCGACGACGACCTCCTCTGCCCACACTGCCAAATCCTTCAACGCGCTCATTATCTTCTTCGCCCCGGGCTCGACCTTCTTCTCAGGCTTTGCGTAGACGAGGTCCCTTGGGGGCACGGAGCTCCAATCGTTCAGGCTGCTCGGATAGTCGAGCGCGATGATGTGACCCCTGAGCCCCAACACTATGTACTGATGCTGGTCCTTGTCAAAAGTCCATGTCTGGATGCCCGCTACAGAACGTGTCTTTTGTTTGTAGTCGGACAGGATCATCGCGATCCTTCGCGCGGCGATGTTCTTCTCAGAGATAATGAGCCGACGCATTCGCAGTTGGATGATTGCGGGCTTATTTAATGATGATGGGACGACATTTTCCTGGGGCCAGATCTACGATCTGGCCGCCTCCGAGCCGGTCCGTCCGGTGTCTCACCATCTCTTCTTTCTGAGGTCGAGGATCTCGTGCCTCCTTCTCCCGAGCCCGAGGAGCGCCACGGGCACTCCCATGTTCTTCTCGATGAAACGTATGTACTTCCTCATGTTCTCGGGGAGGACCCTGAATCCCCCGCGACCGAGGATTCTCTCCATCTCTGCCGGTTCGATGGCGTTCCAGCCCTTCAACTTCGTGTACTTTGGAACGCACTTGGCGAGAGCCCTCAGATCGGCAGGAATGGTTGTCATCTTCTTTCCGCCAAGCTCGTAGTGCGTGCAGACTTTGACGCCATCGAATCCGCCCAACACATCTATCTTGGTCATGGCTATGCTGGTGAACCCGCTCAAGGACGCCGCGTACCTCGTCACCACAAGGTCCAGCCAGCCACACCGTCTTGCCCTTCCCGTGGTGGTCCCGAACTCGCTGCCTTTCTCCGCGATAGTCCTCCCAGTCTCGTCGCTCAGCTCTGTCGGGAACGGCCCTTCCCCGACTCTGGTCGTATAAGCTTTCACGACTCCGATAACCTGGTCGATGGCGAGAGGAGAGACTCCTGATCCAGAGGCCGCGTTGCCGGCGACAGTCGTGGAAGAGGTGACGTATGGATACGTGCCATGGTCGATGTCTAGCATTGATCCCTGCGCTCCCTCGAAGAGCACTCTCCTCCTTTTCTTCAGAGCTCCATTGACTAGAACCGTCGTGTCCGTCACGTATCTGGACAGCTTACTGCCGTACGACGAATACTCCTCCTTGATTGAGGCAAGGTCCAGTCTGTTCGGATCGCCGTGGACATCGAGTATCCTTTGTTTCAGAGGTATCAGGAACTCGAGCTTCTCAGCGAGAAGCTTCTCATCGATCAGGTCCCCCATCCTGATTCCAAGACGAGCCGCCTTGTCTGAGTATGCTGGGCCTATCCCTCTTCCCGTGGTCCCAACCTTCGCGCCCTTTCGCAGACGTTCCTCTGCCCCGTCGAGCAACCGGTGGTACGGCATAATCACGTGTGCCCGGTCGCTGATTCTCAGGTTCTTTGCGCTCACGCCTCGAGACTCGAGGCTCTCGATTTCGTTGATGATCACGGCAGGGTCGATGACAACCCCATTCCCGATGACTGCCATCTTCTTGGGTCTCAGGATTCCAGAAGGAAGGTGATGGAGCGCGAAGAGTTCCTCACCGATCTTGACGCTGTGGCCAGCATTGTTACCTCCCTGGAACCTCACCACGACATGTGCCTCATTTGCCAGGTAATCCACGATCTTGCCCTTGCCCTCGTCCCCCCACTGCGAACCGATGACGACAACTGAAGGCATCTCTATCGATGAGCACATGCGGAGTCTAGCTATTTAAGAATTCGATTCGCCGAATCCTACTGAGCATCTCTCGGGAATTCGGAGTAGAGGCGGAGCAGGCTCTTTGCGGGGAGGGAAGTCTTGATACCCTTGGGGTCGAAGTGAGTCTTGCATGCAACAGCTTCGTTGTCCTCAAGGAACGCCTGGAACTCACTGAGCTTGGGAGGCGATTTCTTGGTCTTCCTTGCAAGCTCATCCATTGCATAGAACAAAGGAGGCCCTCCAGCCTCCTCGTTCCAGAGTCCCAGCATCTTCTCGCACCTTCGCTGCGTGCCCAGGTCCCCTGTCGCTCTCATCGCTTTGAGGATCTTGGCGGAGAACAGCTGGCCAGACCACAATGGGCCAGCATCCTTGGCATCGGTCCGTTCTTCAGACATCGTCCTATCCAGAGTTCGCCTGTCAAAGTGCGCGAATCCGAGTCTCTTGATGAGCGCGTCCGCTTTTGCAGCTCCGTTCCGGATTTCGAAATAGCATCGGAAGTAGTGGTCCGCGTGGTAGCAGAGCAACGGCTGAACCGCGCGGTCATGCTGGGCTGCCATCCTGACCAGGAATCCTATCAGTATCCTCAGACCCGTCTCGTGAGCGAACGGGGATTTCGCAGACAGGGCTCCATATCTTCTCAGGCAAGTCTTCGGATATGTTCCGTACAGAGGTGCGGTGTCCGTCGCAGTAACGGCGATCGTCCCGCCGTTTCGACAGCTTTGAATCGCTGGATCGATGAAGTCCACCGGGGTGCCAAAAGGGTCGATGTCAATATGATCGAACTGCTCTTCAGCCAGGAGCGCCCTCAGGTCCCTGCTCTCAATCCTCACATGGCCCAGGCTGTTCAGCTCAGCGTTCTCCTTGATCAGGACCGCTGCAGCGAGGTTCCTGTCGTTGAGGACGAATTCCGCCTTGACCCCACACTCGTTCGCAAGCCGGAGCCCCCGGGAGCCGCTCGCCGCCAATCCGTCGAGTATCTTCTGCCCTGGTGAGAAGGCCACCCTGCCGAACATGACTGAGATGTCTCTGCCGAACTCCATCTGTCTGTTGTAGAACACCCCTCCGGTGCGCGTCCCTGGCCCGCGCCTGTTGAAATCCGCCGGGACCAGAAGCTCAGTCGTGCCCTCTCGCACGGAGACAAGCTCGGAGGAGATCACACGTAGTCGCCCTTCATCAGCTTGATGATTTTGTATGGAAGCAGGTTTCGGTTGATTGGAGTGACCTCTAGGATCCGGACATCGTCTCGCCTGCGGATGTCCTGAAGAAGCGGGTTCCTGGATTTCTTGTGAAGAGTGAGGATTATGGGCTTGTCCACCTCCATGGCATCCTTCACAGCCTTCACGAACTTCTCGGATTCCACCTCCATCTTGCCTACCTCGTCGATGACGATGACATCCGCGTTGCTGCTGGCATCGACAAGCGCCTCCACGCCGACCGTGTCCAGGCTCTCCAGATTCACTCCGTACTTGCCAACATAGAATTTCGATTCGGTCTCGATGTGGGCGAACACAGCCTTCCTCTTGGTCTTCCAGTCCATCACGTAAAACCCGACTCTCTTGCCGTCCTCGATTATGGGCTCGGTGACCATGCCGCCGACCACCAGGCTCTCTTCCTCGAGCATCTCTATGACCTTCACGAGGGCCTGGGTCTTGCCCGCTCCTGGGAGACCAGTGATCCCTACTTTTATGCCTCTTACCATGATGTCACCAGGAGGTCCAGCAAACAGACCCTGTATCGTCTTTCAAATATATACTGCACGTCATAAATCTTGGCCATATGATCCTCCTGAATGGTTGTTCCAGCGCGCTATGGCATCAGTCTCTCTCGACCGACTCAATGAACATCAGAGGGTAGTGCATCTCCTTGATGTACCTCATCGAAGCCTTCACCTTGGAGCTCCTGAATCTCACGACGAGGGAGACCTTCAGCATGTCTCCCGTCAGGGACACATAGTCGTACAGTCCCTTCTTGCTGCGCAGCCTGGATCTGTCGATCGAGACCTTCACATCCTCCACGAAAGGCTGGACCATGCATCCTGCTTCGATCGCCCTCTCCAGTGTGCCCACGTTGTCCGCCCGCAGCGGAACCCCGACGAACTGATGATAGATTGTGCCGAGCTTGATGCCAGCCTCGAATGCCGCGCGCTCGGAGTCGGAACACGAGAAATGGCTATCCGCCTTTGCCTCTCTTGAGTCTCTCGTACACGGGCCCCCCGAAAACGTAGATGAGTGTCAATGCCAGCGCGACACTTGTGGCCGTACGTGAAAACGCTCTATATAAGTCTTGGTCGTCAACCAGCACCGGGCCAGCGAAGTAAGGGAGCACTGCCAAGAGAATCGCGAAGCCGCTGACATACGAGAGCCAGCCGCGGACTTTCGGATAGGGTATCTCCGAAGCCATCAGAAATGACACCAGGAAGCCGATCCCGATCACAATCCATGGCTCCTCTGCGATCATGAAGTAGTAGTCCTCTGAATCTGAGACTCCGTGCGTTCCGAACAACAGGCATACCAGAATGATTACCAGGGCCGCTGCCGGGGCTGGCATTCCCACGAAATAATCGAGCTGATATCCGCCCGCTGAAAACCTTGCCAGTCTGAACAGACCAGTCGATAGGACTGCGATCGCGCTCAGGATGGCCGCGGCGTCTACGATGATGTCCCCCGAGTGCCCCACGAACTCGGCGTAGATGAGGAGCGCGGGTGCGAAAGCGAACGATATCGAGTCGGAGATGGAATCGAGCACCTGTCCGAAGGCGTGCTTGCTACCGTACCTCCTTGCGATGTATCCGTCCAGTCCGTCCATCACCATTGAGAGGAACAGGAGGCCGATTGCCCCGAAGAAGCGGTCCTCGAGGATGAAAGTTATCGCGACGAACCCCAGGACGCCGTTCGCCAGAGTGAAAAGGTCTGCTGAGGAAACCTTACTCAGCGCGGCCATTCTGGCCCTCCGCGATCCTCGTGACCCCCGCCCTGAGCCTCTGCCCCTTCGTCACGAGTATCTTGGTCTTGTCCGGAGGGAGATAGAGGTCGACTCTGGAGCCGAACCTGATCAGGCTCAGCTTGTCACCCTTGGCCAGGGCCTGTCCCTCGTCGACGTAGGGCACGATTCTACGGGCGATTGCGCCGGTCATCTGGATTATCGAGATATCCCCAAGCCTCGATCTGAGCGTGAGCTCCAATCTCTCGTTCTTGACGGTTTTCCGCGAGAACGCGGGCGCATGCTTCCCGCGGAATCTGGTCTTCCTATCGATGACGCCATCCATCGGTGCCCTCGTGACGTGGACGTTCCGGAGGGCCAGGTAAGTCGATACAAACCCCCTCTCAGGATCGACTTCTCGAACCATCCCGTCCGCAGGAGCGACTATGTCATCGCCGACTGTCCTTCGCGGGTCTCTGAACATCGTTGCTAAGAAGCAGGCGAGGCATGCGAAGCCCACGGATGCGAACACCTGGAACGGAAGGAAGGCAACGGCTGCAACCGCGCTCGCAATCACGAACCCTCGTCCTCCCTTCGCTATCATCGGTTCTACCTTTCAACTACTCGTGTTGGCTGCCGAGCTCACCTCAGCAGCAGTTTCGCGTCGACGACCGTGACGCCTTTTTCCTTCACGAAGACCGGGTTGAGGTCCATCTCCGCTATCTTGTCCATGTGCTTCTCGCCCAGGGCGGACACCTTCATGAGAAGGCTGATGATAGCGTCCCGGTCGACCTTGATCTTCCTGAAACCCTCAAGGATCGGGGCAGCCTTGATCTCCTTCACCATCTCCTCCGCGTCCTCCTTCTTTATGGGTACTATTCGGAAAGTGACGTCCTTGTAAACCTCGGTGTAAATCCCTCCGAGGCCGAACATGATGGTCAGCCCGAAGGTCGGGTCGTTTATCAATCCCACTATGACCTCGACTCTTCGGTCCTGGTGCGACTCCACCAGGAGCAGCTCCTTCGGGAACTTCTCTCGCATCTTGAAGAATTCATGTTCCAGCTCGTCCCGGGATATGTCCAGCACGACTCCTCCAACGTCTGTCTTGTGCAGTATCGTCGGGGAACACACCTTCAGCACAACGGGGAACTTCAGCTTCTTGAGGTCGATTTCCCCAAGCTCCCGGACCACCTGGAAATCGGTGGTGGGTATGCCGGACTCGCGGAGGAGTTCCTTGACCTCGTTCTCCGCCAACGATTTCCGGCCTTCCTTGAGCACGGATTCGATTATCACACTGAACGCTCCTGTCCGAAGAATGCTCTTGGCATCCTTAACTCTTGCCCTTACGTTCCAAGGCTTCGCGGCCCAGTTTCTCGCCCAGGTCCAGGGCCATTCTGTTGAGTTCGTGGGTGGCTTTCGGAACGCTCTCCAGGAGCGCCTTCTCCAGTGCTTCGTGCGATACCACTCCCGATATCTCCCTGAGCGCACCGAGCATGACCACGTTGGAGACGATCCTCGTCCCGATCTCCTCGGCCGCCTTAGTTGCTCGGATCTGGTAGAGGTCGCCTGACGGTCTCTCGGGAACGAGGTCCGGGTCGATGACGACTTTAGTGTCCGGCTTTCTCTCGTGTATGTATTTCTTGTAGGCCTGGTGGGACATCACGACCAGGTAGTCGGGAATCTCCACGAAGGGATAGAGCATGTCCGCATCGGATATCTTGACATCGGACTTGGAGTGTCCTCCCCTCGCAGACGGACCGTAGGACTGCGTCTGTATCGCGAACTTCCTCCGTGTCTTCCCGTCATCGCCGACCGGCCTGTCATGCAATGCAGCAGCTCTGGCAAGTATGATGCCCATGAGGACCACTCCCTGGCCCCCGAATCCTGAGAATCTAATCTGTCTTTCCATAGTTGCACACTCCCAGGAGCTCGTCATAGCACTCCCTCGTGCGGTTGACGAACTCGCCGACTGTGATCTGGCCAGCCAGGTTCAGGTCAACGTGATCGATGTCCGCGGCCTTCGCCTTGTCTCTCCGGACCGAGCTCTGCTTGAACCATTCGAGCATCTGGGCGGGGTCCGCCATCTTGTTCCTGCGGCCGAAGTTGGTCGGGCACTGCGAGACTACTTCCACGTACGCGAATCCCTTCTTCTGAAGAGCCGCCCTCATCGACTTCGTCAGCTCATGAACGTGCCTTGTGGTCCACCGGGCGACATAGTTGGCGCCGGCAGCCACTGCGATCTCGGCGAGGTCGAACGGGTACTCTTTGTTGCCTCTGGGAGTGGTCGTGGACAAGTAGTCATGAGGAGTCGTGATGGACGCCTGGCCTCCGGTCATCCCGTAGGTGTCGTTGTTTATGCATATGACAGTCATGTTGACGTTGCGCCTGCAGCCGTTGATGAAGTGGTTGCCCCCTATTGCACCGAGGTCTCCGTCTCCCGTGAAGACGACCACCTTGAGGTCGGGGTTTGCGAGCTTGAGCCCCGTGGCGAATGGGATTGCCCTACCATGGGTCGTGTGGAGCGCGTCCGAGTTGATGTACAGCGGGACTCTGGAGGAGCACCCGATGCCTCCGACGAATGCGGTCCTCTCGAGCGGGAGGTCGAGCGTGCTGTACGCCCTGTAGAAACAGTTCATGACAGTCCCGATGCCGCAACCCGGACAGAACACGTGCGGCCATCGGTCTTTCCTGTAGAACTCGAACAGCTCCATCAGATGACCCCCATGGACTTGAGCTTGTGCCTCACTTCGCTGGGAGTGGGCGGATCTCCTCCGAGCTTGGAGAGCAGGTCTATCTTCTTGCACCCGGACTCGAGCGCGATCCTCTTTATCGGCCAGTACATCTGTCCCAGGTTCATCTCACAGACCAGTATCTGGTCGCAGCCAGCAGCCACCTCGGCGATGGGTTCTTCGGGCAGCGGCCAGATGCTCTTCAGTCTGAGCAATCCGACCCGCTCGTCCTTCGTTGCAACATCCTTTGCGCCCAGGGCTGACGACCCGTACGATATGATCATCGTCTTCGAGCCCGGCGCGACCAGCTCGAACCTGTTGATGTCCTTGCGGTTCCTCAGAATCTTCTCGGAGAGCCTTCTCACGAGCTCCTGGTGAACCTTGGCATCTTCGGGTTCGATCTTCGACTTGTCCGTGTGGGTCATCCCTGTGATCATTGACTTGTGGCCCTTGCCGAAAAGGGGGAACGGCTCGACAAGGTCGTCAGGAACGTCGTAGGCCTCGTCGTCCCTGCGGATGCCCTTCTCCTTTCTGTTGATTATCCTCAGGTTCTCGGGGACATCCAGCACGCCCCGCATGTGCCCGATCTCAGCATCCGAAAGCAGGAAGGCTGGGACTCTGTACTTCTCCGAGTAGTTGAAACACTCAACGGTGAGGTCGAACATCTCCTGGACGCTTGCGGGGGCGAACGCGATGACCTGATAGTCGCCGTGGGAGCCGTACTTGGTCTGCATGACGTCGCCCTGAGACGCCCTCGTCGGCTGTCCTGTCGAAGGTCCTCCTCTCATAACGTTGGCGATGACTATCGGTGTCTCTGACATGGCTGCGTATCCAATCGATTCCTGCATGAGGGAGAAACCTGGCCCCGAGGTGGCAGTCATTGTCTTCGCTCCCCCCCATGAGGCGCCTATGATGGCGGAGATGCACGCAATCTCATCCTCCATCTGGAGGAAGACGCCGTTCCTGCCGTCCAGCTTGTTTGCCAGACCTTCCGCAATCTCGGTAGAGGGCGTTATGGGATATCCGGCAAAGAACCTCACGCCCGCCGCCATCGCGCCCTCGACACACGCCTCGTTGCCCTGAAGGAAGTACTCTCCGGCTGGGATCCTCATTTCCTCTTCTCCTCTTCGGTCTCCGCATGCCATGTGATGGCCTGGTCTGGGCAGCTCATCACACACAGCTCACACACAAGCTTCCCCTCCCTGTTGTGGTTGTAGCACTTCTCATGGGCGCTCACGACTGCGGTGAAGTAGCCCGCTTCGAGAATCTCCGTGCCCTTCGAGTAGCACTTCTTGGGGCAGATGTACACGCAGATGTTGCAGGCCTTGCATAGCCTAGGGTCCACTACGGGCTTCATCTCGTATCTTCCCGTATCATTGGGGGGTCGATATTTAAATCTATTTGAGATAAAAAAAATCTTTAGATGGGTATCTGGAGTGGGAGAAAACAGCACTGTCTTTCTGACTGATATCGCGGATGCGTGCTCGCCCGAATGCGCATCGCCGGGCCACGCTGGGGTTCGTTTGGAGCAAAGCATTATTATCGGGCTTCTGATAACTCTGAATCCGAGAACGTGGATGCGCTCCAACAGGAGATACTGAAGCTCAAGAAGCAGAAGAACGCGGTAATACTGGGCCACAACTACCAGCGGAAGGAAGTCCAGGAGATATCCGATTTTCTGGGCGATTCCTACGGGCTCTCTGTCCAGGCAACCAAGACCGATGCTGACACAATCGTGTTCTGCGGCGTTGATTTCATGGCCGAGTCAGCCAAGATCCTGAACCCCGAAAAGACAGTCCTTCACCCCAATCTCAGAGCCAAATGCCCGATGGCCGCCATGGTCGATGCGGCATCGCTGAAGGAGCTCAAGGCTGAGCATCCGGGAGCACCGGTGGTTTCATACGTGAACACGTCGGCCGAGGTGAAGGCCGAGACGGACATCTGCTGCACATCAGCCAACGCGGTCAAGATCGTCCAGTCACTGCCTGACAAGAAGGTCATTTTCATCCCGGACACGAATCTTGGCCTCTATGTTCAGCGGTTCGTGAAAGACAAGGAGATGGTCCTGTGGCCGGGATACTGTCCAACCCACGTCAACATCACGAAGCAGGACCTCGAGGATCTGAAGAGGAAGCATCCGGAGGCCGAAATACTGGTGCACCCCGAGTGCACACCGGATGTGATCGATTTGGCCGATTTCGCATATTCCACTGAGGGAATAATCAAGCATGTTGTCGCATCTTCGAAGAAGGAGTTCATCATAGGCACGGAATCGAACATGCTCCACAGGCTGCGCAAAGAAGCCCCTGGCAAGCTGTTCCACGCCCCTCCAAACGCGACGTGCCCCAACATGCGGGAGATCACGCTGGAGGACGTTCGCGACGCTCTGACCAAGATGCAGCACAGGATAGAGCTGCCTCAGGATATCATCAGGCGCGCCAAGGTCCCCCTGGAGCGCATGATCGCCGCTGGCCGACAGAACTAGTCTCCCGTCACAGGTTGTCGAGAGCTCCTATCGTTGGCCCCAGGATGAAGTAGACTCCGAAAGCCATCATCAGGGCCCCGCACGAGCCGAAGACGATTCCATGAACACGAGGAGTCCAGAGGTGCTTCGTTCTGAACACGACGAAGGTCGTGAATGTGTACCAGCCCAGGTCGCAGGACCAGTGCACGATCGCGAACACGAGGACGATCACGGGCCCGAAGAACTGGGCATTGAAGACGAGAACCGCCCCGACAGTCGCCCACCAGAGCAGGAAGTACGGATTGGTCGATGTGGTGATCACCCCGGCCACAACTGGACCATAAGGGATTGACTCCTTCCCAGTAATGGCCATGTTCTTCCTTCCCTTGAACATGGAGACTCCCAGGATGAGCATGAGCGTCCCGCCCACGAGACCAATCCCGAGCTTGACGAAATCGTTCTCGAAAACGTAGTCGAGGCTGACGATGATGAGCGCCATGAGAGGGAACTCGACGAGGCCGTGGCCCAAGGCGATCTTGATACCCGCCCTCTCGTCCTTGTAGCCCTTCTCGACGGTCGCCGCGAACAGAGGTCCTGGCATCATCACGCCAGTCAAGGAGATGAAGATCGCCGAGGCGAAGAACACCCAGACATTGTCGGTGAACTCTAGCACGCAAGATGCACCTATTGTCCGGGTATATAACAAGTCGCGAGAACAAGTGCCAAGGCGCATGTCTAAAATACGGACGACTGGATTCCGTGTGCTGTGATGACAAGAGGGTCAGCTGAGGTCCGCAAGGACCCGTGATGAGCCCTATGAGTGCTGAACTCAGCGGCTGCGGGGGCCGCGGTCGAATCCGTTGCGCTGCAATGAGATCCCGCGCGTCCCCTGTTGGCCAGAATCGACAGTGAGTCCCTCCGGCATGCTTCCAGGGCCTGGGCCACGATTCGTTATCACGCATGACTCTTGTGGCTCTGGTCTACTCATCCTCACGGGGAGATTTGGATTCCAGGCAGCTTCCTCCTCTCTCCTCTTTTCTTATTGATCCCCGCGACCGTCACGTTCCGAGCGTCACTAGGTAGTCGATGAACTTGCTGAGCGGCATTCCATCATGCCATCTCATGATGAGATTGCCTTCTTTCGACGGGGCTACCTTCGGAAGCCGCGAGTAGACGACCCTCAGCCGTCCGTTCATCTCGCCGACATCGAGCGTGAAGACGCGCCAGGCGTCTCCCCTCTGGCGCTTGAACCTGAAGGCATAGATGGGCATGAGGCCGACTCTGCGACAATCCTCTATCATGTATTGGGCCTGGATCGCCAGTTTCTCGTTTCTGCTGAATCTCAGAGTGTCGTTGACGGAGCTTTTGACCTCGATCGGGAGGGAGAGGTCGGACCTTATCGCAACAAGGTCGACTCCCAGCGAACCCGCGGCCCTGATCACCATGAATGGCCTCTTGCCGATTCGGTAGTAATCCTCGCGCTCCTTCTCGTTGCAGGTTTTCGTGACTCTGGCGAGCATATCCTCGTCCGCAATGAGGATGCCTTTCAGCTCACGCTCAAAAATGCGTCCCATCGCCTTCGTACTCAGTAAGGACGAGACACCATAAATCTATTTCGAGGGACAATCGGACAAAGCGAATGAGAATATCTCGTCCTTCACCGCGCCCTCAGGTATGGCATCGAAGAACCTGACCTCCTCGGACCGGGGAGCCTCCAGAGAACAGGATGCGTCGTCGGTCTCTGCTGCGTATACGAGGTGGAGCCTTTTTACCGACACGTCCGAGTGATGCCAGACCACGTCATACATCGCGGCCAGCTGCAAGTGTCGCAGGCCCACACCGCACTTCTCGCGCGCCACACGTTTGGCAGCCTTGAGGAACTCCTCGTTGACCCCGATCTTTCCGGACGGCAGTTCCCAGGACGCACCGTCCGCGGTCTTGACGAACAGGGTTCCCCTCTCCCCCCTTATCACGAGGACCACCTGGCCCTTGCACGGCGAGTAGTTCAAATCGGCCTTGCAGTGCGTCGAGTCGAATTCGAACTTGCGGACCTCAAGCCGCGGTGTCGTTATGGCGAGATCGTCGATCTCCTCTGCTGGAGGCAGCTCGACGAGCAGATGTCTGGAGGATCTCTTTATGGCACTAGCCTCAGCCTGTCTCTTGGGAATAGGACCGCCTCCCTGACGTTGGGAAGATCGAGCATCTTCTGGATGTACCTCTCAACGCCAAAGCCGAATCCACCGTGCGGGGGCATGCCGTACCTGAATCCTTTCAGGTAGAAGTCGAACGACTCCAGGTTGAAGTTGTTCTCCCGCATCTGCTGCACAAGAACGTCATAGCGGTGCTCTCGCTGCCCCCCAGAGACTATTTCCTGTCCTCTGTAGTCGAGGTCGAAGTATCCCGTGGTCTCCGGGTCGTGGTCATATCTCATGGCGTAAAAAGTGCCTTTCTTAAGAGATGTTGGGAACTCTGTGATGAAATAAAGTTCACACTTCTTCTCCCGCTTCATGACTGTTCCCAGAGCTTTCTCGCCCTCGGTCCCGAGGTCCTCGCCATGTTCGATCCTGATTCCCTCCGCCCTGACGATCTCAACCGCGTCCTTGTACTTCACCCGGGGGAAGGGAGCCTGCGGTTTCTCCATCACAACGCTGAGCTTCGATAGCTCCTGCTTCGCTCGCTCAGCGACGAACTCCAGGCTGCTAACCACGATCCCCTCCGCGACCGCCATGACATCCTCCGAGGACTCGATGAAGGCGAGCTCCACGTCGAGGGATGTGAATTCGGAGAGGTGCCTGACGGTGTCGGATGCCTCCGCCCGATAAGCGGGCGCGATCTCGAATATCCTGTCGAGGCCAGTAGCCATGAGGTTCTGCTTGTAGAGCTGCGGACTCTGGGCGAGGTATGCGCTCTTGTCGAAGTATTTGATCGGGAATAGCGTGGAACCGCCCTCAGCGCCCGCAGCGACGATCTTGGGAGTGGTCACCTCGACGAACCCCTCAGCCGTGAGGTAACGCCTTATTCCCTCGAGGACCTTGGCCCTGACCTGGAATATCGCCCGTATTTCTTCCTTGCGCATGTCCAGGAACCGATTGTTGAGCCTGGTGTCCAGGTCCGCGCCCACCTTGTCTATCACTCCGAGGGGAAGAGGCGTTTCGGCCTTGCTGAGCAACAGCACCTTCTCCGGAATGATCTCGTAGCCGGCCCTTGCCTCCTTGCTCTCCTTCACCTTGCCGGTCACTCTGACCACTGACTCCCGCGGCAAGGATGCCACGAACTCGAACAGCTCTTTGTTCTGCTTCTTCAGGGTCGTTACCTGTATCACTCCGTGCCTGTCTCTGAGCTGCAGAAACGATATGCCGCCCAGGTTCCTGAGATCCTGGACCCATCCCCCTATCGTTACCTCCTGCCCGGACATCGAAGGGGTTATCTGGGTCGAGTATGTGATGTGCTGCCAAGTCGTCAAAGGCTCACGCCGTTGCCGAGTAGAATGCTGGAAGCTATTAACGGTTTTCCCAAGGCCGACAATCGCAGGACAACATTAATCTGGGCGTAAGCTTCTGTTTGTCCGCTGGATGTCGATGCACTCATGGAGCTGATCACGCTAGTTTACGTGCTCCTGATCTTGGCGTTTGCCAAGGCATTTGGCGAGATCGTATCCCGGTTCAACCAGCCTGCCATTGTGGGGGAGCTCCTTGCAGGCATTGTGCTGGGCCCGTTCTTGCTCGGGGAGCTGATACCCGCACTTGGGGACATGTACATGTCCTCAGATGGAGAGTCTTCGTCCGCCCTGTTCATCAACGACTTGGCGGAATTCGGGATGCTCTTCCTGATGCTGTATGCTGGCCTCGAGTTCTCCCCACGCGTCATAAGAGAATCATCCTGGGTCGGAGGGGCGATAGCCGCGGTGGGGCTCGCAATCCCTATGGCCGGCGGACTGTTCGTTGGTCTCGCCTTCGGATACGGCGGTCTCAGGCTCGCCTTCATTGCGGTGGCGGTCGGCGTGACGGCGCTCCCTGTCACCATCAGGGTGCTCGAGGACCTTGGGGTGATCCGCATCCGGACGAGCAGCGTGGTCGTCAGCGCGGCTCTCATCACGGATGTTGTCGTGATGTTGGGGCTGGGGCTGATCCTGAGCGCGAACAAGGGCGACCTCTCCTATCTGAATCTGGCCGTCATGACGCTCGGCTTCGTTTCGTTCTTCGTCCTCGCATATCTGGTGGGCCGGTTCGTCGTTCCCCACATCTACGAGCTGCTCAAGCGCATGAGAACGGGCGAGGCGGCCTTTGCCGTGGCAATCGGGTTCGCGATCGGATTCGCAATACTGGCGGTTCGTCTTGGGCTCCCATCCGTGATAGGGGCGTTCATCGCGGGCGTACTGCTCAGGGAGACTTGTTCGGGCCTGAGAGTCTGGGAAAGGGTTCAGGACATACTTGCAGGAGTCACCATAGGCTTCTTTGCGCCGATCTTCTTCGTCGAGATCGGCTTTGCGGTAGCGTTCGACGCGGTCGCCTCGGCGATTCCGCTCTTCGTCTCGATAGTGGCGGTTGCAGTGGCGGGCAAGCTCGTCGGATCGTACTTGCCTGCGCGAGTCTGGGGCTGTGGCAAGAACGAGTCGAAGGCCATAGCGTCCATGATGATGGGCAAAGGCGCGATGGAGCTAGTGTTCGCGAGCCTGGCGTTTCAGGTTGGGCTCATCGGGGAGGACATCTTTTCGATCCTCGTGCTGATGGCATTCGTCTCCACGATGATGGCACCGATCCTGTTCAGGCATTACTTCAACAAGGCCGTCGATGCGGAGGAGATACCTCCTCCTAAGGGCAGGAAGGGCCGAATGGGCCTGATCAACGTCTCCGAGTCTCCCTGAGTGTCGGCAAGCCAATGTAGAACTGATGCGTCATGCCAGGGCTAGCTTCTCTTCCCGCTGATTGCCTCCAACCTTCGCCCCTCATCTACCAAGCATCGGACCGCCTTTGCCGCCCTCATCGCGGAGGAGTGGACCGGTATGTTCTTCACCCTCAATTCCTGGACGACCTCGTCTATCTCACGGCCGCCGACCCAGCACGCCACTATCGGCTTCTTGAGGTTGCGCTTCTCCTCGACAAGCTTGATCACCGCTCCGACGTACTCCCTCGGACGGGAGATGCCTGCGTGGACGCATGTCATGATCAGGGAATCGACGTTTGGGTCGGAGAGCATGATGCTCCCGGTCGCATGGTACCTGTGGAACCTGGCGTCTCCGGTCAAATCCAACGGGTTCCTCGCTGTGGCTATCGATGGAAGGTGCGGCCTAAGAGCTTCCATCGTCTTCTTCGATAGCAGGGGAACCTTCAGCCCGATGGATTCGCACCAATCGGCCACCATGATGCCCGCTCCGCCGCCGTTCGAGACTATTCCCACACGACTTCCAGGGGCCGGTGGCTGGTATGCAAGGGCACGGGCGAAGTCGAACAGCTCGATCACGTCGTATGCCCTCTGTATGTGTACTTGCTTGAAGGCTGAATCGTAGACTGCGTCCGATCCGCTGAGAGAACCAGTGTGTGTCGATGCGGCTGCAGATCCTGCAGGAGTGCGCCCAGCCTTGATGGCCACGATCGGTTTCCTGCACCTGCCTGCGGAATCCAGGAACTTCTTGCCATCCTTGATGCCCTCGATGTACATTGCGATGACCTTCGTTGCAGGGTCCTCGTTGAGGTAGTCGATCAGGTCTGCGTCATCCACATCGGCCTTGTTGCCCACGCTTATGACCCTCGACAGACCTATGTGTTCCCCGTTGGCGTAGTAGACCATGCCGATGCACAAAGCGCCGCTCTGGCTTATCAGGGCGATTTCGCCTGGCCTCGGCATTCCGAAGACGAACGCGGCATCCAGGTTGTCTATAGGGTCCTTGTAGCCGAGCGTGTTCGGCCCGATGAGCCTTATCCCGCCCTTCCTGGCGATCTGGAGTATCTCGTCCTCGAGCTGCTTCCCCTGCTCACCAATCTCTCCGAAGCCAGATGAGATCACAATGACTCCCTTGACCTTCTTCTTGGCGCACTCGGTCATGACCTTGGGGACGAACTCGGCTGGAACGGCAACTATCGCGAGGTCTATGTCTTCCCTCACGGCAAGTACGCTTGGCTGAGTCTTGAGGCCCATTATCGTGGGTGTTTCCGGGTTGATCGGTATGACCTTGCCAGCATAGCCTTGCACCAATATGTTCTGAAGAATCTCGTACCCAATCTTCGCCGGGCTTCTGGATGCCCCGATGACCGCGATGGTTTTCGGGGAGAATATCGGTCTGAGGTCCTCGACCACTCCCATCGGTCAATCACTCTCCTGGAAAAAGGGTCTCAGTTCGTTTAAGCCTTTTCCAAGCACATAGATTCAATGTCAGCTGAAGTGCCTCTGCCGCCTGGTGCACAAGGCGCCTGCGCATCAGAAACGGTTAATATACGTCTAGCCTGTTATCCGCTGGATTTGTGCCACGCACATCACCAGCGCGTGGAGGAATGAGGTATGGCTGAGAAGGTTACCGTCTCTCTCATCAAGGCCGATGTGGGTTCGATCGCAGGTCACTCCAAGCCCCATCCGAGGATGATGGAGGTCGCTTCGGAGACGCTCGGAAGGGCGGTCCGAGAAGGACTCCTGAACGACTACTACGTCACAAGATGCGGCGACGACATCCAACTCCTCATGACGCACAGGAAGGGTGAGAACAACAAGGAGATACACGAGGTCGCGTGGAATGCATTCATGGCGTCCGCCAACGAGGCAAAGAAGATGCACCTCTACGCGGCTGGACAGGACCTTCTCTCGGACGCTTTCTCGGGCAACGTCAGGGGCCAGGGCCCAGGAGCTGCCGAGATGGCGTTCGAGGAGCGCCCGACAGAGCCGATGCTGGTCTTCATGGCCGACAAGTGCGGTCCGTCTGCGTACTCTCTCCCAATCGCCAAGGTCTTCATGGACCCGTTCACCACAACGGGCCTCGTCATCGACCCGAGGGCGCATCTGGGCTATGACGTCGAGATCGTCGATGTGGTCGACCACAAGAAGGTCCTCATGAGCTCACCTCAGGAGCTGTACGACATTCTCGCGCTGCTCGGTGACACGACCAGGTACGCGGTCAAGAGGGTTATCCACCACACGCTCGGCATCTCCGCCGTTGTTTCCACTGAGAAGCTCAACATGCTTGCGGGGAAGTACGTCGGCAAGGACGACCCCGTCATGCTCGTCCGCTGTCAGTCCGGCTTCCCTGCCGTTGGAGAGGTACTGCAGCCATTCGCGTTCCCGCAGCTCGTCGCCGGCTGGATGCGCGGCTCGCACTACGGTGCATGGTATCCCTGCGCGGTGGACCAGTCGGACCCGTCATATCACGATGGCCCCCCGCGTGTCTGTGCCTTGGGCATCCAGATTGCGAACGGGAAGATACAGGGGTCGGAGCCGATGGGGAGCAAGCCAGGGGACCACAAGCCCGTCGACTACTTCTCTGGCAGGGAATGGGACTATGTGCGCAACAAGGCCATGGAGATATCCATTTACATGCGCGGTCACGGTCCGTTCATGCCAGGGATCGTTTCTCCCGAGGACCTCGAATACACGACTCGGCCCGAGATACTCAAGAAACTCGAGCCCAGGATGAAGCCCCTCGAATGAGGTAGTTATCGTGGCGCTCTCCAAGCCTTTGATAGTCGTCAATTTCAAGACGTATCAGGAGGCGAGCGGAAGAGGAGCCCTGGAGATCGCCAAGCTCTGTGAGGAGGTTGCCAGCGCTACTTCGTCGACGATAGTTGTGGCGCCGCCGATGATGGACCTGGCCCTGGTCGCATCGTCCGTCCGAGTACCCGTCTTTGCCCAGCACCTGGATGCCGCGCCGTCGGGAAGCACCACGGGTCATGTGACTGTGGAGAACGCGAAAGCCTCAGGCGCGCAGGGGACGCTCGTGAACCACTCCGAGAGGAGGCTCAGGATTGCGGAGATCCACGAGCTCATCGACCGTTGCAGGGCTGCTGGGCTGATGACGATCGTGTGCACGAACAACCTCGCTGTCAGCAAGGCCTGTGCCGCCATGGAACCCGACTTCGTGGCGATCGAGCCTCCCGAGCTCATCGGTGGAGACGTCTCGGTCACCACGGCGAATCCCAAGATAGTATCTGAGACCGTCAGCGCCATCAGAACCATCAGCAAGGATGTTGGAGTCCTATGTGGAGCGGGCGTGAAGAACGGCCACGATGTCTCCCGCGCCATCGAGCTCGGAGCGGACGGAGTACTATTGGCCAGTGGGGTCACGAAGGCGAAGGACCGGCGCGCGGTACTGTTGGACTTGGTCTCAGGGTTGCGCCATTAGAGTTCGGCTACCTGTAACAGTCGCAATATTCTTCCTGGCCCTCCAATCCGTTGCCGATGCGGTGCGGAGCGGCAAGAGCGGTGTCATCGGCCTTGCTTATTCTTGCTTTTCTCGCGCCGCATCCCATATCTCACGGCGCAGCGAGCATTGAATCTAGCACGGGCGATATCGCCGGTCCCTTGCTCATCTCAGAGTTCTATCCTTGTGCTGCCAGCAAGGATGAATACCTTGTGATTGCGAACACGCTGGCCGACAGTGTCGGTCTCAGAGGATGGTCACTCGAGGACGGCGAGGGGATTCTCAGATTTGTAGTCGAAGTCATCATAGACTCCCGGTCCACCCTCTCGCTGTCGTTCAACGGCTCGTCGTATCTGTCAGCCTATGGCAAGTATCCAGATGTCGTTCTCGGTGGCTCTGGAAATGCAGGTACAGTCGAGTCCACAGGTTCGTTCAGGCTGGCCGACGATGGAGATGCAATGGTGCTCAGGGCCCCGACGGGCTATGTGTCGGATTTCGTCTGCTATGGGCAAAGTCCTGGGCTGGACGGGTCTTGGCTGGGGGATCCGATACCCGCCCCAAAGAAAGGCGAAGTTGTCAAGAGGCTCAGGACCGCAGGTACGTATGCTGATACGGACAGCAAGTCGGATTGGATTGCGTTCAGGGAGTACCGGTACGGCTACACAGAGCTGGGGGAAGTCAAGTTTCAGATCCCCTCTGGCTCTCTGACAGCATACACGAGCCCTGATTGTGCGATGGATGTGATACTCGAGATGATTGAAATCGCACAGACATCGATTCTAGCATGCTCGTACGAACTTTCATCCCCCGAGATATGCAGGGCGCTGGCTCGAGCTGTTGGACGGGGGGTCGATGTACACATCCTTGTGGATGGAGCCCCGTCTGGCGGCATGGCCTCCGAGCAGGTCACATGCCTGTCTTTCCTGGCAAGCTGCGGAGCTAGAGTGTCGATCGTCAAAGGCGACCTGGAGAGAGGAATCGTCGGGCATGTTGGCCCCATGCACGCCAAGTACATTGTCACAGACTCGTCAAGAACGCTCATCCAGTCGGAAAACCTGGTCGCCACGGGGGTCCCTTCGGACAGAATCTTCGGAAACAGAGGCTGGGGCATCCTTGCTGTCGACGACTCGATGGCGAGGTATGTTAAGCGCATCTTCGATAGCGATACCATTGTGACTCGGCCCGATGTGTCCGACTGGAGGTCCGACCCGAGATTTGATGCATATGCGGTCGTTCCACAATCTAAGGCTTCCGACCACCCGACGGGCATGATGGTACCACTGGTCACCACCGAACCTTCGGAAATCACCCTGCATCCATCCCCCGATTCCTCCGTGCTCTCTCCATTCCTCTTGGGTATGGTCGAATCGGCCAGGACCATATGGGCTGAACAGTTCCAGCTGGACCTCTACTGGGATGATAGGTCCACCGGAGTGGATGAGGTCAATCCTCTGGTGACCGCCTTGGTCACCGCAATGGAGGCGGGAGCCACGGCAAGGCTCCTGTGCGACTCGACATGGTTCAACTTGGAGAGGAACTCCGCGGTTGTCGAGTACCTCGGCAGAGTCGCCGCCGAACGCGGCCTGTCGGGAGAGTTCAAGCTCATCGATGGTGATTGCCCTGTGACCGTACTCCACAACAAGGCGGTTCTGATGGATGGTGAACGGACGGTTATCTCAAGCAACAATTGGGTGTGGTCGTCGTTCGCAAGGAACAGGGAATTGGCAGCGACGGTGCGTTCTAGAGAAATCGCTGCATACTTCGCTGAGTCGTACACAGCAGATTGGTGGCCGGACAGGACCCCACCGATCGCGGACGCGGGCCTGGATGTCCGCGCGGCGAGCGGCGGTGAGATCGTCCTTTCAGGAAACGCCTCTCGCGACGATCGCATCATCGCGTCGTGCTCTTGGGATCTCTACGCCGACGGGAGCATAGATGGCCGGGGCGAATCGATCGCCTTCAATATCACGAACCCCGGCACGTACAAGATGAGGCTGATCGTCGAGGATTCGTGGGGGAACAAGGATACGGACGACGTGCTGGTAACCGTTGTCGGCGGAGATAGCGAGACGCCAGGCAGGAACATCCAGATGGACCGGTTGCTCTGGTTGGTTCCTTTCGGAGTCGCTGCAATCGTATTGCTCCGCGGAAGGAAGCGTAAGCACGGGCCAGCATAATCTTAATCTCCTGGGTACAGCTTGCAGCAATGCGATGATCTTCCTCCGCAACTTCTCTCCGACCGATGTTGCCTCTGTGACGAAAGTGGTGAACGAATCCCTTCGCGAGAAGTACCCTCCCTCGCTGTACTTGACCATCCACAATCTCTGGAGCGACGGCTTCATACTTCTGATCGAGAGGAACACGGTCGCGGGCTTCATCGCCGCAGTGCCGACGGAGCAGAGGGCCGTGCGTGTGCTCATGTTAGCAGTGGTGCCCGAAAGACGCAGGAACTCCTACGGCCAGAGGCTGATGACGGAGCTGTATCAGAGGTGCATCGCGAAGGGCATCGACACGATTGTGCTGGAAGTCCGGAAGAGCAACGAGTACGCGATTTCGTTCTACGAGCAGCAGGGCTTCACGGCGTACGGCCAGATAGAGAAGTTCTACGCGAATGGAGAGAGCGCGCTCAAGATGATGAAGGTGCTCCAGAGCTAACTCTCGGACTACTGGTAGCCTCGCTTGTCATCATGCACGTGGTAGTTCCAATAGTGGTACGGGGAAGACTCTTTCTCGCTGGTCGTGAGGTCCTGCGACAACCCTCCCATGTAGCTGCCGTACCTGTCCTTTATCTGTTCCTCGACGGGGCGGGCCCTTTTCTGCGCCTCCCTGATGTGCTTCCCCTCGATCAGGCTCGCCTTGTCCAGGACGGCGACATCCCCGGCCGCGCGGATCAGGCCGCCTAGCTCCCTCAACCTCAGGGTGAGGGCCTTGTCCTTGTTGTCAATCATCTTTGCTCTCTTCTTCGCCTCTTCGATGATGAGCAGCACGGCCTCTTTCGTCGCATGGGGTATCTTGGCGTCCATGACGATTTCCTGGGCGACGAACTTGGCCAGCGCGAGCCTGTTGTCAACGGTGTCCGGCATCGTGGTCTCAACCAGGACCTCGTAGCCTCCGCCATTTATCCTGGACCTGAGCGGGGAGAGTATGTGGGGGAGATCTTGGATGTTGCAGGCGCCCGCGAATATGAAATCGCAGGGCACATCATCCACCCGGACGCTCGCTCCAGCGCTCTGCGGATTCCTTCCCGTGATGGGGAACCTCTTCTCCTGCATGGCAGTGAGTATGAAACGTTGGAGGTGCCCCAGATGAGGCAGTTCATCTATGAACAGGACCCCTTGGTGAGCGCTGTGTATCGCCCCAGCGACGACGCGATCGTAGGGCGCTGTGCCAAGCTGAGGATGGCCGCCATACGGGTCGTGCCGCACGTCTCCCAGCAGCTCGACCTCGCTGGCCCCAGTCGCGAGCACGAACGGATTCCTGTTCACCGATACAAGGACCTTCCTCGGGCTCAGCTTCTCAAGCTCGCGGCGCTTCTCAAGGGCAGGCTGGTCCAGGACCTTGATCATCTCCCCGGCCCTCTCAAACACGACCACCTCCTCCTTGCCGAACCTCTTCCTGGTGGTGGTCACTCTGTCGCGTTGGACCATTTGTCCCATCGTGACCTCGACAAATCCTATGAGATCCCCGAACGGATTGTTACCGCTCGAGCGGACGGGGGAGACCTTCGCTCTTGCGCACTTGGGGCAGAAGCTGTCCTTCGGCGAAGAGTAGGTCCCGCAATTGGCACAACGGTACCCGAGCCTCTCGGCAACATTGACTGGGGCTTCCTTGGGGTCGATGAACTCCCCCTCGGCGAAACCCCTGGACTCAAGCTCCTTCTCGACCTCATCGAGCGCCTTCACCTCGACCATGGGCCGCTCGGGGTTTTCTGGATTGTGAACGATTCGGATCTCCTCGGTGGGCCGCTGCAGGTGCAGCGCCAACGCTTGTACGATCATCGATTTGCCTGTCCCAGGGGGTCCGACAAGCAGGAAATGCCTTCTCTGTGAGGCGGCTATCCTCGCCAGTCGAACGGCCTCCTCCTGGCCGATGACTCTCTCTAGAGGGTCAGCTGCAATCCTGATGTCTTCCGTGGTTTCGATGTCCTCAAGCAGCTTGGCAGTCTGGTCAGGAACTTCTTTTTGTTCTTGCTGGGGATCCATGATCTTCAACTGAGGTCTTCTTTCGTCAAGATCTCCATACCGGTAGGAAGCTTGGCGATGTTGCCCAGCTTAACACCGATGACCACGCTGATATTCTTTTCCACAGCGAGATCGAGAATCCTCTGGGTTATGATGCCGTCCAGCACGACCGAGCTGACACCCTCTCCTGCCTCCTTCAAGGTCTCGGCCAATAGACTCACATGGACCTCCTTGACGATTCCGCCTGCAGTGTTGATCAGCCTGGCCTTGGAGGTGTTGCTCAGCTCGTCAAGTTGGTTCCTGTACTTCATCTGCTCGGGGCTGAGCTTCTTGACCGCTCGCTCGTCCATGCGGGACTTGCCCTCCTTGTGCCTCGGCCTGTCCTCGTCGGGTCGGTGTCTGTCCTGCCGGTCCTCGTCTCTTCTGCCCCCTTTTTCACCATTTCTTGGTTGTGCCGAAGGGATGTTGAGCATTTCTGCAAACTGGTCCGCAGGTATCTTGTTCCTGAGGCACTTCACCATCTGTTTCTGGGTCAGCTCCTCGACTTCCTGGCCCGCAGGTGCTCTCGCGACGAAATCGATCTCTGCCACCTGAAGCAGCTCCCTCAGGATCAGCTCGCCACCTCGGTCGCCGTCCACAAATGCGGTTACGACCTTCTCGCGCGAGAGGTCAATTATCGTCTGTGGGATGTTCGTGCCCTCGACGGCGATGACGTTCTTGATTCCGTATCTCAACAGGTTGAGAACGTCCGATCGGCCTTCGAGTATTATGATCGCGTCCGAATCGTCGATGTTCGGGCCCGCTGGCAACCTCTCCTTGCCGTAGTGAACCACTTCCTCGACCTGGACAGACTGCCTAACGGAATCCGCGAGGTCCAGCCCTCCAGTCTTCGAGGTCTTCAGCAGCTCTGTGAGAAGCTGCTTTGCCCGCTCGATGATCTTGTTCCTCTTCGCAATCCGAACGTCTTCGATCTTCTCGACGGTTATCCTTGCCTTGCAGGGCCCGACCCTGTCGATGGTCTCCAAGGATGATGCGAGGATCGCGGTCTCAACTTGATCGAGACTCGACGGGACGTACACTGTTCCCTCAGATTTGCCCTTCGTAGAGCCGACCTCGACCTCGATTCTACCGATTCGCCCGCTCTTCTGAAGGTCCCTCAGGTCCAGCTCGTCGCCGAGCAGTCCCTCCGTCTGTCCGAAGATCGCACCGACGATGTCAGGCTTCTCAACAATTCCGTCGGTCGATAGCCTTGCCTGTATCAGGTACTTTGTTGTGCTTGGGTCTATGTCCATTGTTCAGCACCTCGCTGAGCGAAAAACAGCTTCGTCCTCTGCCTCTGGCTCTCTGGCAGCAACTGCCTTTGACTATCTCACGGCTGTTCTGCCACTAGCAGTTGACAGACATCTTTTCAAAGACGGCCGCGGAGCACTCTCGCCCTCGGCTTCCGTCGGCGACATTCATTTGGTTTATGGGATGATATGTCAGCTTGATGATGATGCGCTGTTCTTCGGTACTACTATCGCGCCCATAATTAAATACTTTTCTGTCAGGCATATAAAATTCGAGAACTAGGCGGCCAGTAGCCCGAGAAATCCCCTGTCAGCCGCCCGAAACAACGGCTATGAGCTTCATCTCCTCGCCGTCCACAAGCTCCGCGTCGAGGGGTATTGGTGTATTCTCTCTAACGGGTATCCATGCGTCAGGGAAGAGGTTCATCTTCCTGATTGCAGCCTCAGCCGTGGCTCCTTTTGGAAGCACGACCACGACCGCCTTCTTCTTGGCGGGCAACAGCGTGACCCTGACCTTCACAGCAATACCGACATCGTTAATATGGGCGCTCATATTAACGCTTTGCATCCAGATGTGTTGCCGAGGTAGCTAAGCTCGGTTTAAGGCGGTAGCCTCGAGAGCTACTGGTGCTTGTCACCACGGGAGTTCAAATCTCCCCCTCGGCGCTCGACCATCTGCTGCGCGGTGAGGACGGGTGCTCTGTGAACGCGAAGGAACTTGTCATGTACATTGCCGCATTCACGGGCCCCTTGACCGGCAACAGCGTCCTTGCGCTGCTGGGTACCCTGCGCGATGAGTGGTCCGTCTCGTCCGGGGAGATACTGCTGTCCATATCGGCATTCATGTTCCCATTCGCAATCGGCCAGCTTTTCTCGGGCGCGATCTCGGATGCGTACGACCGACGAGGAACTATGTCAACCGGTCTTTTCGTGTATGCCATTGGCATCTTCATTGCCGCGGCGTCGCCGAGCTTCTCGGTCTTCATGGTGAGCAGAGTCGTCCAGGGTGTGGGAAACGCCTTCGTAGTTCCTGTCATCGTGCCGGTCCTTTCGGACGTCGCGGGTCCAGGAAGGCAGGGCGTTTCGATGGGTTACTTCGGCAGCTTCACGAGCGCTGGAGTTGCCGCTGGACCGTTCATTGCCGGCCTTTTCGTGGACATCAACTGGCGGCTTACGTTTGTAGTCATCGGCATATTGTCGCTCGTGGTCCTCGCACTCATACTGATCCTGTTCGAGAAGGATCCCAACAGAGGGCATGCCACGATCAGGGCCATCGGTTCGAAGCTCGCATCGGCATTCAAGACCCGGTCCATACTCGGCCTGTCAGCAGCTGGATTCCTCACATTCATGGCACAGATCGGCGTGATCTCGTTCGTATCGGATTACATGTCATCAGATGTTATGGGTCTGACAGGATTTGATGTCGGCCTTGCGCTCGGGCTTTCTGCCGCCCTCGGCATAGTCGTTTCGCCACTCGCGGGCAAGGTGGTCGATAGACGAGGGGTTCGAGCCTCTATCATGGTCGGGTTCATTCTTGCATCGACGAGTGCCTTCGTCATGCAGTTCAGCGGCGGATATGTTGAGTTCATCGGACTTCTCTGCGTGTCTGCGATAGGTTCGAGCTTCATCTGGGCGCCGTTGCTCGTCCATATCGTCCGGTCAAGACCAGATCTGAAGGGAACTGCATCATCGGTTTTCAGCTTCTCGCGGTTCTTGGGTTACGCCCTGAGCCCGATCATGCTCATCCCGGTTTTCGATTCGGGTGGATTTGCTGCGGTTATGGTGGTGTGTTCCATGCTGCTGGTCGCGGCCATGATGTTCGCCGTGACTGCAGGAGCGAGGCGCCCCTCGAAGTAGTCATTAACTACGAGCGCACTCATTTCGCCACTGCAGCATGTCCGAGAAGAAGATATTGGTGGTCGTCTGCGACGGCCTGTCTGACCGTCCCGTCAAGCAGTTCGATAAGAAGACCCCGCTCCAGGTCGCGCGGAAACCCGCGATGGACGCGATTGCGCGCCACGGAGTAAGCGGGACCATGGACGTGATCGGGCACGGGGTGATTCCGGGAAGCGACACAGCCCACCTCGCACTGTTCGGCTATGACCCTTACAAGTTCTACACGGGCCGAGGGCCGATTGAGGCTGCCGGGGCAGGCATTGATCTGACGAAGGCAGATGTCGCATTCAGGTGCAACTTCGCTACCGCGGACAAATCAATGGTCGTGAAGGATAGACGCGCAGGGAGGATAAACTCCGGCACGTCTGAACTCGCCGCTTCGATTTCCGGAATTAGGATCGATAACGTGACTACCATCGTCCGGGAGGGCACGGAGCACCGCGCGGTCCTGGTGCTCAAGGGCAAAGGACTTGATCACAGGGTCACAGACGTTGACCCTCATCGAGAAGGCAAGATACTGCAGTCGAAGCCTCTGGTCCCTGAGGCCGAGAAGACCGCAAGAGTGCTCAACGAGTTTGTCAGGAAGGCGGCGGAGAAGCTATCCCATCATCCAGTCAATCAGAAGAGAGTCAGAGCGGGGCTGCCTCCAGCGAACATCTTGCTTCCTCGCGGAGCGGGTAGCACTCGGGCGATTGAGACCATGGAGGATAGGTACGCGCTGAAATGCGGGGCGGTTGCGGGCGTCACCCTGGTCAAGGGATTGTGCCGAATGGTTGGAATGGAAGCTCCAGACATCCGGGGAGCCACTGGCGGCATAGATACTGACTATAGGGCCAAGGCTGAGGCCACGCTGCGCTTCTTGGACTCCAAGGATTTCGTGTTCCTGAACGTCAAGGCGGGAGATGTAGCAGGTCACGACGGCGACTTCCGCCTCAAGACACAAGTGGTCGAGAACATAGATGTCATGCTCGGCATCATCCTGAAGAACTTGGACGAGGATGTCCTGGTCGCACTGACTTGTGATCACTCAACACCTGTATCCGTCAAGGAACACAGCGCAGATCCAGTCCCGCTATCGGTCTCGGGCGGCGGGGTACGCATTGACGGCGTCAAGGAGTTCGACGAAGTATCCTGCGCCGCAGGTGCGCTGGGTAGAATCAGAGGGATGGATCTGATGCCGGTGCTCATGGGAATGGCTGACAGGGCCAAGAAGTTCGGCGCGTGAGGAAGACCCAGCTGAATGGGGATTACGATCCTGCAAGGATCTCGTTGATGCTGTCTTCATGTGCGTGGCCGATGACTTTGACCTCGACCCTCTCGACGCCCCTTATCTGCTTCAGCCGCCGCTTCATGTTCAGAGCGAGTTGATATCCGAGAGGACAATGGGAGGATGTCGGCCTGAAGGTAAGGCTAATCGACTTCGGACCAACCTTGATCTCAGAAATCAAGCGCATCTCATAGACGCTCACATTGGAGTGTGGATCGATGATCTCTTTAAGGATTTCGATTACGTCGTTCTCTGTCGGCATTGCTGGCCTCTCCCTTGTTCGGTTATCTCTTATCGTGCCCCAATTGATTCTCCTATCATCAAGTTAGCGCAGTTGTGGTCTGGGTGTCTTTCGCCGTTTCCCTCTCTACACGCTTCGTCGCTGTTTCTTGAAGTAATCCAATACGATCTTGCGCTGGCCCTTCCGCAGGATCTCCGAAAGGGTCGAAGGAGAGACCTCGAACATCTTCGCGAGCTCTCTCAAGCTTATCCTCTTCGGATAGTCGAAGTAACCGCGCTCAAAAGCGACATGGGTTATCTTGTCCTGCCTCTCCGTGAGACTCTCCTTGTCGTCGATCTTGGTCAGCTTGACAAGGTCCGCCTGGACGCTCTTCTCTTTCAGCTTCTCAAACAGGCCTTTGAGGACTTCCTTCTCGGTCAGTATTACAGTCCACTCCACCTTCCCCTCGCCTTTCGATTCCGCGGAGATAAGGAACAATTCCGCGTCCGTCAGGATCCTGCAGATGTCGCATCTGGACGTCGTGACTGCTCCGATGACCTTGCCTCGCTCAGTCACCGTCGTCTCCAGTTTCGATACCATGGGGTTCTTCTTGATGTCAGCCAGCACTTCGTCCATTACTTCCTGTGGGCCCGCTATCTCGACTAGATCTCTTACCCCCTTTTCCGACCAGGGGACTCTCTCAATGACCTTTATCGTGACAGGATGCTTCTCAGGGATCTCGCTCATCCAATTCCTTGGAATCTTAAGCGAGAGAACGGCCTCCATCATATCTGATAATGCCCCCCAATGAGCAAGACCAAGGTGTGGATAACGAACAGCGTATATCAAATTTGAGGGGGACCTCATTCGCCGGTCAAAATAAGCGTTTGGGGGGAAGCACTTTCGCATCCGTCATGGGCTATCTTATTAAGCCATTGTCATCTATTCCAGCCAGGATGGACCTTTCAAGTTTCAACCGCTCTTCCACGATGCTGGACAACACTTCTCTATTCGATGAGATACTCTCTCTCGAGGGGGTATCCGCTAGATCCTCGAGGTGTGTCTACTGCAAAGGTTCCAAGATGCTCTGCGGCAAGGACCGTTGTTCCGTGATCGCGCGATTCAACTCCTACTCCAGGACTCGCTCCAGGATAGATCGCCTTGACTTGGACGGGGCGTCCCCACCAGGAGTCTTCGTGGGCAGGTTCGGATATCCTTCCGTCGCTGTTGGCCCGATGATCCCACCATATCACGGGGATACCTCTCTTCTGGACACGCCGGAGCGTTGGCTCGGTCTCTCGATCGAGGATATCATTGACTTCAGGTCAAGCATGGTTCGCGGGATGCAGAGAGTCCACGTAGGCGACGTCGAAAGCAGCTCCAAGGTTGTTGCCCAGACCAGAGAGCTTGCCTTGTCGAGAAACCCAGCAGAGGTGTTCGCGGAGTTCCAGCGCAAGCCTCAGGGAAGAATGACTGTTGACGACGACGTCCAGCCTTTCGGCCCCTCGGCACCTCTCAAGAGGCTTGACGTCTCCACTCTCAAGTTCGACCACAGGCTCGAGAAGGCCTTCTTCGATACCGACCTCAAGGCAAGGGAAGCATTGACTTCGCTGTACAAGGAAGGAGTCCTCGTATCCAGCATCCAGAAGGCATTCAGCGTGGGCTCGTTCGGTATAGGCCGCAATCGTAGGTTTGTCCCCACGAGGTGGAGCATCACCGCGGTCGACTCCAACCTTGGCCTTGAGATGCTCAAGACAACTAAGACATTCCCGTTGATATCGGAGTACAGGGTGTACGAGACCACGAGACTGGACAACAGGTGGGCGATACTGATGATGCCCACAACGTGGAAGTACGAGCTCATCGAGGCGTGGTATCCGAGGACAGCGTGGAATCCGTTCGGGGACAAGATCGCCATCATGTCTGATCACGAGTTCTTCTCGGGGAGGTCGACCTATGCCAGCATTGGAGGGTGCTACTATGCGGCTCGTCTCGCCGTCAATGAATTGCTGCAGAGAGAACGAAGGCAAGCGGGTGTCAGCATACTGCGCGAGTCACATCCTGGATACATCCTGCCCGTGGGAGTATGGAACGTGCGGGAGAATGTGAGGGAATCATTGCGGAATCCTCCTCGCGAGTTCCACACTCTCAGGGAAGCGTTGACACATATCTCCTCGATCATGGACATTCCTGTCTCCAGGTGGATCAGGAACAGCTCCATTCTGAGGGATGCTCTGTACCAGAGAAGGATTGACGACCTGTGGAGGTGAGCCTCGTTGGTCGTCAGATACGTGGAATGCGTCAATGCGACCTCTCCGTCCCGATTACCAGGCCTAGACAGGGCCCTGAACCCGTACAGAGGCTGCGCCCACTCATGCGCCTACTGCTACGCTCAGGATGTGACCCGATTTGAGATGTCTCGTCCATGGGGGAGCCTCGTCGAGGCCAAGGTCAATATTGTCCAACTCCTGAAAAAAGAACTGCGCAAGGGTCCCAAAGGGGTCTACGGTGTGGGGACAGTCACGGACCCTTACCAGCCCATCGAGAAAGAGCTAGAGCTCACGAGAGGCTGTCTGCGGCTCCTCAGAGACGCGAAGGCTGAGACCAGCATCCTCACCAAATCCGACCTTGTTCTCAGGGATCTCGATATTCTCTCGGGATGGTCCTCCTCTGAAGTTGGCATGAGCGTTGGTGTTGTCGATGATTCAGTGGCTGGATTGCTGGAGTCGGGAGCCCCGAGTCCGTCCAGGCGTTTCTACGCCCTTCAGAGACTGTCAGAATCCGGGGTGCGGACATACGTGATGGCAGCTCCGATTATCGGTGGAGTCGGTGATTCGGAGCAGTCCATCGTCGAACTGGTTGAAAAGGCCGGTGCAGCCGGAACGAGCAGAATCCTTTGGGACAAGTTCAACCCCAAACCCCTGGCTTGCTCCCGTCTGAAGAAAGCCCTGGAGAAGAAAGGGATTGCCTTGTCGACCGGATCACCTGTCGAAGTCGAGAGGGTTCGGCTTGTGCTCAGGAGAGAATGCGCCCGTCTCCAGATTGAACTGCTTGACGCATTCTGAATCAGCGCGTCATGTTCAACGAGAGGTGGGATGTCCTCTCCTTGTGCGTGCGCGCCCCCACTTATGCGTTAACCTTATATAGAAGCCCTAATATACTCGAAGACCTGGAGGTATTCCTATGATGGGAAACCAACCAATAATTGTGCTCAGGGAAGGAACGGAATCAACGAAAGGCAAGACGGCTCACAGCAACAACATAATGGCTGCCAAGGCAGTGGCGGATGCTGTCAGGAGCACCCTCGGTCCTAAGGGAATGGACAAGATGCTGGTTGACAGCATGGGGGATATCGTCATCACGAACGACGGAGCCACTATCTTGAAGGAGCTCGACATCGAACACCCGGCCGCCAAGATGGTGGTCGAGGTTGCCAAGACCCAGGATCACGAATGCGGCGACGGCACCACGAGCGCCGTTGTGCTCGCAGGGGAGCTCCTCAAGAAATCGGAAGCCTTGATAGATCAGAATGTGCACCCCACAATCATTTCGAACGGATTCAGGATGGCTGCGCAAGAAGCTGTCAAGATCCTGAAATCGATCGGATTCGAGGTGTCTCCAACAGACAAGAAGTCCCTGAAGCTGATCGCCTGGACTGCAATGACAGGGAAGGGCGTCGGCGGCGAACAGGAAGACCTCGCCTCAATCGCGGTGGACGCCGTTACCTCGATCGCTGAGAAGCAAGATGGAAAGTACCTGGCTGATATCGACAACATACAAGTCGAGAAGAAGCACGGAGGAGCCATCTCTGACACGAAACTCATCAAGGGCATAATCCTCGACAAGGAGCGTCTCCACCCGAGGATGCCCCGCACGGTGAAGAACGCGAAGATCGCAATCGTTGACTCGGCGCTCGAAATCAAGAAGACCGAGGTCGAAGCAAAGATACAGATTAGAGCTCCGGCCCAGATGCAGAAGTTCCTCGACGAGGAGGAGAAGACTCTCAGGGGAATGGTCGAGAAGGTCTCAAGATCCGGCGCCAACGTTCTGATTTGCGAGAAAGGGATTGATGACCTCGCACAGCACTATCTCGCCAAGGAAGGCATGTATGCGGTTCGCAGGGTCAAGCGGTCGGACATGGAGAAGATCGCCAAGGCGACTGGTGGCAAAATCATCACCAACCTGGACGACCTCAAGGCCTCGGAACTCGGGCACGCAGAGCAGGTAGAGGAACTCAAGATCGCGGACTCGGACATGACCTTTGTAACTGGATGCAAGAACCCCAAGGCGGTGTCCGTGCTCATCAGAGGCGGGACCGAGCATGTGATCGACGAAGTGGAGCGCGCCCTCCACGACGCGCTGAGGGTCGTTGCGGTGGCGATTGAGGATGGAGTAGCCGTCCCAGGTGGAGGTGCTACAGAGATAGAGCTCTCGATACGGCTGAGGGACTACGGTCAGAGCGTCGGCGGGAGAGAGCAACTGGCCATCGACGCATTTGCAGAGGCTCTGGAAGTGATCCCGTGGACCCTCGCAGAGAACGCCGGGATGGACGCCATCGATGTCGTGATCGAGCTCAAGAATGCCCATTCGAAGAAGTCAGGCCAGAGCTATGGCGTGAATGTTCTGTCGAACAAGGTCTCTGACATGTTGGCCGCCAAAGTCATCGAGCCCCTTAGGGTCAAGACCCAGGCGATAGAATCGGCGACTGAGGTCGCCTCCATGATCCTGCGGATTGACGACGTGATTGCGGCGAAACGCACATCTCCTGCGGAGGGAAGACCCCCAGGAGGCCCGGGTGGAATGGGCGGCATGGGCGGGATGCCTCCAGGGATGATGTAGGCACAGACCAAACGGGGGAGGTTCACTCCCCAATCGTCCTTATTTTTCGTGCTTTTTCTCACGTTGCGAGAGAGTCCGCCTTGTGATCGGCTGTCTTGCGCTTTCGTTTCGCTGTCTGTGGGTCTATCTCTCTTCAAGGACCTGGATTACGTGCCATCCAAACTGGGTCTTCACCGGGCCAAGGATTGCTCCTTTCCGTTCCGAAAAACACGCGTCCTCGAATTCCTTGACCATTTGTCCCTTTCCGAACCATCCAAGGTCTCCTCCTTGTGCCCCCGAGGGGCAGTCGGAGTGCTTACGAGCCAGGTCCGAGAATCTCTCACCGGATTGGAGTCTTTTCGCGATGTCCTTCGCTGCCTTCTCATCCTTCACTAGAATGTGAGCTGCATGAACCTTCTGAGCCATGTGTTCGGCAATAAATACCTCCGACTTGAACTTTGCCCACATCATCAGCGACGGGCTTGTTATGCAAGAGGGAGAATCGCTGCAGACGACTGGCTGTGTCTCCAGAGATCGAGCGAATGCGCGTATTGGTGGATTATCCCCTCTTATGGTTCCCCTACGACCAGTCATGGAGAATTGGGCCCTCTGGTCCGCTGTCTCCAAGGAATCGAGAAGACCCTGAGCCAAGCCTCGCGACATATGCAGAATCATCAGGTTCTGCTGATCGATTCTTGCACAATCTGAGTCGAGTATGTCCTGCATTTCTCATCAGAGGTAAATTTTTATTGCTGATATGTAGTGAAAAGATACTATTATAGCATTAACCGATGTTCAACCAGCCTTGGCGCCTGGTCAGTGGGTTCTGAGATGCTGCGCCTAGCACTCCACAATCAAGACTATCTGGCTCATCCTAGATCTTCGATCTTGAATTCAGGTTCATTCAGTATTTCGGCTTCCTTAGCTGTGAATGTGAGATGCGCGGTTTCGTGACATGCTATGACATGACAAGCTTCTAGACCGTGATACAGACTGTCAATGTGTCTGCCGATGTCGGACGCAATTATGGCTATGGAGTATACAATAATATCCGTAGTTGATATAAGAATGATTAGTATTCCTAAGAGGTATAATCAGCATATGCGAGTTGCCCCTGAAGGGGGCAAGACGCTTAGCAAGCCTCCGGAATGCAGATCCTTGTTTCTCCATCCCTGATGAAATCGTAATTTCGTGGGTACCGTGCTACAAAGTAGCACATTAATCCGATGGTTTGAGCACTGGTAATGCGTATGCACAGGGTGCCTAGTCGGAAAACGGCAACAAATAGGGGATAAGTTGACGATTTTAAGGGGCTTTCAATGGGATGGAGGTTCGCGAGGGCGTTGATGCGGCAAAATGCGACATTTTTATATAGCCTCAAGCCCATGCTTTGTCGGACATTTGTCCGAAGCGTAAGGGATGGGAACGTAGCATGCGCAAGTATCTCAAACAGGATGAGCTAAAGTCTTTGCTCGAGGCTCCTAGACGAATGAGGGATCGGCTCATACTCAAACTTCTGTACGAAACGGGGATGCGCGTAGGTGAGCTCGCCGCTTTAAGAATCGGTGACGTGGACCTAGAGGCAGGGGAGATCACAATACAACAAGCTAAGAGGCATGCGGAAGGGAGAAAGGTGCCTCTGGTCAGCGGTTGGACCAAAACGATGCTTCGGGACTACATCGGAACAAGGAAGAACCGGAAGGACCCGATGTTCGTTTCAAACAAGAGAGGACAGCTTTCGCGGAGGCAGATCGAAAGGCTTGTTGCTAAGTACGGCCGGATCATTGGATTGGATCAGGACAAGTGCCATCCACACGTCCTGAGGCACACGCACGCCGTTCACGCTCTGAAGTCCGGAATCGATCTCCGCACTCTGCAGCAGAATCTGGGGCATTCCAGCATTGAAGTCACTGCTATCTATCTCACGATGGACATCGACGACAGGAAGGAGCAGTACGCGAAGCATCCTCTGCCTGTCACCACCGAGGGAATTCCTTCGGCGCATGAGAGTGGCGAGTCCGCGGAATTAGCCGAGGACTCCTCGGTTCCTGCGAGTCACACCAGCACGTTCGTCCTGAGCACTGATGTATAGCTCAATGGTAAACTAGTATGCCTGAAGAAGCTTCTTGATATATGATTATATGACCAAGTGAAAATGGGTCTCCCGACTCTCTTGCGGAGGGGCATTCCGACGACCCAGCGACTAAAATCTAATACGCGGCAACCGCTGTGTCATTCGGATGCAGGAAGAATGGACTGAGAAGTACAGACCCAAATCTCTTTCGGAGATTGTAGGCAATGATGTTGCAGTTCGCACTCTGAAGAACTGGGGAGAGTCATGGAAGAATGAGACCCCACGTTTCAAGGCTCTGGTGCTAAGGGGGGAGCCAGGAACAGGAAAGACCAGCGCGGCACTTGCGCTCGCCAGAGACCAGGACTGGGACGTGATCGAGATGAACGCCTCCGATCAGCGGAATGCGTCGTCAATCCGCAGCGTAGCCGGCATGGGATCCTCAAGCGAGACCTTCTCCCCAAACGGGGAGTATTTGTCAACCGCGAAGGGCCGAAGGAAGCTCATTGTTCTTGATGAAGCGGACAACCTGTTCGGTCGCGAAGACTATGGCGGCGCGAAAGCCATCGTGGAGACCATTAGAGATTCTTCCCAGCCAATAATCGTCATAGTCAACGATTACTACGAGCTGACGAGGAAAGCCCCGTCCATAAAGAGCATGGCTGAAAAAGCAATCTTCCGGCGTCTGGATCCGAAGAAGATCGTGTCGGTTCTCTCCTCCATCGCCCACGCAGAGATGGTCGATGCTGACTCGAGGGCCTTGGATCGGATCGCGCAGAACTCTGGAGGGGACTTGAGAGCTGCGATCAACGACCTCCAGATGATGCTGGAAGGGCGCGAGAAGGTTGGACTTGAGGATGCATCCGTGCTGGGAAAACGCAACCAGCTGGTCGAGATCGAGGCAGCCCTCAGGGCGATGTTTGGCGCGAGCACGCTCAGGGCTGCCAGGGACTCGACCTTCGACATTGACCATACCCCTGACGAGTTGGCCAAATGGATTGAAGAGAACATCCCCCTCGAGATGTCCGATCCAGCAGATATGGACATGGCATTCGATTCGCTGTCCAAGTCAGATGTTTACCTGAATCGGACCAGGCGGCTCCAGCACTACGGTCTTTGGGCATACGCCAAGGAGCTGATGACGGGTGGAGTTGCGCTTTCGCGTAAACACGGCCCCCGTCCGAACGTTTACGAGTACCGTTTCCCTGGATCATTCATCGTAGGTTCCAGAGCAAGGGGCCCGAGAGCGGCGCGCGAAGCACTGGCAGGGAAGCTATCTACTCACTTCCATATTTCTTCAAAGTGCTTCTCTAATTCAGTTTTCCCCTATCTCTCGGCGATTGTCCGCAATGACTTGCATCTTGCCTCCAAGCTTGTGGACAGTTTCGAGCTTGACGAGAGCGATCTGGGCTTGCTCCTCGGCATGGAACCCTCCTCGCCTGAGATTGCCCGCTTGATGAACAAGGCCAGGGAGGGCAAGGCCGCAGGATCAGAGCCTGACAGGAAGTCAAAGGTCAAGGACAAGGCGGGCAAGCGAGGAAGAAGCCTGGCTGGTTACTGAGGAGACTCGCTGAATGGACCGGAACACGCAGGAGCACCTTGAACGACAGCAGTATAGGGTCGTCGCTGGAACTGGTGCTGTGAAGATATGTCACTGGATGCGACAGAAGCTGCTCTACGGGAGGCCGTGCTACAAGGAGCAGTTCTATGGCATTGACTGTCACCGTTGCCTGCAGATGACGCCGTCCGTGAATGTGTGCAACTTCCGCTGTCTCTTCTGCTGGCGGTTCCACGGGATGACTGATTTCGGAGAAGACCGCTACCCCGAGCCCGAGGAACTGCTCGAGAAATGCATCCAAGAGCACCGGCTTCTGGTGTCAGGGTTCAAGGGAGACCAGAGATGTGACGCCCGTCTGTGGAACGAAGCAAGGCAGCCGAACCAGGTGGCGATCTCTCTCTCCGGAGAGCCCACGCTCTACCCTCTTCTCGGGGATTTCATAGACTTGTGCAAGCGGCGAGGGATGACGACATTCCTAGTGACAAACGGCAGCATCCCGAAGGCCCTGGAACAGCTCGACCCTCTTCCGACCCAGCTCTATGTCACTGTCGCTGCCCCGAACAAGGAGATATTCGAAAGGCTTTGCGTGCCCCAGTCGGCTCGGTCGTGGGATAACCTTCTCGAGACATTGCGGCTGCTGCCTTCCCTATCCACACGGACGGTGGTCAGGCACACGCTCGTGAGCGGCTGGAATATGGGATGGGAGAACGACTATGCGAAACTCGATGCCCTCGCCAACCCCATGTTCATCGAACCCAAAGGGTATGTCTTCGTCGGCGACTCGCGGACTAGAATGAACATCGGACATATGCCTTCTCACGAGGCCGTCAGGGAATTCTCGAGGAGGCTCTCCGAGAGACTCTCGCTAGACTTGCTGGCGGAGAGTGAAGACAGCAGAGTCGTTCTCATAGGCAAGAAAGGGGCGAGAACACGTCTGAAGGATCGTGCAATCACTTCAGCCTGATAGTCTCGAGGTTCATCGGCGCCCTGGTCTCTATCCCGAATTTCTTGTAGAGCGTGCTCGCCAGGTCAGAACACTTGAAGTCATCGCCGTGGCAGATTATGATCCTTTCGGGCCTCGGCTCGAGCGTGCTTACGTAGTTGACCAGCTGCCTTCTGTCAGAGTGGCCAGAGAAGCCATCCACGGTCTCGACATCCATCTTCATGTGCAGCGTGAGGGGCTTTCCCCTCTCGTTGAGGGTGATGTCCGTCCATCCCTTCTGGATCTTGCGGCCCATCGTCCCCTCTCCCTGGAAGCCGACGAAGACGATGGTGTTGAGCTCTCCGTCACACCACGCCTTGAAGTACTCCATCACTGGCCCGCCGTTCATCATGCCGCTGGTTGCGAGGACGATGCATGGCTCCGGGTCATGGCATATGGTCTCACGCATCTCGGCTGTCTCGACCCGCTTGAAAATCTCTGACAGGAACGGGTTCTCACCCATCTGGAATATCTGCGTCCTCAGCTGGCTGTTCAGGTACTCTGGATATGCGGTGTGAATCGCAGTTGCCTCCCAGATCATGCCGTCCAGGTAAATCGGCACTTTCTGGATCTGGTGGTTTCGGATGAGCTCCTCGAGGACGAGCATGACCTCCTGGGACCTTCCGACCGCGAATACCGGTACGAGCACTTTGCCCCCTCTCGATAAGGTCATTTTGACAATCTCCCTCAGCTGATTGCCAGCTTCCTGCCTGCTTGGCTGCATGTCGTGGTATCCGCCGTATGTGGATTCCATCACCAGCGTCTCGAGCCTCGGGAACTTGTTCACCGATGCGTTGAATAGCCAGGATTTCTCGAATTTTATGTCTCCGGTGAACGCTATGTTGTAGAGCCCGTCCCCTACATGGAAGTGGGCGATGGACGAGCCCAGGATGTGACCCGCGTTCTGGAAAGTCAGTCTGACGTCGGGCGAGATGTCCGTGGTCTCGCCGTATTTCAGCGGAATGCAGTGCATCACCGCATCTCGTATGTGCGAGGATTCGTAGGGGGCCTTCTTTGCTTCTCCCACTGCAACTTTGATGAAATCCACCTGCAGCAGCGACATCAGGTCTCTTGTTGGGGTCGTGCAATAGACCGGTCCGTCGTAGCCGTACTTGAACAGGGCCGGCACCAAACCTGAGTGGTCCAGATGTGCGTGCGTAATGACCACCGCATCAATGGAGTCCATGGGCATCAGCTCAGGTGCGCTAAGGTATGGCGTGCTCCCGCCGTTGTCCGCCGATACTGCGACTCCGCAGTCTATCAGTACCTTGCTCTCGCGGGTTGAGAGCAGAGAGGCGCTCCTGCCAACCTCCCGGTAACCTCCAAGCGATGTGATCCTGAGCCATGTCTCGTCGGTCATCCGGGGCCTCATGAGTTTCCTGCCGACCTTTCGCAGGAACTCCTTCCTGTCTTCCTGGTTCTTCCTCAGGAAATTCCTGATCTCGCTCACGGTCTTGGAAGGTATCGGGGGAGCCCGTACCACCTTCGGAGCCCAGCCTATCTCCTTCTTGATCTCGTTGAGGACCGCGCCGTGTTTGCCGATCACGAGACCCGGGGAGATGGCCTCGATGGTGACCTCGCCAGTGTCATCCTCGAAATAGATGTTAGTGATCTTCGCCTCTTCCGGGATGATCTTCCTGATGCGTTCCTCAGCGCTTTCTGTCTCAGCGAGCATCTTGGGGTCTGGCCTTATGGCTACTCGTCTCCTGAGAGTCTGAGCAAGCTGTCTCACCAGGTCGTTGTTCTGCGCGAATTCCTCGAGGTTCTTCGTGTAGATGACTATCACGGGACCTTCGAAGTCAACGTCCGTTACCTCAATGTTAGACGGAATGGTCTTTCTCACGGCCTCTCTGGCATCTTCCAGAATCTTCTCAATGCCCATTTGGCTCACTTGTCTGAAATGAATGATTTGATTCCAGGGCAGCAACGCCCCTTGATCCGAATCTCTATGTCTAGGCCAGGTTCATCTTGGACAGACGCGTCTTGATCTCCTTCTCGTCGAGCGGAACGAACCCTTCTTTTGAGATGGATGCGACTGAGTAGCCATCGCCCGATGCGGCGTCCCTCTTCATCGCGGCGTGCAGGCCTCTTATGGCGAGGTCAATGCCATCATGCAGGACCAGGCCCTTCTTGTAGTGGTCCTCCAAGACACCGTACACGTACGGAGACCCCGAGCCCGTTGTGACGTAATCATCTGGTATCGCTCCCCCGACCATGTCAAGCGCGTAGACATGGCTTCCTTCCCTGTCCACTCCGCCCAGAATCAGTCCCACCCAGTATGGATAGAACCTGCTCCCGGCGAGTATGTTGGAGGTCAGGGTGGCTGCAGACCTTACCGTCATTGACTGGCCACGCTTGAGCTTGTAGAGCTCGACCTCGGCGGTGATGTACCGCGCGAGCGTCTGCGCATCACCGACCACTCCGGCGACGGTGAGGCCTATGTTGTCGTCGATCCTGAAAAGCTTCTGAGTGGTCTTGTGAGCGATGAGTGTTCCCATGGTGGCGCGCATCTCCGTGGCCATCACTACCCCTTCCTTGCACACCATCCCGATTGTCGTGGTACCCTTCTTGAGTTCTTCAATGTCTGTCATGAACTAACACCATCAGCGAAAACTGATTTAGTAAAAGGCGTTTTGAAAGAATCCCCCGAGGAGTATATAATTGTTTGTCCTCAATTGGGCGCTCTGAGTATCAGCCAAACAACCTGCAAGCAGAAAGTTTATCCCCTTGTGGCCGAAATGAATAGCCGAGATGGGTAGCATTTAAGTCCCTTCCAGGTTGGCACGCACCCCTTGTGGACGCCGTGCTCCGAAAGTGATTGGAGGAAGGGCCTTGCGTCAGGAAACCAATTGCCTGCCCATCTCCCACCCCCGAGCAACGGTTAAAAGAATGCCAACCCATGGCATATCCCCCCAGAGGTGTTTACCCTGAAGGTCCTCGTAGTCGATGATTCGGAGGCTTTCCGAAAGCTAATGATCGATTTGCTTGTGAGATCTGGTTTCCACGAAGTTGTCGAAGCAAAGGATTTCGACGATGCACTCAAGGTTTATCAGAAGGAGCATCCCAGGATATCCTTCGTCGACATGCGCCTTCCTGGCAAATCTGGCGTGGACCTCACGAAGGCACTTCTTGAAGTCGAACCGAGCGCGGTGATAATAGCGATGAGCTCGATAGTGAACAAACAGATGATCCGTCAGAGCCTGGAAGCCGGCGCGAAGGACTTCCTTCTCAAGCCAACGAACGAGATAGCCCTCAGCTCGGTACTTGCGATGTGGAGTGATTAGGTTGGGCATATTCTCCAGGAAGACCAGGCCCCAGAAGCCAGGCGGCGAGACGGGCCTGGGCATCACGAGGAAGTACACCCTAGCACCTGGACGCACCTACGTGGTCGAGGAGTCGCCTCCCAACATAAGCTTCGATGCGTTCGTCAACATAATCTCCACGGTCGGGGAAGGCGGAAGGAAGCACCTTGGCCTTGCTGTCAGCCGCCAGCATCCGGACTTGATCAGGCAGAAGTACGGTCTCGAGGCGACCCCGATCTACTGGCTGGCCACGCGCGCGGGAGACGACGTGATAGCTCCGACGAACCTGAATATCCTCACCCACACGCTCACCAAGTTCATCGACGGGAGCCCCCACGGGGTCGTCCTCCTGGATGGCATCGAGTACCTGGTCTCGAACAACGATTTCAACAAGGTCCTCAGGGTCATCGACCAGGTGAACGACCATGTGGCCCAAAGCAAATGCGTGATGATCATACCGATCGACCCGAGGGCGTTCGACGTGAAGGAGCTTGCCCTGCTCGAGAGGAACACCGAAAAAGTAGCAGGCGGGGCCAAGTCAAAGTAGACACACCGTGCGTTCACGAGGCCAGGACGGCCGTTGTGGCGAACACGAGCTCCGACAGCAGGATGCATATGCCAGTCGACCTTGCCAGGACCGCTGCGCTCTGTTTTCCCTCGATGCCCCACACGAAGTAGACCACCACGGCGTTTATCTCCGCGAGAAAGACCCCTAGCACCAGGAAGAACAGGCCGGCATCGCCGATGCCGGACCCGCCGGAAGCCATCGATGACAGAGTGAGATACATCACGTAGGTGACACCGAGCACGACTGGCCCCAGGAAGTGCGCGGTAGTCTTCATCATCGAGACCGTGGGCCTGAGGCGGCTGCGGAGCGTCTCGTCGAGGCTTCTGAGATCTCTCAGGTAAGTGGCGAGATCCATGGCTAGCAGGCCCGCGGTCGCCTCGTCCTTGCACGCCGCTTCGTGGACTATTGCCAAGGCTGCCGTGGCGTTCGTGTCGGCAATGGATCGGTGCTCGAGGCCGGCGGCTCGGGACACATCCTGGCCCATCATGTTGACCCGGAACGCAAGCCTTCTCAACAATGAGTCCTCACCAGGCCTGCACTCGCCGGCGACTGACGCCAGTGTAGATTCGAAGTTGCCCCCTTCCAGCATCTTGGAACCGACCTTGAAGAGCTCGTCTTCTGCTTCCGCTGCCCCGCCAGTCATATCATGGTCGGGGTCTTTCCCCACGGACAAGAGCCAGAACGAGAAGGGCACGGTCAGGCCGAACAGAACGACCATATGGGAGAACGGGCCCTTCGCCACCGTTGCCGAGGCTACTAGGACCAGGCATGTGGCGACTGTCGCGGCCGCCAGGCTTCTGAGGGCGGTTCCTCGCTTCCTAATTGACGGACGGCTTTTCGCCATCAGGGGATGGTTCGTGATCGCATTGGCGGCGATAAGGAACGCAATCGCAGGGAATAGTACGTTCATGAAGAAGGCCGCCTGAAGCATTCCTCCCGATCCACCCGCACTGGGCTCTTTGTAGTCCGACGGCTCCAAGGACCAGAGGTCCCACGACAGGATCGGGAGGAAGGACCCGATCATGATGGGGAGCAGTATCCCGAGGCCGAAGAGTATCATGCTGGGAGTCGACAGCGACAGGGCATATTCCTCGATCCTCCGCTTCGCACCGGTGACCATGCTGCCATTCGCGCGCTCAAGCGCCCTCCTGCGCCCCTCTTCTGAGCTCTCGGAGGACGCGGTGATCATGGAGACAATTGAGGACTTGATCTCGGAAGCGTATCCGGACCATCGGCTCCCCAAGGCAAGGAGCGAATCCTCAAAGCTTGAGTGAGTCCCCATTATCACGTGCCATACGGACTGATTCAGCTCGTTGGCGTACTCGCTCTTGTTGCGTGCCGCGAACCTGATGGCCTTCGGAAGGGATGGGTCCTGCCTCAGACTCATTATCATCAGGTTGGAGGCGCTAATGGAATGCCTTATGAGGTTCATCGCTCTGCGCCTCGCAGCCGTGGCCGGATGGCCCTTTATGGCTGCTGCAGTCGCCCAATAGACCACCGGACAGAGGGCCGCGAGCAAGAATCCGAAGGAATATCCAAGGATTGCCAGCGCGATGACCGACGCGGCCGCGAGAGACGCGAAGGCGAGCAATGCTGCGCACTTGGATGCAACCAGGACCGTCTGAGGCGACAGATCCATCATCGAGAGGGAGAGCTGGTCCTGGAGCTTCCCGAGAACATCCTCCTCGGAATGCTTCGCATTCGGCCAGTGCTTGCATGAACTTGTCGAGCCGGACCGTGTCCGGCTGCCCCGGATCTGCAGCCCGATCGCCAGTCCGACCCTCGCAAGAGCATTGCAGGAATGAACATAGCGCTCATTCACTGTTGACCTTTCCGTTCTCCGCGTCAAACCATTCCCTCCACCTCCGGAGGCCAGTTTCTGGATCATCAGATGAGAAGAGCAGGCCAGTGAGGACTTCATTGGATCGCAGGCGCATTTCTTCCGGAGACCTGGAGCTGCTTTGTCTGTTGACTAGTTCAGAGTATAGCTGGTCGGCGTGAGCTCTCGCTTTTACAATTGCCATCATCCGTTCGGACCCGCAGCCGAGCGATTGACCGATGTTCTTCATCGTCTGGCACCCGTCCGAGAAGATGGAGGTCGGACTCGCGCATGAAGATCCGTTTTCCATCGAGAAAAGCCCTGCAATGCTGATGCCGGATTTCTCGTACCTCACCTCTGCTACCTCGGATATGCGCCTCTGGAATCTCGAGCCATCGGGTGCTCTTAGGAGACCCATGACCACGATGAGGTCAGTAGACGAGAATGCCCTCTCTGAGATACCCAAGTCCTCGATCGCACGGTCAAGCACACCCCTCGCCGAATTCCCGTGTATGGTCCCGAGCACCGCGGACCCTGCACTTCCAGCTCGCATGCTCTCGTAGAGCAGCCTCGCCTCTTGCCCGCGCACTTCACCGACGACGATTGCGCTCTCTCCCATCCTTAAGCTGACGCGCAGAGCGTCGTCTGCTGATATGTTCTGACGGGAGCCTCCTTGGCTGAATCTCAAAGGCTGGATGTCAAACCCGAGCTCCTGCATACGCCTTGTCGGTATCTCAGGCGTGTCCTCAATCACCACCACCCTCTGGGTAAGCGGGAATTCCAGCATCAGTGCCCCCAAGAGCGTGGTCTTGCCGGACCCCCTGCTGCCGGCTATGAGGACGGTCCTTCTTCCAATGGCGCACGCCCATAGGAACGCAGATAGAAGCGGCGACAGTGTGTCGTTGGCTATCAGAGAGGGCATCGTCCATATGTTCCTCGCGTGCTTTCGTATCGCGATGGCAACGCCTCTCTCGCTCAGGGGAGGGCCAACGATCGTTATACGGCAGTCGAGTCGTCTGAGGTCAGCCTCAAGGACCGGGTTCGCCTCGGAGAACGGAAGCCCGGTCTCCAGCTTGACTCGCGACACGATTGCCTTGAGGTCCCTCCTCCCCAGGAAGACGTTCGTCCGACACTTCTGTCTGACGCTCTGATGGGCCTCTGACCTGAGGACCACCTGAACCGGCGCATGGCTGGAGGGGGAGTCCACGAATATGTCCTGGACCAGGTCATCCTCGAGCAGGGTCTCGAGTATTCCGTAGCCCGCGGTGTACTTGGAGAGTATTTCCGACAACCTGTCTGCCTCGATGTCCACCTCGTGCGAATCCACACTCCCGTCTTGCTGGGCGACAAGTCTCGAGTACAGTAGGTCCTTTGCCTTCGCCTTGATGTAGGGCCTCACTATCTCCAGTGAGGCGAGCTCGATGTCTCCTGGCATTCTGCTGACTATCTCAGCCATCGCTTCCGCCAACGCCCTTATGTGCCTCGGGTTGAGCTTGTACTCCGGCGGATGTATTGCGTAGAGACCCAATCCGGAGTCCCCCCTCGCCCACAATCTCACCGGAACTCCAGAGACATCATAACTCCGCAGCAATCCGAAGCCCTCGCTACTGGAGTCCTCCACCCAGGCGGACGAGAAGCACGGCCTCGTATCCGCGGTGTCATCATATCTGACGAGACCGCGCTCCATGGGTAGGTCCTTGCTGCTTGCTTTGGGTCCACCTGCTGAGTTTGGGTCATAGGATGCTATGATGACCGGGGTCCTGGTATTGTCTGCTGTCGCCATCGATACCCCCTATCGTCTCAGAACGTCAAGGGCTCTGGTCATGCACTCCGAGGATCCCTTGCAGGGTCTAGCGGACGAGATGCTCCGCAGCTCTGCGAGTCGGATCTCACGCGAGCGCGCGTACGCGGTTGGGTCTTCGAGAAGTGCATTCTTCGCGGCAAACAGCACTTGCCTCGTACTGGCAGGACACGTCCGACACTCTTTGTCTGACGGTATCTTGGAGGACGAAATCGCCCTGTTTATGGCCGTCAGCTCTATCGCCAATGACGTCACTGTTCGTACGATCGCCCCTCGGTATCTCTTGTGGATCATCCGCTTCAGAACAATGGTCTCGGCAGTAGCACCGTAGCATGCCGTGCTGATTGCTCGCGACAGACAGACTGAATTCGTGAGGTCGTTCGCACCTGCGCAGTCACCGCAATCGATTTCGAGCTGGAAATCATCCTCATCTGTGAATTCATGGGGACAGCTGGATTCGGGGTCCATGGAGGGAGCGAGTTTCTTGGTGGCTCCGTGATGGTGTTTCATGAGCCTGCGAACAAGCTTCGACGCTTCTTCTATGGTACTCACATAGGTAGCCTACCTGTAATGTGGTGCGGTTTCGTATTCAAGCTGGGCTCTCGGTTCCGTGAGATCCGACATTGATGCAGTGGCTGGTTTCTTTGAGGACCTTCCAGTTCTCATATACGTCCTTTCCGGGACCTTGGTCCTCGCATCATCCGCAACATGGGCTGCTCAATTCGTGTCTGAATCCAGAGACACACGTTCGCTAGGACATCTGGCCGAGAGCCTCGCAGACAAAGCGTTGGCTGAGATACGCAATGGACAACCTGACTGGCATCTGCCAACCGTCAGGTCTCTGGAGGGGCTCAACCTCTCGCACCTTGGGGACGATCTGCAGGGCAGAAAGTTTGCCATCTCGATAACGATGAGGCATCCCACAGAGGATTTCGTGTTCTCAGCCGGGATGGGCGATCTGAACGACACCATCAGCACCGGCTTCTGCTCGCGATTCCTAAACGCACTAACAGACGACGGTCTCGTAGCGATCCTCGAGTTGAGAGTCATTGTCTGGCACACTAGGTAAGAACACATTCGGCCAACTGGCACTCATGGACGCAATGATCTTCTTCGCGTTCGCCGCCATCGCCTCAAGCGTTCTCATTCAGAGCGCTTCGGCGCCACACTCTCCCTCAGGTGAGACGTATGGAGAGGTGGACCTCAAAGGCATCCTCGAGTCCTTTCTTCAGGCATCAGTCGGGCGAGAGATCGTACTAAGCATCGACCAGGAGACTTCCATTCCAGCAGACGCCCAGATGGCCGAAGTTCTTGCTCTTGTCGTGAGTTCCGAAGCCCAAGGGTGGCCAAACCAGAGCGCATCCTTCATTGAGGATGTGCTTGCGCGCACCCTCAAGTCCCTCGAACCTCCATCAAGCGACCTGTTCCTGATGATATACTCCATGGATCTCGGAAACCTCGAGCTGTCAATCCCACGCGCCATGCCAAGTGCATCGAATCAGTTTGCCGCTTCAGCTATCATCCCTGGATCGGATGAGGAGGCGCTGCTGGTCTCCATGATCCTACAGCCAGCCTTTCTTCCTGAAATCCTGGACGTCCGAGTTGGTGATCTTGATCTTCGCCCTTGCGTAGCGTTCTCCCTTCGCGAAGGCGATCAACGCAACGACGACCAATAGCCCGAAAAGTGCCGCGGCCATGTACAGCCACATGATGTCGCCTCCTGTCGCGTAGATGATGGCGCATGCCGGAGACGCGACATACAGCGAATACATCACCACCACTGCCCAGTTGTAGGGGATGTCGATGGCGACCGCATCTCCAAAGCACATCTCGCATCGGTACCTGAAGTCCAGCCAGCTCTTGACTCTCAGGTTCTTGCACTTGGGGCAGTAGAGGTACTTCACGGGGCGATACAATGAGTATCCGGTATTTATTCCCAATTCACCCTGGATGCAAAGCAAGAAGAGCCACAAACGCCGTTGTCGATTGTGAACTTCACGCCCAGGGTTTCCGAAGACGACTACACACCAGAGGAAATGATTGTCCTGGCAAAGGCCAGGCGGGACAGCGGACGCACCTGCAGGTGCTGCGCATGGTACGTGGCGAGGGGAACGCAGAAAGGCTGTTTTCCGGATGGCAAGTATCGGAAGTGGTTGGGGCCTGAGGAATTCGACTCGGGTTGCTATCGTTTCCAGGGTCGCGACGCGAAGCCCTCGAATGAACCTCCCAAGGGCAAGTCAGAACCTGCAAGAACCTAGATTGGAGTGCAGGGGCGCGGATTCGAACCGCGGAACCACTTCTGGACAAGGTCCTAAGCCTTGCGCCGTTGGCCGGGCTTGGCTACCCCTGCTTGAAAGATGCTTATTGTGCGTGATGTCCCGTAAGCTAATAAAATATGGCTACGCCAATTAGTGTCGATCCGCTTCACCATTACTCGCCTGATGCGGAAAGCAGACCGGTGAGATACTGCTTCGCGAGGTCCGCCGCGAGGGTGCATCTTGCAGGATATGACCTCACCCGCACCCGCACAGATATCACGTCATCTCGGTCTGCGAGGCGGACTACTCCTCGGAACGCATCCTGCTTGTCAAGCCTGAGAAAGAGATTGCATCCGTCATCGATGCGCTTCGTGAGGGTGCGTGCTATCTCCTCTAAGTCTTCCCTTGAGAGCCTGCAAAAGAAGAGGTCTATTGCGTGAGCGTCATTCAGGGTCCCCTCCAGTACCCAGATGACATGACCATGGATCCCCTCGCTACTCGTCTCCTTCAGGTCTGACGTGGCGAGGACGTTCATGATCGCGAGTCTCACCTTCCCGATGTCCTCGGTCTCGTGGCTGAACGCCCTGGCGTGTAGGTCAGAAAACGGGTTCACTGCCACAGTGAAGGTAATCGCAGACCGAGTATGTAATTTCATACCCAGGCGGCTGTGGTTGACTCGACTGAGAGCCAGGGCACGTTCTTGTAGATTGGAGAATGCTTAATACGTCGAAATACTAATGCGCTGCAAGGTGCGCCGAAGTGATTGAGGTCAGGTTCCACGGAAGAGGCGGCCAAGGTGTAGTGGTTGCCTCGGAGGTCCTGGCGTTATCGGCATTCAGGACGGGATTCGAGGTCTCCTCATTCCCTTTCTTCGGGGTGGAGCGAAGAGGGGCCCCCGTGACGGCGTACGCGCGCCTCGACGACAAACCGATCAGGGTGAAGTCAGGCGTGTACGAACCGGATTACGTTGTGGTGCTAGACAGCACTCTGCTCAAGGGAGTCGACATTCTTGACGGCCTGAAGCGTGGAGGGAGAGTCCTGATCAACAGTGGGAACAGCGGGATTTCCGAGAGCCTCCCGACGGGCTACAGATACTTTTTGCTTGACGCGACCTCGATCGCTCTGTCACACGGAATCGGCACCGAGTCCGCTCCCATCGTGAATACCGCCATAATGGGGGGTTTCGCCAAGATGTGCGAACTCGTCCCTCTCCAGGCCGTCCTTCAGGCGATCCGCGAGGTCGCTCCCACGAAAGAGGAAGAGAATGTGGCCGCCGCGCGCGAGGCCTATGAGAAGACGATCGAGGTGAGCTCATGACCAAGAGCTACGAGGAGATCCCTATCACGCCTGTTTCGTCTCTGCCAAGCACGGTGAACCTGACGGGCCTCTGGAGGGTAGTGAGGCCAGTCGTCGACAAGGCCAAATGCAAGAAATGCACGATTTGCTGGAAGTTCTGTCCCGACGCCGTCATAGTGCTCATCGACGGGGAGCCGAATGTGGACCTCCGCTACTGCAAGGGCTGCGGCGTATGCGCCAATGAATGCCCCTCGAAGTGCATCGTGATGGTGAAGGAGGGCGAAGTATGAGAGAGGTCATGACCGGCAACTACGCTGCGTCTCACGGAGCGAGACTGGCGCGCGCGGAGGTCATTGCCGCCTACCCGATCACACCTCAGACATCGATCATTGAGAAGTTGGCCGAGTTCATATCGGCTGGCCAGCTCAGAGCGAAATTCATACCTGTCGAGAGCGAGCATAGCGCCATGGCAGCGTGCGTTGCCGCGGAGACCGTTGGCGCAAGGACATTCACTGCAACGAGCTCTCACGGGCTCACGTTGATGCACGAGGTGCTCATGTGGGCGTCGGGGGCGCGCCTGCCGATAGTGATGGTCAATGTGAGCCGGGCGATGGCCCCTCCGTGGAGCGTTTGGGTGGATCACATGGATTCGATCGCCCAACGTGATACCGGCTGGCTCCAATTCTTCTGCCAGAGCAACCAGGAGGTCCTCGACTCGACCATCATGGCGTACAAGATATCGGAAAGCCGAGGCGTGATGCTGCCCTCCATGATAATCGAGGATGCGTTCATCCAGTCCCACACTTCGGAGCCAGTGGATGTCCCGGAGCAGGAGGTCGTGGACTCGTTCCTGCCATCGTATGCGCCTGAGCTCAAGCTTGAGATAGGGAGACCAATGGGCTTCGGGTCGCTTGTCCGACCGGACCAGTACATGGAGTTCAGGTACAAGGCGATGCTCGGGATGAGGGACGCTCGGGAGACCATCCAGCGCGTCGAACACGAGTTCAAGCACATCTTCGGGCGTGATCACGGAGGTCTTTTGGAGCAGTACAGGTGCGACGATGCCGATATCGTGCTCGTCGCGGCGGGGTCCGTGGCTGCGACCGCGAAGGACGTCATCGATTCCCTCAGGGGCAAGGGCGTCAGCGTGGGCCTTGCCCGGATCCGGGCATTCCGTCCGTTCCCAGACGCGGAATTCAAGGCGCTCGCGTCGAAGGCGTCGGCAATCGGGGTTCTGGACAGAAGCTACACATTCGGAGCTGCGGGGGCGATGTACACCGAGGTCAAGGCATCTGCTTATTCCGGGTCCAAGAGACCGTTCATGAAGAACTACATTGCCGGGCTCGGAGGCCGGGACATAACCCCCAAGGTCCTCGAGCGGATAGTGGATGACCTGATGCTGTCGTCCAAGCGTGGAGGGGATGGCGAACAGGAATGGGTCGACGTTGCGGGGCTTCCAAGGAGGTGGCACTGATGGGCGAGCCGACCATACCTGAGGACGAGTACATCCACCCTGGAAACACGGGCTGTCCGGGCTGCGGTGCCAATCTGGTGATGCGATATCTCCTGAAAGGCCTCGGCGACAGAACCATACTATCGATTCCGGCGTGCTGTTGGGCCGTCATGCCTGGCTACTGGCCGAGCAACTGCCTGAAGGTACCCCTCCTGTACACGGCCTTCGAGGCGACAGGAGCCGCGATATCGGGCCTGCGAGCTGCCCTTGACATAAAGGGGATCGGAGACGTGGCCGTGGTCGGGTTTGCGGGGGATGGCGGGACGGTTGACATCGGCCTCCAAGCGATGTCCGGCGCGGCCGAGAGAAGGACCGATGCCATTTATGTGATGTACGACAACGAGGCATACATGAACACGGGTATCCAGAGGAGCGGATCAACCCCCTGGGGCGCATGGACAACCACGACGCCGGTCGGGTCCAACCACGGCTTCAAGCACGAGGCCAAGAAGGATATAATGGCCATCATGCAGGCACACGGGATCCCCTACGCGGCCACGGTTTCCGTCGCTCATCCGGAGGACTTCGTGAAGAAGGTGGAGAAGGCCAAGGGGATCAAAGGCTTCAGGTTCATTCACGCGCTTTCGCCATGTCCTCCTGGCTGGAGGATGAACTCCAAGCTGACGGTCGAGGTCGCCCGGCTTGCCGTCGACACCCACATGTTCCCTCTGTACGAGATCGAGGATGGTCGGGTGCGCGTGACAAGAACGGGCAAGGGGCTTCCTGTGCACGAATATCTCAAGGCCCAGGGGAGGTTCTCTCACCTGACCGAGGCGGAGATGTCCGCGATCCAGAAAGGCGTTGATGCCAGCTGGAAAAACCTGCTCGCAAAGGAATCATCTGGGACTTAGAATCGTAAGGGGTTTCTTGCGCCCACCTGGGTCTGCGGAGGCCGATCTGGCTTCATGGGCGCGCTGGCTTTGTGGATCTAGCCGAACATGCTAGGTCCAAAGTTGTTGAAAGACGTGTCCAAGTCCGCGTGGAGAAGGCTGGGCTCCGGCACTTCTGGGACCTTGTCCGGGGCTGCATCCTCCACTTGCGACTCACCGTAGCCAGTCAGGTCTTCCATGAGGCTGCTCACGTACGAGCTCGCATGGTCACAGACCGCATCGACTATCCTCATGACACTTCTGTCCACCACCCTGAGGGCATCGGATATCGGGATATCAGCCCCGATGGTGAGCAGTCTGTTGTTGTCGAGCACTACCGTGAAGTGAGCAGTGTCCTTGAGTTTCGAGACTCCCTCTGACGCTGCTTGTTTCCTGGTCGGACCCTCATGATCGAATGGAAGTATTGGCAGCGCGAATGTGACCGCGTTCATCTCACGTGCGACGTCAGCGACCACGGGAGCAACTCCTGTCCCTGTCCCTCCTCCCATGCCGGCAACGACAAAGACTATGTCGTAGCCCCTGAGAGCTTCCCGGAGCACGTCGCGCGCCTTCTCGGCACAGTGTTCTCCGATCTCGGGGAACCCGCCCGCGTCCTTGCCGAATGTGACGTCCTTGCCGATGAGCACCTTCCTGTGGGCATCCGTCTTCCTGAGGTGCTCCTCATCGGTGTTCACTGCGACCGTCTCGACCCTGCTGGATTTCCAGTAGATCCCGTGCACGATGTTTGAGCCAGCGCCACCGCAGCCGACCACCGCGACAGTTGGTTCTCCGAGGCTCGTACCTATTGCGTTTATGAGTTCTTCCGTCGTCCTGCTCCCATCCGCCGTCATTCGTTGGCCTCCGTCCTTCCCTTGGCCTCGCGAGAGGGTTCCCAGCGAGAACCCTCCCCCTGCCAAAGCGCCCACAAACGGTACCTATGCTTCGGGAACCACCTTGAAAGCTGCTCTCTGCTGGTTCGCGTCCTTCTTGAGCCCCTCCACGTGCTCCGCGTGCAGGAACTCGTGGCGCGCGCTGTCGGCAACCGCCTCAGAGACCGAGCTGTACACTCCCTCGGACACGAGCTTCTTTATCGTGTCGAGGACGAGCGCCGGCAGCTGCACCAAGATCTCGTTCTGTCTCGTCGTGATTCCGTCTACGACACCCGCGCGCATTTCTACGTACGCGCGGATAGCCGCACGAGCTAGTTGCGACCTGTTGGTGAACTCGTTGCTGTTGACGATGAAATCGTCAAGCAGCCTCAACGTTTCGGAATCGAGCCGAAGCGTTATTCGCTCGTTCTCCAACATGTCGGTCATGTGTGCATCCCATCCCGATTTGTTGACGCAAAAGTGACATATGTCACGCGAGAGTATATATATGTATGCAAAATGTCACATTTCGTCGGAGAAAGTCATACTCGCAGTACTGGCGGATTCTCGGACACCGGCAAATTGACGGCTCTGGCAGTCAATCGACTCATCCGGTGTTGTCTTCCGAGCGTTTCGAGAAAGGTTTATGTCAATGGTCTGTGTGTGAGCGATGAACCGGAGGACAAGTGTCTGAGTAGGTTGTCTAGATCAGCCCCGATCAAGTCCCCCCACATTCGCCCTCGCCGATTCTATATGACGCTCGTGGGACTTGTGCTCTTCGCGAGCGGGTTTGCTCTCACAGTCTACTCCATCTCTGCTTCGCAGAGTACTGATACGGCGTCCGGAGGACCTTCTGATTCGACTGTGCAGAAGGCGCTGGAAGTGGGGACAAGGTCCGATACGCTTGTCGTCGTAGGCCTCGCCGTGGGGATGGCAGGGATAGTGATTGCCACCGTGGGCCCTACTCTGGGTGCGTTGGGTGGAGGTAGCAGGTCGACCTGAGTCGGCTGCTCGTCTGTTTTCCTCGCGAACTCTTTTATTCGGGATGGCCATTCTGTGCCATCCCTGGCTGGACCACACTATGACTCTCGATTTCTCTTCGATTGAGGCGAAGTGGAGGAAGGCATGGTACGATGCCAAGATCAACGAATCAACTCCTCAGCCGGGCAAGAAGAAGTTCTTCATGATTTTCGCGTACCCTGGTGTCACCGGTTATCTCCATGTCGGGCACATGCGAGGATACACCGTCTCCGACGCAATCGTACGATACAAGAAGATGACTGGTCATGAGGTCTTCTTCCCAATGGGCACGCACGCGACAGGAAACGGAGCAATTGCCTTCGCGCGGAGAGTCGAGCGTCGCGACGCCTCGACTGTCGAGCTTCTGAAGGCAAACGGAGTTTCCGATAGTGCTATGGACGGACTTGCTGACCCGCTGGAGGTCATAGAGTTCTTCAACAACGTCTATGTGAACGATTACTGGAAGAGGTTCGGCTTCCTGAGCGACTGGAGGCGGTTCACGTGCACGATATACCCTGACTACTCCCGATTCATCGAATGGCAGATGCGGAAACTGATGGCCGCGGGTTTGCTTGTTCAGAAGCCGTATTTCGCGGCGGCGTGCATCGAGCACGGGCCTGTGGCTATAGATGCCTCCGAAACGGACATCTCGAAAGGAGGCAATGCGGAGATACTCGAGTATGCCCTCCTGAAGTTCGACCTTGATGATGGCCGCAAGCTTGTTGCTGCAACGCTCCGGCCGGAAACGGTCTTTGGCTTGACCAACTTCTGGGTCAATCCTAATGTCGAGTATGTCGACGCCAAGGTCGATGGCGAGACATGGATCGTCAGTAGGGAAGCGGCAGAGAAGCTCAAGTTCCAGAAGGACAAGGTCGAGGTGAGGGGGTCCGCCAACGGTTCATCCCTAATCAGCCGGAGCTGCCGGGCGCCCTTCACTGGGAAGATGATTCCGATTTTCCCGTCCGAGCTCTGCGACCCCAATGTCGGGTCAGGCCTCGTCATGAGCGTGCCCTCGGACGCACCTGTCGACTGGATCGGACTCGTGGAACTCAGGCGGGACAAGGCCGCTCAGGAGCGTTACGGCATCACCGAGACAATAATCGATGGTGCGGCTCCAATACCCATCATCGTCACTCCTGGCTGGGGTCCACTGCCAGCAGTGGAGATATGCAGCAAGATGGGCATCGATTCCCTCTCGGACCCGAAACTCGAGGAAGCGACCAAGGAGATCTACAAGAGCGGGTTTCACAGAGGCGTCATGAACGAATCCTGTGGGGGGTTCTCCGGCCAGCCGGTCGAGGCTGCGAAGGATGCGATGAGGGAGGAGATGATATCTAAGGGCCAGGCAGACCTGTTCTACGACCTCTCCGAGGAAGTGCTGTGCAGGTGTGGCGGAAAGGTGGTGGTCAAGAGAATCCCGGACCAGTGGTTCATCGACTACGCCAATCCCGCGCTCACCGAGAGGTCAAAGGAGCACGCGCTCACCATGAAGATCCTGCCCCGCGAATACTACGACAACATCCAGGGAGTGCTCGAGTGGTACCGCGAAAGGGCCTGCGTGAGGATGGGCAACTGGCTTGGCACCCGTTTCCCGTTCGACCAGCGCTGGGTCGTCGAGGCAATTGCGGACAGCACCCTGTATCCCGCCTACTATGTGATATCAAGATATGCGAACGAGGGGCTGATCGGAGCGGAGGGAATGGACGAGGCCTTCTTCGATCACGTCCTGCTCGGGAAAGGGGCCTCCTCGGACGTGTCGTCCGTTACCGGGATTTCCAAGGAGGTCCTCGAATCAATCAGGTCCGAGTTCGAGTACTGGTATCCTCTTGACTTCAACTTGGGCGGCAAGGAGCACATGACCGTCCACTTCCCGGTATTCCTTATGAATCACGTCGCCGTCCTCAGGCCGCAACACTGGCCAAGGGGCATCATCGTCAACTGGTACATCACTGGCACGGGCGGGAAGATATCAAAGTCGAAGGGCGGAGCCCAGCCAATCCCTGACGCGGCGGAACGGTTCGGTGTCGATGCTATGAGGCTTTTCTACGCGCACATAGCCTCCCTCTATGTCGACGTTTCCTGGGAGGACGAGAGGGTAGAGTCCTATCGCGATAGGCTCGAGAAGCTCTGGAGCGTCGTCCAGGAGCTTGTTTCATCCGCAGAGGATGGTGTCAGCGATGTTGACCCCTGGCTCGCGGCGAGGATGGAAACGCACCTGCACAAAGCCCACGAATTCATGAGGACGTATGATGTGAGGTCATATGCCAATGATGTTTTCTTCGAAGTTCCACAGGATCTGAAATGGTACACCAGACGTGGGGGAAGGAGCAGGAGCGCGATCCTCAATGCATTGGGGGTGTGGATTCCGCTCATGGCCCCGGTGACCCCACATATCGCAGAAGAGATGTGGCAGGCCATTGGTAACAGGCCTTTCGTATCGGTGCATCAGATGGGGACAGGAGTGATAACTCCTCAGTCGCTTCTGTCCGAGGCGAGAGAGACTCTCCTGCAGAGCCTGCTTGATGATGTATCCGAGATCCTGAAGGTGACGGAGCTGAAGCCGAAAAGGATCGTGGTAATGACAGCTCCCAAGTGGAAGAGGGATATGCTTGCAGAGGCGCTCGGCCAGACCCAACAGAAGGTCGACGTATCGGGGCTGATCAAGTCGGCAATTGCGGAGTCTCAGGCTCCGAGCGTTAAGAAGGAGGCCCCGGAGTACGCAAAGGAACTCGCCACGTGGATATCTCGGATTCCTCCCTCCGAGCGAAGCACACACGGCAGTGATTTGGACGAGCTGGACGTACTGAGCAGTGCCAGGAGCTTCCTGGAATCGGAGTTCGGATTCGAGGTGAAGCTCTTCGCGGCGGACGATCCCGACAGGATCGACCCCAAGGGAAAGGCCAGGTTCGCCAAGCCCGGAAGACCGGCGATATATCTTGAGTGATTTTCCCATTTTCTCGTCAACATCGAAAGCAATATAAAAGCCTGCAATCTTCCGGAGTCTTACCCCCAACCCTGCTGCTAGTCTACTTGGTGACTTTCCAATGTTCAAAGGACTCGCGGATTTCGTCGTTCACCGCTACAAGCTAATCATCCTTGTTTGGATCATCGCCCTGTTCTATGCATTCCCGCTGACCTTTGAGATCGGTGATGTAGTAGTCTACACAGAAGGCGACAGCGACATTGAGGGTCTCGAGGCCATCGATGCCCAGGAGATTATCGACGAGAGTTTCGCTGGCCAAATACCTCCGAGCACGCTGATGATCGTGATACAGAACTCTGACGTGCTGTCGATCGAGGCAAGGGATTACTCGACCGCCCTTCACGACTCCATTCTGGCAGACCCCCGCATCCAGGGAGTGGAAGGAGTCTCCTGCCTGTATTCCGAGCTGGAAGCCTACTACATGCAGATCGCCCTTCAGACTGCCCCCGCCTCGCACGTGCTCTATGATCAGACGAATCAGACTGCCCAGATGGTCTACGGTGTACCGCTGTCCATCGCTCAGAACCACATGTATCTGCTGAGCGCATCTGGAGGCACGCTCAATGATAGCCAGGTCCAGGATATGGTCCTCTCCCAACTGAACTTGAGCCTTGTCCAGCAAGGCCTTTCGCCGGACATGGTGAATTCCACCATGGCATATGCCCAATCTTTCTACGGGGTCTGGCTCGCGACTCACACGCTCGAACAGTCGGTCCTCCAGGAACAGATAGGCTCGGTCGCGTTCGCGTTCTTCTCTCCGCTCGGCGACGTCGGTGCGTTTGCGGTGGCGATTGCTCAGTCTTTCACGACATATACATACGATAACTCGAGCAGTATCTGGCAGTTCGCCATATGGACGCTTTCCGTTCAGAGCGGTCTTGATTCCGGACTCATACTTCAGATCACGAACCTGGGGCCGGCTCCTACGTTGGCTGAGGCGGCTGAGCTCGGGAGGACGATTGTCTATTCACCCTTCCTCTCGATCAGGGAAATGCCCAACGTTCCGAGCTTCCTGCTGGGGAATTTTGTCAACATCCGTCCGAATGAAGGACAGCCGAATACGACTATGCTCATGGTTGTGCCGATGTCGGTCGCCGGCTCCTCTGAGGAGGCGGTGAACGACGTCAGTGTCATCAGAGAGATCGTCGCCGAGAACTCGGAGCTGATCGGCCAGGATTACGAGGTATACGTCACGGGCGACCCCGCGCTCAACGTGGACATGATGGATACAGTTGAGAAGGACACCGCAATCCTGGAACCCGTCACTATCATATTGGTCGTCGTGTTGGTCGGCGCGTACTTCAGGTCCGCGGTGTCTCCATGGATTCCCCTGATGACCGTGGGGATGGCCTATCTACTGAGCATGGCCCTGGTGTTCATCATCGGCTCGTACATCTTGGAGATACACTTCAGTGTATTGACGCTCGTTCTGACGGTGATGCTGGGCGCGGGCACGGACTACTGCATATTCATCATGTCCAGATACAGAGAAGAAAGGATCCAAGGGAAGCCGAAGGAGGAGGCCGTGAGGACGAGTCTGACCTGGGCCGGGGAGAGCATCGCAACCAGCGGTGCAACCGTGATGATCGGCTTCGGAGTCCTGATGATCGGGCAGTACGGAATGGTCAGGTCGATGGGGATGGCGCTCGCAATCTCCGTCGGGATCGCATTGCTTTTCGCGCTGACGATGCTGCCATCGCTCGTCATGCTGATCGGTGACAGGGTATTCTGGCCGGTCAAGATGTCGGGGGAGGCAAAACGCGCGGAGAGAAGGGAATCAAGGGGCGGGGGCTATTTCAGGAAGAGCGCGAAATTCTCGCTCAAACACGCCAAAGGCATCGTGATTGCTGCAGTGATCATATCCATTCCCGCGATATATCTGGTGTCCACACTCGAGACGAGCTACGACTTTCTTGCCGGCATGCCTGAGGTCGAGAGCACAGAGGGGCTCTCGGCGCTCCAGGACGGCTTCGGCGCAGGCAAAATCCTGCCCACATACATAGTGGTCCAGTTCGACCGTGAAGTCATCGCCAATGGATCTCTTGACCCCGTCGCGGCGGACTCTCTTGAGAACTACTGCGTCCTTGTCAATGACACAGAGAATGTCCAGACGGTGTCCGGACCGACTAGGCCATTCGGCAATAATGTCAACGACAGTTATCTGAACAGCCTGCCGCTGCTTGAGCGCGCCGAGTACGAGGCAGCGATATCAATGACCATCGCCCCGGACAGCCGCACGATCCTCCTGACAGTGGTCTTGCAGGACGAGCCATTCACGATAACTTCGATTGACACGATTGAGGTCATTCGCGAGATTGATGAGACACCAGGCATCCTGCCGAGCGGAACGGCAGTGTACGTGGGAGGCACGACAGCAGGGATGGCGGATGTGTCTGGGAGCGTGTCAGGCGATTTCTCCGTGATGAGGATCGTCGCCATCCTGGGCATCTTCTTGGTCCTCATGGTCGTACTGGGCTCTCTGCTCATACCCGTCAGGTTGATCCTGACGGTACTGCTGAATGTCAGCTGGACGATTGCTGCAACAATAATCGTCTTCCAGACAGTCGAGGGCATTCCAGTTCTCTGGCTCATGCCGTTGATCCTGTTCGTGGTAGCGATGGGCCTCGGTATGGACTACGACATATTCCTCACAACTCGCATCAGAGAGGAAGTCATCAAGGGCAAGGATGACGAACAGGCTATTGTCACCGCTGTCGAACGCACAGGGGCAATCATCACCGCCTGTGGGATGGTCATGGCCGGCGCCTTCGGCTCGATGATGCTCGCTGAAACCGCCCTTTTGCAGCAGTTCGGATTCGCACTGGCGTTTGCGATACTGCTCGACACTCTCCTGATAAGGATATACATCGTTCCTGCGGTCATGCTGCTGCTCAAGAAATGGAACTGGTACGCTCCAGGAAGGCTTCAGAGAGTCAGGCGCGGGGAGCAGGCACGAAAGGATTAAGACACTGATGACCGAATATCATCGCCTGGTACCATGAGACTCCTTGCAGCCCTTGTGGCAGTCGCTTTGGTCCTTCTGCTCATCTCGACCTCTCCCCTCGCGTCTTCTCAGGACCTTGCGAATTCTATGCGCGTCGATGTTGACATGTCCATATCGGGCGTCGACCCCCTCACCGGTTCGGGCAGGGCTGCCTTTGACTTCACGGGAGTTCCATCGACGGAGCTCAGGCACCAGATCATCAACTCATTCGACTCCCCGATCGCTCCTGATCAGGTGCTGAGCGCGACTGAGATACGAAGCTTCCTGCGGGCGCTCTCGCTCGCCCTTGAGGGCCGTACTTACTGGGGCCTGATCATAGATGAAGGGACCAACTTCTCTAGCATGGCGTCCAGCGAGGTGGCAGACCAGACCGAGGGATTGTTGTTGACATCGTGGGATACAAATGCTTCGATATCATTCTCGATCGAATTCGATGCATCAACTTCTGGCAGGACTAAAGCCATGGACCTCGTACAGAGCGCCTACAACGCGTTCGCAGGGGCCATTCACGAAGTCACCACCTACTCCTTCAATGGCACTTTCGTGCTGAAGCACTATGCGTCCACATACATGGTTGGTAGCTATTCGAACCCGGAGCTGGCCGAGGGTGGCCTCAGCGCCCTGAGACTGCCTTGGGGCACGCTGATGTGGTACTCCTTCGAAGGTCAGATGGGCCCGAGCACGACGGTGGCGGACACGATAACATTCGAGAGCGTCTCGATCGTGGAGAGTCCACTCATAGGCGGCGTGGTGGTCATCACCGGGTGTTACTTGATACTCAGGATACCGGGCAGGAGGTTCGACAAGTATGAGAAGCTGCACCCAAGGAAATTCAGGAAGTACGCGAAACCGCTCCTGTCCGTGAGCGCGTCATCGTACGCACTCGTAGCGGTCCTTGCGATCCTGTACCTGTTCCCGTTCCTGTTCTCCCGGGCATCTTCGGAGTTCATGCTCTACACTGCGTACCTCTACGTGATAGTCCCAGCCGCCTTCGTCGGTGAGATGCTCTTCTCAAGAATGATGTACGACAAGGCTGCCGCATCGATCCCCGAGGAATCCGTGATCGAGGTCAAGCGGGCCATATTGGAGCCGACCGAGGAGGAGGGAGAGATATTCTGCAAGATATGCTACAGGCCCATCGAGGCCGGCCTCGAACTCCTCGAATGCTCGTGCGGTGCAAGGATGCACGCGAGCTGCGCCGAGAGCGCTCAGACCTGCCCGTCGTGCGGCCAGGCCCTGGTCCAGATCCAGACTAGGTCCGTCCAGTGCCGGTCCTGCGGCGAGACCTTCCTCCACTCCGGCGAAGGAGACGTTTACACCATCCAGTGTAGCAAGTGCGGAGCCTTTCAGGAGGAGATCAAGCCCGGAAGGAATTACCTCATCGTGGACGAGGATGCAAGGAACGCATTCATGATGGTCAAGGCAATGGCCGTGCAGGAGCGCCCTGCCATGTGCGCGACCACTTCATTTCCGGGGAAGGTGCGCTCGGACTACGACCTCCATGACGTCCCGATCAGGTGGTTCTCGGACAGCACGACCGACATCGACAACATCAACCCGAAGGACCTCGAGGGAGATGCGCTCGAAGCACTTTCGACGTTCCTGATGACGACCAGGAACGCGGGCGTGTTGGTCGACGGTGTCGACACCCTGATCGAGCAGAACGGGTTCAACAAAGTGCTGGCGTTCATCAAGAAGCTCAACGACCTCGCTGCGATTCACTCGTCGACCATAATCCTGTACGTGAACAAGAAGCTCCTCACCCCGGAGCAGTACAAGTCCATCAGCGACGAGTTCGACGAGGCCCACGACTTCCAGTAGTAGTGCCTCGGGACTTCCCGGACCACCTTGGATAGAGTCTGTTCTCGAGGCCGAGCTCGTCGAGGACCCTCCCAACGACGAAATCGATCATGTCATCGACCGAGCGGGGCCTCGGATAGAAGGCGGGGCACGCAGGCATGACCGTCGCGCCAGCGTTCGAGAGCCTTTCCATGTTGGCGAGGTGTATGCTCGACAGGGGTGTCTCCCTTATCAGCAGGACCAACCTTCGTCTCTCCTTGAGCGCCACTGAGGCCGCCCGCGTTATGAGATTGTCAGCTATACCACACGCGATCTTGGACATGGTGGACGTCGAGCAGGGGGCTATCGCCATTGAATCGAACATGAAGGAGCCCGACGCAATCGCCGCGAACAGGTCGTCGTTCTCGAAATGAACATCAGCCAACTTGTATACGTCAGACGGTCGCATGCCGAGTTCGTGCATCGCGAGTCTCTTCGCTTCCGAGGACAGTATGACGGTCTTCGAAGGAGGCAGTGTCTCGAGTAGTCTGACGCCATAGACGATCCCTGAGGCGCCCGTGATGCCTACAACCGTGTTCATGCCGGCCGGGAGGAGTTCGGACGGCAAAAAGGCTTCCTCGTGACGGTTGTCGAAGGCATGCCAGGGTGCCCTCGGTTCTAGCTGCTGGCGAATCTTTGTGGCAACAAGCTTTTAAATATGAGCAGCAACTTATCCGCGCGTTGCCACCTATGGTGGCATGTGTTCCAGACCTGTCTAGAACCCAGTCTGACCGAGGTATTGCAGATGGCCACGGCATTTGATGTCCCCGCAGATAAGCTGATACCGAAGCTAGCTGAAGAGCTGAAGAAGATCGAGACCATCGCTCCTCCTGACTGGGTACCTTTCGTCAAGACTGGGAGGCACAGGGAGAAGAGCCCGGTTGACCGGAACTGGTGGCAGACCAGGGTGGCCGCAGTCCTGAGGAAGGTCTATGTCGAGGGGCCGATAGGGACTACCAGACTGGCTGCCAGATACGGGGGCAAGGCAGATAGGGGCTCCAGGCCTAACAAGGCAGTCCGGGGCTCCAGGTCCATCTCCAGAGTCACAGTCCAACAGCTCGAGAAGAGCCAGCTGATCCAGAAACAGAAAGATGGTGGGAGGGTTGTCTCCGCTAAGGGCAGAAAGATGATAGACAACCTGTCCTCCCAGATACTGAAGGACATGGCTGCCCAGAATCCCGAGCTGACCAAGTACCTTTGAGCGGGTGCAAATGGCGGAAGACGATGAACTCGATCTCTTGAGACAGAGGAAACTGCAGGAACTCCAGCTTCAGGCACAGCAGCAAGCAGTCGCGCAGGAACAGTCCAAACAGCTCGAGGCGCAGAAGCAGATGCTGATGCGGCAGATACTGACTCCGGAGGCCCGGGAACGCCTGGCGAACCTCCGGATGACTCGGCCCGATGTCGTCGACTCGGTCGAGAACCAGCTCATAATGCTCGTGCAGTCTGGCAGGATAAGCCAGCAGATAGACGACTACACGCTCCGGCAGATACTGCGGAAGGTCGTTCCGAAGAAGCGGGAGATAACGATAGAGAGGAGATGACCAGATGTCCAAACACAAGCCACATGCTAGGAAGCTCAGGCTGATGAAGGCTACCAAGAGCAACAGGAGGGTGCCTGCATGGGTCATGATGAGGACCAACAGGAGTTTCCTGAGGCATCCGAAGAGGAGACACTGGAGACGGACGAAGTTGAAGGTGTGAGGAGGTCATCAGATGGTCGAAGAGCTGGAAAGGGTGTACACTGTACCGCTCACAATCACAAAGAAGGTCCCTCGGACGAAACGCGCACCGAGAGCTATCAAAGAGATCAAGGACTTCGTCCGCAGGCACATGGCGGAAGAGGTCTCCGAGGAGGAGAAGGAGAAGGGCGGGAAGAAGGACGTCTGGATCGACTACAGGCTGAACGAGCAGATCTGGTCCCGCGGCATCGAGAGCCCTCCTAGCAAGGTGAGGGTGAAGGCCATCAGGTTCGAGGACGGCCTCATAGAGGTTTCCCTCCCCGAGGAATAGTTTTTCGGGAGAAGGGCTAGATGCTTAGGCTCGGCGAAATAGGCGGCAACTCGTACATAGGCGTCTATTGTGCCGCGAGCGAGACACGCGCGGTCCTTCCCGACGGCGCGGAAACAAAGGTCGTCAGGGAGCTGGAGCGGACTCTAGAGGTAGAGGCGGTGGTCACAACGATTGCCGGAGCGACGATCGTTGGGTCCTTGGTCGCAATGAACTCGAACGGCATCGTGGTAACGAACTTCGCTGAGAAGCGAGAGCTGTCCCGCCTGCCCAGCGGTCTCCGTGTTGGAAAGATGGAGGAGAAACTCAACGCAGCCGGGAACAACATTCTGACGAACGACAGGGCCGCGCTCGTTCACCCACAAGCGTCGAGAGATACCGTCAGGATGATCGGAGACGTCCTCGACGTAGAGGTTCTGAGGCGCAAGGTTGCCGGCATAGACACCGTCGGCTCCGTATGCATAGTGACCAACAAGGGGCTTATCTGTCACCCGAGGACTAGCGAGGACGAGATGAGGGAGGTCGCGGCATTCTTTGGAGTGCCAGCGCGCGCGGCCACACTGAACTATGGTACTCCATATCTCGGAGCTTGCGCAGTCGCCAACAGCAAGGGGGCGTTCGTGGGCTCGAGGTCCACACCCATTGAGCTGGGGCGGCTGGAAGACGGCCTGATGCTCTACTAGAGCGTGTTCAAGTAGAGAAGACCCAAATCTCGGTGCCGCCGCTCGGAAGGTCCTCGTTAGTGAAGTCGACTTCGTTTCCTACTTTCACGACCTTCTTCTGGTCCCAGAGCTTCAGGAAGCTCTGGACCGGCTGGATCGCGAGGCCAAGTCCAGGCACTCTGTAATGCATCGGCACTGCGACCTTCGGCGATATCTGCTCGACGATTCTCTTGGCGTCTGAAGGGCCGACAGTGAACACGTCACCGACAGGAACGAAGAGGAGGTCAACCTGGCCTATTCTCTCGACCTGTTTGTCCTCAAGGACATGCCCGAGATCACCCAAATGACAGAATGTGAAACCGTCGATCTCGAATCGGAACAGGATCATCTGCCCTCGCTTGGACCCTCCGCTCGCGTCGTGCGCCGCAGGGATGCCTTCCACCCTTATGCCGTGCTCAACGGTCATGATCGGCTTGTCAATCACAGAGGTCTCCGAGCCTTTTACAAGCCTGACGCAGTTGTGATCGAAATGGTCGTGAGTGACGAGCACGAGGTCGGCCTTCGCATCAGGAGGCGGCAGGCCAAGGGATTTCCCATCATGCGGGTCCGTGACGACTGACGCGCTGCCACAAATCTCAAAGCAGGAATGACCGTGCCACCTGACCCGCAATGTTCCGAGCTCCGAAGTGCGAAGTAATCAGACAATCTGTACTTAACACAAACGGTGAGGGGCAGGGCACGGTGATCTTTGGAGAAATCACTTCTTCACTCTGCGCAGGGTCCTTGTCTTCCTGGTCGGAGTTGCTTCCTTCCCAGAGGTGCCAGCTGTTTCCCCCGGCGGGACGGTGGACTCCCTCACAACACTGACACGTTCGAATTTCTGAGGCTGTCCTTGCTGAGCCCCCTCGTCTGATGTCCCGTCAGAAGCGTCTGCACCCGAGGATAGCTTGATCGATTCCTGGAAGGCTTCTGGGAGTTCCTCTTCCGGCCCTGAAGGCCGAACCTTCCTCACCTTCGCCCCAGGACCAGCGACGGGTGCGGGCCGGCCCGTCTTGACGGATGGGGAGGGGGCGAACTTGGGCTCCTTTGGGGCCGGAGCGGAGACCGGTTTCGCCTTGAGCTGAGATGCCCTGATCATCTCCGTCCTCACCACTGAGGGCGTGTGGATCGTGACCTCGATCTTGGATTCATCGGTTCCAGGCGCGAACTTCTGCTTCTCCAGCATCAAGTCCCTTTCGAGCTTCTCTATCTGGAGAATCCATTCGTCCTCCTCCTCGAAGTCCCAGCCGCAGAATTCGCAGATCGTGGAGTCGAGAGCAACACCAAGCCCACAGCTTGGGCATTCTTTCTTGACCTCGGCCTCTTCGATTTTTTTGCCCATCAGCTAGATAATTCTCAGGTCATTATTTAAGTGTTGTTGACTGGGTCTAACAGACTGGTCAGTGTCGGAAGGCGATGCTAAAATACGAGTGAACATCGATGCGGGCAGCAAATGAAGACTTTGGTGCTCTGCGTCGACAGGGATGACGACCTTGGCAAGAAAGCGGGGATAAATGGCCCTGTGATAGGAAGAGAGGAGAACCTGAAGGCCAGTGTGGCCCTCGGCCTCGCAGACCCTGAGGAGGCCGACATGAACACCATCTTCTCGGGGTTGCAGCTCTATGACGACTTGGTCAAGCGCGGCATGGAGGCCGAGATCGCAACGGTGTCTGGAGATCCGCAGGTCGGATGGAAGTCCGACAAGATATTGTCGAACCAACTCGAGAATGTGCTTGAGGTTGTGAGGCCAGACAATGCCATCCTCGTTAGTGATGGAGCGGAGGACGAACAGATATACCCCATAATCTCGAGCAGGGTCAAGATAGATTCCGTCAGACGCGTCTACGTCAAGCAAAGCAGGAGCATCGAGGGGACCTACCACATGGTGGCCAAGACGCTTCAGGACGAGAAGATGAGAAGGAGGGTGATCGTTCCAATCTCTCTCCTCCTGACCATAATCGGGTCGTCGTACTTCATCGCGAAGGCCGTCGAGTTCGCGCAGAGCAACTACGAGGCGTTGGGCCTGATAACTCAGATCGCGGTAGGATTGACTCTCGTTGTCCTGGGATTGTACCTCATCGGCTGGGCGTACCACTGGAGCGACCTGATACGGCAGCGCGTTGCCAGCACGAAGAAGGCTGCCAAGCAGGGGAGCCTCACAATACCGTTTGCGATTGTGGCACTCGTTCTGTCAGTCGTGGGCCTGCTGGTCGGGTACGACATGGCCTCTGTCTACTGGGAAGGGCTTCTCCCGGACGAGAGGAGCGTTGCGATATCCATCCTCCTGTTCGCTTCGGGTGCAGTCTGGTTCATCGTGTTCGGAGTGTTCATCTACGAGACCGGGAAATCGGTCACGGCGTTCATGCAGTCTGGCAAGATCAAGTGGTCGTACATCGTGATGATGGTCTCGGTCCTTGCCACGGGGTTCATAGTCCAGGGCTCCGTGGACGCGATGATGATATTTGTGGACTACGAACCTCCTGACCTGTCGATCATATTCCTTGAGATAATAACTGGCATATTGATTGCATTCTTCAGCTCGGTCCTGAACGCACTTCTCAGGACGGAAGCAACGCAGATGGTCGAGCCAAGGGGAGCGTGAGCCCCCTGGAGCTCGGCGAATGGCTCCCGATCTACGATGAGATATGCAGGGACTTCGATTTCGACAAAGCCAAGGACCTTGAGAGCGCCCGGTTGCTCGCGAGTATGGTCGGCGGACAAGGGGACCGCATCCTGGAAGGAGTCAGAAAAGGGCTCCCAGGGACCGTGCTCATCTGCGGAGGGAGCCAGAAGCTTGCTGAGGAACTGTCATCCATCAGTGTTGAAGGGTATGTGGTTGCCGCGGACGGCGCAACTACGGTCCTCATGGAGGCGGGCGTTCGTGTGGACATGATTGTGACCGACCTCGACGGCATCATAGAGGACCAGATTGAATCCAACGCAAAGGGCGCCCCTGTTTTCCTGCATGCCCATGGTGACAATCAAGCAGTTTTGAAGAGATGGACCAGCCTATTCTCAGGGCCCGTCGTCGGAACCTGCCAGTGTCCTCCCCCTCCCGGGATCTTCAACTTTGGCGGCTTCACGGACGGGGACAGAGCCGCGTGCTTGTGTGCGGGTCTGGGCGCGCGCACCATACGATTGTCGGGCTTCGATTTCGAGAACCCGTCCGAGAAGCCCGGCAAGGATCGGGAAGTGAAGAAACAGAAGCTGCAATGGGCCAAGAGGATAATTGACAGACTTTCGTCACAGGGCATCCGGGTGGTCCGGGCTTCGGAGCAGTAGATGTGCCCCGCCTCGACACGTTTTTAGCCTTGGATAGAGTTCCGAGTTCGGGATTGGGATGACTGTTGTCACCATGCAACAGGTAGAAAAAGCACTCAAGAGGACCGTCGGGAGGAAGGGGATGTCCGACGCGGAGACGAAGAACCTCGCGGAGTACCTGTTGAGCTTCTTCGGCTACACCGACGAGGTCATTGACAACAGGCTCACATCCGAGGACCGCGATGTTTTCTACATGCTCGAGGAGGAGGGCATCCTGACGTCCACCCAGGAGGAGGTCCTGCTCCGAAAGGGCAAGCTCTGGCGCATCCACTACTGGATTCTGAAGAAGGACCAGATCATCAGACTGGCGAAGATGGACGAGGAAGGCGCCGAGGAGAAGGATGAGGTGGCGGATGTCTACGAGCAGATATCGGACGAGGAATGGGCGAAGCATAAGGTGGCCCCGCCAGCGGATGGCCAGGAGAAGCCTTCAGGTTCTGATGAAACCCATTAATACCAGTAGCCATATGAGCCGCACTCAGGCCCTGGCATATGAACGGATACTTGATCGCGCTCGCAGTGTTTCTGGCATACATCGCCCTAGTCTTCGTGCTGAACCGCGGCAAATGGTTCGAGAGACACAGCATGAGCCTGATGGGTCCGATGATCATGTGGAGGACTCGCAAGGGGCGCGACTTCATCGAGCGGCTGTCTTCCCACAAGAGGCTGTGGGGTTTCTACGGAAAGGCTGCCTTGTGGATATGCGCGATATCCATGCTCACCATCATGACACTGCTTCTCTGGGAGGCGACGATTGTCAGTCAAGTCGATGAGCCGCCCTCCCCCGAATTAATACTGGGCCTCCCAGGAGTGAATCCCGTCATCCCGTTGTGGTACGGCATCCTTGGCCTAGTGATCGCGATCGTTATCCACGAGTTCTCCCACGGCGTGCTGACAAGGAATGGCGACATGAGGATTGAGTCTCTGGGCCTGGTCTTCTTGGTAGTCCCCATCGGTGCCTTCGTTGAGCCAGATGAGAAGGAGATGAAGGCGACCACCAGGAGGAAGAGGTCCAGAGTATTCGCCGCCGGGCCAGCAAGCAACATGATTGCGGCATTCGTCTTTCTCGGACTCTTCTCCGGCGTGATGATGTCAACCCTCGAGCCCGTGGAAGAAGGAGCGCTGGCCATAGGAGTCGTCGAAGGATCCCCTGTCTCCATCGCTGGCATGGACCCCAACGGTCTCGTCACCGCGGTCGGCGGGGTGTCTGTGCGGAACGAATCGGACCTTTCCGGCTTGGACACGATAACCCCTGGTTCCCGCGTGAACATCTCCTACTTCTATGATGGCGAGACCATCATCGTGAGCGATGTTGTCTATGGCGTCGTGGTATCATATGTGGCGCAGGGTTTCGCGGCGTCGGATGCAGGCCTCGAGGTCGGGATGGTCCTGGTGTCCCTCAATGATACTCCGATCCTGAATGCTGACACACTCTCAAGCGTCATGTCTGAAGCGCGGGCTGGGCAGGTCGTCAACATCGTCGTTATGAGCTATGACGACCAGGCCGAGGCGTTCCAGATTGACGACGATGTAACAAGCGTCCAACTCTCCGACAAGTGGGACTACTACGAGGAATACGCTCCCCGCGACAACAAGGAGGAGTACAGAGGCATGGCGTATCTCGGAGGGGGCTTCCTGGGTATGGGCATCCAGGCGAGGGACGCGTCCTTCTATGGCGATTTCTTCTCGAACCCGTTCTCGGATATCAGCAATGTGGACGACTTCTCCCGGTCGTGGCTGAGGCTCATTGCCCTGCCGTTCCTTGACCTCGCACCCGTCAGTTCGCCGGTGACTGATCTCTACGCGCCATCAGGTTGGCTTGGCTGGATGCCGGATTCCGCGTTCTGGGTGATCTCGAACTCATTCTATTGGATATTCTGGCTCAATCTTATGATCGGCCTTACGAATGTGCTGCCTGCGGTCCCCCTCGACGGAGGCTACATATTCAGGGATGGACTTGACTACCTTGTCGAAAGGGCGAGAAAAAGCTATACCGCGGAGAAGAGAGAACAGATGGTCGGTACCATAACGATGGCCCTCGCCCTGATTGTCCTCGGTCTGATACTCTGGCAGATTGTCGGCCCTGCCCTCTGATCATCGCCTGGCTGCGCAGAGTTTTTATTTACCTAGTCTGTTACCAATTCCGGTACGATGTTCTCTCCAGAACGGGAGTTGAGGGACCTGGTCATCGAGGTTCTCAAGAAGGACCAGATGTCAATCAGCGGTCTCAGCAGGGAACTCGCCGCGCATGGTGTGAAGCTACACAGATTGGAGCTCAGCGGATACCTCAAAGCCTTGGCTGACATGAACGTGCTGAAGGAAAGGGATATCAAACCTGCGAAGGTCTTCTCGGCGTCGTCGACCCGGGAGAAGGGTATCTACGAGATGGTCGGGGACGCCTGCTCCGCTCATGCGAGGACTCCTGATGAACGAATAACTTTGGCTGCATACTGTCTTCAGAGGATTTTCCGCAGGCCGGTTTTCGAAATGGAGGTCAGGAGGTGCGGCCTGGAGGGAACAGTCGAGGGAAGGAAGGCATCCGTGGAGGTAAGATCCGAGGCGAAGGCCATGCTGTCACGCCTCGGGTACAAGATCCCTAACAGCGACTTCCCGACAATTGTCGAGAAGGATCTCGATGACGCCTTCATGCAGGTTCTGGCTGACATCGTGATTGAGAAGTTCAACCTCCGCTCTTTGACGAAACAGACCACTCAGGCAACGCTCTGACCATCGGATATGAGCAGTTTATTACCCCCGTTGTCCTTTCGTCGAAGCGATGGAGATTCACGAGCTGGTCCAGGGCCTCAGGGAATACAAAGGCGTAGTACGCAAGAGCGCAATATCCAATGTCGCACTCGCGCTGCTTCCGTCCGTCCACGGGGACGTGGTTGCGACCCACGGGGAGGATGCCGCTGTCATCAAGTGTGGTCGCGACCTGCTTCTTCTTGCGGCCGATGGGATACGCGAGGACCTGGTCAGCAGGAACCCTTATTGGGCAGGGTATTGCGCTGTCCTGGTGAATGTCAACGACATCGCCGCAATGGGCGGAATCCCCGTCGCGATGGTGAATGTGCTCTCGTGTGCGGACGAGAAAATGCGCGAAGACTTAGTGCGCGGAATGAAGGACGCCTCTGAGAAATTCGGGGTCCCGATGGTTGGTGGGCACCTGCACCCCGATTCGACCTATGCAGCTGTGGATGTGGCGATTCTGGGCAAGACGGAGCGCTCCCGCCTCGTCCTGAGCAACGGAGCTTCCGAAGGAGATAGCGTGGTGTTTGCGATGGACCTGGACGGGAGCTACACGGATGGGGCTCCATACTCTTGGGACACCACGTCCAGGAAGAGCAGAGAACGCGTGAGGAGACAGATCAAGGTCATGAACAGGATAGCGCCGTACCTGACAGCGGGCAAGGACATCAGTAACCCCGGCGCGCTTGGGACATTGGGCATGTTGCTCGAAGCGAGCGGGAAAGGCGCCTATGTAGACGTCTCCAAGATGCCTCGTCCGAAAGGCGTGCCCCTCCTGCAGTGGCTCACCTCCTATCAGGGGTGCGGCTTTGTTGTTACATGCCGAGAAGGGAGGGAGGAAAGGGTGATTGGGGAGTTCTCTCGTGTGGGCATCGATGCGAGCCATTGCGGCAAGGTAACCCCAGGCAAGCTGCTCGAGATCGAGCATCATGGCGGGAAGGAAGTCCTCTTCGATTTCTCAAGGGACACGCTTGGATGTGCCGTTCCGCAAAAGCTATGAATGCGCTGATGCTATCATTTATACGAGAGCGAGAAACACGGCAACTCAGCGGTTGGCAACCAATCCGAGAGGGCGCCTATACGCTCGGGTAGGTTGAGCTAGTAAAAGGGGGTTGTCACGCTGCGACCCCCACCGTGCTCGACTCTCTCTTTTTCTTCTCGCGCGTCAACTTGGATCAATACTTCATGTTGGCAGTCTTCCATGCCTTCTCCGAAGAACCTATGAGGAAGTCTCAGGCTGAAGAACGAGTGCTAGGCCACTGAGGTTGCCGACCTCTCCGACGTCGGCTTCCCAGAAACCTTCTCGGCCCCGCTTCCCGGTGAGCGTTGATAGTCCGCGGTAAGGCTGCTCCCGTCAGGGCCTGACCCGATCTCCGCGGCAGAGGCAGACGGCCCCGCCCTCCAGCTGGACCGATGAGCCACCTTCAGCCCCATCGGACAGAGCCTCATAGTTGGTATCTGGACCGGCGCCGGTTCGGTTACGACGTCCCCAGCTGTCACCCCCACTAACGACGGTTTTGGTGTACAAGGACACGCCGAGCGTCCCGGTCGAGCCTAGCGGTGTTCCAATAGAAGGGCGGGTATAAAAAGACGTTTCTGCGGATTCGCTCGGCATGCCATCATGAGCAACGGGCACATCTCCACAGGAAAGCGAGGTTCTTCCCTCACTACTACGCCAAGTTAGATATAGTGTTGAGTGCGTTTTTTGGTCCGCTTGGGAGATGGTGGCTTTGAGCAGACGTTGTCATCCTCCCACGCAACGTGGGAAAACGGATAGGAGATTGATGAAATGAGAGGAGCGAGAGTTCTGATTTCAGTATTGACCTGCATGTTGATGGTTGGAGGATCATTCCTTGCGCTACTCGGAAACCCTGCTCAATCGAATGTGGCGGCCCAGGGTCCCGTGACGATGACAATTGGTGTGGCCCAGACGGTTGACAGCCTTAATCCATTCGCCGGCTACCTGTCGATGTCATATCAGGTGTACATGCTGATGTATGACATGCTCGTGGGAGTGGACGGAGATCTCAACCCCACGCCTCAGCTTGCGGAGTCATGGTCGCACAATACAGAAGGTACTGTTTGGACGTACAATATTGTGACGAACGCTTTATGGCACGACGGGACACCCCTGACTGCTCACGACGTGAACTTCACATACAATCTCATTCTGGACAATCCCGGACAGTGCGCGCTGTATACGGACTATCTTCGCAACTTCACCGATGTGAGAGCTCTGGACAATTACACTGTTCAGATAACCACCGAGGTGCCGAAGGCGACTATGCTGAGCATAATCGCCCCGATTCTTCCGGAGCATCTCTGGTCCCAGGTTCCGACAAACAAGCTCTCGAGTGTTGATGTGTTCGACGCGCAGCGCTTCCCAACCGGACCTGTCGGGTCCGGGCCATTCATGCTGGTGGACGCGGTAGTTGACGACTTCTGGACTTTCGAGAAGTTCGAGGATTACTACGCCGGAACGGTCAATGTCGATGTCCTCACCTACAAGTACTTCGTGAACCCGCAAGCGATGGTGAACGCCCTTCAATCTGGCTCAATCGATGCCACAACGGGAGGCGTGCCGGCGACCTCTTGGGACACGGTTCTAGGTTGGGACAACATCGAGGGCCAGGCGGTCAACGAGATAACTGTCTCCGAGCTAGGCCTTAACGTCTGCCCTGTCGACCTGAGGATACCCGGTGGAAGCACCAACTACGAGCTCCTGAACAGCTCTGTGCGGAAGGCCATCGCAATGGCAGTCAACAAGACGCAGATTGTTCAGGACACCATGCGTGGGCAAGCATTGGAGGGGTCTTCGCTGATTCCGCCTGCCAGCGTCAGGTGGCATTACAACGTGACTGAAGAGGAGGACTATGACTTCGACCTCGTACAGGCCGGGGCAATTCTCGACGCCGCAGGGTACATAGATAGCGACTCCGACGGGACTCGGGAGAATAGCACCAGCGGTGAGCCACTCTCGTTCAAGTTCAACTACATAGTCGAGAACCCTGAGGACCAGACTGCCGCATATCTGATCGCGGGCTGGCTGGAACAAATAGGCATCGACGCGCCTGCGGAGGGCGTCAGGGAAGACACGTTGATCAGGTACTGGATAGGGATGGAGTACGACATGTACATCTGGGGTTGGGGAGGGGATGCGGATCCATCCTTCCTGCTTTCGGTCATGACAACGGGCCAGATACCGACGAGCAAGAACGACTGGTCCGCATGGTCCGACTGCTACTACTCGAACCCGTACTACGACCAGCTATTCATCGAGCAGCAGAACACTGTGGACGTGACCGAGCGCCAGCAGATAGTCCATGAGATGCAGCAGATCCTCTATCGCGACGCTCCCTACATCGTGATGTACTACCCATACGGTCTGTATGCCTACCGAACGGACAGGTTCACCAACTGGCCGAACATGGTCGCGCATCCAGGTATGACCACGGGTTCCGGATGGACAGGCGGTGCGTGGTTGTTCTTCGAGATACAGCCCGTCGGTGGGAATCAGGCTCCCCAGGATGTGAGCGCTGGTGGCGACCGCCTGGCGGCGCTCGGCGAGACCCAGAGCTTCACGGGAACAGCATACGACCCCAACAATGACCCGTTGACTTGGACTTGGACCTTCGAGGAGCCCAATGGCACGACCGTCGTCCTCGACGGACAGACGGTCAGCTACACGTTCATCAACGAAGGCAGCGTGAACGTCACACTGAGGGTGACTGATGGAACGCTCGAGGGCACTGACAGGATCGTCGTGACCGTCGAGGCGATAGCTAACGCAGGCTGGCTCGAGGGATTCGTGAAGGACTCTGCCGGAGACCCCATCCTCGGAGCTCTTGTGTCGATAGAGAACAACAGCAGAACCGCAAACGAGACCGGCTACTACAATTTCACGTTGGCAGCTGGGACGTACAACGTGACGGCCAGTGCGCCTGGTCATCAGACGAGCGCGGAGCAGAGCATAGTCATAGACGCAAACGAGACGTCGACTCTGGACTTCACGCTTCTGACGACTTCGGGAACGCTGGAGGGTTGGATAACAGACATTGACGATGGGGATCCCTTGGCCGACGTCACAGTGGTCGCACGTGCGGGAGACTTCAGCAGGACGGGCGTGACCAACGAGACCGGGTACTATGTGATCACGCTGCTCGAGGCAGGCGCCTACACCGTGACCGCGTCTAAAGACGGTTACATCACCAACACCAGCAGCGCAACGATCACTGCCGGTGAAACGACAAGACTCGATCTGCAGCTCGAACGGTCAAAGGATGCTGGAGGCCTGAGCAGCGCAGTCTGGATTGCGATCATTGTTGTAGCCGTCATCGTGGTCGCAGCAGTCGTCTTCATGATGATGCGGAAGAAGAAGGCTGAGGGGGCTGTGTCGCCTGATGTAAAGGCGGCTGCACCACCGCCCGCTGAGCCGCCCAAGTCTTGAGGCGGCCAAACCCTTTTCGTTTCCAATCTCCCGCGGGTCATGGACAGCGACCGTAGGCAGGAGAGTGTCTTCCGGTCCAGCGGTGGACATATAGCGGGACACCGATAGATGCTATCAGGCAGGGCAGGGTCTGTGCCATGAGATCGCTTCAGAGGATCGTCGGGAGGCGGGTGCTGAATGCTGTTATCACGCTCTTCCTTGTCCTGGTGATCAACTTCCTCATGTTCCGGGTCATGCCCGGGAACCCAGTGAGAATCCTGATTCCCAACGACCCCAACATACCCCCGGAGTTCATAGAGGAGCAGATCAAGAAGTTCGGACTCGACCAGCCCCTCTACATCCAGTTCTTCACGTATCTCTGGAACACGGCGAATCTCGATTTCGGTGATTCGTTCAAGTACGATATGCCAGTGATGGATTATCTCGGACAGAAGCTCATATGGACGCTGATCCTGGTCGGCACTTCCTCTTTCTTTATGATCGTCATAGGCATGGCGGTCGGGATGGTTGCTGCATGGAGGAGAGGCGGCGCCTTTGACACAGGATCCCTTGGATTCTCCCTGTTCTTTTACGCGATGCCGACGTTCTGGCTGGGCCTTGTTCTGATAGTGGTATTCTCGCTCCAGCTTGGGTGGTTCCCGGAGAGCGGACACCTCTCCCCAGGTCACCGGCTGACGCCTTTCGATTTCGACAAGCTCCTTGAGCTCCTGGACCACTTGTTTCTGCCGGCCCTGAGCCTGACGATAGGCAGCATCGCCGCATTCTCATTGATCATGCGTGGCTCTCTCATCGACGTCCTGACCGAGGAGTACATCACCACCGCAAGGGCGAAGGGCCTCACCGAAGGGCAGATGCTCAGGTTGCACGCGGTGCCCAACGCTATGCTCCCGATGGTCACACTGATAGCGATGGATCTTGCTTTCATCGTTGGAGGGGCTTTCCAGACTGAATATGTTTTCAACTACCCGGGGATAGGCTACGCGACCGTCGCGGCTACGTTCGATCGGGACTACCCGATGCTTCAGGGAGCGTTTCTGATTGTCGCAGTGGCCGTCATTTTGGCCAACCTGCTGGCTGACATCCTTCTGATGTACCTTGACCCGCGTGTCAAGCTGGCTTGAGGTGACAATCACAATGGCCTACGGAACGAATGAGGCGAAACCTGGCGGACCCGGGGGCGACTCCAGACCTGTCGATACAGGGCCCAAGGCAGGTCTTTTCTCGGAAGCGACTAGGCAGAGGATCAAGCTTGTCCTCAGGAAATGGAGAGAGGTCTGGAAGATATTCAGGTCGAACAGAATAGGGATCCTTGGGGTACTCATACTGCTGGTGTTCGTTGTCATGGCAGTCTTCTCGCCACAGATAATGGCTGTCCTTTCATTCCTTGCGGGATGGGATTCCGTCTACGGACCCTTTGCAAGCGCGGGGGATGGTGTCTTCTTGCCGCCTTCGGACCAGCATTGGCTCGGCACAGACCAACTTGGAAGAGACCTCCTGAGCAGGACAATATACGGTGCCAGGGTTTCCATGCTGATCGGCCTCGTCGCCAGCGCCGTCTCGATGGGCCTTGGCACGCTGATAGGGCTCATGAGCGGCTTCTGGGGTGGCTGGAGAGACGAGGTGCTGATGCGACTGACAGATGTATTCCTGGTGATCCCGTGGCTCGTCCTCATGATACTATTAGCTTCGCTCCTTCCGGGAGGGCAAAGCGTCGGCAAGGTAGTGTTCGTGATAGGAATTACGGGCTGGTCGGGCACCGCACGGATTGTGCGCGCCCAAGTCCTGTCCCTGAAGGAGCGGACATTCATCACAAGGGCCCAGGCCATAGGCTCGACCGATTACCACATAGTTCGGAGGCACATCTTCCCAAATGTGTTTCCCCTCGTTTTTGCTGAATCGATCCTTACAGTCGCAATATCGATTCTTTCGGAGAGCACACTCAGCTACATCAACCTCGGTCCCTCTCCCATGAAGGTCGTCACCTGGGGCAACATCCTGTACGATGCCGAGGCATACGGAGCCATGACCCAGGGTCTGTACTGGTGGATCGTCATGCCCGGACTGTTCATCGTTTTCGTCGTCCTGGGTTTCACATTCATCGGATATGCCCTGGACGAGATATTCAACCCAAAGCTCAGGCGCCGGTGACGTGCGAGCCAGTTGCCAAGAGGTTTAAATAATCAGACCATTATGCTCGGTTGAGCATATCGGTGACGGAATGAACACGAAGGTTGTCATAGCAATCGGAGTGGTCCTCGCAATGCTGTTGGTTGTGTTCATGAGCTATCTGCTGTTCTTCACAGGCCACGAGAGCGAACCAGGAACTCTAATGCTTGCCACAACCACTAGCACCGAGGATTCCGGACTTCTGGACTACATTCTGCCGGAGTTCGAGGACAAGTACAACTGCAATGTCTCCGTGATTGCCGTTGGTTCGGGTCAGGCGATGAAGCTGGGCAAAAGAGGCGATGTGGACGTCCTCCTCGTGCACTCTCCGTCAGCGGAGCAGGATTTCGTGGACCAGGGATATGGGGACAATCGCATACAAGTGATGTACAACAACTTCGTAGTCGTGGGGCCAGACACGGATCCTGCAGGGGTCATGTTGTCAACGAACGCGTCTGATGCGTTCAAGCGGATATATGACAATGGAACCTCAGGCGACGCCATATTCGTCTCGAGGGCCGACAACTCGGGAACTCATGCCAAGGAACTCTCCGTGTGGTCCGAGCTCGGCTTCAACGAGACTGAAGTCAGCGAATTCGACAGCACATGGTACAAGCAATCCGGGGCCGCCATGGGAGCGGTCCTCGACATGTGTGAGGAGCTCGACGCGTATGCACTTTCGGACGACGCAACTTACTACGCGAGGGTCGACATTGGGATCATCCCGCACGTCAACATCACGTATTCCGGCGACACTGCCCTGTTCAACCAATACAGCGTCATGGCCGTCAATTCGACGATGTGGCCCCATGTCAACAGGACGATGGCCCTTCGGTTCGTCACCTGGATGACCTCTAGGGAGACTCAGGACCTGATTGCGAGTCACGAGAAGTACGGGCATCAGCTCTTCTTCCCAAATGCTCCAGCGGAAGCGACTTCGACATGGATGGCGGCGGTTCCTGAGCAAATTGACCAGAGCCCGGACTCATGGAGAACTGCAGTCCAGGTGCCGAGGCTAGCGAGGGATTTCACTGGACCCTGCCGCTGACATTGTTCAGATAACACTCCTTTCCCTTTACGTCTCCGGATGCGCGACAATCCTGGGCTCGGCAGTCGGCATTCCTTTGGGCGCGGTAGTCGGCCTCCGCGAGTTCGGGGGAAAGGGCGCGGTCAAGACCATCACGTACACCATGTACGGCTTTCCGCCGGTGATATCTGGCCTGGTGATATACTATCTATTCTCGAGGTCAGGGCCGTTTGGTGCCCTCGGCTTGATATTCACGCCCACAGCGATGATATTTGCTGAGGCGTTGCTCGTGATCCCGCTGACCGCAGGCATCACGATCACGACCGTGAGCGAAGTTGACAAGTCGATCAAGGACACGATCAAGGCGCTGGGTGCAAACAGGATGCAATCCACTCTGACCGTCATGAGGGAGGCCTGGGTCGGGCTGCTCATGGCGGTGATGATGGGCTTCGGGAGGGCGATCGCTGAGGTTGGAGCGGCATTCATGGTCGGGGGCAACATCCAGGGAGAGACCAGGGTGCTGACAACCGCCATCCTGCTCATGACTCGAATGGGCAATTTCGAATACGCCCTGGCGCTTGGAGCCGTCCTCCTGAGCGTTTCGTTCTGTGTATTCCTGTTGTTGAGGTACCTCCAGGAGAAGGAGATGCTATGACCGTGGTTTTGGAGGCAGGGAACATCACGAGAAAATACGGCGACGTCATGGCCGTGCAGGGGGTTTCGCTCGAGGCACGCAGCGGCGAAATTCTCGGCATTGTCGGCCCGAGCGGAGCAGGGAAGAGCACCGTTCTGCGGATAATGGATCTTCTCGAAAGACCGAGTTCGGGATTCGTTCGTATGATGGGAAGAGCGGTTGTCGCGGACTCGAAAGAGGCTGACGAGGTGCGCCTTGGCATCGGGATGGTGCTTCAGAAACCAGTCGTGCTGAACAGAAGTGTGAAGCACAACCTGTCCTACGGTCTCGAGCTGCGTGGGGTGGATCCAGGACTAATTGAAAAGAAAGTGGACTCAGAGCTGCACAGGATAGGCCTCGCCGAGAGGATAACGAAGAATGCAAGGACTCTATCGGGAGGGGAGATGCAGAGACTGTCCTTCACGAGGGCTACGATCTACGATCCGAAGCTGTTGCTATTGGATGAGTTCTCTGCGAATCTGGACCCCAAGAACGTAGGGATCATTGAGGCAGACGTCCGGAGATACTTGGATGCCGACCGCTCCCGCGCGGTGGTGATGGTGACTCACAACATGTTTCAGGCAAGACGGTTATGCGACAGGTTGGCTCTTCTTTGGAACGGATATCTAATCGAGACCGCCGACAAGAAAAGCTTCTTTGAGGCCCCTCAGGACGAGCGGACCGCGGCCTTTGTGAGGGGAGACCTCGTCTATTGATATGACTGGGCTCAGATTGCTCCCTATCCACCAGGCTGGCTTGCGTCCTTGCACATTAGCGCAGCTGCCAGTATCATTGAGATGGTCTCGATGTTCTTTATGGTCATTGAATCGGGGAGTTTGCCTCCGATTGTCCCAGAGATCTCGATCCACCCGAGGAGCGTGTCTTCGGTTCCCTTTATGAGCACATCTAAGTAGTCCGCCTCGAGATTCTCATCCAACCCCCTCCGCTTCAGGTCCAAAAGGGCTGGCCGGTTGTATATCTTCCTTTCCTCAGCTGTCATGGGGTTTTGCTCTTCGAGATATATCCTCGTAAGTCTGCTTATCTCGAAGCCATTGAATCTCTCGAAATTCTGAAAGTCCTCAATTCCATACGTAATCTGCTGGTGCTGCTCCCAGGGCTCGGGTCTCAGCCCGGAGTTGATGACATATCTGTACTTGCCGTCGAATTTCGACCGGAGACCGATCGTCACGGTCCTGAGCCCAAACTGCTTGTGAATCAGGTCCGCAGCCTCCTGAAGCAGCCCATTTATGTCAAGTTCAGGCTTCTGGAAATGAGAAAGGAGTCCTTGGAGGGCCTCCAGTACCTTGAATGGCTTGTCGTTCTTCGACCTGATGTAGTCTAACCGCATCTTCCTCCGGACTTCATCCGGGTCGACCTGGGCGACAGAGGCCCTCCCCAGAGGGGTCGGTGCTGATCGCCTGCCTGACAATCGATCGTCAACCATCAGAGATCAACCCCGGTGCTCTTCCGTAACCACCCATCCTATGCCGCCGTGACAGGGCAAGAGTCCAGACTGCATACATATGGATGCACATGATTCTGCAATCTCGACTCTGACTTGGAAAGGGTGCAGGGATACTTAATACATATCGAATCGCCGCGGTTCTCCTAATGTTGCCCAACGAATGGTTAATTAAGTAGTGCATATCGAGATGTGCATTTGCAGTCCCTGAAACCTACGACTTCCAGTCATCGATCCTCTGGCTGGCCAGACACGTCGAAGCGGTATCCGCATGGCTGGTGGATCTGTTCCGCTGCCACTCTGGGGTATTTCCTACACTGGGGCGGCCTGAGCGAATATGCTGCGCATTCGTAGGACCCTGGTCTTGTTCTGGATGTTCTCAGGAAAGGACACTCAAAGAGGAACTTGCAGCATGCACCGCATCTGAGGCACTCGCCGGACCTGTTCTTATCGACTGGTAGCACCAGACTGGTCGCGAACCGTCTCAATTTCCCGTCAAAAGGGCCATTGGATGCCTTGTCCGCCATAAGGATGATGATTGATGGTGTACCATTTGTTGTTTTCCTCGAATTTCCGCCCTCCATCAAGGGGTCAGGGAATCCGGACCAGGCTACCCTTCCCATGGTGGAGAATACTCCTGTTCTGACAGCAGACTGAACAACAAGACTTGTCTCCCAGTGAGCGAGATGTTAAGATATTCGGACCTGATTCACCTGCTGGCGCATCCATGAAGGGACTCTGTTGGCGGCCCAAAGCTAGGAGGTGTGGCTGCCAGTAGACAGGCACCCTGTAACGCTATCGAATCCCGTCAAAGGACAAGTAACGCATATGATTGCGCATCGAAAGCCTCATCTCAGAGGTGCAGACGTCATCACACTAGTCGCAGGGTTCGTTCTGGTATTCTTCTACCAGATGTCGGCGGTTACCTGGGCAACCTCCGACTCGGTAGATGACCCTTACTCAATTCCATTCCTTGAGACGAATTTCGTGATCTCCCACAGAGGAGACGTGGCGGAGCACCCGGAGAACGCCTTTTCCGGCCTGAGATTCGCATACAACTGTGGCGTCAGGCTCATCGAGATCGATGTCCAGATGACACAGGACATGATTCCGATAGCGTTTCATGACGCATCCCTAGATAGAACGACGAACGGGTCTGGCCCAATTGGCGATGTGACTTGGTCCCAGATCAAAGGTCTCGACGCAGGTGGCTACTTCTCCGACGATTTCTCGGGAGAGGCAATCCCACGGATGTCTGAAGTGTTTCAGTGGCTGCATGAACGGCCGGATCTCGTACTGTGGGTGCATCTCAGATTCATCGAGGGCGATGATGTATTCAGCGCTCTCCTGAGGGAATGCTCCGTCGAACCTCAAGTCGTCATCCAGGTCGATGCTGGAGAAGTGGATCGGCTTAGCTTCTATCAGGATTGCCTTGGCCGAGCGGCAATCATCAGGGAGCCGCTCCTGCCCTTCGTGATCGCCAACATAGCTGCATGCAGAGCGCACAACGTGACATTCATGACTGTCATGGATGTGCTCGCTTCGCAGTACCTTTACGAGGTCACGGACTCCAATGGAATAAGGCTCATGCTCACCCGCAACTTCGACGCAGACGAGAGCCATGTCACTTCTCGGTTTGCAGACGGCGCATGGGGGTACATATTAGACTCTGCTCGAGTTGCTGGTGAGATCCAGCAGCACCTGGAGTCAGTGGACTGAGATTGTTGGAGGTCATGAGCATTGTCGGGGTTGGACGAAGAAGTCTTCCGTGTTCTGAACATGGCGGGATCGAGCACAGTGCTGGATGCTGTCATGATCGCTATTTCCGTGTTGGGCACGACCTATGCGCTCGTGATATTGGCCTCGATTATCTGGCTGAAGCGACGACGCGAGCTCGCGTTCGACTGCCTTGTGCTCCTCGCGATTGTGAGCATTCTGGTCTTCCTCCTCAAGTACGCGGTGGACAGAGCGAGGCCCTTCGAGGTGCTCGACGACGTGGACTTCGCATCAATTTCCCTGCTATCAAGCGCTTCAGATCCCTCGATGCCAAGCGGCCATGCGAGCAAGACATTCGCGATTGCAGCCCTGGTCGCCCTTAGCCGACATAAGAAGGCTGGGGCACTCTTGTTGGCACTTGCGTGTGCTGTGGCTTTGACGCGTATCTATCTCGGACTCCACTGGCCTTCCGATGTGCTTGCGGGTGCGGTTCTGGGCGTGTCTCTCGGAGCTTTGTTCCACGCGTTCAGTAGGCGATTGAACAGGTATCGCCTTTTTCAGAGTTGGGCGATTGGGAGACTGTCTCGAATTGCGGGCTACTTGTCTGCGCCAGCGAAAGCTTCTGGGTAGGTGTTCTAATCAGGTCAGAGGGGGGCGCCGCAGGACCCGCATTTCCCCACCCCTTCAGGGGTCAACGCACCGCAATATCTGCACTTGAGCTTGATGTTCGATTCTCGCCTCAGCTTCTCGACCCTCTCAGCATAGCGCCTCAGAATGTAGTATCTAGCAAGCAGCAGGATGACCCCTGCAACAGTCAGGCACACTGCCGGAACAAGCATCCCAAGGCCGATGAAATAACCCGGTATGAGCAGGAAAAGGCCGAAAAACAGACACATGATTGCCAGCATCAAGTAGATTGTCGCACGGCCCTCCGTGTGGGAACCTTCCGGCGGCAATATGATGTCGACTCCCTCCGCTGTCAGGGGCCTGCCACAAGACATGCAGAACGTGGACTTGTCCGGTATCTCGGCCTTACATGACGGGCAAATCAAGGCAATCTACACTGAGTCAAACGGGTCGAGGCCTTTATCTGGTTTTCCGAGTTATTTTCGAATCTGATAATAGGACTCCAGGTGTCAGACCGTTCCTCATCCATGGATTCCGTCGGGACCGTAGAAGCATCTCCACAATGCCAACAACGGATGACTATTGGCTTGTTCCGATGCAAGCAGACACTCCCAGCGCTTGGCCCCATCCGAAGCAGACAATCGATCCTCAGGGCTAGCGCTTGTTCCTAGCGGGCTTGGATCTTGTATCCATGACTTCCTGGAGACTGCTGCGAACCGAAATGGGTCCCGGGACCGCCTTCCATGTCATCTGGACCCCACGTGACTCTCCATCCTCGCCATCCCTTTCGATGCCCTTGGTCGAGAATTGGAACGTTCCACATCCAAGATAGCGCTCCCAAGCGGTCTGAGTCATTTTCAAATCCTCGATGTGTGTGACCGGGATGTCCTCGAAAGTCCTGCCGAGCCATCCCTTGCGGGTGATCTTGATGACCCTCTCGTCAGTGGCCACATACGCGCTGTCGCTCCAGCGGCGGTGACGAGAAACGAAGAAGGAAAGCCCTATGATGGCAACCAACAGAAAGATCCACTGGTCCAGATCTCCGATTGCCCCGATCAGGGCGGAGGACAGATAGGGTATTTCGGGTGCCTCGGGGATCACCTTCAGCGCAAACAGGATGAAAGCTACAGCCGCCACGAACAGGGACAATGACGCCAACTTCATGTGGAACCACCGGCTCGGACGCGACTCAAAAACGACTTCTTCATCACTTGACAACAACTTCTTCGGGACAAGCCTCGCCTTTCTAGTCTTCCCCCCCATATCCAACCCCAGCTGCGGTTATCAGCGTCATTGGTATATTAGGCTATTCGAGGCTGTCCAGGTCACCAGGTCTTCCATCATCCACTGAAAACCCGCTGTCTTTTGCCGTCTTTTTCATGAACCAAAGGAGCACCTAAGCTCACGATTTCTCGATGAGCTCCTCAGTCTCTACCGCGGCTTCCATTTCTGGGGAAAGGTTGCTCTGAGGCGAGGTCGCCCCATCCCTGGGGGATTCGCCTGCACTCTGCGCAATCTGCGTGTCCTGATGCAAGAAGCGACAGAAACTGTACCTTTCGCGACTATGCCAGTTGTTTGAACGGACCCTGTGGGGTTCATGCCTGACTTGAGCCAGTGGATCACGAAGACTCGTCATTCAAAGGAAATTGACGCTCGGTCTAACTCCTTATCTTTTCCAACCTATGACAAGTGAGTTGAATGAGATAGCCATTAGGACTGTGCCCACCAACGCTACGAAGATGCCGCATTCTAGTTGAAATGGCTCCCAAACATACCGCAGATCAGAGTCTTCTGTCTGAATGCCCTCACCGAACTCCACCATTTGCTGTCCAATAACGTATATTCCAACGACTGCTATGATCACGCTGATGACGACCGCAACAAGAGCCCGAGCAATTCGTCTATTTCGGTCCTTCCTTGCTCGCAACCTATTGAGTTGTTCCGTGACCTCTGGCAATTCAGTATCAGAAGCCATGCAATCCCCGGACCTTCATCGCTCTTCCTTCCATAAGGTCTTTTCCGAGGCTCAAACCGAGGACGTCCACCCTCGGCCCTATATGGGCTTTGGAACGATTCTGATGTCAAGATGGGTCAGGTATGGCTGAAGCGTCCAGAAGAGATGAAGCACCGTGGGACTACGACCCCAAAATGATCAGGCAGTCTGACTCAGAGGATGATCAGCCGTACTTCAGCTACGATTGGGCCTTCGGAACAAGGATCACCATTTCTAGAAGAGGGTGGCGAACGCAGTTCATGTTCCTTGGAGTCTTGTACCTACTGGTTTCCCTTATCTTCCTGGCTCTCGGTCTATATCCAGCGGGAGTGGTCGGTCTGATACTGGGAGCTACCCAGCTGTACTCGATTCGGTGGATGAAAGAGGAAGTAGGGGATTTCAAGATGTTGCTCCTAGGAGTCTCGGGAGTAATCGTCTGGTGTGTAGCCTTGTGGGTCTCCGTGTTGTATTTTGCCTGATTCCGCTCCCGCATGATCTTTCCGAGGAGGCGGAATACGATTTTTATCTGAAAAGAAGAATGGACCCTGTGGGATTTGAACCCACGGCCTCTTCCTTGCGAAGGAAGCGATCTTCCACTGATCTAAGGGCCCTTGTGCAGCTGAGGTGAAATCCACTTTCCATATATGTCTTTCTTCAAAATAGGACCGGCTAGTGCTTCTTCATCTCGATCCTGACAGTCAGCAGGGCCGAGATGGTCTCGAGCCACTTGATGACGGTCACATCCGGCAACTTGCCGTCGACCGTCCCCACAATCTCGATCCATCCAATCAGGCTGCCGTCGCTTCCCATTATGTGGGTATCGAGGTAGTCTCCCTCGACCCAGTCATCGACCGTCCTCCTTCGCATCCCTAGCACATACGGCCTGTTGAAGGCATCCTTCTCATCATCTGGGAAAGGACTGTCCTCGATCAGGAAGAGCTTGGTGAGCTTGCTGATCATCTCCCCTTTATACACCTCGGTCGTCTCGGAGAAGTCCTCGCGCGAATATGCCAGGCTCTTCTGGAACGACCAAGCCTCCTCCCTCAGGCCCGTCATCACCTCGTACCTGTACTTGCCGTCTGAGCTCCGAAGACCGATCGTGACCGATCTCAGGCGGAACTGCTTCGCCAAGAAGTTGGCTGCCTGTTGAAGGAAGTCATGGAGGCCTACGTTGGGCTTCCCCAGAAGGAGGATCAGACTCTGGAGGCCGTCCAAGCCTTTGTTCAACTTGTCCGCCTGGGCGTGGGAGTAGTCGAGCTTCATCTTCCACTTGATCTTCTGGTGGTCCACCGGCTTGTCCATCATGTCCAGCCACTCCTCCTCTATGATATGATCTCGATGATGCGGTCCACGGTCCGCCCAGCGTTCCCGAGATACGCCGAGGGGTCGAGGGCAAGATCCACCTCGTCCTTTGACAGCAGCGAGGTGACTTCCTTGTTGCCCAGGAGATATGTCCTGAAGTCCTCACACACCCGTTGGGAGTCCATGCTGCACCTCCTTATAAGCTCGTGGGCCTCCTGACGCCCCATCCCCTTCGATGCGAGGGCAAGGAGGACGGATTCTGCCATTATCACGCTGCCCGCCTTTGCCAAGTTGCGCTTCATGGCATCAGCGTTGACCACAAGCCCGCCGAAGAGCCCATCGACCTTGGCAAGAATATCGTCCGCTATGATGAATGAATGAGGTATGAAGAACCTCTCGGCCGAGGAATTCGTCAGGTCCCTTTCGTGCCACAAGATCGCACTCTCGTACGCCGGGGCCATGAAACCTCGGACTATCCTCGCCAGACCGCATATGTTCTCCGCGGTGACGGGGTTCCTCTTGTGAGCCATGGTCGAGCTCCCCACCTGGACGCTCTCGTCGAACGGCTCCGAGACCTCCGCGATGTCGCTCCTCTGAAGGTTCCTCACCTCGGTCGCGAACCTCTCCACGGAGCATGAGACGTTCCCCAGGACGGACATCAGCTCAACATATCTGTCCCTCGCGACTATCTGCGTCGGCCCTTCCTCTGTGCCGAGTCCGAGCTGCCTCATGACCTCCGCCTGGATCTCGGCCGCCTTCGGGCCGAACCCCGCTCCCGTGCCCACGGCCCCGCTCATCTTGCCCACAAGCACGCGCGAAACGCATTCCCTGAGGCGCGCCTGGTGGCGGTGCACCTCAAGGGCGTAGACTGCCACCTTGAGCCCGAAGGTTATTGGCAGCGCATACTGGCCATGCGTCCTGCCTACCATGATAGTGTCCCGGTGCTCCTCCGCCCTCTTCGCGAGGGTCCTCTTGAGGGCTCCGAGGCCCTGGTCGATGAGCTGGATGGCGTCCTTGAGCTGGAGGGCCTGGGCGGTGTCCAACATGTCGTTCGAGGTGGCCCCGATGTGCACGGACTTGCCGCTCTCCCCGCACTGCTCGCTCAGGGCCCTTATGACCGCGGTTATCTCGTGGTTTATCTTCCTGTCGATCTCGCGGACGCGCTCGAGCTTGACATATCGCAAGGCAGCCGTCTTCTTGATGATGTCCGCGTGCTCCTGCTTGATGTTGCCGACCTTTGCCTGGGCCTGGGCGAGAGCCGCTTCTACATCGAGCAACTTCTGAAGCCTCGTCTCCTCTTCGAATATGGCCTTCATCTCGGCACGGCCGTAGCGAAAATCGAGGGGGCAGACCGGCATTTGGTCAATCTCGCGAGTGGGATAGGCATTCGGGGATTAATGCTTTCGCGGCTTCATCATGGGCGTACCATTCCCGGAGGTCACGGCGCCTTCTGCTGGCCACCTCACACGAGTTATCATATCTGATAACCCGTCAAGCATAGCCAGCTAGGTCGGGTCTGGGGGTCAATTTCGGGGAATTGACGGTCGGCATAGGGCTCTGCATAGCTCGAATGACCTCAAGCCTTGCGGAGTCCGCTGTCTTTCGGCAATAGTGTCGCTCGGTGGTCTGAGTTGAGTTATGACCCAACATCACGGAAACGGTTTCGATGCTCACGTTGCGGTCAAGCAACATCTGACCGTATGTCCTTCTCAGCCCATGAGCTGAGAACCGGACTCCTGACCGCGCGACGATCTCAGCCTTCCAGCTATCGACCGTCCCGCTATCCACGTGCTTCTGGGGGTTGTTTCTGGGAAACACCAGCGGGGTAGTCTCCAGCATCCCCATTTGGGCCAACCGTGTCTCCCTCGCCCTCAGGAATCGCTTGACAATCGGCTTCAGGGGGTCAGGGATTGGCACAACCCGCTGTCTCCCGAATGTGCGCTCGCCCTTCGGATGGCTGACCTTGAAGGTCCACGCATCCGTGTCTATGTCCGTCCTCGATGCTCTGAGTAGCTCGCTCAGCCGTATGCCAGTATACGCATACATGGCAAACACGAACCGCGCACATTCTCCAGGCCAGCCGTCCTTCTGCTCGGTTGCGCTGAGTACCTTCGCCAGCTCGTCGTCCGTCAAGCTACCCTTGCGTTCCGTGTCCACCTTCGGGAATATCCTGGGGGTCTTGGACTTCATCCTGGTCAGGATGCTGTTTCCCTCATGCTCCAGGAGCTTCTTCAGCACGCTCAGCTGTTGCGCCTGTGTCGCGTGCGTCAGCTGTCTAGCTCGCATGGAGGTCATGACGGCTATGATCTCGCTCTCTCCCCAGTCCTTCGGGTCGGCCTTCAGCTCAGGGGTCTCCTCGCGCAACGTCGCATACTCTCGCTCTATCGCATACAGTACGGCCTTGTGGACCGTCAGAGTCGTCGGCGAGTAGTAGTCGCTTGTTGCGTTCATGTATCTCCCTATGGCCGTTTTCAGAGGGTATCGGCCCATTGACCTCGCCCTCCGTTTCCGTCCTCGTTTCCGTTTTCCACCGAGGGAGACACTATTGCGACCGTGCCGTGTCGCATTGTTTCCCTCGGCAGGGACATTGGCAGGACATAACGTAAAGTTATCGGGTATTTCCTATGCCCCCGCTGGACGGTACGATTTCATTCGGGGCATCAGCCCCCTCCATTCTTAGACGGTTCTTGATTGTCTGATGCGATACGCCGATATCCTTGGCTATCGCCCGGTATCCCTTGCCCTCGGCTCTCAGCTGCCGCACTCGGTCCATATCGACCTTCTTCGGCGGATGGCCGAGCCGCTTCCCCTTTGCCTTGACACGTGCGAGGCCCGCCTTGGTCCGTTCGCTTATGAGGTCCGGTTCAAGCTCCGCGACAGCTCCGAGTACCGTCAGCAAGAATCGCCCAGTGGACTGGTTGGTAGAGAATGGCTGGTCTGTGCACTCAAACACCGCACCACGATCTTCTAGCTGTTTCAGCAAGTTGAGTAGATTCCTGGCTGAGCGCGCAATGCGGTCAATCTTCGTAGTCAGAATGACTCCGACGTACCTCGCCCGAGCATCATTCATCATGCGCTCCAGCTCGGGCCGATTGTCGTCAGCACCTGACGCGCGGTCAACGTACTCGCCGTAGACCTCCCAGCCTCGTTCTGCCGCGTACGAACGCAGCCGTATCAGCTGGTTCTCGGGGTCTTGGGAGTCATCAGCTTTCGACACGCGAGCGTACAATGCGACCTTCACAATCTCTCCTCCAGCTTGCACTCGATGGCGAGAATGTCCCTGCCTCTGTCGGTCTTCACAGCCGAGATGCCCGAAAATGTGGTTCGTGGATCGCCCAGCCCCTCATTGCGCCACTTCTTGCACCCGATTGTCAGAAGTCCAGGGAGCGGCTTCGAGTAGTCGACGTTGTTCGCGCGAAGGAAGTCCACAAGCCAAACATGGTTCGAGACCGCGTAGCCGTCGACCTTGAGTAGTATCTTTGCCTCGCCCAGGTACACGGCGTTGCAGAAAACGCATCTTTCATTGACAGGGGTGCGGGCGAATTCGACGGAGTAACGCGCCAACAACTCTTCTAGCAGGTACGGCGCATCGATGCCGTCGTATACGTCGCGTGCGCGACTAAAGGATTTAGTATCCTTATCCTTTATCCTATTATCCCGCGCGCGCGTAGAGTGTCGGTTGTCGGTCGGTTCGTCGTGGGTGAATTGTCGGTGAATCGTCGGTGAAATGTCGGTCGACAGGGTGTTCACCTAGTCACCCCCTGTTTGACACGAATGCTAGCGCGGTCCCGCCAACAATCTGGGCATATTCTTGACCCCGCCCTGCGGAAGTTGCACAGCTTCCCGCACCAATGACAAGGCCGGAGTACCATCGTTCCCCCGCGCCTAGTGTCACGGATTCCGTCACCTGCAAAGCGTCCCGGCATAACCGAGGGATGGCCTCTGCCATCGCTAGAATGCGTCGCGGCTATCGATTTCTTCGATTCCTCTTGCTCAAAATTCGACTCGACTTCCCCGACATCTTCGTGCTTGTCGTTCATGGATGTATCTCTTCCACGATACGACTGCAACACTCGGACAGCACCGGGCAGTCTTTATTGGGAATCAGCAGCATTACGCTGCTCCGTGCCTTGGGTTATCCGGCACGTCCAGGTTGCACTCCGGAGACAACTAGGCTGTCTCTTCTCATTCTCCATCATTGAGCCTGGGGAGTACGTTTTGAACCCAATAGGAGTCTCGCGCTCTCGTGGGTTGGCGGATCTCCCAACACGCAGTCTTTGACGCGTGTACGTAACGGTCCTTTGCGCACCTACGAAGCACGCTGACCTTGGACGCCTCTTTGGAGAACATCCCACGTAACGTATAATTGACGCACTATTTGTGGTTTGCCAGTATAGCAATCGTCCTAATCGTTGACGTGCCTGTTGACCTAGCCTCCCGAGAACCGCCGAATGGCACAGAGAATGCGTTCTTTTCGATGACCGCTATCATCGTCTCCGCCGGGGGTGCTCTGATACCCTTTGCGGCCGGGTCGAGTAACGGCCACCGCGCTAATGCGCGCAGTAAAGACAATAAGGCTCCTACTGCGATGAAGGGGAGAGGGAATGGAATGATAGTCAGGGAAATGATGGCCGCCGCTGTAGTGCTAGTCGCGATTCTCGGCATTGTATTGGGTCCATCTACCGTTGTTTGTTCAGCAACTGAATGGTCTGGTACGTCAGACCCTATCCCTGTTGGCACATGGTGGAGAATCGATCTTGCGACCCTCACCAAAGGTGATATCCTGCTATGGTCCTGGTCGACCTACGATACACTTACATTTAGGGTGTCACTGCCGGATGGTTCGTACCAGTACGCTCTCTCTGACTATGACGGAATCGTTATTGAGAACACAGGAGTTTACAAACTGGAATGGTACAATAACAACTGGTTCTTCGAAGCCTACGTCGACTACTGGGTTGCAGCATTCGCTCCAATCTTGACTGTCACAACGCCCACAGAAGGCCAGTATTTCAATTCTCCGACAATCTCTGTTCAGGGGTACGCAGATGCATATGCAGATGGCGTTCTTGTGGGGCCGGACGCACTGCATCTAAGGGAAGCAGATTGGTCGGTGAATGACTGGGGGGTTGACGGTGTTGTGTTGAATGAGGGCCAACAGACAATCCTGGTCAGAAGCTACTATCTGTTGGATTGGGATGGATACAAGAACCATACAGTTGACCGCTACGTGCATGTGACCGTTGACACAGTGCAGCCAGACCTGGCGATTACGAGTCCAGCTGACGAGTCATTTCTGACCAGCAGCGTCGATGTGTCGTGGCAGTGTTCCGACGAATCTGGTGTCGCCCAAATGGAAGTGAGGGTCGACCTATTGGGTTGGCAAGCAGCAAGTGAGACTAGTCAGCATTTCGAACTCGCGGACGGAACCCATACGATAGCTGTGAGAATTACCGATCTTGCAGGCAACAAGATTGTGCGGAACACTACCTTCCTGTGTGACACGGCAGTACCCCAGGTCACAGCCACTACACCCGAAATGAATGCGAAGATTAGCGAGAACGATGTCCTGCTATCATGGTCAGGAAGCGATGCGCTATCAGGAATTGACCACTATGAGGTGTCCGTTGACGGGGGCGCTTGGGTAGACGTAGGCTCGGCAACTAGCCATCAACTAGACAACTTGGACGACAAGTGGCACAGTGTCACGGTCAAAGCAGTGGACCGCTCTGGCAACACTGCGGAATCGTCGGTCAGCTTCGGTATCTACACTAGCATCTGGAGCACGAACGGGCCCTACCAGGGAATACCGTTGTTTGGCTTGATTGCCGCGATTGTCGTAGGCGCAATTCTATTCATCATTCTGTATCGGCGAAAAAGAGGAGCAACTCCAACACCGTCGCCACAGGAGCCGCCTTCGGAAACGCAGTAGAATGCGCCTCCGAAAAGACCTCTATGTTGAAATGTCCCCCGATACCTATTCGTTATCTCCTATCTTCTTCTGAATTCCCCTGATCTCACGGATTCGTTGGGGCTTTCGGACATGCCTCTATTCGCGGTTTTCCCGCACTATGGTCACTTCGTCCCTTTGTCAGGGATCTGCCCCAATCCATAGGACGCACTCGAAGTGCACTCTTTTCCCGGGGTTGAATCCGTGACTAGAACATCGTATGGTCTTTCGACTATTCGTATCCTGCGAACGCGAGGGGACGATTTCATCATAACATCCATAGGGGAGGAAAGGCGGGCTTCATAAGGCGCTCAGGCGATATCATCATGACGGGGCAAATGGCATGATTGACCGGGAAGCAGCGAAATTGGAGAGCGCGCACCGATTGCCCTCCGCAATCGCAGTAGTCCTGGCCTTCCTCCTTGCAGCTGTTGTTCCTTTGCACTGGTACTCTGCGGAAGCGGTAGCTACCTCCGAAATGACGCCTCACTGCACTGTCACACAAGACGATCCCTCGGAATTGAAATTCACCATTTCAAAGGACAGAGAGCCCGATGTGTATTGGTCCGATGTTACTATACGACTGGCTGATGAAAACGGGACATCCCGCGTATTGTGGCGTTGGCATCCTTCGTATGAAAATCTAACTAGCCCTTCGTATCCATCTGGGTCGATGACACAGAGCCTCAGAAGCTTCGATGGAACCCTCTTACTGTTCTGCAATGTGACTGACTTGGCTGGCAACGGCCGTGTCGACAGTGGCGATTTCTTCGCAATAGAGGCAAACTACACCAGTTTCGACCCCAGAACCCTCGATGAGTTGATTCTCGTCTACGCCCCGACGGACGACCCGATGTGGGCTGGCGAGTTTCATGATGGTGAGCTAGTACGACCGTCTGAATTTCCGTGGACGCTCCTCGTCCTGGCAGGATTGGCCTGCATCGCGTTGATTATTGTCCTCTTAGTCATGGGAACTCGGAAAAGGCCTCTATGATGAAATGTCCCTCGATGCCCATTCGATATCGATTATCTTCTTCTCAAATCCCTTCATCTTCACGGATCCGTTGGGGCTATCGGACATGCCTCTATTCGCGGTTTTCCCGCACTATGGTCACTTCGTCCCTTTGTCAGGGATCTGCCCCAATCCATAGGACGCACTCGAAGTGCACTCTTTTCCCGGGGTTGAATCCGTGACTAGAACATCGTATGGTCTTTCGACTATTCGTATCCTGCGAACGCGAGGGGACGATTTCATCATAACATCCATAGGGGAGGAGGGCGATGACTTGATGGTGGTTCGATGGACCAGACCTTCCTCGTTGTAGGCATCCTGCTTGTGGTCTGCGGTGGAGGAGCTTTTCTGTGGGCTGACCAGGAGATCGACGAAATGGGTGTTCTTATCTATGCATATCCAGAGGACTACGAAGCATACCAGACCATTGGATATATTGGCCTCATAGCCGCAGGCGTCGGAGTCTTGTTCGTCCTGATTGGAGCAGTCTCCAAAGGTACCACAGCGCAGACAGCTCAGAAACCGGAGATTCGACCTGTTGCCCATCCTGGTGTAGTCAACTTCTGTCAGTATTGTGGGGCTCAGTTGACTCCAGGAGCCACCCGGTGTAATAGGTGCGGCCGAGCGATGACGGGCGGAGAAGGTCAGGCCGAATTCGCTGGCGACAGCCACAAGTTTGGATAGAAAAGGGAAGGGGTTTGAGCCGAGCCGTCAATCCTTGCTGATTGACCGTCCCAGCCCCTCATACTGGCCCCCTCACACGAGTTATCATATCTGATAACCTGAAGATAATTTGCTTAAAGGCTGTGGCACCTCATTCAACCCGACTACGATGACCCCTGAGCAGAGGTCCAAGCAGGTCTCGAGGCTTCTTGCGGACGACTACTCCCAGAAGATCCTCGCCAACACATACACCATGCCCATGTCGGCTCAAAGGCTGAGCAAGGTGTGCCAGATACCCATCGCGGCCTGCTACAGAAGGATACACGAGCTCGAGCAGGCAGGGCTGCTGGGAGTGGACAGGGAGAAAGAGGTCTACAAGGGCCGGAAGGTCAGGCTGTACAAGTGCAGGCTGCGCTCAGCCAGCATAAAGTTCTACAACGGGAGGTTCGCGGTCAGGTTCGACACCGAGCCAGACGACGGGAACGCCGTCATTGCTCCTCCTGCGATGATGGAAGCTCCGAAGCCAGCCGGGTGACCATTCTAGAGCTTCTTGCGGTCCAGTTCGTTGTTGACCAGCGTGATGCAGTGGTCGGCATGATAGCTGATCGGCCCCAGGGAGATCTTCCGCGGGTCATACTCCATGAGTACTTCCTCCTCGGCCTCGGTGAGGTCCTGGTCGTCGCCAAGCACGAAAGTGCAATCTCTGGCGATCTCAGAAGTCCTTATGTCCTCGCCGTCCTCGCGGAGGTAGTACATCTTGGACTCCTTTGACATGTTGGAGAGCACTTCCTGGTAGTTCCGCTCGGAGACGTAGATGCCCGGGGAGCATTTCCTCTCCCCCTCGCCCTTCTGGAGAAGCGCGTTCCTGATGAGCGCGGCCGTGCTCCTCTCGTCGGGGTTGAGGTACTTCACCTCGGTGCCATTGATCCTGACGGTCTTGGGTGGGTTGGGCTCGCCCAAGAGAAGCAGAACAATCTCCACATCCCTTCGGATGCCGTGCGACAGGAAGAATGCCGAGTTGACGCATCGGAGCAGCACATCGAGCCTGCCAGTCGAGCCGCACAGATCGTCCAACTTGAAGTCTGCCGAGGTGATTGCCCTGTGGCCAAGAACGACATATCGCCGCATCGGATCACGCCTCTTTTGCGAAATCGGAGCCTTTCATCTGCTTCATGAGCTGCCTTCTCATCTTCCGATTGCCCATGATGCCCTTGATGGCCTTCCTCGACATGTCGTACTGGCGCAGGAGCTCCCTTACCTGTTTCGAGGTCGTCCCCGAGCCACGCGCGATGCGCGTAACCCTGGAGGACTTGATCTCCCTGGGGTTCTCGAGCTCGTGGTCCGTCATCGAATCCATGATCACCTTGAACCTCCTCAGCCGCTCCTGGGTCGCCTCAATGTCCTGGTCCCCCATCCTGTCCCCGAGGCCCGGTATCATCGATGCGAGCTTCTTGAGGGGACCCATGCCCTGGAGCATCTCCATCTGCTCGTACATGTCCCTGAGGTTGAACTTCCCGGACATGACCTTCCGGGTGACCTCCTCTGCCTTCTCCTCGTCAATGACTTCCTCCGCCTTCTCTATGAGGGACCTTATGTCCCCCATGCCGAGGAGCCTGCTTATGAACCTATCAGGGTCGAACCGCTCGAAGTCCTCAAGGTGCTCCCCGGTCCCGATGTAGCATATCGGCGCGCCTGTCTCAGCGACTGCGCTCAAAGCGCCGCCGCCCTTAGCCGTCCCGTCGAGTTTCGTCAGGATGACGCCCGTCAGGTTCACGGCATCGTGAAAAGCCTTGGCCTGGGGGCCGGCCTGCTGCCCCGTCTGCGCGTCAAGAACAAGAAGACGGTTCTCAGCCTCCACCTGTTTGCTGACGTCTGCGATCTCCTTTATAAGGTCAGGTTCGAGCGAATGACGCCCGGAGGTGTCGAATATGACCACGTCGAAGCCCTCGAACTCCTTCATCGCGTGCTTCGCTATCCTGAGGGCGTCCTTCTCCTTAGGATCCCCGAAGACGGGTATGTTTATCTTCTTCCCTATCTGCTGCAGCTGGTCGTATGCCGCGGGCCGATGGACGTCGGCTGCCACAAGCCCCACCTTCATGCCGCGCTTGTTCATGTCACGTGCGAGCTTTCCGGCAGTTGTCGTCTTCCCCTGCCCGTAAAGTCCGACCATAAGTATGCGCTGCGGCTTCGCCGGGATCTCCTTGGGCTTTCCTATGAGCTTCACAAGCTCCTGATAGACTATCCTAACGACGTGTTCCCGAGCGCTCATGCCCGCGGGCGGTTTCTCCGTGAGAGCTCTCTTCTCTAGCTCCTTTGTCATCTCGAGCACGAGCTTGACGTTGACGTCGGCCTGCAAGAGCGCCCTCTGTATGTCTTTGACGACTTCCTTGACGAGCTTCTCGTCGACGTGAGATGCGCCAGCTAGCCTCTTGAGCGCATTTCTCAGTGACTGGCCTAGGTTATCGAGCACCATGATTGTCGCGCTTGCGCATAAGCAGACGAGGTCGATAAAAACCTTGTGCACACATGCTCGGCGTTACAAAAAAAGGGAAGGGAAGGGCTAGCCTTGTCAGAAGGGATGGGATGCACTCTAACAACTAGCCCAAAATTCCCGCATGATATATTGGCGGTACGCTATATGAAACTATCGAAGCGGGGTCTATATACCAAACTGACGCCGGACACGGCCCTTTCGGCAAGGCCAGCGGCGGCGTCTGACGCCAGTCTTCGCAGTACTGGCGGACCCCTACGTTTCGACTGCTGCCTGTGCATCCCTACATGTAGCCTGACTTCTGGAGGACCATTATGTCCTCGGTGCTCAGCTTCTCCCCGCTCTTGAACTTCTCGAAGATCTCCTCGGCCTCTTTCTTGGCATCGGTGTCGTCCCTCTCCTTCCTCGCCTTCTTCGACCTGTCCCTGATCCCCGAGATTATCTTGTCGAAGTCGTGGACCTGTCTTATGTGCTCTATGTGCTCCCGATGCTGCTCGTCGGCTGCCAACTTCGCCTCGACGAACTTCTCCTGCGCGTCGTCGGCCTCCTTTCTCTGCTCGTCGGCCTGCTCGTACAGCTTCAGCATCATGTCGTGCGCTTCCTGGGCCTTTTCCGCGAGCTCGGAGACCTTCCTGTGGTTCATCTCGGCGTTGTCCTTCGCCTCGCGGGCGTCCTTCTCCGCCTGCCGGACCTCGGTGAACTGCTCGATTTCCCGCTCCATCTCCTTTATCTTCCCGTCGAGCTGCGACATCTCCTTCATGAGGGCCTTCTCTTTATCGGCGCTTAGCACGGAAGTCATGTGCTTCTTCTCCAGCGCGCGCAGCTCGGCCTTGAGCTTCCTAAGGGGAATGCCGGTTTTCGGCATCCGCTCCCGCCGGAGGGTCATGGCCTTGTCCTGAAGCTCGTTGTACTTCCTGTTCCACTCGTCCCTCTTGGCCTTTGCCTCCCGAACCTCGGCGTTGAGCTTGTCCCTGCTCTCCCTGCGAGCGTTCGCCTCGTCGATTATCCCGCGCACTTTAAAATTGAGCTCGTCCCGTTTCTCGGCCCATTCCTTCGTCTTCTCGTTGAGCTCATCTCGTTGCCGCCTGCGCTTCTCGGCCTCGGAGTTGTGCTTCGCGCGCTTCTCCTCGAGGTCCTCAACGAGCTCGGTCATACATCATCAACGCCCTCAGAATACATGACGTCTGGACGCGTTGAGGACAATAAGACGTCCTACTTATATTCCTTTCGATAATGATGCGCGAACAACACGAGGGCCTCGCCGATCACACTTGATTCTCAGATTCGATGCCATCGCTGTTTCTCGGAAGTGATTCTCAACCGAAGAACCCAGAATGTGCTGGATGAGTAGGTTATCATGCATGATTACTGCGACGACACCCGTATAAGTATTCCGAGCCAATCGACTAGACTGCAGTCCAACCTTCGTAATCACGATGAGGAATGGTCATGGCCTCAGAGAGAACTGGCAAGAGAGAAAAGAGGAAGCTTTCCACCGTTGCTCGTGGATCCTCAGCCAGCGGCGGCCTTGACCTCGTCGAGCTTGTCCGGATACTCTCGGCCATGGATTTCGACGACGAAAAGCTGATCGAGGTCGACTGTCCCCAGTGCGGGGAGCATGTGAGGCTTCAGAACGGCAGGTGTCCTCAGTGCTCAGAGATGATATGCGATTCCAGGGCGGACCGCTCTTGTGACAAGGTCATCCCTGTGGTCAAGGGAGGGTCGATAGTCTTCCTGCATCTTGACGTCCAGGCGGGTTGTCTCGACTACCTGGAGAGCGATTCACAATCGGGAGAGCCTGCGCAACTCACCCTGGACTTCGACGGTGTCGACCCTGAGGTAATAGACGAGAACTGGGAGGATTCCATCCGGTAGGAGCTGTTGCCAAATGGACGCATACGACATGTTCAAGCTCATCCTCGATGACTATTCCTCGAAGATCCTGAGGCTGACAGAGACACAGCCATTGAACGCGGTCGAGCTGAGTGAGGCTCTCGGAATACCCATGGCCGCGTGCTACAGGAGGATAAGAGGGCTGAAGGGCGCGGGAATGCTCAAGGAGGAGGGCAAGGCGGTCTCCATCGGCGGCAAGATGGTGGCGAGATATCGCTCCTCAATCGACAGCGCCGAGGTGGTCCTTCACGACGGAAGGCTGAGGATAATCATAAACGTGGAAGGCCAACGCAACTCCGAGGAGTTCGAGCTAGGGGAAGAGCCCACAATGCTTCACTGGCCGACTAGAAAGGAGCCTTCTGAAGAGAGCAACCAGAGCTGAACCCTAAGTTCCAGCTCGTTCAAGAATGTCCGCACGCTTCGCGTACTGTTTCTGCTCGAATTCCTGGACCTTGCTCTGTTCAAGGGACTTTGCCGATCTGGTGCGGTACTTGGCGGCCTTTTCAGTCAGCGATGCCGCCTTCGACTCGTGCTTCTGTGCCACCATCCTCTGCTTCGCAGCCTTTCGCTCCAGATTCGCCATCTTGTCCCTGATCGCCTCAGGGCTGAGTCCCGAGGATCCCGATGCGGCACCTGCGAGTTCCGCCTCGAAGTTCTTCTCTTCCTTTCCCAGGTCTTCAGCAATTTCGGAGGAGCCGGACGCTTTTTCCCTGTGAGCATAGGCCTTTGAGACGAGCTTTTGGGCCTTCGCCTCGTCCGACTTGTGCTTGTGGAAGTACTTGGCCGCCTTGTGTCCTGCAGCGTGGGCCTTCTTCCTCAGCAACGCGACGTCGTGGGCCGCTTCCAGTGAAGCCCTGCTGTTCCGGATGGCCTCGATATCGGCCTGTTGCTGCTTCTCGGCATCCGCTTGTGTCTTAGGAGCTTCCTGCTCTCTCGCAGGTGGGGACTCCCTCTGCGCAGTCTGAGGCTGTTGTGAGGACCCTGGCGCCGACGCTGGATTCGAGGCACTCTTCTTGGACAAGAATGCATCGGACTCTTCGTCTGTCGTCCGCTGGAAGACTTTGCGCCGGGCGGATCCCTCTTGCTGGACGCCCATTCGGTGCCACCTGAGTCTCAAAACTGATTCTGACCTTGATAAGGTTATCGTTGTGATTCCCAATTTTGGGAATGCCCGCCAGGTCTTGGGCACGAGGATTATCTACTGGCAGCAGTCATGGGGGAGCCAGCGAGGGCAGAGCATGGCGCTCGAGAGCATCCCTGGGTTCCCGACCTTCAGGCGGTTGAAGCTGGAAGACAAGCCGGGCATTGAACATCTGTTCGAGCTGTACCCCACGGAGGTATCTGAGCGCACATTCGGGTCAGTTTTCGTATGGAGAGGATATGAGCACAGGTCGGAGCTATCGCAACTGGACGGCCATCTGATCATCTCATGGTTCAGGTCGAATCTCGGGAGGATCATGCTACAGCCAGTGGGCCCCGACCCAGTCGGCGTGGTCGAAGCGCTCGGACGCCCGGATAACGCTGAGGCCTCTCCGTTTGCCGGGGTGTATGGCATCGTAGAGCCAGAGGCAACCAAGCTAAGGAATCTGGGTATTCAGGTGGACTCACTGAGGGACGAGTGGGACTATGTGTACAGTGTGGAGGACCTGGTGAGGCTCGAAGGCCCCAAGTACCATACCCAGCGGAAGGAGATGAAGAAAGCAAGGCTGGACCACGAGTTGACCTATGAACCGATGACCCAGGCCCATCAGAAGGGGTGTCTGGAACTTGAGGAGACCTGGTGCAACCTCAAGCAGTGCACATTTGAGAGGCTCTCGGCGGCCGAGGATCGCGCCCTGAAGGAGGCGTTGCTCAACATGGACCAGATAAGGTTCATCGGAGGCGTTGTGCTGCTGGAAGGAAGGATTCAGGCCCTTGCAGTTGGCGAACGTCTCAACAGGGACACGGCGGTCGTGCACTTCGAGAAGGCCAATCCGGAGATTCGAGGCATCTACCAGATAGTGAACCAGCAATTCTGCGTGAGGGCTTTGGGCGGGTTCAGCTTCGTCAATCGCGAACAGGATGTTGGTGAGCCCGGCCTCAGACGCGCGAAGGAGGGATACCACCCCCACCATTTCGTGGAGAAGCACATGGCTCTGTTGAGATGAGGCTCATGTCGTCCACGTTTTGAGCGCTCAAGAAAGCTTTATATGCGCCATCCGATTCGCTGGCATCGGAAGGGATACGCATGGTGAAAGCCTGTGTTCTCGTGAACTGCAAGCTGCTGAAGACTAAGAGGATCGTAGACATGGCGAAGAAACTGAACGGGGTCAGAGACGCGTTCCCCGTTCACGGGAGATGGGACATAGCCGTCCAGACTCAGGACCTGGAGCTGAAGCGGATAGCGGAGATAGGGATGACGATCTACAACGCTGAGGGCGTGGAGATAGTCGAGACGCTGGTCGGCTTCCCGGAGTTGTGAGGTGGTCAGGATGGTCAAAGCAGTAGTTCTTGTCATGCTGGAGCCCCAGACTTTCGACGAAGCTTCGAAGATCACGAAGATACAGGGTGTCATGGACGGATTCCTTGTGTTCGGCCACTACGACTACATCGCCTTCATCGATGTCCCGGGTTTGGAGAAGGTCGGGCAGATAGCCGACAAGATACAGAAACTCGGCTTCGTGCGATACGTGGAGACGCTGATCGAGCGATAGTGCCTCTGGGAGCTCGCTGCCCTCGCTTGCTCGAACCTTGGGTTCAGATGGAAGAGCCGAAGCCAGGTCACAGCATCATCCAGTCAATGTGTTGCTGGTTGGTTAAGCATTTATATAGGCAGCCTAATCCCGCGGACGAGTCGAACCGGAGAGATGTAGGATGGTAGACATCACTCTTGTGATCCCCATTGCAGGACTGGTAGGCCTCGCGTTTGCTGGCTATCTGACCTGGTATGTGTTCAGGAAAGACCTTGGAACGCCCGAAATGCAGGAGATAGGAGATGCGATCCGGCAGGGCGCAATGGCGTACATGAAGCGGCAGTACACGACCATCATAGTCATCAGCGGAATACTTGCCGTCGCCATCGCCCTTGCCATCGAACCGAGATATTGGGTAGGACTTTCGTTCATAATCGGCGCAATGGCCTCTGCCCTGTCCGGGTACATAGGCATGTATGTGAGCGTGAGGTCGAACATCAGAACGGCCGCTGCAGCAAGGCGATCCCTGAATGAGGCTCTTGTGACCTCTTTTAGAGGGGGAGCAGTCTCGGGGATGGGGGTTGTCTCGCTCAGCCTCCTCGGCGTTGCTGGAGTTTTCTACGTTTTCAACACTGGCATGAGCTTCGATATCTCCGAATCCTTGGACGCTGCCATCGGGTTCGCATTCGGTGCCAGCTTTGCCGCGCTCTTCGCACAACTCGGAGGCGGCATATACACCAAGGCGGCAGATGTTGGTGCAGACCTGGTCGGCAAGGTGGAGGCCGGCATTCCCGAGGATGACCCGAGAAACCCAGCAGTCATTGCGGACCTGGTCGGGGACAACGTGGGCGACTGCGCAGGAAGAGGGGCCGATTTGTTCGAATCCACGGCCGCAGAGAACATCGGCGCAATGGTTCTCGGCCTTTCCTTGTTCACTTTCTGGACCGATTTCGTGCCAGCAGACATGAGATGGTCCGAAGGTGATGCTCTAGTCTGGATATTCTTCCCGCTCGTAGCGAGGTCGTTCGGGATATTCGCATCACTTGTCGGAGTACTTGCTGTCAGGCTCACTAAGGAAGACAAGGACCCAATGTCAGGCATCAACATGGGGTACTACATCACATGTGTACTTGCCGCTGCATTCTTCTTCTTGGCAACCAAGTACATGCTGGGCGATGAGTGGCAGTACTTCTTTGGGGCAGGCCTGATCGGCATAGTCCTCAGCATCGTCATTGTCTATATCACCCAGTACTACACCTCTGGCTCTTGGAGGCCAGTAAGGGAGATAGCCCAAGCCTCCACAACAGGGCCGGCTACAAACATCATCACGGGCCTCTCGATCGCCATGGAGACGACCGCAATGCCCGTGATAGCGATAATCGTCTCTCTCTTGGGGGCGTTCGGCCTGGGGCAAATGGCAGCCCCTCCAGAGGCCGACGTCACATACAGACTAATCTACGGGTTCTACGGAACGGCCGTCGCAACAATGGGCATGCTGGCAACATGCGCGTTCATCCTCGCGACCGACACTTTCGGGCCAATCACCGACAATGCAGGCGGCATAATCGAAATGTCGAAGCAGCCCGAGAATATCAGGCGGAGGACTGACAGGTTGGACGCCTGCGGGAACACGACGAAGGCGTTGACAAAAGGTTATGCCATGGCCAGTGCTGCTTTGGCGGCTTTCCTCCTTTTCGGGGCGTATTTTGAACGCGTGGCTGTGAAGAAGTTCGACGGCGACCTCTCGCAGGCATTCCATGTCGATCTGGCACAGCCTGAGGTGTTCGTCGGCGGCCTTCTAGGAGCTATGCTTGTCTTCCTGTTCGCCTCCCTGGCCATCCGCGCGGTCGGGAGGGCAGCCTACGACATGATCAACGAGGTGAGAAGGCAGTTCAAAGCGGACCCGGGAATCATGGAGAGGACATCGAAGCCGGACTATGCGAGATGCGTCGACATAGCGACGAAGGGAGCACTGAAGGCAATGGTGCTCCCGGCGCTGCTGCCCGTTCTGGTCCCTGTCGCTTTCGGGATAATCATGGCACATCTGGGATATGACGCCCCACAGGCGGTGGGGGGCCTTCTCATGATAGGAACGATTACCGGGGTCATGGTGGCGAACATGTTCAACAACGGCGGAGGGGCGTGGGACAACGGCAAGAAGTACATCGAGGCTGGCAACTTCGGAGGAAAAAGGACACCCGCTCATGCGGCCGCAGTGGTCGGCGACACCGTCGGAGACCCGCTCAAGGACACTGCAGGCCCCTCCATACATGTGCTGGTCAAGCTGCTTTCGACCGTTACCTTGGTCTTCGTCGGCCTGTTCATAATATCGTGAGCACAGCTTGACGGGCGGCAAACAATAAATACGACCACGGGCATCGAGAAGCCCGCGATTCATCCAGCTAGAGGCATATCCAGATGTACGTGATAGCATCCAAAGAAGACGTGGTGAGAATACCTCCCAACCTGCTTGGAGACGACTTCGGCAAGCTCTCGGTCAGGCTCACCCAGGATTCTTTCCAGAACAAGGTGCAGGGTGACGGCAGCTACACCGTCCTGGTCAAGAACATCGAGCCCCAAGGCGGTGGGAGGATCATACACGGCGACGGGGCGGTCTACCAGAAGGTCAAGTTCGACGCCCTCATGTTCAGGCCAGCGCTTCACGAAGTGATCGAAGGAACCATATGCGAGATACTAAAGTTCGGCGCATTCGTGAGGTTCGGACCCTTGGACGGCCTGCTCCACATAAGCCAGATCATGGATGACAGGATAGACGTCGATGTGGAGGGCAGAAGGCTCATCGGCAAGGACACGAAGCGTGAGCTGCGTCTCGGGGACAGCGTCAGGGCCCGCATAGTCTCCCTGAGCATCAACGAGAGGAGCCCGAGGGAGAGCAAGATAGGACTCACGATGCGCCAGCCAGGCCTGGGCAAGCTTGAGTGGATCGAAGAGGACCGCAGGAAGCGAGAGGAGAAGGACAAGCGATGAAGATCGAGAGGGCCTGCAAGCGCTGCAGCTATGTCACGGAAGACGACAAGTGCCCCCTCTGCGGAGGAGATACCTCGAAGGAATGGCAGGGCTATGTGGTGATCCTGGACCACACGAAGTCCGAGATCGCGAGGAGAATGGGCATACATGTCAACGGGAAGTTCGCGCTTCGCGTTCGATGAGTCCTTTCCAGAGAAAGACCTGGAGCTCCCGGAAGACATGAGGGCGGAGCTCGCAAGACCCATCGGAGAGATCGTCTCCGAGAAAGCCCTCATGGAGATAATCAAGGACAGCCCAAGGATAGTAACCGTGGGCGATGTCGTCACAATCACGCTCCTTCAGATGAACGTGGAACCCGATGTCGCGGTGTTCGACTACAGGACCCGACGGTCCGAAGAGAAGAACACGAAGGAGCGGATCGCCAGGATGACCGGCAAGACGGTCAAGGTCGGAAACCCGCAGGGGAAGATCACGCGCGCGCTGTGGAGAGCCGTCAGGGACGCGGTGATGGCCAAGGAGCGAACCAAGATCGAAGTGTCCGGCGAGGAGGACCTCGCCGCACTGGTCGCCATCGCCCACGCGCCAGAGGGCGCGCATGTGATATATGGCCTGCCAGGGCGCGGCATAACGGTCGTGTGCGTGCAGGATAAGACGAGGAAGTTCGCGATTGACGCGATCAAGAACATGGTAAGGTGAGTGAGCATGGAGATCGAGATAGTCTCCAAGAAGGACAACCAGCTGCTGGACAGGACAGAGGTCAAGTTCAAGGCCGTTCATGGCAAGGAAGGCACCCCTCAGCGAGACGTGGTCCGCGAGAAGATCGCCTCGATGATGAAGGCAACGAAGGAGCGGGTGATCGTGGACTCGATGGACAGCGAGTTCGGGAAGGCGGAGACAATCGGCTACGCCAAGGTCTACAAGACGAAAGAGGCAGCGATGAAGTACGAACGCGAGCCCATACTTATCCGGAACAAGCTGAAGGAGAATGTCAAGGTCGAGAAGAAGCTGGCTGCGGCTCCGCCTCCGAAGGCCCCAGCTCCGGCCCCCAAGGCCGCGGAGAAACCTGCGGAGAAGCCAGCTGAAAAGCACGCGGAGAAAGCTCCTGAGAAGCACGCAGAGAAACCTGCGGACAAGAAAGGCTAGACGCGGGAGGATGATTGCCGATGGCTGACAAGGAAAAGGAGAAAAAGCCGAAGACCCCCAGAAAGGCCAAGAAGGACGCCTACAAGGTCGATGGTGGCAAGCTCACGAGAACTCGAAAGCACTGCCCGAAGTGCGGGCCTGGAGTCTTCCTGGCGGAGCACGTGAACAGGTCTTCCTGCGGCAAGTGTGGGTATACCGAATTTAAGAAGAGGTAGTTGCCTCTGTGATTTCCGCAACCATTCGAGCAGGCGCCACGGGCGTCAGACCACGGAGCATGCCTCTTAGCCCCGCAATGTTGAAATGGAACCCCAGCTTCATGCCGGCCGAATACAGCCCTTGTTGAGGATTCGGTTCGTATGGATGAATGGTTCGCTCTCGCCCTCGCCACCGCTCTGATGTGGGGAGTCGGGGGCATCTTCTCAAAGGCTAGCACTCCGAGGCTCGGCGTCGCAAGAGTCGCCTTCCTTATTGCCACGGTCGAGGGGGCGTTGTACTTCGGCGCCTATCTGATCTGGAGACAGCAGCATCCATTCTCTGCAGGTGACGCCGTATTCGCGGCGCTCTCCTGCCTGGCTGGAATAGCCGGTTATCTCTGCTTCTTCGAATCCATAATGGAGGGCCAGGTGGCGATCGCCGGTACGATATCGGCGGCCTTCCCCGCCTTGTCTGTGCTCGGGGCGATCATCTTCCTCTCCGAGGAACTGACCGCGTTCCAGGCCCTCGGAGTCTCGGTGGTCATCATCGGAGTGGTCGGCCTGTCATATGAGAGGAACCCCGGTGCGCCTCATGCGATGAGCCGCAGGTCGCTCATGTTCTCGCTGCTGGCCTTCGGTTTCTGGGGGATTTGGAGTTTCACTTCAAAGGCAGCCATCAACGAGGTCGGAGCCGGGAATCTGTTCGGATTCTATGCGGTTTGCACACTTGCCGCCCCACTCCTCTATCTGTGGATGAAGAGGCTGAGCTCCGGTTCCAAAGGGAATGGGGAACACCCTTCGGCGAAACCTTGGCTTCTGGGGACAATAGGCTTGGGGATCAACGTCTCTGGCACCTACGCCTTCACCTTTGCCCTCGATGGCGGCATGGCATCACTGGTCGTCCCGATCGCAAGCGCATACCCCATTGTGACAATAGTATTGGCGGTCGGGTTGCTGAGGGAGAGAATAGACTGGCCTCAGGTGGCAGCCCTGGCAGCGGTGGTAGCCGGCCTGGTGCTCATTGGGATAACCGTGTAGCAACCTTGGCAACACATAGATATATCGACTCACATTCTTCAGAGCAAGGGCCTGTAGTGTAGCTAGGATATCACAGAGGCCTCCGGCGCGCCAAAAGCGCGGGGAAAGCCTCGAACTCGGGTTCGAATGAGGTCATCTGCGATGGCCTCCGGAAGTCCCGACAGGCCCGCTTCCCAATCCCATCATCCTATTATACACCGCCCGTAATTCACAGATGATGCATCTGACGAAGGGTGATGAGGGCATCCTGGACGGAGAGGAGGGTCCAGGCAAACAGAAGGCGCTGGAGATAGTTGTGGCGCTTGGAGATATCTACGGAGCTACCCGGCTCATTCCTATCGCATCTGCTCAGGTATCAGGCGCTTCGTTCAAGACGATTGGAGAGGCTGGCATCCGCTTTCTGGAGGAGTTCTCAAAATCGGCCGAGGTAAGCGTCCGAGCATCGCTCAACCCCCTCGGCCTTGACATGAAGCGATGGCGCGAGCTGCGCATCGGAAGGGAATTCCACGCGAAGCAGTCTCGGATAGTGAATGCGTACAGCTCCATGGGTGTCGAGCCCCTTTACACGTGCACTCCATATCTTGCGGGCAACCGCCCAAGGAAAGGCCAGCACATAGCATGGGCGGAGTCGTCCGCCACGGTGTTCGCCAACTCCTACCTCGGTGCCATGACGAACAGGGAGGGGGGGCCATCGGCACTAGCTGCCGCCATAGTCGGGAAAACCGCTGAGTACGGCCTTCACCTCGCTGAGAACAGGGTGCCAACCGTGCAGATAGATTTAAGCGACATCCCTCCGGGTCTCGTGCCTCTTGCCGGATCCCTTGTCGGAGGAATAGCCGGCAATGGAATACCTTACCTCCCGAACCTGAACCTGTCTGCAGACGAGCACAAATCGTTCGGTGCAGCCATGGCCGCTACCGGTGCTGTCTCGATGTACTCCTATTCAGGGCGAGGCAGGAAGAGCAAGATCAATACCTCCCGGATAGAGGAGCGAGTGCAGATCACGGCACAAGATATCTGCAGGTATGCGGAGGGACTTGGGGGCGATGACTCCTGGGACCTCGTTGCCATAGGATGCCCTCACTGCTCCGCCAAGGAAATCAGAGACATGGCTAGGTTCCTGAAGGACAGGAAACCCGCTGGGGACAGCGATGTCTGGTTCTGCACGTCGCGCAGAGTGTTCTCCTCGTGCCCCAAGGAGGTCGCAGTCCTGCGCAGGTTTGGAAAGGTCCTGTGCGACACTTGCATGGTGGTCGCGCCGATCGAGAGCCTATACAGGTCGACGGCAAGCGACTCTGGTAAGGCCATGGTATACCTTCCGACGCTGGGAAAGCAGAGTGCGTCTTTTCGGACCACTAGAGCCCTTCTGGAGGCGGTCTCACGATAATGAAGGCGCGCGGAATCAGGAGAGGAGCGGCCACCGCTCTGGCGGTGGCAAGTCAGCGCCCGATATCCTTCCTGGGCGGTGTGGACGCGGGCACGAGCCGCATCCTTGATCCCGAATCAGATGCCAGGGGAGAGGCAATCGCAGGTCGTGTTTTCTCCTTTCCATACGGAAAGGGCAGCACAGTCGGGTCGTACGCGCTCTACGGGCTCAAGCTCAGCAAGCTGGCTCCAGCTGCAATCGTGAACGAGACGGCAGAGCCGATTGTCGCCACGGGAGCGATCATCTCAGACATACCCATGGTGGACGGTGTCGACGTGTCGCTGTTCAGGACCGGGGACGTGATCAGAGTGGACGCGGACTCCGGAACAACTGACATAGTGAATGTCAGGGAGAAGCACGTGGTCACGTGCATCGTCCGCCGGAAAGGAAGGATTCTGCTCCTGGAGAGAAGCGACCGGGTCGGGTCCTACAGGGGTCAATGGGCAGGAGTCTCAGGATTCATCGAGGAGGGCGAGTCGGACGACAATGCTGCCCGGAGGGAGATGGACGAGGAAGCCAGGCTCGGAGAAGCCAGGCTGGCCAAGCGCGCTCCCCCCATGAGGTTCAGGGACGGGGAGCTGATATGGACCGTCCACCCGTTCCTGTTCGAGGCCAAGAGCCTGAAGGTGAGAATAGACTGGGAGCACAAAGCATACAAGTGGGTCCTCCCGAAGGAGGTCTGCGAGTACAAGACCGTCCCTGGCCTGGAGCAAGTCATCTCGAGGCTTCTGCAGTGAGGACCGCGCTAGCCAGTGACCGTGTAGTCAACCTCTCTTTCCAGCAGGTTCAGCTGATGGCTCTCGAGAGTCGATCGATTGACCGCCATGAGAAGTATGGACTGGTTGATCGCGACCTGGTCTCTGAGAGACTGGATGAGCCTCAGAACCGTGATGAAGTTGTTGTTAGTTATCAGGTATTCCAGGCCGTCGAGGAGCACGATGCCGCCGCCTTCCCTCGACAGGAACTGCTCTAATGAGAGGCTGAGCTTCTCGAGGTCCTTTGGCCTTATTGTGCTCTCGCGTCCCACGTTGGACAGCCATATCACGGGGGTGTCCTTGAGGTCGAACTTGCTGCGTATCTTGGCAGGATAGTTTCTCGTTATGCAGTACCCCTTCATGCCCTTGGCAAGAGCAGTCACGAACAAGTTGTAGGACGTCTCTGGCTTGTCTTCTTCGACGAGATACGAGAAGGACCGCTCAAGCTCGGTTACCGCTGGAGCCGGTTTGATCTCCGCCCTGGGGACTCTTGGGGCGCCCTCTGAGGGCTCTCCCATGAAGAACTCGATCAGCGCCGTCGCGGTCCCCGCTGTCACTCCGGGAACCTTCGCCAACTCCTCCGGGGGGACGTTCTTGATGGACTGAGAGCTGATGTATCCGGCCTCGTAGATCGCGTTGGCCACCTCTGGATTCAGACCGGGGACATTCTTCAGGGTCTCCACAAAAGGTTCCTTCTGCACGGCTGAGGGCTCCGGTGATTCGGGGGCCTTCGCCGCGGGCGGAGGAGCTGCAGGTGCGACTGGTTGCGCCACGGGAGGAGCTGGAGGCGGTGCAGGCACAGTCTGAGCTTGTGCTGGATGAATGCTCTCGTACAACTGTCTCGCTTCGATGATCGTCATCCCGTGGACCGTGCCAAGGTCCTCGAGAGAGGCAGCAGCCAGCTTATCCGGGGTTGTGTAGCCCGCATCGTGCAGCCGGACCGCCCTGTCCGTGGTCATGCCAGGCATCTTCATGAGGAGCTCCACATTCGGCTTGACCTTCATGGGTGATAGCGCCATGATCACAGGCTCATCGTCGATGTTCCATTCCACTATGTAGTCGCCCTTGGCGGATGCCGTGAACTCGAGCTTCCTCGACCTCGTCTCGCTGGAAATCCTGTCCTTCCATGTGTCGAGGTACCCCTCTATCTTCTGGCTGCACTGGATTTCCGTCTTCACATACTCCTCGACTTCAAGCTTCATGTCCTTTCGCATCTGCTGGATCCGCCTGATGATCTCCCTGGAGAACCCCTCGGCCTCGAGGGCGGGGGTCTGCTCAAGGTCCACGAAGATGGTGCCGAGGGAGAAGTCCGCGCTCAGAACCTCCGGCGGAAGTGTGGAAGTGAAAGACACCATGTTGGGCAGGATCTGCACGAGCTGCCCCTCGATCCCTAGCGAATATTCGCCCTTGTCGATGCCAGCCTTGACTGCCTTCGCCGGCCTGTTCTTCAGGATAACAGCTATCTTGCTAGACCACTGCCTGTACACCTTGCCGATGGCGTTGGGGTTCGGCTCGACGCTGAGGATGAGCTCGTCCCACTCCTCTCCTAAGGGCACAGCTTCCAATTCCTTGATGTTGTTCTGGGACAGCAGCGGTTCCTTGAGGGCGGCTATTGACTCGAGGACCTCCTCCGATTTCGCCTTGATCACAAGCCTTTTCAAAGGCCTCCGCAGGTTGATGTTGGCATCCTGGCGAATGCGCGCGACGAGCTCGGATATCTCCCTCACAAGGCCCATGTCTTCCTCGAGCTTCTTGTCGATCAGCCGCGAGTCGTGCTCCGGCCATCGGACCATGTGGACGCTTTCGGGGCGTCCCTGGAGGTTCTCGAACATCGATTCTGACAGGTATGGGGTGAACGGCGCGAGGAGCGTCACGACGCTCACAAGCGCGTCGTGGAGGACCTTGAAGGCAGCGTACTTGTCCTTGTCCTCGCCTTCCTTCCACAGCCGGTCCCTGACCAGCTTCACATACCATCTGGAAACGTCGCCCACGATGAACTCGTCAATGGCCCGGGCTGCCCTGTGGAGTTCGTAGACCTCCATCGCCTCCTCGACTTCCTTCTTGAGCGCTTCGGTCCTCGAGAGCATCCACCTGTCTTCCGGTCTCAGGTAATCCTGTATGTCGCCCATCCTGAGGGACGATGGCTCGAATTTGTCTATGGACATGTAGAGAGTGGTGAACTTGTAGACGTTCCAGAGTATGTTCAGGGTCCTGTTTGCCGCCTTCACCCCTTCCTGCTGGAACGCGAGGTCCTCCCATGGTGCGTTCGATTTCAGGAGATAGAACCTGAGGGAATCCGCACCCGCGGAGTTGACGATGGACAGGGGATCGACAGCGGTGCCCTCGCTCTTGGACATGGCCTCTCCTGTCGACGTGAGCGCCCAGCCGTGCATCAGCACGGACTCATAGGGTGACCTGTTGAACGCGACCACGCCCGTCACGAGCTGGGAGTAGAACCAGCCTCTCGTCTGGTCGTGCGCCTCGGTGATCCACTTGGACGGCCACCACTTGTCGAACTCCGCATGCGAGGCAGGATATCCAAGGGACGCCCAGGAGCACACTCCCGCATCGAACCAGACGTCAAGCACGTCAGGAACCCTGGTCATAGTGTCCCGGCACTTGTCGCACTCGAAAGTGAGCTTGTCAATCCATGGCCTATGGACATCCATCCCCTCAACATACCCTCTTGCCCCCCTGAGTTCCTCGATCGAGGAGACAATCTTGAGGTTGCCGCACTTGCAGCGCCAGACCGGCATCGGAGTACCCCAGTACCTCTGCCGACTGATGCACCAGTCCCTGGCATTCGATATCCAATCCTTCTCCCTGCTGGACCCTGCCCAGTCCGGGTACCATCTGACCTGGGAGTTGGCCATCTCGAGGGTGTCTTTGATGTCCGTGACTTTCAGGAACCATTGATCCGTGACCCTGTAGATGATCGGCCTCTTGCAGCGCCAGCAGTGACCGTATCTGTGAGTCACAATGCCCTGGTGGAACATCGCTCCCCGCTCGACCAGGTCGTTCATCACTACCGCACTGGCCTCCCTGACGGCGCGGCCAGCATAGTGCTCGCCGACCTCCTCCGTGTAGTTCCCGGACTCGTCGACTGGCGAGAATGCCTCGAGGGCGTGCTTCTTCCCGATGTCGAAGTCCTCAGGACCGTGCCCTGGGGCGATATGGACTATCCCCGTGCTCTCGGCAGTCACGGTATCCGAGTTGAGGACCGCGTGCACCCACTTTCCTTGAGCCTGCGTCTGGTAAGGCACGAGGTCGCTCAGGGGATGCCTGTAGTGGATACCCAGAAGCTCCGAGCCCTTCATCGTCTCGACGATCTCCGCCTGCTCGATGGCCGTGAGATTGACGATGTCCTCAGCCTTGTCCTCGAGGACTATCAGATACTCCTCCACGCCCGCGCGGACCGTCCTCAGCTTCGCGTAGTTGAAGTCCGGGTGAACCGCAGCGGCCAGGTTACCGGGGATCGTCCAAGGAGTCGTGGTCCACACGAGCAGGTAAGTATCCTCCTCGCCCACCACTGGGAACTTCACGAATATCGACGGATCGGACTCGTCCCAGTACTCGATCTCCGCCTCAGCGAGGGCGGTCTCGCACCTGGGACACCATGGAAGCACCCTGAGGTCCATTATCAGCAGGTTCTTGTCGTACGCTTGTCTGAGGGTCCACCAGACAGACGCTATGTAGTTCGGGTCCACAGTCAGGTATGGCCTATCCCAGTCCAGCCATATACCAAGGGACTTGAACTCCTCCGTCATCTTCGACTTGAATTTCTGTGCAAAGTCCCTGCACGTCCCGATGAACTTGTCAATCCCATAGCTCTCGATTTCCTTCTTGCTCTTTATCCCCAGAGTCTGCTCGACCTTGACCTCGATCGGGAGCCCGTGCATGTCGTAGCCTGGCTGATCCCGAACATTGAAGCCATGCATCCTGCGGTAGCGCACGACCGTGTCCTTCAGGATCTTGTTCCATGCAGTGCCTATGTGAATCGAGCCGGTGGTGTACGGAGGCCCGTCAACGAAGTAGTAAGGCTTGCCTGACTCGCCTGCCTTCTTGACTTTCTCGTAAATGCGTCCTTGTTCCCACTTGGCTCGTACGTCTTTTTCCAACTGGGTGGGGGAGTAGTTCTCGTCGACTTGACGCATAATCGCTCTTCCATGCACGATATTGATGGGAGGTATTTTAAACATAGTGGGCTCGGAATCAGCCATTGCCATAGCAATCGTCTGCTGGCTGACCCGCAAGTCTCGGTATTTGGCTCGGTCACATCTCACTGCCAAGAGTCCAGGCTTTTCTGCGACCTGAGATTCTGTCCCGTGGTGATTTTCGAGAGTATGCCATCGACGCGGTCGACGGAGAAGCCGTGTTTGTCGCACAGTATCCTCCGGACCTGCTCGGAATTCACCATTCCCCAGGCGAGTCGGTATTCATCGACCACCTCCGGGTTGAGGAATATCGTCCTGACCTCGCCGTACTCATCGAGGATCTTGGCCTTTTGGTCCTGTGGCAGATTCTCTATGCTTCCGTACTTGCGCACATATCCGAGTGCCTTCTTTGGGCCGATGCCTTTCACGCCCTCGTTGAAGTCGGTGCCGATCAATATGGCCATGTCGACCAGTTGCTCCCTGGTCACTCCGAGCGTTCCCAACACATCGCTCAGAGTCACTACCTCAGGGGTCACATCGACGGTCTTTCCCGACGGCAGCCGACGCTTTCCGGCGAGCGTGAGGTTCCTTACGAGTGTTGGGGTTCCAAAGAGGATCGCGTCGAAGTCCTGGGAAGCCCCCGCCCAGACGTCGCCTTTCCTGGCCATGTGCCCCATCTGGGCCTCGCCCTCGCTAGGGGCCTTGACCCACGGTACCCCTAGAGCGTCGAGAAGCGACAGTGACTCCTCGATCATGTCTGAGTCCAGCCTGGAAGTCCTCGTCGCCTTGGAGAGTGCCTTCTTGAGATCCCCCTCTTCGACCGCCTTCTTCCAGTCCTTCTCCGCCTGTTCCCTTGCAGCCCGTCGCGCCTCCAAGGTCTTCTTCTTCAGCTCCGGGGGCTTTCCATCGAAGACGTAAACGGGCTTGATGCCGATCTCAAGCAGAGCTGCAGTCCTGTGGAACAGGCCTGACAGATGCGAGGTCACCCTGCCATCCCGATCCATGAGTGGTGTTCCGTCCGGCTGACGGATCATCGACAAGAACTGGTACAGGGTGTTGAATGCGTCAATGGCAACGGACCTGCCGGAGAGATCCGTGAGGCTCACTTGTTTTCCCTTCACGAGATCCGAGATGTCTACGCCCATCCCGATCCCAACCCCTTCATCCGGAAGAGCCGTTGTCAGATGCGATGGGCAGGAAGAATATCATGATCGACACGCCGAGCCAAGTTACGGCCGCGATGATGTAGAGAACGTCCACCTGGAAGATCATGAGCAGTACCAGGATGACGATCGGCAACACGAATGTGAGGTACAGAAGCATCGGATGGTCCGTTATCGTCTCTGCCATATGCTCACCGTCTCGGGAGTACACGCACTGATATTAATGCTTTGACGACCCGCACGACCTGAGCTGCTCGATTGCCCTCTTCATATCGGTCGCCTTGAACACGGACGTCCCGGCGGCGAGAATGTCCGCCCCTGCCCTCGCAGCGAGCTCGCCGGTCTCATCGTTCACACCGCCATCAATCTCCACAGGCATGCGGACGCCCAACCTCTCCATCTCCTGCTTGGCGGCGCCTATCTTCGGCAGCACCTCGGGCATGAACTTCTGCCCTCCAAACCCAGGGTTCACAGACATGACAAGCAGCAGGTCGATCTCCCGAAGGTAAGGGTAAGCCTTCTCGATCGGGGTCGGAGGATTGACCGCAAGCCCCGCCTTTCTGCCCATGCTGCGGATCTCGCGCAGGGTCTTCTTGACGTCCTGCTCCGCCTCCACATGAACCTCGATGATGTCGGAGCCGCTGTCCGCAAAGGCCTTCACATGGTTCTCAGGATGCGTTATCATCAGGTGCGCGATGAACGGCAATCGGGAGTACCCCCTGATGCTCTTGATCGTCGACGGGCCTATGGTGATGTTCGGCACGAACACGCCGTCCATGACATCCACATGGATGTAGTCGGCACCTGCCTCGGACACTTTCCTAACCTCTTCGCCTAGTCTCGAGAAATCAGCTGCTAATATCGAAGGCGCGACTTGGGGCATGCCAGGGCCAAGAGCGAGCGCGCTATTATGGGTTTTGGTGCACTGTCAGGCCGAGCGAACGGTTTAATATCCTCGTTCGGATTTTCCCATCATGCCGGAACCCAAACATGCGGTCGACAGAGTGTACAAATGCTCAGTCGAGGGATGCAAGGCAGATGCCGAGAGGTCGATATCGGCTAAGAATGTCGAGAAATCTGGCCTGAGCATCTCCCTCGAGGACCAGAGGAGCGCGCATCTCTGCAAGGAGCACTACAGGGAGTTCAAGAAGAAGACCAAGAAGGACCGGACCCTCGAGCGCCTTGGCTGGTAGCTGGCTGAGAATTCGTACTGACGGGCGTGTTCTTCCCGGTTCTGCTGCAAATGCGGATTGTGACGGTCAGGTCACACCCCCGCAGATGCAACTCGTTCCATTCGGCTCCGACCGTGCGCCCCTCTCGGGGTCGTATAGGGTCATCATCACGTCATGCTGGAACGCGCCGGGGCTGAACCATAAGCCCCCTGCCCCCTCCAATCTCTCGGAGGCGGCTGTCTGCAGCAGGCGGGTGCCACGCCTGGAAGGATCGCTCCTCAGCCAGGCGCACTCTCGCGAACGCTCCGTGCCCATTCGGGAATATTGAGTTCTCCCACATGTCGAGCACGTTCTGCTGCCAACGATGTCGGTCCTCAGGACCGGAAGTCCGTTCATTCTGACCGTCATCAGGACAATCATGTCTGCCAGGACACTATTCCCCATCTACTACATGCACTGAACGCATGCGGAATGAATTGTTCTCCAAGTCACTTCACCACCCGAATTGTTCCAGAACCGTTCTTCCCAAAGGTCGAAATACCATATGCTGATTGGCCCCCGATGAAAGCCCAGACCATTCAGATGCTTTCGAATGCTGGGGTATTCGGCCCTGTGGTCGTCATACCGATAATACTCGCGGACGAGGGCATCTTTGGGGTGTCCAAGGACGTCATCGGCCTGATTGCAGGAGCGTTCGCGGCCGCCGGCTTCGTGTCAAGCTACCTTTTCGGCCGATGGTCCGACATCCACGGAAGACGCAAGGTGCTCCTCTTGGGTCTCATTTTGACAGGGGTTGCGGGCTTAGTCCAAGTTGTCACGATGCTGTGGGGAGGAATCCTGTTCTTCGCATCCGTAAGGATCATCTTGGGCTTCTGTGCTGGCATGTTCCCCGCAGCGCTCCTCGCCTACGCACATGACACCTCTGGCAAAAGGATGGGCAGGTTTGCCGCCTGGGGCTCGGCAGGATGGGGCGTTGGCAATCTCTCGGTCGGGTTGTTCGGGACCTTCTACGAGGGGGCGTTCCTTCTGTCGGCAGCCTTCTTGTTCGTGTCCTTCGCGATTGCCCTGAGCCTGCCGTTCGCCAAGGAGGTCCGGATGACGGTCCCGTTCTTCCCAGCGGCCCTGATCCGCAGGAATGCCCCGGTGTACCTGGCGATGCTCATCAGGCACACGGGGGCGAACATGATCTGGGTCACGTACCCGCTGTTCCTGGCATCGCTTGGAGCAGAGGCTTACTGGATTGGTGTGATATATGCGGTCAACGCATTCGGCCAGGTCTTCTTCATGACGGTCAGCGACAGGTATGACTCTGCACTCCTTATCGCGATCGGTCTGGCTGGCTCCGCCGTGACATTCTACACATTCACGCTCGCTGGGAGCTTCTGGGAGATCATACCCTCCCAAGTACTGTTGGCAGCCGCCTGGAGCTGCCTGTACGCTGGCAGCCTGCGGTATGTGCTTGAGAAGAACGAGGAGAAAGCCACCGCAAGCGGCCTCCTCTCCAGCACCATGAGCATCTCTGGAATCGTGGGTCCTGTGCTCGGAGGAGTGTCTGCCACGGCGATCGGCTTCGTTGGGACGATATACGCGGCCATGGCCATGTCGGTGCTAGCCCTGATCATATTCGTGTACGAGCTCAGTAGGTCAGGAGAGTTTTATCGCGTCAGATCGCATTTGAGGAGAGCACCATGAAGTTGGTATTTCTGGGGACAGGCGGGACTTATCCTTCGAAGACCAGGAATGTCACGTCGATTGCCCTCAGGCTTCCAGGGGATGTCCTGCTCTTCGACTGCGGGGAAGGCACACAGAGGCAGCTGATGAGGTCCAGCATATCTTTCATGAAGATCTCTCGGATCTTCATATCGCACCTGCATGCCGACCATTTTCTGGGCCTTCCGGGACTTATCCAGAGCATGAGCTTGAACGGCAGGGAATCCGATTTGCTGATATACGGCCCCAAGGACACCCGCAGGAACGTGGACGCGATGATGGGACTGGGCTACTTCCGGTGTGGGTTCAAGGTCAGAGTAGAGGAATTGGGACCTGGGGCGCGCCTTGACTTGGGTGGCTGCGTCGTAAAGACGGCCAGGGCAAAACACACTATCCCGGCCCTTGCCTACTCGGTGGAGGAGAACAAGCGCCCTGGCAAGTTCAACCTCGCGAAGGCGAAGAAGCTGGGAATACCTCCAGGGCCGATGTACAGGACTTTGCAGGAAGGTGCTTCCGTCAAGTATGGCGGGAGGAGGATACGCCCAGAGGAAGTCCTGGGAGCTCCGAGGGCGGGTAGAAAGGTGGTCTACACGGGCGATACGAAGCCGAGCAGGGAGATTGTTGCTCTCGCCAGAAACGCTGATGCATTGATCCATGACTGCACGCTCGATTCTCGCCACTCAGCTGTGGCCGCGAGGTTCGGCCATTCAACTGCAGCAGAGGCCTCGCGTGTGGCCAAGGAGGCTCGGGCGAAGGTCCTGTTTCTGGTCCACATAAGCCCGAGGTATGAGGACCACTCGGGCCTCGAACGAGAGGCGCGCAAGGTATTCAAGAAGTCAATAGTCGCAACCGACATGATGGAGTACGCAGTCGAGTACTCGGACTGAGCCTGCCGCAGGCGCAATCAATTGGCGACACGGAGAAGAACAATCACTCATGTTGGAGTCATTCCATAACGAATTTATAGCAATATTGGGCTTCACGGGTGTCCAGACGCATGCGTGCGGGCTAAACACCGTTACGCTGCGATGGGAGGGAGCCGCTGCCACCGACAACAATGCTTGTTGAGGGGGAATAGAACCCATGAGTCTGTTAGAGGTTGCTGATCTCAAGACATTTTTCAAGACGCAGGAAGGAACCCTGAAGGCCGTCGACGGGATTGATTTCACGCTCGAGAAAGGGCAGGCGATGGGTCTCGCCGGCGAATCCGGCTGTGGAAAGACGACGGCTGCTCTGTCGATCATGAAGCTTCTGCCTGCGAACGGATACATCGCCGGAGGGAAGATCAATTTCATGGGCCAGGACATGTCGAAGGTCACGGGGGACAAGCTCCGGTCCATCCGATGGCGCGACATATCCATCATTTTCCAGGGCGCGATGAACGCCCTCAACCCGGTCAAGCGAGTTGGGGACCAGATCACGGAACCCATCCTCCTGCATGAGGATGTTGACGAGGAAGTCGCGAAGAAGAGGGTCAAGGAGCTCTTCAGCCTTGTCGGCATCAATCCCAATCGCATCAGGGAGTATCCGCACGAGTTCTCTGGAGGCATGAGGCAGAGGGTTATGATCGCGATGGCGCTTGCCTGCAGGCCGAAACTCGTGATCGCGGACGAGCCGACCACTGCGTTGGATGTGATGATACAGGCGCAGATACTTCAGCTGCTCAAGAACCTCCAGACAGAGCTTGACCTGGCCATGATAATCATATCCCACGACCTGTCGGTCCTCGCTGAGACCTGCGACTTGCTATGCATCATGTATGCGGGCAAGATAGTCGAGCGGTCTACTGCGGTGGAGGTATTCGCGAATCCGCAGCATCCATACACGAAGGGCTTGATCGCGGCATTCCCCAACATCAAAGGGGACAGGCGCATGCCCGCATCCATTGCAGGTAACCCGCCGAACCTGATCAACCCGCCAGTGGGCTGCAGGTTCTCGGACAGGTGTTACATGGCCCAGGAGATATGCAAGCAGCAGGAACCTCCGCTCGTGGAGGTCTTGCCAGGCCACTTCGCAGCCTGTCATTTCGTCAAGCCAGGAGGAAGGTGATGGCGATGCAGAAGGATTTGGATGCGGAACTCGAGAAGAGCCTGAAGGATCTCAGCAGCGTTCAGCCTGCCCCAGAAGAGAAGGTGGAGTTCAAGGACAGGCGCTCCCAGTCGATGCTGGTCCATGAGGTCACAAAGGGCGGGAACCTTCTTGTCGTCAACAAACTCAACGTTTGGTTCTCCGTCAGGCGGGGTTTCATTGAGAGCCTCACGTCGAAGGAGCAGAAATGGGTCAAGGCAGTTGACGGCGTCTCATTCAACATCAAGGAGAAGGAGATCTTCTGCCTGGTTGGCGAATCCGGCTGCGGCAAGACAACCACGGGCAAGGCTATCCTGAGGCTCGTGGAACCGACCGGAGGAAGCGTCAAGTACATGGGGGCGGGCCTGACAAGCGCGATAATCAAGGAAGCTGCTGAAGAGGCCGTTTCGAGGAAACTCCTCAAGAAGGAGGAGGCCGCAGCTGACGTCAAGGCTGGCGCGGTGGACGTCAGGCACATCTCGAAACGTAAGATGAAGATGCTCCGACAGAAGATGCAGATGATATTCCAGGACCCCTACGAGTCCCTCAACCCGAAGCAGTCGATCTACGACATTGTCGCCGAGCCCTTGGTCGTGAACAACCTTGGGGCGAACGAGGCTGAGAGGGAGAAGAGAGTTGCCAAGGCCATCGACGACGCTGGCCTGCGGCCACCCAAGGACTTCATGTGGAGATACCCTCACGAGGTTTCCGGGGGTCAGAGGCAGAGAATCGGCATCGCTGGAGCCCTGGTCTTGGATCCGGCGTTCCTGGTCGCTGACGAACCTGTGTCGATGCTCGATGTCTCGATCAGGTCAGAGATCCTGAAACTCATGCTCGACCTCAGGGAGAACAAAGGCCTGACATACTTGTTCATAACGCACGACCTGAGCGTCGCATACGTCTTCAGCGACAGGATCGGCATCATGTATCTGGGAGCGATAGTGGAGCTCGGCCCGACCGAGGAGGTCATAAAGGGCCCGAGACACCCCTACACAAAGGCCCTCATATCGGTCGTTCCGAAGCCGGACCCGAGGATGAAGACGGAGAAGATCATCCTCAAAGGAGAGAGGCCCGACCCGTCCAACATACCGCCTGGCTGTCGTTTCCACCCGAGGTGCCCGTTCGCCATGGAGATATGCAAGAAGAAGGCTCCTGAAGCGACCTTCGTGTCGAAGGAGCATTGGGTCTCCTGCTGGCTAGAATCGGTAGAGGGCAAAACTTGATGAGACTGAGGGCCCGGGACGCCGGGGTCTGGTTCGGAGAGCTACCCACGGGTTCACGGAACATGATAACCGATGTGCCGGGAGTCAAGGTAGGGCACTGCACGGTAGTCAAGGGCAGGGGTCCCCTGAAGGTGGGCAAGGGGCCAGTCAGGACCGGCGTCACTGCGGTCCTCGCGCATTCCCGAAGCCTATGGAAGGAACCTGTGAAGGCTGCGTACTTCGATTTCAACGGTTGCGGAGGGCTCCAGGGGGCGCTCCAAATCCAGGAGTTCGGGACGATAGACACGCCCATCGTGCTCACCAATACGATGGGCATGGGCACTGCATGTGATGCAGTTGTGAAGTACATGCTCGGCCTGAACCCGGACGCTGGCATAAAGGAGGACACGATCATTCCTATTGTGTCCGAGTGCGACGACAGCTACCTGAATGACTCCAGGGGACTGCACGTGAAGGAGGAGCATGTAGTCTCCGCAATCAAGGATGCGAGGGACACGGTGTTCGAGGGAGCAGTAGGTGCTGGGACTGGCATGTCCTGCTACGATTTCAAAGGGGGAATCGGGACGTCGTCCCGAGTCGTGGAGGTTGCGGGAGACAAGTACACCCTGGGCACGCTGGTATTGACCAACCACGGCGAGAGGAACGAGCTGCGGATAGATGGCGTTCCCGTGGGATGCAACATACCGCCCCCGGAGGACAAGAGAGTGCAACAGGGCTCGATCGTGATGCTCCTGGGAACCGATGCCCCCCTCGACTCGCGGCAGCTTGGCAGGCTCGCCAGGAGGACCTTCCTCGGGATGGCGACCACTGGCTCATGCTCGGGCAACGGCAGCGGGGACATCGCGATTGCGTTCTCCACCGCGAACGCTCACCCAAGACGGCAATCAGAAGCCCCCGTCACGGACATCCTTCTCCAGGACAGGAGCATGGACCCGCTCTTCAGGGCGACAGTGGACTCCACGGCGGAATCAATAATCAACTCGCTTTTCAAGGCTGAGACTGTCGAGGGGCGGGACGGCAATACCTCGTACGCGCTTCCGATTGAGCAGACGCTCGAAATATTGAAGCAGCATGGCAGATTGATCAAGCACGGATAGCAGTTCGTTGACAACCTTTTTCTTGAACCAGACATATGAGCCTCAAAGCTCGAAATCCAAGGACGTGGACAGATGCCAAAGAGCCCCCGGGATGACCTGGACAAGGTGAGACGCAAAGTATCCAAGAGCGAACTGGAGCAGCTTGTCAGGGGATTGGTGAGGATCGAAAGCCACAGGGATGTGCCCACAAGGGAGAAAGAGGTCGCGGAGCACATACATGAATGGCTGGTCTCCGAGGGAATTGGATCGAGATTGAAGACGGTTGAGAAGAATCGCCCCAACGTCATCGCGACAATCAAGGGCTCGGGCGACGGCAAGAGCCTGATGCTCAGCGGCCATACTGACACGGTGCCCGCCTACGACATGGACATCGCGCCATTCGCGCCCAAGGTCCTCAGGGGGAGGCTGTTTGGAAGAGGGGCCCTTGACATGAAGGGCGGCCTCGGGTCCATGATGATCACGATGGCAGGTCTCCACAGGGCAAGGGTAAGGCTCGGCGGGGACCTCGTGTTCGCAGCAGTCATTGGGGAGGAGGAGAGAAGCGAGGGCACGGAGGACTTGGTCCTTCGCGGCCCACGGACCGATATGGGCATAGTCGGGGAACCCACGGACATGGAGATCCAACCCACCCACAGGGGTCTGGAGTGGCTCACGCTTCACTTCTACGGCAGGGCTGCCCATGGCGGTCAGGCGGACAAAGGAGTGAACGCGATCTCAAAAGCTGCGAAGTTCGTGCGTGCGGTGGAAGAGGATTTGGTCCCCCGGCTTCGCGCTCGCAAAAGCAAGTACATGCTCGGCCCCACGATCAACCTAGGTGTGATCCAAGGAGGACAGCAGCCAAGCTCAGTAGCGGACCATTGCGCCATCCGCGTGGACAGGAGGTGGATCCCCGAGGAAGACCTCGACACGGTGTTCGAAGAGATCTATGACCTGTTCGACAAGCTGAAGAAGGATGATCCTGAGTTCAGGGCGAAGCTCAAGAGGGACCCTACGAACTTCAAGTCCATGACCCACGTGCCGAACGTCGTCCGAACCACACACCCTGTGGTCAGGGCGCTTGAGGCATCAGCCAGGAAGGTCACTGGGAAGCAGCCGAAGATAACCAGCTTCTGGGGCTGGACCGATGCCGCACTGCTGACCCATTTCGGAAAGGTTCCCACGGTAGTTTTCGGGCCCGGAGGCGCCGGTGCCCACGCGAGGACAGAATACGTCCTGACAGACGATCTGGTCAGATGCTCCCTCGTGTACGCGGGCAGTGCAATGGAGATATGCGGGGCTGGATGAAAGTCTGTCCTAGGCTATGTTTGTCCTGTGGCGGAGCACCTGTCCGGCTCTCTCCTTGGTGTGCTTGCCATCATCGACCGTCATGATGCCATTCACCAGCACGTATCTCACCCCTTCAGGGAGCTGGTGAGGGGAACTGTAGGTAGCATTGTCCTTGATTGCTGCGGGGTCGAGAACGACAACGTCAGCGGCCATGCCCTTTGCGAGCAGCCCCCTGTCAGAAAGGCCAATCCTCTGTGCTGGCAGCGAAGTCATCTTTCTCACTGCCTCCTCCATCGACACTATCTTCTTCCCGAGGACGTACTCGCGAAGGACTCGCGGAAATGTGCCATAAGACCTCGGATGGAGGCCGGACTCTCCCATTGGACCATACGGAGACACGGAGGAGCCGTCCGAACCTATGCAAGAGAGAGGGTGACTAAGGACGGTCTCCACATCTTCCTCGGTCATGTCGTGAAACACCGCTGAGACCGTCAATTGCTCGTCTGCCATCAGGTCCATCGCAGCTTCTGCTGGTTCCTTCCCCATCATCCTGGCGATCTCGGAAATGGGACGATTATCGTATCGCTTGTTCTCGCCTTTCTTGATATCTATCGCGACAATGTTCTCCCAGCCTGTATCCGGGACGGAGTTCTCCCAGTCCTCGGAGGGGATCTCCAGCTCCGATACTATTCTTCGGCGGAGTTCAGGGTCGCGGATTCTTCTCATGATATCCTCCTTGCCTCCTTCCCTCGCCCACGGAGGCAGGATTGTGTCAAGCGAAGTGCAGGACGCAGTGTATGGATAGACATCGAATCCAACGTCTATCCCTTCGGTCCGCGCTGTGTCGATCATCTGGATCGTCCTCTTCACCTTCCCCCAATTGGGTCGTCCACAAGCCTTGTGATGGGATATCTCGACGCGTATGTTGCTCTCGCGGCCTATTCGGATTGCCTCGGATACTGCCTCCTCGAGCGTGCGTCCTTCTCCTCTGATATGACTTGCATAGAATCCTCCCAGAGACGATGCCACACCAGCAAGCTCGATGAGTTCCTCTGTGGATGCATACATGCCAGGGGCATATATCAGCCCCGATGAAAGCCCGAATGCCCCCTGCAACATCGATTCAGCGACGAGCCTCTTCATCGCTTGCAGTTCCTCGAAATCGGCCTTCCTATCGGCCTCGCCTATGACGCACCTCCTGACTGTCTCGGCCCCGACGAGGGTGGCGACGTTCACGGAAACGCGGAGATCCTGGAGGCGGAGGAGGTATTCGTCCATCGATGTCCAGTTGATGTCGATGCAGAGCTCCCTGGCGTAATCCAGGAAGGAGTCCTTCGCGGTTCCTCCCAGGGGAGCTGCCGAGCTGCCGCAGTTGCCAACCAGCTCGGTCGTGACACCCTGCATTATCTTGCTGTGCGCCTGGGGGTTGCCGAGAAGAGATATGTCTGAATGAGTGTGAATGTCCACGAAGCCAGGGCATACGATCATGTCGCTTGCATCGATGTTGATGGAACCCCGGGCGTCTCCCCGTTTCTTGATCCCGGATATCCTGCTGCCATCAATCGTCAGATCGACTGGCTTTGCTGGATCGCCGGTGCCGTCGAACAGTGTGCCGCCGGTGATGACTATGCTGTGCAAGAGAAACCTCTCGTAATCTGAGTGTCCGGATTGGGTTCAGGAATCCTGAGAGCGTTATTTAACCGTTTTCGAACTCCGTGAAAACGGGCAGCACGGTTATATTCGCGCTTGCCATGATGGTGTCCAGATGCGGTTCGATTTCAGGTTCCAGAAATACCATGGCTGCGGAAATGACTTCATCATCATAGATGAGATGAGAGGGCGCAGAACTCCCGATATGCATCGCGGGAAGATCGCCCAGAGGCTCTGCAACAGGCACTTACAGGTTGGGGCGGATGGCGTCATATTCGTGGAGCGCGCTCCTGGGGTTCATGGGTCGATGAGACTGTTCGAGCCTGCAGGCAACGAGGCAGATATGTGCGGCAATGGCTTGCGCTGCGTCGCCGCATACCTCACTGAGAAACTGAAGAGAAAGAACGTGGACATACTGACAAGGGATGGAATCAAGAGAGTGTCCAGAAAAGGGAAGGAGTACATTGCCGACATGGGCATTGTGAGGACCATGCGGAAGGACCTAGGACATTACTTGTCGGACACTGGTAATCCCCAGGATTCGATGCTCAGATTCTCGCTCGACTGCCACGACCGCAAGCTTGACTGTTCGATCCTGAACAGCGGAGAACCTCACATAGTCGTAGCGACCGACGACTTGGATGCTGTTGACCTTGTGGCAATCGGCGAGGAGGTGAACTCCCAGAGGAGGCGTTTCCCCCACGGAGTGAATCTCAATTTCCTGGAAGTGACCGGCCCACACGAGATATCGGTCAGGACCTACGAGAGAGGGGTATATGATGAGACTCTGGCCTGCGGAACCGGCGTGACCGCGTGCAGCGCTGCAGCGTCTCTCCTTGGACTCGTGGACAAGGGAACTGTCACAGTGAGGACCACGGGCGGAACAATCAGGATAGATCTCGACGATTCTGGCAGAGCCTTGATGACCGGCCCTGCGGTCAAGGTGTTCGAAGGAAGAGTAAGGGTCGAAGTCTGAAAGGGCTCGCCCTCAAGCCTTCATCTTCTTGAGGACTTCCTCCGCCAACATCAGCGTCCGATCGACATCCTCATCTGAGTGCTCTGTGCACGTGTAGAGAGGTTTGTCAGGGTGGAAATGCAGGCCCCGTGCCAACAGGCCGTAGTCGAGCTGCTGCCTCAGCCTCGAGTCGCAATGAATGGCGTCCCTGTAGTTGGATATTTTGGACTTCGTGAAGACGATGTTGAAGGTCGAGCCGGGACCGATGGCGCGAGCGGTGAACCCAAGCCTGCTGAAGAGGTCGTTGAACCCGTCTCTCAGCCTGTCGCTTATCCTGTTCAGGTAAGGATACGTCTCAGGCTGCTCCAGCACGTCCAGTGTCGCCATTCCAGCGGCGAGCACAGACGGATGGCCGTTGAAGGTACCTCCATGGAACACCCGCTCCTCCTTCGGACGAGTGACCGGGTTGATGACGTCCAGTATGTCCCTCCTCCCCATGAACGCCCCGCAGGGGAACCCACCGCCGATGATCTTGCCGAGACATATCATGTCTGGTTCCACGCCGTAGGTATTTGTCGCTCCGCCCATCTTCTCCATCCTGAAGCCGGACATCACCTCGTCGAAGATGAGCACGATGCCAAGCTCCCGAGTCGTCTCGCGCATGATCTTGAGGAACTCGACGTCGGGCACCACGAAGCCCCTCTGAACTGGCTCCATTATGACAGCCGCCAGGTCATCCTTGTGCTCCTTCAGTGTCCGAACAGAGTTCTCTATGTCGTTGTAAGGGAGCACCTGGACGTTCTTCAAGACCGCCTCCGAAGTCCCTAACGAACCGGTGACTGTCGCGGGGGATGACGCAGGCCCCGCCAACTTCTCCGCGGGTGCGAGGCTCGCCAGCACTTCATCGTAGGAACCGTGGTATGCTCCTTCGAACTTGGCAAACCTCACCATACGCCGGTAGCCCTTAGCTATCCTCAGGGAATGCATCGTGGCCTCGAGGCCCGAGTTGGTGAATCGGACCGAGTCGGCAAACGGGAATATCCGCTTCAGCCGCTCGGCCATCCTCACCTCAAGCTCGTGTGGTCCGCCCAATATCTGAGTGCCGTCGGTCTCCAGCTGCTTCCTGACTGCCTCGATGACCTTTGGATGTCCGTGGCCAAGTATCAGGGGTCCGAAGCATAGCATGTAGTCGATGTACTCGTTGTTGTCCAAGTCCCAGACGTGCGACCCCTTAGCCTTCTTCAGATACAGGGGGTACGGGGGGTAGAACTTGACGTTGCCCGTGACCCCTCCTGGCAGGTGCTTCTGCGCGTGTTCGAACCACTCGGCGCTCTTCCTCGTCCTCGTTTTGTATTCGACCATGGGATCGTAGCCGGCGCACATTCCAGATCACCCAAGGTAGATCTTGGTGGGATCGAGAGCCCTTAGGGTCGAAAGCTCCTTGTCTGACGGTGGTGGAGTGGCCTCAAGGTTGTCCACGACCTTCAGTTTCCAGGGAGTATTCTCCTGGACCTTCTCCACTGTGACTCCCTGGTGGAGCGATGTCAGCATCATCTCGCCGGATTCTGGGTCGAACTTCAGCGTTCCCAGGTTCGTAATGACGGCGTAGGGTCCGCCACCCTGGAGCCTGAGCTTCTTCCAACTTTGCTTGCCATCCACAAACCCCGGACTCGTCCTGAAATCCACCTTCTCGACGAACCTGCGCTTCTCATGCGGCGTTATGACAATGATCTTCTTCACGTTCGACGCGATGTCGCACGCGCCTCCGCTGCCAGGCAGCCTGACCTTCGGGGTCTTGTAGGAGCCGATCACTGTCGAGTTGATGTTGCCGTACTTGTCTATCTGCGCCCCTCCAAGGAAACCGACATCGATCCTTCCCCCCTGAAGGTAGTAGGCGAACTGCTCGTACATTGAGCACACGCTCTTCGCGCCTGTCACGAGGCACGGGTCTCCTATGGACAGAGGCATTCTGCTCGGGTTGGACCCAACAGCTCCGGACTCATATACCAGGTTGAGATTCGGCGCCTGTAGTTTCTTCGCAAGGTTCGCCGCAAGGTTCGGTATCCCTACGCCAACCAGGACGCTCTCCCCGTCCTTGAGCTCTCTCGCGGCCACTATCACCATCAGCTCGCTCGGTGTGACTTCTGACATCGCCTTGGCACCTCCTCACAACGCTCCGTAGTCGACGGGCGAACAAAACGCCGCCTTTGGCTTCAGCTTGAGCAGCTTGTCCGAAGGTAGCTTCTTGATGTACTCCGCCCTGTTCTCGACGCCTAGGACCCACTCGTTGAGATACTTCAATGTGGACTCGTGCTCCTTGGTTATCTCGTCCCACTGCATGTAGAACTCGTTGTCGCGGTCATAGTAACCCTGGACGTAAGACGGGTGAGACGCCCACGGTTCGTGGACGACGGCATGGACCACGAAGTCCGGGATCAGGGTCCTGTTCGGATCCGATCTGATCACCGACTCGTCGACCATCTCCTCTGCGCTTATCACCACCCTCTTTGCGGCAAACGCGGCATCTTTCTGCTCTCCGATGATACCCCAGATGTGCGAGTTGCCGTTCGGGTCAGCTCTCTGGACATGGACGAAGGCTACATCTGGCTTCAGGGGTGGAACCACAGAGATCTCCTCGCCCGTGTATGGATCCTTGACAGTCCTCATGTTGGAGTTGAACGGGGGAAGGTCCGAACCCAGGTTGGTCCTCATCGGCAGGAATGGCATGTTCGTCGCTCCCGCGAAGAGACTACCTGAAAGGCCAAAATGCGTGTATTCCTCAATCTCCAGAGGCTTTGGCTGGCCTTTCTCGAGCGCTCGCCTGAAACATCTGAGGGACCCAACACCCGGGTTCCCCGCATAGCTGAATATGAGCTTCTTGGCGCAGCCCGCAGCGATCATCTGGTCGTAGATGATGTCGGGGGTCGCCCTTGCCAACGTGAGATTCGTCTTCTTCTGCCTGATCATCTCGTGACCAGCGGCGAAGGGTATCATGTGGGTGAATCCCGCAAGATATGCAACATCCCCGTCTCTAACGTTCTTCGCCACCGCTTCCTTCATCGTCATCATTTTACCAGAGTCCATCAGATCACTCTCCTCCTTTCGCAGGAACGAACTTGAATCCGTATCGAATGACGCCCTCCTCGGTGTATATCTTCCTGAGCTCGGCAGTCACGGGCATGCCTATCTTGATCTCCTTTGGATCTGCGTCGGCCATCTGTCCGATGACCTTCGGTCCCTCTGCCAGCTCGACAATGGCAACAGGATATGAGCCCGACGACTTCTCCTGTTCCGCGAACTCAGGCGGCGCGCCGCCCGCACCTATGAGCACATAGGTGTGCACCTTCCCTTTCCCGCTCAGCTGGATCTCCTCGAAATCCGAAGACGCGTTGCATTGCTTGCACACTCCTTTTGGCGGGAAATTGACTGCGCCGCACTTCTTGCACTTCTGTCCCACGAGCCTGTACCTCTGCGGTATCGTTCTCCAATACATAGGAATGGAAACGTGTGCCAATTCATTCACCTCACACAATCGCTCCTTTGAGCTTGAGATACTTGATGTAATCTATGTACTCCTTCCTGTCGGCCTCAGCCTGGAAGGTAGGGTCTGCCCTCCTGTCTGATATCTTCTTGAAACTGATCGCGTCGCTGCCTGCGCCCGAGCCATAGGAGATGACCATGATGGTGTCTCCCACTTTCGCCGCATCGAGGACCGCCACCAGGGACACAGGCACGGATGCCGCACCCATATCTCCGAGCATCTTGGACGTCAGGCCCGCTGCCATCTGCGAATCCGTGAAATTCATCCTCGCGCCCACAGTTGCCGGGACGCGCGCATCCGGCTGCTGTATGACGATATGGTTGAACTCCTCTGGCTTACGCCCGAGCTGCTTCATCAGTGCCGTGCCAGCCCGCATCGTGTTCGTCAGCAAGGAAGATTCGGAGAACTTCTTGACGTTGAGGTCTCGAATCAGATCTGCGTCCCTTGGCCTGAATCGCTCCCCGAAGTATTCGCTCGCGTAGGACGCATGCCCCTCGAGCTCAGCGATGAGGTTCTCAGAGGACAGCACGAACCCCGCGGCTCCCGCTCCCAGAGCGTGCTCGAACGAATCCCACATGCTCGCGAGTGGGGCATCTGCGACCGCCACGACGGCCTTTCCCGAGGGGTTGGCCTTAACGTGCTCGAAGCCCGCAAGCATCGCCTCCGTGCCCGCCCGGGTGGATGATGTATGATCCGATGTCAGCGCGCTGTTTGGGATGCCAAGGCTGACCAGCACGGTCCCTGATAGAAGCTTCTCAGTGTACGGAGGAGTGGTCGAGGCAAGGGAGAATCGAGTCACCTTGTCCGGATTGAGAGGGACTGACTCCAAGGCCCTCTTGGCGACCTTCGAAGCTGCAGTGAGCACATCCTCGTCATATCCCATCACCGACTTCTCGCTGATCCCAGCGGCAGAGAAAGTGCCCCAAGCCTTGGCGTAGTCCTCCTTCTTGATCCTGAGCCTCGGTATGTACACGCCGTATCCTGAAATGCCGACCGCCAAGCCCTCACCTCCTCATGACTGTGACCGCCACGGTGCCGCCAGAACCACCCACGTTGTGTATGAGGCCCGTCTCCGCGCCTTTCACCTGTCTCGATGGCTTCTGAACGGTTCCCCGGAGCTGGTTGAACATCTCATATGCCATGCCCGTTCCCGTGGATCCAATCGGATGACCCTTTGACTTCAGGCCGCCGCTGGCGTTCACTGGCTTGTCCCCTCCTATCTGAGTGTGACCCTCCTCGATGAACATGCCTGCCTTGCCCTTCTCACAGAATCCGAGGTCTTCGTACGCGAGAAGTTCCGCAATCGTGAAACAGTCATGGACTTCAGCCACCTGGATGTCCTTTGGACCAACACCCGCCATCTTATAGGCTTGTTCTGCGGCTCTCCTCGTTCCCTCGAGCGTGACAGTGCTTCGCCTGTCATGGATGGCAAGGTAATCGCTGGACGTGCCAAAGCCAGTTACGAAGACCGGTGCGTCCGTGAACTGCTTTGCGAGATCGGCGTCGCACACGAGCACCGCCGAAGCGCCGTCCGTGGTAGAACAGCAGTCGAACAGGTTGAGAGGATAGGCGACCATCGGCCCCTTCATGGCCTGTTCCAGCGTGATTTCCCTCTGGAACTGCGCCTTGGGGTTCTGGGAGCCATTCTTGTGATTCTTGACCGCAACCATTGACAGGTGCTCCCGCTTGGTTCCAAATTCGTGCATGTGTCTGTGAGCAATCAACGCATAAAGGCCCGAGAAAGTCGTACCAGCGAGCCTCTCATATTCTGTGTCCCCGGACACACCGAGCCAGTATTTCTGCTTCGAGCTGGAGACATCCGTCATCTTCTCGACGCCGCCGGCCAGCACCATCTTGTGTGCTCCGGAGAGGACGTCCATGACCGCAGCCACGAGTGCATAGCCCCCGGAGGCGCATGCGTTCTCTACCCTGACTGTGTGGATGTATGGCAGGCCGGCATATTCCGAGACAAGCGCTGACATGTTGCCAAGTTGGAAACCCCCGGAACCGAGATTGCCAATGTAGGCAGCATCTATGGCCTTGGGGTCGATTCCCTTGTCCACGCTCGCGACCATGTCTTTGTACGCTTCGAAGAAGAGCTCCTTGATGCCTTTCTCTGGGAACTCCCCGTACCTGCTCTGTCCTGCGCCGATGAGAGCGACTTTCTTCATCTCTACCGCCTCATGAACATGTTTTTCTCGAGCGCCCGTGAGCGCTCGAGCCATGCATTATCCCTATGCGTTTTTCTTGCCGTCTGGACGGCGGTTGCCTTAATCAGGGCCACCGTATATAACAATTAGCGAATAACACGCTCGGATGTCCCAGAGTCACTGAAATCCCTCTTCGCTTTTCCGATTTCGTAACAGGCAATCGGAGTTCGTAACAACCCAGCAGCTTGACTGGGCAGATGCTAAATAGAGAGAGGGACAATCCGGAACTCCGACCATCCTTTCTCGAGGTGTGATTCGTGAGATCCTACAAGGGCATACCGCTCTGGAAAAAGGTCACTCAGGACGAGTGGAATGACTGGAAATGGCAGGTGAGGAACAGGATCACCACCTTGGACCAACTCAGGCAGGTCGTCAACCTCACTCCGGAAGAAGAAGAGGGCGTTGAGAAATCCCTCAAGATCCTACGGATGGGCATCTCGCCTTACTTCGCGACGCTCATGGATCCGGATGACCCCCATTGTCCGATCAGGATGCAGGCTGTTCCGACGGTCAAGGAGATCGATTTCAAGGAATCAGACATGGCGGACCCCCTCTACGAGGACATAGACTCGCCCACCCCTGGGCTGACGCACAGATACCCCGACCGGGTCCTGTTCCTGATAACCGACATGTGCGGCAACTACTGCCGACACTGCACGAGAAGGAGGTTTGCCGGGCATGTCGACAAGGCAAGGGATATGGGCGCGATCGACTCCGCGATCAAGTACATTGAGAAACATGAGGAAATACGAGATGTGTTGCTTTCCGGCGGCGACGGACTCCTTGTTTCGGACAAGATGCTGGAGGACATCATCAGTCGGTTGCGGAAGATCGATCATGTAGAGATTGTGCGTATTGGCAGCCGCGCACCGTGCACATTGCCCCAGAGGATCACTCCCGAACTCTGCGAAATGCTGAAGAAGTACCACCCAATCTGGCTTAACACTCACTTCAACCACCCGAAAGAGATCACCCCGGAGTCGAGGAAAGCGGTCGAGATGCTCGCCGATGCCGGCGTTCCGGTCGGCAACCAGTCGGTCCTACTGAAAGGCATCAACGATTGCCCGACGATCATGAAGAAGCTGGTCCACGAGCTGGTGAAGATCAGGTGCAGACCTTACTACTACTATCAGTGCGACATCTCGCAGGGTTTGGAGCACTTCAGGACCTCGGTCTCGAAGGGGATAGAGATACAGGAGGCACTCCGGGGCCACACCTCGGGCTTCGCCGTGCCTGCGTTCATCGTGGACGCCCCGGGAGGAGGCGGAAAGATACCGGTTTCGCCACAGTATCTGATATCCATGTCCGACAAAAAGGTCATACTGCGCAACTACGAGGGCGGCACGTTCTCGTACCCGGAACCCAAGGAACGAATCAGCGACTGCCCACCCACTTGCAGGATGTGCGAGGATTACAGCAGCGTCGAGAGCAAGGAGGGGGTCGCTGGTGTGCTGTCGGGCCGGAAGATGTGCCTCGTGCCAGAGGGCAGTCTGCGGGCCGCGAGAAGGAAGGAGTACCGAAAGAAGAAGAAGTGACAGACTGGCGGCTGGTGTTCGCTCATTACAATAAGTTCCGAAAAGGTTAATATGGCCTAGTTTATTCTTCGCGCTAGCATTTTGCGAGTGGATTGCATGGGAAGGAGCATCTTCATCGAGCGTCTCGCACAGGTTCCAATCGAGAAGCAGAGCACGGAGTTCGTCGAAAGGAAAGGGATCGGTCATCCTGACAGTATAGCGGACGGACTCGCGGAGAGCGTCAGCAGGGCACTGTGCAAGATGTACATCGACAGGTATGGGAGGATCCTCCACCACAATACTGACGAGGTCGAGGTGGTTGGTGGTCAGTCGGCCCCGGTGTTCGGCGGCGGCGCGATTCTCGAGCCGGTTTATGTGCTGCTCGTGGGGAGAGCTACGACCCAAGTCGACGGGATGAGGCTCCCGTACAGGACGTGCGCGCTCAAGGCCGCGTACTCCTACCTTGAGAAGAATTGCAGGAACCTGGATGTCGAGTGGGACGTGACTCTTGACTGCAGGATCGGCCAGGGCAGCGTGGACCTCAGAGGCCTATACGAAACCCAGAGGCTGCTCGCCAACGACACCTCGTTCGGGGTGGGTTTCGCGCCATACAGCGAGACCGAGCGCATCACGCTCGGGACGGAAAGGTACATGAATAGCAAGCTGTGCAAGTCGATCCCTGCCCTTGGAGAAGATGTCAAAGTGATGGCATGCAGGATGGGGGACAAGATCAACCTGACGGTGGCTGCCGCTATCGTCTCCTGCAAGGTCGCCAACGGAAGCGAATACAAGAGCGTGATCGAGGAAACGACGGACAAGTTGCACGATTTCGCGTCCAAGTTCACGGACCGTGAGCTGAAGGTTTTTGTGAATACTGCAGACGACTACAAGAAGGGAATCTACTATCTGACCGTATCCGGCCTGAGCATGGAGAATGGCGATGATGGGTCTGTGGGCAGGGGCAACAGATGCAGCGGCCTGATAACGCCGATGAGGCCCATGAGCATGGAGGCTGCGGCGGGTAAGAACCCAGTAACGCATGTGGGCAAGCTGTACAACATACTCGCCAGTCAGGTGGCTGACAAGATCGTCAAGATGGGCAGGGGAGACATTCTAGAAGTCAACACCAGAATACTGTCACAGATAGGAAAACCGATAGACCAGCCTCAGGCTGCGAGCGCGAGGATCCTCTACGCCAACAATGTCAACCCATCCAAATACGAAAGAGAGGCGAGAGTGTTGTTTGATGACTCGCTCGCGAAAGTGACGGACCTGACAGACCAGATAGTCTCAGGAAAAGTGAACGTCTTCTAGAAGGTTGTGGCGTCCGGACGTGCCACGAAATCTGGGACTAACCCCCGACTTTCTTTGTCTCGTCTTCCCTCGTCTTGAGCGTTCGCGCTAGCCCCGCCAGCTCCTCCTCCATAGACTGGAGCCTGACCCACTCGGATTCCAGCCTCTCCTCATCCTTTCTCAGGGCATTCTCGCGGTCCGAGATCTTCAGGTACATGTCATCAAGCTCCTGCTTGCGCCGCTCGAGCTCCGCGATTGTCTTCTCGTCGACCGCCTCTGAGAATCCTGCTTTGGTGGCCTCGATCTTGCTCCAGACATCCTGGACCTCTGCTCGTTCCTTCTCAATACGCTCCGAGTCCACCGCGACCGTTCGCTCTAGGGTGTCGAGCCGCTGCTCCTTGTCCTTGAGCTTCGCCTCCAAATTGCGCAGCTCAATCTCCCTTCGGGCCAGGACCTCCTCGGTCACGCTCGCTTGGGCCCTCACCCTTCCCTCGCTCTCCTGTGCAATGGCTGCGATTCGTTCCCTGACCTCCTCCTCGACCTTCTCCCTCTTGTCCATGAGCTCCGCACGCCATTTCTCCAGCTCCAGCCTCAGCTGCTCCAGGCCCGCTTCTTTCTGTGCGAGCAAGCTCCGCTCCCTCTCCGTTTCCGCGTTAAGCATCTCGAGCTCCGCCACGCTCGACTCGACCTGCTTGAGCCTTTTGATGAGGCCCTCTTCCCGCTTGTCGATGCCTTCCTTCTGCTGCTCAATCTCCTGAAGCAAAACCCTGTGTTCTTCAATGGACCTGGCGGCTCCTTCCTCTCGCAGGTGCAGGGCCTCCTCACGACTGTCCAGTTTCTCCTGAGCAACGGCCAGGGCATCCTCCCTTGAAGCGAGTCCGTTCGAAAGCTCTTCCGCCCTCGCCAGCTGCGCGCGAGCTACTGATTCCCTCTCTGCCAGTTCGGACTCCTTCGCCGCCAACTCCGAAGACAGAGTCTCTTGCTCTCCCGCCCTCTCTTCTGTCTTTGCCTTTAGCGCTCGGATCGTGTGCTCTTCCTCGGCCAGGATCTTCGACTTCTCAGCGAGCTCCAATACGTTCGCATCAAGGCTGACCTTAGTGTCGGAGAGCATCTCCGCGCGTTGAGCCAATTCCTTCGTGCGAAGCTCTGCAGCTGCCAATGCCTCAGCTGTCTCTTCCTCACGTCCCCGCAGCACGGCCTCCCTTTCTTCTGCCTGTTTCATTCTGGTCTCAAGCTCGGCGGATTGCCGAGCCAATTCCTCCTTGGCCGTGCGCAATTCGGACTCTCTAGCTTCCAACGATTGAGATAGCTCTTCAACCGCATCCTTGCCCTGCGCAAGGTCCGCTTCCCTGGCCGCAAGGTCTGCCTCTTTGGCGTCGAGTCCCTGGTACTTCTTCTCAAGATCCTCCACTTGAGTGGCGATCTGAGCTTCGTTCGATGCAATCGCATCTTCCTTCTGCGATATGATTTCGAAGCGCCTCCCAGCCTCCTCAGCCTCAACTGCCTGCCTCGAAGCCCTCTGCTTCACCTCGTTCTCCGCCTTGGCGACTGATTTCATCAGTTCTTCGAGCTCGGCGGTGTGAACCGCGCTAGCTTCTTCCTGCTCTTTGATCGACGCTTCTCGGCTGGAGAGTGCGGCCAACTGATTCTCAGACTCTGTCTTCTCCTTCGTTAGAGCGGCGTCCCGCTCGTCCAGGAGTTGCTCTCGCTTGCCCAGCTGTTGGCCAACGGTGTCAAGCTCCTGAGTGCGGGAGTCAAGGGCGGCTTCGCTCTGCCTCAGATTGTCCTCTTTCCCCACCAGGATCTCCCGCTTCTTCTCGAGCTCAGTATCCTCTGCTTCAATCCTGGTGACATCAGCCTCAACCTGCATCCTCTGTGAGTCAAGGGCCTCCTTCGACGCTTCGATTTCCTTGCGGGCGCGTTCGATTGCATCCTCCTTCCCCTTGACAGAAATCTCTCGTTTGGAGAGTGCTGCCAACTGATTCTCAAGATCGCTTCTCCCCTTTGACAGTGCAGCATCCTGCTCGCCCAAGAGCTGCTCGCGCTTGCCCAGCTGCTGGGCGATGGCATCAAGCTCGTGAGCGCGGTTGTCGAGAGCAGCTTCACCCTGTCTCAGATTGTCCCCTTTCCTGGTCAGGACCTCCAGCTTCTTCTCGAGCTCCGCATCCTCGGCTTCGACCCTGGAGACCTCAGCCTCGACCTGCAGCTTCCGTGAGTCAAGGGTGTTCTTCGACTTCTCGATCTCTTGGCGCGCTCGTTCGATCGCGCCCAATCGGTCATCTACCTCAGCCCGGTCCTTCTCAAGGTTGGCCTGGGCCTCTCTCAACGCTGTGGCATCCGCCTCCGTCTTCGCGCGGATCTCCGTCTCAAGCGTCGCAAGCGCGGCCTCGCGCTTCGCAAGTCCGGTCCTCCGGTCCTCGACATCCTTCTCACGGGCAGCAAGCTGACGGGCTTGCGCCTCGAGCTCATTCGATCTCGAGGCCAATTGGACCTGTTCCTGGCCAATACGTTCCTTCAACTTGTGAAGCTCGACGGATGTGGTCTCGAGCGATGCCCTCATCTTCGAGGATCTGCTTTCGAAGTCTCTCGAATTTGCCTCGAATTCGGACAGTCTCCTGCTGAGGTCAGACTGTTTCTCTGCAAACTCTTTCCTGGACTTGTCAAGGTCGATGGTGATAGCGTTGATATCCACTTCCTTGGAATTGAGGGATGTCGCCATCTGCTTCAGGTTACCCTCAAGCTCACTCAACTCAGCTGACTTCGCATCTATCTCGGCTGTTCGGTCCTGAATCGTCTTCTCCCTCGTAACAACCGATTCCACCTGAGCCTCGAGCTCCTTGGCTCTTTGTTCGAGCTCTCCCTTGGCGCCCTCCAGCTCCGACCATGCCGCGTCGGTCTCCTTCTGTAGCCTGGCCTTCTCCTGACCCAGGCCGTCCTTGTCCTTCTCAAAGCGGGACCGTTCTTCTGCCAGTGCCTGTCTGTCGGACTTGAGGGCCTCGAGCTGACCTTCAAGAGCCTTTCTTGCTGACTCGCAAGCCCGTTCAGTCTCGACGATCTGTGACTCCCTTGCGTCCAACTCCTTACGAGAAGCGATGATTGCCTGTTCGCGTCTAGCGGTCTCCTGCTCCGTCGTCGTGAGCTGGTTCCTCACAGTTTCCAGGGAAGCCTCAGCGGCTGCCACCCGCCCGGCCCTCTCCTCGATGGCGGCGAGCTTTGATCCATAGTCCGCCTCATAGCCCTGCTTCTCCTGGTCAAGTGACTCTCTCAATCGCCTGACTTCGTCCCTTTCAGGCACCAGCTTCGACTCAAGCGATTTCAACTCTGTCTCCTTCGCGGCGTTCGAAGTGGCGATCTCGTCGAGTTGTGACTTCCATTGGTCAAGCTCGATTTGCATCGCAGAAGCGTCGGCCAGCTTGGTCTCGAGCTCGGCCTTGTCAGCCTCTAGCTTCGAAGTCTGGTCATCGAGCTTCGACCTCATCTCCTCGAGGGCGGTCTTTTCACCTTCGGAGGAGAGCATCTGCTCCTTCAGTATCCCCTCCCTTTCGTCCAGGTTCGTGCGGGTCTGCTGCAGCATCTCCCCCGTCGATTGAAGGTTCTCCTGCTTCATCGCCAATTCGCGCTCGACGGACTCGGCGTCTGTTTTCTTCTTCGCGAGCTCTCTCCTGAGGCCGTCAAGAGACACACGCTCCTCGGCCATCTTGAGCTCCGAGGATGCAACATCGCTCGCACGTTGGTTAAGAATCGTGCGCATCTCCTCGATTGCCAGAGTCTTCTCTTGGAGCTCCCTCTTGTCTTCCTCTATCTTCGAAGACCGCTCATCTATTTCCTTCTGCATCTCGGTGATTTGCCTGAGCGTGTCCGCCCTTTCATTCTCGAACTCGATCTTCTCCTGCTCGAATGTGTTCCTTTGTTCGGCGACCTTCTGTCTCGAGGTCTCGATCTCCTTGTATATTGTCTGTTTCTCGTCATTGAGAGCAACAGCGAATTCCTCTGCCTCTTTTCGCATCTGGTCAATCTCGGCCTCGCTTGCCTTGATGTTCTTCTCCCGCTCGTCAATCTCCGCATTGATCTTCTGTATCCGACCGGATCGATCCTTGAGCTGGACTTCCAGTTCTGCCAGCGCCTTGTTTCTGACATCGGTCTCCTTCGCGAACCTGTCCTCGTCCGACCGGAGCTTCTCCTCCCGCTTCTGGAGCTCCGCGATCTTTCTGCTGAGGTCCGACCTGAGAGTCTCCGTCTCGCTCTGGAGTTTCGCACGGTCCTTGGTCAGCTGCTCATCCTTCGTCCTCGCCGCTGACTCCATCATCGTAGCTTTCTCGAGCCCCTGCTTCGCCTCTGCCTCCAGGACCACCAGCGTCTTCTCGCGCTTGTCCACGTCATCCAGCTTGGATGCTACAATCCGCTCCTTCTCGAAAAGCGTCTGCTCCTGTGCCACCAATCTGGACTTGAGCGTTTCCAGTTCGTTCGTGATCCTTGTGGCGGATTCCTCTTGCTGAATGGCATCCGCAGCCAGGCGGTCGACCTCCGACTTGGCCCGGGCAATCTCGTCTTCATGCTGCTTCCTCAGCCTGTCAAATTCCTTGCGCTCCGAGTCCAACGAGGACTTCTGCTTCTCCAGCTCGACTTTGTCAAGAGCGATCTCGTGCTCCCTTTCTTGGAGTTTCCTCTCGCGGACCTTCGCGTCCTCAAGGGACCGTTCCGCAGAGGAATCCTTCTCCTGGATGGCGGCCAGCTTCTCGTCCATTGACCTTCTGTCTGCCTCGACCTTTGACAGCATCTCAGTGAGTCTCTGACGCTCCGAGTCGAGCCGTTTCTTCTCGTTCTGAACTTCCGTCAGCTTCTGTTCGGTCTTGAGACTGACTAGCCTGTCCAACTGCTGGTACCGTGATTCCACTTCTCGCTCCATCGTCTCGAGGGTAGCCCGCTTCGCATCAAGGGCCTGCATTTCCTTGGCAAGCTTGGCCCGTACCTTCGAGGTGAGTTCCGCCTCCTCCCTTGTGAGCTTGATCCTGAAACTCTCGAGCTCCTTCCTGGTTTGCCGAACCCTTACGAGTGTCTGTCGCACTTCCGCCCGCTCTTTCTCAAGCTCCTGACGTTCGAACGCGAGCTTCTGTGCGTCGGCCACCACTTTTGCGCCGTCAGCAGTGAGTCTCTTCTTCTCATCCTGAAGCTTCTCAGACTCCACCAGCAGCTCGTCTTGCTTGATCTCGGATATGACCTTCGATTCACCCTCAGAAGACACAGGCGCTTCTTCGACAATCGACCCGTCTGCGGAGTACACCTCCAGTTCCCTCCGCACCGATGCAAGCTTCGACGGTTCGAGGGTGGATGCTTTCAGCGAGACGATGCCAATTCCCTTCTGGACTGCAATGATGTCCCTGATGGTCTGAAGAAGTCTAAGGACGCTCACGAACTTGTTGTTAGTCACTATGTACTCGAGGGAGTCAATGAGGACCACCTGTCCGCCACCCTCTTCGACAAATCTCCTTATCGTGAGAGAGAGGCGGTCGAGGTCCTTCGGCCCAATGGCTTCGTCGCTCATGGCGTTCGTGAGCCAGTATATTGGGATGTCTCCCAGGTCCAGGGATTTCCTGAGGTTCTTTGGATAAGTCCGGGTAACTACCATGCCCCTCATGCCCTGGGCGACGGCTTTCTTGAACAGGACATAGGCTTTGTCTGGACGCTCCTCCTCCACAAGATAGGTCGCCGACTGCTCGAGGACCTGCTCCCCGGAGGGCGCGCTCTCCTTCTCCTCCTCCGTCTGGGACACCCTTGGCTCATCGGGCGGCGCACCTTCCTCTTGTGGCCCGGGCTGCTCCTTCTTGGAAACGCTCTCTCTAGCCTTGTCTCTCAAGCCCATGTTGGCCCAACTCCGTTAGGTCCTGTTCGTTTCGAGGGGAAGCAGTTTCTAAGCAGTTTAGCAATGCAGTGCACACTACATTAAAGCGTTTGTCAGACTTTGAACCTGTCTAACACGCGTTCGTATATCGCGAACTCGTCGGATTTCGCAAATTTGTCAACTACCTCTTCTGGCAACTGGCCAAGTAATTGGTCGAGCACCTTCAGCAGTGCCCGCATGTCCTCGTCAATGATGGATGCCTCTGAGATCTTTTTCTGCAGATCTGCCTTCTCCCCAATAAGAAAGGATATCTCACTTTCGAGGTTTGAGATCGACGCGTCGATGCTCTTCTCCGCTTGCTCGATCTCGTCTACCGTGGGCTCCGCTCCCGTCCTGTGCTTCACGACCGAGGACTGAAGCCCGCTGATTCTCTTTGCCAACCTCGCTTGTTCCGCAAGCCATTCCTCGCGCGCGACGTCCTTGGCTCCATCTGTCTTCGCAGACAGAGCCGCCGCCTTGATGCGCTCGAGCGACTGTCGTTCCTCGTCTAACTTGAGAAGCTGTTCCTTCAGCCCCTGCTCGTCTTGATCGAGCTGTTTCTTCTTCTGGGCGTAGGACTGGATCTTCCTGTCGACCATTTCCTCCCTCTTCTTCAGCTCGTCCTCCCTGGACCGCAGTTCTTCCAGCTCCTTTTCCTTCTCATTCAACTTCAGTCTAAGAGCCTTCGCAGCCAGTCCTCGCTCCTTCACGGGCCCGCTCACTTCAACCGAATTCAACAGGGACGAAATCTCGTCTGAAAGTGACTCCATGTGCGCCTGGAGCATAGTGATATCTGCCATCTCGTCCGCAAGCGACATGATCTCCGCCTCTACTTGCCCCGCGGATCCGGGGTCCCCCTCCATTTTGGATATGCGCGCCAGACGCTGCTTCTCGTCCTCTATGCGCCTCTGCATCCGTTCGAGCATCTCCGACCTGTTGGCCATGAGGTCTCCGATGGTCCGCCTGAGCTGCTCCAGGTCAGCCTTGCCCTTGGCAGCCGGGGGTCTCTCGGCTTCCGTGGCGGGCAGGTCAGGCCCCTCAGGCGATTCCTTCGGCACTTTCCCCCATTCGATGAGCCTGGCGAGAAACTGGTCGTCCCCGGGCGATTCCTTAGTCTTGAGGGTCTTGACCTTGAACTTCAACCCGCATCCAGGACAGAGAGGCTCACCCAGGGCGATCGCGCGCTGACATTTCGGGCACCTGAAAGCCTTGACCTCCGAATCGAGATCGCTGTTGCAGCTGGGGCACTTGCTGGCGCTCCTGTCGACGGGTTCGTTGCAGGAGAGACAGAATGTCTCCCCTGTTCGTATTGTCCCTTTTGCTGCCAAGGGTATCTCTCCGGGGGTGGTAAGCGGAGCCTGTGCCAGGCGAACGCTGCCTCGAGAGTCACTGGTATCTGTCGTACACGATCAGGTCGTGCAAGTTCTTACGAGGGGTCTTTTCGGGATTCTCGTCCGGGTATCCGAGAGGTGTCAGTGCGACTATTCTGACATCCTCGGGTATCCCGAGTATCTCCCTGACCTTGTCCTCCTTGAACCAACCTATCCAGCAAGTGCCAAGTCCGAAAGCGTGGGCCGCCAATGTCAGGTGGTCAACGGCTATCGACACATCGATCACATGGCTGCTCATGTACCCTCCGATGGTCGGAAACGCTTCATCTGGCAATCCGCACACGACCAACACCAGGGGCGCCTGAGCGATGAATTTCTGGCCATTCGAGGCCGCGGCCAGTTTCAGCTTCATCTGCTCGTCGCGGACCACTACTATCTTCCACGGCTGGGCGTTGTCTGCGGAGGGAGCCAGTCTAGCTGCGTTCAGGACCTCCTTGAGGACCTCTTCCGACACTGGAGCGGGCTTGTACCTTCTGATGCTCCTTCTTGTCTTGATGGCATCCATCAAGTCCATTGCAGGTCAGGCTAAGTAAAGTGGAGGTCGAGTATTAACCCTTTGCTCGTGATTTCTCATCTATGATAATGTCCGGACTGGAGCGTTCAGAAAGCGAGGCCTCAAATCGGAGCATCGCGCGTTGGTTATCGCCCTTCTAGCCCTCAATGAGCTTCACCAATGTAGAGGTTCGGACGACCCCTTGGAACGACCTGATCTCATCCACCTTCCTGTTGAGCTCGTCAAGGGAGTTCGCCCGGATTCGAACCGCCACATCATAGTCCCCCGTGCATTCAAACACGTCATCCGAAACCTGTGTTGCCCGCTCCTTCACCAGCGGGGTCTTGTCAGCATGCGTGTTTATCAGAACCAACCCCTCGACGCCGACAGGGGCGGTCTCAATTGTGAATTTCCTGATTGTGCCATCCTTTGTGAGCTTCTCTATCCGGGCTCTGACCGCCCTCTCCGTCAGGTTGACGTGTCTCGCGATCTCGGTATTCTTCATCCTCGAGTTGCCTCGCAGGAGGCCGAGAATCTTCAGGTCCGTGTCATCCATGAAGCGGGTATAAGGCATTCCTGTTCTCGTACCTTTCGCTGCCCGCACCTCTACAGGTGTTTCCAGGCAGGTAGTTCGGTCATCTTCTGCTTTGCCGCCTTCTCAGCTTCTGGACGGCTCATCTTGAGCTCTTTCATGAAATGCTTCGTTACGAGGCGCTCAAATACGTCGTCATAGCTCTTCAGGTGACCGTCCCCTGCGACGCACGCGGGGCAATAGTCCGCAATCTCCGAGGCGGATTCTCTTGGAGTCTTTGCCATAGGAAGTCCACAGCTCATGCAGCCACTGGCCTGCTTCAGCTCTTCCCTGGCCTCTTCGCGCGAGTGCTTATGCATGTCTTTCTTTGGCTTCGCCATCGATCATCACTATCACTGCCATTGCCATTCTTCGTGAATACCCTTTCGACGTACCAAGGAACCAGGGTCCGATGCAAGGGCATCCACAGACATCCTATATAGCTGGAAATGGAATGCTGTATCCAAGCATCGACATACAAGGAGGAGGCGGTTGGATGGGAAGCAAGGGAACCCAGCCCGGGCGGCTCAGCCAGACCGAACGTGCAATCGACAGCATGGTCAGGCCAGGCGCCATCCAGAAGAGCTCGAGTCAGGAAGGGCACCCGCAGAACCTGCTTCGGTCAGAGGGGCCCAGACTTGCGTACATCGCCGCGTGCTTCCTCCTCGACGCAGTTGCCCTTCCCTTTGTGCTTGCGTACATCTTCACATGGCTGTGGATCTTCATTGCCGCGATCGTCCTTGTGCCCCTCGTATACGTCGAGTACAAGGCCTACTTGAGGATGTTCGGCCCGTCAAGACAGGTCCACCACGCTCCTTCTGACCATATACCCGAGTTTCATGCTGCGGACCAGGGGGTCGAGGGAACGCCTGAACTCGACCGTGAGAGGTGACAATGCAGAGTGCACGCGACGATGAGGTTGCGAAATCCGCAGGTGAGACTGCAGCGGGTTCCTCTGTGAGAATCGGTCGCGGCGAAGCGCCGGAAAGAAGTCTCAAATGGACCGTCAACGTATGGTGATTCGTCGCCATCTTGTCTGCGATGGTTCCCGTTTCCTTCAGTTGGGACCGAAGCGATTAGATCGAGTCCCGATTGAGTGTACTGCCCGGCTAGAAGGTTCGATCAGGCGGGCAAATGACTAGTGGCAAGAAGGTGGGCCCAACCGGATTTGAAACTGCCCAAACCACTGGCTTCGTCAATTAGGGTGCATCATCGCCAGAGTGTGGTATCTTGGGAAGGGTGGCAGAAACGAGAGGGTTCGCAACCTGGTTCTCATCTGAGACTCCAAAGGGAGAGAGTCAGAGAATGGATTCATTTCATCGACACGGTCGCCGCTCGTGTCGTTGAAGCTTTGAAGAAGGCTGTCAAGGTATCCACTTACTTGTCCGCTTCAGTCTGAAGTCAGCAACTCCAGCGTCCCCCAAGCTGCATCACTGCTTTTGCGATCCCTTCCATATCAAATAGGCCAGTGCTGCCGCTCCCACTCCTAGAAGGAATCCCAATGTGAGGTCATCTCCGTACTCGTCTTCGTCCTCGTCAGGCAATTCGACTATGTTCTGTCTTCTGAGTTCCTGCCAATTGATTGTATCAGTTCCTTTCTTTCTGATGTACTTCTGTAGCTCCTTCAGCTTCCGGTACTCTTCTTCTCGCAGCCTCATATTCCTGTACTTCGTGTAGGGGGTGCTCATTTCGGTTCTCCTTCAGGATCTGTTTATTCAATTGGACCTGTCTGTATGTATGTGTATGTATGTGTATGTATGTGTGTATATGTATGTATATATATGTGTGCATTTGCGCGGCTGACAATCTCTCCATGAATTGGCATCGATGCACAACATCGGCGAAAGTATTTGAGTCAGCAATGTCATAATATCCCACAAAATGGGATATTGTGACACGACAGACAAGTAGCGTTATTTGGAGGAAGTTGTTAATCGAAGGCAACAAAGTCGTTACCTCGGACAGGATTCGTAGGATAGCAGATGAGCTTGGAAAGGACTACACTCGAGCTCTGGGCTACCTGCTCGAACACGGATACCTCACAAGAGTGTTTAGAGGCGTGTTCTATGTGAACAACCAGAAAGAACGGGAAAGTTCGTCTTTCGAAAGGTCGATATACGAGATTGTGGGAGATGCGCTAACCGTCAAATCGGTGAAGCATTGGTACCTGGGCTTGGAAACGGCGCTAAGGATCAATGGCCTCACACACGAGTACTTTACGGTCAATTTCGTCATAACAGACTCATACAGAACCACGAAGGTAATCGAAATTGCTGATGCGAAATTCAAGTTCTTGAAGCGGAGAAGGGAGCATTTCACATTCGGATTGGAAAGGAAGTACAATCTGGTATTCTCAGATAGAGAGAAGACAATTCTTGACCTCGTCTACAAACGATATCTAGAAACCAAAGACGAGAAGTACGCAGTCTCCCCTTTGATTGAGTACAGAGACAGAATAGACACTCACAAGATCGCTAGGTATCTTGGGAACTATCCCATAAGGCTTCGAGAAATCGTACGGAAGGGACTATGAAGGACTTTTTTGGTAGACTAGCAAGGGCAAGAGGCTCTGGGAATTCAGATATCGTCGAGAAGGATTACCATCTTCATAGAGTGCTCCATGGTATCGCTCAGGATGAACACCTCAAAGGCAATCTTGTTTTCAAAGGAGGGACTTGCCTGGTAAAGGCATACACTGGCTACTACCGCTTCTCGGAGGACATTGATTTCTCCTGGAAACATGGGGGAGATCTAGAAGGAAAGACAAAGAACAAGATGATCGCGATCTGTTCTGATGAAATCACTGCCCTTGTGTCTGCATTCAAGGGAATCTCAGAGAAGTTGGGTTTCCGTTTCTATGGTGACAAAGCGGACACTGAAGAAGTTCACATAAGTAGCGGAGGCAGAATGGTTGACATGTACCTCAGATACAACTCGGAGGTGTCTGGACTTCCAACAAAGATCAAGATTCAAGTTAATCTAGTCGATACAATACTCTACCCCTTTAGGAAGCTCTCGCTGCGTAGCTATGTGGATGGAGTTGACTTGGAAGGAATGCGTGTTCTATACAAGGAACCGTGCCAGGAATATTGCAGACCGATTCAATTTGAATGCTATGACGCAAGGGAGATATTTGTCGAGAAGTGCAGAGCTGCAATGACCCGAACTGTGTACAAACCTCGCGACGTGTTGGACATCTGCATTATGCAAGATAAGTACGACTACTCAATTCCGGATTACAGAGAACAGATTGTGAAGAAAACGAGATTCATGTTGAAGACGTACAGGAGATATCAGGAGAACATTGAGCTTGTGGTTTTCCCTGATGAACACGTTTTCACTGACGCTGAGGAGAAATTGCTGCTCGAGAAACCCCCTGCTGATTTCAAAAGCAAGGCAACGGAGATTCATCGACAATTGGACGAGCTAAGGATGGATATTGCTGATGGGCCCTGAGGATGTAATACCGGCTCCGGGATGTCTCGGCATCAGCCTCTCCGACAAGGCGAAAGCCATCTCATCTGTGACGATGGCTCGTTCCAGATGACGGAAGCGGCGCTAGAAGCGCCTATTGCGACGAGGACAGGCGTTTGAGTGGGCCCAACCGAGCCCATTTTTCTCTGACTGGCTCAGATTCAATCAACTTGGATTGAGACATTGTCCCAAAGAGGCTTCCAGGTCTTTGAGACACGAGCGAATGCGTTGTCTTTGCGAATCCGTCCGTAATACCGCTCCGTTGTCAGCGTGGACATGTGGCCCATCTGTCTTGACACATTCGAGGCCGATATCTCCTGGCCGTGCACATCGTTCGGGTCAGTCCCGTCATCGATTGCCTTCTGGCAGAATGTTGGCCTCAGCATCCTGAAGTTGAACTTCACCCCAGTCTTCTCACGAACCTCTGCCATCATTCCGTGCCAGATACGCTCTTGCCATTCGGTTGGAAGGCCGTCATCGGAGAAGAATGGAAAGAGCCACTGTACGGTAGAGGGGTCGAGTCCTCGACTCGTCAGCTCATCCTCCCTGACCTCCAGGTAGTCCCTGAGTAGCGCTGAAGCCTGTGGCACCAGTCCTCGGAGGTCTCCAGACCTCGCCCATTTCCCTTCGCCTTTCGGATGGGTGACGGCAATAACGCCGTTGATTAGGTCGATGCCGTCGGCCCTTTGCCTTCTTGCCTCTGACACTCGCAACCCAGTAGTCGAGTACAACCGAACAGCCGCATGAGCAACAGTGTCCCACCAGGGGTCGGACAGATGCCACTCACCAGCCACCAGCGTTTGCCAAGCACCGTATCGCACAACCTCAATATCGCCGTTCGAACTCACATGAGGGAAGAGCACTTTCTTGGTCAGTCTCAAACGGCTGACAGCTGCATTCTCGTGGTACTCCAGGATTGTCTCGAAGAACTTGGTCATCTTCGATGAGGTTGCAGGGTCTCTTCTGCCCTTCGATGGCTTGGGTGGGCCTTCACAGTAGCCACCATTTATCGCACCGATTATGACGCCACATTCTGTGACTGTGAGTTTGGCTGGGTTGGTTGTGCCAATCTCACCTCGGTCGTAGCACCCCTGCACAATCCGTGCGACGAGCTTCATCTTCCTTCGGCGCTCATCGGGTGTACTGCCAGTATAGCATCGCTGGCTTTCCTCCTCGCTGATTAGACGATTCACCGCAGTCATGAAGGGATGGCGTCCCATTGATCGTGGGCCCCGTCTCTTATGGCCTCGCTTGACATCGGAGCGTCCTTTGGAAGCCTTAGGACTCTCTTGTCGTCCATCAGGAATCGCTCCCAGGGCGAGTTGTTCACCATTCGGTGATATCCTCGCCTCGGTATCGTCATGCACCTGGTGGGACGTAAAGTTATCGTCCGTTTTCTTAGCCGTCTCGGAGAGAGGTGTTTCCCCTATCGCCCTCACCTCCCCCCTTTTTCAAACGAGCCCACAGCGTTGGCCGAGAGATTCCAAGCTCTTTCGCAATCTTCCGATACCCAATCCCCTCAGCCCTCAGTTCGTGCACTCGATGGATGTCTATGGCCTTCCTAGGGCGTCCCAGCGTCCTCCCCTCGGCCTTAGCCTTTGCCAACCCTGCCTTTGTCCTCTCGATGATTAATGACCTCTCGAACTCAGCAATCTCCCCCAATACGCCGAAGAGGAGCCTTCCTGTCGAGGTGTTCGTTGAGAAAGCTTGGTCAGTGCACTCGAACTTGACGCCTCTGCCTTCCAACTCGGCGACAATCTGCTTGAGGTCGAACGACGACCTAGCAATCCTATCAATCTTGGTTGTCAACACGAGGCCAAACCTGCGGGCCCGTGCATCATTCAGCATTTGCCTAAGCTGTGGACGGTTTGCGTCAGCACCCGAGGCTCTGTCTACATACTCACCAACAATATCCCATTCCCTCTCTTTTGCGTACGACCTGAGACGCATGAGCTGGTTGATTGGGTCTTGGGAGTCATCGGCTTTAGAGACACGGGCGTAAAGAGCGGCCTTCATCTGGAGTCACCGTGCCTCTGCAGCGGGGGAAGATGCGACCCCATCCGCACATAGCGGATGGCGTGCTCCAAAGTCATGTTGCCCTGTTCACAATGTTGCTGTCTAGACTCTTCAGAAATAGAGCCGCTATTACTCGTCATCTCGCCACCTAGGTTAGCCGCACGGCTCAGTTGGCTTTCCCATCATGTCTTTGGCGACGAGTCCTACGATACTGCTTTTCGTCTTAGCCGAATTGGCTGGCACTCGAATCGATGTTAGAATACATCAACTTTTCTGAACTTTTCCATATCTACCAGCATGTGCATTCTAGAATGCGATGCCCATCTTTGGGATGAAGGTTCGAGGGTTGCTACTCGTCGTCCGCCCGACCTTTCGCACAGTGGGCATATCGGGGCAGGGTCGGGCTCACCTCCTTCCCAGCTCCAGGGGCGACGGTTGTCTCGTCCTAGTTTCGGGAGGCCCCAATGCCGTCGCCCCACCTTCGAGGTGAGGAGGAGAACTGCATGGCACGAAAAGGATGGCCGAAAGAGTCAGGCCGACACAGTCTAGCAGCGAGAGGAGTCAGGAGTAGAAAGCAGAAGCAATCAACAATGTGCGTTGCTGCGGGTGGCAAGAATCCGCTTAAGGAACAGCCGAAGCCCGAAGAGGCACTGAATATGGTCTGCGCCGAGCTTGAGGACACTGCTGCGAAGGAAGCAGGAACTGAAGAGGGTGCAGGCGAGCTGTTGAGCAACGATGAATGGCTTGCAACACACATCGAGAAGGTCATTACAACCTTCGAGTTGAACGACGGCATCAGGACAAGCCTCGTTGCGAAGATTCGCAAGAGGTACGAACCAGACGGTCACGATGAGTGAGATGTGAGATGGCTACGGACGCTGACCAATCCGCAGACCAGGTCGCCGACCTTCAGGCGCAGCTTGACCAGACACGCTCAGAGTGTATCCGACCAATCATAATGGAACACATCCATCGAGCGATGCGTGCCAAGTCCAACACTGACAAGTACCATGAGTACCACGCTCTTTGTGTCGGGGCTATTAGCTACATCGAGGACGAAGAGTTGAAGCTAGAAATCATGAAGGATTTGGAGAAGCCAGACACGAACCTCTCAAACGATTTCATTAGATGCTACAAAGCTGAGATGAAGTCGGGAGTTCCGAACTACCTCATCCTGGAGAATGAGTATGCCAGACTCGTCCCAAGAATCGTCAAAGTCTGGCTTAAAGTCAAGAAGGCACTAGTGGAACAGGAGCTGATTCCGTGGTCTCTAACATATCCCGAACAAATTCTTGAAGGCTCTTTGATGGATGCGCTAATCGCTGACATTCAGATGGCAAAGTTCCGACAAGCTGCTCCAATTCACGAAGGGATGGCAATCGGTGCATCAGAGGTGAACCCACAATTTCCCGCACCTCGCAATCACCATCTCGACGAAACCGAGGAGAAGGGCGAGGAGCAGGCCGAAGAGGTATCCGTGTCTCTAGACGAGGCCGACCCTCCGCAAGAAGGCGAACGCATCGCCGAACCCGAACCTGACCGATTCTCACCTCTCAACCCTGAACCTAAGAAGCCATTGCTCCCAGAGTTCGAGCACGAAGAGATTCCAGAGTACAGCGACGAAGAGATTGCGAGTGGTGCAGAGGCCATCAAGAAGCTTCTCCAGGAGAGGACGAGTCGTGTCCGAAAACTCAGAACCCAATAAGCGCCTGCAAGCACTTTTGACAGAGTATGTGAAGCAGCTGCTGGCCGACGAGCTTTGTCGCAACCTGCCTGAACACATGCACGCTGCTGTCAGAGAGGTCGTTGAGGAGTTCGCTAGGGATGGTTGAGAATGCCAGACGAGAGAGCTGACCGAGCCAGAACCATCACATCGCACTTCATTGAGGACTTGAACGGACTCGACTCGCCAGACTCCTTCAAACAGTTTGCACTGCGATACTTTGCCGACCTCGATGCGAAAGAGTTTGTCTTCAATGCTATCGCTATGTGCGAACTCTCGGACAGAAAACCCAACGACTGGACAGCGTTCAGACGATACTTTGTGTGGAAGGCCCATCAACAGTTTGCGAAGCGCACCAGCCAACTCAAAGATTTGGATTCTGAGCTAGGGTTCATGTCCAGGCAATGACGGGAGGCCGAAATGGCAGAGAAGTCATCGCAATCTGACCTGAGCGCAACGAAACTCTTGGAATCTGGCAAGTCCACAAGAAAGTTGTTGCAGAAGCTCAACTCGCCGAGATTGAGTTCGAGGGAGATGGCCGACCTTCTTTCACTTATCGCACGGGAGAGTTCCTGCCTGAAATCGTGGACACATGCCCTAACGCAAATTTCGTTTCACGGGGCACGAGCATTCGCAAAAGCAAACCCGACAGCAGCGAATGATTGTGGCTTGGATTCCCTCACCCTCTCGCAGCTCGACGATTCGGCGAAGGAGCCATGGTTGATACCGAAATTGAAGGCCAAATTTGTAGATGACGCACGGGTACAATACAACATGACCATCAACAGTCTGGATAACTTGAGCAGGCTCGGCGCTCTGACCTTCGATAGCGACCAGGACAGCGAAAAGTGGGATGTCATCAATCCCTTATGCTGGACGGCATGGGGGCGCAGGGGCAGCATCGGCGTCATCAGAGGCAAAATTAAATCTGGAAAAACAAATTTAAGTTTGCTGTTGAGTCAGCTCTTCATGGCCAAAGGCTACACCGTAGTCAGCAACATCAGCGTGGTCGATGCGCCGAAGGAATATGTCTATGCCTCAACGCTTTCAGCGATGCTGATTGCAACCTGCGAAGCCAGATTGCAAAACAAAGAGGTTTTTCTCATCATGGATGAAGCCGCACTGTTTTGGAACAAAATCCAGACGGTCATGAAAGCGAACATCGACCTCTCAAAATTATTAATGGCCATCGGAAAACTTCATATAATTTTGTGCTTCATAGTTCATGAAGAGCAGCAAACTCCGGGCGTGATTTCTCGGATGCATTGTGCATCCTGGGAGAAGAAAGATTTAACCTCGGTGTATGTAGAAATCAGCGATGGCCCTCTCCGCCTTCGCCCACGGTTGTTGACACATGCGCCACCTACAACTCTATCTTACGACCCAGATGCGTTGACATACTGGAGTATCAACATGTCCGTGAACGAGCTGTTCGACTTCATGTCAAACATCCCGCAGGGTTCGAATCAATGGGAGTTGGTGTTGGACTATGTCAAGAAGCACGGAGGCGAAACAAGTGAGGAAAGCCTCAGCCCTCGTGAGGTCGCCGTGTATTTGCGTAAGAGAGGCTTGTCTGAGGGAGCGATTGCAAAGGCTCTAAACAAGTCGGGAGGCACCATTCATCTATGGGTCTCCGAGGTTGAGAAAGGCGAAGAGAAATCGTCCACGAAATGAGAGTTGCATGAGTGAACCCGTTCTTCCTCTCTTCTCAGCGTAATCTGAGTGAATCGCACTTCCCTGCCAACACACGCATTGCTGAGTAGGTGATGCTTATCCAATGGCTGCGCTCCTTCCCTGCTAACTCACTCATCTCACGGAATACGACAAATACGCACGGGCGTTATGCGAGGGCGAAGGCTGAGCGAGAGAGGGGCAAAAGGACGGCAGCGGAGTGGGTGAAGAACGAGGGCTGCGAACGCCGTCGTCATCTCCCCTGTCCTCGTCCCTGTGTTCTTCGAATCTGTCGTCCTCTTTGTTGAGCCTATGGGGTTTGTCCTGAGCCTTCCTATCGTCTTATTGGCCTTCTCTTGATGACTGTGAGACGAACCTCTATGATGGAGGGTCTTTCTTCTTGATGAGCGTTGCAGAGCGCTAGAACGCAAATCTAGAGGCCTGAGGTTGAGATGGTGATGATGGGTTCGAGGTCAACTGCCAGCCCCGTTTGATGATGCCGTCCAGAATCCCATCATCAATCTTAATAGCATCCAGCGCTATCGTCGGGCGCTGAGATGGGTCATGAAGAAGCCGCTGGTGAAGAGGGAGTTCGGTTCCATTAAGTCTTACACTGAAGAGCAGAAGCTCACTCCCTTCCTTAAGTGGGCAGGTGGCAAGAGTCAGCTCCTGGTGCAGATGAAGTCACACTTCCCAACCAAGTTCGAGCGTTACTATGAACCCTTCCTCGGTGGAGGAGCTGTGTTCTTTCATCTCCTCCCTGAGAAGGCAACTCTCGCTGATTCTAATGATGAATTGATGAATGTCTACCGAGTCATCCAGAAGGAGGCTGATGAGGTGATGAGCGCTCTAGACGAGCACCACATTCACAGGAGAAATAAGGAATACTACTATCGGATAAGAGCTTTAGACCCAGCCGAGATGAGTATTGTGGAACGAGCTGCGAGAACTGTTTTCCTCAACAAGACCTGCTACAACGGCCTCTATCGTGTGAACTCGAAAGGGAAGTTCAATGTCCCATTCGGTAAGTACAAGAATCCAACTCTCTACAAAAGGGACAACATCTTGTCGGTGAGCACAGCCCTCAAAGGGAAGGCTTTGAAGACCGCAGACTATAGGGATATCTGCGAGGAGGCTCGCAAAGGAGACTTCATCTATCTCGACCCTCCATATCAGCCATTGAGCAAGACAGCGAGCTTCACTAGTTATACCAAAGAGGCGTTCGGCGAGAAAGAGCAGGAGGAACTGGCTAGCGTGTTCATGAAGCTTGACAAGCGAAGATGTAGGGTCATGCTCTCGAACTCCTCAACTTCGCTCATACGGTCTCTCTACGATGGATACCACATTGAATCGATGAAGGCGACCCGTGCAATCAACTGCAAAGCCTCTGGACGGAAAGCAATCGAAGAACTCTTGATAATGAACTATGGGTGAGTAATTGGCAAAGATTCAGGACGAGTGGTTGAGGATAGTCCAGACGATGGGAATTGACCTCACCAGTCCTGTATCCCATGTGACTGCAGCCGACATCAAACGCATAACTGGTAAGGAGCCACGGCTTGTTGCCTCAATGCCCTCAAAGGACAAACTACCAGGGATTTTCCGTGACAACGGAGTCTTCGTTCTGCCAGTGTCTGGGGATTCATATGCTATCGTCCGTGGAAAGGGGTATCACGAACTGGAACCTATCGAGAGCAGTGCTCTGAAGTTCCACGCACGATTCCCCTTCAGACTGACAATGCTGGCCTACGGCACAGGAGAGAGTCGCTATCTTCTTCATGCCTACAACTCTGGTCTTCTGAGCAGGTTCTCGAATGTCTCAGAGATGTATCAGACTACAGCAGGAAAAATGAGGACGGGCAAGTTCGAGTTCCGTGTCGATGGTTCACCGAACATCAGCGTCGAAGGAGCAGGAATGGAGATCGACATGGGTTTCGAAGGAAGGAGCGATGTCCTGCTGTTCGAAGCAAAGGCCCGAAGAGTGGACAACTTCCTCATTCGGCAGCTTTACTACCCGCTGAGAGTCGCCAATTCGGTGACAAGCAAAGGCGTGAGAGCATTCTTTTTCGTTGCCGACCCAAAGCGTGAGACATATTCGATTTGGGAGTATGCCTGGACTGACCCATACGACTACGAATCAATCAAGCTAATCAAATCTGCCCAATTCGCAATTGAGGAATCCGAGGCTCCAGTTGAGACACTCGAATCTGTCGAACCTGACCCGAAGCTTGACATCGTTCCACAAGCCGATGATTTCCAGAAGGTCGCCGACTTCCCCTTACTCGTTCACACAGGAATCGACTCCGCAAAGAAGTGGTCACAGCACTATGGCATCACAGAGAGGCAGGGAAGTTACTACCGTGAGTCTGCCGAGGCCATGGGACTTGTCACATCGGCGCAGGGCCAGTATGTGTTAACGAATGAAGGACGGAAGTATGTAGGAACTGACCAGCAGAGCCGTGCTGATTTTCTTGCGGTTCGCATACTGAAGATACCAATCATGAACGAGGTGTTCAGGTATGTCCAGAGCCATCCTGAACAGGGCCTGGCGAAGGATGAGATTGCGAACTTGATAGAGAAGTCATCCCATCTTGGAGGTTCCACACCAGCTCGAAGGGCTAGCACAATCATGTCCTATTTCAGGTGGATAGCGAGGGCCACGGGGACAGTGTTGGTAATGGGAAACAGAATCTATCCTCGCAAGAAAGCACTTGAGGATTTCGCCCAAAAGCAATGACCATGTACATTATGTACACAAAAACCGAAATAGCTCACCAGCGTTCGTCAACGCAATGTGCGACTATGTAGCAATCCTGGTCTACCAGGGACTCATCGAGGATGTCGGCGTTTTCAATAGTAAGGTAGAGGCTGCGGGCTGGCTCAGCCGCATTACAGGGGAGTATGGTGCAGACGACTGCGCCGACTCAATCATCTGGGATACCAGGCAGAAGGCTCCGATAGACCTAGGGTTTGTGTCAAGCTAGACAATGGCTTCGCATCAGAAGTCAGCGGTGATATGGCATGCTCCAGTCTTTCTTCTTCGCCTTTCCAAGTTCCTGCAGGATGCTGCGAACCACCAGCTCCTGCATCGGCTTGCCCTCGCTGTCAACTGGAATCATGACCATAGAAGGTATCAAAGAATGATAGATAATCTCACTTTCGGCTGCATGTAGCGTTGAAACGAATGCTCCAATGGCATGTTTAGTCTCTGTGGAGCGATAGCCTTAACTGGAACCAGTGTCATACTTTTTTGTTCAGGATACTAGCCAGCTGGGAACCATAGCGGTTTCAGGCCATGTTACGGCGTGAGGTGGTCGTAATGGACGAGATTGAGCTATTTCCAATTCCTTCCGATAAGACCTTTCGAGATTCAGAGGAATTCCTGGACTTCCTGAAGAGATACTACGACCCTGCAAAGGTCAGCCACCCTCTAACAGTGGTCGTCGGCCTGACCGAACTTGACAGACCGAGTCTCTTGGCTAGTTTGCACAGATATGGTTTCGAGACAGTCCAAGCTTTTGGAGAGGTCGTTCGACTGAAGGCCAATATTGAAGCTGGAGGGGTCTTGGAGTGCTATGTCGTTCTCAACACGGAGTCAGGTGTTCTGTATTTCTTCACGAACTTTAGGAAGACGGAGGAAATACCAAAGATTAGCGAATTCCTTCAATCGGAACCTAACAGTTACTACTTGTTCTTCTCATCTGTCCTAATTGAAAAGGCCATCGAGAAGGTCGATTCCCAATTCGCAGGGGTCTCCATTCCAGATTTCACAGCCAGAAGGTCGCTTGACTCGAAAGTTCCAGCCCGCTACAGACCCTATGTGAAGCGTACTGTCAGTTATTGGGCTGAAGATGGAAAGGAGGTACTCTCGGAGATGAAATATGCATATGGTGTTCTTGTCCAGAGAGCCATCATCGAGGTACCTGAACGGTGCAAGTTCGGCATTGATGGTAGAGGATTCATGACATTCCTCTCGGGTAGTCTGGAATGTCCGTTGAATATCTTGACGGAAATCATCGAACAGGCGAGGAAAGCTCGGAGTGCGTACGCAACCTCGTCATATAGGACTGCGACAGTAGGCAGTCCCGACGCCCCTCTCAGGATAGGAGTGAGTTCTCCCGTTACAATATCGCTGAGTGAACCATTGGCCTATGACAGAATAGGCGATTTTGTCGAACGACTTGAATCGGAAGGCTTCCTCGTAGTAGATAGCGTTGCGGAAGAAGGGTCGTTGTTCTTTTCATCTAACATAATGACACCATCTGGCAATCGCAGCAGAATCAAGTCGGATGGTTCGAGAATTCGCATGTTTCCTGATGATGAACGAAACCTGCAGTCATTCATGCAGTTCTACGAATTCGTAATCAATCAGATTGACCCGAACGCTCGCCTAGAAGCCTAAGGGTTGAGAGCTTGCCCGACCAAAGCGAAATCTCGGAAGAGGAAGTCAAGAATGTCCTTTCACTGAAAGGACAGGACTGGCTTAGTGACCGCATAAAGGCCAAATCGAAGGAGATACGAGTCGAAGAAGGCAAGAGGCTTGAGGAAGGTCTGCATGCTCAGAATCTTCATGACGAGCTCATTCAATCCTGCATCTCGGCGTTTAATCCTGAGAGTGAATGCTGCAGGGATTCAGGGTACAAGTTCACTACTGTGGAACCACTGAATGAACTCAAAGTCAAGAATTTTGATGTGCTTCTGTTCAACGAAGTTCAAGAGCTTGGGATATTCGTTGAATGCAAGACTGATTGCTCGGACTGGTCGAAGGAGGTAACTCACGCATACCAAGCGATTGAAGACTTAGAAAGAAACATCGCTTATCTGGAAGGAGAGTTGAAACTCAATATTCGCCAGAAAGAGTATGTTATGTGCGTTCCTTCTGAACACGAGAACTCAGTGGCTAATGCAATCGAGGCACAAGAGAAGATGGGGAGAGTCGACGCCAAAGTCGACCCTTTGTTACTCATCTGGGGCATACACCTATTCTCCTCCAACCAAAAGATACAGCTTTTCACACGGATTCATTCGAAAAGAGATGATTTCAAGAAGCACCATAGGGACAAGAAGCTAACATCTCTACTGACAACTGGGGTTAGTACATCAAGCGAGGTTCTTGCAGCATTCTTCCCGTCGAGCCACCCCATCAAAGTCTTTCCAGGAGCTGTCCCATGGATTCTCAGAGAAAATCAGAGGGCCGGGCGAGACCTGACAGTCTTCCCGAAGTCCCTGCCTGTTTCTTACTTTACGGATTCGAGAAATCTCCCGCACTACTCTAGAATGAGTATTGGAGCGGATTTTGCTGAAAGGTTCATCAGGGAGGGCACTGAGCTCCAGCTTATGGAGGAGGTACCTGGAGACAAGACGAAGCTGAAATTCACCTCTAAGGGAAAGACCAGAAAGACAATTCATACCAACTACAAGAAGGCCTACATGGATTGGTACTTGGAGAAGAATATTGCACGACGAGCAGAAAGAATGGCCGTTGTGGAATATCTTAAGATACAGGCAACGCTTGTGAGATATGAGTAACATGGGGCCAGCGCACTCCATCATTCTCACACTTCCTCAGCACAACATCCATGAGGATGGAAACGCATTCGATTTCTTGGTGAAAGTTCGTGAAATTCGAATACACCCTAAGGGGCGACCCTGCCCATAAGCTGGCGACAATCAGACAGAAAGCCGCTCAGAAGTTCGTGACTTTCATAGGGGACTTGCAGAAGGGGACTTTCTCGGGAGGCCTTTCGTTGCCGCTTCTGGGAGACATGACAGTCAGGGGAAGTTACAAGATTGTGGGCGACAAGATTATCGTGACTGTGTCCAAGAAACCAAGCTCGTACACCTGGAGCCAAGTCGACGCAATGCTTCGGGGTTTCATCGAGAGCGACTAGAGCCGACATGCGTCGCAGAGGAAACCCCATGTTTCGACCCTAGTAACACAGCACTCTACAATCAGTGTAGCGCCGCAGTAATAGGAGAGGGTAATCATTGCCGAAAGAATCAGAAGTCGAAGAGAGACTTAGGGAGCATCTAGCTGGCCTCGGTTTTGAGGTGAAAACGAGGACTACGAAGCATGGAGTCGATGTCACTGCATGCAAAGAGGGTCGAGACCACTACATCGAAGTCGAAGGGAGTACGAAGCCCGATGGCAGCCCTCTAGCATCGAATCAGAAGTACACTCATCTTCTGAGAGCTGTAGGGCAGTTGTGCCTGAGATTGCATGATAATCCAGAGGCAGTTCTCGGACTCGCTCTTCCTGAAGACAACTACTACAGGAAGAAGGTCGACGAGCTGCAGACTGCCCTGAAGAGGTTAGGTGTGACCGTCTACTTTGTTGACTCCGACGGCAGAGTCGAGGAGTGTTGAAGTCAGAACCGAGCACATGAAATGCGATACTCTTGTTTGTTTATATCTGCGAAACGCATTCAGAAAGGCATGACTGGTGACTTTCAAACTGTCATCACGGGAATGTACGACTTCCTTCGAAGCATGAGTCGTAGTGGCCCTGATGATATCGCCCTTATGAAGGGTCATCTCAGAGTGAGTAGGGACGACCTTACTGCTTCGAAGGTTCTCCACAAGAAGCGCCTGTACTCCGCCTCGGTCTATCATCTCCAGCAAGCGGTTGAGAAGGCTACAAAGGCATTCTGTATCGGGACGGGACTCGTCAGTGCAGCAGAAGCGAAGAGAATTGGCCACGATTCTCTTCAGGGACACTTTCTCTATGCCGATAAGCTCTCCAGATTCTTACCCGAGCTTGGTAAGATTGAATCACGGTTCAATGTCGACATAGCAAAAATAGGCGAAGTCGAGGCCAAAGGGCTTGAGATTGCGAGGCTGGACAAGAATGCAATCGACGGTCTCCTCGCCAACTTTGATGCGGTGGACAAATCCATGGACAAGCTGTTGTCTCAGCTCAGTTCATGGGCACATTCCCAAATAAGTAGCGCTGCCAAAGGGGAGGCTGCGTCTAAGCGCTCAGGAGGCAGCGAGGATGTTAGTCGGGCAATCGAACAGAGACTCCAGCTTAGCAGGAGCATCCCATTCCTGTTCCTGGCATCAGCTCTGACCTTTCCACATGAGGAGTTCACGAGATATCCTGACCGAGAAATCAAGCCCTGGGACTATGGGAAGTCGATGGGCATAGTCGCATGCACACCCGAACTGATTCGTCGTATGGACAAGACTCTTCGAGCATTGGAGTCGATGCCTGAGTGAGTTGCATGTCTATTGTCGAAAGAGACATAACATCAATATGGAAGAAAGGTCAATCCAGATTCAGGTTGTTGGGAAGTTGAAGTCTGCTATCTTCATGAATGGCAAAAGGTTCGAGGAGACCTCTTTTGGTGGTAGCGAGGAGCGATTCGAGAATGTTGTGAAGAGGAACTCGAAAATCCTGTTCGGCAATGAGTCCGTCTACCTCGACATTCGAAAGAGGATACAGTCGAAATCGCTCGGGCAGACCATTCCAGATGGTTTCCTCTTCGACTTTCGCAGACCTGACGATGTTCAATTCTACCTGGTCGAGGTCGAGCTGACGACGCATGATTTCTACAGACACATTTTCCCTCAAATTACGAAGTTCTTCGCATTCTTCAAGAATGACCGACAAAGGATGGAGTTGACAGAGAAGCTATTCGCCCACATTACATCAGACGATAGGGTGGAAAAAGAGTTCAGAGGTCATGTGGGCAAGAAAGACCTCTTCAAGACTCTGAAAGACATTATCGAGAACAGCCAGAACATACTCTTGGTCATTGATGATATGATGGAAGAGATACCCGAAATCCAAAAGACATACACTGACACTTGGGGTACGAAGGTCAAGCTTGAAGTCCTGAAGGAGTACACGACAAGAGGCAGTACCGTCCTCTTTCTCGACCCTGAGTTTGAGCAACTAGAACTAGAGAGGCCGACCAGTGGAGAGGAAGGAGTCTACACCGAGTCTGACCATTTCGAAGGAGTGGACGAAGAAGTCATTGCAACATATAAGAGAATGCGAGATGCAATCAAGAGTTTCGACTCAGGAATCGAGGTAAATCCCCAGAAGTACTACATCTCATTCCGCAAGAACAGGAATTTCGCCTATTTCACCATCAGGAGAAAGAAGCTGAGAATCGTGATAGTGCTCCCCTATTCTGATGGAGCTCGAATGGTCACCAAGCACAGGATTGGCAAGCTAAGCCGAGGCGTCCAGGGCTTCTATGGCTATCCCTGTTTCGAAGTTGTGGTCAGCGACAGCAAAAATCTGAAGAATGTGCTAGGCGCAATAAAGGAAGCCTACAATCTCCAGAAGTAGCCAACGATTTCAGAGTCTGAACCGCTTTGCGAATTCATCCTCAACGCAGATAGCCACTCTACTAACCGAGCCAACCCCGTCGGCAAGTTGCTTTTCGATAAGTTCGAGCTGCTTCTTCTTCGTTGACTGTGGCTTCCTCACGCAGTTTGCGCTGACGACAATGTACAACGCTGCTTCCGCAAGAGGAATGTTACCGTGAGCCTCATGATAGATGGTGTTACACACCGAAGTCGCACCGACGATTCCAAAGAGGTTCTTGGGCATCACATCTTTGTCTTTGACTTCGATTATGCACGCTGCCTCGTTCTTGTCATTCACAATCACCATGTCAGCGTCCGACATTCTGGTCATTCTCGAAGGATGACCTAGGTACAGGCCGATTGTGCCAGCGCCCTTCTCGTGCCCAGCTCTGACTCGATGAGACGCCACTTTGCCCTCAGATGCCAAGTAGCGTTCAACTTCTCGTTCAACTCTCTTCCTGATGCGTTTGTGCTCCTTTCCTTCTCCAGGCAACCTACCACCTTCTACAGCCTTCCTTCTGGGGTTACTTCAGCTGTGGACGCAAGCAAAGCTGTCTCCATAGCAACCTTCGCCTTCTCCATAGAGTCTTTGTCAATGTAGGATTCCATATCAGCGTCTGTCAGTTCTCGCTCTAGATACCTCATGTATTCCAAAATGCCGAGGCCGAACGGTGTCTTTCCAATGAAGCTCTTCTTGATATCCGCATTCATTCGGAAACACATGCTCTCATCCAGCGGGAAGAGAATGTAGGATTGGGACAGAGAGTACTGGAAACCTGGTCGATTGCCAAGCTTCAGTCCTTCCCTAATCCTCGCTCGCACCAACAGGTCTTCTTCCGTCTTTGCGGATGAGAAGATGCTAAGTGTGTCCAGGAGATTGAAGTTCATTCTCTCGTCTTCGTTTTCGATTCCTGAGAACTGCTCCATAAACTTGAGCATGGGAGGTTGAAACATCAGGTAGGTCTCGTTCCAGTTGTACTTCGAGATAGTGCGCCTCAGCGTTCTCGTCAGTCGTTCCAGCACCTCCTGTACGCTCATCTCCACTTGCCACACCGTCGAGGGCTGCTTCTGGCTGTCTTTGATGTGACAGTTGAGGATGCCATTTCGTTCGTAGTAAGTCAGATGAATGTCACGGCCAGGGAGTCTCATGTAGAAGATGACACCAGATGTGCCTTCGGCGAATCCGAACTCGACCAATGCAATGTCATCAACCGTAATGGCTAGTCGCTTTCTCAGTCTCGACATCTGAACAAGCCAACGCCTACAGTTGGCATAATGTTTGTTGCCTAGAGACGAAGCCGAGCGAGGAATCTAAGGCGAATGGAGTTCGTAGGATTTGTCCACAGTGGCGTTCGCTTGGTGATAAGAGCTTACTCTTCATGCGGAGGACTTAGCTCTTAGCCTTATAATAAGGAGATATCGATAATAAACCGTTAACAGCGTCCCCCCCTTCCCCCCGTGTCAGACACGCAGAGGACAGAGGGCATGAATACAGCGCCCCCTTTGAGGGAGAGGCTCTCTCACTTCATCGGTGTGATGAAAGAACGACCATCAGCGATGGCCTGTCTCACCTCAAAGGCACTCTCGAACATCTAGGCTCGGGAGACCCCTACCGTTACTGCTATCAACGGCGAAGGGGAATCGATGTATGGAGATTTTAGACTTGTGTGCCACCGCATCATTGATGTCCGATTATCAGACCGAAAAAGAAAAAACGAGAAGGGGTTTGGAGGCAAACGCTCGGAATCTCAATCCCCGTTGATTGATGGCATGCTAAAAGAGGCTCCCCGCCAATGCGGCCGTTGCACAACTGGCCCAAGGCGGGAGAACCATGAACTACATAGGATTGGACATACATAAGAAGAGCACCCAGGCTTGCGTGATGAACGACAAGGGGAAGGTCCTGATGAATGTCAGGTTCCTCTCCGATTCCAAGGAGATAAACGAGTTCCTGGACAAGATCAAGCCTCTGGGTACGGTCTCCGTCGTCATGGAGGCGACCGGCTTCTGCATGTACATCTACGACATCATCGAGGCCGCAGGCCACGATGTCAAGGTAGCTCATCCCTCGAAGATCAAGGCGCTGACCGCGGGCAGAGCCAAGACGGACAAGAACGACGCCGAGATGCTCGCCGAACTCCTCAGGCTGAACGCCATACCCGAGTCGTACATCCCGCCCAAGGAGCTGCGGGAGCTCCGCGAGCTGACGAGGTTCAGGCAATCGCTCGTGTGGAATTCCGCGAGCATCAAGAACCAGATACACGCGATCCTCGCCATGCGTGGGATCAAGGTTCCGCCCAACCTCCGCTCTCCCTTCTCGAAGAAGCACGTGAGATGGCTAAGGTCCCTCGATATCGTCCAGCTGGGCGATCTCCTGGACATGATGGAACTGGTCCAGTCGAAGACAGCGAAGGTCGACGAGGACATCGAGAAGATATGTCAGGACGATGAGGACGTCCAGAGGCTGAAAACGATTCCTGGCATCGGTGATGTCGTAGCCACATCGTTCGTCGCGGAGATCGGGGACATCAACAGATTCTCCTCGTCGGAGAGGCTGGCATCCTATGCAGGGCTGGCCCCCATAGTACGCCAGTCTGGAGAGAAGGAGTGGACGGGGCCGATATCCAAGCACGGGAACGCCACGCTGAGATACCTGTTGATCGAGGCGGCGTACAGCCACGTCCGATGTGCGAAGGATTCGAAACTGACCAGGTTCTTCGAGAGGAAGAGCCAGGCCAAAGGCAGGAAGAAGGCGATCGTCGCGACAGCGAGGAAGATGCTCGAAGTCATCTACTACATGCTGAAGCGCGGGGAGGCGTATCACGCTCATTGATCCGACCGCTGTGTTTTTCATGCGTCGGTGGAGCGCGTCTGATTGATTGCGGCGGATCCTTGAGACCAGATGACGAATCAGTCATCATGCGGCGCCTGGCGACCGCGGATAGGTGTTTGTCGGATCGACGCAATCGAAACGCGCTCGAGGGTAGGAGGAAGGATGAAGTACAAATGATGAGATACCGAGGATGCGGGAAGCCCCTTTTACATAGGTGAAAATTGGCCAGAAGAAAGAAAGTGGGCCCAACCGGATTCGGACCGGTGACCTCCCGGTTATCAGCCGGGTGCTCCAACCATGCTAAGCTATGGGCCCAGTGTGGATTTGCGCAATAAGGTGATTGGGATTAAATACTTTCCATGTCAGGGTTCTGGAACAATTCGGGTGGTGAAGTGACTTGGAGAACAATTCATTCCGCACGTTCACTGCATGTAGTAGACAGGGAACAATGTCCTGGCAGACATGATTGTTCTGATGACGGTCGGAATGAACGGCCTTCCGGTCCTGAGGACCGACATCGTTGGCAGCAGAACGTGCTCGACATGTGGGAGAACTCAATATTCCCGAATGGGCGCGGAGCGTTCGCGAGAGTGCGCCTGGCTGAGGAGCGATCCTTCCAGGCATGGCACCCGCCTGCTGCAGACAGCCGCCTCCAAGAGATTGGAGGTGGCAGGGGGCTTATGGTTCAGCCCCGGCGCGTTCC
>Ga0299912_10000019_pt1 | contig 228553 bp, 202 predicted proteins | sample RVTome_2_FD_207667 | JGI IMG/M metagenome (GOLD analysis project Ga0299912, IMG submission 207667) | Soil microbial communities from uranium-contaminated site in the Upper Colorado River Basin, Wyoming, United States - RVT95D214 (version 2) ... | reverse complement strand
AAACGCTGCTTGAATTCCACGACCGCCTGTTGCAGGCGTTTTTTTGGTATCTTTACACATGGCTGATCCTCCTTGTATTGCGGTGACGTTAGACACCACCATCTTACAACGCGAGGCTCTCAGCCGCCTTTCACTGACTTCTTGCTTGGCGTTTCCCGCCGTCGCGTAGCTTAAGGTAGTGCCATGAGGGTCAGACACGATATCTGCCCGTACCGGCAACTGGCAGAACCCGCAAGCCAATATCCTGTATGGGTGCCAAGTGCTGGCCGACTGCCGCAGCTTCTTCCAGCGCAAGGAAAACCTCCAAGGCAAGCCGCTGCTGCGCGCTTCGCTGGCAGCATACAACTGCGGCGCGGGCAACGTCCTCAAAGCCATCCGCAACGGGCTGGACGTGGACTTCTACACGGCGCACCGCGACTATTCGAAAGATGTGTTAAACCGGGCGGGGTTTTTTCAGGCGAACGGGTGGGAGTGAGGGGCAAACGACACGGTCACGCCTACGTGCTTGTACCCAGCCCCTTGCCTTCCAATATTTTCCACAGCCCCAACACAGGTGCCACGAGCGGCTCGGCCTGCTGCACTTCCATGCGCGCAGCGTCTGCTCCTTGCAGGCGCAATTTGTGCTGCAAACGTCTGAGTTCGCGGTAGGCGTCGCGTGTTTCCTCCGCGAGGGACGCAGGAATCAAACCCAGTTCCCCAGCGAGCTTCAGCAGTGCCAGGTTGCCAATGTTGCGCGTAAGTTCGGGGTGCTGGTGCGCGTGGGCGAGGACCAGGAATTGCACGACGAATTCCACGTCGACGATGCCGCCACGGTCGTGTTTGACGTCGAACAGGCCGCTGGGGTTGGGGTGGGCAGCGAGCATTTTTTGGCGCATTTGCAGCACTTCTGCGCGGAGTGTGGCCGGGTTGCGCGGTTGTTGCAGGACTTCGCTGCGGATGCGTTCGAAGGCGGTACCCACTTGGGGGTCGCCGGCCACCCAGCGCGCGCGGGTCAGCGCCTGGTGTTCCCATACCCAGGCCTTGGTTTTCTGGTATTGCTCGAAGGCTTCGACCGAGCTGACTAGCAGGCCCGCGGCGCCGTCCGGGCGCAGGCGCAAATCGGTTTCGTAGAGCACGCCGGCCGGGGTGGCGCTGGTGAGCCAGGCGTTGATGCGTTGGGCGAGGCGGGCGTAGGTTTCGGGGGCTTCGGCGGCATCGTCGTGGTAGAGGAAGATGATGTCGAGGTCGGAGGCATAGCCCAGTTCGCGCCCGCCCAGCTTGCCGTAGCCGATGATGGCGAAACAGGGCGTGTCGCGGTGTTTGCGCGATAGCCCGCTCCAGCAAAGATGCAGTATTTCTTCGAGGATGACGTCGGCGAGGTCGCTGAGGTGGTCGCTCAACTTTTCCAGTGACAGCAACCCGGCCAGATCCTGCGCCAGCAGGCGGAACACGTGGGCTTGCTTGAAATGGCGCAGGATGTCCATCTGCCGCTCGGTGTCGCCGGCGAATTCGGCGAGTTTGGCTTGCAGTGCGGCTTTGAGTGCAGCGCGGTCGGGTGCGCTGTAGAGCGCGCCGGTGTCGAGCAGTTCGTCGAGCAGGATGGGGTGGCGCGTCAGGTATTCGGCGGCCCACGGGCTTGCGCTGCACAGGCGCGCAACCTGGGCGAGTGTGGTGGGGTATTCCAGCAGCAGGGCCAGATAGGATTCGCGCTGGCTGATCGTCTCCAGCAGCGCCAGTACGCGTTGCAGGGTTTGATCGGGGTCGCCGAAGCCGGCGGCGACTTCGATCAGGGGCGCGACCAGCGCGTCGAAGCGCGCGCGGTTGGCGCTGGGTAGCCGGCTGTAGCGGTTTCCCTGCTTGATTTGGCGCAGGCGTTGCCAGAGTGCTTGCGGGTCGGCGTAACCGATTTCGGCGAGCTTGGTCGATGCTTCCTCGTCGCTTGCCGAGCCGGTCCACAGCAGTGCAAGCGGGTGCGTTTCCTGGCTGCTTTGGGGTGCTGCGAAAACCTGGTCGAAATGGCGCGTGACCTTGTTGCGATGGCGGTCCAGTTCTTCCATGAAATCGCCGTAGGCGGCGAATCCCATCCCTTCTGCGACGATTGCCCGATCGGTTTCGCTTTGCGGCAGGGTCTGGGTCTGTGCGTCGTCCAGGTATTGCAGGCGGTGCTCCAGGTTGCGCAGGAAGACGTAAGCCTCCTTCAGTTCCGCGACCGCCTGCTGCGGCAGGATGCCGCGGCCTTCGAGCAGGTCGAGCACCTTGCAGGTGGCGCGGATTTGCAGTTCGGGCAGTTTGCCGCCGCGGATCAACTGGAACACCTGGGCGGTGAATTCGATTTCGCGGATGCCGCCGGGGCCGAGCTTGATGTTGTCGCCGAGTTCGCGGCGCTGCACCTCCTGGCGGATCTGCGCGTGCAACGAGCGCATCGAGGCGAAGGCGCCGAAGTCGAGGTATTTGCGGAACACGAACGGGCGCACCAGTTGCGCGAGGTCTTGCACCGCTTCCGGGCGGCCGGTGATGGCCCGCCCCTTGATCCAGGCATAGCGCTCCCACTCGCGGCCCTGGGTCACCAGATAGTCCTCCAGCATGGCGAAGCTGGAAGCCAGTGCGCCAGCGTCGCCGTATGGGCGCAGCCGCATGTCGACGCGGAATACGAAGCCGTCCGCGGTTCTTTCCTGCAGCGCGGCGATCAGCTTGCGTCCCAGCCGGGCGAAATACTCGTGGTTGCCGATGGCGCGCGGGCCGGTCGTTTCGCCGTCTTCCGGGTAGATGAAGATGAGGTCGATGTCGGAGGAGACGTTGAGCTCGGCGCCGCCCAGCTTGCCCATGCCCACCACGATCAGTTCCTGCACGGCACCGCTGTCCGCGCCGACCGGGCTGCCGTGCTGTTCGGTCATCCACCCGCCGAGGCGCTCCAGGGCGAAACGCACGGTGGCTTCCGCCAGCGCCGTGGCGGTGGCCATGACCTCGGCCAGGTCGGCCAGGTCATTGAGGTCGCGCGTGATCAAACGCAGCATGACGTGCTTGCGCAGGATGCGCAGGGCCCGGCTCAGCGCGGCCTCGTCCGGCGCCGGTGAGGCCGCCAGAACCTGCTGCATTTCCGCTGCGCTCCAGGGGCGCTCCAGCGCGTCCTGCAAGGTGCCGCGCAATGCCGGCTCTGCTTCCAGCAGGTGCCGGACATAGCGGGACAGGCGCATGGCCCGCGCGATGGCGTCGTCGGCGGAGGGCGGGGCAGGGGTGGCGGCGTTCATTGGGCGGCTCGGAAAAACTCACACATTATCATCTATGGCATTGGCGCAAAACCCGTAGGGGCTGCGCTGGAAAGCCGATCCCAAACGCTATATCATCGGCCTTCACTTCGAACAAAAGCAAGGAGTCGCAATGGCAGCCATCGAATCCATCCTTTCCGAAACCCGCGTGTTCCCGCCCTCTGCGGAATTCCAGGCGCAGGCCAACGTTTCCGGCATGGAGGCGTATCGGGCATTGTGCTCGGAGGCGGAGCGGGATTACGCCGGATTCTGGGGCCGGCTGGCACGGGAGAACATCACCTGGCACAAGCCTTTCACCCAGGTTCTGGACGAAAGCGAGGCGCCTTTCTACCGCTGGTTCCACGACGGCGAAATGAACGTTTCCTATAACTGCCTGGACCGACATCTGGCCACACAGCCGAACAAGACCGCGCTGATCTTCGAGGCCGACGACGGCAAGATCACCCGCGTCAGCTACCAGGAACTGCATAGCCGCGTATGCCGCTTCGCCAATGCCCTCAAGCAACTCAAGGTAGCCAGGGGCGACCGCGTCATCGTGTACATGCCGATGAGCATAGAGGCGGTGGTGGCGATGCAGGCGTGTGCCCGCATCGGGGCGATCCATTCGGTGGTGTTCGGCGGCTTTTCGGCGAAGAGTGTGCACGAGCGCATCGTCGATGCCGGCGCCAAGCTGGTGGTGACCGCCGACGAGGGGCTGCGCGGCGGCAAGGCGGTGCAACTCAAGGCCGCGGTGGACGAGGCCATCGCCATGGGCGGCGGCAACACCGTGCAGAACGTGGTGGTGTACCGGCGCACCGGCGGCAGCGTGAACTGGACCCCGGGGCGCGACGTATGGTGGCACGAGGCCGTCAGCACTGTTGCCGACACCTGCGAGCCGGTGTGGGTGAACGCCGAGGACCCGCTCTTCATCCTCTACACCTCCGGTTCCACCGGCAAGCCCAAGGGCGTGCAACACAGCAGCGGGGGCTATCTGCTCGGCGCCGTGCTGTCCATGCAATGGGTGTTCGACCACAAGCCGGGCGACATCTTCTGGTGCACCGCGGACGTGGGCTGGATCACCGGCCATACCTACGTCGCCTACGGCCCGCTGGCACTGGGCGGCACCGCGCTGATCTTCGAAGGCGTGCCCACCTACCCGGACGCCGGGCGTTTCTGGAAAGTGATCCAGGACCACAAGGTCACCACCTTCTACACGGCACCCACCGCCATACGTTCGCTGATCAAGCTCGGCGCCGATTTGCCAAAACAGTACGACCTATCTTCGCTGCGCCTGCTGGGCACGGTGGGCGAGCCCATCAACCCGGAAGCCTGGATGTGGTACCACGAGACCGTGGGCGACCGCCGCTGCCCCATCGTGGATACCTGGTGGCAGACCGAGACCGGCTGCCACATGATCTCGCCCCTGCCGGGTGCGATCGCCACCAAGCCGGGCTCCTGCACGCTGCCGCTGCCGGGCATCATGGCGGACATCGTGGACGAACACGGCGGGCCGGTGCCGCTCGGGCAGGGCGGTTTCCTGGTCATCAAGCGGCCGTTCCCGTCGCAGTTGCGCACCCTGTGGGGCGACCCGGAGCGCTACCGCACCGCCTATTTCCCGTCCGAAATGGGCGGCAAATGCTACCTCGCCGGTGACTCCGCGCACCGCGACAAGGACGGCTATTTCTGGATCATGGGCCGCATCGACGACGTCTTGAACGTTTCCGGCCACCGCCTCGGCACCATGGAAATCGAATCGGCGCTGGTGTCCAACCCGTTGGTCGCGGAAGCGGCGGTGGTGGGCAAGCCGCACGAAATCAAGGGCGAGGCCGTGGTGGCTTTCGTGGTGCTGAAAGGCCAGCGCCTGCAAGGGGAAGAGGCGCATGAAGTGGCTGCGACGCTGCGCGAATGGGTCGCCAAGGAAATCGGGCCGATCGCCAGGCCCGACGAAATCCGCTTCGGCGACAACCTGCCCAAGACCCGCTCCGGCAAGATCATGCGGCGCTTGCTGCGGTCGCTGGCGCGCGGCGAGGACATCACCTCGGACACGTCGACGCTAGAGAATCCGGCGATCCTGGAACAGTTGAAGCAGGCGGTGAGCTAGTATGTAGCGCAGGCGACCTCGCCTGCGCTACACCCGCCGGAACCAAAGGCGTCGGGTGCGGACTAAAATGAAGCGGTGAGGTCCGGCCCGGTGTGGATATAATGGCCGCAGGGGCGTGCAGTGCCGAGATCGTCGCGGCCGCTTGCATGCCCCTGCGGTTACTTTTTTGCGAAGCTGAAATTTTGATATTCAAAACTTGCTGGGGCTGGCTCTGCCGCGCTTTGACCTATCTCCTGCTGGTGCTGGGAGTGGGGTTCGCTGCGGTGGTGCTTGCCCTGCGTTACTGGCTGCTGCCGGACATCGAGCAATACCGCCCGGACATCGCGGCCGCCCTGACCAAGGCAGCCGGGCAGCGCGTCACCATAGGCAAGATCGCCGCCGACTGGCACGGCCTGCGCCCGAACCTGACGCTGCTCGATGTGCAGGTCTACGACCGCAGCAACCGCCCCGCCCTGATTCTTGCCCACGTGGAAGGCACGCTTTCCTGGTGGACCTTGCTGCAGGGAGAGATACACCTCTATTCGTTGATGGTCGACCGTCCCGGCGTGGCAGTGCGGCGCGAGGCGGACGGCGCGATTTATATCGGCGGCATCCCGGTCAACCAGGCGCAGCAGGAAACCGGCTTTGCCGACTGGGTGCTGAACCAGCGCTGGATCATCGTCCAGAACGCGACCATCCTGTGGCAGGACGATTTGCGCCAGGCGCCGCCACTGGTGTTGAACAAGGTCAGCCTGCGCTTGGAAAACCACGGCAGGCACCACGATTTCGGCCTGCATGCCACTCCGCCGCCGCACCTGGCGCAGCCGCTCGACGTGCGCGGCGCGCTTCAGGGCAAGAGCATAGTCGATGCGGCGGGCTGGAAGGGGCTGCTGTATGCGCGTATCGACCGCACCGACATGGCGGCTTGGCGTAGCTGGGCCGACCTGCCGTTTGAACTGCAAAGCGGCTACGGCGGCGTGCGCCTGTGGGTCGATTTCGCCGGCAAGCGCGTCACCGGGGCCACCGCGGACCTTCGTCTGGATAACGTGAAGGCGCAACTGGCACCGGATCTGCCACAAATGGATCTGCTCAGCCTCGGTGGCCGGTTGAGCTGGCGCGAACTGGAGCGTGGCCGGGAATTCGGCGCCAAGGGGTTGGCCCTGGCGACACGCGATGGCACGATCGTCGCTCCCAGGGCCGTTCTGGTGCGCTTGCAGGAGGCTCGTGGCAAGAGTCCTGCCGAGGGGCTTATCCAGTTGGACGACGTCAATCTGGAAGCGTTGGGTGCGCTCGCTTCTTATCTCCCATTGCCGCGCGAGTCGCGGCAGCAGCTCGCGGAGGCGGTACCTCGCGGCAACCTGCGCGAGGTCGCGGTGAAGTGGAGCGGCGACTGGGACGCGCCGCAGGCGTACGCCCTCAAGGGGCGTTTCGCCGGGTTGGGCATGAAGCCGTACGGCGTTATCCCCGGATTTTCCGGCATCGCCGGCAACCTGGACGCCAACGAGAAGGGCGGCACCCTGTCGCTGCAGGCTGGCAACGCCAGTCTTGAATTCCCCAAGGTCTTCCGCGACGCCATGCTGCTGGACACCCTGACCGCGCAACTGCGCTGGAAGGTCAAGCGCGGCAGCGTGCAACTCGATTTCACCAACGTGTCCTACGCCAACGCGGACCTCGCGGGAAACCTCTACGGCAGCTATCAGAGTGTGCCGGGAACGCCGGGAATTCTCGATCTGACCGGCAACCTGACGCGTGCCGACGGCAGCCGTGCCGGCCGCTATATCCCCCTGATACTCGGCAAGGAGGCGCTCGACTGGCTGGACGCGGCTTTTTTGGCCGGGCATTCCGAGGACGTGCGGGTGCTGGTCAAAGGCAATCTCGCGGACTTTCCTTTCGTCGACGGCAAGCGTGGCCTGTTCCAGGTGACCGCGCGCGTCAACGGAGCGGTGTTGCATTACGCCGACGGCTGGCCGGATATCGCGAATATCGGCGCCGATCTCCTGTTCAAGGGCAAGCGCATGGAGATCAACGCCAGCCAGGGCAGCATACTCGGCGCGAAACTGGGCAAAGTGCGCGCGGTGATTCCCGATCTGCTGGTTCACGAGGAGCGCCTGGATATCGACGGCGAAGCCCGGGGACCGACCGCCGAGTTTTTCAATTTCATCGGCCAAAGCCCGGTGCATGCCATGATCGGCGACTTCACCGCGGACATGCAGGCAGCGGGCAATGGCCGGCTCGGCCTGAAGTTGTCGATTCCCATGCGCCACAACAAGGACAGCAAGGTGGCCGGGGTGTTCCAGTTCATGAACAACCGCATCGCGGCCGGCCCCGACATGCCGGCGCTGGAGCAGGTCAACGGGCGCCTGGAGTTTTCCGAAACCGGGGTGCGGGTGCAAAACATCTCGGGCCAATTGCTCGGCGGCCCGGTGGCGCTCAGCGCTATCACCCAGAAAGACGGCACGGTACGCGTCACCGCCCAGGGCGGGGTGAGTGCCGCCGGCTTGCGCAAGGCGTTCGACAGCGTCCTGCTGCGGCCCCTGCAGGGAGCAACGGACTGGCACGGCGTGATCACCCTGCGTAACAATCTGGCGGATATCGACATCGAGTCGTCGCTGCGCGGCATGGCGTCCGACCTGCCCGCTCCGTTTGCCAAGAAGGCGTCCGAAGCGCTGCCGCTGCGCATCGAGCGGAAAACTTCCCAGTCTGCCGCCGGCGTGCAGCAGGAAATTATCTCAGTGAATAGCCAAATCTTCTCGGCGCTGCTTTTGCGCAGCGGCGATGCCAAACAGACCCGCTTCGAGCGTGGTGCAATCGGTTTTGGCATGAAGCCGGAACTGCCTTCGCAGAGCGGTCTTTGGCTCAACGGCACGCTGCGCCATGTGGACCTCGACCAGTGGCGCAGCCTGCTCGCGCAGGACGGCGGGTCCGGCCCGCCGTTGCTGGCCGGCGCGGACATCGGTTTCGGCAGCGTGGATGTGTTCGGTAAACGCTTCAACGCGCTGCACGTGAGTGCTGTGGCCCAGGACGAAGGCTGGCAGGCCAGCCTGCGGGGCAAGGAGCTGAGCGGGGACGTCACCTGGAAACCGGCAGCGGGTGGGGAGGGGCAGAATCACGGCAAGGTGACGGGGCGTTTCAAGACGCTTGCCATACCCGAATCGGCTCCGCCCAAGCCGGGTGTCAGAGTCCCGGACCAGAACCTGCCGGCGCTCGATATCGTCGCCGAGAATTTCCAGATCAAGCAGCGCCAACTGGGCCGGCTGGAGTTGCTGGCGGCGCAGTTGGGCCGCGATTGGCGCATCGAGAAGCTGCATCTGCAGAACCCCGATAGCGTTCTGCAGATGGATGGGGTATGGCACCTCCCAGCCACCGAAGAGGAGGTTCAGCGGGCGGATCAACCGCTCACGCGGGTGAATCTCAAGGTGGAAGTCGGCGACATCGGGAAATTTCTGGCGCGCTTGAACTATCCGGACAACATCAAGCGCGGCAAGGCGAAACTGGAAGGGCAGCTTTCCTGGGCGGGCAGCCCCGCGGAGCTGGACTACGCGACTCTCTCGGGAAACCTGTCCCTCGAAGCCCATAATGGGCAGTTCAGCAAGGTGGAGGCGGGCATAGGCAAGCTGCTGGGTATTCTCAGCCTGCAGGCGCTACCGCGGCACATCACGCTGGATTTCCGCGACGTGTTCAGCGAAGGATTCGCGTTCGATGAGATTTCCGGTAGCATGCGTATTGTGCGCGGCGTGGTTTATAGCGACGACTTCAAGATGCAGGGTTCGGCGGCCATAGTGGCCATGAGCGGCGAAGCCGACCTGGCCCACGAGACCCAGAAGCTGCGCGTGCGCATCACGCCCATGTTGGGCGATAGCGTTTCGGTGGCGGGGGCGTTTCTGGGCGGGCCGGTGGTGGGCCTGGCCGCGCTGGTGGTGCAGAAGGTGCTGAAGGATCCGATCGGCCGCATGGCCTCGTACGAGTATCGGATCAGCGGAACATGGAGCGACCCCCAAGTGTCGAAAATCCAGGCTCAACCGGCGGCAAGCCAATGAGCGCGGCCATGCCCTTGTCGGCGGTGTCGAAAGGCGGCCTGGCGCTGCTTGCAGTGCTGGCCTGGGCTGCGCAGGCTGCGGCCCAGTCGTGCGAAGTGCCGGCCAGCCTGTGGGAGCGGCCACGTTCCGGCGTCGCGGTGCTGGCCCAGCAGCCGGTGCGGGATTGCATGCAGGCTCATCTGGCGCTGCCCGGTTCCAGGCTTGTCATCCACCATGGCAAGACGGACGAAGTCGCGCTGCAGGCGGCGGAGCTGCGCTACTGGCTGATTGCCCTTGCGGCAGACGGCGGGCGGATCGAACTCAAGGACGATCTTCCCGCGAACGAATCGATAAGGATAGAGGTCAAGGAAGCAACGAAATGACAAAAATGATAGCCAAAGCGAAGTCCAGTTTTGCCAAGCCCAAGACGCGCCCGTCGGTGGGAAAGACCAAGGCGCAGCCGGGCAATTGCAAGGTGGCCGCGATTCAGATGGCTTCCGGTCCCAACGTCGCCGCCAACCTTTCCGAGGCGGAGCGCCTGATCGGCGTGGCGGCGGCCCAGGGCGCCAAGCTGGTGGTCCTGCCCGAGTATTTCGCCATCATGGGTCTCAAGGACACGGATAAGGTGGCCGCGCGCGAGGCGGAAGGCAAGGGGCCGATCCAGAAGTTCCTCGCCAGCATGGCGAAGAAGCACAAGATATGGTTGATCGGCGGCTCGGTGCCGATGGAGGCTTCGGTCGCGGGCAAGGTGCGTAACAGTTGCCTGGTCTACGACGACAAGGGCAAGCTGGCTGCGCGCTACGACAAGATCCACCTGTTCGGCCTGGACCTGGGCAACGAGCATTTCCGCGAGGAAAAAACCATAGAGCCGGGGAACCGGGTGGTGGTGGTGGAAACCCCGTTCGGGCGCATCGGCCTGTCGATCTGCTACGACCTGCGCTTCCCCGAGTTGTACCGGGCCATGCAGAACGTGGACATCATCGTGGTTCCTTCGGCCTTCACCGAGACCACCGGCCGCGCGCACTGGGAGACACTGGTGCGGGCGCGGGCCATCGAAAACCTGGCGTACGTGGTGGCCCCGGCGCAAGGCGGCTACCATCTCTCCGGGCGCGAAACCCACGGCAACAGCATGATCGTCGATCCCTGGGGCGTAATCCTGGACCGCTTGCCGCGTGGTTCCGGCGTGGTGATCGCCGGCATCAACCCGGCCTATCAGGCCAGCCTGCGCGGCAGCCTGCCGGCCTTGAAGCACCGCAGTATCGGCAGCGTCAATTTCGAGGTGGTCAACATCAAGGCCAACTGACCCCGCATTGAAACTATGCCGAGGTGCGCGCGTCTTAGTGATATGCGCAACCCATCCATGATTGGAACACAACACCCATGAAGCAAGACACCCAAGCAACAACCGGCATACTCATTCCGGAAGCGGAAGCACTGTTCGAGACCGCCCGTAGCTGTCTCTTGATGCCCTACCAGCTCGACAGCGAGGATCTGGCGGCGGTTTTCGGCACCATCATGACGCACAAGGTGGATTACGCCGACCTGTATTTCCAGTACACCCGTGCCGAGGGCTGGAGCCTGGAGGAAGGCCAGGTCAAATCGGGCAGCTTCAATATCGACCAGGGCGTCGGGGTGCGTGCGGTTTCCGGCGACAGGACCGCTTTTGCCTATTCCGACGATATCAGCATGCCATCGCTGACGCAGGCGGCCGAGGCGACGCGCGCCATTGCGCAGGCCGGCGGCAAGCATTCCACGCGAGTCGCCAAGCGCGCTGGGGGGCACCAGCTTTATCAGCCGCATGATCCGCTGGCCAGCCTGAAGGACGCGGACAAGGTCAGGCTGCTGGAAACGCTGGAGGGCTATGCGCGCGCTCTGGACCCGCGCATTACCCAGGTAATGGCGAGCCTTGCCGGGGAGTATGACGTGGTGCTGGTGGCGCGCTCCGACGGCAAGATGGCGGCCGACGTGCGCCCCCTGGTGCGGCTTTCGCTGCAGGTGATCGCGGAAGAGGGTGGCCGGCGCGAACAGGGCAGCGCGGGCGGAGGCGGGCGTTTCGATTACGCCTATTTCAGCGACGCCGTGCTGCACGAGTATGCCAAACAGGCGGTGCATCAGGCGCTGGTCAATCTCGACGCACGCCCCGCTCCCGCGGGCAGCATGACCGTGGTGCTCGGCGCAGGCTGGCCCGGAATCCTGCTGCACGAGGCCATCGGCCACGGCCTGGAGGGTGACTTCAACCGCAAGGGCAGTTCCGCCTTCAGCGGGCGCGTGGGCGAGCGGGTGGCGGCCACCGGTGTCACCGTGGTGGACGACGGCACCATCGCGCGCCGCAGAGGTTCGCTCAACGTCGACGACGAGGGCAACCCCACGCAATGCACGGTGCTGATCGAAAACGGCATCCTCAAGGGCTACATGCAGGACACGCTCAACGCGCGCCTCATGGGCGTTCCAGTCACCGGCAACGCGCGCCGCGAGTCCTACGCGCACATCCCCATGCCGCGCATGACCAACACCTACATGCTGAACGGCGACAAGGACCCGCAGGAGATCATCAAGTCGGTGAAGCACGGTCTGTACGCGGCGAACTTCGGCGGCGGCCAGGTGGACATCACCAGCGGCAAGTTCGTGTTCTCCGCCGCCGAGGCCTACATGATCGAGGACGGCAAGGTGACCTACCCGGTCAAGGGCGCCACGCTCATCGGCAACGGGCCGGACGTGCTGACCCGGGTATCCATGATCGGCAACGACATGAGCCTCGACCCGGGCGTCGGCACCTGCGGCAAAGAGGGCCAGAGCGTGCCGGTCGGCGTGGGGCAGCCTACGCTGCGCATCGATGGGCTGACAGTCGGCGGCACGGGATAGACCGATGCGCCGGAGCGCGGCGGGGATCCGCTGCGGCCTGGGCATATATGCCAAATTAAAGTTTCCTGCAATCGTGTCGTCATAGCCATATGCCATTCTGACTCGTGGCATATTGGCACTAGGCTTGGCGCCTCGCTCGACGTCGAATAGATGCTATATTTAGCGGGTAGCGCAGGCGCTATTGTTGGACTGGCAATAACGATTCGTATAGGAGAAGTGCAATGGCTGAAAAAAAATCCACACCGGCTGCTAAAAAGCCAACCGCAAGCGGCAAAGCGGCGGCACCCGCCAAAGCGCCGGTAGCCAAGAAGGCGGCCGCAAAACCCGCAACCGCGGCAAAAAAAGCGACCGTTAAAAGTGCGCCCGTCGCAAAGAAAACGGCGGCACCCAAGGCAGCAGCCAAGGGCAAACGCACCGGGCCGACGCCCGAAGAGCGCTATCGCATGATTGCCGAGGCGGCGTACTACATTGCGGAGCAGCGCGGTTTTGCTCCGGGGGACGCGGCCAAGGATTGGCGCGATGCAGAGGCACAGATCGCCAGTCAGGTAGGCAAGTAAGGCGTTGCCCTTTCTCCTGAACGAAGCGCGCCCCGGTGCGCTTCAGGTTTTTTCGCGCCCATGATCCTGATCCTTGCCCCGAACGTCCGTCCAGAAAGCCCGGAATACCGGCAGTTGCTGGATTATCTCGACCGTCTTCCCAACATCCGCACGCGCGTACATCGGGAGCAAGGCGCCGAGCAGTTGCTGACCGAAGTCTATCTCATCGGCAGCACCGCCGCGCTTCCTTTGGACTACATGCAAAGCCTGCCTTGCGTCGAGCGCGTCGTGCGCGTGTCGGAAGAATACCGCGTGCTGGGGCGGCACAAGGACGACCAGCGTCCAACCCATTTCGACTACAACGGCGTGCGCTTCGGGCAGGACACGCTCAACGTATTTGCCGGCCTGTGCGCGGTGGATACGCGCGAGCACGTAGAGTTGATGATGAAGGCGCTGGCCGACAACGGACAGGTGTGCACGCGCATGGGGGCCTACAAGCCGCGCACCAATCCGTACTCCTTCCAGGGGCATGGCAAGGACTGCCTGCCCTACGTGTTCGAGCTGGCGGGCAAGTATGGCATCAAGGTGATTGCCATGGAGATTACCCACGAATCCCACGTCGACGAAATCCGCGAGGCGCTGCGGCAGACTGGAGACCCCACCGGCGTAATGCTGCAGATCGGCACGCGCAACACGCAGAATTTCGAATTGCTCAAGATCGTCGGGCGCCAGCAGGAATTTCCTGTCCTGATCAAGCGCGGCTTCGGCATCACGCTGGACGAATCCCTCAATGCCGCCGAATATCTGGCCAGCGAGGGCAACCGCAAAGTCGTGTTCGGCTTGCGCGGCATGAAAACCAACATGGGCGACCCGCATCGCAACCTGGTGGACTTCGCGCACGTGCCCGTGGTCAAACGCCTCACGCGCATGCCGGTGTGCATCGATCCTTCGCATTCGGTCGGGACGCGTGCCGCGAGTCCGGACGGCATCCTCGATATCATGCATGTGGTGGCCCAGGGAGTGATCGCCGGTGCCAATATGGTGCTGGTGGATTTCCATCCGGCCCCGGGCAAGGCCTTGGTGGACGGCCCTCAGGCCCTGCTGCTGGACGAGTTGCCGATGTTCCTGGAAGACGTGAAAATCGCGCGCCAGGCCTACGAGCAACGGGCGGCGTTGGCGCAACGGACTTCGTGATCGAACAACGAAGTCGACGCGGGTGCGTGCCGGAAGCGGTTTGTGTCCGGAAAGCCCGCCGCGCTCTTGATCGAGGCGACCTGTAGTTCTTCATGCGGTAACTCCGCGAATCATCCCTTCTGCGATGGCTGCCATCAAGGCAGCGTATTCGTTACGCCGCAATTCATGTGCGCGGTAAACCAAGCCTATGCTTTGCAGACGCACGGACGGCCCGCTCGCCGTCCTGCGATAGAAGCGAAATTCTTCGCAAAATTAACAGATTGACCTGATTCGTTGCGTACGTTCGATGGCTCGCGGGGCGGCCTGGAGGTATTGCGTCCACGCCATTTTATACCGTTGTACTTAAATTGCGAATGGTAGTATGCTTCTCGGGAAGGCCTTGATATTCTTTTTGCATAATCTGCGTTGGACCTAAAAACGGTTATTGGACGCAGATGAAAGCCGATAAACGCCGATAACACATGGTGTTATTGACATTCGCATTACCACTCAGAAGGTGAGTGGTGAATTGTTTGTAATGCTTTGAATCATCAGCGTTTATCTGCGTTTATCTGCGTCCAACTACTCTTTATAGGTTGAATGTCCGGGTTCCTTTGTTTCAGTCGTTATCCGGCGCGCCAGGGTAGGGTATGGCGGAGGATGAAGAAGCGATTGCCGCAGCAGTTGTTTATGGCCGGCCTTGTGCCCGCGCTCTCGGAAGTTCGAGAGCGCGGGAAAAGGTCATCACTCACCCGTTTCGCCAAAATAAAGGATTTGAAATGAAGAAATTGAGAACTGCGTTGCCGAAATATCTCGCTGTTTTGAGCGTTCCGTTCCTGGGCATGATCGTCGCGGGCGACAGTCTAGCCTCCTCCTCGTTCCCCGGATCGCTCGACCGGGCATGTGTTGCGGCCGGATTAACCGCGCCCCAATTGACTTGCAGCGCGTGCCACATCGACGTAAACGGGAATCCGCTGTCCGCCAACAATCCGCCAGCATTTGCCACCTACCAAGCCGGTGGGGCAACCCGTTTGACGCTGTGCGGCCCGGCAACGGGTGGGACGGGAGGTACGGGAACCGGCAGCGGCACGGGCACGGGCACGGGTGGCACTGGCACTGGCACTGGCACTGGCACTGGCACTGGCACTGGCACTGGCACTGGCACTGGCACTGGCACTGGCACCGGCACCGGCACCGGCACCGGCACCGGCACCGGCACCGGCACTGGCACCGGCGTGCCGGGACCGCGTGGGTCGCACCACCACCACAGGAGCCACCGTGATGACGATGACGATGGAGAGGAAAGCTCGGGCGAGAGCGACGACTAGTCTCCGGTTTTCCGACGGCTAGCAGAAAGGGGGCCTTGTGCCCCCTTTTTCGATTGCGCGGTACCGACGCATTGGAACTATGCTTAACTCACCGCAGCGCTAGTTTGATCCGCGCCTTCCATCGTGGACGACCATCTCGCGCAAGTTGATTTTTGCCGGGCGGCTCGGCGGCTGAATGTTGTGCGTGTATGTTTTTTCCTGAGTCCGGGGAGACCATGAGCGAGAAAGCCACAACCGCCCGCGTATTTTTCGCTCTCTGGCCCAACACCGAGGTGCAGTCGGCTCTCGACCGGACGGCGCAAAAGTTGCACGCAATGTGCGGCGGACGGCAGACTCGGCGCGACACCATCCACATCACGCTGGTGTTCCTGGGGGAGACGGAGTTGGCGCGGCTGGAAGCGTTGCGGGCTGCGGCGGAGAACGTGCGGGCGTCGGCCTTTTCATGGGAAATCGGCAAGTTTGGCTGGTGGCGCCACAACCGCATTGCCTGGGCGGCGCCGGAAACGCCGCCACCGGCGCTGATGCAGTTGGTGGGGCAGTTGCAAAGCGGGCTGAAGGAGGCGGGGTTTCAGTTCGACGAGCGGCCTTATCTTGCGCATGCCACCTTGCTCAGGAAGGCCGACTGCCGCCATGCTGCGTTGAGTGCTGAGCCGATTCACTGGGAGGTGAACGACTTTGTGCTGGTGCAATCGGTGCCGAGCCCGGAAGGCTCGGCTTACGAGGTCATCGGACGCTGGCCGCTCCTGCGCGCGCCGTCATAAGTAGATGCAGTGCTCCAGGTGCCCGGCCAATTCCTTGTCCGTGGCCTTGGTGTAGTCCTTCTCGATGGTTTCGCTCACCAGTGCGCGCACATGGCTGCCGAGGCGGTTGTTGAGCAGCCCGATGAACGGGCTGGAGGCGACCAGTATCAGGCGTTCGTAGCTGTTGGCGCCACGCCCGTGGTCCAGCTCCTTGGACAGCTCCAGAGCGAAGCGGTCAGCTTCGTGTTGTTTGGGATCCGTGGCGGCCACGAACGCGCCGTGGCCGTTGCCCCTGGTTTGCCCGGGCCGGTCGGAAACCAGTTCGGAAGCTTTGTCCCGGCTTTCCGGGTGAGCGAATTGTTTGACGAGTTGCAGGCCTTTTTTTGGCCCCTGGTTTGAGTAGATTCTTGCGGAACTTGCGTTTGCGATGAGGATCCAGGTTGTGCTCATGATGTCCCTGCCGATGGAGTTGATGGGGTTGTTTTTAAGAGACGAATATCCGAAACCCACACTCTAAGCCTATCACCTTTTTCAGGACCGTCAAGGGATTCCAGACAGTCTCAGGCCAGGTTTTCCGGCCATTCCAGTATCGTCCGGGCGAGCTTCGCCATCCCCGCCGCGCCGAGGTCCGTTCCACGCAGTAGCAGCCCTTGCTCATAGTGCGCATAGTGTTTCAACATGGACTTGCTGTAGGCGGGATCGTAGTGTTTTTCCAGCAGTTCGCCGACCAGTTCGTCCCACTGCCCGGCCTGTGCCAGGGCCTGCCATCGCGCGATCGTTTCGCGTCCGTACAATCCGGTCAAGCAGTCCAGTTTGGCGTTCAGCGCCTCGGGCTGCTCCAGGAAGTGCACGTATTCCTCCTTCAGCAGCGCCACGCGCGCCGCCGGCTCCACTTCCAGCCGGACGCACTGCCCGTGTTGCCACATGGCATCCAGCAAGGCGTCCGGCACGCGCAAATTGCCGATCTTCTTGCTCTCGGCCTCGACATAGACTGGGCGTGCCGGGTCGAAGCGCTGCAATGCCTCCCACAGCAGGCTGTCGAACATTTTCTGCGAGGGTTGGGGGGCACCGGGCAGGTTTCCCAGCACCGAGCCGCGGTGAGCGGCGAGTGCTTCGAGATCGAGCACCTGGGCGCCTTGCTGCTCCAGCGCCAGCAGCAAGCGGCTTTTGCCGGAGCCGGTCAGGCCGCAGATCACGCGGTAGCGGAGGCGCGTCGGCAGTGTCTCCAACGCTGCGACCACGGCGCGGCGGTAGGCTTTGTAGCCACCGGGCAACTGCGTGGCGCGCCAGCCTACTTGATTGAAAATGTGTGCCATTGCGCCGCTGCGGCTGCCGCCGCGCCAGCAATACACCAGCGGGCGCCAGTTCTTGGGCTTGCCGGGGCAGTGCTGTTCCAGGTGGCTGGCGATGTTGCGCGCCACCAGTGCGGCGCCGATTTTTTTGGCGTCGAATGCCGACTCCTGTTTGTAGGTGGTGCCGACGCGGACGCGCTCGGCATCGTCCAGCACCGGCAGGTTGATGGCGCCCGGAATGTGGTCCTCGGCGAATTCGGACGGCGAGCGTGCGTCGATGATCTCGTCAAATTCGGCCAGCTGTGCTAGGGTTATATCGGCTGGCGGCGCGGATGTGGAAGCGGGAGCGGTCCGCGTTTTCGTGTTCAAGTGAGTGCGGCCTCGGAAGAATCCAACCAATGAAAATCACCGATTTTAGCGCCAACGCGCCGTCGTAGTCCACGGATCATCAGAGACTTTAAAACCCAATGCCAATTAAGTTAACCCAGTTTTCCCACGGCGGGGGTTGCGGATGCAAGATCGCGCCCGGCGTTCTCAGCGAGATATTGTCCAAATCCCCGGCGCGCATCGTTTCGCCGGATCTGCTGGTGGGCACTGAGTCCAGCGACGATGCGGCGGTCTATCGGCTCAACGATAACCAGGCCATAGTCGCGACCACGGATTTCTTCATGCCCATCGTCGACGACCCCTTCGATTTCGGGCGTATCGCAGCGACCAATGCCATTTCCGACATCTACGCCATGGGCGCCAAGCCGATCCTGGCTTTGGCGCTGGTCGGCATGCCCATCGACAAGCTGCCGCTGGAAGTCATCCAGCAGATACTCGCAGGCGGCGAGTCGGTGTGCGAGCAGGCCGGCATCCCCATCGCGGGCGGACACTCGATCGATGCCCCCGAGCCGATCTACGGCCTGGTTGCGCTGGGAGTCATGCATCCGCGCAAGGTCAAACGCAACGATGGCGCCCATGCCGGCGACGTGCTGATTCTGGGCAAAGGACTGGGCGTCGGAGTGATGAGCGCTGCGCTGAAAAAGGGTCAATTGAGCGAAGAGGGGTATCGGCAGATGCTGCACAGCACCACTCAACTCAATACGCCGGGGCTGGAACTGGCGGATATGGCAGAGGTGCATGCCATGACCGACGTGACCGGCTTCGCCCTGCTTGGCCATTTGCTGGAAATATGCAGGGGCTCCAGGCTGGGCGCGGCAATCGAGTTCGCCCGGCTGCCCCTGTTGCCGATTGCGCTGGACCTGGCGCAGCAAGGTTTCGCCACCGGCGCTGCCGAGCGCAATTGGGCGAGCTACGGGCAGGATGTGGTGCTGCCGCAAGGCATGGAGGAGTGGCAGCGCAAGCTGCTGTGCGATCCGCAAACGAGCGGCGGGCTGCTGGTTTCCTGTGCGCCGGATGCGGCTGACCATGTTCTGGACGTGTTCCGGCGCCAGGGCTTTGACCACGCCGCAGTCATCGGATCGATGTGCAGCGGCGAGAGCCGGGTGACGGTGACCTGACCGCGGCCACCCGCGTCAGCATTCAATCGGTTGGTAGCGGCACGCCACCAGGGCCGGTTGGCGCTTCATTGACGCGGCGGCTTTGCACCTCTCTGCGATCGGCGCTGACGGTGCCAGTGGATCGGTACAGGGATTGTCGCCAGTCGGCGCTCGCGAACGGATACCGCCGGTGCGCCAGCCTTCTTTCCGCCGGGATGAACTCGACTTCGTAGGGTTGAAATGCGGATTCGGTGCCCATTTTTTACTCCTTGGTGCAGGAATAAAACGGGGTCGGCACAGGGTGCCGATCGGAAACGATCTACTTTTAGCTTAGTAAAATCCAAGGAAATACCAAGTTAAAAAAATTTAACCACGGCTTCGGCCGGTTGGGATAATATTCTTATTTTTCAACTATATTGCGTTGGATTATGAAATTTCTCATGATTGAAGACGACAGCGCCGCCGCGGATTTTCTGCGCAAGGGGCTGTCCGGGTTCGGCTACGACGTCGACATCGCACACGATGGCGAGCAAGGTCTGTCCAAGGCGCGCGACAATCTCTACGACCTGTGGATGATAGACGTGATGCTGCCCAAGCTGGATGGCCTGAGCGTCCTGCGCACTTTGCGTGACGAGGGGCGGCAGACGCCAGCCTTGATCCTGAGCGCCTGCGGCCAGGTCGACGACCGCGTGGAAGGGCTGCGTGCCGGCGGCGACGACTACATCGTCAAGCCCTACGCGTTTGCCGAGTTGCAGGCGCGTATCGAGGCGCTGATGCGGCGCGCGCGCAACGTCGAGATGCTGCCGGAGACGGTGCTGGAGGTGGCGGACCTCAGGGTGGACCTGATCAAGCGCAGCGTGACCCGCGACGGGCAGGAGCTGTTTCTCAAACCGCGCGAGTTCCGTCTGCTGGAGTACCTGATGCGCAACGCCGAGCAGGTGGTGACGCGCACCATGCTGCTGGAAAATGTCTGGGACCTGTATTTCGATCCGCAAACCAATGTCGTCGACGTGCACGTCAGCCGCCTGCGCTTCAAAATAGACAAGTACTTCGATACCCCGTTGCTGCACACCGTGCGCGGCGCCGGTTATGTTCTTCGCGCGGATAGCTGAGCTTTCGGCGACCACGCCGGTTCGCCTTACGCTGGGTTTTCTGTCGCTGTTCACACTCGGGTCTCTGCTCGTCTTCGGCTACCTCAATCATCAGCTTTCCGCCGCCCTGCGCGGGCAGGTCGATGCCATGCTGCGCGACCAGCAGAGCATATTCGCGCTGCAGCAACAGGAGCACGGTATCTCCGGGGTTTACCGGCTGATTCAGAACGACCTCGAACAGAAGGGCAACGGTGTGCGCGCCTACAGGATTCTGGACCGCAGCGGCAAGGTGTTGCTGGAAGCGGGCAGCCCATCCTTGCCCGAGCTCACGTTTAAACCGCGGATCCAGGAGGTAAAACTGGTGCCGGCAGCGGAAGCCGATGCAGTGGAACGCGCGCGCGTGTTGGGCTTCAAGCTCCCGGGCGAGGTAACGGTTTTTGTCGGCGTCGGCATGCAGCAGAGCGCGGAGCTGCAGGCTGGGCTTTGGCGCGCCTTCGTGGAAAGCGAGGTGCTCATCGTCCTGCTCGGCCTGGTGGTTGGATATTGGCTGGCGAAGCGCTTTCGCGGCCAGGTGGAGGCGTTCAACCAGCTCGCCATGAAGATCGTGAATGCGGGCGATCTTTCCAGCCGCATGCCGGTCAAGGGCCACGACGAGTTCGCCGTTCTCGCCGCCAACATGAACGCCATGCTGGGGCGCATCGAGAAACTGGTGCAGGGCATGCGCCAGGTCGGCGACAACATTGCGCACGATATCCGCACGCCTCTCACGCGGCTGCGTGCCGACGTCGAAGTGGCTTTGCAGGAGGGGGATCCGCAAGCCTGCCGGGCTTCGCTGGAGCGCGTGCTGGAAGAAGTCGAAGGCATGCACACCATCGTCAATTCCCTGCTGGCATTGGGCCAGGCGGAAGCCGGCGGGATGCGGCTCAAAACCAAGGCGGTCGATCTTTCCGCACTGCTCGCCGAACTCGGCGAACTATACGGCCCCAGCGCCGAGGACAACGACCTGGAACTGGAAAGCCACGTAGCGGCCGATCTCGCCGTGCATGGAGACAAGCAATTGTTGGCGCAGGCTTTTTCCAACCTGCTCGACAATGCCATCAAGTATGTCCCGGCGGGCGGAAAGGTTCTGTTGTCCGCCGTGCGCAAGGGCAAACAGGTCGAAATCGTCGTTGAAGACAACGGGCCGGGCATTCCCGCGGAAATGCGTGAAAAAATCTTCGAGCGTTTTACCCGCATCGACCCCAGCCGCACGCTCGCCGGCTCCGGTCTCGGCCTGGCTCTGGTCAAGGCTTTCGTCGAGCTGAACCAGGGCCGTGTCCGCATCGGCGAGAGTACGCTCGGCGGAGCGGCATTCCATATCACCCTTCCCGCTATCAGCGCTTAACAGGCTATTAAAACTACTGCGCTCGCTACGTTTTCAACAGCCTGTTAAGCAAACCGCGCAAGGGGCGCCAGATGTTTTCCAGGATCAGCGGCTGGGCTTGCGCGGTGGGGTGCAGGTTGTCGGCCTGAAACAGTTCGCGCCTGTCCGCGAAACCTTCCAGCAGAAACGGAACCGGCCCGAGTTTGTGGCGTTGTGCGAGTTGCAAATAGGTGTCCTGGAACTTTTGCGCGTAGGCTATGCCGTAATTGGGCGGCAGGCGCATGCCGACCAGCAGCACGCGGGCGCCGTGGCGGCGGCAGGCCTGGATGATGGCTCCCAGGTTGTCCCCCATGGCCGTCAGCGGCAGGCCGCGCAGGCCGTCGTTGGCGCCGAGTTCCACTATCACGATGGCGGGGCGATGCTGGGCCAGGGACTGCTCGATGCGTTGCCTTCCGCCAGCGGTGGTTTCGCCGCTGATGCTGGCATTGACTACCAGGTAGCCGAATTTTTCCTGGGCCAGGCGTTGCTCCAGCAGGTGCACCCAGCCGCTCTCCAGGGCGAGGCCGTAGGCGGCGGAAAGGCTGTCGCCGAACACCATGACGACCGGAGCGGCATGGGCTACGCTTGAAAACAACAAACACAAAACCAACAGGATTCTGGCAATCATGACGGAGCATCCAAAAAAGCCCATGGTGCGGGCGCAGGGTTTGAGCAAGCAAGTCAGCGTGGGCGACAGCGATCTCGTCATTTTGCACCCGCTCGACCTGCAGGTCGAGGCGGGCGAGGCGGCCGCCATCCTGGGCGCTTCCGGCTCGGGAAAATCGACGTTGCTGGGCCTCCTGGCCGGGCTGGATGCGCCCAGCGGCGGGCGCGTGTTCATCGACGGCGTCGACCTCTTCGCGCTGGACGAGGACGGCCGCGCCGCCCTGCGCGGCAGGCTGATAGGCTTCGTGTTCCAGTCGTTCCAGTTGCTGCCGGGACTGACCGCGCTGGAAAACGTCATGCTGCCGCTGGAACTCGCCGGCCGCAAGGATGCGCGCGCGGCTGCCGCGGGCATCCTCGACCGCGTCGGCCTGGCGGCGCGCTTGACCCATTACCCCAAGCAACTGTCCGGCGGCGAACAGCAGCGCGTGGCCATCGCCCGCGCGTTCGTCGGCAAGCCCAGGCTGCTGCTGGCGGACGAGCCGACCGGCAATCTCGACACCGAAACCGGCGCGCGCGTGATCGACCTGCTGTTCGAACTCAACCGCGAACAGGGCGCCACCTTGCTGCTGGTGACCCACGACGCGGCGCTTTCGCGCCGCTGCGGGCGCGAAATCCGGCTGGCGGCGGGCAGGCTGGAGGCCGCTTGAATCCGGATTATCCACCAGAGTCGAAACACCACCGTAGGAGCGCCGCCAACCCTCTCTCCAACTCTCTCCCACAAGGAGAGAGGGCGATCGTCCCTTCCCCTTCAAGGGGGAGAGCGAAGCGAGGGGCTTTAGGATGGGGATGGGAATTGGGCGCGAATGCGGCCGCAAATCGCGCCGGGGGCGGCGCTCCTACATGCACGAGCATTCCAATGGATAATCTGGGTTGAAACTCTCCTGGCGCATGTTGCTGCGCGACTGGCGCGCCGGCGAGCTGCGGGTCCTGGCGCTGGCGCTGATCGTCGCGGTGGGATCGGTGACCACGGTGGGGTTTTTCACCGATCGCATCCAGCAATCCCTGAGCACGCAGGCCAACCTGCTGCTCGGGGCGGACCTCGTGCTGGCCTCCGACCAGCCCCTCTCCGAAGCGTTTGCCGCCGATGCAGCCAAGCGCGGCCTGCAGGTCGCGCGCACGGTCGCATTTCCCAGCATGGTGCTGCACGGCGCGCAAAGCCAGTTGACCGAGATCAAGGCGGTGAGCCCCGGCTACCCGCTGCGCGGCGAACTGCGCGTAAGCGACCGGCCCTATGCGCCGGACCGGCCGGCACGGGCCATCCCCCCCGCGGGCCAGGCGTGGGTGGATGCGAGGCTGGCGGGCCAGTTGGGTGTCGCGGTGGGCGAGCCGCTGCAAGTCGGCGCCGCCAGACTGATGGTGGGCGCGCTGCTGACGCAGGAGCCGGACCGCGCCAGCGGCTTCTTCAACATCGCGCCGCGCCTGTTGATGAACATGGCCGATCTGCAACAGACAGGGCTGATCCAGGCCGGCAGCCGGGTGTCCTACCGCCTGCTGCTGGCGGGACCGGAGCGCGGGGTGGCCGCCTTCCGCAGTTGGGCGGAAGTGCGTGTCCGTCCCGGCCAGCGCATCGAGGGCGTGGCCGATGCGCGCCCGGAAATCCGCGTCGCACTCGAACGGGCGCAGCAATACCTGGGCCTTGCCGCAATGCTGAGCGTCGTGCTGGCGGCGGTGGCGGTGGCGCTGGCGGCGCGCCGTTTCATGCAGCGCCACCTCGACAACTGCGCCGTGATGCGCTGCCTCGGCGCCGCGCAGGGGCTGATCCTGCGCCTGTATCTGCTGCAATTCCTCTGGCTTGGGTTGGCTGCGAGCATGCTGGGCTGTGTGTTGGGGTATTTCGCCCAGGGCGTGCTGGTGGGTGTGCTGGGGGAGTTGGTCGCGTCCACGCTGCCTGCGCCGACCCTGCTGCCGGCGGCGCAGGGCATGCTGACTGGCTTGGCGCTGCTGCTGGGGTTCAGCCTGCCGCCCCTGCTGCAACTGCGGCAGGTGCCGACATTGCGCGTGCTGCGCCGCGAACTGGGCGCGCCGCAACGCTTCAGCCTGGCAAGCTATGCCTTCGGGTTTGCCGCGCTGTGTGGCCTGCTGCTGTGGAAAGCCGGCGAGTTGCGCCTCGGGCTTTACATGGTCGGGGGGCTGAGCGCGGCGCTGTTGGTGGCGGCACTGCTGGCCTGGATGCTCATGCTGGCGCTGGTGCGCTTCCAGGGCAGCTTCGTTTCGTCGTGGCGCTACGGGCTGGCCAACATCCGCCGCCGCGCCGGCGGGAGCGTCGCGCAGGTGGTGGCGTTCGGGCTCGGCATCCTGTCCCTGCTGCTGCTTACCCTGGTGCGTGGCGACCTGATGGAGAGCTGGCGCACCACGCTGCCGCCCGACGCACCCAACCGCTTCGTCATCAACATCCAGCCCGACCAGTTGCAGCCGCTGCGCGCGTTTTTCGCGCAGCGCGGCATCAGGGCGCCGGAGATATTCCCCATGGTGCGCGGCAGGCTCAGCGCGATCAACGGTCGCCCGGTTTCCGCCGCGGACTACGCGGACGACAGGGCGAAAAGGCTGGTGGAGCGCGAGTTCAACTTGTCCTGGGCGCAGCGCGCGCAGCCGGACAGCGCCATCGTCGCCGGGCGCTGGTGGGGCGAGCAGGAGCGTGCGCAGCAGCTTTCGGTGGAGCAGGGCATCGCGCAGACGCTAGGCATCCGCCTGGGCGACACGCTGACCTACGACATCGCCGGCGTTGCCGTCTCCGCGCGGGTTGCCAGCCTGCGCAAGGTGGCGTGGGACTCGTTCCGCGTCAACTTCTTCGTGATCGCGTCGCCCGGCATGCTGGAGCAGCAGCCGGCCAGCTACATCACCAGTTTCTACCTGGCACCTGAACACGCCGATGTGCTCAACGAAATGGTGCGGTCGTTCCCCAACGTCACCGTGATCGACGTGGCGGCGGTCATGCAGCAGGTGCGCAGCATCATGGAGAGAGTGGCGGGGGCGGTGCAATTCGTGTTCCTGTTCACGCTGGCGTCCGGCCTGATGGTGCTTTATGCCGCGATTGCCGCGACCCGCGACGAGCGCGTCTACGAAGCCGCGATCCTGCGCACGCTGGGCGCCAGCCGCCGCCAGTTGCTGCTCGGCCAGTTCGCCGAGTTCGCCGGCATAGGCCTGCTGGCCGGGTTGGTCGCGGCGCTGGGCGCGAGCGCCATGGGCTATGTGCTGAGCGCCAAGGTGTTTCACCTGCCCTATGCGCTCAACCCCTGGCTGTGGCTGATCGGCGTCGCCGCGGGCGGGCTGGGCGTGGCCCTCGCGGGCATGCTGGGAACCCGCAGCATCTTGCGCCAGCCGCCGCTCGCGGTCATCCGCAGGACGGCTTGAGGCGCTATGCGTTATTGTTGCGTCGCGTGCTTTTCCGGGGTCGCCGGATGGGTTATTCTTGAAACGAAAAAAACAAAAAACTGCCACACGAAATGTAATCGTTTGCTACTATACTAATATGGCAATTCAGGACATCGTTGTATTGTTTTATGTCTGGCGATGGCCGCGCTGCCTGTGGTTTGCGCATCTGCGATGGCTGATTCTTGATTTTGTCCGGAGCGGAAGGAATGCGCGAACCCGTGGTATTCTCCAGAATATGGGTAGTCTGTCGCGTATTTCGAATTTTTTAATATTTTTCAAGGAAGGTCATGGACCGCATCTCGTCTTTTAACGATCTGCACGATGTCAAGCTGAAAACCGTGAGGCAGGCGATTTCCCCCGAATGCTACCGTCGCTCGGTTACGCTCGCGCTCCTTTGGTACGCTTTCGATCTGGTTCTTTATCTTGCCGCGATAGCCGGGATTTTCCTCAGCCAGGGCGCCGGATTCAAGCTTTTCTTCGGCTTGCTGGCCGGTTGTGCGGTCGCCGTCATGTTCGTTTGGGCGCACGATGCCGCACATGGCGCGCTCTTCAACAGCAAGCGCGTCGCCGAGATATTGGGCACGTTTTTCATGCTGCCTTCCCTCAACATGTACCGGCTCTGGTCGCACGGACACAACAAGGTCCACCATGGCTTCACTTCCTTTACCCCGATCGACTGGATATGGCGCCCGCTGACGCCTGCCGAGTATGCGGCCAAGACGCCCTTCAAGCGCTTCGTCTACCGCCTGGAACGCAGCCCTTACACCTGCGCACTGCATTATTTGCTGCGCGTCTGGTGGGCAGGCATGGTTCGGTTCAAGCCCGAGCCCAATTTTCGCGAGCGTCACCTCTTTTCGCTCTCGAAACTGTTGACCCTGGTTTTTTTCGTCGCCTATTCGGTTCTGGCTTACCGGTATGCTGGCGGCTTCATCGGGGTGATTGCGGTCGTATTGCTCCCCTTTCTGGTGTTCAACTACTTCATCGCGCTGTTCGTTTTCCTGCACCACACCCATCCGGACATTCCCTTCTTCGACAAGCGGCAGGAGTGGAGTAGCACCATCGGCCAGGTTTATTGCAGCACCATCGTGCGTTGTTCCGCCTTGAGCGAAATTCTGATCCACAATATCCTGATCCATATCCCGCATCACGTGGACAACCGCATCCCGTTCTACCACTTGAAGAAAGCCTATCTCGGCTTGAAGCGGGAATACGGCCAGTATATTCACGAATACCGTTTCAGCTTCTCGGTGGTGCGTGGGATTTTCAAGCGTTGCCAGCTTTACGATTACGAAAACAAGATGTGGTACAGCTTCCGGGAAGCCGCCGTGTTGTCGCCCAACCCCGTATTGAACCGGGCGACCTGAGCAACGCAGTATCGCGACGGAGGCTGGATTTGTAGTGGCTGTAAGTTGTTGTCGGTACCTTAAATTGGGAGATTTATCATGAAAGTAAAAATGACGGTTGTTATTGCTTCCTCCTTGCTGATCGCCGTTGCCGGCCTGGCCCACGCCGATGGCGATGCGGCTGCCGGGAAGACCAAATCCGCCCAGTGCGCCACCTGCCACGGCGCCAACGGCAAGGGAGGCGGCGCCAATCCATCCATTGCAGGCCTGGATAAGGCGAAGTTCACCGCCGCGATCGCCGACTTCAAGAGCGGCAAGCGCAATAACCCCATGATGGGAATGATGGCGAAGAAATTGAGTGATCAGGATGCCGCCGACTTGGCCGCCTACTACGCGACACTGAAATAGTTGCGAACAGCCCGTCGGGTCCGGGGCGGTTCGGCATGCCGCGCCATCTTGGGTCCGACGGAAGTTCTGTTGGCATGTATCGGTGAATCCACCATAAGCCGTAGTTGCCCGGTTATGACCAATTTCGGGGAAACGGCGTGACGCGGCGCTTGAAAGAGAATAACAATGGACACGAGCTGCACTAAAAACGCTTATCCCTTTTTCAACCAATTGCCATGCAGCCTGAAAGTCCTTTACACCATGGTGCTGCTCACCATGGGCATGGGTTACATGTTCGCCATGATCCAGATTTATGAGGTCCATTCCGGTCGCGACGGCAAGGGCGGAATCTCGGTGAAGGATATCCAGATTGCCTACAGCGGCAACAAGGCCGCCACCAAACTGGAAGGGGCGTTGAATGGCCCCATGTCAGGGATGCTGCCGGCCGAGGAAAGGGCCAGGATCATCGAATGGATACACAGCGGCACCGAAGAGAAGAAATACGCGGAAGCCGTGAAGCCGATCGTGGATGCGCGCTGCAAGGCGTGCCACGATGGGTCCAATCCGCACCTGCCCAATTTGACCAGCTATGACGGGATCAAAACGGTGGCCGAGGTCGATACCGGCGTGAGCATCGGTACGCTGGTTCGGGTTTCCCATATCCATCTGTTCGGACTGACGTTCATTTTCTTCATCATGGGCACGATATTCAGCCATGCCTACCTGCGCCGGACCTGGATAAAATGCGTGGTGATGGCGACGCCTTTCATCGCCATTTTCCTCGACGTCGGTTCGTGGTGGGTGACCAAGGTTTCGGAGCCGTTTGCCTATTTCGTTATCATCGGCGGCGCGCTGATGGGCGTCTCGTTCGCCATTCAATGGATGGTGTCGATGTATCAGCTATGGTTGTTCAAGGGCAAACCCAGCGAGTCCAACGCGTGAGGTAGATTGGAGCGATGGAACAAAAAAGCCGGGGGCCGTTTATCTGTCCCCGGCTTTTTTTGTGCGGTACCTTTTGGCATTTCCCCACAGGGGTCGCCGTTACGCCAAAACGTCGCTCCATAAGGAATTAACCTGGAAAAAGCAATTAACCACAGAGACACAGAGACACAGAGTTGAAAAACAAGGAAAAACTCCTGTGCACATCATTCACCAATTTGGTGAATGCACGTTTTCCGGCAACCTACTGTTTTCTCTGTGCCTCTGTGACTCTGTGGTGAATGAACTGCGGTTTTTAGGATTAAATATCCCGAATTGCGCCGGGTGCCGCAGTGGTAAAATTACCCTTTTCCAGGGAGACAACATGAAACTCGGCACGCCGCTCAGTCCCTCCGCCACCCGTGTGATGTTGCTGGGGGCGGGGGAGCTGGGCAAGGAAGTGATCATTGCGCTGCAGCGCTTGGGGGTCGAGGTCATCGCGGTGGACCGCTACGCCAACGCGCCGGGCCACCAAGTGGCGCACCGCGCGCATGTGATCGACATGACCGACGGCGAGGCCTTGCGGGCATTGGTGGCGCAGGAGCGGCCGCACCTCATCGTGCCCGAAATCGAGGCCATTGCCACCGACATGCTGGTGGAGATCGAGGCGGCCGGTGCTGCGGAGGTGATCCCCACTGCGCGCGCCGCGCAGCTCACCATGAACCGCGAAGGCATCCGGCGCCTGGCCGCGGAAACGCTGGGCCTGCCGACCTCGCCCTATGCTTTTGCCGAAAGCCTGGCCGAATTGCAGACCGCGATCGACGCCGGCCTCGGCTATCCGTGCGTGGTCAAGCCGGTGATGTCGTCATCCGGCAAAGGCCAGTCCAAGGTGGATGGCCCGGACGAGGTCGCTGCAGCCTGGGACTATGCTGCCAGCGGCGGCCGCGTCGGGCTGGGCAAGGTGATCGTGGAAGGCTTCATCGCTTTCGACTACGAGATCACCTTGCTTACGGTGCGCGCCGTGGGTGACTCCGGCCTGGTGGAAACCTGCTTCTGCGAGCCGATCGGCCATATCCAGGTGCACGGCGATTACGTGGAAAGCTGGCAGCCGCAGCCCATGAGCCAAGCGGCCCTGGCCCGCGCCCGTGAGATCGCCGGGGCGGTGACCGATAACCTCGGCGGGCGCGGCATTTTCGGCGTGGAACTGTTCGTCAAGGGCGACCAGGTGTGGTTCTCCGAAGTCAGCCCGCGCCCGCACGATACCGGCATGGTGACCATGGTCAGCCAGCGCTTTTCGGAGTTCGAGCTGCATGCGCGGGCGATCCTGGGGCTGCCGGTGAATACGGCCATGAGCGCGCCGGGTGCCTCGGCGGTCATCTACGGTGGCATGGATGCGGCCGGGATCGCGTTCGAAGGGGTGGAGGAGGCGCTGCGTGTGCCGCAGTCGGACCTGCGCCTGTTCGGCAAGCCCGTTTCCTTCCCGCGCCGGCGCATGGGAGTGGCGCTCGCCACCGGGCGCGACTGCGACGAAGCGCGCGGCCGGGCCAAGCTGGCAGCAAGTTTAGTGAAACCAGTCAGAGGTTAATGCGATGATGCCAACCCATTACGAACGCCTGGGCGGAGAGCCGGTGCTGCACCGCCTGGTGGAACGCTTTTACGACCTCATGGACGAGGATCCGGATTATTACGGCATCCGTAAGCTGCATGCCAATGATTTGGCCGAGGCGCGGGATAAACTGTTCATGTTCCTGTCCGGATGGATGGGTGGACCGCCCTTGTATACCGACAAGTTCGGTCACCCCATGCTGCGCGCACGCCACATGCCGTTTCCCATCGGCGAGGCGGAACGCGACCAGTGGTTGGCGTGCATGGCGCGGGCGATGGAGGAGGTGGGCGTGGAGGAGAAGTTGCGCAAGGAACTGGCTCAAGCTTTCTGGAAAACCGCCGATTTCATGAAGAACAAGGCGGGCTGAGCCTGGCGCCTGCACGGCGCATAGATGGTGCGGCGTTCGATTTTTTGTTTACGAGAAGAGGGAATCACATGATGCAGCGTATCAATTGGACAGTCTTGACCATGCTCTTGGGCCTTTCCGTTCCGGCTCTTGCTGCCGGAGTGGATGCCGATTCGGTGATAGGCGGTGCCATCGGCGGCGCGGCTGGAGCTGCGGTGGGTTCCGCCGTTGGCGGCCGCGACGGTGCGATCGTCGGCGGCGCCATCGGCGGGGCGGCCGGTGTGGCGATCGCGACCGATAAAAAGAAGAAGGAGCCGGTAAGGGAAGTGGTGAGGGTGCAGAAAGAGAGGGAGGTGGTGTACGTGCGCGAAGAAGAGCACCACGACAACGGCCGGCATCGCGGCCATCGCAAACACAAGCATGGCCATCGCGAGCATGGGCATGGCGGCGACGATTAACAGGCTGCCCGGATAGGGCCGGCAAAGCAGCAACCGCAACACAGCAAAAAGGGCGCTTCGTTAGGAAGCGCCCTTTTTGTTTGCATCACCGGCTATTGCGCCGCCTTTCGGCAGCGCGTTCGCGGTTCCTCAGTCGACCCTGAAACGAAGTCGGATCAACCCAGGAAAGAACGGGTGTTTCTACGCGCCGCGCCGACTCCAGCGCCCGTGCCACGGCTGCCGCCGTCACGCGTGGTGTTGCCGCGGTTGTCGTTGCCGCGGCTGAAACCGCCGCTACGCTCGCTACGGTTGCCGTCGGCGGGCTTGCCGCTGCCGTAGCCGGGGCCGCTGGAGCCAAAGCGATCGCGGCTGGGGCTTGCGCTACGGCTTGGAGCACCGGCATTGTGGCGCGGTGCGCCGGCATTGTGCCGTGGCGCGCCACCGTCATTGCCGAAGCTTCTGCCGCGCTTATGGGTGACGCTGGGCGCACCGGAACGCATGCTGCGCTTGGGTTCCATGCCGGGGATGACGTGCGGGGCGATGCTCTGGCCGGTGAAGCGTTCGATCTTGGACAGGTTCACGCCGTCCCTGGGCGATGCGAAGGAAACCGCGATGCCCGAGGCGCCGGCGCGACCGGTGCGGCCGATGCGGTGAACGTAGTCTTCGGCGGCTTTCGGCAGGTCGTAGTTGATGACGTGGCTGATGCCGGGAACGTCGATGCCGCGCGCCGCCACGTCGGTCGCAACCAGCACGCGGATCTGGCCGCGGCGCAGTTGCGTGAGGGTGCGGGTGCGTGCGCCCTGGTTCATGTCGCCATGCAGCGCCGCAGCCTGGTGGCCCTGGGCATACAGCCCGTCGGCGAGCAAGTCGGCGTCACGCTTGGTGGCAGTGAATACGATGGCTTGCTTGAGATCGACGTCGCTCAGCAGGTGTGCCAGCAAGCGGTTCTTGTGCGCCATGTCGTCGACGTAGTGCAGGCGCTGTTCGATATTGTCGTGCTTGGCTTGCTGTTGCGCGACTTCGATGCGCTTCGGCGTCTTCAGCAGGCGCTGCGCCAGGCGCGCCATGGGGCCGTCGAAGGTGGCGGAGAACAGCAGTGTCTGGCGCGTTGCCGGGGTGGCGGCGCAGATGGTGTCCACGTCTTCCGAGAAGCCCATATCCAGCATGCGGTCGGCTTCGTCCAGGATCAGCATTTCCAGGCGCGAGAAGTCGATGCGGCCGCGCTGCAGGTGGTCGATCAAACGGCCGGGCGTGGCCACCAGGATGTCCACCGACTGCGACAGCAGTTTGTTTTGCAGCGGGTAGGGCATGCCGCCGAGGATGCTGACCACCTTGATCTGGCGCAGTTGCTTGCCGTACTTGGCGGCGGCGTCGGTCACCTGCAACGCGAGTTCGCGCGTCGGGGTCAGCACCAGTACGCGCGGTCCGCGGCTGTTAACGGCGGCGGGCGTGGTGAGGCGCTGCAGAGCGGGCAGGATGAAGGCGGCGGTCTTGCCCGTGCCGGTTTGTGCCGAGGCCATCAGGTCGTGCCCGGCGAGCGCTTCGGGAATGGCTTGCGCCTGGATCGGAGTCGGCGCGGTGTAGCCGGCGTCCAGGATGGCTTTAAGAATGAGGGGATTTAAATTCAGGTTTTCGAATGACACGCTAATTTCCTTAACAAAAGGCAAAAAAAGCGCAAGCAGGAAAAGACGGACACACTGGGCGTCCAGAAACATAGCACTGCCGGCGCATACAAAAACATCGTCGCTAACCAGCAGTGTTGCTGCGATTCAAGATGAAGTATCTGGAATCGAAAGGAGGGTCAGGGATCGATGACTCAGTCCCGCTTAACATCAGCGGGAATCTTTATTGACTTGGCCTATCTAACCAGGCCAGAACGTCAACTTTCGAGATTATACGGATATTCATAAATTGCGCAAGTGGCTGTGCTACAATTGCGCCCTTTTGCAGATTCTTCACTTTTTTGAGACTACAGATTATGTCACGCGCCATCCGCAATATCGCCATCATCGCCCACGTTGACCACGGCAAGACCACGCTGGTGGACAAGCTGCTGCAGCAGGCGGGAACTTTCGCTTCGCACCAGCACGTCACCGAGCGTGTGATGGACAGCAACGATCTGGAGAAGGAGCGTGGCATTACCATTCTGGCCAAGAATGCCGCCTTCACTTTTGACGGGACTCACGTCAATATCGTCGACACCCCCGGCCATGCCGACTTCGGCGGTGAGGTGGAGCGCGTGTTGTCCATGGTGGACGGCGTGCTGCTGCTGGTCGACGCAGTCGACGGCCCGATGCCGCAGACCCGCTTCGTGACCAAAAAGGCGCTGGCCTTCGGCCTCAAGCCCATCGTCGTGGTGAACAAGGTGGATCGTCCGGGTGCGCGCCCGGACTGGGCGGTGAACCAGACCTTCGATCTGTTCGACAAGCTGGGTGCTTCCGACGAGCAGATGGATTTCCCCGTGGTGTACGCGTCGGCCCTGAACGGCTATGCCATGCTCGATCTGGCGACGCCCGGCACCGACATGCGCGCCCTGTTCGAGACCATCATCAAACACGTGCCGGCCCCGACCGGAAACCCGGACGAGCCGCTGCAACTTCAGATCAGCGCCCTGGATTACTCCAGCTTCGTCGGGCGTATCGGCGTCGGCCGCATCACGCGCGGACGCATCAAGCCGGGCCAGGACGTGGCCGTGCTGAACGGCCCCGGCAGTGCGGTAAAGAAGGCGCGCATCAATCAGGTGCTGGGATTTCGCGGCCTGGAGCGGGTGCTGCTGGATCAGGCAGAGGCGGGCGACATCGTGCTGATCAACGGCATCGACGAGATCGGTATCGGCGTCACCATCGCCGAACTGGGCAAACCCGAGGCGCTGCCGATGCTGTCGGTGGACGAGCCGACCCTGACCATGAACTTCCAGGTCAACAACTCGCCCTTCGCCGGGCAGGAAGGCAAGTTCGTCACCAGCCGCCAAATACGCGAGCGTCTGGACAAGGAACTGCTGACCAACGTCGCCTTGCGCGTCGAGGAAACCAAGGACGCCGATATTTTTCTGGTGTCCGGCCGCGGCGAGCTGCACCTGACCATCCTGCTGGAAAACATGCGCCGCGAGGGCTATGAACTGTCCGTATCGCGTCCGCGCGTGGTGGTCCGCCAAATCAATGGCGAGAAGCAGGAGCCTTTCGAGATGCTCACGCTGGACGTCGAGGAAGTGAATCAGGGCGCGGTGATGGAAGAACTAGGTCGCCGCCGCGGCGATCTGCAGGACATGGTCTCCGACGGCAAGGGCCGGGTGCGCCTGGACTACCGCATCCCCGCGCGCGGCCTGATCGGCTTCCAGTCGGAATTCCTCACCATGACGCGCGGCACCGGGGTGATGAGCCACGTGTTCGACGACTACGGTCCCTTGAAACCGGATATCCCGGCGCGCCACAACGGCGTGCTGATTTCCGCCGAGCAGGGCGATGCGGTGGCGTATGCGCTGTGGAAGCTGGAAGACCGCGGCCGCATGTTCGTGAGCCCCGGCGACAAGCTGTACGAAGGCATGATCATCGGCATCCACACCCGCGACAACGACCTGGTGGTGAATCCGATCAAGGGCAAGCAACTGACCAACGTGCGCGCTTCCGGCACCGACGAGGCGGTGCGCCTGACCCCGCCGATCCCGTTGACGCTGGAGTCGGCGATCGAGTTCATTGCCGACGACGAGTTGGTGGAAATCACGCCGAAATCCATCCGCATCCGTAAACGCTTTCTCACGGAAAACGACCGCAAGCGCATGTCCCGCGCGTGAAACACGGCGCAGGCGGTCCCGTCTGCGCCTCTTCTTCCGTTTCTCGATCAGGCGTGACGGTGCGCGTTTGATTTGATAATGGAACTACCGCCTGCATCCCCGTGCGCTACAATGCAGGCGTCATGGGAGAATCTTCAATGCTTGAAATACTGTTCGGCATCCTGGTGCTGTTCATTCTGGCCGCGTTCGTGTGGCTGGGCCTTAAACTCAACAGCTTGATCCGGCAGCAAACCGAGCTGCCGCTGCAGATCGCGCAGATTATGGACGACAAGCATCGCGAGATGCTGACCACGCTGCACGAGGGTTTGGCGTCCCAGGGCGAGCGCATGGCGGCTGCGGTCGGCGAGTCTTCCGAGCGCCTGCGCGCGGCGGTCTCTCAGGAGCTCAAGCAGACGCGCGACGCCATGCTGGCGCTGCAGTTGTCGCAAAGCGAGAGCCTGGGGCAAACCCGGGAGGGCATGATGAAACAGCTCTCGGACCTTGCGGCCAACCTCCAGGCCAAGCAGGACGTGCTGCGCACCGAGCTGCTTTCCAACACGTTGCAGACCCTGGCGGAGCAGGGCCGCGCCGGGCAGGAGCTGCTGCAGACCTCGATGGGCAACGCCACCCAGCAGCTCACCACCAGCATCGAAACCTTGACCAAGACCGTCGACGGGCGGCTGGAGCAGATCAGCGGCAAGGTCACGGAGCGCCTCGACGAGGGCTTCAAGAAGACCAACGAAACTTTCGCCAACGTCATGGCGCGGCTGGCCACCATCGACGAGGCGCAGAAGAAGATCGACGGCCTCACCACCAACGTGGTCAGCCTGCAGGAACTGCTGGGCGACAAGCGCGCCCGCGGTGCTTTCGGCGAGGTGCAGTTGGAGGCGCTGGTGCACAACATCCTGCCGCCTTCCGCCTATGAACTGCAATACACCCTGTCCAACGGTACCCGGGCGGATTGCGTGCTGAAGTTGCCCGAGCCGACCGGCATGGTGGCGGTGGATTCCAAGTTCCCGCTGGAAAACTACCGGCGCATGTTCGCGCCCGATGCCAACGAGTTCGAACGCGCCCAGGCGCAGCGGCAGTTCAAGGCCGACGTGAAAAAGCACGTGGACGACATCGCGGCCAAGTACATCGTCGCCAACGAGACCTCCGACGGTGCTGTGATGTTCGTGCCGGCCGAAGCCGTGTTCGCCGAGATCCACGGCCATCACCCGGACCTGGTGGAATACGCCATGCAGCGGCGCGTGTGGATCGTGTCGCCGACCACCATGATGGCCATCCTCAACACCGCGCGCGCGGTCATCAAGGACGTGGAAACGCGCAAGCAGGTGCACATCATCAAGGACGCGCTGAACAAGCTGGGCAAGGAGTTCGCGCGTTTCGACGGGCGCATGAAGAAGCTTGCCGACCACATCCGCCTGGCGCACCAGGACGCCGAGGACGTGGCCGTCACCAGCCAGAAGATCACGCGCCGCTTCGCCCAGATCGAGGCGGTGGAACTGGAGCACGCGGAACACGCGGTGCTTGAGGCGGTCGATACGGAAACCGAAGAGTGATGGGGCGATAGCGGGCATGAAGGGCGCGGTGTTTTCCTGGCGGCGCCTGCGCATTGTGCTGCTGGCCGCAATACTTGCTTTCGTTGCTGCCAGCCACTACTGGGAGCAGCATGAAGTCAGAAGCTGGCGCCAGCCCCTGGCGATAGAGATCTATCCGGTGAATGGCGATGGCTCCGAAGCTGCTTCCAGTTATATCGCAGCCCTGACTCCTGGGCGATTCCAGGAAATCGCAGACTTCGTCCAGACCCAGGCGAACCGCTACGGCGTCAAGGCCGCACTGCCGCAATTGCGCCTGGGGGCCGAGATCAAGAGCCTGCCCCCTGCTCCACCCGAAGACAAATCCAACAAATTCGCGGTCATCCTGTGGAGCCTCAAGCTGCGCTACTGGGTTTACCAGCATGGCGCATCGTGGCTGCCCAGCTTCGGCGTCATCAGGCTGTTCGTGGTTTACCACGTCGGCCAGCCCGGCGTGGCGCTCGACCACTCGCTGGGTCTGCGCGAGGGCCTGATCGGCGTGGTCCACGCCTATGCCAAGCCGGCCCAGGACAGCCAGAACAACGTGGTCATTGCCCATGAACTGCTGCACACCCTGGGCGCCACGGACAAGTATGGTCCTGGCGGGCAGCCGCTGTTCCCGGAGGGGTACGGCGACGCCGAGCGGGTGCCGCGCCATCCGCAGGATTTTGCCGAGATCATGGCGGGCCGCGTGGCGATATCGGAAACACGCGCGGAAATACCGGCCGACCTCGCGGAGTGCGTGATCGGCTACAAGACCGCGCACGAGATCAACTGGTAGCACTGGCCGTGCTGGAATTTTTCAAATCGCTGCGCCGCAACCCGCAAACGAACGACATGCCGGAGTCGGCATGGCGCGCCGCGCTGGCGCGGCTGCCGTTGCTGCGAGGGCTCAGCGCCGAGGAGCTGGCGCGCTTGCGCCAACTGGCGCTGCGCTTCCTGCGCGACAAGCAGCTCACCCCCGCGGGTGGGCTGGAACTGACCGACCGCATGCGGCTTATGATCGCCCTGCAGGCCTGTCTGCCGATACTCAACCTGGACGCTGACTACTACGCCGGATGGGTGGAGGTCATCGTCTACCCCGGCCAGTTCGTGCCGGAGCACGAATACACCGACGAGGCCGGCGTGGTCCACGTCACCCGCCACCCCATGGCCGGGGAGGCCTGGCTGCAAGGCCCGGTGGTGCTGTCCTGGGCGGACGTCGCCGCATCCGGCGGCGCCGACGGCTTCAACGTGGTCATCCACGAATTGACGCACAAGCTCGACATGCGCAACGGCGGCGCCGACGGCTTCCCGCCCTTGCACCCCGACATGAGCAAGCAAGCCTGGACGCGGATATTCAGCGCGGCCTACGAAGACTTCTGCACGCGCGTGGATCGCGGCGAAGACACGCTGCTCGACCCGTATGCCACCGAGCACCCCGGCGAATTCTTCGCGGTCGTGAGCGAGGCCTTCTTCGAGATTCCGCAGGTGCTGAAGGGTTGTTACCCGGAGGTGTACGGCCAGTTGGCGGCCTTCTATCGCCAGGACCCGGCGACGCGGCAAGCCGGGATATAATCCACGAAACGTAGGTCGGGCTTTAGCCCGACATGTCGGGTTGAAACCCGACCTACGGCCCATCTATTTTGTTGACGCGCACCGCTTTTCAGGGAGAATCAGCCACATGAACAACGTAACCGATCAAGCCCCGCTCAGCTTCGACGTGGACGAACCGGAGTTCGAGCAGAAGGTGCTGCAAGCCTCGCATACGGCACCCATCCTGGTCGATTTCTGGGCCGACTGGTGCCCGCCGTGCACCGCCCTGACGCCGGTGCTGGAGCGGGTGGTGCAGCAGTACGGCGGTGCCTTCCGCCTGGCCAAGGTGGAGGTGGACGAGGGCGACAACATGCGCATCGCCGGGCGCTACGGGCTGCGCGGCTTTCCCACGGTGCTGCTGTTCGCGAACGGCGAGGAAGTGGGCCGCTTCAACAGTGCCAGGCCGGAAAGCTGGGTGCGCGAGTTTCTTGACGAGCGGCTAGGCGCTTAACACGCCCAACGCCTGCGACCAGTCTCGCAGGCCGGTTTTTTCCAGTCCCATTCCCTTCAACCTAAAAACCGCAGTTCGTTCACCACAGAGGCACAGAGGAATGGGGTTCGCAGGGATGGGCAACGCGTTGCCCAACTCGCAAAACAATAGGTTGCCGGAAAACTTACGGTCACCAAACTGGTGAACGATGTGCACAGGATTTTTTCCTTGTTTTTGCGAGTTGGGCGATAAAGCCACCCATCCCTGCCTACACCGTTTCAACTCTGTGCCTCTGTGACTCTGTGGTGAACTGCTTTTTCTAGGTTCAACCCAAATTGTCCATTGGAATTGGATCGCGGGCTTCCAGCCCGCATGCGGCCAGGATGGCCGCGATCCCCCAGGCGCCGATGTGGGCGCTTTGCCTCAGGCCATAGCGACTTCCTCCAATAGATAATCCGGGTTCAAACGCCATGCGCGGCCGTGTCACGGCATGGTGCATTGCATGGTACACGTGCACCGTGACGGTGCCGTGCGTATCTTCGCTCATGTCCTTCCGGGCATGGCATGAATTCCGGAAAAATCCCAAAGCTACTTTATCCGTGCGGATGTCAGCCTGCCGTTGTGCATTCGTAAAGAGCCTGGCACGCATCGTGCAGTAACACCCCCGTAATCCTGAAGTTGGCGGTGGGGTTACCCCAAGGTTCTTCCCAAAAACAAATGCCCGGAGGTACACAACCCATGAAACGAAGAAACTTCTTTAAAGTGGCGGCCCTTGTCGGCGCCGTGGCACTCGGCGCAACCCCCGCGCTGGCAGCGGAAACCGGACCGATCAAGGTCGGCATCCTGCACTCCCTGTCCGGCACCATGGCAATCAGCGAGACTTCGCTCAAGGACGTGGCGCTGATGACCATAGAGGAAATCAATGCCAAGGGCGGCGTGCTTGGCCGCAAGCTGGAACCGGTGGTGGTGGACCCGGCCTCCAACTGGCCGCTGTTCGCGGAAAAGGCGCGGCAGTTGCTGAGCAAGGACAAGGTGGCCACGGTGTTTGGCTGCTGGACTTCGGTTTCGCGCAAGTCGGTGCTGCCGGTGTTCGAGGAATTGAACGGCCTGCTGTTCTACCCGGTGCAATACGAAGGCGAGGAGCTGTCGCAGAACGTGTTTTACACGGGTGCGGCACCCAACCAGCAGGCCATCCCTGCGGTGGAGTACCTGATGAGCAAGGACGGCGGCGGCGCCAAGCGCTTTTTCCTGCTTGGTACGGACTACGTCTATCCCCGCACCACCAACAAGATCCTGCGCGCTTTCCTGAAATCCAAGGGCGTAGCCGAGAAGGACATTCAGGAGACCTACACGCCGTTCGGCCATACCGATTACCAGACCATCGTGGCCAACGTGAAGAAATTTGCGGCGGGCGGCAAGACGGCGGTGATCTCGACCATCAACGGCGACTCCAACGTGCCTTTCTACAAGGAGCTCGGCAACCAGGGCATCAAGGCCACGGACATCCCGGTGGTGGCATTCTCCGTGGGTGAAGAGGAATTGCGCGGCATCGACACCAAGCCGCTGGTCGGGCAACTGGCCGCGTGGAATTACTTCATGTCGGTCAAGGCCCCCGAGAACGACGCCTTCATCAAGGTATGGAAAGCTTACGTGAAGAAGCACAACCTTTCCGGCGGCGACAAGCGCGTGACCAACGACCCGATGGAAGCGACCTACGTGGGCATCCACATGTGGGCGCAGGCGGTGGCCAAGGCCGGTACCACCGACGTCGACGCGGTGCGCAAGGCGATGGCGGGGCAGACCTTCAAGGCACCGTCCGGCTTCGTGCTGACGATGGACGCGACCAACCACCACCTGCACAAGCCGGTCATGATCGGCGAAGTACAGGGCAACGGCCAGTTCGACATCGTGTGGAAAACCGACAAGCCGATCCGCGCCCAGCCGTGGAGCCCGTTCGTTCCGGGCAACGAGAAGAAGCAGAAACTCTGACGGCGTGAGGTTGCCGGCCGGTGCCATGGCCGGCAGCCCTGCGCTTTCTGCGAAGTCTCCATCCCAAAGAGCGATCAATGATGATGCTTTTCACAAGAGTCTGTCGCAGCCTCGTGCTGGGCGCGGCTTTGGCGTTGACTCAAGGCGCGGCTTGCGCCATGACGCCGGCGCAACTGGCGCAGCTCGTCTCCGACGACAGTTCGGCCAGGATAGAGGCCATCAACGCCCTCGTCACCGCCGGCGACGCCGGCGCCATACCCGTGCTACAAGCACTCGACGAAGGAACGTTGCAGATCGCCGCGGACAAGCGCGTGGTAATCGAGAGCAGTGCAGGAATGCTGGATGCACTGACGCTGAATAAACTGGATGCGGCACCTGCCGGTCTGGAAAAGGTTTCCATCAACAACCGGATACGGCGCGCGCTGAATTCCGGTCTTGCCGCCCTCAAACTGTCGGCGCCGCAGAAAGAGGTACGCCTGGCGGCCGCCGAGCAATTGCAGAGCCGCGCCGACGAGGACATGCTGCCCCTGGTGGAGCAGGCGCTGAAGCGCGAGAGCGATCCCGAAGTCAAATCCCTGTTGCTGCTGACACAGGCCGGCATCAACCTCAAGGCCGCGGATGCGGCGTTGCGCCTGCAAGCGGTGAAAACCCTGGCACAGAGCGAACGCGCCGCCACCAGGGCGATGCTGCTGGCGCGGCTGGAAAAGGGCGGCGACGGCAGTTTTGCCGAACCCGATGCCGCGGTGCGCGACGAGATCAAAAAAGCCGCCCGCGCCATCGACTCACGCTTGTCGACGGCGGAGTACGTTGGCCGCGTATTCAGCGGCCTCAGCCTGGGCAGCGTGCTGCTGCTGACGGCGCTGGGGCTGGCCATCACCTACGGGCTCATGGGCGTGATCAACATGGCGCACGGCGAGCTGCTGATGATAGGGGCTTACACCACCTATCTGGTGCAACTGTGGTTTCGCAGCCACTGGCCCGGCGCTTTCGACTGGTACATGGTGGCTGCCGTGCCCGCTTCCTTCATGGTCGCGGCCATGGTCGGCATGGCGCTGGAGCGCAGCGTGATCCGCCATCTCTACGGCCGCCCGCTGGAAACGCTGCTCGCCACCTGGGGCATCAGCCTGCTGCTGATCCAGACCGTGCGCGTGATCTTCGGGGCGCAGAACGTGGAGGTGATGAACCCGTCCTGGATGTCCGGCGGCTACCGCATGCTGGGCAGCCTGGTGCTGCCGTACAACCGCATCGCCATCATCGTTTTCGCCTTCGCCGTGCTGCTCGCGGTGTGGCTGCTGCTCACGCGCACGCGTCTCGGCCTGTTCGTGCGCGCCGTGACGCAGAATCGCACCATGGCCGGCTGCGTCGGCGTGCCCACCGGCAAGGTCGACATGTGGGCTTTCGGCCTCGGCTCCGGCATCGCCGGGCTGGGCGGCTGCGCCTTGTCGCAGATCGGCAACGTCGGGCCGGACCTGGGGCAGAGCTACATCGTCGATTCCTTCATGGTGGTGGTGCTGGGCGGGGTCGGCCAACTGGCCGGCACGGTGGTGGCCGGGCTTGGCCTGGGGGTGGCGAACAAGTTCCTGGAACCCTACACCGGAGCGGTTCTGGCGAAGATTTTCGTGCTCGTGTTCATCATCATTTTCATCCAGAAGCGCCCTCAGGGTTTGTTCGCCCTCAAGGGCCGCATGGTGGAGGCTTAAGCGATGGGAGGCTGGTTGCTGCCGCGTCTGGCGGGGCTCTACGGAACACGCGGCTGGGTCGCCCTGGTGGCGTTCGCCGCGGTGATGCTGGTGCTGGTGCCGGTGCTGAATCTGGCGCTGCCGCAAGGCCATGCCCTGCACGTGCCCGACTACACCGTCGCGTTGGCCGGCAAGATCATGTGCTACGCCGTGGTCGCCCTGGCGATGGACCTGATCTGGGGCTACGCCGGCATCCTCAGCCTGGGGCACGGGGTGTTTTTTGCGCTCGGCGGCTACGCCATGGGCATGTATCTGATGCGCATGATAGGCACCGAAGGGCAGTACCACAGCACCCTGCCGGACTTCATGGTGTTCCTCGACTGGAAGGAGCTGCCCTGGTACTGGCTCGGCACCGACATGCTGTGGTACGCGCTGCTGCTGGTGGTGCTGGTGCCGGGGCTGCTGGCCTTCGTGTTCGGCTGGTTCGCCTTCCGCTCGCGCATCAAGGGCGTGTATTTCTCCATCATCACCCAGGCCATGACCTTCGCCTTCATGCTGCTGTTTTTCCGCAACGAGACGGGATTCGGCGGCAACAACGGCTTCACCGACTTCAAGCGCATCGCCGGGTTCGCACTGGCGGACCCGCATACCAAGGTCGGCCTGTTCGTGGCGACCGCGGCGTTCCTGATGCTGGCGCTGCTGGCCTGCCGCTTCATCGTCACCTCCAAGCTGGGGAGGGTGCTCATGGCCATACGCGACGGCGAAAGCCGGCTCATGTTCTGCGGCTACAACCCCCTCGGCTACAAGCTGTTCGCCTGGACCTTCTCGGCGGTGCTGTGCGGCATCGCCGGCGCCTTGTACGTGCCGCAGGTGGGCATCATCAACCCGAGCGAAATGTCGCCCGGCAACTCCATCGAGATCGCCATCTGGGCCGCAGTGGGTGGGCGCGGGACGCTGATCGGCCCGCTGCTGGGCGCTGCCATCGTGAATGGGGCGAAAAGCTGGTTCACCGTGGCATTCCCGGAATACTGGCTGTATTTCCTCGGCCTGCTGTTCATCGGCGTCACGCTGTTCATGCCGGCCGGCGTGGTCGGCCTGGTGCGGCAAGTCAAAGCGAGGTTGAAATGAACACGGGCATGCCATCCGAAAGCTGGGACGAATCCACCGGCCTCGCCCGACTGGTGCATCCGGGCGAGGTGGACGTCAGCCACGGCCCCATCCTCTACCTCGAAGACATCTCCGTCAGCTTCGATGGCTTCAAGGCCCTCAACCAGCTTTCGCTCACCATCGAAGCCGGCGAGCTGCGCTGCATCATCGGCCCCAACGGCGCCGGCAAGACCACCATGATGGACGTCATCACCGGCAAGACGCGGGCGGACACCGGCACGGCATTCTTCGGCCAGACCATGGATCTGGCGCGCATGAACGAGCCCGAAATCGCCCATGCCGGCATCGGGCGCAAGTTCCAGAAACCGAGCGTGTTCGAAAGCCACAGCGTGTTCGAGAACATCGAGCTGGCCATGAAGACCGACAAGGGCATCTGGCGCTCCCTGTTTGCGCGCCTGAGCGCCGGGCAGCGCGACCGCATAGCTGCTACGCTGGAACTGATCGGCCTCGCCGACAAGGCGGACATGGCCGCCGGCCTGCTTTCCCACGGGCAAAAACAATGGCTGGAAATCGGCATGCTGTTGGCGCAGGAACCGAAGTTGCTGCTGCTGGACGAGCCGGTGGCGGGCATGACCGACCAGGAAACCGAACGCACCGCGGAACTCCTCAACAGCTTGGCCGGCAAGCATTCCATCGTTGTGGTGGAGCACGACATGGACTTCGTCAACGCCATCGCGCGCAAGGTCACCGTGCTGCACGAAGGCAGCGTGCTGGCGGAAGGCCCCATGGAGCAGGTGCAGAACGACGAACGTGTGATCGAAGTTTACTTGGGGCGCTGATGCTTACCGTCGAAAAACTTAACCAGTACTACGGCGGCAGCCACATCCTGCGCGACGTCTCGTTCGAGATGCCGCAGGGCGCGTGCACCACGCTGCTCGGGCGCAACGGCGTCGGCAAAAGCACGCTGCTCAAATGCCTGATGGGCGTGCTGCCGGTGAAGTCCGGCAGCGTCCGCCTCGGTGACCGCGACATCACCGCCTTGCCGCCCCATGCGCGTGCCCGCCACGGTATCGCCTACGTGCCCCAGGGGCGCGAGATATTCCCCCGCCTGACGGTGGAGGAAAACCTGCTGATGGGTATGGCCACCAAGCGCGGGAGTGCCGCGAAACAGATTGCCGCGGAAATCTACGAGATGTTCCCCGTGCTCAAGGACATGCTCAAGCGCCGCGGCGGCGACCTCTCCGGCGGGCAACAGCAGCAGCTCGCCATCGGCCGGGCGCTGGCGATGAGCCCCAAGGTGCTGATCCTGGACGAACCCACCGAGGGCATACAGCCCTCCATCATCAAGGACATCGAGCGCGTCATCCGCACCCTGGCGCAGCGGGGCGACATGGCCATCCTGCTGGTGGAACAGTATTACGATTTTGCCGAATCGCTGGCCGACCACTACCTGGTCATGTCGCGCGGGCAGATCGTCAAGCAAGGCGCGGGGAGCGAGATGCAGGCGCAGAACGTGCGCAGTTACGTGGCGCTATGAAGCCAGATTGTTGCCCTGGGGGAGCGCGGCCATCCTGGCCGCATGCGGGCTGGAAGCCCGCGGTCCATCGGGTAGGTTTCCAGGGAATGCGATGAGGATAGCCAATGGGTTTGTTCTGGAAAAAGCACTTCAAGCCACGGAGAACACAGAGACGGCGCGGCTTTCGGCGTGCTTTGCTTTTCTTCCACTGGGCCGGCATGCGTTGTCTGGCTTTGTGCTCTCTGTGACCTCTGTGGCCAATCGCTCTTTTCAGAATGAAACTTGCTGACGCGGCGTTGACGTCAGGCTGGCGTGCCCGTCTGGCGCTGGGTTACGAGGCGGGTGAGCGCGGCACGCGGCTGATGCGGCGGGCGCACGACGGCCCGCTGCTGGTGCAGAAACCGTTGTACCCGGAAGGCCCCCAAGTCTGCCACAGCATCCTGCTGCATCCGCCCGGGGGCCTGGTCGGCGGGGATCATCTGGAGTTCGAGGCGGAACTGGGGGCGGGCGCCCATGCGCTGATCACCACGCCGGGAGCGGGCAAGTGGTACCGCTCCGCGGGGCCGGCCGCGCGCCAGCAGTTGCAGTTCAACGTGGCTAGCGGTGCGCGGCTGGAGTGGCTGCCGCAGGAAAGCATCGTGTTCGACGGCGCGGTGGCGCACATGGCCATGCAGGTGGATCTGCAACCCGGCGCGGCGTTCATGGGCTGGGAAGTGGTGTGCCTGGGGCGTTCCGCGAGCGGGGAGAAATTCCGCAGCGGCAGCCTGCGCCAGCGCATCGAGATTCGGCAAGAAGGTGAGCTCCTGTTCGCCGAATATGGCGCGCTGCAAGGCGGCGACCCGCTGCTGGATTCGCCGGTGGGATTGGCCGGGCGCAGCGTCTACGGTACCTTGCTGCTGGCCGGAAATGCGCTTCCCCACGAGGTGCTCGCTGCTTGCCGCGAGGTGGGGGTGGATGAAGCGCACGGCGAGCGCTGCGGCGTGACCGCGCTGCCCCAGGTGCTGGCGGCACGCTACGTCGGCCACGGCGCGGAGCCGGCGCGGCAATATTTCGTGCGGCTGTGGCAAGTGCTGCGGCCGTGGTACGCGGGACGAGAAGCGCAGCTCCCCCGCATCTGGCAAACATGAGGAAACGATGGAATTAACCCCGCGCGAGAAGGACAAGCTGCTGATATTCACCGCCGCCCTGCTGGCCGAAAGGCGCAAGGGCAGGGGGCTCAAGCTGAACTACCCGGAGGCGGTGGCCTACCTTTCCGCAGCCATCATGGAAGGCGCGCGCGACGGCAGGACGGTGGCCGACCTGATGGGCTATGGCGCCACCCTGCTGACGCGCGACGAGGTGATGGAAGGTATCCCGGAGATGATCCCGGAAATCCAGGTGGAAGCCACCTTCCCCGACGGCACCAAGCTGGTGACCGTGCACAACCCGATTCCATAGCATGAGACTCGCGAAGCGAGACCCCGTCCCTCTCTCCCGCGAGCGGGAGAGAGCTGGGAGAGAGGGAAACAGTTATGGAGAAAGGAGGAGGAACCAATGATCCCAGGCGAATACCAGTTGCAGCAAGGCGAAATCGAACTCAACGCCGGGCGCGAAACGCGCACGCTCACGGTGGCCAACACCGGCGACCGCCCCATCCAGGTCGGCTCGCACTACCATTTTTACGAAACCAACGAAGCGCTCAAACTCGACCGCAGCAAGGCCTACGGCTTCCGCCTCAACATCCCGGCCGGCACCGCGGTGCGCTTCGAGCCGGGGCAGGAACGTACGGTGGAGCTGGTGGCCCTGGGCGGCGACCGCATCGTCTATGGCTTCGCCGGGTTGGTGATGGGTCCGTTGAAAGGAAAATCATGAGCCGCAAAATAACCCGCGCCGCCTATGCGGAAATGTACGGCCCCACCGTGGGCGACCGCGTGCGCCTGGCGGATACGGAGCTGTGGATTCAGGTCGAGGAGGATTTCACCGTCTACGGCGAGGAGGTCAAGTTCGGCGGCGGCAAGGTGATCCGCGACGGCATGGGGCAGAGCCAGCGCACCCATCACGAAGTGGTGGACACGGTCATCACCAACGCGCTCATCGTCGACCACTGGGGCATCGTCAAGGCCGACATCGGCATCAAGGGCGGGCGCATCGTGGACATCGGCAAGGCCGGCAACCCGGACATCCAGCCCGGCGTCACCATCGTCATCGGCGCCGCCACCGAAGTGATCGCGGGCGAGGGCATGATAGTCACCGCGGGCGGCATCGACAGCCACATCCATTTCATCTGCCCGCAGCAGATCGAGGAGGCGCTGATGTCCGGCGTCACCACCATGCTGGGCGGCGGCACCGGGCCGGCCACCGGCACCAACGCCACCACCTGCACGCCGGGGCCGTGGCACATCCACCGCATGCTGCAGGCGGCCGAGGCTTTCCCCATGAACCTCGGTTTTCTCGGCAAGGGTAATGCCAGCCTGCCGCGCCCGCTGCGCGAGCAGGTCGCCGCCGGCGCCATCGGCCTGAAGCTGCACGAGGACTGGGGCACCACTCCGGCCGCCATCGACAACTGCCTCAGCGTGGCCGACGAAATGGACGTGCAGGTGGCCATCCACACCGACACCCTGAACGAATCCGGCTTCGTGGAAACCACCCTGGCCGCGTTCAAGGGCCGCACCATCCACACCTACCACACCGAGGGCGCGGGCGGCGGCCATGCGCCGGACATCATCAAGGCGTGCGGGGCGGCCAACGTGCTGCCGTCGTCCACCAACCCGACGCGGCCCTACACCGTCAACACCATAGACGAACACCTGGACATGCTGATGGTGTGCCACCATCTCGACCCCAACATCGCCGAGGACGTGGCTTTCGCCGAATCGCGCATCCGCCGCGAGACCATCGCCGCGGAGGATATCCTGCACGACCTGGGCGCTTTCAGCATGCTCTCCAGCGATTCGCAGGCGATGGGGCGGGTGGGCGAGGTCATCCTGCGCACCTGGCAGACCGCGCACAAGATGAAGCTGCAGCGCGGGCCGCTGGCGGAAGACGGCAACGGCCACGACAATTTCCGCGTCAAGCGCTACATCGCCAAGTACACCATCAACCCTGCCATCACCCACGGCATTGCGCACGAAGTGGGCTCGCTGGAAGTGGGCAAGCTGGCCGATCTGGTGCTGTGGCGCCCGGCCTTTTTCGGGGTCAAGCCGTCCCTCATCGTCAAGGGCGGCATGATCGCCGCGGCGGCCATGGGCGACCCCAATGCCTCCATCCCGACGCCGCAGCCGGTGCACTACCGGCCCATGTTTGGCGCTTACGGCTCGGCCTGCGCGGCGACCTCGGTGACCTTCGTTTCCCGTGCCGCGCTGGAGGGAGGCATCGGCCGCATGCTGGACCTCAAGAAGCGCCTGGTTGCGGTGCGTGGCACGCGCCGCATCGGCAAATCCGACATGATCCACAACAGCTATACGCCCAACATGGAAGTGGACCCGGAAACCTATCAGGTGCGCGCAGACGGGCTGCTGCTCACGTGCGAGCCGGCCGCGGTGCTGCCGATGGCGCAGCGCTATTTTCTGTTTTGAGAATGCCATGCTGGTGATCGAAAAATTCTGCCCCTCCTGCGAGCACGCCGATGCGCGGCTGGTGCTGCCTTTCGACTCGCGCCAGAAAAGCCGCTTGCGCACCAAGCTGGAATCGGGCGAGGAAGTCGGCCTGTTCCTGCCGCGCGGCACCGTGCTGCGCGGCGGCGACTGCCTGCAAGGCAACGACGGGAGGGTGGTACAGGTGGTGGCGGCCGCCGAGGCGACGCTGCGCGTCACCTGCGCCAACGCGCTGGAACTGACGCGAGCCGCCTACCACCTGGGTAACCGCCACGTGCCGGTGCAGGTGGGGGAGGGTTGGCTGCGCTTGGGCGCGGACCATGTGCTGGAAGAAATGCTACGCGGCCTGGGGGCGCACCTCGTCGCCGAGACAGCACCCTTCGAACCAGAAGCCGGCGCCTACGGCGGCGGACATCGGCATGGCGAAGGCGACCATCGCGGCATCATCCACCAGTTCGGCCAGGGGGTGCGCTGATGCAGTTCGCCGGTGCAGCCCTGACGCGCTTGCTGCAACTCGCCAGCCCGCTGCTGCCGGTCGGCGCGTACAGCTACTCGCAGGGGCTGGAATGGGCGGTGGAACAAAACATCATTTCCGACCAGGCTACCGCCCAGCGCTGGATACGCGACGCGTTGCACAGCAACATGGGCCGCTTCGAAGTGCCGCTGCTGCACCGCATGCAGCTTGCTTGGCAAGTTGGGGATGTGCAGGAAGTGAGCCGCCTCAACCGCCTGCTCGCCGCCGCCCGCGAGTGCGCCGAGTTCCGCGCCGAGACGTTGCAGATGGGCTACTCGCTGGTGCGCTTGCTGCAAGACCTGGGGGATTTCCCGGCAGAGGATTTGAACCGGCTGGGCGCGCTGGAACCGGTCACCTTCCCCGCCGCCTACAGCTTCGCCGCCGCAGCCTGGCAGGTGCCGGAGGAAGCGGCCCTCAACGGCTACCTGTGGAGCTGGGCGGAGAACCAGGTGAGCGCCGCCATGAAAACCGTTCCCCTGGGCCAAGTCGCCGGGCAGAGGATACTGGGCGGGCTTGCTGGCGCGATTCCCGCGGTGGCCCAGCAGGCGATGACGCTGCCGGAAGCCGAGTGGAGCAACTTCGCGCCCATGCTGGCCATTGCCGGCAGCCGGCATGAGATGCAGTACAGCAGGCTGTTTCGGTCGTGAACCCGGATCATCCATTAGGGCAAAACACCGTTGTAGGAGCGGCGCCAACCCTCTCTCCAACTCTCTCCCACAGGGAGAGAGGGCGATCGTCCCTTCCCCTTCAAGGGGAAGGTTGGGATGGGAGTTGGCCGCGATTTGCGGCCGCATTCGCGCCGGGGCGGCGCTCCTACACGCACGAGCCCGTAGGATGCGGTGAATGAAATGAACCGCATCGTTCGCGATCGATGCGGTTCGCGGTGCTCACCGCATCCTGCTAGCTGTGGGCAGTTGTAGGGCGGATGAGGCCGCAGGCCGTTATCCGCCGCATGTGGCGACGCAACATGCGGCGGAAGGCGCTGCGCTTTTCCGCCCTACCGATAAACTGGCTACGAGCGCTCGATGGACACTAGGTTAAACACGACAAAAGGACTGACATGACACCATCCCAACCTCTGCGCATCGGCATCGGCGGGCCGGTCGGCTCCGGCAAGACCGCGCTCACCCTGTCGCTGTGCCGGCAACTGCGCGACAAGTATCAACTGGCCGTAGTGACCAACGACATCTACACCGAGGAAGACGCCCAGTTCCTGGTGCGCAACGAGGCGCTCGCTCCGGAGCGCATCATCGGCGTGGAAACCGGAGGCTGCCCGCACACCGCCATTCGCGAGGATGCCTCCATCAACCTGGAAGCGGTGGACCGGCTCACACGGCGCTTCCAGAATCTGGACATCGTGTTCGTCGAAAGCGGCGGCGACAATCTCTCCGCCACCTTCAGCCCGGAACTGTCGGACCTGACGCTGTACGTGATCGACGTGGCGGCCGGGGACAAGATCCCGCGCAAGGGCGGTCCAGGCATCACCAAGTCCGACCTGTTGGTGATCAACAAGATCGACCTGGCGCCCATGGTGGGCGCGTCGCTCGAAGTGATGGACCGCGACGCCAAAAAGATGCGCGGCGAGCGGCCGTTCGTGTTCAGCAACCTCAAGACCGGCGTCGGTTTGCAGGATATTATCGCGTTCATCGAACGCGACGGATTGATGCGGGAGCGCTAATGGAAACCCTGCCCAACACCTGGCTTGCCCTGCTCCTCACCGTATTCGCCCTGGGCATGCGCCACGGCATGGACCCGGATCATCTCGCCACCATCGACGGGCTCACGCGCTTCAACGCGGCCGCGCGCCCGCGCCTGGCGCGCTGGTCTGGCTTTCTGTTCTCGCTGGGGCACGGCGTGGTGGTGATGGCCGTTGCGGTTGCCGTGGGCGTCGCCGCCCAGGGCTGGCAGGCGCCGGCATGGCTGGAAGGGCTGGGCGCGTGGATTTCCATCCTGTTCCTGGCGGCGCTGGGCTGGGTCAATCTGCGCGCGGTCATGCAGGCCCCCGCGCATCAAGTCGTGCACCTGACCGGGATCAAGGGGCGCTGGTTCGGTACCTTCACCCGGGCCAACCACCCCCTGCTGGTGGCCGGGGTGGGCGCGCTGTTCGCCCTGTCATTCGACACGCTGAGCCAGGCGGCGCTGTTCTCCGTGGCGGCCTCGGCCATGTCGGGCTGGCTGTTCGCAGCCCTGCTGGGACTGACCTTCATGCTCGGCATGATGACCACCGACGCCGCCAACGGCCTATGGATCGCCCGCCTCATCCGCCGCGCCGACCGCCGCGCCGCCATCGCCTCGCGCGTGATGGGCCTGACCGTGGCGGGCTTGAGTTTGCTGGTGGCCGGGTTCGGTCTTGCCAAGCTGCTGGCGCCGACGCTGGCCGCAGTCACGGACGGGCTGGAACTGGCCTTCGGCGCTGCGGTTGTCGCTACGGTCGCCGGCAGCTACCTGGTTGCCCTGAAGCTCTCACCGCAGCCGGGCTGAAACTCTTTTTGATGGAGAAAAAGCTGGGCGGGGGTGCGGCCAACGGTGTTCCTCTTCAAGCAGCTGACTTCATCACGAAGTCGGCCCGGATTTCATCAAAGGGCACGGCAAGCTTTCCGTCCGGAGTCTTTTCCACCATGCCGACCAGGATCATTGCCGAGGCATCATCATGTACCCGCTTCACGTCGCGGCCCAGAGCGCGCGCCAGGGCGCGCACGCCCAGGGGGCCGGACTTTTGCAGACACTCGATCAGCTCCCAGCGCTTGGGCGTGAGGACACGGAACAGCGCGGCGGGAGATTCGAAATCAAAATGCTCGCCCGCGTATTCCCCGGTGCTCCAAGCCGAAAGGAAGCCAGCGCGCACGGCCTCAAGGGAATCGCTTGCCTTGCGGATACGGATCGTTGCAGTTCTCATCGTTGTGCCCTCCTGTCTTCAACCTCTTGGAGAAAATCATCGATCAGCCTTTCAGGGCCCTCGAAAACGTAAGCTTCCTCGATGTCGTCCTGGTGGTGGTGATCGCCTTTCGGGCGCTCATTGTCGTAGCCGATTATGCGCCGGCCGGAATGTCCGTAAAAGAGCCGGTACTTGAACGGATGGCTACACCCATCGACCGGCTTTGGAAGCCGCCAGATAACGATTTCAAGGATTGCGCCGTCATCAAAGTCGACTCGGTGCCGGTAGATCAAAGTCGCCTTCATGTTGGCAATGCTGCCAACACCTCGCTGCGTTGTCAAGTCTGTCTGCCAACGCCGGAAATTCTCGGTAGGATCTAACTGAAAAAACCCGCACGGGGGTTGGCCACGCCGGAAGGTGGGTTGACGGGGTTTTTGTGGTGTGTATAATACACACCATGAACAGCGCAGATATAATCAAGAAACTCGAAAAAGCTGGCTGGGTGCTGCGAGGCGTGAAGGGATCACACCACATCTACACACACCCGGAACAGGGTGGTCATATCAGTGTGCCGCACCCGAAGAAAGATATGGGTGTCGGCTTGGCGCACAAACTGCTGAAACAGGCGGGGCTGAAATGAAAGGAGTATGGAAATGAGATATCCGATTGCGATTGAGCCGGGCGACGAACGCCATGCCTTTGGTGTGGTCGTTCCCGATCTTCCGGGATGTTTTTCTGCGGGTGATACCCTGGACGAAGCGATCGACAACGCCAGAGAGGCGATCGAACTGTGGCTGGAAGCCGTCATCGACGACGGCGGCGCCGTTCCCGAGCCGGGCACGATTACGGAGCATCAAGCCAATCCGGAGTTCTCCGGCTGGGTGTGGGCTGTAGTGTCTGTCGATCTGGCCGAATTGTCAGACAAGGCGGAGCGGGTGAATATCACGCTTCCCGCACGCGTGTTGCGCCGGATCGATTCGGCGGCGAAGGCCGCTGGTGAATCGCGCTCCGGGTTCATTGCGCACCTGGCGTTGCGGGCCTAAAAAATGCCGCGGCGGTTTTGCTAGGGTAACTTTTGGCCGGCTGGCCGTTACCGATTTTCCATCAGGCTAACGGCCATCCAATCACCTTGGCCTGTTTCCCCGGATTTCATTTCATCCGGACTACGCTAGCTCATGTTTCGAACTGATGGCGGCATTCGGGCTACGCCCCCCCCGCGGATGGCTGTTGCGCTCCAGCAGGTTGACCGTGAAAAAATAGGTACCGCCGGCGACGCGGTTGCGGCGGTAGTCTGGCATCGAGGCAGTGTAGCTCAGTGTTTCATGCGGCGGAAGGCGCTGCGCTTTTCCGCCCTACCGGCGCTCATTCCGAAAGGAACCGGTCAATGTCGCTTTCGCTTGGTGGATGCTGAAAGACCGGGAGCGTCCATGCGCGCCCATTGGAAATGAAGGGGATTCTCTTGCGGTCCTCAATTGGGAGCGGAATATGAATGGGGCTTCTTTGCCACACGAGGAAACCATCCACGGCTTCGAGAGCGGTGTCGAGAAGCAAGATCTGCGTGTGTCCCGGCGAACGCTTGACCACCTTAAGCTTAGTCACGTGAACAAGTTCTAGTCTTTCTTTAGCGAAGTCCGCATGGAACGCCGTGTTAAACGCTTGAAAAGTATGGGCAACGGATGGATAGCGTAAGCCCACCGTGCCATCAACTCTGACATCCCATATCGTACTTTCCACGAACCTAGTTGTCAGGACTTCAGCGGCCGCTGCCGTTAGTTTGTATGCGTCACTAAATGAATCGTGAATTTGGCGCGTGAAGATTGTGTCAAGGTAGGAATGGAAGAGAATTTCGCGAGCAGACGCCTCAGGACGCTCAACTGGAAAAGATGATGTGAATACTTGATTGATCGGTAGAGGCGCTTTGGGCATCCACTGACTAAGAAAAACTATGTCTTCATCTTGCGCATCGATTTCGATCAACGCGGTTTGCCGATTAGAGGCTGCGTAGAACATCGGTACACCCGGAGGGTTGCAACGCTGGTACCCGACTACTTTTTCTGCTGGCGGAGCCCCGAGTTGACTGACATGATCAAGCTCGCAGGAGTTGCAAATCCGAGCTCGAAAGAAAAACTCGGTTGAGGAGCTTTGAAACAGCGGGATAGACGTGTCCTTGGAGGCCGCCCTGAGCTTTTGGACGAGGTAGTTGTAGTCTGCGCGCACTACGTCCAATCGGTTGAGTTCTCGAATAAGTTGGCGAAGGTCTGATGTACTCACTTGTAGCCACCGAGTAGGAACGAGCGCGCCTAACGAATAAGATTTTTTCTGTCGTGCGGCAGCATGGCGGAAAGAATCTGTTGAACTGAAGCGCTGGATTGGAGCCGCTGCGTTATGGAAATTGAATGGCGCAGACGGGGGGTGGCGGGGGTAGATTTCCTGCTCGGAACAAGTTGGGTGCGCATGTTTGTGGTTTTTCCCACGGCGAATCGCTCACGACGAGCCTGCTGGCGACTATGGCACACGCATTTTTCCGGGTCAACCGAGGTGTGGGCGCAGCCGCACCGGCGAGCGGCATCTCGCCGTTCGGCAGGAATGCGCCCGCGCTCACTTCTCCCACACCGCCAGCCATCCCTTTACCGGCTCGCCGTCTTCCAGGCGCAGCCGCGTGTCCCTCATTCCGAGACGGCGGAAACCGTGCTCCGCTGCCAGACGCTCAAGGTAGCCGGTGGACTGCAAAACAATGGCAAAACAATGGGGTCGGGTTCAGTTAAGCTCAGGCTTTGGCAGCACTGATTATTGTGCGCAGCCGGCCTGATCGCCCTCCCGACCGCCGATGCGGTAAACTCGGCGCGTGACCCACAGCCGCGCCGATACCATGAATCGCACCCAATCCCCGCTCGCCCAACGCATGGCCGACATCGCGCCGTTTTACGTGATGGAAATCCTGGCACGGGCGCGCGAGCTGGAGGCGCAGGGCCGCTCCATCATCCACATGGAAATCGGCGAGCCGGACTTCCCCACGCCGCAGCCCATCGTCGACGCCGGAATTGCAGCCTTGCAGCCCGCGTAGGGCGGAAAAGCGTAGCGCCTTCCGCCGCATGAAATGCTCCGCACATCGTTTCGGTGAGGAGCATCCGAGGAGCCTGTCCGGTTGCCCGTCCGCAGCCGGGCTGATCGCCCTCCTGGCGGCGGATGCGGTAAACTCGACGTCCAAATGCCTCCTTCGCCGGCACCATGCATAGCCCCACAACAACCCCATGCCCGCATCGCCCAGATCATGGCACTTTATCGCTCACAGCCGCCCCTAGATATTCTGGCCGATTTGCAGTGGTGCCTCGCCTGACCAGGTACGCCGGGTAATCAGAATGTCCAATGCGTGCCAATAAGGATCATTTGTGCGCCAAATAGGCCGGAGAAAACCAACTATTTGTCGCATATCGACAATAAACGTCGAATAAGCATTAATATGTCGCATATGTTTCAATTCGCGACACATAAAGTGCCATGCCAAAAAAAGTTGCCGAGCAGGATCTGATCGCTATCGAGCGGCAAGTCGCCGCTTTCCCCAATGGGGTGGGCATGGCCGAGCTTGAGGCGGCGCTGGCCGCGTCAGGCGTCGCGATCCATCGCCGCTCGTTGCAACGCAGGCTTAGTCTGCTTATCGAAAACCGCCGCATCGTTGCCAGCGGGGTGCTCAAAGGCAGGACCTATCACCCTCTCGCGACCAAGCCAGCCGCACCTGAAGAGGCATCGCCCATTCCCCTTTCGGCGGCCGGGAATGATATCCGCCAGACCGTGGCACGCCCCATCCAAAGCCGTGAGCCGGTCGGTTACCAGCGCGAATTTCTGCTCTCTTATCCCCACGCCGGCCCCTATCTCGACCAGGCCACCCGGGACTACCTGCATCGCATCGGCCGAGCGCATCAAGGCGACCTGCCCGCCGGCACCTTGGCCCGGCAGGTTCTTGGGCGGTTGCTGATCGACATGTCCTGGGCATCCAGCCATCTGGAGGGCAATACCTACTCGCTGCTGGAAACCGAGCGATTGATCGCCTTCGGCCAGGCCGCCGAGGGGAAGGATGCCTTTGAAACCCAGATGATCCTGAACCACAAGCAGGCCATCGAGTTTCTCGTCGAATCGGTCGCGGAACTGGGTTTCGACAGCTATTCCATCCTGAACCTGCACGCCATGCTCAGCGACAACCTGCTCGCCAACCCCGCCGCCTGCGGCCGCATCCGCCAGATACCGGTGGGTATCGGCCGTTCCGTCTACACACCGCTGGCGACCCCGCAACTGCTGGAGGAGTACTTCCAGCGCTGTCTCGAAATCGCCGCCGGCATCGACGACCCCTTCGAGCAATCCTTCTTCGCCCTGGTGCAGTTGTCTTATCTGCAAGCCTTCGAGGACGTCAACAAACGCGTGGCCCGCCTGGCCGCCAACATTCCGCTGATCAAGCACAACCTTTGCCCGCTGTCGTTCATCGACGTGCCGACACAGACCTACGTGGAAGGCCTGCTCGGGGTGTATGAACTCAATCGGATCGAACTGCTGCGGGACGTCTATGTGTGGGGATACGAGCGTTCCGTCAAACGCTACCTCTCGCAGCGGGAAGAGTTGGGCGAGCCGGACCCGTTTCGCCTGAGATATCGTGCCGCCTTGATCGAGGTCGTCGGTACCATGGTTCGGCAGGGCCAGTCCGAAGCGCCGCCGTTCGTGGAGGCATGGGCTGCCGAACATATCCCCGAACTGGACCGGGAGCGCTTCATCGCCCTCGTCCATACCGAGTTGAACAGCCTGCATGAGGGCAACTTCGCCCGCTACCGCATTCGTCCGGCCGAGTTCGCCGCCTGGCAGGAAAGGAACGCCGGGCATGGCTGAGAAGGGTTTGAAGCCGGGCTGATCACCCTCCGCGCCGCGGATGCGGTAACCTCGGCGCGTACCCACAGCCGCGCCGACACCATGAGCCGCACCCAATCCCCGCTTGCCCAACGCAGGCCGCTCCATCATCCACATGGAAATCGGCGTTTATCGGTTTTCATCTGCGTCCAATAGACGTTTTAGGGTTGAACCCAGATCATTCATTAGGCGGCTCTTCGAGCCTACGCGAGCGCTAGCGGACGGTTTGCGGTCATTTTTGCCGCTTGTTCGTCGTCCATGGAACGACCATGGACTCCTCGCAAGCGACAAAACTGACTCGCAACCCGCCTCGCCAGCATCTCGCGTCCTAATGGATGATCTGGGTTGAAAGTACTTCGGGTTTTGTCCAAGCGAATTGCAAAAGCAGGCCGGTCAAGCCGGTCTGGATTAATCTGGGACATTGCATTTTCGGGTGAGTGCACTACTGTTCTAAAGGTGGTGCACGTTTAAACCGCGAGGGAGAGCGCAAATGCAATTGTGGAAAATTACCCAGGTGTTGGTTGTCTTTCTAGGCGCATTGTTTGTTTCTTCCGTTGCCGTTGCCGATGTCGACGCTGAAGCAGCGAAGGCGCTGGCGCGCCAGAACAGTTGTTTCAAGTGCCACAGTGTCGACAAGAGGAAGGATGGGCCTTCCTACCGTGAAGTCGCTGCCAAATACAAGGGCAAAAGCGATGCCGAGGCCAGGTTGATTACCCATATCACCACAGGTGAAAAAGCCAAATTTCCGGACGGCCATGAAGAGGATCACAAGATCATCAAGACCAAGGATATGGATAAAATCAAGAATCTCGTGAACTGGATTCTCTCGTTGTAAGACAGGGCGTGGCGCTGCGGTTTTTGCGCAACCGCAGCAAAGATTGGTCCTTCGGATATTTCCATGGGTAAGTAGTGCGCTTCCGAGCACAGTCTGCAAGGAGGGCGTGCGATGGACAGCGTGGAGTTGTACCGGTAATTGCTTGGGCTGGCGGTGTCCTGGACGGTGGCGAGGGTCGAATTGGACATGGCGCGGCAACATGTGGAAGTTCATGTCGTGCACCCGGTGGGGTAGCGGTTTGCCTGCCCCGAGTGCGGGCGCGAACTGGTTCAATATCGCCGTCTATTTCCACTGCGGTGGTCTCAACTTAATACCCGGCTGCCGTGACCCGTGCGAAAGTTGGATGAAGCATTTTTTAAAGACAAGGGGAAAAGAATGAAATTCTTTCGACAAGTGGTGATGCTGTGCGCGTTCATCGGCGCTTTGGGAGGAATGGCTTCCTCATTGGCTACCGATGCATCGCAGCCACAGGGCAAAATCGTTGCGGCAGCGGGCACGGCGGCTGCGGCCTTGAGCAAGGACGCGGTGTGCACGAAGTGCCATGATGCCGAAGAAGTGAAGCCGGTACTGGCGATCTATCAGACCAGGCATGGCGTTAAAGGCGATCCCCGTGCCCCATCCTGCCAGTCGTGCCACGGCGAGAGCGAAAAACACTTGAAAGGCGATCCGAAGCAGAAAGGACGCGCGTCACCGGACATTATTTTCGGAACCAAGAGAGGAACATCCGGTTCCTTCGCGCCGAGCGAGGCAAAAGTTCAGAATACGGCCTGTCTTTCCTGCCACGATAAGGATTCGAAACGCACTCACTGGGAGGGCGGCGCCCACCAGGTCGGCGACGTGGCGTGTGCTTCGTGCCATGAAACCCATGCGGCGCACGACAGGGTTCGCGACAAGAAGACTCAAACCGAGGTCTGCTTTGCCTGTCACAAGGAGCAGAGGGCGCAGAGCTACAAGATTTCCACTCACCCGATTGGCGCAGGCAAGGTTGTGTGCTCGGACTGCCATAACCCCCATGGCTCATCCGGTCCCAAATTGCTCAAGAAAAACACGGTCACGGAAACTTGCTACACCTGCCATGCCGAAAAACGCGGCCCCTTCCTGTGGGAACATCAGCCTGTGGCCGAAGACTGCACCAATTGCCATACCCCGCACGGTTCCAACATCGCGCCGCTGCTCAAGTCCCGCACTCCATTCTTGTGCTCGGAGTGCCACGACGGGCCCCACCACAGCGATGATCCCGCTGCCGGAAATGCCGCAGGCACGCAAGGTGGGCTTACTTCCGTGCCGAGTGAGAACTATACAAGCCGGGCTTGCTTGAATTGCCATGCCATGGTTCATGGTTCGAACCATCCAGCCGGCGCTCTCTTGCATCGCTAACCTGAAAAATCGGAGATTGCCATGAAAACTCATAGCGCAAAAATGAAAGCCGGCGTCTTGGTTTTAGCGGTGCAATGCGCGTTGGCTGCGATGTTGGCCCTGCCGCTGGTTGCCCATGCAGCGGATGCTGCGGACGATGAGGCCGATGCATTGAAACGCCCCACCAACTCTGTCGAGATTGGTGTGGCGAATGTGTCCAGAGATTCAGCCAAATTCGGCGAGTACAACGGCCTGAACGATTCCGGCGCGAATTTTATCGGCAACTTCGAAATACGCGGCGGCAATGCGTACGACGGCGGGGACGGAACAACGCGCTGGGGGGTAAGCGGAAGCGACCTCGGCACGACATCCCGTTCACTCGGGGGGGCGGTGGACAATCAGGGGCAATGGAGCCTGAACATCGGCTACGACGAATTGCGCCACAACATCGCGGACACGTACCAAACCCCGCAGCAAGGAAACATGGGGGGGAATAATTTCACTTTCCCGACAAATTTTGGCACGATTAACGGAGGCGCCAGTCCTAGCGCACGCGTCCTGGACGCGACCCAGTTAGGCGCTTTCCATACGGAGGAAGTTGGCACGACCCGCAAGAACACGTCCTTCGGCGCCGGCTACACCTTCAGCCCGCAATTGAGCCTACAGTTTGATTACAACCACCTTGACCAGTCCGGCGCCAAGCTCATCGGCACCGGATCGCAAGGGGGGATAAGCCTTACTGGCGGCTCTACCGGGCGTGCCGAAGGCAATAACATCATCATGAATCCGACCAATTACAAAACGGATTCTTTCAATCTGGCCCTCAACTGGGTCGGCGACAAGGGACACCTGAGCGGCGGCTACTATGGCTCTATCTTCCGTGACGGCTATGACAGCCTGACCTGGCAGAATGCTATGGCAAGCGGCGCTAGCGCTTGTGCCGGTGCCGCCTGTTTTGTAACCAACACGATGAGTACTGCTCCGGACAACAGTTTTCACCAGCTTAACCTGTCCGGCGGCTATGCCTTTTCGCCGGCCACGAAGCTGGCCGGTGGGTTGTCCTATGGCCGCAACACGCAGAACGATAGTTATGCGCCTACTTCCATAATGCAGGCAAGCGGGACGCCTTATGACATGATGCAAGCCAGCGGGCTGCCTCAGTCGTCGCTGAATGGCCTGGCGGTGACCACCCATGCCGACCTGAAACTGACGAATCAGGCGGCCAAGGACTTGGTGCTGTCCGCTGGGTTGAAATACAACGAGCGCGACAACCGTTCGACGTCGAATACCTACCTTTACAAAAACCTCGGCGACGCTAATTACACCGGGGTGAATACCCCATACAGCAACAAAAAGACGCAGTTCGAACTGGCCGCGGATTACCGTCTGGCCAAAGGGCAGAATCTGCGCCTGGCCTACGAGCGCGAGGCCATCAAACGCTGGTGCAACAATGTGGCATCCGGCGCCCAATGCGTTGCCAGCCCTTCCAGCGACGAGGACAAGCTGGGCCTGACCTACCGGCTGAAAGCGCGGGAAGATGTCGGTTTCAATGCCGGCTACAGCTACGCCAAGCGCAACGCAGATTTCGACCATGGCTTCGCGGCTAATACGGGCACCTACCCCCAGGTTAATGGCGGCGACAAACTGGATTACGTCGCCTATCCCTACGCGACACGCAAACAGGACTTGGTGAAAGCGGGCGTCAACTGGCAGGCCACCGAAAAACTGGATCTGGGCCTGAATGGCCGCTATGCGGATGACGATTACGACGCGACGCTGGGTATACAGGACGGACGTACCGTGGGCATCAATCTGGATGCCACGTATGCCTACGATGAAAATGGCAGCTTTTCTGCGTATGCGAGTTGGCAGAACAGCGAGAGGAATCTGCGGAACGGGCTGAATGGTTCTGCGACGGTGGCACCTACCAGCATCTGGACCAACCAGCTTGAGGACGACGGCAACGCCATTGGCCTTAATGCCAGGCATCGCGGGCTGATGGGCGGCAGGCTGGAGATCGTCGGCGATTTGTCGTACTCGCTCGACAAGTCAAGATATTCGACACAGGTGCCCTACGATGCCACCTGCGGCACTGCCGCAGTACTGACTTGCGGCGATTTGCCGGATATCGAGAGCGAGCTGATCATTCTAAAACTCACCGGCAACTATCAGGTCGACAAGAGTGCCAAGGTTGCTTTGGGATACATCTACCAAAAGTTGAATAGCAGCGATTATTTTTACAACGGCGAACAGTATGGTTACACGGCGAACCGCGTCATGCCGACCAATCTGCAGGCACCGAACTACTCAGCCAGTGTGGTCACCGCGACCTACATTTACACGTTCAAGTAAGCTCTCTGCGGCGCGAGATGGGAAACGGGGCACAACTCTTTTGTGCCCCGTTTTTTCACTTTGCTTTCAACCCAGATTGTCCATTGGAATGCTCGTGCGTGTAGGAGCGCCGCCCCGGCGCGAATGCGGCCGCAAATCGCGGCGAGGGCGCCGCTCCTACAACGGTGTTTTGCTCTAATGGATAATCCGGGTTCAAGGGATTTCCTGATTAGCCCCGAAGAGGAATTTCGATAGTTCAGTGGAGAAGATTTATGGCTAATAAACCGGGCATCCTGAAGCGCGCATGGAGTTTTCTGAGGCAGCCAAGCGCGAAGTATTCCCTGTTGACGCTGCTCATCGTCGGATTTTTCTCCGGCATCGTCTTATGGGGTGGGCTGAATACCGGTATGGAAGCCACCAATAAGCTGGAATTCTGCATCTCCTGCCATGAAATGCGCGATAACGTTTATAAAGAATACAAGGAAACAATCCACTACTCGAACCGGACCGGCGTGCGCGCCATTTGTTCCGATTGCCACGTGCCCAAGGATTGGGGGCATAAGGTGTTACGCAAGATACAGGCAAGTGGCGAAGTCTATGGGAAGCTCGTGGGCTTTGTCGATACGCCGGAGAAGTTCGAAGCCCACCGCATGGAAATGGCCACTTCCGAATGGAATCGCATGAAAGCCAGCAATTCGCGCGAATGCCGCAATTGCCACAGTTTCGATGCCATGAGCGGAGACATACAAAAACAATCCGTCTACAAAAAACACATGAAGGCGAAAGAGGAAGGCAAGACCTGCATCGACTGCCACAAGGGCATTGCCCACCAATTGCCAAAGGAATACCGGGATCCCGACGAGTAACCCGAAGTCGCCGTGCGCAGCGCAGCGAGTATTGCCGGCACATGGCTTATCTTGGCACCATAACGGCGTGAAAGAGGAATTGACCGTTCGCAGTAACAGCAGTAAATCCAGCGGGTTAAAGTCCCGCCCAAGGAGTTGCCCATACACCTTGGCAGCATGAGGAAGCGGCGTCGTGAGTTTCCAAACAGCAAGAGAGCGGGCCGTAACGCAAGTGAACCCATGAGTCGCCGCAGCCGGGCTGATCGCCCTCCCGGCCGCGGATGCGGTAAACTCGGCGCGTGACCCACAGCCGCGCCGATGCCATGAACCGCACCCAATACCCGCTTGCCCAACGCATGGCCGACATCGCGCCGTTTTACGTGATGGAAATCCTGGCGCGGGCGCGCGAACTGGAAGCGCAGGGGCGCTCCATCATCCACATGGAAATCGGCGAGCCGGACTTCCCCACGCCGCAGCCCATCGTGGATGCGGGAGTCGAAGCCTTGCGGCGCGGCGATACTTTCTACACCCCGGCGCTCGGCCTGCCCACCCTGCGCGAGGCGATTGCCAGGTTTTACCGGGAGCACTATCGGATCGAGGTGGACGCGCAACGCATCGTGGTCACACCCGGCTCTTCCGGCGCGCTGCTGCTTGCCATGGGCGTGCTGCTCAATCCCGGTGACGAGGTGCTGATGGCCGATCCGGGTTATCCGTGCAACCGGCACTTCGTGCGCTTTTGCGAGGGCAGGGCGGTGGGAGTTGCGGTGGGCCCGGAGAGCGGCTACCAGTTGACGCCGGAGTTGATAGCCGCGCACTGGACGCCGCGCACGGTCGCGGTGATGCTCGCCTCCCCGTCCAACCCCACCGGCACCCTGGTCGCGCCGGAAAATCTACGCGCCATCGCCGACATGGTGCAGGCGCGCGGCGCCCGCCTGATCGTCGACGAAATCTACCACGGCCTGGTCTACGAAGGCTCCGCGGGCAGCGCGCTGGCCGCCTCCGACCAGGTGTTCGTGGTCAACAGCTTCTCCAAATATTTCGGCATGACCGGCTGGCGCCTGGGCTGGCTGGTGGCGCCCGAAGCCTATGTGCCGCACATCGACAAGCTGGCGCAGAACCTCTTCCTCGCCGCCTCGACCCCGGCGCAGCACGCGGCGCTTGCGGCATTCCAGCCCGATACCCAGGCGCTCCTGGAACAACGCCGCCGCGAATTCCAGGCGCGCCGCGACTACCTGCTGCCCGCACTCGCCGAACTGGGATTCGACATCCCGGTGCGTCCCCAGGGCGCCTTCTACCTCTACGCCGGCTGCGCCCGTTTTTCCGGCGACAGCCGGGCATTCGCACGCGAACTGCTGGATCAGGCCGGCGTGGCGATCACGCCCGGGCTCGACTTCGGCAGCAACCAGCAGCTAACCCACGTGCGCTTTGCCTACACCACCACGCTCGAAAACCTCAAGGAAGGCGTGCGGCGGCTGCGGAATTTCCTGCGTCCGGCCTGATCCCGTAGCAGGCGCTATGAGCCGGCAACGGGCCTTGCTTTCCCGCGACTTCAGGCAGAAAATGGCGAGCACATGCCTCCGGCATCGCGCCACAAGAGGCTAAATAATGTCCAGTTCGGGAGAATAACCATGATTGCTCGTTCCACAGCAGTGCTCGCCCTTGTTGCATCGTTCTGGTCGACGGCCTCCAGCGCCGCCGTCTTTACCTACACCGACGAAGCGCAGTACCTCGCCAAACTGGCGTCGCTCGGCCACGGACAATGGTCCGAGACGTTTGAAGGCGGGGTGTGGGATGGACTGCGCACCACCGTCGACGTTGGGGGCCATCGGACCTACAGCACGGCAGCGGCGGCGACCAGCCAGGGCATTGCTTGGCAGGGTCCGAGTTACAGGTCCCCAATCACGACGCAACAAAGGTACCGTCCGCTGCCTGGGGAAACCACCTACCCGGTGAACGCCTGGTCCCTCACCGCGGTTACGAGACGCAATGGCGATCTGGATGCCTTCGTCGGGTCATCCGCCGGCACGCTCTACGGCGTGGGCGGCTGGTTCGACAGCGTTTCGGGGTACAAGATGAATGATGCCAATACCGCCGAAATACCCAAGGGACACATGTTCGTCAGTCTGGACGGCAGCCTTCCCTACAACGATTTCGGCGCCGGCGGAGACGCCGATCCCGACAAGCTGATCAACGGCATCGGCTATTTCAATTCGTCTTCCGACCATGTGCCGCGTTTCTTCGGCATCGTCGACACGGCAGGCTTCAACTCTTTCATCTTTTCATCGGATACGGGTCTTCCTCCCGTGGAAGCCGGCAGCTTCCCCGGAGAGTCGTCGGAGCCTGGCTTCTACGGCCCCGTTGTCTACGCCGACAATTTCACCTTCGCCGGGGTGCAGGCGCCAGTGCCGGAGCCAAGTGTATGGGCCGCCATGATGGCGGGTCTGCTGCTCCTCGGCCTGAGGCGCGGGCGCCGGGCCGCCCTCGCGAACTAAACAGCGGCCCGCGCTCAGCCCGCAGCTCCGTAGGTTTGGCTGACATCGGAAGCCCAACATTGCACGCCATTTCAATCCCTGCGGCGGAAGGCGCTGCGCTTTTCCGCCCTACGGCGTTGTCGTTAACGTGCACCTTTAATGCGCGTAATTTATGCGCATTAAAACACCGACGATCAGGGCCATGAGCACTACTCTTTTCAATCCGGCGGCCCCAAAAAAATCGGCCAATCTCAGCATCAACGCCGATCTCCTGCAGCAGGCCAAGCAACTCAACATCAACCTCTCGCAAGCCCTGGAGCAGCACCTCGCCGAGATCGTGCGGCAAGAAAAGCGCCGTCTTTGGCTGGCGGAAAACCAGGGCGCGCTGGAAGAATACAACCGCCGCATCGAAACACGCGGCACCTTCAGCGACGGCTTGCGAAGGTTTTAATGGCGCAGTTCGACGTCTACCTCAACCCGAATCCGGACACGGGCAAAACCATCCCCTATCTGCTCGACGTCCAGGCCGACCTTCTGGATACGCTGGTGACCCGCGTCGTCGCCCCCCTCGTCCTGGCGGAAGAAATGGGCCCCGCCGCCAAGCAACTCAACCCGCAATTCAAGACCAAGGGCACGGCCGTCGTCATGTCCACCGCCGAACTGGCGGGTATCGCCAAGCGCTCGCTGGGCGATAAGGTGGCTTCCCTGAAGAACAAGCGCGACGAAATCATCGCGGCGCTGGATTTGTTGTTTACCGGGATTTGAACGGCAACCGTGCCGGTGCGCGGGGTTGGATTCAAGCTCATGCGGCGGACGGCGCATGGATTGAACGCGTGTGCAATGTTGGGCTTCCTCTGTCAGCCCAACCTACGACCTGCTACGAATGCCACGGAGCGGGGCGGCGCTTGCTTTCTTCACCCGCTGTGCGATGGCACGGGGTTGTCTGGGAAACGGGTTTGCGCCACGCCATGCTGACAGCGACAGAGTGCGGTCAATGTTGTTGGCACCGCCGCCAATAGGCTCTAATATGGAGCTTTTCTGACGGAGGCCCTGCGAAATGCGCGATTTTCCCAAGCTCCAGGATAGGCGGCGTAGCGGAAACAACCATAAACGGATTTGGCTGGCGGGCGTCCTGCTCGCGCTGGCCTTGGGCGGCCCGGCGAGCCATGCCGCGAACGAACCCACCCTGGTCCTTAGCGATACGTATGACACCCCATACACGACGGAAGCCGGCGACGGTTTTCTCGACATCGTTGCCGCTGAAGCCTTTCGCCGTGCGGGATTGCATCTGAAAATGGTGCGGGTGTCGCCGGAGCGTGCACTGTTGAACGCCAACGCCGGCATCGAGGATGGCGTTTCGGCGCGCATTGCAGGCCTGGAAAAACATTATCCCAATCTGGTTCGCGTACCGGAAAAGGTCCTGGATTTTCCTTTCGTGGCTTTTGCCCGTCAGACGAAATTGACTAACGCGAACTGGGAGGCACTGGCGTCGGTCTCGGTGGGTCACATACAAGGTTGGAAAATTTTCGAGCAAAACCTCAAGCCCGGCACACAGGTCACCGTGGTGGATGACGCGGAACAGTTGTTTACCATGCTCGATAAAAACCGCGTCGACGTCGCCTTGTACGAGCGCTGGCTGGGACTGGCCCTGGCGGAGAAGATGGGCATTAAAAATGTCCATGTCGTCGAACCCGCTCTGGCGGAACGGGAGATGTTCATTTATCTGAACAAGCGCCACGCCGACAAAGTGCCGGCGATCGCCGCCGCCTTGCGCGCCATCAAGGCCGATGGCACTTACGGCAAGATTTGCCGCGAAAAATTTGCGCCGCTGGCGGCCAACACTTCCCAGTGCGCGGCTAAATAGGCTGCACCGACCCGGACGGTTTCTTCTACGTGCAAGCACCAAAAAACAAAATCTCCCCCCTGGGGTGGCGCCTCGCCGCGGCCACCATCGCCTTCAGCACCTTCGTCGCCTTGCTGGCGACGGCTTTTCAGCTCTACCTGGACTACCGCCACGACCTGGGCAAAATCGATTCCACCTTCGATCAGGTCGGCCAGTCCAACCTGCCCACGATCGCCAACGCGCTGTGGGCGACTAACCGTAAAGAGTTGCAAGTTGCCCTGGATGGCCTGGTGCGGCTGCCGGACGTGCAGTACGTGGCGGTCAGGGAAAACGCGGTGCTGTGGGCGCAAGCGGGGCAGCCGAAATCGCAGAATGTCTTGTCCCGCGATTATCCCCTTAGCCATGTGCATCGTAGCGAACAAATGGCCATCGGCAGTTTGACGGTGGTGATGGACATGGACGGCGTTTATCAGCGCCTGCTGGACAAATTCTGGGTGATCCTGATCACCAATAGCGTGAAAACCTTTCTCGTCGCCGGCTTCATGCTGTGGCTGTTTTCCTGGCTGGTGACCCGGCATTTGCATCGCATCGCGGAATTCGCTTCGCGTATGGGTCCGGACAACCTGGACCAGCAACTCACGTTGCCCCGGCCTGCGCGGCCGGACGCGGCACCCGACGAGTTCGACTGGGTGCTGGATGGCTTCAACCGCATGCAGTCGACCCTGGCGTCCTCGATGAACGCGCTGCGGGAGAGCGAGGCGCGCTTTCGCGTACTGTTCGAACAAGCGGCGGTGGGGGTCGCGCAGATACAATCCGACACCGGAAAATTCATGCGCATCAACCAGAAGTACTGCGATATCGTCGGCTACTCGCAGCACGAAATGCGGCAGCTCGATTTTCAAACCATCACCCATCCCGACGATCTTCGGGACGACCTGGATCGCATGGCCGCGCTCAAGGCCGGAACCATCCGCGAATACTCGGTGGAGAAACGCTATTGCCGCAAGGATGGCTCGCTGGTGTGGGTCGATCTTACCGTATCCCCCATGTGGCAACCGGGCGAGCAGCCGCACGCCCACATTGCGGTGGTGCAGGACATCACTGCGCGCAAGCTAGCGGAGGCGGAGATACAACAACTCAACACGGAACTGGAACAACGCGTCGCCGACCGTACCGCGCAACTCGAAGCGGTGAACCGGGAGCTGGAGGCTTTCAGCTACTCGGTTTCGCACGATCTGCGCACGCCGCTGCGCAGCATCGACGGTTTTAGCCAGGCGCTGGCAGAAGACTATGGCGAACGCCTGGACAGGGTCGGGCACGATTACCTCAGTCGCGTGCGGCGCGCAGCGCAGCGCATGGGGCTGTTGATCGACGACCTGCTGCGCCTTGCCCGCGTCACCCGCGCCGACATGAAGCTCGCGCGCATCGATCTTTCCATGCTGGCGGAGGAGGTGACGGAATATCTGTGCAAGCACAAAGGATACAGCGCAGCCGCGCTTACGGTACAAACCGGGCTTGCCTCCTATGGCGACCCATCTTTGTTGCGTATCGTGCTGGAAAATTTATTGGATAATGCCTGGAAATATTCAAGTAAAATCCCCCAGCCCAAAATTGTATTGGGACGCCTGGCGCAAGCCGACCGTACTGTTTATTTCGTGCGCGACAATGGTGCGGGATTCGATATGGCGTATGTGAACAAGCTGTTCGGCGCGTTCCAGCGCTTGCATCGCGACGAGGAATTTTCCGGCACCGGGGTGGGGCTCGCCACGGTCAAGCGCATCGTTCATCGGCACGGCGGCGAAGTTTGGGCGGAGGGTTGTCCGGGCGCAGGCGCGGTATTTTATTTCACTTTAAACGAACCGTTGCGCCAAGCCGCGGGATAGGGATTACAGGAGAACTGCATGCACAACAAAATCATACTACTGGTGGAAGACAATCCAGACGACGAGACGCTGACTCTGCGCGCGCTGAGCAAGAGCAAAATTTTGAACGAGATCGTCGTCGCACGCGATGGCGCCGAGGCACTGGATTATTTGTTCGGCACCGGCGCCCATGACGGGCGCGATACATCGGTCCAGCCGCAACTGATCCTGCTCGATCTAAAGCTGCCCAAGATCGACGGCCTGGAGGTCTTGAAGCGTTTGCGCGCCGATCATCGCACCGCGCTGCTGCCGGTAACCGTCCTCACCACCTCGAACGAAGAGCGCGACGTCGTCACCAGTTATCGACTGGGCGTCAACAGCTACGTGCGCAAGCCGGTGGATTTCGACTCGTTCATCGAAGCCGTGCGCCAGCTCGGCCTGTACTGGCTGGTGCTCAATACCGCGCCGCCCGCAGGCCACTGACATGACCGGGCCATTGCGCGTTGTGATCGTGGAGGATTCGGAGGACGATACCCTCCTGATCGTGCGCGAACTGCGCAAGGGCGGCCTGACCCCCGAGCATAGACGCGTGGATTCGCCCGCCACGCTGCAAGCCGCGCTGGACGAGGCAGCCTGGGATATCGTCATCACCGATCACAAGCTGCCGGAATTCGGCTCCGAAGCGGCGATCAGGCAAGTGAAGGAAACCGGCCGCGATCTGCCCATCATCATCGTTTCCGGCAGCATCGGCGAGGAAGTTGCCGTGGCCGCCATGAAAAGCGGCGCCCACGATTACATCATGAAGGGCAACATGTCGCGGCTCGTGCCCGCCGTCGAGCGCGAACTGCGCGAGGCACAAAACCGGCACGAGCACCGCGAGGCGCAGAAGACGATACAACATCTCGCCTATCACGATGCCTTGACCGGCCTGTGCAACCGCGCCGAGTTCGAGACCCGGCTGGCACGGGCCTTGAAGAGCGCCAGAGCCGACAGCCCGCACGCCTTGTTTTACCTGGACATGGACCAGTTCAAGATCGTCAACGACACCTGCGGCCACGTCGCCGGCGACGAGCTCCTCAAACAGATCGCGATACTGCTGAAAGGCCCTGTGCGCGACAGCGACACCTTGGCCCGGCTGGGCGGCGACGAATTCGGCGTGCTGCTGGAACATTGCTCTCTCGCCCACGCCGAGGAAGTGGCCGAGCGCATGCTGCAACTGGTCAGGGAATTCCGCTTCGCCTGGCAGGACAAGACTTTCACCATCGGCGTCAGCATCGGCCTGGTCATGCTGGACAGCCCCGACCAGACCCACACCGAGCTGCTGCGCGCCGCCGACATGGCCTGCTATGCCGCCAAGGACAAGGGCCGCGGCCGCATCCACGTCTATCGCCCGGACGATATGGAACTGGCTCAGCGCCGCGGCGAAATGGAATGGGTGTCGCAGCTTACCAACGCCCTGCAGGACAACGAATTCGTCCTCCACAAGCAGTGCATCGTTGCGCTGGACGGCGCAGCAGCCGGCCCCTCCTGTGAGTTCCTGGTGCGCCTCAAGGGCCGCGATGGCAAGCTGATCATGCCCGGTGCCTTCATCCCCGCCGCCGAACGCTACAACCTCATGCCCAAGCTGGACCGCTGGGTATTGACGCAGGCTTTTGCCCATCTCGCCCAGAAGTTCGCCACCCATCAGGCCAAAGCCGGCAGCATCTATTTCATCAATCTCTCCGGTGCCACCCTGGGCGATGAAACCTATTTGCAATTCGTGCGGGATGCCTTGTCCCGCAACGGCATTCCACCGCAATCGATCTGCTTCGAAGTCACCGAGACCACCGCCATTGCCAGTTTGAGCAACGCACTGTCGTTTATCCAGAGCGTGAAATCCCTGGGCTGCAAGGTCGCGCTGGACGATTTCGGCACCGGTCTAAGCTCTTTCTCCTACCTGAAAACCCTGGCTGCGGACTACCTGAAAATAGACGGCGGGTTCGTGCGCGACATGCTGGAAGACCCGATGGACGACGCCATCGTCCAGGCCATCAATAATATTGGCCACGTGGCGGGATTGAAAACCATCGCGGAATTCGTGGAGCACGCGGACATTCAAACCAGGCTCGCCGAGATCGGTGTGGACTACGCCCAGGGCTATGCCATTCATCGGCCGGAGTCTATCGACGAAGGTTGCGTGATCCAAACCTGTTGTCTTCCATGACGCAGCCGGTAAGGCTGTCGCTGAACTTATTTGTTTAAAAGCACTCTCTTATCGTGTATATTCGCGCTTCATGGTGCTTTGTCCTGCGCTCCGGTCTGCCGGACAAGCCTGTCGTGGTAATTCCCATCGCCCCGAAGCAAATTCAATGAATTTATCTGCCTAGACCGGTCCCGCCAACGGGTTTCGTTGCGGGGGGCTGATCGCAGGAGAACGTTTAAATGCCTTTTACAAAACTTGGCCTTTCCGCCCCGCTACTGCGTGCCATCGCCGAGCAGGGATACATCCATCCGACCCCGATACAGGAGCAGGCTATCCCCATGGTGTTGCAGGGGTGCGACCTGATGGCAGGCGCGCAAACCGGCACCGGCAAGACCGCCAGTTTCGTCCTCCCGCTGCTGCAACGCCTGAGCGTTCATGCCAGCACCAGCACCTCCCCCGCCAAGCATCCGGTGCGCGCCCTGATCCTGGCGCCGACGCGGGAGCTCGCGGTGCAGGTCGAGGAGAGCGTGCGTGCCTACGGCAAACATGTGGCGCTGAAGTCCGCGGTGGTGTACGGCGGCGTCAATATCGCCACCCAGATCAAGGAGATGCAAAGCGGCGTGGACATCCTGGTGGCGACGCCTGGACGCTTGCTGGACCATGTGCAGCAGCGCACCGTCAATCTCGGCAAAGTCGAAATCCTGGTGATGGACGAGGCCGACCGCATGCTGGACATGGGCTTCATCCTGGACATCCGCAAGATCATCGCGCTGATGCCGGTGCAGCGGCAAAACCTGATGTTCTCCGCCACCTTCTCCGAAGAAATCAAGCGACTGGCGGACCAGATTCTGAAGACGCCGGCCCTGATCGAAGTGGCGCGCCGCAATGCCGCGGCCGAGTCGGTGACCCAGACGGTGTACCAGGTCGACCAGGCGACCAAGCGCGCCCTGCTGGGGCACCTGGTCAAATCCAATGGCTGGCGCCAGGTGCTGGTGTTCACGCGCACCAAAAACAGTGCCAACCGTCTGTGCCAGGAATTGGTGCGCGACGGCATCAACGCTGCCGCGATCCACGGCGACAAGAGCCAGCAGCAGCGCACCCAGGCGCTCGACGAATTCAAGCAGGGGCTGGTGCAGGTGCTGGTGGCGACCGACATCGCCGCGCGCGGCCTGGACATCGACCAGTTGCCGCATGTGGTGAACTATGAGTTGCCCCATGTCGCGGAAGACTACGTTCATCGCATCGGCCGCACCGGCCGGGCCGGCGCCAGCGGCGAGGCGATATCGCTGGTGAGCCCTGACGAAGCGAGATTCCTGGCCGACATCGAGCACCTGTTGAAGCGCCAGTTGCCCAGCGAGGTGATTCCGGGCTTCGAGCCGGGTCAGGCGCCGGCACACCACGCGTCGCGCGACGGCCGCCGCCCCGAGCGTGCCACCCACGCGCCAAGGCCGCGGCGGGATGAGCAGAGTCGTCCGCCGCGGGAGCCGAGCATGCAGGCGGAAAGCGAGCATCGTGTGCCGGATGCCGTGGCGCAGTCTGCCCCGAGCGCTCCGGATCAACCCGCGCAGATATCGCTTCCCGCCCGCCCGGCACGCAACAACAACCGGCCGGTGGCCGCCTTGTTCCTCCCTCCCGTATCCGAACGCTCCAACTAAACGGCCGCCCGATCAGGGCAGGGGTTCGCCGGTGTCGTCGTCGAACTCCTGCGGCGGCGGATTGCCGTCGTAGACCAGACTGCGCCGTCGTTGCAGATAGGCGTCGCGCAGGAACAGGTAAGGATCGATTGCCGCTTCCTCAAGTATTTTTTCGGTATCCAGCAGGCTGGTGCGGTGGTCCGTGAATCTCAAACCGATTCCGCTGTTGCGGGTCGGCACGTCGCCAATGTTGGTCACCAAATCGCCCTCGTTGTCCACCACCAGCCCCAGCGTGTCGCGTAGCGTGCTCGGGCCGAGCAGCGGCAGCACCAGGTAAGCACCAGTGCCGATGCCCCAGTAGCCCAGTGTCTGGCCGAAGTCCTCGTCGTGCTTTTCCAGCCCCCACACGCTTGCCACGTCGAACAGGCCGGCCACGCCGAAGGTCGAATTGAATATCACCCGGCTCGCGTCGCCCGCCGCCCGCCGGAATTTGAACTGCAGCACATCGTTGGCCGTCACCAGCACATCGTCGAGGTTGGAGAAAAAATTGCCGACCGCGGTGCGCACCGGGACCGGAGTAACGGCCTTGTAGGCGCGGGCGACGGGCTTTAGCACGGCTTTGTCGGCAACGTCGTTGAAGCGGTAGATGCCGCGGTTGAGCGGTTCCAGGGGGTCTATCCTGCTGCCGTTGCTGGCGCAGCCGCCGAGCAGCAGCGCGCAGGCGAGCGCCGTTGTAACCAGGTTTGCACGATGAAATCGCATGCTGATCTTTTCCATTCGGCTATTGTCTTAGCTTAGTCCATTACTTCTAGTGTGCTGTTGCACACTAGCACGCGGCGAATTCGCGGCGACCGCCTGCTCGTGGTTGCAGGAGTCCGTCAATGCCCGCAAAATAGATGCAATTCAGTAGAGGGTCGCACATGAAGCATCGATTGCCAGCGTTTTTCCTTGCGCTGTTGTTCGCGGGAAATGCGCCAGCCGGCACCGCGCCCGTACCGGACGAAGCGTTGCAGCAGCGCCCGGAACTGGCGGCCTTTATCGGCGCAATGGTCGACAAGCACGGCTTCGACAGGGCGTCCCTGCAGGCGCTTTTCCGCGAAGTGCAGCTCAAGCCCGGAATCATCAAGGCCATCGGCAAGCCGGCCGAGAACAAGCGCTGGGACGAGTATGAACCCATGTTCGTCACCCCTGGGCGCATCAACGGCGGCGTAAAGTTTTTTGACGAGAACGCGGCTGCGTTGGCGCGCGCCGAGCGCGAATACGGGGTGCCGGCAGAAGTGATCGCGGCGGTCATCGGGGTGGAGACCCTCTACGGCAGGAACACCGGTTCCTATCGCGTCATGGATGCCTTGACGACGTTGGCGTTGGATTATCCGAGCCGCGCGCCTTTCTTTCTCGGCGAACTCGAGAACTATCTGTTGCTCGCGCAGCAGGAGGGCATGGACCCGCTCGCGATGAAGGGCTCCTATGCGGGGGCCATGGGCATAGGCCAGTTCATGCCGGGCAGCTATCTGCGCTACGCGGTGGATTTCGACGGGGACGGCCGGCGCGATCTTGGCCACGACACGGCGGATGCAATCGGCAGCGTCGCCAACTACCTGGCGGCATATGGCTGGGAACAGGGCGAGTCGGTTGCAGTGCCGGCGCGGGTCGAGGGCGAAGAGTTCCGCAGTTTGCTGGGCAAGGGGTTCGACTCCATGCGTAGCATGGCCGAGTTGCAGCAGTTGGGCGTGACGGCGCCGAACGTGCCGCCTGCGCAGATGCAAGCCCAGTTGCTCTCGCTGGAGACTAGTGGCGGTCCTGAATACTGGCTCGGCTTTAACAATTTTTACGTGATCACACGCTACAACCGCAGCGTTTACTACGCCATGGCGGTGTATCGGCTCAGCCGCGAAATTAGGCAGGTGCACCGCAGCGCAATCGGACTCTCGGACTGATGCCGGAGCTGCTGACGCTACTGCTGATGCTGGCCGCGGGCTGGTTCTGGCTCGACAGCATGCGCGCCCGCGAGAGCGCGGTGGCGGTCGCCAAGCGCGTTTGCAGCGGCGACGGGGTGCAGTTGCTGGACGATACGGTGGCCGTGGCGGGGCTCGGGTTTGGGCGGCAGGGGGGCGGTGGATTGCAGATCCGCAGAACCTATCGCTTCGAGTTCAGCGATACCGGCGACAACCGGCGTCCCGGCACCATCGTCATGCTCGGCAGCCAGATCGAAACGGTTTACCTGGAGCCGACGCATTCCGGCGATGCAGATGAATAAATTGATCTCACTCCTGCGCAATGGCCTGGCCCGGCTCGGCTCCTTTGGACGCAAGCGCGAGGACGACGCGGACGAGCCGGCGCCTTCGAAGCTGGCGGATACCGTCGTGGACGTACAGACAGCCGCCGATGCCCCCGCCCCCGCCCCCGCCGAAAACGAGGATGGGCGGCCTTCCGGTCTGTGGTCGCGCCTGATGGCGAGATTTTCCCTACGCAAAAAATCCGCAGGCGACGAAAGCGAGGCTGAGCCTCCGCTGCCGGACGCAAAGGGCGATAGGGCAGACCGCCGGGCCGGCGACGACAAAGGCGCGGAGAGGGGAGGGGAGCGAGAAGGGGTTCGCGCCGAGGCAATGGAGGCGCAGGAACAAGAAAAGGGCTTCTGGTCGCGCCTGATGGCGAGACTTTCCCTACGCAAAAAAGCCGCTGGCGATGAAAGCGAGGCTGAGCCTCCGCTGCCGGACGCAAAGGGTGATAGGGCTGACCGTCGGGCCGGTGGTGGCAAAGGAACACGGGCACACGCCGAGGCGCTGGAGGGGGAAGCACCGGCTGAGCAGCCCAAGCGCGGTGGCGTCCGCGGCATGCTCGCAAGAAAGCCGGTGTGGATCTCCCTGGTCGTGCTGGCAGTTGCGGGAATTTCGGCAGCCGGCTGGTTCGCCGGAAACGAATTTCGGGCGCGTAGCGACGCCAACGCCAGGATGCTGCAGCAACGCAACCAGGCTCTCGCCGAGCAGAACCGCAAGTTGCAGGCGGAAAACGCCAGGCTTGCGCAAGCTAAAAACAAACCGCATGCCCCCGCGTCGGGCCGCGATGCCGGCACAGACCCCATGGGCGAGCCGGACGCAGCGCAGGCCCGCTCCGCCGGGAGGTCCGATGATGACTGCACGGTGAAGGATGCGGCCAGCGTGCGCGACACGCTCAAGGGCTGCATCGAAGGTTTCAATGCCGGGTCCGGCAGGTAAGGGCTCGTTAATGAATAACTGTGCCACAGTTATTCATTAACGAGCCCTAAGTTATCCAAGAAATTTTTGGCCGCGCTTCGCAGCGGCATTCCAGACCTGAACGGGTCTTCAACTACGACGGGGGTATGGCTATGAAATATTTGCTCGGTTTGTGTTTTGCGGCGCTGTTTTCGACCGCGGTCACGGCAGGGGAGCCGGCCGCAAAAGCGGGCGAAAGCGCGGGCCTTAACCAGATGGTGGTGAAAATGCAGTTGGCCAAGGACGTGTCCATGGACGATGCGGTGGAGTCCATGAAGCTGCGGGCGAACCTGCTTAACATGAAGCTGGTGGCCGAGCTGCCCCTGTCCAAGCAGGTCGAGGCCATGACCGGCAAGACCGAACGCCGCATTGCGATCTACCAGTTCTGCGACGCGCTCACCGCCAAGCAGATGGTGGACTACAGCATGGACTTCGCGGCCTGGCTGCCTTGCCGCATTGCACTGGTGGAAGACGAGAAAGGCAAGGGCTGGCTGGTCATGCTCGATCTCAACGTCCTGATCAACGTCGCCAACCTCAATCCGAAACTGAAAGAGCTGGCCATTGGGGTGCGCAGCAACCTGGAAAGCATCATGAAGGCCGGAGCCAACGGCGAGTTGTAATTCCATTTCCAAGTCAAGCGTGCACTTTGTTGGCGTGCCTTGTCGTACTATTCGTACTGCCTGCGGCCCGCCGTCGCGTTCACGCTTGATTTGGAAATGGAATAAGGTGGGCGCGGCCCGCGGCTCGTCAAACGCTATGGCAACTGATCGCGCCGCAGCAGGAAGACGTATTCGTCGCCGGCGCTGACGTCGAGCCAGGTGAATTCCAGGTCTGGGAAGGCGTGCTCCAGCGCGTCGCGGTTATGCCCGATTTCGACCACCAGCAGCCCTTCCGGTGCCAGGTGCTGCCCGGCGTCGCGCAGGATTTCACGCACGGCGTCCAATCCCTCGTCGCCGCTGGCGAGCGCCAGTTGCGGCTCATGGCGGTACTCGTCGGGCAGGCCGCGCATGGCTTCGGCGTCGACATAAGGCGGGTTGCTCACGATCAGGTCATACTGCCGTCCCCCCAGATTGGCGAACAGGTTGGACTGGATCAGGTTGACCCGGTCGGCCAGGCCGTAATCGCCGACGTTGCGCCGCGCCACTTCGAGCGCATCGGGGGAGATGTCGGCCGCGTCGACTGCCGCATTGGGAAAGGCGTGCGCCATCAGGATCGCAAGGCAGCCGGAGCCCGTGCACATGTCCAGCGCGTGCCCGACGTCGCCGGGATCGGCCACCCACGGCGACAACTGTTCGCGCAGCAATTCGGCGATGAAGGAGCGCGGCACGATCACCCGCTCGTCCACGTAAAAGCGGAAATCGCCCAGCCATGCTTCGTGCGTCAGATAGGCTGCGGGAATGCGCCGCTCCACGCGTTGCCGCAGAATGTCGACGACTGCGTCGAGTTCGCTCTGGGTAAGCCTGGCGTCGAGAAACGGATCCAGCGTGTCGAGCGGGAGACGCAGGGTATGGAGCACCAGATAGGCGGCTTCGTCGTAGGCGTTGAGGCTGCCGTGGCCGAAAGCGAGCCCAGCCTCGTTGCAGCGGCTTACGGCGAAACGCAGCAGGTCGCGCACGGTGGCCAGGCTGGCCTTGGCTTCGTCAAATATGGTCACGGACAAACCGTTCTCCCCAGCAGATTAACCAGTGTTTGCATGTAGATTTCCTTGAGCGGTTCTATGTCGGCGACGGCCACGCACTCGTTCAGCTTGTGTATGGTGGCGTTGAGCGGGCCGAGTTCCACCACCTGCGGGCAGATGTCGGCGATGAAGCGGCCGTCCGAGGTGCCGCCCGAAGTGGAGAGTTCGGTATCCGCGCCCGTCACGCTCTTGATCGCGGCGGCTATCGCTTCCACCAGAGTTCCGCGCGGCGTGAGGTAGGGTTTGCCGGAAAGCTCCCAATCCAGGTCGTATTCCAGTCCGTGGCGGTCCAGTACGGCATGCACTTTCTGTTTCAGCCCGTCCACCGTGCTTGCCGTGGAGAAACGGAAATTGAACAGCACTTCCACCGTGCCGGGAATGACGTTGGTGGCGCCGGTTCCGCCCTGGATGTTGGAGATCTGCCAGGTGGTCGGAGGGAAGTATTCATTGCCCTCGTCCCACGTCATTGCCGCCAGTTCCGCGATGGCCGGGGCGGCGAGGTGGATCGGGTTCTTCGCCAGATGCGGGTAGGCGATGTGGCCCTGTATGCCCTTCACCGTGAGGGCGCCGGACAACGAGCCGCGGCGGCCGTTCTTGACGGTATCCCCGAGTTTCGCGACGCAGGTGGGTTCGCCGACGATGCAGTAATCGATAGCCTCGTTGCGCGCACGCAGCGCCTCCACGACCTTGACCGTGCCGTCCACCGCCACCCCTTCCTCGTCGGACGTGATCAGCAGCGCGATGGAGCCGGCGTGGTCCGGATGCGCGGCGAGGAATCCCTCGATGGCCGTGATGAAGGCGGCCAGCGAAGTCTTCATGTCGGCGGCACCGCGTCCATAAAGCATGCCGTCGCGTATGGTGGGCGTGAAGGGCTCGCTGTGCCACTGCTCCACCGGGCCGGTCGGCACCACGTCGGTGTGCCCGGCGAAGCATGCTACGGGACCGGCGTCGCCCTTGCGCGCCCAGAAGTTGTCGACGTTGCCGAAGCGCATGTGCTCGACGCTGAAACCGAGCTTTTTCAGCCGCTCGGTCAGTATCTCCTGGCAGCCCGCGTCGTCCGGCGTCAGCGAACGGCGGGCGATGAGGGCTTGGGCGAGTTCAAGGGTGTTGTTTTGCATGGGCGCTTTCAGAACTGAGGATTGATTGGTAGGTGGCTTCGTCGAAGCCCACGTAGAGTTTGCCGCCGCATTCCAGAACCGGACGCTTGATCACCGAGGGTTTCTCCAGCATCAGGTCGATAGCGGCGGCCTCGTTGTCGGTTGCCGCCTTGGCCGACTCGGGCAACTGCCGCCAGGTGGTGCCCCGGCGGTTGAGTAGCGTGTCCCAAGGGGTTTGCCGCACCCAGTTCAGCAGCATGGCCCTGTCGATTCCGTCTTTGCGGAAATCATGAAACTCGACCTGTGCGCCGTGGACGGCGAGCCAGGCGCGCGCCTTCTTGACGGTATCGCAATTGGCTATCCCGTACAGTTTCATCGCCGCCACTTTCCAAAAAGCCTCTATTCTAACCGCTTCCCGTCCGGGATCAAGCCGGGCGGGGGTTTCCGTCTTCGGATGCGAGTCCGTGGGCGGCGCCCATGGGATTGTTACAAACATTTAATTTGTCGCGCGCGCCAGGATCCTGGAACAAGGGTGTGGCAGCGGGCTCGCTACCCGCGTGTGCTTCGACACGACGACGAAGGCGCTGCGCGCGACAACCAAAAAGCACCGCCGCGACAAAGGGATAACCGTGCGGAGATGACCCTGGAAATCGCATGGTAAAAATGCTTCTACCACCCTGCTGGAAGCTCGGAAGATATGACTTTTGTTTCATCATGACGATCGTCATGCATGCAAATCGGGTAAAGCGGCAATTTTATAATGTTAAAATAAACAATATCTTGTCATGTGTTTGCGGATTTTTTCTTTGATCTGCATGGCATATATGTACCACATGAATAAGATGCGTTTGTGGTCCTGGAGAGCTGTTGACTACATTCGGTCGTTGGCCTATCGTCGCTCCTGAGATGCATAACGTTACTTAGAAAAATGGCATACCGGAAGGCGAAGTCAGGTGGCCGGCGCTCTCAAGTGAAGTTGTCCGAGGGACTTCAGTCAAATCAAACCAAAAGGAAGGTACGATGCGAAACGATGACGAACAAGATGCACGTAATCGCAATATGAACCGCCGCGGCTTTTTGCGTAAAGCCGGAGCGTTGGGCCTTGCCGGCCTGGCCGGTGGCCAAGCGCTGAAAGCAGTCGCCGACCCTGATGCTCCACGGGTTATCACTGCGCCGGATCAGCCCAATCCGCCCATCGTTACCCAGAATTTCCCGGTAGCGGGCAATGACGAGCGCCCCATCGTCCAGTACCCGGAAAAGCGCCCGCTGATCCGTGTGACCTCGCGTCCCCCGCAGCTTGAGACGCCGATGACCATGCTTGCCGACGGCAAACACGGTACGCTGACGGCCAATGATGCGTTTTTCGTGCGCTATCACAACTCCGAAATACCGTTGAGCATCGATCCGAAACTCTTCCGCCTGGAAGTGAAGGTACATACGGGCGCCGACCCTTATGTCCCGGCAGACGCTGCTACTGGCACGGATGCCAGCCCGACCACGACGGTACTCACCCTGTCCCTGGATGACCTGCAAGACCAGTTCGACAAATTCTCCATCGTGGCGGTCAATCAGTGCTCCGGCAACAGCCGTGGCGAGGAAAATCCGCGCATGCCCGGCGGCCAGTTGGCCAACGGCGCTGTCGGCTGTGCGCGCTGGACCGGCGTGCGCTTGAAGGATGTACTGGCCAAGGCCGGCATTAGCGCCACCGCCCAGCAAGTGCTGTTCAACGGATTGGATCGCGAGGACGACGAGCCGCCTGATTTCATCAAGGCCATACCTGTCGCCCGCGCCATGGACGGCGAAGTCATGCTGGCTTACGCCATGAACGGCGAAGAGCTGCCGATGCTCAACGGCTATCCGCTGAGACTGGTCGTTCCGGGCTGGTTCGGCACTTACCATGTCAAGCATCTCAACGAAATCATCATGTCCGAGAGCAACGATCTGTCGAAGTTGTTCTACATGGGTACTGCTTACCGCATCCCCGACAATGGTACCGGCTATATTACGCCGCCGGGCGCCCCTTACTCGGGACCGATGAAGCCCATCACCCGCATGAAAGTGCGCTCTTTCATCACCAGCCACACGGACGGTGCGATAGTGCGTACCGGCCACAAGGTCAGGGCGAAAGGCATTGCTTTCGACGGTGGCGACGGCATCAAGATGGTCGAGTTCTCCAGCGATGGCGGTACCACCTGGAACACGGCGATGTTGGGTCCCGATCTGGGCAAATATGCTTTCCGTGCCTGGACCATTCGCTTCACCCCCGCGGCCGATGGTGCATACGCCCTCATGGTGCGTGCCACCAGCAATTCCGGTGAGACCCAGCCGACCGACCCGGCGTTGAACTGGAACCCCAGCGGCTACATGCGCAACGTGGTTGAAACCGTTAAAGTGACGGCCGTTTCGTCTATGGGAGATAATGATGACTAAGCGTTTTTTTGGTAAGACCTTGTTGGCGGCGGGCGGCTTTGCTGCGTTGATCGCTGTGGGGGTGACGGCGGCCAATGCCGATGGTCGTCATCATGATCGCGGCATTCATCTGAGCGATCGTCCCAAGACCATCGTGATCGATAACCTGGATACGGCCATGTTCACCAAGGGCGATCCTGCGGCGGCAGCGGTGGCGCAGGCAATTTGCGGTGACTGCCATTCGACCGATTATCCGACTACCCAGCCCAAGCTTAGTTGTAAGACGTGGGCAGCGGAAATCGTCAAGATGGGGAAAACCTTCAGGGCAGGTATCCCTTGGCAGGAAGACGGCGTCACTTATACGCAGTTGAATACCATCCTGGTCTACTTGGCTGACAACTACGGCGAGGGATCTGCTAGCTGTGACCTGACTGCGATCAAGACAGCGGTTCCCGGACTGCTGGACTAAACAGGGCAAGTTGGTTCATATCGCTTCCGGTCGCAAGGCCGGGAGCGATTTTTTTCGCCTCGGATTTTGTATGGCGAGGCTGTGAGTTGTCCGCAGGTGCTTGGCCCATAGCCGCCGCCACCAGGGGTTTCGATCACGAAGCCATCGCGTTGCGTCTGTTGCTGTGATGGTGTGGAAAGGAAGTTTGGCGGCTTCGGCAATTGCCGGGTCAACTCAGGCGCTTTTTCTCCGACCGCATCGCGAGCATGGCTTTGAGCGTTCCCTTGAGCTCGGAAACGTCACGCTGCTGATCGAGCATGATGCGTTGCATATTCTCGATCACTTTGTCCTGCTGCGCGATTTTTTCCTTGAGGACGGCGACACCGGAGAGCCGATCGAGAATATCGGTAACCAGGCTCATGCGGCTGCTTTCTTGAGGGCTTCGATCTCGGCGAAGAACCTTTCGGCGCGCGCAGCGCCCGCATCGAGGATGCGGTTCATTTCGTCGATCTCGGTCTTGGCATGCTTCGTGGCTTCATCCAGCAGGCGCAAGTCGTCTGTACTGACGCCGGCAAGATAGACATCCACAGCGCGGCGCATCTCGGTGGAGATGTTCGTGCCATCGGCTTTGGCTTTTTTCGCCAAAGCCTTCTTCTGTCCGGCATCGAGATAGACATTGGTAAGAACTAATGATCCGGCCATGATTTACCTCCGTTCCGGTTACCGCATACATGATACATAATATGTAATGGTATGGCGGAAATCAACTATGCGTGAGAGTGGGGCTTCACGTTTTGAACGTTATCGAGACATCCATGCAAGGGGTAGTGCCGCTGCGCAGGCTGCGTTCATCCCAATCCCGCATCAGGCATTGCCGTGGCCCAGCCCCCATGACGATTCCGACAGCCAGAGCGGCATTTCTTCCGCCGCGATAGGTTGCCCCATGAGGAAGCCCTGGGCATCGTCGCAGCCCAGGGAAATCAATAAATCCAGCGTGTCGGTCGTCTCGACCCCTTCGGCGACCACGCTGCAGCCCAGGTTGTGGGCCAGATCGATGGTCGAGCGCACGATGGTCGCGTCGTTGTCGTCGTTCGCCATGTTGAGGATGAAGGACTTGTCGACCTTGATCGAATGGATGGGCAGCCGCTTCAAATACGCCAGCGAGGAATAGCCGGTGCCGAAGTCGTCGATTGCCACCGTGATGCCGAGTTCGCCGAGCTGATTGAGCACGCGCGAGCCGTGCTCGACGTCGGCCATCAGGATGTTTTCCGTGATCTCGATCTCGAATCGGCTGCGGGAGCCGCACAGCCGGTGGTCGCCGAGGGTGTCGCGGAAGCGCTGCAGCAGTTTCGGGTTGTGGAATGAGGAGGCCGCCACGTTCAGCGCGACGCTGAGGTCGAATCCGGCGTCCTGCCATTCCCTGCACTGCTGGGCTGCGGTCTGGATCACCCAGTCGGTTATCGGATGGATCAGCCCGGAACGCTCGGCAAAGGGGATGAAGTGTGCGGGAGAAAGCAGGCCCTGTTCCGGGTGGTTCCAGCGGATCAGGGCCTCGACGCCGCAGATGCGCCCGCTCTTCAGGCCGATCTTGGGCTGATAGTGCAGCACGAATTCCTCCCGCTCTATCGCATGGCGCAATTCGCTGGAGAGCCGCAGCCCGCCCTGGGTATTGTTGCTGGCTTGGGGATCGTAGATCACGTACCCCACGTCCTTGTGCTTTGCCAGATACATGGCCACGTCGGCGCGGCTCATGACGATATCCACGTCTTCGCCGTGATCCGGATAGCAGGCAATGCCGATGCCGGCTCCGAGGTAAAGCTCGTGCTCGCCATGCCAGAACGGTTTGACGAAGCTGTCGAGGATGTTGCTGGCGACTTTCTGCGCCGCCATGCGCCCCTGCGTCATATCCGGCAGCAGCACCGCAAACTCGTCGCCGCCCAGCCGTGCAAGCGTATCCGTATTGCGCAGCAGCGCCGAAAGGCGAGCCGCGACCTGGCGCAAGACATCGTCCCCCGCGGGATGGCCCAGCGTATCGTTGATTTCCTTGAAATGGTCCAGATCCATCAGCATCAGCACGACCTGCTTGTCGCCATCGCGCCGCGCCGCGGATATGGCTTGCGCGAAACGGTCGTAGAGCATGGCGCGGTTGGGCAGGCCAGTGAGGCTGTCCGTGGTGGCCATGGCGTGCAAGCGCTCCATGGCTTCTTTCCACTTCGTGGTCTCATCCATCAGCCCGTCGATGCGCACCACGTTTCCCCGATTATCCAGATAGGGGTGAAATACCCGCCGGAACCAGCGCGGCTCGCCGCCGGGTTCCTGGACGCGGCTTTCCACGTCGACACGCTTGCCCTGCAGGGCCTCTTCCCAGGCTAGTTTCACCTTGTCCTTGTCGTCCGGGTGGGTCCAGCCCAGGCAGGGGATGGGCATCTCGATATCCATGTTGCAAATCTTTTGCGTGGTTGGGCTTACGTAGATCGGGCGGTTGTTGCGCACGTCGACCGACCACAGGACTTGCGGTATGTTCGCCAGCAACCCGGTGATCTGATCCTGCAGTTCCGTCACCTTGTGTTTTTCGGCCTGGAGTTGCTGCGTCGCGGCGTCCCAGTACCCTTCCAGCATCAGGCCGATGTCCCGGAACAGCAGCTTGGAGACGGCGTCTTGCAGCGGTTGGCGATCTTCTCCGGCGACTTCCCCGTTGTTGCCGATCAGCGATTGAAGATGCTCAAGGTAGAGCAGATAGGCGCCCATGAACCAGGCGGGCTGTATGCTGTAGTGGAAATGGACTTCGCCGATGCGCGACAGGGTGGCGGCCGAATCGGCGTCGGTGTCGGCGGAGAGGAGGGAACGCAAGTGTTCCAGTTGGCGCTCGGTCAGGCTGTCGATGCTGCCGCCGCTGGCCTGGTAGCGTTTCAGGACTTTGGCGGTGGAAGGGAAATCGAAAAGAAACTCGTAGAAAACCTTGGCGAACAGGTGGTCGTCCTGCAACAAGACATCCCGGTAGCGGGACACCATCGCCTTGTCGGATTCGGTTATGCGCAGGAATTTGTTGAATGATGCGTTGAGTTCCTTGCGTGGCAAGCCTTGAACGTCGTGATGTGTGTCCCCCGATTCTTCGGTTTTTCTCATTTATCCCCCGGTCGTGGTTGCTGCGGTAACATCAGGCAGAACGTGCTACCGGCTCGGGGTTTGGGGGCCGCCAGCCATCATAACAGCATGTCATGATTTTTCAACGGTGCGAAACATGCGTGGGATATGCTGGGCTGGCGGCCGCGAGGCGCGGGTCTTCAGGGCACCCGGTTAGCCCCCAAGTTCAGTTCGTCATTCCGGGGCCGCGCAGCGGAACCCGGAATCCAGGTGCGCTGCCTGGAGGTACCGCTGGATTCCGGGTTCTGCCCTTTGGGCAGCCCCGGAATGACGGTATATTCATCCCGGACAATTCATTAGAGCCGAAACGCCACGTAGGAGCGCCGCCCCCGGCGCGAATGCGGCCGCAAATCGCGCCGGGGGCGGCGCTCCTACATGCGCGAGCATTCCAATGGACAATCTGGTTTCATGCGGCTGAGCTTGGGGGCTAATCAAGTCAGGGCACGGTGGGCTATGGATGGGCGTTGAAGCTGTGAAGGCCGCCCGCAGGCGCGGGCGACCGGCGCGAGTTAAATGCCGCGCAGCAGTTCGTTGATACCGACCTTGGACAGGGTTTTTGCGTCCACTTTCTTCACGATCACGGCGCAGTAAAGACTGTAGCTGCCGTCCTTGGAAGGCAGGTTGCCGCTGACCACCACCGAACCGGCGGGGACCCGGCCATACGTCACTTCGCCGGTTTCGCGGTCGTAAATCTTGGTGGACTGGCCGATGTACACGCCCATGGAGATGACGCTGTTGTCTTCCACGATCACACCTTCCACCACTTCCGAGCGCGCACCGATGAAGCAGTTGTCGCCGATGATGGTGGGGTTGGCCTGCACCGGCTCCAGCACGCCGCCGATGCCGACGCCGCCGGAGAGGTGCACGTTCTTGCCGATCTGGGCGCAGGAGCCGACGGTGGCCCAGGTGTCGACCATGGTGCCTTCATCGACGTAGGCGCCGATGTTGACGTAGGAGGGCATCAGCACCACGTTCTTGGCGATGTAGGAACCCTTGCGCACAGAGGCGGGCGGCACCACGCGGAAGCCGCCTTCGCGGAAATCCTTGGAGTTGTAGTCGGAAAACTTGGACGGCACCTTGTCGAAATAATTGGTGAAGCCGCCCTTGATGAAGAAATTGTCTTCCATGCGGAACGACAGCAGAACGGCCTTCTTCAGCCACTGGTGGGTGACCCACTGGCCGTCGACCTTCTCCGCCACGCGCAGCTTGCCCTGGTCGAGCATGTCGAGCACTTCGTGCACGGATTCCTTGAGCCTGGATTCCACGTTGCGCGGGGTGATGTCGGCGCGGCGCTCGAAGGCTTCGTCGATGATGGCTTGTAGTTGTTGCATGGTTTTTTCCTAAAGAGATTGGACAGGATTAACAGGATTTTTCAGGATTTACAGGACAAACCAGAATTTGCGACGGGGCTGGGGAAGTTGACTCAAATCCTGTCAATCCTGAAAAATCCTGTTAATCCTGTCTATTGCACTTGTTTGACAAACGCCACAATGCGCCGTGCAGCCTCCACACACTCCGCCAGCGGGGCAACCAGCGCGATGCGCACGAAACCGTGCCCCGGATTGACGCCGCCCGCCTCGCGTGCGAGATAGCTGCCGGGCAAAACCGTGACATTATAATCGCGATGCAGACGCTGCGCGAACTCGGCGTCCGGCAAGGGCGTGCGCACCCACAGGTAGAATGCCGCATCCGGCATTTCTGCCGGCATGACCGTTTGCAGCAGCGGGGTGACTGCGGCGAATTTTTCGCGGTACTGGCGGCGGTTTTCCAGCACGTGGGCTTCGTCGTCCCACGCCGCCGCGCTTGCCGCCTGCACCGCGGGGTTCATGGCGCAGCCCTGGTAGGTGCGGTAGAGCAGGAACTTCTCCAGCATGGCAGCATCGCCCGCCACGAAGCCGGAGCGCATGCCCGGCACGTTGGAGCGCTTCGACAGGCTGCTGAACACCACCAGCCGGGGAAAGCCGTCGCGGCCCAGCCGGTGCGCCGCTTCCAGCGCGCCCAGCGGCGGCGCGGCCTCGTCGAAATAGATTTCGGAATAGCACTCGTCCGATGCGATCGCGAAGCCGTAGCGGTCCGACAGCGCGAACAGGGCTTCCCATTCGGCCAGCGACATGACCTTGCCGGTGGGGTTGCCGGGCGAACACACGTAGGCGAGCTGGGTGCGCGCCAGCACGTCTTGCGGCAGCGCGCCGAAGTCCATGGCGTAGTTGTTTTCCGGCAGCGTGTTGAGGAAGTGCGGCGTGGCCCCGGCCAGCAGCGCAGCACCCTCGTATATCTGGTAAAAAGGGTTGGGCGACAGCACCACGGGGGCAGGGCGGCTGGCGTCGACCACCGCCTGGGCAAAGGCGAACAGCGCCTCGCGGCTGCCGTTCACGGGCAGCACCTGGGTCTGCGCATCGATGGCCGGCAGGCTGTAGCGGCGCATCAGCCAGGCGGCGATGGAGTGCCGCAGTGCGTCGCTTCCCTGGGTTGTGGGATAATTCGCCAGCCCGTGCAGATTCTCCACCAGCGCCTTGCGGATCAGCTCAGGGGTCGCGTGCTTGGGCTCCCCGATGGAGAGGTTGATGGGTGCGAATTCCGCATTCGCTGCGACGCCGCGGAAGAGGTCGCGCAGCTTCTGGAAAGGGTAGGGTTGCAGGGCGTTGAGGTTGGGATTCACGGTCATCAGGGCCAGTGTGTTGAGTGCTGCGGCGACGCAGGACTTACTTCTTCGATAGCAAATTATAAAGGCGCAGCGCTTGGCGGCGAAACAAAAACTTTTTGCGATTGCAACGCTGCTGGCCAGCGCCGTCGTCTGGGGCCTGGTCTGGTACCCCTATCGCGTGCTCGAAAAGGCGGGGGTTACCGGTGACATCTCTTCGCTCCTGACCTACCTCGTGGCGCTGCCAATCGGCCTGGCGCTATTCCCCCGCGCGCTGCGGCAACTGCGCGCCTTGCCCATGATTGCGGTATGGCTCGCGCTCACGGCCGGCTGGTCCAATCTCGCCTACGTCCTCGCTGTCATCGACGGCGAAGTGATGCGGGTGCTGCTGCTGTTCTACCTCGCGCCGCTGTGGACCGTGGTTTTTTCGCGCGTCTTGCTGGCCGAGCATCCCAGCCGCACGGGCTACTGGGTCATGCTGCTGTCCCTGGGCGGCGCCGTCGTGATGCTATGGAATCCCCAAGGCGGCGCCCCGCTGCCCAAAAATACCGCGGAGTGGCTGGGCCTCTCGGCCGGTCTCAGTTTCGCCCTGACCAATGTGCTCACCCGTCGCGCGCAACATCTGGCCATCGAGTTCAAATCGCTCGCCGTCTGGTTCGGCACCTGTCTGCTCGCCGCACTGCTGCTCGCGGCGCACCCGCAAAAGCTGGCCGTCCTGAGCGGCCTCCCCGCTTCGATGTGGCTGCTGCTGCTCGCCGTCGGTCTGGTCATCTTCATGGTCACGCTCGCCGTGCAATACGGCCTGACCCACACGCCGGCCAACCAGTCCATCGTCATCCTGCTGTTCGAACTCGTAGTCGCCGCGGTTTCATCCTACTTCCTGGCGCACGAGGTCATGCAAATGAAAGAGTGGATCGGCGGCGCGATGATCATCACCGCCAGCCTGTTTTCCGGCAAAGTGGAGCGGCGCCATGCTGAAAATAACTGAATTCCTGCACGCATCCCTGCTGGTGTCCGACCTCGGCCAGGCGCGTGCTTTTTACGAAGGCGTGCTGGGGCTGGTGCCAAGTGCCGCCCGACCACCCATGAGCTTCGACGGCGTATGGTACGAAATCGGTGCGCAGCAAATACACCTCCTCGCACTGCCCGACCCCTGCCGCGATGCCCCGCACCCGCAACACGGCGGCCGCGACCGGCACATCGCGCTCGCAGTGGCGGATATCGACGACGCCAGACAGGCGCTGGAGCAAGCGAATGTCGCCTACACCCTGAGCCGTTCGGGACGCCCAGCGCTATTCTGCCGCGACCCGGACGGCAATGCTCTGGAACTAATTCAGGCGGGTTAACGGGGCATCGAAAAACCACGGCAAAGGCGCCGGGAATGGCGTCAGCCAAACCCAAAATGTAGGGTGGGTTAGCGACTTTCGCGTAACCCACCAACCGTTGCGCAGCAACACAATGGGCTCCCCATCCGACTCTCCACAAGACACATGCCCGTCATACTGGCTGCGCAAACTGCCATGACATTCGCGGGCGCTTTGTGGTAGCCTTTCTGCGCGTTACGCGAAAACACAGACGGGCAAAACCCCGCACAAAAACTCACACACAACGGCACGCGCAAATCACATAACAGCCAGGCGAATGATCTGGGATTCCAAAGGGGGAAATATGCAAGCGTATGGATCGGGAAGTGTCGGGTGTCGCTGTGGCGGTGTAAGTGGTCGGCGCGCGGCTCAGCTTGTTGTCCCCATGAGAAGGGTAGCGTCCCCTGTTCTGTTGTTGCTCGGATTGATGTCGCTTTTCAGCGCTTCATCTATTCAGGCTCGCGATACCGAGCCACATTTCTTCTATATAAACGCTTGGTGGACCGACAGTGACAAACAAGGCAAATTTGATACGCCAGAAGAAGCCTATAAAATAAACAAGGCGAATTTTGAAGCTCGGTATCCAAATATGACGGTTACTGATTTATTCCCTGACCCCGATCCCGCGCATCTGCATTACAACGGAATCCCCCAACTTTACAATATGCACTATACGGTAGCAGGTGATCCGGCTACGTATTGGACTAACGCAGTCTTGACTAGCGAAGAATGTAGTAATGACATGCGAATGATTCAGACGGCGCTCGCCCCCAATAATTACAAACTATCTTGTGGTTCCACACCTCTGTCTACACCAGACCTCGCTCCGAACTCATGCCCTGTTGGCAAGCCAATTTACCCAGCGACAGGCATAGAACAATTGACAGAGACCGACTATAAGGGCAAAGGCGCCAACGCGTTGCAATTCTCCCGCACCTACCGCAGCGACCGCAACAGTGATTGGACGAGCAATTATCAAGTGTTTGGGGTTGATTTCACAGCACCGGCACAGCCAACGAACCTCAACCTTTTTTATTCAGGATGTCATCAAGGTATTGGCACGGGAACATACAAGTCCAACTGTTTTCGGTACCTCCCCAGTGGCCAGGTAAACGATTTCGCCGTTCAGCGTGGCAATGGTCGCATGCTCACTTTCGGCACTGAGAGCAGCTTGGATCCTGCGGCCGATATCAATGACCGCGTCACTAAAGTGATTGATGGCTCCGGCGTCACCACGGGCTGGACTGTCTACAATGCGGACAGTGATGCAACCGAGCTCTATGATTTGACGGGTCGTTTGCAATCTATTATTGCGCGCAATGGCCTAGTCCAAACGCTGGCTTATTCGGATAACAGCACGCCGATCGTAATAGCCCCCAAACCTGGTTTGCTCATTCGGGTCACCGACGCTTTTGGTCGCTCTCTCAATTTTGGTTACGATGCGTCAAGCCGCATGGTCACGATGATGGATCCAGTTGGCGGCATTTATAACTACACGTACAACGAAGCCAGTTCTATCGTACTGCCAGGCATACAGCCTGCCGACAACCTGACCTCCGTGACCTATCCCGATGGCAAAAAGCGCATCTACTGGTACAACGAACAAGACAAGACCGCCAACACGAATTTGCCCTCTGCACTGACGGGTATCACTGATGAAAACGGTGCTCGCTACGCAACGGTCATGTACAACAGCAGCGGCAAAGCAATTTCCACTGAATTAGCTGGCGGGGCGCAAAAATATACAGTTGGCTATCCAAACCCTTTTATTCAAAGTGTCGTGACTGACCCGCTCGGTACTTCCCGCACCTACAACTTCCAAACCATCCTAGGCGTCGTTAAAAGCACCGGCACCAACCAACCCGGCGGCTCCGGCTGCAGCGCCGCTGCCAGCAACGTCACCTACGACGCCAACGGCAACGTCGCCTCCCGCACCGACTTCAACCAGCACAAGACCTGCTACGCCTACGACCTCACCCGCAACCTCGAAACCGCCCGTGTCGAAGGCCTCAACAGCGCGGACGACTGCGCCACCGCCCTGGCGGCCGGCACCTTCAGCGGGGTCGCGCGCAAGATCGCCACGCAATGGCACCCCACCTTCCGCCTGCCCACCCTCATCACCGAACCCGGCCGCGAAACCGGCATCGCCTACGACCCCGCCAGCGGCAACGTCCTCACCAAGTCCATCAAGGACACCGCCAGCGGCAAGACCCGCACCTGGAGCTACACCTACACCACGGCAGCCGACGGCACCTTGCCCAACCTGCTCAAATCCGTCGACGGCCCGCGCACCGACGTGAATGATGTCACCACCTACGGCTACTACCCCAACGGCGACCTCAACACCGTAGCCAACGCCCTGGGCCACGTCACCACCATCACCCAGTACGACGGCAACGGCCGTCCGCTCAGCATCGGCGACCCCAACGGCGTGACCACCACGCTCACCTACACCCCACGCGGCTGGCTCGAATCCAGGACGGTCGGCACGGAAGCCACCCGCTACGAATACGACGGCGTCGGCCAGATCAAAAGGCTCACCCTGCCCGACGGCAGCTACATCGCCTACGACTACGACGACGCGCATCGCCTCACCGACATCCACGACGCCCAGGGCAACACCATCCACTACACCCTGGACAACATCGGCAACCGCACTCGCGAGGATGTCTACAACGCCAGCGGCACGCTGATCAAGACCAAGGGCCGCGTCTTCGACGCCCTCAACCGGCTGTGGAAAGACCTCGGCGCCCTCAACCAAACCACCACCTACGAATACGACGCCAACGGCAACCTCACCAAGATCGATGGTCCGCTCACCGCCCAGAACGACGTCACCACGCTCGGCTACGACGCGCTCAACCGGCTTGCCACCACCACCGACGGTCTGCTGCACATGACCACCTACCAGTACGACGGCCTCGACCAGCTCACCCGCGTCACCGACCCGCGCACCCTCGTCACCGGCTACAGCTACGACGGACTGGACGACCTCACCCAGACCGCCAGCCCCGACACTGGCACCACGGTCAACACCTATGACGCGGCGGGCAACCTTGCCACGTCGACCGATGCCAGAGGATCGACGATCGCCTATTACTACGATGCCCTCAATCGCCTGACATGGGTCCAGAAAAAAGGGGCGGACTGGTCTTATCAGTTGGCGTCTTACAGTTATGACTATGGAGCCAACGGCGTTGGCCGGTTAAGCGGCATGAACGACCAATCGGGAGGAACATGGTGGTCCTATGACGCACAAGGGCGGGTTATTTCCAAGCAATCCTATGCGTGGCCGACGATGTTTACCATTGGCTACGCCTACGATGCGGCTGGGTATCTTACCCAGGTGACCTACCCGTCAGGCAAGATTGTGGGTTACACCTATACCCAGGGTAAGGTGAGCGGGATTACGGTGAACGGCCAGCCCTTGCTGAGCAACATCCAGTATCAACCCTTTGGCCCCGCAAAAGGCTGGAATTGGGGGAATGGTACGTCTTATACGCGAACATTCGACCAGGATGGGAGAGCGAGTTCGTACCCACTGGGCTCAAGCTTTCGCAATTTAACTTATGACCCGGCAGGTCATATTGCGCTCTTTACCGCGCCAAACCCGGCCTACAGCCAGAGCTTTAGCTATGACGCTGTGGGTCGGCTGACCGACTTCGTGGCCAATACCACCAACCAGAACTACGCGTACGACCCGAATGGTAATCGGACCAATATCATCATTGGCGCTACGCAATATCCCTACACCTATGCCACTACCAGTAACCAACTCCTCCAGGCAGCAGGCCCTGCCAACAAAATCTATAAATACGATGCTGCCGGCCACATCGTCGAGGACGGTGTGAACATCTTTGATTACAATGAGCTGGGACGACTTTGGCGAGTTAGGCGGGAGGCCGTCAGCACCTATTACTGCTTGAACGGATTGGGGCAGCGGGTGTGCAAGAGCGGTGTGTTGATACCCAATGGCGGAGTTGGATTTGCCTATGATGAGTCAAGGCACCTTGTCGGGGAATACGACAACACCGGCGCGGCCGTCGAAGAAACCGTGTACCTGGGTGACACGCCAGTGGCGATTTTGCAAGGCAGCAACGTGTACTACGCCTACGCCGATCATCTAAATACTACGAGAGTGATTACCGATAGCACGAACAAAATCGTCTGGCGCTGGGATAGCGACCCGTTCGGTTCGACCGTGCCGGATGAAGACCCGGACAATGATGGGGTGAAGTTCACGTACAATCTGAGATTTCCGGGCCAGTACTACGACAAGGAAACCAATCTGCACTACAACTACTATCGGGATTATGATCCGTCAACCGGTAGGTATGTGGAGAGTGATCCGATTGGGTTGAAGGGGGGGATCAACACCTATAGCTACGCAAATCAAAACCCGCTGAGATTCATTGATCCAGAAGGACTTGATCCGTTTAGCTCCAATTCAGGTACTGGTGGCGGAGGATTTACCCCAGCACCCACTCCTTTCGATGTGTTCATACCAGGAACACCGGCAAATAATGCGTTTGTTCAGTCGGTCAACCAGATTGGCAAAGCCGTTAAGAACCTCTGTTCATCGAACGATACGCCCAACGAAGAGTGCAAGAAGGGGTGTGTTGCTCAATATGAGCGCGATGCGGCAGAGTGCGGTATCGCTAATTCTTTCTGGGGTAAAAAGGGCTACCAGGCGTGTATGAGTCGTGCCGGTGAATACCTTACCCAATGTATGCGTCAGTGCGACGGAAAATAGAGTAAATTAAAATGAATGTGCCGCGTTTGGAGATTTACTTAAATCAAGAGTCCGATCTTTGCATTGCAAAGGTCGAGCGTGAGAATGCCGAGTCGAGATTGATCGTTGATGTGCCGATAGATGAGCTAAAAACTTTCAGCCCGGAGAGCGCGGCGCATCGGATTGGCGGGACTATTCTCAATATTTTGGGGCTGTGGCACAAACAGGTATTTGGGAATTGGGAGGTGCCCGCAGTCAGCGGAAATTCTCAGCAAGATGACGATTATGATTTTGCTCTAAGGCTGGTCAATCGTGCTCTCTTGGCTAAAACCGCTGTGCATAACGCTTCTATTGAGTTGCTGTTGCAACAAGCAGCGATAGATAGTGAGGACGCTCGCGAGTATCTTGAGAATGCATGGCCCTTATTGCGTGATCGGTTGGAAAAACCATAACTGGTGTTCAATCTCGTTGGGAACCCGTTGGGCCTACAGCAAGCGTAGCCAGGGCCGTAGGCTGGGTTGATAAACCCAGCATTTTGCGATCTGGATGGTAATTGCTGGGTTTCGTTCCTCAACCCAGCCTACTGAATTGCGGCCACGGTGACGGTCAACACACAACCGACGGTGACGCCGACGGCACCGACCGAAGGTACCACCTACACCGCCCCCGCCGGCATCACCCTCACCGCCAACGCTACGGACAGCGACGGCAACATCGCCCGGGTGGATTTTTACAACGGCGCCACATTGATCGGCAGCGCCACGGCCGCACCCTACACCTTCGCCTGGACCAACGTACCGGCCGGGACCTATGCCCTGACGGCGCAGGCAACGGACAACCTGGGGGCCATCATCGCCTCCGCCGCGGTCAACGTGACGGTGAACGACCCATTGGTCGGTGCCGGCGTGTATTGCATCTATGCGGATCAACTGAACACGCCACGCGCCATCACGGACAGCAGCAAGCAAAAGCCGCGGTCTACCCCAATAGCATCAAGGGCGCATCAACATTCCGTCCGCTCCGGGCGCCTTTCCTCCGCCCCGTAGTAGAGGGTGAAAAACGCTTTGCCCTCGCGGTTGATGCCGCCCGACAGGTTGCCGAATTTCTTGGGGCCGATGCGTGAAACCAGGGCGTGGAACTGCTCTGCGGGAATCCCGAAGTGCTGGAACAGTTGCGCCAGCAGGGGGCGCACCTCGCGTATCTTGATGTTGGCGGCGTAGATGTTGAGGTTGAACGACTTCCTTGGGTTGCTGCCTTCGTTGACTTCCAGATAGCGGATGCGTTCGTGGCTGACGCGGCGGAAGGCGATGTCCAGGATGGCCTGCACGGTTTCGAATGGCGCCGGGCTGTTGCTCGGAGAGGCGTAGATGTGCGCCAGACGCTCTCCCACTTTCTTCGGCGCCAGCCCCGGAAAGTAGGTGTAGTGCGACAGGGCCTGTTTGGTATTGTCCAGGGTGTTCCACTTGTAGCCGATGTACAGCAGTTGCGTGTCGGACGGCTCCTTCTTTAGCTCGGGTAGCGGCTCCAGATAGACCTTGTAGACGTTGTGTGCCCGGTCCTCCTCGAAGCCGAAATGCACGATGTCCGACTCCGGCAGGTTTTCCGCGAATGCATTGAGGAAGTTGTCCGGCATGCCCATTTGCCGGCACACGTCCAGTATCCGTTCCACGCGGGAATCCGCTGCCAGCGCGTTCTTGTTGATGGTCAAGAGGAAACGGTTCACCAGCAGGGTGCCTTCGAGAAGTTTGACGGACTGCTCGTGGCCGTAGTCGACGTTCAGGGAGTTGACCAGCCGGGTGAGGCGGCTCCACTGCTCGGCCGTATGGCGCATCGACATGTGAGGATTCTCCCAATCGGCTGTGAAAACAGCGACAATGCTAACCGCAAGCCGCGTCCAAGGGTAGACCGGCGAGCGCATTCGCAACTCGACTCGACACAGGGACGTCATGCTCCATCCGCAAAGAACATCGCTTTTGCTGTTGCTGGTTTTCGTATTCGGCTGCACCACGCAGCCGCCCGTGAAGGAAGCGCCTCCTCCCGTACCCGTGCCGCCCGCGGCCAAGCCGGTGCCGCCCAAGGTAGCGCTGGTGCTCGGCGGCGGTGCCGCGCGCGGCTTTGCGCATATCGGCGTGATCAAGGTGCTGGAAGCGCAGGGCATAGTCCCGGACATCGTGGTCGGGACCAGTGCCGGCAGCGTGGTCGGGGCTCTGTACGCGGGCGGCTACAGCGGGTTCGAGCTGCAAAAGATCGCATTCCAACTGGACGAATCCAGCGTCGGCGACCTGGTGCTGCCCGACCGCGGCTTCGTCAAAGGGGAACTGCTGCAAAACTTCGTCAACAAGGCGCTGCAGAATCGCCCCATCGAGAAGCTGAACAAGACCTTCGCGGCGGTGACCACCGATCTGCAAAATGGCGACATGATGGTGTTCCGGCGCGGCAATGCGGGCATGGCGGTGCGCGCCTCCAGCAGCATTCCCGGCGTATTCCAGCCGGTTTCCATCAATGGCCGCGAGTACGTCGACGGCGGGCTGGTCAGCCCGGTGCCGGTGCGGGTGGCGCGCAGCATGGGCGCGGACGTGGTGATTGCGGTGGATATCTCCAACAAGCCGAGAAACGCCAAAATCAGCGACAGCCTGGATGTGCTGCTGCAAACCTTCGCCATCATGGGGCAATCGATCAGCGGCTACGAGCTAACCGAGGCGGAGGTGGTGATCCGGCCGCATACCGGCATGATCGGTGCGGCCGAGTTCGAGGCCAAGCACCTGGCGATTCTGGAGGGGGAAAAAGCCGCGCAGGCGGCGTTGCCGGCTATTCGGCGGGAGTTGCTGAAGAAGACGAGGTAAGCAGGCGGCGCGCGCCGTCGAAGCGCTTGGCCCAGTATTTGTCGCTCATGTCCGAGATCATCACGTCGCCGGTGCTGCTGCTGGAAGCGTGCACGAAGCGGTTGTCGCCGAGGTAGATGCCGACGTGGGAGAACGCCTTGCGCAGGGTGTTGAAGAACACCAGGTCGCCGGGACGCAGTTCGGCGGTGGCGATGCGCTTGCCGGCACGGCTGATGGCCTGGGCGTTGTGCGGCAGGGGCAGGCTGGCGACGTGTTCGAACACGTGGCTGACGAAGCCGCTGCAATCCAGTCCCGAGTCGGGAGATCTTCCGCCGTATTTGTAGTTGACCCCGACCAGGCTGAGCGCATACATCATCAGGTCGGAGGCGCCCGCGGAGGCGCTTTCCTGGACGGAAGGCGCGGCGGGTGCGGCTGCCGTGTCCTGCTCCGCCGCCAGGGCGACGCTTGAGAGCACGAGCAGGTGGCCGGCGAGAATGAGTCGAGAAATGCGCATGGGGGAAATTTAGCGAGTTTGCGGCGCGATGTAAAGTTAAACCTATGTGCGCGGCATAACCTTTGGGGCTATGATTAAAGCGTGCAGGACTGAATCTCAATACAGCGTAAGGAGGGAGCCATGAACGACAACCTACCCAAACCCGCGACGGCGGCGAGCATCAAGGCGGCGGCCAGCGAGGCGGTGCAGCAGGGCGGCGACATCCGCTCCAGGGTGCGCGATATCACCCTGCAGGCGCTGAAAACCCGCAGCGTTAAGGTCGATGAAATCAAGCAGGTGGTGGGTGCCGTGACCGAGGGCATCAGCCTGGGCCTGGACAAGCGCGGCAGCGAGGTCAAGACCGCGCTGTCGGAGGCTCTGGCCGGGCTGGACGAGGCATTGACCAAATCGGCCGAAGCCACGCAGCTTGCGCTGCGGCAACTGGCGTCGCAAGGCAGGGATTTTTCCGAGCACGAACTGCGCGAGGCGCTGGATTATCTGAAGCACCTGGAGGAGGAATTCCTTCTCACCGTGGGCCAGATCGCAGACACCGCCAGCGACCGCATGAAAATCGAGTGGGCGGGTCTGCTGGAACACGCCAGGCGCGCCGGCACCGATACCGGCGCCAAGGTGGCCGCGACCCTGGCCGAATTCGGCAAGCGCGCGCAAACCACGGCAAGCGGAACCGCAGTTACCGGAGGCCGCGCTGCGCGCGAACTGAGCGCCCGCCTGGCACAGGCCGCCAGCGGGATATTCGCCGGTTTGGCCGATGCCCTGAAGGAAGAACACAAGCCCAGGAAATAACAGCAGCGTGGTAGGGCGGAAAAGCGAAGCGCCTTCCGCCGAATGTTGCCTCACCCCATGCGGCGGATAACGGCCAAACCTTCCCTCTCCCCAACCCTCTCCCGCAAGCGGGAGAGGGGACGATTGCCCCTTCTCCCTCTTGGGAGAAGGTTGGGAAGAGGGGGGGGCCTCATCCGCCCTACGCGTTGCAAGTTGCCGTTTTTTTGCGATCAACTGCCACAGCCGATAAGGGCGCCACAACAATAATGGTCTGGGAAACGATCAACGTCATGCGGGACTTGGCCCGCTTGCATGAAATCACTTCGGTGCTGGTTCGCTACGGTCTGGGCGACATGGTGCGGCGCCTCGGCATCGTGTCCATCCTGGAGCGCGCGGGGCGCATCCTGCACTGGAAGGAATCCGGCGACATCATGCACCTGGAGCCGGCGGTGCGGGTGCGGCGCGCCATGGAGGAGCTGGGGCCGACCTTCGTCAAGCTGGGGCAGGTGCTGGCCACGCGCGTCGACGTTTTCCCTCCCAACTGGATCGCAGAGTTCGAGCGACTGCAAAGCGCGGTGCCGCCGGTGCCGTTCGAGGAATTGCTGCCGGAACTGGAAGCTGCCCTTGGCGCGCCGCCCGCAACCATCTTCCGCGAATTGCAGACCGAGCCTCTGGCCGCGGCTTCGGTCGCCCAGGTGCATCTGGCCAAGTTGCAGGACGGCACGCCGGTCGTGCTCAAGATACGCCGCCCCGGCATCCGCCCCAAGATCGAGGCGGACCTGCGCATCCTCGCCCACATCGCCGGCCTGGTCGAGCTGGAAATCCCCGAATCCCGCCGCTACCAGCCCACCCAGGTGGTGGCGCAATTCCGGCGTTCGTTGCGGCGCGAGCTCGACTTCGCCATGGAAGCGCGCAACATCGACCGCTTCATCGACAATTTCGCCGGCGACGAAACCGTGCTGATTCCCAGGGTGTATTGGGAATGGACCAGCGAGATCATGAACGTGCAGCAGCACCTGGAAGGCATCGCGGGCAACGACCTCGCCGCGGTCGAGGCGGCCGGGCTGGACCGCCGGCTGCTGGCGGCGCGCGGCGCGGATGCGGTGCTCAAGATGATCCTGGTGCACGGTTTTTTCCATGCCGACCCGCACCCCGGCAACGTGTTCTACCTGCCGGACAACCGCATCGGCATGATCGATTTCGGCATGGTGGGGCGCCTCACCGACCCGCGCCGCAACCAGATCGTGGACCTGCTGGCGGCGGTCGCGCATAAGGACGAGGAGGGCATGCTGGAAGTGCTGCTGGACTGGACCGGCGACGCTTCGGTAGACGAGGCCAGGCTGGGCAGCGACGTGGGCGACCTGGTGTTCAACTACGAGAACGTCCAGCTCAAGGACCTTAACCTCGGCGCGCTGCTGTCCGAGCTCACGGTGATCATGCGCGACCACTCGCTGGTGCTGCCGCCCGACCTCACCTTGCTGTTCAAGGCGCTGATCACGCTGGAGGGCCTGGGGCAGCAGCTCGACCCCGAGTTCGCCATGATCGAGCACCTCACGCCCTTCGTGCGCCGCGTCATCACAGATCGCTTCAAGCCGGCCGCCCTGTTCAAGCGCGGCAAGCATGGCCTGCGCGACATGGTATCCATCGTCAGCGGCCTGCCGCGCGACCTGGCGCGGCTGCTGCGCGAGGCGCGCCGCGGCAAGATCCGGATCGACCTCGATTTGAAGCGCCTCGACCACTTCGGCCACCAGATCGACCGCAGCGCCAACCGCCTGACCCTGGGCGTCATGACCGCATCGCTGGTGATCGGCTCTTCCATCGTCATGACCGTGAAAGGCGGGCCGGAGCTGTTCGGGCTGCCGGTGTTTGGGCTGCTGGGTTTTCTGATCGCTTTTTTCAACAGCGTCTGGATCATCTTTTCCATCTGGCGCTCCGGCCGTGACTGACGCCAGCGCGAAATTCCTGGTGCGCGCCGGCTTGCAGCAACTGTTGGCACTGATCGAGGCGAGCGGTTTCGATTGCATCGGCCCGCAGGTCCGGGACGGGGCAATCGTCTACGAGCGCATGCGCAGCGCCGCGGACTTGCCCGAGGGCATACGCGCCAGCCAGCAGCCGGGCGCGTACCGTCTGGAGCAGGCCGGGGACCAGCGCTTGTTCGCCTGGGCCAACGGGCCGCAGGCGCTGAAGCCCCTGCTGTTCGCGCCGGAGGAGCCGCTGTGGCGCGCGCGCAGGACGGAGCACGGTTTCGCGGTGGAAGCCTGCGTCCCGCAAATCGCGCCCCTGGCCGTGATCGGCGTGCGCGCCTGCGATCTCGCAGCACTCGCCATCCAGGACAAAATCTTCCTGCAAGGTCCGTACCCCGATCCCTGTTACGCCGCGCGCCGCGAGTCGCTATTCCTGGTCGCCGTGAACTGCACGCATCCCGCCGCCACGTGTTTTTGCGCCTCGACAGGCGACGGCCCGCGCGCCGCCTTTGGCTTCGACATTGCGCTGACTGAACTGGACGATGGCTTCGTGGCATTGGGCGGAAGCCCGCGCGGCGAGCGCATGCTGGACGAGTTGGCGCTGCCCAACGCTACGGCGCCGCAGGTCGCATCGGACCAGTCCGCCGTGGAGCAAGCCGCCGCCGTGCAAATCCGCAGTCTTCCGGGGCGCAACCTGCGCGATGCGCTGTTCGCCAATCTCCAGCATCCGCGCTGGGACGAGGTGGCGAGCCGCTGCCTGTCGTGCGGCAACTGCACCCTGGTGTGCCCGACCTGCTTTTGCCACGCCGAGGCCGACGTCCCGGCGCTGGACGGCGCCAGCAGCGTGCACCAGCGCCAGTGGGACTCGTGCTTCAGCGAAGGCCATGCCTACATCCACGGCATGCAGTTGCGCCCGGAAATCCGCCATCGCTACCGCCAGTGGCTGACCCACAAACTGGGCAGTTGGCACGACCAGTTCGGCGCGAGCGGCTGCGTCGGCTGCGGGCGCTGCATCGCCTGGTGCCCGGTGGGCATAGACATCACCGAGGAAGCCGGCGCCATCTGCGGGGGCGGCGATGCCTAGTCCTTACGTCCCTTACGAAGCGGAAATCCTGGAGCGCGTGCAGGAGTCGGACACCATTTTCACCCTGCGCCTGCGCTTCACCGACCCCGCAGTGCAGGCTGCGTACCGTTTCCAGCCGGGGCAGTTCAACATGGTGTACCTCTACGGCGTGGGAGAGGTGGCGATTTCCATCGTCTCGGACCCCCTCGACGAACACCTGCTCGACCACACCATCCGCCGCGTCGGGCGCGTCACCGAAGGCCTGGCGCAGCTCAAGGCCGGCGACCGCATCGGCATCCGCGGCCCCTACGGCCGCGGCTGGCCGCTGCAACAGGTAGAGGGCCGGGATGTCGCGGTGATTACCGGGGGGCTGGGCTGCGCGCCGGTGGTTTCCGTCATCAACTACGTCATGCGGCGGCGCGAGAGCTACGGCAAGCTCACCATCATCCAGGGGGTGAAGCACTCGCGCGACCTGATTTACCGCGACCGCTACCAAGCCTGGGCTGCAGCGCCCGACACCCAGGTGCTGATCGCGGCAAATTCCAGCGACGCCCTTTGGCCCTGGCATGCCGGGCCGGTGACCGACCTCTTCGCCCAAGCGCAATTCGACCCGGAAAAAACCGTCGCCATGATGTGCGGTCCGGAAGGCATGATGATCGCCGGGGCGGGCCTGCTCGCCCAGCGCGGGCTGGCCGAAAACGCCATTTACCTCAGCATGGAGCGCAACATGCACTGCGCCGTCGGCCTGTGCGGGCATTGCCAGTACGGCGGGCGCTTCGTGTGCAAGAACGGGCCGATTTTCAGCTACCCTGAGGTGAAGTCGTTGCTTGGGGTGCGGGGATTTTGATCGGTGAACCATTTGGACAGGATTAACAGGATTTTTCAGGATTTACAGGATGGTGACCAACGTGTTAAACACGGATCATTCGTTGTAGGAGCGGCGCCAACCCTCCCCTCAATCCCCTCCCGCAAGCGGGAGGGGAGACGATCGCCCCTTCCCCCGCTTGCGGGGGAAGGTTGGGATGGGAATTGGCCGCGATTTGCGGCCGCATTCGCGGCGAGGGCGCCGCTCCTACCTGGCGTCAATCGTTCCCTGTCTTTGTAAATCCTGAAAAATCCTGTAAATCCTGTCCATTCGCCTTTCTTGACCATGCCAAGTCCAAAACCAAAAATAGCCGTCCACAAATTCTCCTCCTGCGACGGCTGCCAGCTTGCCTTCCTCAATCTCGGGGAAGACCTGCTGCGCCTCGCCGAACTGGTGGACATCGTGCATTTCGCCGAGGCCGGGGCGGTCGCGGCCGAAGCGGCGGCGGACATCGCTTTTGTCGAAGGCAGCGTCACCACGCGCGACGAGATCGAGCGCATCCAGGCGATCCGCGCCAACAGCAAATACCTCATCACCATAGGCGCTTGCGCCACGGCCGGCGGCCTGCAGGCGTTGAGGAACGGCGTCACCAACGCGGCGGAATGGGTGGCTGCGGTGTATGCCGCGCCGGAATACATCAAGAGCCTCCCCACTTCCACCGCCATTGCCCAGCACGTGCGGGTGGACCTGGAGTTGTGGGGTTGTCCGGTCACCTCGCGCCAGGTGCTGGCGGCCGTGCGCGATCTGCTGTTCGGCGTGCAGCCCCTGAATCCTGCCGACAGCGTGTGCATGGAGTGCAAGCGCCGCGGCAACGTGTGCGTGCTGGTGGCCAAGGGCGAGCCGTGCATGGGGCCGGTTACGCGCACCGGTTGCGGCGCTTTGTGCCCAAGCTTCGGGCGCGATTGCTATGCCTGCTTCGGCCCATCCGAGCAGACCAACACCGCAGCACTCGGCAAGCGCTTCCAAGGCTTGGGCCTGATGCCGGAGCAGATTGCACAGCGCTTCCTATTCATCAACAATGCCGCCGAGCCCTTTGCCGCGGCGGGCAGGATATGGCTGGAAAAATCGCATGAGTGAGCCGCGCGAGGTAACGGTGAACGTGCCGCTGATGGCGCGCGTGGAAGGCGAGGGCGCGCTGGCCCTGCGCATCCGCGACGGCCGCATCGAGGAACTGAAGCTGCGCATCTTCGAGCCGCCGCGGCTGTTCGAAAAGTTCCTCGAAGGGCGCCGTTTCGACGAAGTGCCGGACATGGTGGCGCGCATCTGCGGCATCTGCCCGGTGGCCTACCAGATGAGCGCAGTGCACGCCATCGAGTCCATCTTCGGCATCGATCCCGGCCCCTGGGTGCGCGCGACGCGGCGCCTGTTCTACTGCGGCGAATGGATCGAATCGCACAGCCTGCACATCCACCTGCTGGCCGCCCCGGATTTTCTCGGCTACGCCAGCGTCACCGACATGGCCCGCGACTACCCGGAAGAAGTGCGGCGCGGCCTGCGCATGCAGGAGCTGGGCAATGCCCTGATCGGCCTGCTGGGCGGGCGTTCGGTGCATCCCGTTGGGGCGCGCGTGGGCGGCTTCCATCACGCGCCCAGCCCGGAACAAACCCAGGCATTGCTGCAAAAGCTACAGGCCGCGCTGCCCGCGGCCGAGGCGCTGGTAGCCTGGACTGCATCCCTGGACTTGCCCGCTGTGGAGCAGGATTTCGAATACGTGAGCCTGCGCCATGCGCAGGAATATCCCATGAACGAAGGCCGCATCGTTTCCAACCGCGGGTTGGATATCGGCATCGACGCCTTCGACCGCGAGTTCCAGGAGTTGCAGGTGCCTCATTCCACGGCTCTGCATTGTCTGCACCAGGGCAAGCCCTACCTGGTCGGCCCGCTGGCGCGCCTGAACCTGAATTTCGACCGCCTGCCGCAGCCGGTGCGGGAAACGGCATCGGCTACCGGCATTGCCTGGCCGTCCGCCAACGTCTACCACAGCATCGTCGCCCGTGCCGTGGAAATCCACTACGCCGTCGTCGAGGCGATCCGCCTGCTGCAAGCCTATCAGCGGCCCTCGCAGCCATTCGTCGCGGCGCAGCCCAGGGCCGGCGTCGGCTACGGCTGCACCGAGGCGCCACGCGGGATGCTTTGGCACCGCTATGAGTTAGATGATCAGGGCCGCGTGCTGAACGCGCGCATCGTGCCGCCCACCAGCCAGAACCAGGCGCGCATCGAAGAGGACCTGCGCTTGTCGATAGAGGCGTTCGGCACCGACAGGCCGGAGGACGAATTGCGCCGAAGAGCGGAAGTGGTAATCCGCAACTACGACCCCTGCATCTCCTGCGCCACGCATTTTCTCGATCTCACGGTCGACCGCGAATGACCGCGCCGGTGCGCATCTTCGGCATAGGCTCGCCGTTCGGCGACGACCGCGTCGGCTGGTTGGCCGCAGAAGCATTGCAGGGAAGGTTCGACCCCGCCGAGGTGGACGTATCCATTCACGACCGGCCCGGCCTGCGTCTGGTCACGCTGATGCAGGGCGCCGCGCTGGTGGTGCTGGTGGATGCAGTGAAGAGCGGGGCGGCGCCCGGCAGCCTGCATCGCTTGGGAGGGGAGGGCATCATCAAGGCCGTGGCCAGATACACCTCCACCCACGGCTTCGGGCTGGTGGAGGCGATGCAATTGGCACAGCGGCTCGGGGAGCTGCCGCAGAAGATCGTGCTATGGGGAGTCGAAATCGGCTCCCTCGCGGGGGCGGACGATCTCAGTCCGGCGGTGCGCGAGGCGCTGCCGGGGTTGATCGAGGGTGTGGCTGGAGAGGTGAGTCCGGCGGCCGACGCTCGGCGGTTGTAGCGCCGGCATGCGGGCAAGATGCCCGCGCTCCATTCATGTCATGGCCAAAATGTGCGGCCCAAAAACCAGCACCCCGATCACCACGGCGCCCAAAGCCGCAATCAGCACTGCGCTGGCCGCCACGTCCTTGGCTTTCCCGACCAGCGGGTGAAAATCCGGGTTGACCGCGTCGGCGAGGAATTCCAGCGCGGTGTTGAAAGCCTCCGCACTCCACACCGCCATCATCGCCAGCACGATCCAGCACCATTCCGCGACGTTCAGCCCGAAATAGAAACCGGCTGCGCAAACGGCGATGGTCGCTGCCGCGTGGATACGGGCATTGGGTTGGGTGGTGAGCAGGACGGTGAGGCCGTGCAGGGCGTAGGCGAAACTTTTTAGTCTGGAGATGGCAGGGGGCATCAGGGGTTTTTCATTCGGTGGGGACGGTAGTTTAACGTGCTAGCTCAGGGATGTGCCGTTTGCGGCGCATCCCTTTGGAGAGACTGGTTGGGCTCCGGTGCATGCTTCGGATGGTGAGAACAGCCATGTCGCTGCAACTACGAGCGCGAGCACTGTGATGCCAATGTGGATACCAATCCACAGACTCTGCAATTCAAACTGCGTTAGGCGTGGATATCTGCTCTTGTGCGTCTGATCTGCCGATTTTCGGAGAGATAGGAAATCGATATCGGGTTCATCTCGATCAATCGCACGGCGGTATTCCTGTGCGCGGATATAGTGCAAGCCAGCACGCTCCGTTTGCTTTGCGGAGAAAAGGGCGCCATATATGCCAAGCACGGCAACAAACAGGAGCAACGGAAGATCCGTACCGCAAATCGTCTTGCCGTAACCAATTATTGCGAACGCGGCACCGCTGATAGAGACGAACAATGTTCGTGGTACTCGTTCGCATTGCTTCATGATGCCGCGCGTGATCTACGTTGTCCTTTAGGTTCCTCCAGTACAATTCGACACTGTCTTTCATCGTAAACGCTCCTCCGAAGCACAGCTTTGTTATCGGGAAATACGGCGTGAAGCGCACCCTACCTCCGTGCCTGCGTTTCCCTGATTTGCTCGCGCCGCACCGTGCCTGCCAGTGCGTTCAACTCTCCCGAAAGCAGTTCGAGCAGGTCGTCCACCGTCACGATGCCTGCCAGAGTGCCGTCGGCGGCGAGCACCGGGAGGCGGCGCACGCCTTTGGAGTGCATGAATTCGATGGTTTCCCATATGCCGTCCTGCTCGCGCACGGTCGCGAGTTCGAAGCTCATGACGTCGGCTACCGTGAGTTTTTCCGGGTTGACTTCTTCTGCGATGATTTCCACCACGATGTCGCGGTCGGTGAGGATGCCGACGGGTATGCGCTTGTCGCCTTTTTCTTCCACGACGATGATGTCGCCGACGTGATAGCGCCGCATCAATTGCGCCGCTTCCTTGATGGAGGTGTGCTTGTCGACGACTACAACTTCGCGGGTGCAGATTTCGCCTATGGGCATTTTGATCTCCTTGTGCGCCGGTTGTTTTGCCTTACTTCGAGTCTAGTACATTACGACGCGCATCGAGGAGTTACGCTGATTCCGGATTCTCCATTGACCCATGTTGCCCAAAATCGGGCCATTCCGGCGAAAACCTGTAGGTCGGTTCAAGGCCGCAGGCCGGAATCGACATTCGGCGCGTTTGGTTTGTCGGTTCCGCCTGATCCCTCTCTCCAACTCTCTCCCGCAAGCGGGAGAGAGGGCAACGGCACCCCTCTCCCACTTGTGGGGAGAGCGAAGCGAGGGGGGCGAAGCCGGTGGGGGAGAGGGTTAGCTTGAACCGACCTACATTCTTAACGCCCACATGGTGAGAACCGGGGGATGGGCTAACGAGGCCGGGCGCTTGCCCTGCCTATGAATGGGGCGGCGGTTGTTCCATGGTCATGTGCTCGGCATAGAAGACGATCTTCGTTTGCGCGTGCCCCTTGGCATGATACATGGCCAGATCGGCCTCTTTTTGCAGCGCTTGCAAGCGACTCGGGTCTGCCCCGCGGGCGAAGGCGATGCCGATGCTGATTTCGACCGGCTCCTTGATGCCGAGGCGGCCAAATTCGTAGGCGGCGATCGATTCGGCGCAGCGTACCGCGGCCTTGCCGGCTTCTTCGGCGTCGGTGTGCAGCAGGATGGCGCCGAACTCATCGCCTCCCAGGCGGTATAGCCGGTCTCCGGTGCGCAGGGCGCTTTGCAGCGCGGTGGCGATGCCGCGAATCACCTCGTCGCCGACATGGTGCCCGTAGCTGTCGTTGATGGCCTTGAAGCGATCGCAGTCGAACAGCATGAAACACACTTCCACGTCGCGGCCGGAAACGGTGGCCATGGTCTGTTGCCAGTCTTCTTCGAAGGATCTGCGGTTGTGGACGCCGGTCATGGGGTCGCGGTGCGCCTGGACCCAGAGTTGGTCATTGGATTGTTCCAGGCTCGCGCGCATGTTGTCCAGTTGGTGCTGGTAGTCGTTTAGCGATGCGCGGATGTTTTCCAGTTCCGCGATGCGCAGCGATCCGGAAACATCGTCCGGCTGGTGCAGGTCTTTTCCCCGGCGCAGAGCATCGATGTGCCCGGACAGGGACAGCAGCGGTTTTTCCAGCAGGAAATGCAGCGCCAGGTAAAGCAGGATCGAACAACCCGCGAGCAGGAAGGCGATCTGGTAATAGAAAGCGTGCAGCAACGATTCCAGGGCGACCTGGGTTGCATCCGGTGCGACGTCGTAGCTGAGATTGCCCACGATTGCTTCGGGCAAGATGGGCTTCCCTTCGGGCGTATTGATGGAGACGGTGGCGATGTCCAAATGGCGGTGCTGTACGCCGGATTCCTTCAAGGTCTTCAAAAAATCCAGCTTGATGCCGGAGTAGCCGACGATCTGGGTGCCGCTGGCGGATTCCGTGATGGGCAGGAAACAGTAAAGATAGGCGCGTTTGTTCTCCCGCACCAGTCTGACGCCCAGGCGGTCCAGTTGGATGCTGGCGGGCATTAGTGCGGCGGTCCGCGTCGAGTTGAGGTTGCGGCCGTTCCTGTCGTAAAGATCGAGAGCGACGATGCGGGACGGCAACGGGCCGTCGTTCAGCGCACGGTAGGTCCTCCAGTACGCGTAATATCCCGTCTGGGAAAGCTGCTGCCTGGCCTCGTCCCAGTCTGCCAGGGTCTGGACGTCTTGTTGCGCCTTCTCTATCAATGAGCGAACGGCCTCCCGCAGTTCGGCCCGTATCTCCCGCTCGGCGCCGATGCGTGCCTCGCTGCGTATGGCTTCGAGCTTGCTATAGGCGATCCATCCCAGCGCGCCGAACAGGACGACGACCAGCACAATGAACCCCAGGCCGTAGCTCGATACGGACCATGCAGGCCGGTGTTTGCGCGGTTCGGTCATCGGTCAGTTTTCCGTGGGCCGGGATTTCAGGGAATGCTCGATCTTTTCGAGCAAATCGAGTTCGGAGGGGCCGTCGAAGAAATGGTTTGCGCCGGGGATCACCGTGACCAGCGCGCCCGTGCCGCCGACGCGCCCGGGCCAGTCCTGTTTGAAGTGGACGTCGTTCGCGCCGAAATAGACCTCGATAGGCGTTCTGATACCGGCGAGCAGGTGCAGCAAGCGCGATTCCGTCCAGTTGGCATAGGATAAATAGGCGGCGGCAGGGGCGGTGTATTTGCGGCAGAACGACAGCCGATAGGTGCCGAGCGCGCGGTTTTTCCGCTTCAGCAGCGCTTTCGCGCCGCTGGTGTCGATACGCAGGTTCGCGTCCCACAGCGCGTATTCCATATCCTTCAGGCTGAACAGTATCAGCTTCTGCACCGCGGGATTGGGATGGGCATCGACATAGGCGGCCAGATCGACGCCGCCAAAACTGTGGCCGATGAGAACGATGTTTTTGTGGCCGCGGGATTGCAGCCAGTCCACCCAGTGCGCGACTTCACCGATGTCGTTTTCCATGATGTGCGTGTGCACCGCTTCGCAGGACAGGCTTTTGCCGCGCTTGCCTATGCCCAGCGACAGCGTCGGCGCCAGCACGGTGTAACCGGAACCGGCCAGGCCCTCGGTCAGGCTGCGTATGATCGGGAAATCCCTTGTCTGAAGAAAGCCATGCAAGATCAGCAATGCCGGCTGTTCGGGCAGGCCCTTGCGATATTCGGCGGCGGCGACGATGCCCGAAGCGAGTTTCGATTCCACGACCTCGGCCAGGGCCGGGCCGACATGCTGAAAACACCACAAAGCGCTGACAACCAGCGCGCAACGGCGGAAAATGGCCATGTCCCATTCCTTCTGCAGGTGCTGCGAGTGGAGACCATGATGCGGGAGCTGCAACTGACGGAGTGTGTCTGACGACTCTAAAGGCGCAGCATTGCTCCGTCAACAGAATTACCATTCCGGTAACCTAACCCGGATGTTTCATGAATTCGCGCATCCTCGCTGGTCTTTTGATTGATTAGAAACGATTTTGTTCAGTCGGCCGTATGAATAACTACGGCACTCCTCCACAAAACTTCCCCATCCATCAAAATCCTGCGCGATCATCGCGCGAATTTATGAACCTAAAAACGGTTATTGGACGCAGATGAAAGCCGATAAACGCCGATAACACATGGTGTTATTGACATTCACATTGCCACCCAGAAGGTGAGTGGCGAATTGTTTGTAATGCTTCGAATAATCGGCGTTTATCTGCGTTTATCTGCGTCCAGCTACTCTTTAAATAGGATGAAACATCCGGGCCAGGCGGTATCGGAGAATGATCCTTGAGGGGTGAAGCCATGTGGTTGCACAAATTGCGGGTATTTCCCCGCTCGTTCTTGCTGGCCGGGCCTCCTCGTGCCGCGGCAAGCTGAGCGGGAAGCAGCATGATCCGCGTCGGAACCTCGGGCTGGCACTACGCGCACTGGGAGGGGCTGTTCTACCCGGCAGGCCTTGCCCGCGAGCACTGGCTTGGCCACTATGCCGGCTTTTTCGACACGGTGGAAATCAATAGCAGCTTCTACCGCCTGCCGTCTCTGGCCACGCTGCAGGCCTGGCACGATGCCACGCCGGCGGATTTTCTGTTCAGCGTCAAAGCGAGCCGTTATCTCACCCACATGAAAAAGCTGCGCGAGCCGCAGGCCGGGTTGGCGAACTTTTTGCCGCCGTTGGCTGCGCTGGGAGACAAGCTTGGGCCGCTGCTGTTTCAGTTGCCGCCGCGCTGGCGCTGCAACGCAACGCGCCTGGCCGAGTTCCTGGCGGCGTTGCCGCCGGGGCGGGAGTATGCCTTCGAATTGCGCGATCCTTCATGGCATTGCCCCGAGGTCCTGGAGCTGCTGCGCGCGCATAATGCCGCCTTCTGCATCTACGACCTGGCGGGGTTCCGCTCGCCGCCGCACGTCACCGCCGACTTCGCCTACGTGCGCCTGCACGGACCGGGCGCGGCGTACAGCGGATGCTACAGCGCAGCCGCCCTGGCGCACTGGGCGGCCCGTATTCGGGAGTGGCGCGGTTTGCGCGCAGTCTACGTGTATTTCGACAACGACCAGGCCGGCTACGCCGTGCAAAACGCGCAGGTGCTGAGGGCGCTGCTGCGCTGACGGCGTGCTACCATAGCGGCTTTGCTCCGCGCGTTCATGCACGACATCGACTCCATTTTCGGCGAGGGCGGCGTTCTTTCCCAGGCCGTTCCCGGCTACCGTCTGCGCTCGCAGCAACTGGACATGGCCCGCGCCGTCGCAGCCGCGATCGAGCAGCGCACGGTGCTGGTGGCGGAAGCCGGAACCGGCACCGGCAAGACCTTCGCCTACCTCGTGCCCGCGCTGCTCTCCGGCGGCAAGGTGATACTCTCCACCGGCACCAAGACCCTGCAGGACCAGTTGTTCAACCGCGACATCCCCGCGGTGCGCCAGGCGCTCAAGGCGCCCGTGACCATCGCCATGCTCAAGGGCCGCGCCAACTACATCTGCCACTATCATCTGGAGCGCGCGCGCAACGAGGGCCGCTTCATGAGCCGCGACGACGTGCGCTATCTCAAGCTGATCGAAAGCTACGCGCGCACCAGCGACAGCGGCGACAAGAGCGGCCTGGGCGAGGTGCCGGAGAACGCCGGCATCTGGCCATCGGTGACCTCCACGCGCGACAACTGCCTGGGCCAGGACTGCCCGCAGCACAAGGAATGCTTTGTGCTGGAAGCGCGCAAGAAGGCGCAGGCGGCCGACGTGGTGGTGGTCAACCATCACCTTTTTTTCGCCGACGTGATGCTGCGCGACGAGGGCGTGGCCGAGCTGCTGCCCGCCTGCAACACGGTGATATTCGACGAGGCGCACCAGTTGCCGGAAACCGCCAGCCTGTTCTTCGGCGACAGCGTTTCCACCGCGCAGTTGCTGGAACTGGCGCGCGACGTGAAGCTGGAAGCCGCCGCCAGCGCTGCCGATTTTGCGCCGCTGCCCGACGTAGCGGCGCAGATGGAGAAGGCGGCGCGCGATCTGCGCCTGTCCGTCGACGAGGACAATGCGCGCATGCCGGTGCAGGCTTTGACCCGGCTTTCCGGCTTCAACGCGGCGCTCGCCGCCTTGGCGCAAAAGCTGGGCGAGTTGGCCGAAGTGCTCAAAACCCAGGCCGAGCGTGGCCCCGGACTGGAAAACTGCTGGCAGCGCGGCATGGAGCTGCAAGGCAAGATCAAGCGCTGGCAGGACGATGCCGACGCCCAGACCGTGCGCTGGGCCGAAGTGTTCAGCCACGCCATGCAGCTCAACGCGACGCCGCTTTCCATCGCCGAAATCTTCCGCAAGCAGATCGACGGCCAGACCCGCGCCTGGATATTCACTTCGGCCACGCTGGCGGTGAACCGCGACTTCGGCCACTACTGCGGTGAAATGGGGCTGGCGGACGCCACCACGGCGTGCTGGGACAGTCCCTTCGACTACCCCAACCAAGCGCTGCTGTACGTGCCGCCCAACCTGCCGGAGCCCAACACCAGCGGCTACACCGCGGCCGTGGTCGAAGCCGCGCTGCCGGTCATTAAGGCCAGCCGGGGGCGCGCTTTTTGCCTGTTCACCAGCCTGCGCGCCATGAACGAGGCGCATGACCTGATCCAGCAAGCGTTCGCGGCGGAGGGGCTGGAGTATCCGCTGTTGATCCAGGGCAGCAGCACGCGCAGCGAACTGCTGGATCGTTTCCGCAGCCTGGGCAACGCCGTGCTGCTGGGCAGCCAGAGCTTCTGGGAAGGGGTGGACGTGCGCGGCGAGGCGCTCTCGCTGGTGGTGATCGACAAGCTCCCCTTCGCCCCGCCGGACGACCCGGTGCTGGCCGCGCGCATCGAGCAGATCAAGCGCCAGGGTCGCAACGCCTTCATGGAATATCAGTTGCCGCGCGCCGTGATCACCTTGAAGCAGGGCGCCGGGCGGCTCATCCGCGACGAAACTGACCGCGGCGTGCTGATGATCTGCGATCCCCGGCTTATCTCCAAACCCTATGGCCGCAGAATCTGGCAAAGCCTGCCGCCGATGAAGCGGACGCGCGAACCGGCGGTGGCACAGGCCTTTTTCGCACAATCCGCGGTGGCGGCGGAAGCGGATGCAGATGCAGGCTCAAGCGTCGCCTATAATGGCCGCTAATAGCCCTGTCAAATGCTGGAGACAGTAACGCCATGAGTTCCCCTTTCGTCCTGGAAGCGGCCAGTTGCACCGATTCCGGCCTGGTGCGCGCGTTCAACGAGGACAGCCTGGCCCTCGACGCGGATGCCGGGTTGCTGGTGCTGGCGGACGGTATGGGTGGCTACCAGGCCGGCGACGTTGCCAGCCAGTTGGCGACCGGCATCATACTTGAGCAAGTCAGGGCGGCGCAGCCCCACAGCGGCGCGGCGGTCGTGGTGCGCGAGGCGGTGCGCAAGGCCAATTCCGCCATCTACGAAGCAGCCCAGTCCGACGCGCGCTATCACGGCATGGGCACGACCCTGGTGCTCCTGCTGGTGCGCGAGGGCCGCGCCGTCATCGGGCATGTCGGCGATTCGCGCCTGTACCGTCTGCGCCAAGGCCGCCTCGAACTCATGACCGAGGATCATTCGCTGTTGCGCGAACAGGTGGCGCTGGGACTCATCAGCGCGGAAGAAGCCAGGGTCTCGCACAACCGCAACCTGGTGACGCGGGCGCTCGGCGTGGAAGCAAATGTGGGACTCGAATTGCAGGAAGATGCGGTGCTGCCCGAGGACATCTACCTGCTCTGTTCCGACGGCCTCAACGACATGGTGGACGACGCCGATATCGAACTCGTGCTGGCCTCGCTAAATTCCAATTTGCCGCTTGCGGCGCAGCAACTGGTGATGATCGCCAACGACAACGGCGGGCACGACAACGTTTCGGTGATGCTGGCGCGCTTCACCCAGCCACCGGCGGCTCCGCGCGGTTGGTTTGCGCGCACGCTGGGTTGGTTCGGAGCAGGAAGGGAGTAGAAGTTCATGGCAAAGCTGGTGTTGAGCAAAGAGGGGGATGTGGCGGGGCATTATTTTCTCGACGCGCCGCGTTTCACGATCGGCCGCGAGCCCTCCAGCGACCTTTGCATTGACGCCGCCAGCGTCAGCAAACAGCACGCCACCGTCACCACCACCGGCAACGACCAGATACTGCAAGACCTCGGCAGCACCAACGGGACGCTGGTCAACGGCAGCCGCGTGACTCGGCACATCCTGCAGCATGGCGACGTTATCGAGATCGGCGCCTGCCAGATCAAATACCTGAACCAGAAGGCGCGGCCGGACATGGATTTCGACAAGACCATGATCATGCCGGCGCTGGCGTTCGAAGCCGAGAGCAGTCCCGGCAACGCTTCGGTGCAGGCCGCGGCGCCATCGGCACGCGGCGCCAAAGGCAAGTTTCCGCAGGGGGCGCTCAAGGGCATTGCCGGCACCCATGCCGGCCGCGAGATCGAACTGAGCCGGGTGCTGGCGACCATCGGCCATCCCGGCCGCCAGCTCGCCGTCATCAACCGCCGCCCGCACGGCTACTTCATCACCCACGTCGAAGGGCGCAAGTCCCCGCTGGTCAACGACAAGCCCATCGGCACGGAACCGCGTGCCTTGCAAGGCAACGACGTGATCGAGGTGGCCGGCGAGAAGCTGGTTTTCGTTCTGAAGTGAGCTGATCCGGGGCTGGATGCCGGTCCGCTTAACCCGTACTCCACGCGCGCGGCCGCTTCATGCCGGCGATCTTGCAGGCCTGTTTCACGTAGCCGTAGGGGAATAGCTCGAACAGCTTGTTGCGCGCCGCGTTCCCCAGCCGCTCGGTCAGATGCTTGATCACGAAGCGCGCATCCGGCGCGACCTGATGCTCGTCATAGTATGTCCGCATGAAGCGGATCACATCCCAGTGGTCATCGTCGAGCGGGATGCTCTCCTGGCGAGCAAGTTCCTGCGCCACTTCCTCGCTCCAATCCAGCGGCTCGACCAGGTATCCCTCGGCATCGACGGCGGGTAGTTGCGCGGACGATTGCATTGCTCACATCCAGAAAGAATGGCATGCCACAACGGCTGTAGCGATAATATATCATAGGATGATATTATTGCAACGGGTGTTTTTGGGTTTGAACTTTAGTGAGCGATATAGGTTATGGCGAGTGGCGATCTAAGCAAGCAGGAGTTTGAAACCCTGTCCCATTTTCGCTATCAGTTGCGCCGCTTTCTGCGTTTCAGCGAAGAAGCGACGCACGCAGCCGGTATCACCCATCTGCAATACCTCCTGTTGCTCCACCTCAAGGGCTATCAGGGACGGGAGTGGGCGACCATAGGGGAACTGGCGGAACGCTTGCAGTCGCATCACCACGGCGTGGTGTCGCTGGCGTCGCGCTGCGAGAAACTCGGGCTGGTGCGCCGCGAGCAAGGCCGTTCCGACCGGCGCGAGGTGGAACTGCATCTGACGCCGCAAGGCGGGCAGTTGGTGAACAAGTTGGCGCGCCTGCACCGCGACGAGTTGTTGAGGCTGCAGGGGATATTTCAGGTGCCCGACATCGGCAAGCTGGCAGGGGATGGTGGAGCAGAATCGGAACAACGCGACGATCCGGCGCCATAAATCGGCCGTTATCTCGGCCTTACGAAGTCGCCGGCTGCCAGCCCCGCAGAATGTGCGCGGCGCATTTCACCCCGCTTTGCACCGCTGCCTCCATGGTGGCCGGATAGTCGCCTGCGGTGTAGTCGCCGGCAAGGTAAAAATGTTCGAGCGGCGTGGCTTGAGCGGGCCGCGCCAGATCGACCGAGCACGAGAACGTTGCGCGTTTTTCGGCGATAACCTCGTGCCACAAGGGCTGCGGCAACGGCCCCAGTGCCGCGCTGATTTCGCGGTGAACCTGCTGCGCCAGTTGCGCGTGGGGCATGCCCTGATGCGGCCCGTCGCTGCTGATGACCACCGCCAGCATGCCCGGGGTTCGATGCGTGTAGCCGCGGTCGCAAACCCATTGCGAGAGGGTGCCGGTGAGTCCCAGTAATGGCCCGGACAGTCTGACATCCTGCGGATATTGCAGGTAGATGGTGTAGATGGGATGGTAGGCGAGTGCCTGCGCCATGCGCGCCGCCTCGGCGAGTTGCGGCAGATCCTGCGTCAGGGCGGCCATGCGCTGCGGCGGGACGGCGCATACCACATGGCTGAAAACCTGTTCCCCAGCCGCGGTGGCGAGCGTGAAACCTTGCTCCACAGCGATCGCGCGCACCGTGACCCCCGTGAATATGCTGCCGCCGCGCTGCCGCACATATTCCGCCGCGGCGTCGGGGAACAGCCGGGAAAGGTCGACCTGCGGCAGTACCATGTCGCTGTCGGCGCGCTCGCGGTTGAAGCTGTCGCGCAGCACGTTGAGGAATACCTGGGCCGAGGCAATGGCCAGCGGGGTGTTGAGCGCCGCCACGCACAGCGGCTCCCACAGCAGGCGGATGGCGCGGTCCGATTGGCGCTGCGTCGCGAGCAGGGATGCCACGCTGCAGTCGCGCGCCAGCTTGAAGCCGCGGCTGCGCACGTTCAGCATGAAGCGCAGGGCGGCAAAGCGCTCGCCGGCGCTCAGCCCGCTCGCGCTCATCAGCGCGAAGCCGAGGTGCAAAGGTGCAGGTAGCGGCGGCGTCTTGAAACGGAAATGGCCGGGGATGTCGAGGTCGAGCGGCAGCGTCAGCCAAGGCTCGCGGCCGCCGCCGACCAGCCGGACCAGGCGCAGGGTTTCGCGGTAGGCGCCGAGCAGGAGGTGCTGGCCGTTGTCGAGGTCAATCCCGCGGTAAGCCACCCGCCGCGCGCGTCCACCCAACTGTTTGGCCGCCTCGAAAACGCTCACGGGAACGTCGTGCTGAGCCAGCACAACCGCCGCCGCCAGTCCCGCGTAGCCGCCGCCGATTACCGCAACACGTTCGATCACCCATCCCCCACACTAGACTCAGCACTCAGCACTCAGCACTCAGCACTCAGCACTCAGCACTATCCCTTAACCCACGTCTTCCAGGCAATCCACAGCTTGCGTAGCGGCGTCAGCGAAATGCGCTGGTTCAGCACGTGGTAGCCGTCGTGCCGTATCTCGTCAAGCAGCGTGCGGTAGATGGCGGCCATGATGAGGCCGGTGCGCTGCGTCTTGCGGTCGGCTGCGGGCAACTCGTCCATGGCCTGCCGGTAGTAACTCTGCGCACGCTCGAACTGGAACTCCATGAGGCGCTGGAAGCCTTCCGTTTCGCGGCCGTTCAGGATGTCGGCCGGGGTCACGCCGAAGCGTTCGAGTTCGTCCAGCGGCAGATAAATGCGGCCGCGGCGCGCGTCCTCGCCGACGTCGCGGATGATGTTGGTGAGCTGAAACGCGAGGCCGAGGTCGTGCGCGTATTTGAGCGTGTTGCGGTCCTGGTAGCCGAATATCGCCGCCGCCAGTTCGCCCACCACGCCTGCCACGCGGTAGCAATACAGGTGCAGCGATTTGAAGTCCGGGTAGCGCGTCTGGTCGAGGTCCATTTCCATGCCGTCGATGATCTCGCCGAACAGTTCCAGAGGCAGGTCGAAGTCGCGGATGACCGGGACCAAGGCGAGGCCGACGGGGTGATGCGGCTGCCCCGTGTAGGTGTCGGCGATTTCGTTGCGCCACCAGGCCAGCTTGGTGCGGGCTATCGCCGCGTCGCTGCATTCGTCCACGACATCGTCCACCTCGCGGCAGAAGGCGTAAAGGGCAGTGATGGCGCGGCGCTTTGGGGGTGGCAGGAAGAGAAAGCTGTAATAAAAACTGGAGCCGCTTTTGGCGGATTTTTCCTGGCAGTATTGCTCTGGCGTCACTAACAGCCCCTCATATCTTGAACACGGCCCGGTAGAACATGCGCGGCCAGTCGGCCGGTTGCAACACCGGGCGTTGATGAAAAACGTCGCCGCGGCAGCCCTGCAGCTTGCGCAATATGGCCTCGCCCCCTGCGATGATCATGCGAATCTCCAGCCCCATGCGACCCGGCAGCAACCTGCCCAGCGGCGTACCGGAGTGCAGGAGGGCGCGCGTGCGCTCGATCTGGAACAACATCAGGGATTGCCAGCCGCCGCCGCTGTCGCCTTGCGCGATTTGCGTTTCGTCGATTTGGTGGCGCTTCATGTCGTCCTGAGGCAGGTAGATCCGGCCCATGCGGTAGTCGACGGCAACGTCTTGCCAAAAATTGATGAGCTGCAGGCTGGAACAGATCGCGTCGGAGTAGGCCAGGTTGCGCGGCGATGCTGCGCGGAACAGGTGCAGCAGCAAACGGCCCACCGGGTTGGCGGATTTTGCGCAGTATGCCATGACCTCGTTAAAATCGGCATAACGCTTCTTGGTCACGTCCTGGGTGAAAGCGTCCAGCAGGTCGTGGAACAGTTGCAGCGGGAGTTGATGGGCCGCAACGATCACGGCCAGATCGCGGAACAACGATGTCTGCGGGGCTGTGCCACGCTCGATGCAGCGAAGCTCGCGGCGAAAGCCCTCAAGCAGTTCCAGGCGGCGGGCGGCGGGAAGGTCGCCCTCGTCGGCGAAATCGTCGGCCTGGCGGGCAAATGCATAGATCAATTCGACGGGGCGCCGCAGCGGGCGCGGCAGCAGTATGGAAGCGACCGGAAAATTTTCGTAATGATCAACCGGCATCAGTCTGTTCCGGGCAGGTGCTGTTATTGGAATTATTGTTTTTCTGGATCAACGGGTTATTGGAATAATCCAGGGCGAAAGGCTGACAGTAGCGGGCGTATTATATTACACTAGCCGTTTTGCGAAAGTGGCGGAATTGGTAGACGCACTGGATTTAGGTTCCAGCGCCGCAAGGTGTGGGGGTTCGAGTCCCCCCTTTCGCACCATGGGATTTTTTACCGTATTTTTAAGGAACCGCAATGCAAGCAAATTTGGAGAGTTTGGGTCAATTGGAACGGCGCCTGAGCGTCGCGCTTCCGCTGGAACAGATCGATGCGGAAGTGGAGAACCGCCTGAAGCGGCTCGCGCGTACCGTCAAGGTGCATGGGTTCCGCCCCGGCAAGGTGCCGCTCAAGGTGGTGGCGCAGCAGTACGGTTCCAATGTGCGCGAGGAAGTCATGGGCGATGCGCTGCAGAGGAGTTTCAGCGATGCGGTGCGCCAGCAGAACCTCAGGGTAGCGGGTTATCCCCGGTTTGAAGTGAAGCCGTCAGCACCGGGCGCCGGGCAGTTTGAATTCAGTGCCGTGTTCGAAGTCTACCCCGAGGTGAAGCTGGCGGATTTGAGCAAAGTGGCGGTTGAGCGTCCCAGCGTTCAAGTCGGCGGCGCCGAAGTCGACAAGACTATCGACATACTGCGCAAGCAGCATGCGTCTTACGAGCCGGTGCAGCGCGGTGCCGCGGTGGGTGACCGTATCGGCATCGACTATTGCGGGACTCTGGACGGCGTTGAATTCAAAGGGGGCCAAGCTACGGGTTACCAGATGGTGCTCGGCGAAGGCCGCATGCTCGAAGGCTTCGAAGAGCAGGTCACTGGAGTGAAGGCCGGTGAAACCAAGAAATTCGATCTGACCTTCCCGGAAGACTATCACGGTCGGGAATTGGCCGGAAAAACCGCTACTTTCGAGGTGACCCTGAACGAGGTGGCTGAGCCCCGTCTACCTGCGGCGGATGAGGCGTTTGCCAAGAGTCTCGGCATCGAGGACGGCGATCTCGCCAAAATGCGCGCCGAAATCCAGGCCAACCTTGAGCGTGAAGTGAAGAAGCGTGTCCAGGTCAAGGTTCGCGAGCAGGTCATGCAAGCGTTGCTGGACAATGTGCAGCTAGAACTGCCCAAGGCATTGCTGGCGGCCGAAATCGAGAACCTCATGCAGCAGGCGCGCGCGGATTTGCAGGCACGCGGGGTTAACATTGCCGACATCCCCTTGGATGCCGCGATCTTCGAGGAGAAAGCACGCAAGCGCGTGGCTCTCGGTTTGATCCTGGGGGAACTGGTCAGGGCGCACAACCTGACAGCCAAGCCGGAGCAGGTGCGTGCCATGGTGGACGAGCATGCGCAGAGTTACGAGCATCCACAGGAGGTGCTAAACTGGTACTATGGTAGCGCCGAGCGGTTGCGCGAGGTCGAATCCCTTGCCCTGGAAGACAATGTGGTGCAATGGGTGCTCGAACAAGTCAAGGTGGAAGACAAACCCACCGCCTTTGATGAACTGATGGGGAATAATTGAAATGACGAACCGCGGCTGGGATCCACAAGCTCTTGGGCTGATCCCGATGGTGATCGAGCAGAGCGGGCGCGGCGAGCGCGCTTACGATATCTATTCGCGTCTGCTGAAAGAGCGCGTCGTGTTTCTGGTGGGGCCGGTGAACGAACAGTCGGCCAACGTGATCGTGGCGCAGTTGCTGTTCCTGGAGTCCGAGAACCCTGACAAGGATATTTATCTCTACATCAACTCGCCGGGCGGATCCGTTTCGGCCGGCTTGGCGATATACGACACCATGCAGTTCATCAAGCCCGACGTGAGCACCCTGTGCATCGGCCAGGCCGCCAGCATGGGAGCCTTTCTGCTGACCGCCGGCGCGGCCGGCAAGCGCTTCTGCCTCCCCAACGCGCGCGTGATGATCCACCAGCCCATGGGCGGTTTTCAGGGCCAGGCATCCGACATTGAAATCCACGCCAAGGAAATTCTCTACTTACGGCATCGGCTCAACGAGATGATGGCCCTGCACACCGGGCAGTCCATCAAGGTGATTGAAAGAGACACCGATCGCGATTTTTTCATGAGTGCGGAGCAGTCGGTGAAGTATGGCCTGATCGACAAAGTGCTTACGAGCCGAACGGAAAGCGCGGCGTAGTGTCCTAAAAAGACGAATTGGCAAACAAGGAAATCGGGGTTATGTCTGAAAAAGGCAGTGGCGAAAAATTATTGTATTGCTCGTTTTGCGGCAAGAGCCAGCATGAGGTGAGGAAACTCATCGCCGGGCCTTCGGTTTTTATTTGCGATGAGTGCGTCGAGCTTTGCGACGACATCATACGCGAGGAGATCCAGGGTGAGCAGGGCGGCAAGTCCGGCAAGAGCGACTTGCCCGTTCCCCAGGAGATACGGCAGATACTGGATCAGTATGTGATCGGCCAGGATCCGGCGAAGAAGGCCTTGGCGGTGGCGGTTTACAATCACTACATGCGTTTGCGCAATCAGGGCAAGAACGACGAAGTGGAGTTGGCCAAGAGCAATATCCTGTTGGTCGGTCCGACCGGTTCCGGAAAGACCCTGCTGGCACAGACCCTGGCGCGACTCCTCAACGTGCCCTTCGTGATGGCCGATGCCACCACGTTGACCGAAGCCGGCTACGTCGGCGAGGACGTCGAGAACATCATCCAGAAACTGCTGCAAAAATGCGACTACGATGTGGAGAAGGCCAAGCATGGCATCGTCTACATCGACGAAATCGACAAGATATCGCGCAAATCGGACAACCCGTCGATCACCCGGGACGTTTCCGGCGAGGGCGTGCAACAGGCACTGCTCAAACTGATCGAGGGCACGGTGGCGTCGGTGCCGCCCCAGGGCGGGCGCAAACATCCCAACCAGGAATTCGTGCAGGTCGATACCACCAACATTCTGTTCATTTGCGGCGGTGCCTTCAACGGTCTGGAAAAAGTTATCCGCAGCCGTTCCGAGACGGGCGGGATCGGCTTTGGCGCCAAGGTCAAAAGCCGTGACAACCGCAAGGACATCAGCGCGGTACTGCGCGACGTCGAACCTGAAGACCTTATCAAGTTCGGCTTGATCCCTGAATTCGTCGGACGCCTGCCGGTGGTGGCGACTCTGGAAGAGTTGGACGAGGCCGCGTTGGTGAAGATACTGACCGAGCCCAAGAACGCCTTGATCAAGCAGTATCAGAAGATGTTCGGCATGGAAGGCGTTGAACTGGAATTCCGCGAGGCCGCACTGAGCGCGATTGCAAAGCGGGCTTTGGCGCGCAAGACCGGTGCGCGTGGTCTGCGCTCCATCATCGAGCATGCGCTGCTCGACACCATGTTCGATCTGCCTTCGTCGAAGAACGTATCGAAAGTGGTGATCGATGACGGGGTGATCAACGGCGAAAGCAAACCCTTGCTCATCTATTCCGATCAACCGAAAGTGGCCGGAACGGCCTAGGAAATGGGGGGCGCTATCTTGCGCCCCCTTGATCAGAGCGGTTTCGGCCTCTTTTCCGAGCACGGCTTGAATTGTTTTCGGCCGTCCCCCATGTAGTGTTTAAATCTTCTTCTTTGCACTGTTAGGTGGCTACCATGGCTCTACTCGAACACCCCTCCGAACAAGTAACGCTGCCGCTGCTGCCTTTGCGCGATGTGGTGGTGTTTCCGCATATGGTCATCCCCCTCTTTGTCGGGCGGCCGAAATCCATCAAGGCGCTGGAAACCGCCATGGAATCGGGCAAGAACATCCTGCTCGTGGCGCAAAAATCCGCGGCAAAGGACGATCCTTTGCCCGAGGATTTGCACGGTATCGGTAGCGTGGCTACGATCCTGCAGATGATGAAGCTGCCGGACGGCACCGTAAAGGTTCTGGTGGAGGGTAATCAGCGCGCTACGGTCGTCGAGTTCAGCGACGCAAAGACGCATTTCACCGCGCTTTCCACCCCAGTTCCACCCGATGGCGCGGACGACCACGAACTGGAAGCGATGCGGCGCGCCTTGATCACCCAGTTCGATCAGTACGTCAAACTCAACAAGAAAATTCCGCCCGAAATTCTGACGTCCCTGGCGGGCATAGACGAGGCCGGGCGGCTAGCCGATACCATCGCAGCTCACCTTCCGCTCAAGCTCGAACAGAAGCAGGACATCCTGGAAATGTTCGATGTGCGCAAACGCCTCGAACACCTGATGAGCCTCATGGAAACCGAGATCGACATACTGCAGGTGGAAAAACGCATCCGTGGGCGCGTCAAGCGCCAGATGGAAAAATCGCAGCGCGAGTACTACCTCAACGAGCAGGTCAAGGCGATCCAGAAAGAATTGGGCGATCTGGAAGAAGGCGCGGACCTGGACGAACTGGACAAGCGCATCAAGGCCGCGCACATGCCCAAAGAAGCCGCCGCCAAGGCGGAGGCTGAACTCAAGAAACTACGCCTGATGTCGCCCATGTCCGCCGAGGCAACTGTAGTGCGCAGCTATATCGAAACCCTCGCCGGGCTGCCGTGGAAGAAGAAAACCAAGATCAGCAAGGATCTCAAGGCTGCGGAAGTCGTGCTGGACAAGGACCACTACGGGCTGGAGAAGGTCAAGGAGCGCATTGTGGAGTATCTCGCGGTGCAGCAACGCGTGGACAAGCTCAAGGCCCCGATTCTGTGTCTGGTAGGGCCGCCCGGAGTGGGCAAGACCTCGCTCGGACAATCCATCGCCCGCGCCACCAATCGCAAGTTCGTGCGCATGTCGTTGGGCGGCGTGCGCGACGAGTCGGAAATCCGCGGTCATCGGCGCACTTACATCGGCTCCATGCCGGGCAAGATTCTGCAGAACATGACCAAGGTGGCCGTGCGCAACCCGCTATTCCTGCTCGATGAAGTGGACAAGATGGGGCAGGACTTCCGTGGCGACCCGTCTTCTGCGCTGCTGGAAGTACTGGATCCGGAGCAGAACAACACCTTCGTCGACCACTACATCGAGGTGGAGTACGACCTTTCGGATGTAATGTTCGTGGCTACCGCCAACACCTTGAACATCCCGGCTCCGTTGCTGGACCGCATGGAAGTGATCCGGCTTTCCGGTTACACCGAGGACGAGAAGGTCAACATCGCCGAGCGCTATCTGGTGGCCAAGCAGATGAAGGCAAACGGTTTGAGCGCGGACGAATTCACGGTCTCCGAGAGCGGGTTGCGCGACATCGTGCGCTACTACACGCGCGAGGCCGGCGTGCGCAGTCTGGAGCGGGAAGTCGCCAAGTTGTGCCGCAAGGCCGTAAAGTCGCTACTGCTCAAGAAAGCCCCGAGCAAGATCGGCATCACCGCGCGCAACCTGGACAAGTATCTCGGCGTGCGGCGCTATAGCTACGGTATGGCGGAGAAGAACAATCAAGTCGGTCAGGTGACCGGTCTTGCCTGGACGGAGGTCGGTGGCGAGTTGCTGACCATCGAGAGCGTGCTGTTGCCGGGCAAGGGCAAGATGATCACCACCGGCAAATTGGGCGAGGTCATGCAGGAGTCGATCCAGGCCGCCTTGAGCGTGGTGCGCAGCCGTTCGCAGATGCTCGGCATTGCCGAAGACTTTTACCAGAAGAACGACATCCATATTCACCTTCCCGAGGGTGCAACGCCAAAGGATGGGCCAAGCGCAGGCATCGCCATTTGCACCGCCATGGTGTCGGTGCTGACCGGCATTCCGGTGCGCGCGGACGTGGCAATGACTGGCGAGATCACTTTGCGCGGCGAGGTTCTCCCTATCGGCGGTCTGAAAGAGAAGTTGCTGGCAGCGCATCGTGGCGGCATCAAGACGGTGTTGATCCCTGAAGAAAACACCAAGGACCTGGTGGAAATTCCGGACAATATCAAAAACCGTCTCGATATCCACCCCGTCAAGTGGATCGACCAGGTGCTTGCGCTTGCGCTGGAGAAAGCGCCGGAGCCCAAGCCGATTGCCGACGCGGTCGCCGAGGTGGCTGCAGTACCCGCCGCTGTGGAGGAAAAACCGGTCGTGGTGCTGAAACACTAGTATTTGAACTAAGAAGTCGGGATGCCGCATTGCGGTTACTGGGGGCGGGGTTTTTTACCCGCCCCTAGTTGTTTTCGGGGGCTGTTTTATATCTACGGCTCGGTTGTGTGCGGACTGCACGCTTGGCATGGATTGTACCCACGAGCGAGGGGCCCGAGTTTATTTGATTTTGGCATGGTTAAATTTGCCAAAACCGCTTGACACAAGGTTTTTGGGCTTGCTATAAAGCGGGTTGCAGGGCTTTCCTGTGTTGTGTCTACTCAACGAAAGGGGACTTGACGTGAACAAATCCGAATTGATCGATGCAATTGCTAAATCCGCCGATTTATCCAAGGCTGCTGCCGGCCGCGCTTTGGACGCTGCTGTGAGCGCTGTTACTGCTGCGATGAAAAAAGGTGATATGGTAACTCTGGTTGGTTTCGGTACCTTCTATGTTGGCAAGCGTGCAGCACGCAATGGCCGTAACCCCCGCACCGGCGCAACTATCAAGATCAAGGCGGCCAAGGTTCCCAAATTCCGTGCTGGCAAAGCGCTTAAGGATAGTGTAAACTAGCGCTCTTTACGTCGCGGCATAACTATACGCCGCGCTGAAATTGCAGGGTGCTTAGCTCAGCTGGTAGAGCGTCGCCCTTACAAGGCGAATGTCGGGGGTTCGATCCCCTCAGCACCCACCAGCACGCAGTTTCATAGGTTTTGGAGTGGTAGTTCAGTCGGTTAGAATACCGGCCTGTCACGCCGGGGGTCGCGGGTTCGAGTCCCGTCCACTCCGCCAAACAAAGGGCGAACATTGGTTCGCCCTTTTTTCTGGTATCTCGTTCATACAACAAATCACTAGGGTTGACCATGTTCCTCGAGGCAATTCGCGAACGCTCCCAAGGCTGGCTGGCAAAGCTTATCCTTGTTCTGATCACCGTTCCCTTTGCGCTGTGGGGCGTTGAGTCCTACATTCGCTATGGCGGCGACGCTGACGTTGTCGCATCGGTGGATGGCTACAAGATTAGCCAGCAGGAATTCACGCGGGCGCTGAAGGAGCAGCAGGAAAAATTGCGCCGCGCTCTCGGCCGCAACTACGATCCATCGCTGGTGGACAGCCCCGAGGTGCGTCGGGCTATTCTCGACGGTCTTATCGGCGAGCGTTTGCTGCTGGCTGAGGCGATGCGCTCCGGCATTCGGGTTAGCGATGCGCGGCTTGCGGCGATGATCGCCGAAGAGCCTGCCTTTCAGCAGGATGGGAAATTTTCGCAGGAGCGCTACGAGCGTTTGCTGAAGCAGCAGAACCTGACGCCTGTGGGCTTCGAGGCGCGCGTGCGGCAGGATGTTATGCTGCAGCAGTTGCGGGACGGCTATGTAAAATCGGCTTTCGTGCCGCGCACGCTGGTGGAGAACGCTGCGCGTATCGGCGAGCAGAAGCGGGAAATCAGCCAGGTATCGCTATCCACCGACCAGTACATGGCCCAGGCTAAAGTCGAGCCGGCGGCGATCCAAGCGTATTACGACAATCATCGCAGCGATTTCAGCATTCCCGAGCAGGTCCGGGTGGAGTACGTCACGCTTTCACCCGACAGTGTGCTGGGCCAGGCAGCGGTGAGCGACGCAGAGGTGAGAAAGTACTACGAGGAGCACGCTGCGCGTTATCAGGACCCGGGGGAGCGGCAGGCCAGCCACATCCTGATTGCGGTCGCACCAAATGCCGCTGCGGCCGAGCGCACTGCCGCCAAGGCGAAGGCCGAGAAGCTCTACCAGGGGCTGCAGAAAACCCCCGCTGCATTTGCAGACGTAGCCCGCAAGGAATCACAGGATCCAGGTTCCGCGCAGCAGGGTGGCGATCTCGGATTTTTCGCGCCGGGTGGGATGGTCAAGCCCTTCTCGGATGCGGTGTTTCACATGAAGGTCGGCGAAATCGCGGGGCCGGTGGAATCCGAGTTCGGTTATCACATCATCAAGCTTAACGCCGTCAAACCGGGCAAGACTGTAAGCCTGGATGAGGCGAAGAACGAGATTACCCAGGAACTGCAGAAAGAAAAAGCCGCAACGAAGTTTGCCGAACTTGCCGAGACTTTCAGCAACCTGGTCTACGAGCAGGCGGACAGCCTGAAGCCGGCGGCCGATGCGCTCAAACTCACGATTCAGAGCAGCCCTTGGGTCAGCAGGAAGGGCCACGAAGTACCGCTGCTCGGCAACGAAAAACTGTTGCAGGCGATCTTCGCAGAGGATGCTGTCAAGAATCGGCGCAATACCGAAGCTATCGAGGTTGCGCCCAGCACGTTGGTGTCGGCGCGGGTAGTCGAGCACAAGCCCTCCAGCACTAAACCTCTGGAGACGGTTGCCGCGGAAGTCGGCGAAAGGCTCAAGAGGGAACAGGCTGCAGTGTTGGCGATGCAGGACGGCAAGGCCCGTCTTGCCAAGTTGCAGCAAGGGGAGGCGCTCGACCTCGCCTGGAGCGCGCCGCAACTGGTCGGCAGGAAGGATGCTCAGGGCTTGGGCAGCGCCGTATTGAGCGGCGTTTTCAAGGCCGATGTGCGCAAGCTGCCAGCCTATGCCGGCATAGAGAATCCGCAGGGTGGCTTCAGCCTGGTGCGCATTTCACGTGTGGTCGAAGCGCCAGGAGATCCGGCGAAGGGCGCGGAGTATGCGCAGAATCTTCAGCAGTTGTTCGCCGAGGAAAGCGTGAACGCCTATCTGGCATACCTGAAGCAGAAAGCCGACATCAAGGTCATGAGCGCCAACCTCGAGAAGAAGGACCAGTAGAGCGCCGCCGCCCCGGCGGGCCTCTACTTCTACTGCCTCGCGGTTAGTCGAAGCTCGCGCCGGTCGTGGTGTTGAACCCCGCGTCCACGTAGGTAATCTCCCCGGTCACGCCGCTTGCCAGATCGCTGCACAGGAACGCAGCCACGTTGCCGACTTCCTCGATGGTGACGTTGCGGCGTAGCGGCGCATTCTTTTCCACATGCTTCAGGCTCTTGCCGAAATCCGAAATGCCGCTGGCCGCCAGGGTCTTGATCGGTCCGGCGGAAATGGCGTTGACGCGTATGCCCTTCGGTCCCAGGCTCTGCGCCATGTAGAGCACGTTGGACTCCAGGCTGGCCTTGGCCAATCCCATGACGTTGTAGTTCGGCACGGTGCGTATGGAGCCGAGGTAGGTGAGGGTGAGCAGCGCGGCGTTGCGGCCCTGCATCATCGGCAGGCCGGCCTTGGCCAGCGCGGCGAAGCTGTAGGAGCTTACGTCGTGCGCGATGCGGAAATATTCGCGCGTCACCGAATCCAGGTAGTCTCCGGCCAGCGCGTCCTTGGGCACGAAGGCGACGGAATGCACGATGCCGTCCAGTCCGTCCCAATGCTTGCCGAGATCGGCGAACAACTGGGCGATCTGCTCGTCGTTGGAAACATCGCAGGGGAAAACGAGATCGCTGTCGAACTCGCGGGCGAGGTCGGCCACGCGGTCTTTCAACTTTTCGCCCTGGTAGGTGAAGGCCAGTTCCGCGCCCTCGCGCTTCATCGCGGCGGCGATGCCGTAGGCGATAGAGCGGTTGCTGAGGAGGCCGGTGACGAGTATTTTTTTGTTGGCGAGGAATGCCATGGAGGTTCCTTTGCGGTTTGTTGCAGAGCGTGCAATGATAACCCAAAATCGCGTTAAAATTGGCGGATGACCAACGTGTTGCGTAGCAAACTGGCGGTACTGGCTTTCCTTTTCGGCGTGGCGACGGGGCCGTCCTACGCCGCCGACATGAACAAAACTCTGCGCTATGCTTTTCCCGTCGCCGAGACCGGCTTCGATCCCATCGTCGTCTCCGACCTATACTCCAACACGGTCATCGAGGGCATCCTCGACTCCATGCTCAGCTACGACTACCTGGCGCGCCCGGCGAAGCTGGTGCCCAATACCCTAGTGGCCATGCCCGAGGTCTCCGACAACGGCACCACCTATGCGTTCCACCTCAAGCAGGGCATCTACTTCACGCCGGACCCGGCTTTCAACGGCAAGAAGCGCGAGCTGACGGCGCAGGACTATGCCTACAGCATCCGGCGCCTGTTCGATCCCAAACTGAAATCGCCCTGGCTGTTCCTGCTGGAGGGCAAGATCGTCGGCGCCGACGAGGTGATGCAGAAGGCCAAGGCGGCCAACTTGCGCTTCGACTACGATGCGCCCATCGCCGGGCTGGAGGTGGTGGACCGCTACACCCTGCGCATCCGGCTCAAGGAGCCGGACTTCAACCTGCTCTACATCTTCGCCATGCCGACCATGGGCGCGATGGCGCGCGAGGTGGTCGAGCGCTACGGCGACGACATCGGCAGCCATCCCGTGGGCACCGGCGCATTCGTCATGAAGCAGTGGGTGCGCAGCAGCAAGCTCGTGCTGGAAGCCAACCCGGACTACCGCGAGGTGTATTTCAACTTCAGCGGCAGCGACCCCGAGACGCAGGCCATCGCCGCCGCCAACAAGGGCAAGAAGCTGCCCATCGTCGGGCGCGTGGAGATATCCATCATCGAGGAGGCGCAGCCGCGCTGGCTGGCCTTCCTGAACAAGGAGCACGACTACCTGGAGCGGCTGCCCAACGAGTTTGCCAACATCGCCATTCCCGGCGGCAAGCTCGCGCCCAACCTCGGCAAGCAGGGCATACTGCTGAACAAGACCGAAGAGCCCGACGTCACCTATACCTACTTCAACATGGAAGACCCGGTGGTGGGCGGTTACGGCCGCGAGAAAATCGCCCTGCGGCGCGCCATAACACTGGCCTACAACACCAGGGAAGAAATCCAGATACTGCGCAAGAACCAGGCGATTCCGGCGCAATCGCCGATCCCGCCTGGGGTGGCCGGCTACGACCCCAGGTTCGTCAACCCCTTTGGCGACTACAACCCGTCCAAGGCGAAAGCGCTGCTCGACATGTTCGGCTACGTCGACCGCAATGGCGACGGCTACCGCGAGCTGCCGAACGGCAAGCCGCTGACGCTCGAATATGCCTCGACCACCACCCTGATCGACCGTCAGTTCGACGAGCTGTGGAAAAAATCCATGGACGCGGTGGGCATACGCATGGTGTTCAAGAAGGCCAAGTGGCCCGACCTGCTCAAGGAATCCAAGCTCGGCAAGCTGCAGATCAAAGGTTCGGCCTGGCACGCGGACTACCCGGACGCAGACAACTTCCTGCAACTGCTCTACGGCCCCAATTCCAACCAGTCCAACGACGCGCGCTTCAAGCTGGCGGAATTCGACCGGCTGTACGAAAAAGCCAAGAAGCTGCCGGACTCGCCCGAGCGCACCGCGCTGTATCAGGACATGACCAAGCTCATGCTAGTATATGCCCCGTGGAAGCTGGGCGTGCACCGGCTGGGCGCCAACCTGATCCAGCCGTGGGTGATCGGCTACAAGATGCACCCGACCCTGCATGCGCTGTGGAAATACGTCGATGTCGACGTGGCGCGTCAGAAGGCGGCGCGCTAGCCGGGGTGTCCCGGTACCAATCTGATCTGTGGAGGCCTAATTCATGCCTGTGTTTTTTAGCCGGATGCTGTTGCCATTGTCCGGCCTGCTGCTGCTTTGCAACGCCGCCATGGCGCGCGTGGCCCTGCCGATCCTCGACGAGCCAGCCGTGAAACAGTCGTGCCAGTCCGCTCTGGATAAGGCGCGCAGCCAGGTGGTCAAGCTCGAGTCCTTACCGCTCAAGCAAGCCAAAGTGGGCAACACCCTGGGCGCGTGGAACCGCATGCAAATGGGGCTGGAAGACGTGCTCGGTCCGGTCGATCTCTATGCCAATGTCCACGTTGACAAAAATGTGCGCGATGCCGCCGATGCCTGTTTGCTGCAGGTCAACGACTTCAACACCGAGCTATTCCAGAACGAAAAACTTTACCAGCGTATCAAGGCGGTGCAGCCGCGCAGCGCGCCGGCCAAGAAACTGAAAAAAGATCTGCTGGAGGATTTCGAAGACACCGGCGTGGCGCTGGCTCCGGCCAAGCGCGAGCGCGTCAAGGCGATCCTCAAGCGAGAAGAGGAACTGCGCCAGGATTTCGACCGCAACGTGCGCGACAACAAGACCAAGCTCGCCTTCACGCCCGCGGAAATGAAAGGCCTGCCCGAGGATTTCATCGCCCATGCCAAGCGCGACGAACAGGGAAACTATCTGCTCGGCTTCGACTATCCCGACTACATCCCCTTCGTCACCAACGCCGACGACGAGGCGGCGCGCCAGCGCTACTACATGGCCTTCACCAATCGTGGCACGCCGCGCAACATCGAGCTGATGAACGAGATCATGGCGTTGCGGCTGGAGATGGCGAAGCTGCACGGCCTGCCCAGCTACGCGGCGTTCGCCACGCGGCGCAAGATGGTGGAAGACCCGGCCACGGTTACGGCGTTCCTGAAGGACGTGAAAGACGCGGTGCGCGATGCCGAGATCAAGGAGGTCGAGGAACTGCGCGTGCTCAAGGCCAAGGCCGTGGGCAAGCCGCTGACCGAGGTCAAGATCAACCGCTGGGACGTGGCGTATTACCAGGAAAAGCTGCGCAAGGCGCGCTACGACATCGACCAGGAAGCGCTGCGCAAATATTTCCCCACCGGCCCTAGCATACAGTGGGCAATGCTGGTCAGCTCCAAACTTTACGGCATCCGCTTCGAGGAAACCAAGGTGCCGGTATGGGCTCCCGACGTGCGCTATTTCGACGTGCTGGACGCGGCCAGCGGCAAGTTCCTCGGCGGCATCTATCTCGACCTCTATCCGCGCGACGGCAAATACAAACATGCTGCCGCGTTCGGCATACGCGGCGTTTCCAAGCTTGCCGGACGCACGCCCATCAGCGTGCTGGTGACCAACTTCAACCGCGATGGCCTCAACCACGACGAACTGGAAACCATGATGCACGAGTTCGGCCATGTGCTGCATGGCGTGCTGTCGCGTGCCGACTACAATCCGCACGCCGGAACCAGCGTGGTGCGGGATTTCGTCGAAGCGCCTTCGCAGATGTTCGAGGAATGGACGCGCAAGCCCGAGTCGCTGAAGTTGTTCAAGGAAGTGTGCCCGTCCTGCCCGACCTTGGACGACGGCCTCATCAAGCGCCTGGACGAGGCGCGTAAATACGGCATGGGAGCCAGGTACGCGCGCCAGCACTTGTATGCCAGCTTCGACATGGCGATGACCGGCGAGCAGCCGCGCGACGTCATGGAAACCTGGAAGAAAATGGAAGGCGATACGCCGCTGGGCTACGTGGAGGGCACCGCCTTCCCCGGCTCGTTCTCGCACATCGTCGGCGGCTACGCGGCCGGCTACTACGGCTACATGTGGTCGGAAGTGCTGGCGCTGGACATGCTCTCCAAGTTCGGCACGGACATCATGAATCCCGCAGTGGGACGGCGTTTCCGCACCATCATTCTGGCCAACGGCGGGCAGGTCAAGGCCAGGGAACTGGTGCGCGAGTTCCTCGGCCGCGCGCCGGACAACCGCGCGTTCTTCGCGGAAATCACCGGGCAGCGATGACGGCATACCTGATCCGCCGCCTGTGGCAAATGATCCCGACACTGCTCGGGGTCATCCTGCTGGTGTTCTTCCTGTTCAACTGGGTGGGTGGCGACCCCGCCCACGTGCTGGCGGGCAAGATTTCCGACCCCGAGCAGATCGCCAACATCCGCAAACAGCTCGGCGTGGACCTGCCCATCTGGCAGCAGTTGCTGATCTTCGTGCAGCAGGTGCTGACCGCGGATTTCGGTCGTAGCTGGAGCACCCACGAAGAAGTCTCCGGCATCTTCCTCAGCCGCATCGGCCCCAGCCTCACCGTGATGGTGCCGGTCATGCTGCTGGAAACCGCGCTCGGGATCGTGTTCGCCATGGGCGTGGCCTACGTGCGCGGCTCGCTCACCGACAAGGCGGTGATGATGGCCTGTACCGCAGCCATGTCGGTGAGCTTCCTGATCTACATCATCGTCGGCCAGTACTGGTTCGGCTTCAAGCTGGGCTGGTTCCCGGTGCAGGGCTGGAGCGACAGCACGTGGAAGAACCTCACCAGCTACGCCGCACTGCCCATCATCCTCGCGGTCGCCGTCGGCCTCGCCCCGACCACGCGCTTGTACCGCTCGTTCTTCCTCGACGAGGTCAACCAGGACTACGTGCGCACGGCGCGCGCCAAGGGATTGGGGGAGGGCGTGGTGATGTTCAAGCACGTGCTGCGCAACACCATGATCCCCATCCTCACCAACGTCGGCATGTATCTGCCCAGCCTCATGATAGGCTCGTTCCTGCTGGAAAAATTCTTCTCCATTCCCGGACTCGGGCGCGAAGTGATCATGGCGGTGGAGCGCAGCGACTTCCCGGTGATCAAGGCCATCACCGTGTACCTGGCGGTGGCCACCATGTTCATCAACTTGGCGACGGACCTGCTCTACAAGTGGGTGGATCCGCGCGTGCAGTTCAAATAAGGGCGGCATGAACGCGCACGCCGAAACCTTCCAGAAATCGCCCGGCCTGTGGCGCCTGGCCTGGCGGCGGCTGCTGCGCGACCGGCTCGGGATGGTGTGCCTCGCCGTCGTCGCCGCCTTCCTGCTGGTGACGCTGGCGTCCTGGGCCGGCCTGGTCGCCGGCGGCTGGAACCAGGAGGTGGGCGTCTCCTACGCCAGCCCGACTTTTCTCGGCCCCCAGGAAAACCTCGAAGCGGCATCCAGCCAAGCGCTTGCCGGCGGCGCAGCGGCGCCGCCGGTGGCGGCCGACCTGCGTGCCATCGACCCCCTGGCCGACATCTACGACGAACTGGAAGCGCGCACTCGCGCCATCAAATCCACCGAAACGCCCAAAGCCGAAACCCTGCCCTTCGGCGGCGACAAATGGGGCCGCGACGTGCTTGCCAAAACCATCAAGGGCGGCGAAGCCTCCATCTTCGTCGGCTTCGCCGCAGCACTTCTGGCGGTGCTGCTGGGCACCGTGCTGGGCGCGCTTGCCGGCTACTTCGGCGGCCGCATCAACGACCTGCTGGAGTGGTTCTACAACGTCTTCACCTCCGTCCCCTACATCCTCCTCATCCTCGCCTTCGCCGCCGTGCTCGGCAAGGGACTCACCACCGTCATCATGATCCTCGGCGTCACCGGCTGGACCGGCATCTACCGCCTGGTGCGCGCCGAATACCTCAAGCACGCCGCCCGCGACTACGTGCGCGCCGCCGAAGCCATCGGCGCCTCGGACGCCCGGCGCATGTTCATCCACATCCTGCCCAACATCAGCCACGTGATCCTGATCCAGCTATCGCAGTACGTGGTGCAGTTCATCAAGGCCGAAGTGATCCTGAGCTTCTTAGGTTTCGGCGTCCCGGTGGAAATGGTCTCGTGGGGCACCATGCTGGCCGAGGCGCAGAACGAACTGGTGATCGGCAAATGGTGGCAGCTGACCGCGGCGGGTGCCGCGATGGCGGTGCTGGTGACGGCGTTCAGCTTGCTCACGGACGCGCTGCGCGATGCGCTGGATCCGAAGTTGAATGCGTAGCTAGTGCAGTGTTGCATCCTGTTTGGACATTCGGCGAAACGTCTGAGCGGCATCGTAGGTCGGGTTTCAACCCGACATGTCGGGCTAAAGCCCGACCTACAAAGGTATGCGCATCAGTATTGCCAGGAGCGAAGCACTACATTAGCTGCATCGGCGCCGACTCACACAGTGCGAGAAAATGGCATGACATCAAATACGCCGGATCGACAGTCAGCGGCACGCCTCCATGCGGTTTGCGGGTTGTTGCCGGTGCTATGTGCGGTGTTCGTATGTCTTCAGCTCATGCTGCAAACGCCACTGGTTCGCGCGGCGGATGTTCCGCCGCCGCCGGTGTCCTTGGCGAACGTCTACCGCAGCGACACCCCGCTGGCCGACTACCTGGTCAGCGAGAAGTACGACGGTGTGCGCGGTTACTGGGACGGACGCAAACTCCTGACGCGCGGCGGCGAGCGCATCGAAGCGCCTGCCTGGTTCACCGCCGGCTGGCCTGATTTCCCGATGGACGGGGAGCTGTGGGTTAGCCGCGGGCAGTTTGCCAGCACCGTGTCCATCGTGCGGCAGCACACGCCGGATGATGCCGCATGGCGCACCATGCGCTACATGGTGTTCGACCTGCCGGCGCACACGGGACCGTTCGCGGAGCGCAATGCCGCGTTGCAGTCCTTGCTGGCCGGGCTTGCGCTGTCCTGGGTGCGGCCGGTCGAGCAGTTCAAGGTTGCCAACCGGGCGGCATTGCGCGCCGCACTCGACCGCGTCGTCAAGAACGGGGGTGAAGGGCTGATGCTGCATCGTGCCGCATCCTTCTACCAGGCCGGGCGCAGCGACGACTTGCTCAAGCTGAAGCCGTACCTGGATGCGGAAGCTCGGGTCATCGCGCATTTGCCGGGCAAGGGCAAGCATAGCGGCGCGCTCGGAGCCTTGCTGGTGGAAACCGCGCAGGGGCTGCGCTTTCGCATCGGCACCGGCTTCTCCGACGCGGATCGCCGCAACCCGCCGGTGCTGGGAAGCTGGGTGACTTATCGCTACATCGGATTGAACGAAGGGAGCGGCATTCCTCGCTTCGCCAGCTTCATGCGGGTGCGGGAGGATATGCCTCCCACCGACCGCTAGGAGACATGTTGAAAATCGACCGTGAACGCGTGTTCGAACTCGAAGACCTGCCCAACGTCGGCAAGGCCGTCGCCGCGGATTTGCGCAGCATCGGCATACACACACCCGGCGAGCTTGTCGGCCAGGACCCGTTCGCAATGTATGAGCAGCTGGGCCAGGCCATGGGCGTTCGGCACGACCCTTGCATGCTGGATGTATTGATCTCCGCCGTGCGCTTCATGGAAGGCGGTCCGCCCCTGCAGTGGTGGGCGTTCACGGCGGAACGCAAGCGCATGCTGCCGCCCCGCAACCCCAGGAAAAAGAGCCATGAACACAAATAACCAACTGCTGCGCGTCACCAACCTCAACGTCGGTTTCAGGACCGGCAAGCACAGCCAGTTCCAGGCGGTGAAAGGGGTGAGCTTCGACATCCCGGCCAACAGCACGGTGGCGCTGGTGGGGGAGTCGGGCAGCGGCAAGTCGGTTTCGGCGATGTCCATCATCGGGCTGCTGCCGGAGGAGAGCGCCGTGGTCGGGGCGGACAGCGCGATCCTGTACCAGGGCGAGGATTTGCTGAAGGTGTCGCCGTCGCGGCTGCGCGCGCTGCGCGGCAAGGAAATCTCCATGATTTTCCAGGAGCCGATGACTTCGCTCAACCCGGTTTTCACCGTGGGCGACCAGATCGCCGAGGCGCTGCGCCTGCATCTGGGCATGAGCCGCCGCCAGGCGTGGACGCGGTCGGCGGAACTGCTGGCCGAAGTCGGCATCCCGGAGCCGGCGCGGCGGCTGGCGGCGTATCCTTTCGAGCTTTCCGGCGGGCAGCAGCAGCGCGTGATGATCGCCATGGCGATTGCCTGCGAGCCCAAGCTGCTCATCGCCGACGAGCCGACCACGGCGCTGGACGTGACCATCCAGAAGCAGATACTCGATTTGATCGCCGACCTGCAGCGCAAGCACGCCATGTCGGTGCTGTTCATCACCCACGATCTCGCGGTGGTGGCGGACATTGCCGACCATATCGTGGTGATGCAGAGCGGCGAAGTGCGCGAGGCGGGTGCCACGCAGCAGGTTCTGGAATCCGCGCAGCACCCCTACACCAAGGCGCTGCTTGCATGCCGGCCGCGCCTCGACCGCAGGCCGATGCGCTTGCCGGTGGTGGATGATTTCTTGAACGGGCACGTGCGCGAGCCCGCCGCCCTCGCCGAGCGCCAGCGCGGCATCGCGGCGGACGACGCCATCATTCTCGAAGTGCGCAACCTGAGCAAGGATTTCATCCTGCGCGAGGGCCTGTTCGGCAAGCGCGCGTTCCATGCCGTGAAGGACGTTTCCTTCAAGCTGCCGCGCGGCAAGACCTTGGGCCTCGTGGGCGAGTCTGGCTGCGGCAAGACCACCGTGGGCATGACGCTCATGCGGCTCTACGAGGCGAGCGCGGGGCATGTGCTGTTCGAGGGCCGCGACATCCTCAGCCTCACGCCCAAGGAGTTCATGGCCTACAAGCGGCGCATCCAGATCGTGTTCCAGAACCCCTATGCGTCGCTCAATCCGCGCTTCACCGTCGGGCATATCCTCACCGAGCCGATGCAGATCCACGGCATAGGCGCCAACGAGCAGGAGCGCACGCGGCTGGCCATGGAATTGCTGGACAAGGTGGGGCTGACGCGCCCGGCGTTCCACAAGTATCCGCACGAGTTTTCAGGGGGGCAGCGGCAGCGCATCGCCATCGCGCGCTGCCTCGCCATGCAGCCCGCCGTGCTGATTTGCGACGAGTCGGTGTCGGCGCTGGACGTATCCGTGCAGGCCCAGGTGCTCAACCTGCTGCAGGACCTGCAGGACGAGTTCGGCATGAGCTACATCTTCATCTCGCACGACCTCGCGGTGGTGAAGTACATGGCCGACCAGGTGATGGTGATGCACGACGGGGAGATCGTGGAAATGGCCGATTCGGACGCCATATACCGCGCGCCGCAGCATCCTTACACGCGGCAGCTGCTGTCGGCGATCCCGGCGGCGTTGGCGGGTTCCTAACCGCTATTCGAAGCGCAGCGACAGGTCCACCGCCTGCACGTCCTTGGTGAGATTGCCCACGGAAATGCGGTCCACGCCGGTTTCTGCCACGCCGCGCACGGTCTCCAGGCGGATGCCCCCGGACGCTTCGAGCACGGCGCGTCTTGCGGTGAAAACCACCGCCTCGCGCAGTGCGGAAAGGCTGAAGTTGTCCAGCAGGATGAGTTTGGCTCCCACCCGCAATGCCTCGGCCAACTCCTCGCGGTTTTCCACTTCGATCTGCACAGAGACTCCGGTTGCGGCCAGCGCCGCGGCACGATCCAGCGCCTGGGCGATGCCGCCGGCCGCCATGATGTGGTTTTCCTTGATGAGGATGCCGTCGTACAGGCCGGCGCGCTGGTTGGTGCCGCCGCCGGTCTTGACCGCGTATTTCTGCGCCAGCCTCAGGCCCGGCAGGGTCTTGCGCGTATCCATGATGAGCGCGTCGGTGCCGGCAATCGCCTCCACGTAGCGGCGCGTGAGGGTGGCGGTTCCGGACAGGGTCTGCAAAAAGTTGAGGGCGGCGCGTTCGGCCGCGAGCATGGCGCGGGCGTTGCCGCGGATTTCGCACAGCTTCTGCTCGTCCGCCACCAGGTCGCCGTCCTGGGCGGACCAGCGTATTTCGATGCCGGGGTCGAGGCTACGGAAACAGCCCTCGAACCAGGCCGTGCCGCACAACACAGCCCGCTCGCGGCTGATGACGCGCGCCGTCGCGGTGCGCTCGGGCGGTATCAGTTGCGCGGTCAGGTCGCCGCTGCCGATGTCCTCTTGCAGCGCTGCGGCGATGTTCGCTTGTATTGCCGATGCCAGGTCCAATTTCTCACCCTCCTTGATGATTTGATTTTATCCCATTCCATCGCGGGTGGTCGCAGCCAGCCCGGATATTTAAATCGTAGGTCGGGTCAAGCGCAGCGGACCCGACGCGCCGCCGTCGGCTCCGGCGCCGTGCGCCTTGAGCCGACCGACGCATGGCGTCGATGCGTCGGTTCCATGTGTGCCGGTTGAAATTCCACGCCCCCACCCAATGTTAAGTGCAACCAACTATTCTTGTATGAAAGGGGAATCTCATGCGCTTCGATAAATTGACCACCAAGTTTCAGCAATCCATCTCCGATGCCCAGAGCATCGCCGTCGGCAACGACAACCAGATGATAGAGCCGCAGCACCTGCTGCTGGCCCTGCTGGAGCAGGAGGAGGGCGGGACTTCGTCGCTGCTGCAGCGCGCCGGGGTCAATGTGCAGCCGCTCAAGGCGGCGTTGCAGAAAGCCATCGAGCGCCTGCCCAAGGTCGAGGGCCACGGCGGCGAGGTGCAGATTTCGCGCGACCTCAACAACCTGCTCAACGTCACCGACAAGGAAGCGCAAAAGCGCGGCGACCAGTTCATCGCGTCGGAACTGTTCCTGATGGCACTCACCCAGGACAAGGGCGAAACCGGCCGCCTGCTGAAGGAACACGGCGCCAAGCGCGAGGCGCTGGAAGCGGCCATCAGCGCGGTGCGCGGCGGCGAGGGCGTGCAGAGCGCGGAAGCCGAAGGCAGCCGCGAAGCGCTGAAGAAATACACCCTGGACCTGACCGAACGCGCGCGCCAGGGCAAGCTCGACCCGGTGATCGGGCGCGACGACGAGATCCGCCGCACCATCCAGGTCTTGCAGCGGCGCACCAAGAACAACCCGGTGCTGATCGGCGAGCCGGGCGTGGGCAAGACCGCCATCGTGGAAGGCCTGGCGCAGCGCATCGTCAACGGCGAAGTGCCGGAGACGCTGAAGAACAAACGCGTGTTGTCGCTCGACATGGCCGCGCTGATCGCCGGCGCCAAATACCGCGGCGAGTTCGAGGAACGCCTGAAAACGGTGCTCAAGGAACTGGCGCAGGACGAGGGCCAGACCATCGTCTTCATCGACGAGTTGCACACCATGGTCGGCGCCGGCAAGGCGGAAGGCGCGATGGATGCGGGCAATATGCTGAAGCCCGCCCTGGCGCGCGGCGAGCTGCACTGCGTCGGCGCCACCACGCTGGACGAATACCGCAAGTACGTCGAGAAGGACGCCGCGCTGGAGCGCCGTTTCCAGAAAGTGCTGGTGGCCGAACCCACGGTCGAGGACACCATCGCCATCCTGCGCGGGTTGCAGGAGAAATACGAAGTGCACCACGGCGTCGACATCACCGACCCGGCCATCGTCGCCGCAGCAGAATTGTCGCACCGCTACATCACTGACCGCTTCCTGCCGGACAAGGCCATCGACCTGATCGACGAGGCGGCGGCACGCATCCGCATGGAAATCGATTCTAAGCCGGAAGTCATGGACAAGCTGGAACGCCGCATGATCCAGTTGAAGATCGAGCGCGAGGCGGTGAAGCGGGAAAAGGACGAGGCTTCGCAGAAACGTTTTTCATTGCTGGAAGGCGAGCTCGGCAAGCTGGAGCGCGAGTACGCCGACCTGGACGAAGTGTGGAAGGCCGAAAAAGCCCAGGTGCAGGGCAGCCAGCACATCAAGGAAGAACTCGACAAACTGCGCGTGGAGATGGAAGAAGCGCGCCGCCGCGGCGACTGGCAGAAAATGTCCGAGCTGCAATACGGCAGCATTCCTAAACTGGAAGAGGAGCTGAAACGCGCCGCCGAGGCGGGTGCCACCGAAGCGCCGCACAAGCTGCTGCGCACCCAGGTGGGCGCGGAAGAAATCGCCGAAGTGGTCTCGCGCGCCACCGGCATTCCGGTGTCCAAAATGATGGAAGGCGAGCGCGACAAGCTGCTCAAGATGGAAGACGAACTGCACCGCCGCGTGGTCGGGCAGGACGAGGCGGTGCGCATGGTGTCCGACGCCATCCGCCGCTCCCGCGCAGGACTCGGCGACCCCAACCGGCCCTACGGCTCATTCCTGTTCCTGGGCCCGACCGGCGTGGGCAAGACCGAACTGTGCAAGGCGCTGGCCGGATTCCTGTTCGATTCGGAGGATCATCTTATCCGCATCGACATGAGCGAGTTCATGGAGAAGCACAGCGTGGCGCGCTTGATTGGCGCGCCGCCCGGCTATGTCGGCTATGAAGAGGGAGGCCATCTCACCGAAGCCGTGCGGCGCAAACCCTATTCGGTGATCCTGCTGGACGAAGTGGAAAAGGCCCACCCGGACGTCTTCAACGTGCTGCTGCAAGTGCTCGACGACGGCCGCATGACCGATGGACAGGGCCGCACCGTGGACTTCAAGAACACCGTGATCGTGATGACTTCCAACCTGGGCAGCCAGATGATCCAGCAGATGACGGGCGATGACTACCAGGTCATCAAGCTGGCCGTGATGGCCGAGGTGAAGAGCTATTTCCGCCCCGAGTTCATCAACCGCATCGACGAAGTGGTGGTGTTCCACGCCCTGGACGAGAAACACATCAAGTCCATCGCGGCCATCCAGTTGCAATACCTGACCAAGCGCCTGGCGGCCATGGACATGGGGCTGGATGTATCGGACGCGGCGTTGGCGGAACTGGCTACGGCCGGCTTCGACCCGGTGTACGGTGCAAGGCCGCTGAAACGGGCCATCCAGGCCGAGCTGGAAAACCCGCTGGCGAAAGAAATCCTGGCGGGCCGGTTTGCCCCCAAGGACACCATCAAGGTGGATTTCAGCGGCGGCCGGATGGTGTTCGGCAAGGCATAAACGCCAAAAACGAAAAAGGGGAGCGGATGCTCCCCTTTTTTTGGCCAGAATACATCAACGAATCCAAAGCCAAGCGCAAGAATGGGGCTTGACGTGGTTCCATTTAATGATACCATTACACCATGAATACAACGCACCGAAAGACACTTGCCACCATCTATGCGGAGCCTGTTTCCAAAACGTTGGAATGGCGGCGAATCGAGGCGCTGTTAGTTGCTATCGGGTGCCGGGTGATCGAGGGCAATGGTTCGCGTGTGCGCTTTGAGAAGGGTGGTCATATCGCAACATTCCATCGCCCGCACCCGGCCAAAGAGGCGAAGCCTTACCAGGTGCGCGACGCCAGGCAGTATCTTGAGAATCTAGGAGTGAAACCATGAACACGATGACCTACAAGGGTTTTGCGGCCCGTGTCGAATACAGCGAAAATGATGGCTGCTTTGTCGGCCATATTGCCGGCATCCGGGACGTGATCGGCTTCCACGGAGAAAGCGTTGCCGAACTCCGCGCAGCCTTCGAAGAAGCCGTGGACGATTACCTGGAAACTTGCAAGAAGCTCGGGCAAGAACCAAACCGCCCCTATTCCGGGCAATTCCGCCTGCGGTTGGAGCCGGAGTTGCACGCGCGCGCTGCAATGGTCGCAGAAGCACGCGGAAAGAGTCTAAATGCTTGGGTTTCTGACGTGATCGAGAAGAGCATCACCGCCGCCTGACGGACTCAGCAAACGTAGGGTGGGCAGGTTTCATCTGCCCACCATGAACCCGTGGGTGCCCCCATTTTACCCAACGGAGATGATCCATACGGCGGAAGGCGCTTCGCTTTTCCGCCCTACCGCGCTGATTGCCCCAAGTGGCCCGCCCCATCAATTGTTTGAAGCATTTCTGGGCGATCGATTCACGCTTGTTACGGGGAACATGCAGATCGAAGAGTTTTCGCGAGTCACACGTTATTCTGCTATCCGCAGTCGCATCCATCCAGCCCAGGCCGGCAGAATGCTCAACGCAATCCGCTCTCTCGCGGTCATCGTTGAAAACCCACCAACCCAGTCAGTTAGCCCCGACCCGCATGATGATTATCTCTTTGCGATGGCGCAGGGAAGTGCAGCGGATTACCTGGTGACAGGCGATAAAGCCGATTTGCTGGCACTCGTTCGGCATGGCAAAACGCAGATTGTCACGGTACGGAAACTGATCGAAATTTTGAAGCTGTAACGCCGGCAGTAAATGTAGGGTGAGGCTTCATCTTCATCTGTCCACCCTTGTTAGCGCTGCTGCTTGGTTTTCGCGTCTTGTCCCAACCGCTGCATACGTGCAGAGACCTCTTTCAACTCCGCGCTAATGGCATCCATCCGCTCCGGATCAGCCGCTTCTGGCTCATCGCTTCCTTCTTTGTACACGGATTGCATTTCCAGTGACTCCGTCATCAACTCGGCCATCCGCTTGTACTCTTTCAACAACGGAACGCGCGGGTCTGATGGTGGGAGGACAACCCGTGAAAAATCCTGAAGAACCATTCTGAACATCGGCGCATAGACAGTTCTGCTCCTCTCGTCACTCTCGCGCTCTGTTAGCTTGCCGGCCTGCGTGTCCTGATGCTCTTGCTGCATTGCCTTGAGGGCTATGCCCAAGCCATTCATCCCCCGCTGGAAGGCGGCATGGCCTTCCAGAATCTTCCTCTGGTCCAGCACGGCATGTGGCGCAATAGCGGCCACCCCAGTCGTTGCCGCAAACACGACGACAATCCCTGCAATTGCTCGTCTCTTCAGATTCCGAATGAAATGCTCCATGTCGAAACGCTCTGGGAGAAGAAAGGCGAGCAGGCATCCCCCAACCAAACCACCGACGTGGGCCGCATTGTCGATGCCATGGTTGGAAAACCCCTGCATCAATGAATAGACGACGAAGAATCCAATGCTGCTAAGGGTCTGTTTGCCAAATATCTTGGGCAATTGCTCACGGTGCTGAAACACACCGACCAACAGGGCTCCCGCAACACCGAAGATGGCTCCGGAGGCACCCACTGAAACAGCATGCTGTGCCGAGAAGTGCAGGCTAAGCGCACTGCCGATTAGGCCGGAACCCAGGTAGATCAGAGCAAAGAGACGATGGCCGTAGATGCGCTCAACGGTAATCCCGACGCCAACCAGGCCAAGCATGTTCATAGCCAGGTGCAGAAAGCCGCTGTGCAGGAAGGTCGCCGTCAGCAAACGCCACCATTCGCCACGTTGTACCTCAGATGCAGCATTGCCGCCCCAGAGAAGTAGTTTGTCGGTGGGCGCCTGAAGGAAGCCGGACCCATTGGTCACCGTAATGCCCCATACCAGCAGATTGATCGCAATGAGCAGGTAGGTAATCCAGGGGATCGGTGCAAGGGACTTCAGCCGTTCCTGAAATTGTCGCGCCTCAGTCAGCGGATTGACCAGCACAGGAGGCTCTTTGCCCGCATCGCCCCCGGCTTGCTGCAGACGTCGATTTACCCCTTCCAGCAGCTTCTCCTGCACCTCGGGTTCGAAGGAATTGATCGGAATCGTCGGGCGCGCATAGTTGACCCCGGTCAAGAAACTGCGTTTGTCTGGCCACTCCGGCGACTTGGTCAACTGAAACTGTAGGCATTGTGCGCCTTTGGTTTCCACCGAAACGCTGACGACGTCACTCCATCTGTAACGTTTGTTCCTTCCCGTAAAAATCGGCGATACGATTGCATCGTGGCTGAGGGTGACTATGGGCTGCCCAGTTCTGAGTCGTTTCCGTAGGGTCCAGTCCATTGGGACGAGGATCAGGAGCAGAAACACCGTCGAGATGAGAAGGACGTCCATCGAGCCTCGGGTGCTGACCGCGGAAATCGCCAGTCCAATCGCACCACCTAGCCATGTCCATCGCCGTAGTTTGCCAAGCTCGCTTTTCTTGGATGAGTAGAAGCTCTCGTCTGAGCTATCTTGGGTCTGATCGCGATTCACTTTTTTCTCCCCACGGTCTTCTTTTTGGTTGATCTATTTCGCCGGATTCAGACAAAGGGCGAGTAGTCCGAGAACAGCGGCAATAGAACGGCAGCAGGTTTAGGCGTGAGAGTGCGAACACTGCCCGTCCTTGACGATGGCTGGATTGTAGAAGGTGCACAGTCCCCGCGCAATAAAAAAGGGGAGCCGCCGGCTCCCCTTTTCGTCACGCTTGCAAGCCCCCGATTACAGGTCCTTCGCATGCCCTTCCAGATACGCGGCCACACCTTCTGGCGAGGCTTTCATGCCGGCCTTGCCTTTGTTCCAGCCGGCCGGGCAGACTTCGCCGTGTTGTTCGGTGAATTGCAGGGCGTCGACTACGCGCAGCATTTCGTCGATGTCGCGGCCCAGGGGCAGGTCGTTGACGATCTGGTGGCGCACCACGCCGGCTTTGTCGATGAGGAAGGAGCCACGGAACGCTACGCCGGCGTCGGCTTCCACGTCGTAGGCTTTGCAGATTTCATGCTTGATGTCGGCGACCATGGGGTAGCCGACCTGGCCGATGCCGCCCTTGTTGACCGGGGTGTTTTTCCACGCCAGGTGGGTGAAGTGGGAGTCGATGGAGACGCCGATGACTTCCACGTTGCGCTCCTTGAAATCCTTGAGGCGGTGATCGAAGGCGATCAGTTCGGACGGGCACACGAAGGTGAAGTCCAGCGGCCAGAAGAAGATGACTGTGTATTTGTCCTTGGTGTGGGACTTGAGGTTGAAGTTTTCTTCGATGCTGTTGTTGCCCATGACTGCGGCGGCGGTGAAATCGGGGGCGGGTTTGCCTACCAGAACGGCCATTGTTGTTCTCCAGAGCGAATTATTGAGGGCCGCCAAATTTGCCCGTTTCCGCGCCCGATGTCAATGCTGCTGCGGCTAGTCGCAGCGCCATGCGGGCAGTGGCGCTGTTGCGGTCGCGATGCGGGTTGTACTCGGCGATTTCCAGCGCCAAAAGGTGGGGATTGCCGTGCAGTTGCCGCAGCGCGTGCGCGAGGCCTTCCCCGTGCATGCCGTCTTTGGCGGGGGTGCCCACTCCCGGGTCTTCCTCGGGGTCGAGGGCGTCCAGATCGATGCTGACGCCGAAGCCGGCGGTGCCGTTTTGCGCGATGTTCAGGGCATCGCGGAAGACGGCGTCTATGCCGCGTTGGCGCACTTCCGCCATGGAGAATATGCGCACCCCCATACGTTCGAGCAGCGTGGCCTCGCCCGCTTCGAAGCTGCGCACGCCGATCAGGCACACATGCTGCGGCAGCAGCACGGGGCCGGGGCCGACCAGGCTGGTCAGGGACGATTCGCCGTGTCCCAGCAGACAGGCCAGGGGCATGCCGTGCAGGGCGCCGCTGGGGGAGGTCTGCGGGGTGTGGCTGTCCATGTGGGCGTCGATCCATATCAGCCCCAGCGGGCCGCGTGCGGCCAGATGCACGCCGCTCCAGGTGCCGACGGCGCAGGAGTGGTCGCCGCCGACCACCAGCGGGAAGTCGCCGCCGGCGCGCACCGCGGCCACTCGCTGCGCCAGCCGCGCGCACAGGTCGGTGACCAGCCACAGGCGGTCGTGGCCCGGAGCCGGGTGCAGCGTTTCCGCCCACTGCGCATGCTGGCCGCGGGTTTGCAGGAATGCGGCCAGCCCCGCGGCGCGCAGGGCTTCGGGGCCGTCCGCACAGCCCATATCCTGCGCGCCCCAGCCGCTGGCGGCGCCGACGATCGCGATGTTTTTCATGTACCAAACCCAGAGATAGCCACAGAGCGCACAGAGAGCACAGAGGTGAAACAGCGCTTTGATCACTGTTCCCAGCTCACACATCGGGAGAAAAACAAATCACGTGGAACCACGCGCTAGCTCTGTGATCTCTGTGTTCTCTGTGGCTTGAACTGCTTTTTCTGAGGTTAACGATACCCGGCGCAACGCCCTCAGGCAAGGTTGACACGGTCGCGGCGTATCGGTTAGGTTGCCACACGACAAGGACTTTGGACGCAAGTTATGGCCAACAAACTGGTAATGATGCTGCTGGGAATCGACCCGGACCAACCGCACCTGTGCGGCACGCCGTTCTTCCAGGCGGCGGCGGCCGCGGCCATGGGCGCGGAGGTGGAGATCTACTTCGCAAGCCGCGCCACGCGCTTGCTGGCGAAAGGGGTGGCCGAGAAGATCTACCCCAGCGACAACAAGGCCAAGTCGGTGTACGGCTTCATGCAGGATGCCTCCGCGCTGGGCGTCAAGTTTTTCGCCTGCGGCGGCGCCATGGAGGCCTACGCCATCACCAAGGATCGCCTCATCCCGGAATGCAGCGGCGTGGCCGGGGCGACGACCTTCATGAGCCGGGTGATGGACCCGGAGTGGAGGTCGATTTCGTATTGAGTTGGCCGTTGCCGTCTTGATGCGCCCGGCAGATTCAAGATATTCCTGAATTACCCGCTATTGGTGCAGGGATATCAATAATGGCAGGGTCGTGGGCATGTCGGTCGCAAAAGGCCTTTACGGCGTTCTCTGGCAGTGGGCCAACCGGGGGGCGCGGAGCGAGGATGGCAACGAGGAACGGGTCAAGAAAGCCGTGCTCACCCTGGTGGCCGGGATCATCGCCTTTCTCGCGATCTTTTGGGGCTCTCTGTACGTGGTGCTGGGCTATCCCGCTTCCGGCGCCATTCCCCTCGGCTATGCCGGGATTTCATTTTCCAGCATCCTGTATTTCTTCACCACCAAGCGCTTCGGTTTCTTTCGCTTTAGCCAACTGCTGTTGATCCTGCTGCTGCCGTTTTTGTTGCAATGGAGCCTGGGTGGTTTTTCCAACGGCAGCGCAGTCATGGTTTGGGCATTTTTCGCGCCTTTGGCGGCGATGCTGTTCGCCGACCTGGCCCATGCCGCAGGGTGGTTGCTCGCTTTTCTCGTGCTTACATTCGTGTCCGGCTTTATCGACCTCACGCCTTTTGCGGCGCAGGTGCGGCCTATGCCGAGATTAGCCAACGTCGCGTTTTTTGTGATGAACATGGGTGCCGGGTTCGTTTCGATATACGTTGTCCTGAACTCGTTCGTCAGGGATCGCGAGCGCTCTCACCTGGCAGCGGTCACGGCAAACGAGGCATTGGCGCAGGCGAATCTGGAGTTGCAAAGAAACCAGGCGCGTATCAGCGAACTGATGCTGACCGACCCGCTCACCGGCGCGGGCAATCGCCGTCATCTGGACGAGCGCTTCCTGCTCGAAGTCGATCGTGCGCAACGTTACGACAAGCAGCTTAGCGTGGTGATCGCGGACCTGGATCACTTCAAGGCGATCAACGACTCATTCGGCCATAACGTCGGCGACGAGGTGCTGAAAGCGGTGGCGGCGGTGATCCGCAGCAACATGCGGACGACGGATTTCATGGCACGTTTTGGCGGAGAGGAGTTCGTCCTGTTGCTCCCGGAGACCGGTCGGGTGGGCGCGGAATTGCTGGCCGAACGCATTCGCCGGGCGCTCGAACTGGAGCCGGTGGCCGGCCTGAAGCAGCCGGTTACCGCCAGCTTTGGGGTTGCCATCGCGCAGCCTTCGGAATCTGCCAAGGACGTTCTCAAACGCGCCGACGATGCTTTGTATCGAGCCAAAAACGCAGGTCGGAACTGCCTGGTAGTGGCGGGCTAACAGCCCGTTAATACCTGCCCCAAATCACCCTGCGGCCTGCTGCGCCGATTTTGCCGGGGTGTCGCCACCGTCGTCGAGCCCCTTGATGTAGCCCCAGGCGCGGATGAAAGCGGGTTCCAGTTCTTCGAAGGTGCGCTCCGCACTGGCCCATTCCGCTTTCCTGGCCGCCGCCTCGATGCTGCGTGCCAGTTGCAATACTTGCTCCGCTGCGATGTAGGCGGATGCGCCCTTGATTTCGTGGGCCAGGCGCGCGGCCACCTTCGTATCGCGCAGGCGGATCGCCTGCTCCAGTTGTGCGATGAGTTCGCGCGTGGTTTCCAGGTAAATGCCGAGCAGCTCCTGCACGGCTTTTTCATTGTCTTTGTAGATGCCCTGCAGGCGGCCGAGATCGACAGGCGGGCCGTCGCTGGCGGCGCCTGCCATGTCCTGGTCCGGTGCGTTCTCCAGGGCCGTGCCGGCGGCGCGGCCGGGTAGCCAGCGCTGCAGCATTGCCATGATGTCTTCGGCCTTGACCGGCTTGGCCAGATAGTCGTCCATGCCCTCGGCGAGGCATTTCTCGCGGTCGCCCGGCATGGCGTTGGCGGTCATGGCGATGATGGGGGTTCTGGTCGCGCTGCCCTGCGCCCGTTCGCGGCGGCGGATTTCCGCGGTCGCCTCGAAGCCGTCCATTTCCGGCATCTGGCAGTCCATGAGGATGACGTCGTAGGGGATGCGCGCGGCCGCATCGACAGCCTCCTGTCCGTTGGCGGCAATGTCGGCGCGCAGGCCGAGTTTTTGCAGCATGAAGAGGACCACCTTCTGGTTTACCGTGTTGTCCTCGGCAATGAGAATGCGCGAAGTGGCACCCGCGGCGGATAGCGGGACGCGCTCGCTGCCGGAGTCCGGGCGCGGCGGTGCAATCCCGCTTGCGGCGGCCAGCGCTTGGTACAGCCGTGCCTGGCGCATGGGTTTGCTGAGGGATTCGTCGATGCCTGCCTGCAGCGTTTCTTCTTCGTGATGGCGCCCGGCGATGCTGGTGAGCAGGATAATCTTGGCGTGGCGCAGCGCGGCGTCGCCGTGGATCGCTCGTGCCAGGGCACTCGGCTCCGGATCGGGCAGCGAGCTGTCGAGCAGGATCAGGTCGATGGGGTTGCCGGCTGCCTGGAAATTTCGCAGCGCTTGCAGGCCCTGCGCACCGTTTGCCGCTTCTTCGACGCGCATGTCCCAGGCAGCGAGTTGGCGTTTAAGCATGGTGCGAGTGCTCGCATGATCGTCCACAACCAGCACGTGCAGCCCCCGCAAAGCGCCTGCCGGTGGGGTTATGGCTTGCGTGCCGGACTGTTTGTTGAGGCGCACGTTGAACCAGAAGACGCTGCCCTGGCCCGGCTCGCTATCCACGCCGATGCCTCCGCCCATCATTTCCGTCAGTTGTCGCGAGATGGCGAGCCCCAGCCCGGTGCCGCCGTACTTGCGGGTGGTGGAGCCGTCCGCCTGGGAGAACGACTGGAACAGGCGCTTGCGCCCTTCCTCGTCGATGCCGATTCCGGTATCGCTGACTTCGAATTCCAGTTGCGCCCAGGTCTCGGATTGTTCGCTGCAGCGCACGCGGATCACGACCTCGCCCGTCTTGGTAAATTTGACCGCATTGTCCGCGAGGTTGGTGAGCACCTGGCGCAGTCGGCCGGGGTCGCCGCAGAGTCGGTACGGCAGGTCCGGCTCGATGTCGCATACCAGTTCCAGCCCCTTGCTTTGGGCGCGATCGGCGAGCATCTCCGCGACTTCTTCCACGGTTTCGCGCAGGTCGAAATCGATGATTTCGAAGGTGAGCTTGCCGGCCTCGATCTTGGAAAAGTCCAGGATGTCGTTGATGATGGTGAGCAGCGCGTCGGCGGAATGGCGCACGGTATCGGCGAATTCGCGCTGTTCGGGAGCGAGCCGGGTGTCGAGCAGGAGGCCGATCATGCCGATGATGCCGTTCATCGGGGTGCGGATCTCGTGGCTGACGTTGGCGACGAACTCGGTTTTCACGCGCGCGGCCTCCAGCGCGGCGTCGTAGGCGGAGCGCAGCTTTTGCTCGGCGTTCTTGCGCTGGGTGATGTCGCGCACGATGGCCTGGGTCACCACCCGGCCGTCGAGAGTCATCGAATGCATGGCGATTTCCGTCGGGAAAAGACTGCCGTCGCTGCGCATGCCCATCCATTCGAACACCGAGTGGCCTTCGGTCATGGCGCGCTGCATGTGCTCGCGGGCGTACTGCGCGGAGGTCATGCCCCCGGGCTGCAAGGGAGGCCCCAGTTGCTCCGGGGTCTTGCGTACGAACTCCGCCACGGAATCGATCTGGAACATGCGCAGCGCTGCGGGGTTGCAGTCGATGAAATCGGTGCGGTCAAAGATTACGATGCCATCGGAGTTGGTCTCGAACAGCGTCTGGAATTTTATTTTCTCTTTTTCGATTTCCAGCGTCTGCGCGGTCGCGCGGGTAATCACGAGCAGCGCGATGAGGAAGCCCAGAAATGCCGCGAAAAATCCCAGCAGCGTCATCAGCAGCCGGGTCTCCGTATAAGCCTGCGATGCCTCGCCGGCGGCCTTCGCGGTGGCGTCGCGCTGCAGCTTCAGAAGGTCGTCCAGTATGTGCAACAACTGTTTTTGCGCCGGGATGGTCTGGTGCTGCAGCACCTCCAGGGCTTCGCGGTTCTTGTGGTCCTGGGCGAGCTCTATGGTCTTGAGCACCAGCGGCTGGGTGTTTTCGATCTGGCGCTCGATCTTCTTCAGAACGGCCTCTTCCTCTGCGCTGGACACCATCTGCTGCAGCGCCTCGCGCGCCTTGGTGAAGCCCACTCCGTTGGCGTAGAAACGCTGCAGTTCGTCGTCCTGCTCGAACAGGTCGGACAGCACCACGATGGTATGCATGTTGATCGCCCGTTCCCGCAACGAATCGCGCATCACCGTGGCGAGCTGCGTCTTGACGTTGTTGCTGTTGACGATCTTTTCCATGCGGTCGTTGATCGCCGCCATCTGCTTGAGGCCGATCAAGGTGAGCGCGACCATCAGCCCCAGCACCACGGCGAAGCCGGTGCCGACGCTGAATTTCATGTTTTTTGCGAACATAGGTGAGAGTGTTTCCTTAGCTGCGGTCCGATTTCATGATACCGATCCGGCCGGCAAGCGGCTAGCCGTGTGCGAAGAAGTCGAGGATGCGCGCCGGCAACCATTCCAGGTTGCCGGGGAAAGGGCCGGAGACGAATGCAACATGCCCCCCCTGGTCGGGAAATTCAAGGGCCACGTTGGCGGAAACATCGGACGCCAGCGGCAGGGCGGAAGCGGGCAGGAACGGGTCGTTGCGTGCATTCAGCAGCAACGTCGGCAAGCGGATGTGCGCCAGCCATGGCTTGCTGCTGGCGCGCGTCCAATAGTCGTCGGCGCTGGCGAACCCGTGCAGGGGCGCGGTAAACGCATGGTCGAAGCGGTGCAGGGTGGTGGCGTTGCGCACCGCCTCGGCGTCGCATATGCCGGGATGGCGCGCGAGCTTATCCAGCGCCTTGCGCCGCAGCGTGGCGAGGAATCGGCGCGTATAAATCAGGTTGAAGCCGCGGTCCAGCGCACGGCCGGCCGCGTGCAGATCCATCGGCGCCGACACCGCGGCCGCCGCTTGCAGCACCGGTTGCGCCGCGCTGCCCTGTTCGCCCAGCCACTTGAGCAGGGCGTTGCCGCCGAGGGAGACGCCCACCGCGTAGAGCGGAGCGCCGGGATCGCGCGCCTTGAGCCCGCGCAAAATCCAGTCGATCTCCGCCGCGTCCCCTGAGTGATAGGCACGCGCCAGCCGGTTCATCTCCCCGCTACAGCCGCGGAAATGCACCACCACGCCACGCCATCCCAGGCGCCGCACGGCCGCCATCAGGCTCAAGGCATAATGCCCGCGCGAGTCCCCCTCCAGGCCGTGGAACAGCACCAGCAGCGGCGCGTCGGCCGGGCCGTCGATCCAGTCCAGATCGACGAAATCCCCGTCCGGCGTATCCCAGCGCTCGCGCCGGTAATGCACAACGGGCAAGGGCGCCAGGGTTGCGGCGTAGATGGTCTGGGCGTTGCCGCCGGGGAGCCAGAGGGGTGCGCGGTAGGGTGCGGTGGTGGGCATGCTGACGAGTAGGCGGAAAAATGGGCGGGTTTATTTGCCCGAAAATGCGTAACTGTATCATCCCGGCCCGTGTAGGGCTTGCGCCGCGAGGTCTGCTGGCCGCAGCAGTCCGTGCTGCGCATAGGCCGTTCGGGCTACTTTTGAGGGGTTGCGGCGTCGAGCAGTTGTAACACTCCACCTGCATCATATTCCCTGTTCCTGCTGCGACGGGCGATCGGCTGTTAACACCCGAGCGGCAGCGAATTGCTGCCATTCCAAAATAATGTTACTTGCCAAGGAGCAACACTCTCATGAACTTCAGAATGAAACTGATCCCGGCCCTGGTCGCCGTGGCCCTCTCGGGCGGCGCCCACGCCGCTTCCACCAATTTCGACAACTTCACCGCCTTGATCGGCGACGTCGGCGCCGGCACCCTGCCCGAGACCGCCCCTTACCGGTTGTCCTCCCCCAACTTCAGCCAGGTGTCCATCGCCGACCGCGCCACCCAACTCGGCCTGGGCGAACTGAACAGCGGCAACTGGGACATGATCGCCGCCAACGAGAGCGGTGCCAGCGCCGGCCGTTACCTGTTTAACCCCTTCGAGCAGTTCAATGCAGACATCCCGACAGCCGGCGTGCAGCGCCACGACCTGGTGACTGGCCTCACCAAGACCATCGTGGCACCAGGCACCAAGGGCTTCACCGCCGGTGACGCCTCGCGCTGGACCCCCTGGGGCAGCTACCTGACCGCCGAGGAAAACTGGAACGCGGCAGGCAGCCTCACCGGCACCAAGGGTCGTTTGTTCGAGATCACCAACCCTACGGCCGATGCAGGCTCGATCAACTTCGTGCACCGCAGCGTCATCCCGCGCGTCTCGCACGAGGGCCTGGCCTTCGACAACAACAAAAACCTCTATTTCATCGACGAGCTGAACGGTGGCGGCATCTACAAGTACACCTCCGCCAACCCCAACGCCAGCAACGGTGACGATTTCTTCGCCGCCGGCCAGACCTCGGTATTGAAGGTGGGTGCGGGCGGCAACAGCCGCGCCACCGGCTCCTTCGGCTGGGCCGCCATCACCGACGCCAGCGGCAATGCGCTGGCCGGCGTCAACACCGTGGACGGCAGCGTCGATGGCCGCCAGGCCCAGGACGTAACCGTCAGCACCTCCTACAACCGTCCGGAAGACATGGAAGTTCAGACCCTGGCCGACGGCACACAGGTTCTGTACTTCACCGAGACGACCGACCACGAAGTGTATTCGATGAACCTGGCTACCAACGAAATCAAGCTGTTCGCCAGCCAGGCCACCTTCGACATGGCCACCGGCGCGGCTGCCGGCACCCAGTTCAAGAACCCAGACAACCTGGCCATCGATGCCGAAGGCAACATGTACATCGTCGAAGACCAGGACGGCGGCGTCGAGGACATCTGGTTCGCCAAGGATGCCAACAAGGACGGCGTGGCCGACTCCATCGGCAAGTGGATGAGCCTGTCCACTGCCGGCGCTGAAAGCACTGGTCTGTACTTCAGCAAGGTCAATCCGAACTTGGCCTACGTCAACGTGCAGCACCCCACCAGCGGCGTGGATCGTACGATGCAGATCACCGCGGCCGTTCCCGAGCCGGAGACCTACGCCATGATGGGCGTCGGCCTCGGCATGCTGGGCTTCATGGCTCGCCGTCGCGCCAAGCGCGGCTGATCTCCGATCCCCATCGGAGCATGCGGTGTGGGGTGCCCTGAGGGCGGCCTCACACCGTGGACGACCCCCGCCTTTTTAGGAAGGCGGGGGTCGTTTTTTTTGTGCGCCTAGAAAATGTAGGGTGGGCAGGCCTCATCTGCCCACCATGAACCCACGCACCACGTGGGCAGATGAAGCCTGCCCACCCTACTACCCCAAATCCGGTTCCCCACATTGCCGCAGGATTTCCGCGCGCGCCGCATCGCGTAGTCCGACTGCCGCGGCGAAACTGTCCTCGCCCTCCGCAGCGGGCTGGATCGCTTGGCCTATCGTCACGCTGAGCGATCCATGGCGGGGGAACCACTGGTCGGCGCGCAGGATGGAGCGGCTGCCGGTGAGCGTCACGGGGACCAGTGGCACCCGCGTCTGCGCGGCGATGACGAAGGCGCCCATGCGGAACGGGAGCAGGCCGGGCGTGCGCTGGAAGGTGCCTTCGGGGAAGAACACCACGCTGTGCCCGGCGTGCACCAGGCTAGCGGCGAGGCGGGCATCTTCGGCGCTTTGCGCGGCTTCGAAGCGTTCCACGAATGCGGCGCCGATGTGGCGCAGGAAGATGCGCGGGACGAAGCCTTGGGCCAGTTCGCGCTTGGCGATGAAGGCGTAGTCGAAGCGGGGCGGGAGGCAGGCGGCGAGGATCATGCCGTCGAGGTAGCTCATGTGGTTCATGACCAGGACGCAGGGCGCGCGGCGCGGAAGGTTCTCCAGGCCGCGCAGCGCAAGTGGCGTGCCCGACAGGCGGATCAGCAGCCGGGCGCCGAAGTGGATCGCGGCACGGCACCAGTCCGGGCGTGGCAGCAGCGCCACGACGATCCACACCGGCACCGCCAGCAGCCAGAACAGTGCCCAGACGTAGGCCGCGTAGGCGAGTTCGCGGCCGGCGCGCACCCGGCGGCGCAGCTCGGGCACGGCTGCGGACCATGCGGCGCGGGCCAGTTGCCGCCAGCGTCCGTGCGGCCTGGCGGACGGTCCGCCGCTGGCGTAAAGTTCGCGGCTGGCGGCGCGGCGTATCTTGCCGCTGGAGGTCTTGGGAACCGTGTGGGGCGGCGCGAACACCACGTCGTCCGGCGGGGTTCCGAGCAGGTCTATGCTGACGCCGTTGATGCGGTCGCGCAACTGCTCCAGCGCCGCCGCGTCCTTTTCGCGTGTTTCCGCCATCACCACCAGGCGCTCGGTGCCCGTCTCGCTGTCGTGGCTGCCGAACACCGCCACGCTGCCGCGGCGCACGCCGGGAAGGTTGCCTACGGCCTCTTCCAGTTCGTGCGGGTAGATGTTGCGTCCGGCGCGGATGATGATGTCCTTGGCCCGCCCGGTGAGAAAAATCTCGCCCGCGGCGAGGTAGGCCAGGTCTCCCGAATCCAGCCAATCGCCGTGGAACAGGCGGCGCGTTTGCTCCGGGTTGCGGAAATAGCCGCTGGTGGCGGATGGCCCCTTGAATTCGAGGCGGCCTTCGATGCGTTCATCCACCTCGCGCCCGGTGGCGTCGACGATGCGCACCTGGTGCCCCGGCAGGGGATAGCCGCAGCCGACGAAGCGCAACGCATGGGGATCGTCGACGGCGGCGGGCACGGCGCGTCCGGAGCGGGTCAGCGCATCGCGCTGGATACGGTCTATCACCGGGCCGCGCCCCGGCGGGGGAAAGGCGAGTCCAACGGAACATTCGGCCAGGCCGTAGACCGGGGCCAGCGCCTCGGGCCGCAGCCCGTGTTGCGCGAAACGTTCCTGGAAGCGCAGCACTGTGTCCGGGCTGACCGGCTCGGCGCCGTTGAAGGCCATGCGCCAGGAAGACAGGTCCAGCCCGGCGAAACCCTCGTCCGACGCCTTGCGCAGACACAGCTCGTAGGCAAAATTGGGCGCCGCCGAGAGCGTGCCGCGGTGGCGATGGATGGTCCACAGCCAGCGCTGCGGCCGCGCCAGGAAGGCCAGCGGCGACATCACCACGAAGCGGCAACCGTGGTAGAGGCTGCCCAGCCATGCACCTATCAGCCCCATGTCGTGATAGAGCGGCAGCCAGCTTACGAACACATCCGTCGAATCGACCTGTGCCGCCTGCCCCATGGCGCGGATGTTGGCGAGCAGATTGGCGTGGGTGAGCGCCACGCCCTTGGGGTTGCCGGTGCTGCCGGAGGTGTATTGCAGCAGCGCGATGCTTTCGGCGTGCAGCATGGGTTCTGCCGGCTTGCCCGCTGTTGCGAGTTCGGCGACGCTGGCCACGGTGCGCAGCGAGGGCACCTGCGCCTGCAGCCGCCGCGCCAGTGTGCGCCCTTCCGGCACGGTGATGAGCATGGTGGCGAGCGCGTTGGCGAGGATGCCGGCATGGCGGCGCAAATGGTCTTCCATCTGCGCGGGGCGGAAGGGGGGGTAAATCGGCACCGGCACGCCGCCGGCCAGGAGTACGCCGAAGAAGCTGAAGAAGTAGTCGAAGCCGGTCGGCAGCATGATGGCCACCGCTTCGCCGGGCCGCAGTTCGTTTGCCTGCAACCCGACTGCGACGCCCTGCGCACCCGCGAGCAACGCGCCGTAGCTTAGCTCTTCCTCGCGCTCCTGCTCTCCGGTGAGGACGATATGGGTGCGCTCGGGATGGCGCTCGACGTGCCAGCGCAGCGCCTGCACCAGCGTGGTTGCGGCGTCCGGAGCGGCTTCCAGGCGGCCGGGGGCAGGGCCTGCAGCAAGCCCCGGCGGCTCGGCCTCGCGCGCCGCGCCGCCGGCAAGCAGCGCCCGCAGCAGGTCGCGCGGTGTTTCCGCACCCGCCAGCAGCGCTTCCGGCAGGCTTACTCCGAAGCTCCGCTCGATGCGCAGCAACAGCTCGACCCGCCCCAGGCTGTCCAGGCCCAAGTCGCGGTCCAGCGAACTGTCCAGCGTCGCGGGCCGGGCAGAGGGGCGCAGCTCGGCGGCCAGGCCCTGCACGATCTCCAGCAGCCGTTGCGCGGCTTCGTCCGGGCTACCGATTTCGTCGTTCCGGGTTTCCTTGTCCGGCATGTCCCTCCCCCTTGCCCGTTGCCTCTTCCTACTAATTCTAGGCCAACGCCGGGCGCGGCCGCGTAGTGGAGGTTTGGCACCCATGTCCTATCATTGAATCGAGCGCTGGGCGCACGGGATGTTATGCAACTTTCAGCAGGGGGACGGCAATGGCGAATCCAATGGTCTATCTCGCATACACGCCAAGAGGCGCGGGGCTGCTGGCTGCCGTTGTGTACGTCGTGGTTGGCAAAGATGTCTACGGCTGGTGGACGGGCGCCAGCAATTCCGATTTTCCGTCGGCGTTTTTCAGGCTGGAGGACTTTTTCTCCGTGAGCGGCACGATCTTTCATGCAAGCCGGGGGATGGATATCTACGCGGGATGGGCGTTCAACTACTCTTCTTCGATGCCCGAGCTGGAAAAGGCCGTTCCCGTCGACCAGGAAATGGCCCATGAGCTGGAACGAATGCAGGACGCTTTCTGGGGCGAGTGGCTGTTTTTTTCCGAGGGCAAGGGCGTCGATGCGGAGGTCGCCGCATACGCCGGCAGCGAACTGCCGCTGCAAGCAGTCAACATCAAGAGCAGCAAGCTCAACAAGCTCGACAAGGACGACGTGATCTGGACCTATGCCTCGCCGGGCATCGACATGGACATCATCGACTACGTGCGGGCGCGCTGGCCGCTGGACTACCGGATCGAGTAGGGGGCAAGCGCCGGCCTCATCGAGGTCGCCTGCGCTACGGGACGTTTGCGGGTAGCGCAGGCGACCCGCCTGCGGGGTTTTCGGGAATGACTCCAAGCAAAGAAGAGCGTCCGGAAATGGCGCCGCTGCACCGCTGGGACGTGACGCCCAGGGAGGCCATCGCCATCCAGCAGACGCTGCGCTCCCGCGTAGTCCGCGAGGACAGCATGAACGCCGTGGCGCATGTCGCCGGCGTGGACGTGGGCTTCGAGCAGGGCGGTGCCGTCACGCGCGCCGCCGTAGCTGTGCTGCGGCTGGCGGATCTGGCGCTGGTGGACTCGGCGCTGGCGCGGCTGCCCACCTCTTTTCCCTATGTGCCCGGATTGCTCTCCTTCCGCGAGGTGCCGGCCGCACTGGAGGCGCTACGGGGGCTGAGCATCGTCCCCGATCTGCTGCTGGTAGACGGCCAGGGCATCGCGCATCCGCGCCGTCTCGGCGTGGCAAGCCACCTGGGGTTGTTGTGCGACATTCCTTCCATCGGCGTCGCCAAGTCCCGCTTGATCGGCGAGCACGGCGAGGTGCCCGATCAACGCGGTGCCTGGACGCCCTTGCTGGACCGCGGCGAGATCATTGGCGCCGTATTGCGCACGCGGCCGGGCGTAAAGCCGCTGTACGTATCCAGCGGCCACCGCGTCAGCCTGCACACCGCCATCGCCTACGTCATGGCCTGCGTCACGCGCTACCGGCTGCCCGAAACCACGCGCTGGGCGCACCGTCTGGCCTCGGGTCCATGACGGGTTGTGGCGACAGGCTGGAACTTGGGAAACGGAAAGATGGGGAGGTGAAATAAACCTAGAAAAAGCAGTTCACCACAGAGTCACAGAGGCACAGAGTTGAAAAACAAGGAAAAAATCCTGTGCACATCGTTCACCAGTTTGGTGACCGTAAGTTTTCCGGTAACCTATTGTTTTCTCAGTGCCTCAGTGCCTCAGTGCCTCAGTGCCTCAGTGCCTCAGTGCCTCTGTGACTCTGTGGTGAACGAACTGCGGTTTTTAGGATAAAAAAAGGCAGGCGGAGACGCCTGCCTTCAACCCTGGGAAGGGAGTGACGGAGTTATTTCTTTCCGCCCTTGTTCACTGCATCCTTAAGCGCCTTCCCGGGCGTGAATTTTGGTACCACCGCTGCTGCGATCTTGAGCGCCGCGCCAGTCTGTGGGTTACGGCCGGTGCGTGCAGCGCGCTTGCCGGTCTTGAAGGTGCCAAAGCCTACGAGCGAAACGGTGTCATCCTTCTTGAGCGCCTTGGTCACCGAGGCCGTGAATGCGTCCACGATCTCACCGATGGCTTTTTTCGAAACGTCCGAGACCTGACCTGCGATTGCGTCGATTAATTCAGCCTTGTTCATTCTTGCTCCTTTGGGTTTGGGTTGACGTAAGCCTCACGGCCGTTGGCAGTATATCAAGGTTTTTCAGTCTGTGAAGCGTGCTTGATGCCTGTGAGGCGTGAATTTTAGCGGCTCTCCGTACGCGAATACGGGGCGGCAACAGGTTCGATGTGCGGGGCGAAATTGGAAGTTATTGATAAAGCGGGGTTTGTGCTCGTCCTTCGGTTGCCGTTCCACGGCCGGCCACGCTGTGGAAGCGCCGCATTGATTAGGGGGCATGCGCGAAAAAAACGCCAAGACTTTTGCTTTGGCGCAGAGCAAAACTCCAGCCCTCAAGCAGACTGGCCGCGGAAACGAGAGCGCGGCCGGGGCAGGCGCCGTGCGATCCCATATCGGCTGGCTAGCGTTTTTCGTCACCGCCTGGTGCGCCGGCTGCCCCAACATATTTGCAGCCGTGGCGCCCATGGGCTTTGATACATCCGGAAACAAAAATGGCCTAGGTTTTCACCTAAGCCATCGTTCTATTTGGTGGGCGGTACTGGGATCGAACCAGTGGCCCCTGCCGTGTGAAGGCAGTGCTCTACCGCTGAGCTAACCGCCCAAAGAGAGGCGCAATTTAACCATATTCGCCGTTGGCCAGTCAATTTCAGCGCGGATGTCGTAAAATGGCGCCTTTCACGAGATGAAGCCGAAACCCATGATCCGTACCCGTTTTGCCCCCAGCCCGACCGGCTATCTGCACATCGGCGGCGCGCGCACCGCGCTGTTTTCCTGGGCCTTCGCCCGCAAGCATGGCGGCGTGTTCATCCTGCGTATCGAGGACACCGATCTGGAGCGCTCGACGCCCGAGTCGGTGCAGGCGATCCTGGACGGCATGGAGTGGCTGGGCCTGGATTACGACGAGGGGCCGTTCTACCAGATGCAGCGCATGGATCGCTATCGCGAAGTGCTCCAGCAGTTGTTGGACGAGGGCAGTGCCTACTATTGCTATGCCAGCAAGGAAGAGGTCGAGACCATGCGCGAGGAGCAGCGCGCGGCCGGCATCAAACCGCGCTACGACGGGCGCTGGCGCGATTCTACGGCGACGCCGCCGGCCGGCGTGCGGCCGGTGGTGCGCTTCAAGAATCCGCTGGACGGAGTGGTGGTCTGGGACGATCTGGTGAAGGGACGCATCGCGGTGCACAACACCGAGTTGGACGACCTGGTGATCGCGCGCGGCGACGGCACGCCGACCTACAATTTCAGCGTGGTGGTGGACGACATGGACATGGCCATCACCCACGTCATCCGCGGCGACGACCACGTCAACAACACGCCGCGCCAGATCAACATCCTCAAGGCCCTGGGGGCGACGCTGCCGCAATACGCGCATGTGCCGATGATCCTGGGCGTCGACGGCGAGCGTCTGTCGAAGCGGCACGGGGCGGTCAGCGTCATGCAGTACGAGGAGGACGGCTATTTGCCGGAAGCGCTGCTCAACTACCTGGCACGCCTGGGCTGGGCGCGCGGCGACGAGGAAGTGTTCGACATGCAGCAATTCGTCGAATGGTTCGAGGTCAAGGACGTCAGCCGCTCGCCCGCCAAGTTCAACCCGGAAAAGCTGATGTGGCTCAACCAGCAATACCTCAAGCAGGCCGACGACGCCCGCCTGGCGCAACTGGTGAAGCCCTTCCTGCAAGCCGACTGCTGCGACTCGGAGCATGGGCCTGAACTGCACAAGGTGGTTGCCCTGCTCAAGGAGCGTGTCGGCACGCTGGAGGAATTGGCCGATGCGGCGGTGTATTTCTACCGTCCCCTGGAACCACACGAAGACATCAAGGCGCAGCACTTCACGGCGGAGGTCAAGCCCGCGCTGGAAGCTCTCCTCGCCGCCTTCGGCGAGATGGAATGGAAGCGCGAAACCATCCATGCGGCACTGAAGTCCAGCGCCCAGCAATACGGCCTGAAAATGGGCCAGGTCGCCATGCCGCTGCGGGTGATGGTCACGGGAGAAACGCAGACGCCTTCCATAGACGCCACCCTGGAGCTGATCGGGCGCGACGAAGTGACGCGGCGCATCACCCATCATCTGGCGCAATTCCCGCCTTTACAAAGGTAGGCACCCTCCGTATAATTGCCAACCTTTCGGGGGTATAGCTCAGCTGGGAGAGCGCTTGCATGGCATGCAAGAGGTCAGCGGTTCGATCCCGCTTACCTCCACCAAATTCAGTTTTACGGTAGTTTGTTTTAATGGTTGCATCGGTCGCTGAAGCCGGTTAATATGCAGCCCGTTTTCGGTCCCCATCGTCTAGAGGCCTAGGACATCGCCCTTTCACGGCGGTAACACGAGTTCGAATCTCGTTGGGGACGCCAAATTCAAAAAGGGTTGCGCAAGCAGCCCTTTTTCATTTCTCGGCCGAAAATCGTTTTTGGCCAGCGCCGGATCAAATGGGTCCCGTTGTCCCGCGGGGCGACGCGATCCTTCTATACTTCAACAAACAACCCGTCCAGCAGGCGGAAGAAGTTCCGTGCAAAACCCCGCGTCGACGCGCGTTTTGCGGCTGGTTCAGAAGGCATCCGCGTTGAGCATTCCTGTCGATATTCCCGTACCCACCATGCTTCGCCGCGAGGCTCACGCATTGCGGGAAGCCGTGCGCGTGGCGGCGCTGGCTGTCTGTTTGCTGCTGTTTCCCGTTTTCGCCCTGGCGCAGGAGTTCGGCTATTCCGTGGAAATGAAGGTCCCCGAAGCCCAACGCAAGCTGCTGGAAGAGTACCTGGATATCTACCAGTGGCAGGACAACCCGCGCATGAATCCCGAGCAGTTGCGCCTGCTGTTCCGCAACGCGCCGGACAACATCCGCGAACTGCTGGCGACCGAAGGCTACTTTGCGCCCACCATCGACTCTGCGCTGGAGGACAAGGCCGGGAAGTGGCTTGTGCGCTTCACCGTGGAGCCGGGCGAGCCGGTGCGGGTCGCGAGCGTCGACGTGCAGGTGCGCGGCGCGTTTGCGGACGGTTCGGAGGCGAACGCCGCGCGTCTGCGCAAGTTGCGCGAGCGGTGGTCGCTGCCGGTCGGCGCGGTATTCCGCCAGAAGCAATGGGAGGAGGCCAAGCGTGCTGCCTTGAGGGACTTGCTGGCGGAGCGTTATCCAAGGGCGGAAATCGTTTCCAGCGAGGCCACCGTGGACCCGACAACCCGGAAGGCGGTGCTGGCAGTGGTTCTCGACAGCGGGCCCGCCTTTGCCTTCGGCGCGACCACGATCACCGGGCTGAAGCGTTACCCAAACGCCACCGTCGAGCGGCTCAACCCGATCGAGCCGGGCTCTGCGTATTCCCAGTCGAAGTTGCTGGATTTTCAGGCGCGGCTGCAGGACAGTCCGTATTTTTCCAGCGTGCAGGCCAGTGCGCAAATCGACCCGGCCCGGCCTGCGGACGTGCCGGTCCGGGTGGAAGTGGTTGAGCGGCCTTCGCGCAAAATCGGCTTCGGCATCGGCGCCAGCACCAATACCGGCGCCCGGGGGCAGGTGGAATACCAGCACCTGAATTTTCTGCACCGGGCATGGCGGCTCACCACGCTGCTCAAGGTGGAAACCAAAACGCAGTTGCTGAGCGCGGAGGTGCAGGTTCCGCCCACCCCGCGCGGCTACCTCGACAGCGCCAACGCTTTCAGCGAGCGCGACGACATCGAGGGGGTGGTGGTCACCAAGGTCGGGATCGGGGCGAAGCGCGCGCGGGTGCTGGGCAAGATCGAGACGGCGCTCGCCGTTCAGTACCAAACGGAACGCCGCAGGGTGGAAGGGGCGGAGAGCGATCGCAGCCGGGCGCTGACGCTCAATTATTCCTGGACGCGGCGGGATGTCGACAACCTGCTGTACCCGACGCGCGGCACTTTGCTGAACGCCCAGGTCGGCGGGGCAGCCGAGGCGCTGCTGTCGGACCGGAATTTTGTGCGCACTTATGCCAAAGCAGTCCACCATCGCCCGCTCGGGGATCGCGGCGGCCTGGTCCTGCGTGGCGAGCTCGGGGCGACGCTGGCGCGCAGCCGCCAGGGCATTCCGTCGGATTTCCTGTTTCGTGCCGGCGGCGACCAGTCGGTGCGCGGCTTTGCCTATCGGAGCCTGGGGGTCAAGGAGGGCGACGCCATCGTTGGCGGGCGCTATCTCGGCGTGGCCAGTGCGGAATACGTCCATTGGCTGAAACCCAACTGGGGCGCTGCGCTGTTTTACGATGTCGGTAGCGCGGCGGACCAGTTGCGCGACTTCAGCCTGTCCCACGGCTACGGCGTCGGCGCGCGCTGGAAGAGCCCGGTGGGGCCGCTCAACCTGGATGTGGCCTACGGCCAAGAGGTACGGGAGTGGCGCCTGCACTTTTCCGTGGGGTTCGCATTTTGACGTTCTGGCACACGCTCCTGCGCCGCTGGGGCAGGAGCTTTGCCATCGTCGTCCTGCTGGTCGCGGGCGCTGTGGGCGGCGCGGCATGGCTTGCGGGCCGGGAGGCGGTGCTGCGCTGGGCTGCCGACCAGGCGGTGGCGGCAAGCGCCGGCCGGCTTGCGCTGGAGGGAGTGCAGGGGTCGCTGTACGGCCCGCTCAAGGTTTCCAGGCTGGTCTACGAGGATGGCAAGGTGCGCGTCGAAGCGCGCGGCGTCGAGCTTGACTGGATGCCGTGGATGCTGCTGCGCGAGCGTATCGAGATCACCCGGCTCGCCGTGGCCAGCCTGGACTGGAACAGCAAGAGCGCGGAACCGCCCACGCTGCCGCAGACCCTGCGCTTGCCGCTCGCACTGAAAATCGGGCAGGGGTCGGTCAACGTGCTGCGCTATCGCAACCCGGACAACACCGTAGAAGTGTCAAAACTGGCCTTCGGCCTGCGCGGCGATGGGGTGGGCTACCATCTCGACGCCGCCACTGCGGAGACGCCCTGGGGCCGGCTCAGCGGCGCCATGCAACTGGGGGCGCAGGCGCCGTTCGCCTTGCGCGGCCAGGTTGCGCTGCAAGGCCGGCAGGCGCCGCCGTTGGCCGTCCGAGCGACGTTGGCGGGCACGTTGGCCGAGATCGACGTTGCCGCCGGCGCCACCCTGGGCCAGATCGAGGCGAGCGGCAGCGCGGTCGCGACACTCTTCGACAAGACCCCGTGGAAGCGTGCCGAGCTGACCGCGCGCCATGTCGATCCGGCGCAATGGCGCAAGGGTTTGGCGCGGGGCGATTTCACGTTGGCGCTGGCGTTGCAGATGCAGGCCGACGGCACCTTGCGCGGCAAGCTGGAAGCCTCCAACGCCATGCCCGGCAGCCTGGACCGGGAGCGCTGGCCGTTGCGCAAGCTGGGTGCCGAGCTCAGCGGGGAATTCGCCGACCTGCGCCTGCACGGCATCGCCCTCGATCTCGGCGCGGCCGGCCGTTTCAGCGGTAGCGGCAGGGTGCGCGGAAGCGCCGTGGCGCTCGATCTCGCTACCGGAGATTTCGATCTGAAGGGCGTGCACGGCAAGCTCAAGCCTACGCGCTTGGCGGGCTCCATCCGGCTGGGACTGGAAGGTGCGGCGCAGACGTTGCAGGCCGATTTGCAGCAGCAGCACTACCGCATCCGCCTCAATGCCGTGCACCGCGATGGCCGTGTGGAGGTTCAGACGGCGAGCGTTGCCGCCGCCGGCAGCGAGTTGAGCTTCAGCGGTGCCGTGGCGCTCTCGGGCGCCCGCGATTTCCGCGCGGCGGGGAATCTGCGGCGCTTCGACCCGGCGCAGTTCGGGGACTTTCCGCCAGCCCTCATCAATGCGGCGTTTTCCGCAACCGGCCGGCTCGCCCCGGAGCCGCAGGCTGCGCTGAAGCTGACCGTGGCCGACAGCCGCTTCCGCGGCCAGCCGCTGTCCGGCACGGGCCAACTGCAGCTTTCCGCCCGGCGCGTTTGGGCGAGCGACGTTGCGCTGGCGTTGGGCGCCAGCCGCTTCAGCGCACGCGGGGCCTTCGGCGCTCCCGGCGACCGCCTGGACTGGGATATCGCCGTAGCGGACATGGCAGTCATCGGGCCGGACTTAGCCGGCCACGGCACCGCTTCCGGTACGCTGGAAGGCACGCCGGGCAACCCTTCCGGCACGTTCTCCGCGAACGCGCGGCAACTGCGCTGGGGCGCCGACGATCGCCTCGCCAGCCTGCGCGCCAGCGGCACCCTGGCGCAGGGGCTGGACGGCATGCTGGCGCTCAACGCGGAACTTGCCGGCTACCGCCACGGCAAGCTCGCGCTGGATCACGCCAGCGTGACGGCACGCGGCCGCCGTGCCAGCCACGAACTGAGCATCGCGGCGGACGGGCCGGACCTGGATGCGCGTGCCGACCTCGCCGGGGGCTGGGAGGAAAAATCGGGCTGGTCGGGTTCCTTGCGCAGGTTGGAAAACCGTGGCCGCTACCCGCTGGCGCTGCTGGCTCCGGTGCGCCTGACGCTGGCGCCCGGGCGTTTCGCTCTCAACGAAGCAGCGCTCAAATTCGCCGGCGCCAGCATCGAAATTCACGAGTTGTCGCGCCAAGGGGGGCGTTTGTCCAGCCGCGGCGAACTGCGCGGGCTGCCGCTCGACCAGTTTGCCGCGCTGGTGTTCAAGCCGGGGACTGCGGAAACCAACCTCACGCTCGCCGGGAAATGGTCCGTCGCGGCGGCGGACCGAGTCGACGGCAGCATCGAGCTTTGGCGCGAGCAAGGCGACGTGGCGATGCTCACCGCGCCCAGGACGCCGCTCGGCCTCAAGCAACTGCTGCTGCGCGTGACGGCGCTGGACAGCCATTTGAACGGCAGGCTGGAAGTGGCCGGCACCACGCTGGGCAACCTGGCGGCCGACGGCGCGAGCACGCTGACGTATCGCAACGGCGCTTGGGGCATCGCCGGCGAGGCTCCCGTGCGCGGCGCGGTGAAAGCCGACATGCCCTCGCTGGCCTGGACCGGGCTGCTGCTGGGGAATGGCGTGAGCGTGGGCGGCAGCTTGGCGGCCACCTTCAGCGCGGCCGGCACGCTCGCCGCGCCGCGCTTCAACGGCGAAATCAACGCGCAGGGCTTGCAGCTATCGTTCCCGGCGCATGGAGTCCAGCTCAGCGAAGGCCGTTTGCAGGCGGAGTTGCGCGACGACACGCTGCTGCTCAAAAGCCTGACGCTGCGCGGCGGCGACGGCAGCCTCACGGGCAAGGGCTTTGCCGGCCTGAAGAGCGGCGTCCCGGTGCTGCAAATCGCCCTGAACGCCGACAAACTGCAAGCGCTGGGGCGCCCCGACCGGCATCTGGTCGTCAGCGGCACGAGCGAGATCGCGGTGCAGGAGCGGCGCGTGCGGGTGAGCGGAAACCTCAAGGCCGACCAGGCCTCGATAGAGCTGACCAAAGGCGACGCACCGGCGTTGAGCCCGGACGTGGTGGTGCTGGGCAGGCCGCCCAAGGCCGGGAAAAAAGGCCTGCCCTACGCGCTGGTGCTGGACATGGACTTCGACCTGGGCGAACGTTTTCGCCTCAAAGGCCGCGGCCTGGATGCGCGCCTGGCCGGCGCCGTCAAGGTGCGCAGCCGCGACGGCGGCATGCCCACGGCGACCGGCAGCATCCGCGTGGCAGAGGGCAGCTATGCCGCCTATGGGCAGCGCCTGGTCATCGAGCGCGGCATCGTGAATTTCAGCGGCGCCATCGACGACCCCGCGCTCAACATCGTCGCGCTGCGCAAGAATCAACCGGTCGAAGCGGGCATCGCCATCGGCGGCAGCGCGCTCGCGCCGCGCATCACGCTAGTGTCCAATCCAACGGTGCCGGACAGCGAAAAGCTTTCCTGGCTGGTGCTCGGCCATGGCCTGGACAACACCAGCGGGGCCGAATTCAGCCTGCTGCAGACCGCCGCCGGGGCGCTGCTGGCGCGCGGAGAATCGGCCACCCTCGAAACCCGGATCGCCCACGCCGCGGGGCTCGACGAAGTCGCCCTGTCCGGCAGCGGCGGACTGGAAAGCACCGTGCTCACCCTGGGCAAACGCCTGTCGTCGAGCGCCTACCTGAGCTTCGAGCAGGGACTGACGGGGGCGAGCAACCTGGTGAAAATAAACTACACCCTGACTCCGCGCCTCTCGGTGCGGGCGCAGACCGGCACCGACAGCGCGGTGGATTTGTTTTACACCTTCAGTTTCGATTGAGCGGGCATGCCCTGAAAGAGCCCAGCGCTTGGCGAACAGCCGACGTGGGCCGTTGGCGCACTAGTATCTGAACCAATTAATTACGAAACATACATCGCAGTCATGTCGTCATGTAGGTTGGGTTAGCGGCCTTATCGCGTAACCCAACAAACCCAATCTTCCACACAGATGGATAGGCAGTTCACACCAACACCGGTGTTTAGCAGAATGATTGGGTTTGTTGGGTTACGACGCAAAAAGCCGCGCCTAACCCAACCTACATGACTGCGGGGACGCGCCAAACAACATGTTTCGTTACTTGCGATTTCCAATGCTACAGGCACCGCGCAAGAAAATCCGTCACTTCCTGGTCGCTGAGCACGATCGGATTCGTCTTCATGCTGCTGCCGCGGCAATGCGCGACGATGCGGGGGAAGTCGGCAACGGCGATGCCGAAGGTGCCGAGCGGCGGCAGATGCAGGTGGCGGGTCCAGTCGGACAGCTTTTGCACCAGTGCGGCGCGCGCCTCGTTGCCGGCCATTTCCCTGCCGGCGAGCAGCCGTCCGACTTGGGCATACCTGGCGAGCGCCGGGTTGGCTGGCTCGCGTTCCTGCATGGCGCGGATGTTGGCCTCGGTTGCGGCGGCCACCAGCGTGCCGCACACGACGCCGTGGGGGATGGGGAAAAATGCCCCCAAAGGCGCGGCCAGTCCATGCACCGAACCCAGGCCCACATGCGCCAGGGTGATGCCGGAAAGCAGGGCCGCGTAGGCCATCCTTTCGCGTCCGGCCGCGGCCTCCGGCCCGCCTTCGTACCAGGCAAACAGGCCGTCCCTGGCCGCTTCCAGCCCGCTCATGGCGAGCGCGTCGGTGAAGGGATTGGCCTTGGTGGAAACGTAGGACTCCAGCAACTGGGTCAGGGCGTCCATGCCGTTCGCCGCGATCAATGGGCGCGGGCAGCCGGCGAGCAGGTCCGGGTCCACCACGGCGTATTCCGGCACCAGCCGCTCGTCGCGGAAGGACTTCTTGTAGCCGTCCTTGCCGTGGACGCTGAGCACGGCGTTCTTGGTTGCTTCGCTCCCCGTCCCCGCCGTGGTCGGCACCGCGATGAAAGGCGTGACGGGGCCGCGATAGGGCAGCTCCGGCCCCACGCCTTCGAGATGGTCGAGCACAGAATTGCCGGGCTTCAGCAATCCGGCGATGGCCTTGGCGGCATCCAGCACGCTGCCGCCGCCTATGCCCAGCACGACATCGATGCCCAGCCCGCGCAAGTCGCCGACTGCCTGGTCGACCAGTTGCGGCGACGGTTCGCCGCTGACCGCGAACTCCTGCCAGGCAAAGCCCTGCACTTCCAGTTCCGTGGTGAGCCACGTCCAGTGCGACGTCTGCCGAAACGAGCGGCTTCCCGTGACCAGCAGCACGTGCTTGCCGTAGCCCGCGAGCAGTCCCGGCACCTTGCGGAAACTGCCTGCGCCGAACTCGATGCGCGGCAGGCGCGCCACGGAAAAAGGCGGGATCACCATAGTGCCCGCTCCGCCGGAAACAGGCCGTGGTAGCTGACGCCCAGCCTCGGCTCCGCCATCCATCTGGCCACGGTCTCGCGCCATTTCAGGTAGTGCGCTGTTTCCTTGTGTTTGGCTGCGTCCGCCGCGCTTGCGTATGCCTCGTACAGCACGAAGCGGGTAGCGTCGTCGGCCGCTTGCAGCACGTCAAAACGCAGGTTGCCGGGCTCGTGCACCGAGGCCTCGTGGTTGGCGCGGGTGGCGGCGATGAAGTCTTGCAGGTGCTGCGGGTCGACGTGGATATGGACCAGGGTGACGTGCATGGGGGTTCCTTGAATTCTGCAAGCGGCGCAGTTCTGCCGGTTGCGTTAGTAGGGCGGATGAGGCCGAAGGCCGTTATCCGCCGCATGGAGTACGGCCACATCCGGCGGAAGGCGCTACGCTTTTCCGCCCTACACGTGCTGACTTGGTTATCGGGAGACAGCACGTGCAGGGCGCAATAACCAACGTGCATTGCGCCGTATGTAACCGCATTCGGCGCAATGCGCTACGCTTTTCCGCCCTAATGCGCTGTAGGAGCGGCGCCCTCGCCGCGATTTGCGGCCGTATTCGCGCCGGGGGCGGCGCTCCTATCATGCACGCGCATCACAATGAACAATCTGGGTTCAATCTTCCGCGCTCATGCTCTTGACGATATACCCGCCCGACTTTTCATCCAGCTCCAGTTCCAGCAGATTGCGGACGGCGGCTTCTTCCAGCAGCTTGCTGAAGGAACGGAAGCCGTAATACGTTTCGTTGAACCCCGGCTGGCGCCGCTTCAAGGCCTGTTTCACCATGGAGCCCCAGATTTTTTCTTCCTCGCCACGCTCGGCGATCAGGGCTTCGACGGTTCCGATGACGAGGTCGAAGGCTTCCTGCTGCTTGCCGTCGACCTCCTTGGGGGCGGCTTTGGTCTTGGTGGCGGGGGCGGCTTTTGCGGCGGTTTTTTTGTGCGTGCGCTTCTTGGCTTCTTCCTCGCGCACCAGGTCGTCGTAGAAGATGAATTCGTCGCAGTTGGCGATGAGCAGGTCGGAGGTGGAGTTCTTGACGCCGACGCCGATCACCGTTTTGTTGTTCTCGCGCAGCTTGCTGACCAGGGGCGAGAAGTCCGAGTCGCCGCTGATGATGACGAAGGTTTTGACGTGGGACTTGGTGTAGCAGAGGTCGAGGGCGTCCACCACCATGCGGATGTCGGCGGAGTTTTTGCCGGACATGCGCACGTGGGGAATCTCGATCAGCTCGAACGAGGCTTCGTGCATCGGTCCCTTGAAATCCTTGTAGCGGTCCCAGTCGCAGTAGGCTTTCTTGACCACGATGCTGCCCTTGAGCAGCAGGCGTTCCAGCACTTTCTTGATGTCGAATTGCGCGTATTTTGCATCGCGCACGCCCAGCGCGACGTTCTCGAAATCGCAGAACAGCGCCATGTTTTGGGTTTCTTGTAGTCCAGCCATCATCATTCCTCCATGCAGCATTTTTTGTATTTCTTTCCGCTGCCGCAAGGGCAGGGGTCGTTGCGCCCGACCTTGGGTTGTTCGCGCACATAGGTTTCGACTTCGCCATACTCCACATCGGCAGGCGGCTCATAGTCGTCGGCAGCTTCCAGCGCCCATTGCTCTTGCCGTTCCGCTATGGCTTCCGGATCATAGAACGACAACGGGTCGGGAAAGCTTTCCCACTGCGGGCTGTCTCCTGCCTCGAAGGCGGCTTCTATGTCTTCCCGCGTAAGATCCTGCGTCCGCACCATCTTTTGCAGCAGGGGGCGGTGGCGTTTGCGCGGCTGATCGAGCAGGAGTTGGCACGCCGAGTAGCGCAGATACTCTTCCTCGGCTTCATCGGCGGCGAATGCAGCGGCCCAATCCAGCGCCTGTTCCTGTTCGGTGCGGCCCACGGCATGCGCGAGGGCGATGGCGCTTTCCAGAGCCATGACGCGAGGATACCAGTCATAACTGCGGTCGGCGGCTATGTTGCGCAGCCCGTCCAGGCATTGCTCGCCTTTGCCGCGGAACAGCGCCGGCCAGCTCTCGGCCACCCAGTCCCACAGGTCGTCCTCCGGGAATTCTTGCATGCGCGGGAACACGCCGAGCAGGGCCGCCCCGGTTTGCTCGCCCGGCATGGCGCCGAGGATGAAAATGCAGTGCAGCAGCGCCCACCAGCGCTCCGTGGGAACGTCGCGTCCCCAGTTTTCGTCGTCCGCCAGGTAGGACGCCAGCACGGGCAGCATGGTCGGCGTGCGGCGCACGCATTCGTCGACCACCGCGCGCGGCAGGGTGTCGCGCATGCCGGTGATGAGCGCCATGAGTTCGTCATCGGTGAGCGTCGCCAGTTCGTCCGCCGAAAAATCGACGGCGGAAAACTGCTCGCGCCAGGCATCCTCGTATTCGCCGTCCAGGTCGGGGAATACGTCGTCCAGCAGCACCTTGCGCGCCATGGCATTGACCAGTGGCGCGGCCATGGCGCGTATTTCAGCGATGAACGAGGGGCTCTGGGTGTCGACGGAGGGGGCGAAGAGAATCGGCGCGTAGCGCTGCGGGTCGGCAATCATGTTGATGAACACCATTTGGCGGCCAAACTCGGTATCCGCTTCGGTGCGCTCTTCCCACGCGGTCTCCGCCAGTTTGACCGCCTCCACGAACCCCCGGCACCACAGGTCCTGGCGCTCGCCTTCAGCCGGGTCCGTTTCCACGCGCAACTCGAATGCGTCGTCGAGCAGAAACGCATCGACGACCTCGTCCACGGCGTCCGCGGCGATGCTGGTCAGGAGGTCTTCTGGCCCAATGAGTTCCGGGAGCCCTAAAGCGGCCTCCAGCCAGGGGGCGTCGAACCCCTCGTCGGGTCCCAGCGCCATGCCGGTGAGGAAGCCGTGCAGGGTGGATGGGTCCATGGCCTGGGGATAGTCCCGCGTGGCGGCGAGCAGTGCTTCGAAGGAAGATTGGGAGGGTGTCATGGGAGTGGTGTCTTCAATGATGGGGGTTAAACCTAAGCTCGGCAGTTAGTTGACCACCAAGGCACAAAGGCACCAAGAGAACAGGGGCTGGCTTATCGAGGCGCTTTATTTTCTGGTTTTGACTCAACTTGGTGCCTTTGTGCCTTGGTGGTCAATTGCTTTTTTCTGGTTGTTGAGCAGAAGCTGCTTTGATTTTAGCACCTGCGGCCGCGTCAGCGAAAATCCCGCGACTGCGCCACGAGGCTGCCCAGGAGGGCACTGTCCCGCCATCGGGGGCACTTCCCCCCTGCCGTTGCGGTGGCCGAGCAGCCTGGGAGAAGTCTTTGACCATGCAGGGGCCGAGGCGGGGTGGTTGTTCCGGCGCTGCTAAATCCCCTCTGGCAATTCGGGTTTGAGCTAATCCAGATTAATCGTTATGATCAATTCGAATATATTTAAATTATTTTGGGTGGAAGAATGAAGATTCTGGTCGTGGGCGGGGCGGGCTATATTGGCTCGCATATGGTGAAGATGTTGCTCGATGCCGGGCACGATGTGGTGACGCTGGACAACCTTGGTAACGGGCATCGGGATGCCGTGCTGGGTGGGGAGTTCGTGCAGGGGGACATCGCCGACCGGCCGTTGCTGGATGGGTTGTTTGCGCAGCACCGCTTCGACGCGGCGATGCACTTTGCTTCGTTCATCCAGGTGGGCGAATCGGTGCAGTTGCCGGGCAAGTATTACGAGAACAATTTTTCCAACACCGTGAACCTGCTCAATGCCATGGTGGCGCACGGGGTGAAGCGGTTTATCTTCTCCTCCACCGCGGCAATTTTCGGCGAGCCGGAGTACGTGCCCATCGACGAGGCGCACCCGAAAAATCCGATCAATCCCTACGGCAAATCGAAGTGGATGGTGGAGCAGATGCTGGCGGATTTCGACCGCGCCTATGGGCTGAAGTCGGTGTGCCTGCGCTACTTCAACGCGGCAGGGGCGGACCCTTCCGGCCTGCTGGGCGAGCGCCACGATCCGGAGACGCATCTGATTCCGCTGGTGCTGCAAGCGGCCTCGGGACGGCGTCCGCACATCAGCGTTTTCGGGCGCGACTACGATACGCCGGACGGCACCTGCATACGCGATTACATCCACATCGTGGACCTGTGCCAGGCGCATCTCCTGGCGCTGCAGAAGCTGATGGATGGCGGGGACAGCGCGGCCTACAACCTCGGCAACGGCAACGGCTTTTCGGTGCAGGAGGTGATCGCGGCGGTGGAGCGCATCACCGCCAGGCGCGTGACGGTGGTGAACGCCCCACGCCGCGAGGGCGATCCGGCACGGCTGGTGGCCGATGCGGCAATGGCGCGGCGCGAACTGGGCTGGCAGCCGGCGTATGCGGGTCTGGATACCATCGTGGAGCATGCCTGGGGGTGGGAGCGGAGGGCAGGTACCAGGGGGGATTGAAGCGCGCGCAGAACCCGCTTACCCGGCGCAGCACGAGAGTTGCTTGACGTCCTTGAAGAAGGTCTGGGCGCAGAGTTTGAGGCCTTCGACCATGGTGAGGTAGGGGAACAGTTCGCCGGCCAGTTCGGCCACCGTCATGCGGTTGCGAATGGCGAGGGCGGCGGTCTGGATGATTTCGCCGGCTTCGGGCGCCAGTATCTGCGCGCCCAGTATGCGGCCCGTGCCTTTTTCCGCCACCAGTTTGATGAAGCCGCGCGTGTCGTAGTTGGCCAATGCGCGCGGCACGTTGTCCAGCGTGAGGGTGCGGCTGTCGGCTGCTATGCCTTGCGCCCGCGCCTGCGCCTCGTCAAGGCCCACGCTGGCGACTTGCGGGTCGGTAAACACCACGGTGGGCACCACGGATAAATCCAGAACCGCATCTCCCCCCGTCATGTTGATCGCCGCGCGGGTGCCGGCTGCTGCCGCGACATAGACGAATTGCGGCGCGGTGGTGCAGTCTCCCGCTGCGTAGACGTGGGGTGCGCTGGTGCGCAGATGGTCGTCCACGATGACGGCGCCGCTGGCGTCGGTTTCGACTCCGGCTTTGGCGAGGTCGAGGCCGGCGGTGTTGGGCTTGCGGCCGCTGGCGACCAGCAGCCGGTCTGCGCTGACGATCTCGCTGCCGGTGTCGGCGTGAAACAGCTCGCCGTCGAAGCGCACCGATTCGATGGGCGTATCCGTGAGGATGCGCATGCCTTCGTTTTGCAGCACGATCTGCAATGCTTCCCCTAGCGCAGGGTCTTCCTTGGAGAGCAGCAGGCCGCGGGCGATCAGCGTTACCTTGGAGCCCAGCCGCAGATAGGCCTGGGCAAGTTCCAGCGCGACCACGGAGCCGCCGTGGACGATGAGATGGTGCGGCAGCTCGTCGGCGACCAGGGCTTCGCTGGAGGTCCAGTAAGGCGTTGCGCTCAGGCCGAGCGTGTCGGGGATGTGCGGCGAGCGCCCGGTGGCGATGAGGATGCGGTCGGCGGCGATTTCCTTTTCGCTGCCGTCGGCTTTTTTCACCAGCAGCGTGTGCGCATTTTTGAAGCGCGCAAAGCCGCGTTCCAGCTTGATTCGCGGATTGCTGTCGAGGATGCTTTCGTATTTGGCATGGCGCAGTTCTTCCACGCGCGCCTGCTGCTGCGCCACCAGGGCTTTGCGGTCGACCGCGGCGGTGTGTTTGCCGATGCCGGGGAAGGGGTGGGCGGACTGTAGGTGGGCGATGTGCGCCGCGCGGATGAATATCTTGGAGGGCACGCAGCCGACGTTGACGCAGGTGCCGCCGGTGGTGCCCGCTTCGATTACGGTTACCTCGGCGCCCGCTTCGGCGGCACGGATGGCGGCGGCGAATGCGGCCGAGCCGGTGCCAATGATGGCGACCCGGGTTGCGGACGAGGCTTGTGCCGCCGTGCCGCAGCAGGAGCCACCGGCCGTTTCCGCGCCATAGCCCTGCGCCAGCACGGCGGCGATCAAGGCATCGGCCGAGACGCCGGCCGATGCCTCGACCCGCGCCGTGCCCTGCTCATGCGATACATAGGCGTCGGTCACGCCCTCCACGGCCCGGAGGATGTTCTTCACCGCGGCGGCGCAGTGGCCGCACGTCATGCCGCTGACACGCAGGAGATACACATTCACTTGGCCTTTGCTCCTTTGACCTCGGAGGGATAGCCGGCGGTGAAGGTGGCATCCAGCAGCGCGTCGAGGTTGGTCTTGGCGTCGTCATAGGTGACGACCGCCTCTTTGCGTTCCAGCGACGTGGCGGCTTTGCTGACGCCGGGCACTTTTTCCAGCGCCTTCTTGACGGTGATGGGGCACACCGAGCAGTACATGCCGGGGACGTCAAGCGTTACGGTCTTGGTCGCGGCGAAAGCGGCGTTGGCCCAGACGGCGGCGAATGCGACGAGAAGCAGAAACTTTTTCATGGTGGACTCCTTAGTAGAAAAACGGGGCGATGTAAGGGAAGGTGAGGGCCAGGGCGATGAGCAGCGCGACCATCCAGAACATGGCCTTGTAAACCCGGTTGGTGTGGGGCAAGGCACAGAGCGAGCGGGGCGTGCAGGCCGATGCCACGGGGGCGCGGTAGATCTTGCGGTAGGCGAGGACCAGGAACACGACTGCCGCTGCCAGGAAGTAAGGACGGAACGGCTCCAGCACCCGCAGGTTGGCGGCCCAGGCGCCGCCGATGCCGAGCATCACCAGCACCAGCGGTCCGATGCAGCACAGCGAAGCGGCGACGGCTGCGGCGACACCGCCGAGGAGCGGCCAGCGGCCGGGTTTTTGTTGCGACATGAGGTGCGTCCTTTCAGTTGCCAATATGCATTGCGCAACCAGAATACCGGCCGTACCATGGTACGGAGTCAAGCATCTTTTGGAATGGGAGGCTTTTGCGATGGGTCAGGACCTTACGATAGGAACGGTGGCAAAGCTGGCGGGCGTTAACGTTGAGACGATCCGCTTTTATCACCGCCGCGGGCTCTTGCCCGAGCCGAAAAAACCTCTGGGCGGCGTGCGCCATTACAGCGCGGCCGAAGTCAGCCGCGTGCAGTTCATCAAGTCCGCTCAGCGATTGGGTTTTACCCTGGATGAGATCGGCCTGCTGCTCAGGCTGGACGACGGCACGCATTGCGCGGATGCGCGCGAGATTGCGGAACACAAGCTGCTGGACGTGCGCGCCAAGCTCAAGGACCTGCGCCGTATCGAGACCGCCTTGAAGGGACTGGTGGGCGCATGCCAGGCGCAGAAAGGCAGCGTTTCCTGCCCGTTGATCGCCTCTCTGCGCGTGCCCTGACCTGGTCTGAGCCCGCTGCGCTAAATAGCGCACAACTCCCACAGTGCCTTGGTACAATGGCTCCCGCCCTTGATACGCTTTGCCGTGCCGGATTCTTGTCCGCACAACTGCCCATGGAAGAAGGTATGCGAGACACCCCCCAAGACACGCTGGACCCGTCGGATTGGTCCAGCCTCCGCGCCCAGGGCCACCGCATGCTGGACGACATGCTGGACTATCTGGAGCACATCCGCGAGCGCCCGGTGTGGCAGCCCATCCCGCCCGAGGTGCGCGCATCGTTGCACGAACCCCTCCCCGCCAACCCCACCGATCTTGAGAAGGTGCATGAGATTTTCATGCGCGACGTGCTGCCCTTTGCCGTGGGCAACGCGCACCCTGGCTTCATGGGCTGGGTGCATGGCGGCGGGACCGCGGTGGGCATGCTGGCGGAGATGCTGGCCGCCGGGCTGAACGCCAATCTCGGCGGGCGCAACCAGATGCCGGTCGAGGTGGAGCGGCAGGTGCTGCGTTGGGTGCGCGAGCTGTTCGGCTTTCCCGATGAGGCCAGCGGCCTGTTCGTGACAGGGACGTCGATGGCGAACCTGATCGCCGTGCTGGTTGCCCGCACCGCCGCGCTCGGCAGCGGCGTGCGCCGCAAGGGCGTCGCCGCCGGCGACAAAAACCTGGTGGCCTACACCTCCGCCGCCGCGCATAGCTGCATCGCCCAGGCGATGGACCTTTCCGGCTTGGGGCTAGACGCGTTGCGCATCGTCCCCACCGACGACCGGCACCAGATGGATGTCGCTGCGCTCGAACACGCCATCGCGGCGGACCGCAGCGCCGGCCTGGCCCCCTTTTTCATCGCTGCGACGGCCGGTACGGTGGACGTCGGCGCCATCGACGATCTGGCCCGGCTTGCCGAGATCGCGCACAGGGAAGGGTTGTGGTTTCACGTCGACGGCGCCTACGGGGCGCTGGGCATGCTGGCGCCGGATATCGCCCCGCGCCTTGCGGGCATCGAGCGCGCGGATTCCATCGCCTTCGACTTTCACAAATGGGGCCAAGTGCCCTACGACGCGGGTTTCATCCTGGTGCGCGACGGCACCCTGCATCACGACACGTTCGCCTCGCCCACCGCTTACTTGCGGCGCGAAGCCCGCGGCTTGGCGGCCGGCTCGCCGTGGCCCTGCGATTTCGGGCCGGACCTGTCGCGCGGCTTCCGCGCGCTCAAAACCTGGTTCACCATCAAGGTCTACGGCGCGGAGCAACTGGGGCGCATGATTTCCAACACCTGCACGGTCGCCCGCTACATGCAGAGCCGCATCGAGGAATTGCCGCAACTGGAGCTCCTGGCGCCGGTCGGACTGAATATCGTGTGCTTCCGCTACCGCTCGGAAGACGCCGACCGGGTCAACGCGGACATCGCGGTGGCGCTGCAGGAGTCCGGCATCGCCGCGCCGTCGACCACCAACATCGACGGCTGCCTCGCCATCCGCGCCGCCATCGTCAACCACCGCACCAACGCCGGCGACATCGACGCCTTGCTGGAGGCGACCATCGCTTTCGGCCAGGCCGCCACCAGGAAGACACCATGAACCAACACGATGCACCAGCGCCGCTCATCGGCCTCGCAGCACTCATGCGCATGGCCTATTCCGGCGCCGACCTGACGCCCCTGGGGGCACAGTTGATCGAACGCGCCGAGCGCAATCCCCTCGACGCCAATGCGCTGATGGACCTGTCCACGGCGTTGCAGCTCAAGGGCAGCCGCGAGGTCGCAATGTCCATGCAGGCCCAGGCGTTGCAGATACAGCAGCTCTACCACGCGCCGAGCGCAAAGGGCGCGGTCGCGATCCGCCTGCTCGCCCTGATGGGTCCGGGCGATTTGATGGCCAACACGCCGCTGGAGTTTCTGCTGGAAGACTCCGACGTTGCGCTCGACATGCTCTATGTCGGCCCCGGCCTGCCGGCGTCGGCGTCGCTGCCGGAGCATGACGTGCTGTTCGTCGCCATCGGGGAATCCGACGAGAACCTGCCGCTGCTGGAAGAGATCGACGGCGTCGTGAAAGACTGGCCGCGCCCGGTGCTCAACAGGCCGGACCGCATCGCCTGGCTGTCGCGCGACAGCGCTTGCGCGCGGCTCAAGTCGGTGCCGGGTGTGGTGATGCCGGTCACCGTGCGCATAGCCCGGCAGGACCTGGAACGCATCGGCCGCGGCGAATTGCCGGTGTCCGCCGTGCTCGAAGACGGGGCATTCCCCATCATCGTGCGGCCGGTCGACTCGCATGCCGGCCGCGGGCTCGACAAGCTCGAAGATGCGGCGGCCATCGCGGCGTATCTGCAAGCCATGCCGGAGAGCGAGTTCTACGTTTCGCGCTTCGTCGATTATCGCGGGGCGGACGGCTTGTTCCGCAAGTACCGCATCGTGCTCATAGCCGGCCGTCCGTTCGTCAGCCACATGGCCATATCCCAGCACTGGATGATCCACTACCTCAATGCCGGCATGTCCGAAAGCGCCGAAAAACGCGCCGAGGAAGAACGCTTCATGGCGAGCTTCGACGAGGACTTCGCGCGCCGGCACGCACAGGCCTTCCGCGCCATCGACGAGGCCATAGGGCTGGACTACCTGGGCATCGATTGCGGCGAAACGCCCGACGGCGCGCTGCTGATTTTCGAGGTGGACAGCAACATGATCGTGCATGCCATCGACCCGGTGGACGTGTTTCCCTACAAGCAGCCGCAAATGCGCAAGGTGTTCACGGCCTTCCGCGCCATGCTGGCCAACGCGATGCAGCATGCCTGACCTTCCACCCACGGAGCAGTTGCTGGTGGAGGGCGGCGACGCCCGCATCGCGCTGGACCCGAACAGCGCCCTCAACAAATACGGCTGCCAGCCGCTACCCGATCCGGGACTGGTGGCGCTGGGGTCTTCCACGGCATCCGTCGTCTCTGCGGCCGGCTTTGCCGCGGCCGGCCGTCTGCGCGACAAGCTCGTCCTGGCGGCCGAACCCGATGCCATCCTCTATGCCCGCGAGCTGGAACGGGTGCGCCGCGAGTTGCTGGACCTGTGCGGAATATCCGATCTCGCCGGCATCGCGGCAGTGTTCGCCGCATCGGGCACGGATGTCCACTTGATTGCCGCGCAGCTTGCCGGCGCTGGTAGCGCAAGCCCCGCACTCGCCGTCATCGCGGAGGCCGGGGAAACCGGCAGCGGCGTGCCGGCTGCCTTGGCCGGGCGCCACTTCAGCGCCCACGCAGCACTTGGCGGAGAGGTCGATGCGGGAACCCCCATCGCAGGCGGCGCTGCGCTAGAAGTCGCGACCGTGACGGTGCGCCTGCCCGACGGAACCCCTCGACCGGCAGCGGACGTGGACGCCGAAGTCGAGGCACTGGTGACGGCAGCAGCGGCGGGGCGGCGCGTCCTGCTGACGCTGGTCGATGTCTCCAAGAGCGGATTGATCGCGCCCAGCCCCGCATGTGTCGCGGCGCTGCAGGGGCGCTTCCCCGGCGCGGTCGAGGTGCTGGTGGATGCGTGCCAGTTCCGCATCGCGCCCGCGACCCTGCGCGCCTATCTGCAACACGGCTTCATGGTTGCCCTGACCGGATCGAAATTCGTGGCCGGCCCGAGTTTTTCCGGCGTGCTGCTGATGCCCCCGCAGGTCGCGGCAAGGCTACACGGGCGCGCGCTCCCGCCTGCCTTGCGGGCCTATTCCAGCCGCGCCGAGTGGCCCCGCGACTGGGCCGCAGCCGCATTGCCGGACGACGTCGCCAATTTCGGACTGTTGCTGCGCTGGGAGGCGGCCCTGGAAGAACTGCGGGCCTTCCATGCGCTGCCGCAGGCGCAGGCCGCGCGCTTCCTGCAAGCCTTTGCAGAGGCCGTGCAGCGGCGCCTGGGCAGCGATCCGCTGTTCGAGCCATTGCCGGTGCCGCCGATCGACCGCCGTCCGCTGATCGAGGCGACAAGCTGGGACCACGTCCAGACGATATTTCCCTTCCTGCTCTACCATCCGGCCACTGGCGCCGGGAAAGCGCCTTTGAGCCGCGCCGAAACGGCACAGGTGTATCGCTTGCTGCAAGCCGATCTGGACATTCCCGGCGCCGGGATGCGCTTCCAACTAGGACAGCCGGTTGCCTGCGGCAGCCGCGACGGCGTGCCGGTGAGCGCATTGCGCCTCTGCGCCAGCGCGCGCCTGGTGGTCGAGGCACTAGCGGGAGATGGCCGCAATGCCGCTGCCGTGATCGCGAAAGCGCTGGCGGCGCTGGACAAGGCCGCACTGCTGTTGCGCTCCGGCAAGATGTCCGATCCGACAGGCTGAGGCGGCTGCCTACGCGGCACTGGCAATGAAAGCGAGCCTCCAGCCGGCCATCCTGGCCGCATGCGGGCTGGAAGCCCGCGCTCCATCAGGTTGGTTTCCAATGGATGTCCGGGATTAACCTGGATTATCCATTAGCTTCACGTAGGAGCGGCTTTAGCCGCGAATTGGCGATGTTTGCGGCTAAAGCCGCTCCTACGGCAACGGTATTTTGGCCAGCCTGTAGGTCGGTTCAAGGCCGCAGGCCGGAACCGACATTCGGCGCGTCTGGTTTGTCGGTTCCGCTTCGCTTGAACCGACCTACAGGCTTGGCTGCCACGGAATCGGCGTCGGGGTAAATGGGCTAATGGCAATGCGGGGTTAAAACAGCTCGACCTCGCCCCCCAGCGGTTTCGTCTTGAGGCTTTCGAGGTAGCGATTTTCCAGTTCGGCGATGGTGTTGTTGTGCAGCGAACGCAACCGTTTGACGCGCACGCGCCCCGTGGCCGGGAAGTAGACCACCATGCGGGGATGTACGCTGCCCACGTCCTCCGCCGCTATCTTCAGGCCCTCCGTTTTGAGATACGCGCGTGCGAACTCGATGTTGCGCCGACCCACGTCGGTCATGTTGGCGAGGATGCGCCCGCCGCCGAATATCTTCACTTCCAGATGCTCGCGTTTGCCGCCATTGCGCAGTATTTCGTTGATCAGGTGTTCCATCGCGTAGTTGCCGTAGCGGTTGGAAGCCCCCATGCCGGCGGCCGCCCAGGCTTCGCCGGGTGCCGCATCGGTGCTGGGAAGCATGAAATGATTCATGCCGCCGATGTTCAGGACGCGGTCGCGGATGCATGCGGAAATGCACGAACCAAGCGTCGTGTAAACGCCCTCGTCGTGCCTGGTGACGTAGTATTCCCCCGGCAGGATGCGTGCGGCGTATGCCTGGTAGGTCTGGTTCCAGGAACGTTTGAAATGCTCGAAGCCGGGCAGGGCAAGCGGCGGCGCGGGCTGGGAAGTGGGTCCAAGGGCCATGGCTATGGGGCAGAAGGGCGAGCCTAAGGCTTGCCCATGAACAGGGACTCGACCTCGTTGATCGTGGCCTGCACTTCGCGCACCACCGGCTCTATCGAGTGTTCGGAGAGTCCTGCGATTTGCCAGGCGGCGGGGTCTATCGGCGGAACGTCGGCAGGGTCCAGGGTGTCGATTTCCGCCATTTGTGCAACGATGTTGGCGACATGCGTCAGCGCTGTTTCCCGCGGGAAGCGCTTTGCCTTGCCGATGTCGTGGTGGTAGGCGATGCACTCCTCCAAAAGGGGGGGAAGTTGCCACTGGCGCGCCAGCTCGCCTCCCACTTCGGCATGGTCGATCCCGGCCGTTTTGCGCTCGGCGTCATGGATCGACATCTCATCCGAGCTGTCCAGCACGAGAAGCAGCGCCTCTTTGGATTGCTCGGGCATTCGATTGAAAAGGATCAGCTCGCCGATGTCGTGCAGGAGCCCGGCGGTGAACAGTGCCTCGGGGTCGCAGCGGCGCGCCTCTTTCGCCAGCAGCCGCGCGGCCAAAGCGCACAGCAGGCTGTGGCGCCAAAAGTTTTCCATCGAAACCAGGTTGTTGGGCAGGCCGGCAAAACTGCTGGCAACGGACATCGTCAGGGCCAGGTTGCGTATCTGTGCCGTGCCGAGCAGGGTGACCGCTTTGGCCACGGTGTCGACGCTGGAGGAAACCTTGTACAGGGGGCTGTTGGCGACCCGCAACAAACGCACGGTGAAGGCAGGGTCGCGGCTTACAGCTTCGGTAATGTCCGCACTGCTGCTTTTGGTATCCTCCATCAGCCGGCTGATGCGCAAATAGACGTCAGGCAGCGTAACCAGGCCACCGACGTCCTGAACCAGCTCACCTGCGCTTTTAGCCATGTTGTCCAAACCATATCAATTGAGTGGTGCATCCCTGTAGTGCCAAGTATGTGACTATGCAAAACCCGTGTAAACCAGCTCGAACGAAAAAACGTCCGTGAAATCGCGTCCTTAATTCCGGGTGAGCTTGCAGCGCATGTGCATAGTACTTTCGTACTGGTTTGACAACAAAAAAAACTTGTCCTAGTATTCAAACCACCCGACGGCCACACACAGTGGTATCGGGGGTACTTAACTAATCAATATCAACTCAAACTTACTAGGAGGTTATTATGGGTGGAGGCGGCGGAGGCGGCGGCATGGGCGGCGGCATGGGCGGCGGCATGGGCGGCGGCGGTGGCATGGGTGGCGGCGGTGGCGGTGGCGGGATGTAATCTCGCCGTGCTTCGCGCACAGCCACGCGCACATGCGACGAGTCTGACTTTATAGATAGACCACATCGCGTGCCGTGTAGAAGGGTGCCAGCTTCGGTTGGCACCCTTTTTTATTCGATATCCTGAAAACGGCGGTTTGCCACAGAGGGCACAGAGAACACAGAGGTAAAACAGGGCCTTGATTGCCGTTCCCGGCTCACCCATCGGGAGAAAGGCAAATCGCGCCGAAAACCGCGTCATATCCGTGCCCTCTGCGTGGTGACTGAGAAGTCTGTTGGCAACCGGTTCGCCTGAACTGGTCAGTTGCCCAAGATCGCCCAGTGTATTTCGTGCAGCGGCACGATTCTTTTGGCGGCGCCCAGTTTGATGGCTTCCTTGGGCATGCCGAACACCACGCAGGAGTGCTCGTCTTGCGCCACGGTGGCGGCGCCGGCGTCGAGCATTTCCTTGAGGCCGCGCGCGCCGTCGTCCCCCATGCCGGTCATGATGATGCCGGTGGCGTTTTTCCCCGCGAACTTCGCCACGGAGCGGAACAGCACGTCGACCGAGGGGCGGTGGCGGTTGACCAGGGGGCCGTCCACCACTTCCACGTGATAGTACGCACCGTTGCGCTTAAGCAGCATGTGCTTGCCGCCCGGCGCGATGAGGGCGCGGCCGGGAATCACGCGGTCGTTGTTTTGTGCCTCCCTGACCTCGATCTGGCACAGGCTGTTCAAGCGCTCCGCGAACGACGCGGTGAATTTTTCCGGCATGTGCTGCACGATCACCATGCCGGGGCAGACGCGCGGCAGGGCGGTCAGCACGGTCTCCAGGGCCTGCGTGCCGCCGGTGGAAGTGCCGATGGCGACGATGCGCTCGGTGGTCTGCGCCATGGCGTGGCTGGCGGCGGGAAGAATGGCGTCGGCGTTGAGCTTGGCAGCCACTTGCGGCAGAGGCGATGCCGGCCGCGACAGGCGTTTGACGTTGGCGTGCGACGCCGCCCTGACCGCTGCCACGAGTTCGCCGGACGATTCCTGCAAGAACCGCTTCAGCCCGATCTGCGGTTTGGCGATGATCTCGACCGCTCCGGCGGAGAGGGCTTGCATGGTGGTCTCCGCGCCCTTTTCCGTGAGCGATGAGCAGATCACCACCGGCGTCGGGTGCTCGGCCATGATTTTTTTCAGGAAGGTGATGCCGTCCATGCGCGGCATTTCCACATCCAGCACGATCACGTCCGGCCATTCGCGGGTGAGCTTTTCCAGCGCGAAAATGGGGTCGGATGCCGCACCGATCACGTGGATGTCCGGTTCCTGGTCCAGTATCGCCTGCAATACCTGGCGCACCACCGCCGAGTCGTCAACCAGCAAGACTTTTATTTTGTTCATCCCTGATTATCCGTTAGGCGTAGGTCGGGCTTTAGCCCGACATGCCGGGTTGCACCCGCAAGGGGTAGGCCGTATCCGTAAGGGGCTGAAGCCCCAACGCATACGCACAAACCCGACCTACAATCCATCTTGAATTCGGCGGTTATGGAACCACACAGCGCAGGCATCATGAATGTATTTTTTGCATGGCCGGCCTGCGCACCCATACGTGGCCGCTCCAGATGTCGAAAACGACCTGCCGATGGCCGTCGCCTCCCAGATCTTCGGCTTCTATCTTGAATCCATGCGCCGTGACTGCCGACTTGGCGATGGCTGCGTTCTTGCAGGATACGTTTCTGCAAAGCCTCATGTCTTCCTTGCTCGTACCGGGACCGCACGAGCTTTTCCTTGCGAGGCCGGGAAACATGTTTCCGGCCCCGAATAATTTGACGCGATATTCGGAGGGGTGGGTTTTGGCAGCACGTGTTTCGTGCAAGAACATCTGCACGGCTTCTTCCGCGTAGCGGCCATCGGGCGAAAGTGCCGGAGTGCCCTCGCGGAACGGCAGCATGAAATGGCACATGCCGCCGATCAATCGGGTGGGATGCCACATCGTGATCGAGACGCAGGAGCCCAGAACGGTGCGTATGCGCGTGTCCACGCCGCCGAAATAGAAGTCCCCCGGCTGCAGGAGTATTTCGATGACGTGGTCGGGTTTCTTCATCCCGCCCTACGGCTTGCGGTAGATCGACGGGGTGATCAGCTTCAGGCTTTCGGTGACGCCGTTCAGGCTTTCCGAGTGGCTGACGATGAAATAGCCGCCCGGCTTCAGCAGCGGCAGCATGCGCGCGACGACTTCGCGCTTGGTCTCCATGTCGAAATAGATCATCACGTTGCGCAGGAAAATCACGTCGAACTCGCCCAGCCTCGGCAGAGCGTTGTTCAGGTTGATTTGCATGAACTGCACGCGGCTGCGCAGGCTGCGTTCGACCAGGAAGGTGCCTTCCTGGGAACCCGTGCCCCGCAGGCAATATTTGGACAGAAGATGCTTGGGAATATTGTGCGCCCGTTCCAGAGGGTAATGGCCGGCGCGGGCTTTTTCCAGCACGCGGGTGCTGATGTCTGAGGCGACGATTTCCCACGGCGTGCTGCCCAGGCCATCGGCCAGCGTCATGGCCAGGGTGTAGGGCTCCTCGCCGGACGAACTGGCGGCGCTCCACAGGCGAAACGTCTGACCTGGCCGCGCATGGGGCAAGACCTGCGCGCGCACGAAATCGAAATGCTTGGGCTCGCGGAAAAAATAGGTCTCGTTGGTGGTGAGCAGGTCGAGGGCAATCTGTAGTTCCGCCGCTTCGTTGTCCTGGGTGATCAGCCGGAAATATTCCCCGTAACTGGGGAGCCGATGATGTTTCAGGCGTTTCGACAGGCGGCCGGAAACCAGCGCCTTTTTCGCCGGAGAGAGGCTGATCCCCGCGGTGCGGTGCAGCCAGGAACGGAACTGTTGAAACTCCTCGTCTTTGAGGGCGGTGGCTTCCATGCGCATTGTCTTTCCCCGTCCTATTCGGCGTGTATGCCAGAGCCAACCTTCAGCCCGGAAAACCAGTCGATGAAACGCTTCACGTCCTGCCCCCGGTAGATCGCGCCGTGCTGGGGGCACAGCATGTCGATGTCCAGTTTGCTCACGCGTTCGCACCAGTCCAGCTTGGCTTCGTTGGAGCCCATCCAGCGGCGGTGGAATCCTTCGGCGTGGCGGATATGCTTGTCGAAGTCCTTGACGAACAGCGTGTCCTCGGCTGGCGGCAGCAGCGCCGCGCCGACGTCGCCGGAAAACAGGATTTTCGCCTTGCGGTCGTAGAGCTGGAAATTCCCCGACGAATGCAGGTAGTGGGCCGCAACGGCGTCCAGGGTCAGGCTGCCGAGAGCGATTTCCATTCCCTGGTCGGGAATGCTGGCGAAGGTGGTATCGTTGCCGCCGAAATGGGGGATGAAGCCGGCCCACAGCCAGCTCAAATAGCATTTGAGCTGGGGGTTGAAATCCAGCCACAGGCCAAGCGACGAGATGATGTCCGGGTCCTGGTGCGAGGCGAACAGCCACTTGATGTTGTTCGGGTTGAATTCCGCGCTGATGGCGGAAAACACGGCGGGGAATATCTCGCTGCCGCCGGGATCGGTTAGCATCGCTTCGTTGCCGTCGATCACCAGGTATTCGTTGGTGTCGATCAGATAGTTGGGTTTCTGCGGATCGCGGGAGATGACCACCCACTTATGCGTGCCCTGCTCGAATATCACGGTTGCCTGTTTCATTGTTGGACCTGTGCTGTCAACGACCTCAAAATGGCGAGCATGCTGCCCACCGTTTCCTCGATTTGTTCCGCCACCTGCCTCAGCGTGGGCGCCATGTCGCCGCCGTGTGCCGCTTCGATTTTTGCACTGCGGGACAACGCCACGCCGGTTCCGCACAAACGTTGTGCGCGCTCAAGCTGGAGCGAGAGCGCGGCCCACTCCTGCACAATGTCTTGGCTGGTGCGCTGTATGTGCTCGCGGCTGCGTCGGGCAAGCGCGGCGAGCAGTTCGCACGCCCGGTCGCTCTGGTCCATGGTCATGTGCAGGGCACGCAGCACGCGGGCCTGCTTCAGCACCTGGGCGACGCGCTGAATCAGTCCGTAAATCAGCGCGGCCAAGGCTTGCATGAAACCGTCCAGTTGCCCGCTGAATACCCGCAGTTCCGAGGAAACCACGGCGAAGCCGAGCGATCGTCCCCCGGCACGCTTTGCCGTCAACATCGCATTGATCGCCGCCAACCTGACTTCGGAGGAGGTGACGACGATACGCTTGATTTCCTCGTTGACCGTGACGGCCCGTTCCAGATCGGCGGCGTGGCCGCCGGTGCTGCTTGTGTCTGTCGTTGTCATTGTGTTCTGCTGACCGGTGCGTGCGGACAGACTCCGCACGGATGCCTTGGCGAAATGCCTGTGCTTTCGCCGATGGTGCGCGCGCTGCCCTTTCCCGGTACTGTAGGTTGGGCTGAGCTTGCGAAGCCCAACGATACACCGCGTGCGTTGGGCAACGCTTCGCTTTTGCCCAACCTACGGCGCCGTAGGTCGGGCTTTAGCCCGACTATCCCGGTTGAGCCTGGGCAAGGGCCGCCATGGCATCGGGGCTGCTGCCGCCGACCCCGGAAAGCATCGCCATTTCATCCACCGACAGCACGCGGTCGGCGTCGAGGATGATGACGAACTTGCCGTTGACCTTGCCCATGCCGCTGATGAAGTCGGCGCGGATCTTGGCGCCGAAGCTGGGAGCCGGCTCGATCTCGGAGGCCGGGATTTCCAGCACCTCGGAGACGGAGTCCACCACCACGCCGACGTCGTGCTTTTCGATCTCCCCTGCGGCCTCGATGATGACGATGCAACTGCGCCGGGTGATTTCCGATGCAGTCCGGCCGAAGCGCGCCGACAGGTCCACTACCGGCACCACCGCGCCCCTGAGATTGATCACGCCGCGGATGAATTCCGGCATCATCGGCACGGTGGTGAGGCTGCCGTACTCGATGATTTCCTTGATGCCGAGGATGCCGATGGCGAACATCTCGCCGCCCAGGAGAAAGGTCAGGTATTGCCCCTGCTCCGGGTTGGCGACGGCCGCCTGCACCTCTTTTTTGACTAATGCGCCCATGGCGGTCTCCCCTTAGAACTTGACGAATTCGGCTTCGTTGTGGGAACCGGCGGCATGCGACGCGGCGGCCATCTTCGCGGGACGGGCGGCGGACGGCTTGCCGCCTGGTGCCGGCGCCTTGTGGGCCACGGCCTTGAGTTGGTTGCCGATGGCGCTGGCTTCCACCTTGAAGAACCCCATCACCTGCTGCAATTGCTCCGCCTGGCTGCTCATCTCTTCCGCAGTCGCGGCGAGTTCTTCCGAGGAAGAGGCGTTTTGCTGGGTGATCTGGTTGAGTTGCGCCATGGCGGTGTTGATCTGGCCGACGCCGGAGGATTGCTCTTCGGATGCGGCGGTGATCTCCTGCACCAGGTCGGAGGTCTTGTTGATGGAGGGCACCATTTCATCCAGCAGCTTGCCGGCTTTCTCGGCCAGGCCCACCGAACTCTTGGCCACTTCGCCGATTTCCTGCGCCGCCACCTGGCTGCGCTCGGCCAGCTTCCTCACCTCGGCGGCCACCACCGCGAAGCCCTTGCCGTGCTCGCCGGCCCGGGCCGCTTCGATGGCCGCATTCAGGGCCAGCAAGTTGGTCTGGTAGGCGATGTCGTCGATGATGCCGATCTTGTCTGCGATCTGCTTCATGGCATCCACCGTCTGTTTCACCGCGTCGCCACCTTCGCCCGCCTCTTTGGCGGCCTTGGAGGCCATGCCGTCGGTGACCTTGGCGTTCTCGGTGTTCTGGGTGATGGAGGCGGACATCTGCTCCACCGAGGCGGAGGTTTCTTCTACCGAAGCGGCCTGTTCGCTAGTAGCTTGCGAAACGCTTTGCGCGGTGGCGCTGATTTCTACCGAGGCGGAAGACAGGTTGTCAGCGGTGGAGCGGACTTCGGTGATAATTTCTGCCAGCTTCGCGACCATATTCCGCATGGATGCAAGCAAGCTGGAATGATCTTTTTCGCGTAGCATTATTGTAACGCTCAGGTCACCTTGTGAAATCTGCTCGATCAATTCCAAGGCATAAGCTGGATCACCGCCCAATTGTTTGGTCACCGAGCGCACAAACAAGGTGGATGCAGCAATAAGTAGCGCAATTGAAACAAGTGCAACGATAGCAAGAATATTGCGGCGGACTTTAAGTTGCTGATCGGTTGACGCCACAGCGTCGGCCCCATTTTTTTCAACCGCCTTCACAAAATCGGTCCGCAATTGATAGATCTGTCTAAACAGCGTCCGCTCAATCCCTTTGACGTTGTTATCCGAATCTTCCGCGTTGACGTGGACCTTGATTTGAGCCAGATATTTATCGCTCACTTTTTTCTGTTCAGCGGCGACTTTTTTCAGGCCCTCAAGAAAAACTGCCAAGGACGAATCTCTTTCCACCAACTTGTGCAAAGTTTCTTTGGCGGCTGCATAGTTGGTTTGGAAATTATCGATCTGGTCGGTAAACTCCATTTCGGATTTTTCTTTTTCCTCCGGATCGGTGCCGCGCAACCAAATATCCTTGGCTGCCTTGGTTTCCCTGATAACAGCCAGGTTCAGGTTATCCAGTCGAATCATCACGGCCGAGTTTTCATTTCCACTCAGAATGCTTTGCTTGTTTTGCCTGGACAAGTCAGTCAATTGCGACAAACTAAAAACAAGTGCCGCGATAAGCAGCGTCAAAGAAATCCCTTGCACTACAATAATCTTCTGTTTGAGTGATAAATTTTTTAACATGGCCGTTTTTCCTTGGGTTTAATACCCCCCCCGCGCCATCGTGAATGACGCAGAGGTGGCATTTACTTACATCACGATCCGCATTTGTTGAATTCCGCCTCGCGCTCCGCATAGTCTTGGCAATGATCTGCTCCGCCTGCCTTGTTCAGGACGGGCTTGCCGTTGAATGTTGCGGATAGGGTTTTGCTTTTTGTGATATCGAGCCGATCATTCGCACACGCCGCAACAGCCTTCACACGACAAGCTTCTGCGGTATCGGCTTTCGCTGACTTGACGCAAGACGCTTTGCCATCGCACTTTTTAAAACTGACAGCCTCTTTCCCGGGACAGGCCGTGCGTGTGTAGGTCAGGTCGCAACCTGCCATTGCCTGAACGCCGTAGAGACTTACAAACAATGCCAATATGTGTAGTGATATGCGTTTCATTCTTGCTCTCCTTGATAAAAATCAATTGAAATGAAATCTGATTGTGGGCTCAATCAAGACTTCGGTTCTTTAGTTACCACATCGCCCGTAGATAGTGGGTTACTCGGCACAGCGTACTTGGTCCAGCGCCTCCCCCAGATGGCGCATGACGTGAAACTTGTCGAACAGGATCGCCGCCTCGGGCGCCTTCTTGTTCGGCGCGTTTGGTTTGTCGGTTCCGCTTCGCTTGAACCGACCTACATGCTTATGTGCCGACCTACTATCCCGGTTGAGCCTGGGCAAGGGCGGCCATGGCATCGGGGCTGCTGCCGCCGACCCCGGAAAGCATCGCCATTTCATCCACCGACAGCACGCGGTCGGCGTCGAGGATGATGACGAACTTGCCGTTGACCTTGCCCATGCCGCTGATGAAGTCGGCGCGGATCTTGGCGCCGAAGCTGGGAGCCGGCTCGATCTCGGAGGCCGGGATTTCCAGCACCTCGGAGACGGAGTCCACCACCACGCCGACGTCGTGCTTTTCGATCTCCCCTGCGGCCTCGATGATGACGATGCAACTGCGCCGGGTGATTTCCGATGCAGTCCGGCCGAAGCGCGCCGACAGGTCCACTACCGGCACCACCGCGCCCCTGAGATTGATCACGCCGCGGATGAATTCCGGCATCATCGGCACGGTGGTGAGGCTGCCGTACTCGATGATTTCCTTGATGCCGAGGATGCCGATGGCGAACATCTCGCCGCCCAGGAGAAAGGTCAGGTATTGCCCCTGCTCCGGGTTGGCGACGGCCGCCTGCACCTCTTTTTTGACTAATGCGCCCATGGCGGTCTCCCCTTAGAACTTGACGAATTCGGCTTCGTTGTGGGAACCGGCGGCATGCGACGCGGCGGCCATCTTCGCGGGACGGGCGGCGGACGGCTTGCCGCCTGGTGCCGGCGCCTTGTGGGCCACGGCCTTGAGTTGGTTGCCGATGGCGCTGGCTTCCACCTTGAAGAACCCCATCACCTGCTGCAATTGCTCCGCCTGGCTGCTCATCTCTTCCGCAGTCGCGGCGAGTTCTTCCGAGGAAGAGGCGTTTTGCTGGGTGATCTGGTTGAGTTGCGCCATGGCGGTGTTGATCTGGCCGACGCCGGAGGATTGCTCTTCGGATGCGGCGGTGATCTCCTGCACCAGGTCGGAGGTCTTGTTGATGGAGGGCACCATTTCATCCAGCAGCTTGCCGGCTTTCTCGGCCAGGCCCACCGAACTCTTGGCCACTTCGCCGATTTCCTGCGCCGCGACCTGGCTGCGCTCGGCCAGCTTCCTCACCTCCGCTGCCACCACGGCGAAGCCCTTGCCGTGCTCGCCGGCACGGGCAGCTTCGATGGCCGCATTCAGGGCCAGCAAGTTGGTCTGGTAGGCGATGTCGTCGATGATGCCGATCTTGTCGGCGATCTGCTTCATGGCGTCCACCGTCTGCTTCACCGCGTCGCCGCCCTCGCCCGCTTCCTTGGCAGCCTTGGAGGCCATGCCGTCGGTGATCTTGGCGTTCTCGGTGTTCTGGTTGATGGAAGCCGACATCTGCTCCACCGAGGCGCTGGTTTCTTCCACGCTGGCCGCCTGCTCGGAGGTGGCCTGGCTCATCGACTGGGCTGTGGCGCTCACTTCCTCCGAGGCACTGGAGAGATTGTCGGCCGCGCCGCGCACTTCGGTGATGATCTGCGACAGCTTGCCCACCATGTTCTGCATGGAGGCGAGCAGCATGCCGGTTTCGTCCTTGGAGCTGACTTCGATCCTTGCCGTCAGGTCGCCTTCGGCTAACTGGTTGGCGACGTTCACGGCTTCGCCCAGCGGCTTGGTGATGCTGCGCGTGACCCAGAAGGCGATCACGCCGGCCAGCACCAGGGCGATGCCGCCGAGGGCCAGCATCAGGGTGCGCGCGCTCTGGTATTGCTCGATCGCTTCCTGGCCGGTTTTGTCCATCAAGTCACCCTGGAATTTGATGAGGTTGCTGACGGCATCGAAATAGGCCAGTTGCAGCGGACGGATTTCGCCCAGCAACGCGGTCTTCGCTTCCTCGCGCTTGCCGTCGCCCACCAGTTTCAGAAAATGATCCTGGCCGCTGACGTACTTGGCGCGGGCCTCGGCAATGCTTTTCAGCATTTCCTTGCCCTTGTCGCTTTTGACGGTCTGATCCAGTTTGTCCAGGTCGTCCTTGATCGACTTGCGTGCCTCCTGGATGCGGCCGAGTTCCTTCTCGATCTGATCCTGCTTGTCCATGATCAGGGTGTTGCGCATGGAGCGCGCGATAATGTTGATGTGGCCGATGACGTCGTTGGCCAGCGCTGTTTTCGGATATTTGTCTTTCACCAGATTTTCGATCTCGTCGTTCAAACTGGCGAGCCGGGTGATGCCGATGAACGCGATGGCGACCATCAGCAAGACCACCAGCCCGAAGCCCAATCCCAACCGCACACCTATTTTCATATTCTTGAACATGTCTTACTCCTTTTCGTAGCAAATGAAACTTGAAAACCCGTAGGTTGGGCTGAGGTTACGAAGCCCAACAATTTACCGACCGTTGCGTTGGGCTTCCTTCGTCAGCCCAACCTACATTCAAAACTATCGAACCGTCGCAGGGCTGTGCGCATGCAGCCGGGAAACCTGTTGCGTCTCGCGGGTGACTGCCTGCTGCACCAGCGAGGGAACGTCCATAATCAGCGCTACTTCGCCGGTCCCCAAAATGGTGGAGCCGCTGATGCCGCGCAGGTTGCTGAATATCTTGCCGAGCGGCTTGATCACGGTCTGGAATTCGCCCATCAGCTCGTCCACCACCAGTCCGGCTTTTTGCCCGGCGTATTGCACCACTACCACGTTTTCGCGCCGCGCACCGGCGCCTTCGACTTCGAAGTGCTCGCGCAGCAGCACGAAGGGCAGCACTTCGCCGCGCAGGTTGAGGTAGCTGCGTTCGCGCGTCGCCTGGCGTTCGGCATCGGTGAGTTCGACGCATTCCAGCACCATGTCGAGCGGCACCACGTAGGCGGATTTGCCGACGCCGACCAGGAAGCCGTCGATGATGGCCAATGTCAGCGGCAGGCGGATGCGCACCGTGGTGCCTTTTCCTTCCTCGCTGTCCAGGTCCACGGTGCCGCGCAGGGCGGCGATGTTGCGCTTGACCACGTCCATGCCGACGCCGCGCCCGGACAGGTTGGTGACGGTTTCCGCGGTGGAAAAACCCGCCTCGAAAATCAGGTTGTACACTTCCTGGTCGCTGAGGTTCTGGTTGGGGCCGACGATGCCGCGCTCCAATGCCTTCTTGAGAATGCGCTCGCGGTTCAGGCCGCCGCCGTTGTCGGCGATTTCGATCACGATGCTGCCGGAATCGTGGTAGGCGTTGAGCTTGAGCGTGCCCTGCGCCGGCTTGCCTGCCGCCAGCCGCCGCTCCGGCGGCTCGATGCCGTGGTCCATGGCGTTCCTGACCAGATGCATGAGCGGGTCGCCGATCCTTTCCACCACGGTCTTGTCGAGTTCGGTATCGGCGCCGGTGATCACCAGGTCGATGTCCTTGCCGAGTTCCTTGGAAACGTCGCGTACCACGCGCTGGAAGCGGTTGAAGGTGTCGCCTATGGGCACCATGCGCAGGCGCAGGGCGCCGTCGCGGATTTCTTCGACCAGCCGCGACATGGTCGAGGTGGCTTCCTGCAGGGCGCCGTCGCTGGCGCGCTGGGCCAGCAGGTTGGCGCCGGCCCCGGCGATGACCAGTTCGCCCACCAGGTTGATCAGTTCGTCCAGCTTGTCCGCATGCACGCGAACGTAGCGGTTTTCCTTGCTCTTGGCGTCGCGCGACTGGGTCTGCTTGTCCAGCGCGGCCTGCACCACTTCCTGCTCCACCGAGCGCTGTTCCACCAGGATCTCGCCCAATGGCGTCGCGGAGCCGTCGGCCCGCGGACTGGATTGCTGTGCGCTGAGGCCGTCTTCCAGCTCCTGTTGGGTGAGGGCGCCGGTGGCGACCAGGATATCGCCGAGGCGCTTTTCGCTTTCAGGAAGTGTGCGGATCAGCTCGAAAAATTCAGCAACCTTGCTGTGCGGCGGCAGGATGTGGACGATGCTGCCATCCCGCACGAATTCGAATACCCCCGCAATGGTTGCCTTGTCTGCATCCGATTTGAAGTCGATTTCGAAGCCGAGGTAGCACGATTCCGCGTCCATTTCGGCAGCCGGCGGCATGCCGTCGGGCAGGGTGGTGATGGAGACGATCTCGCCCAGCGTGGACAGGTAGCGCAGGAAGGAAATGGGGTCCATGCCGTTGCGCAATACGTCCGCGCCGAAGCGCAGGGATATGTGCCAGTTGTCCGCCCCCACCAGGCCGCCGCCGCTGGATTGCAGCGGGATTTCCGCTTCCACGGCGAGCGCTGCATGCGGGCTGGAAGCCCGCGCTCCAGCGCCGCCTTGATAGCCGTGCAGCCGCGTGCGCAGGCCGCTTTCCCGTGCCAGCGTGGCGTCGTCCAGTTGCCCGCCCTGGTCCGCGACGACGTTGACCAGGTCCAGCATGTGGTCGCAGCTTTCCAGCAGCACCGCGACCAGGTCCGAGGCTATGGCGACGGTGCCGTCACGCACGCGGTCGAGTACGTTTTCCACGATGTGGGTGAAGCTCACCACCGGGTCCAGCCCGAACAGCCCGGCCGAGCCCTTGATGGTATGCGCGGCGCGGAATATCGCGCCTATGGTGTCGGCGTCGTGCGGGTCGGATTCCAGCCGCAGCAGCGAGTCCTCCATGTCCTGCAATAGTTCGCGGGCTTCGGCGATGAAGGTATGCAGCGCCTGGTCGATGTTAATGGTCATGATTGTCCTTGTCTCCGCAGGTTCAGGCGTCAACGCCCTGTGAAATGACGACCGGGTCGCCGAAATAGGGCGCCAGGTTGCAGATGTCCAGCACGTCCAGCACCGCGCGGCTGTGTCCGGTGAGGCGCATGGTGCGGCCTTCGCGCTTGGCCAGGATCAGCAGTTGCAGGCCGGCGCTGTCCACTTCGCTGACCTCGGACAGGTCGATCTCCAGCTCGCCCGGCTGCGCCAGGTGGTTCATCAGTTCCGCCTTGAGGTCGGCGGCGGTGTAGATTGTCAAATCGCCGGCAATGCGCAGCCGCGATACACCGTTTGTTGTTTCGGCTTGGATGGGCATGGGGTTTCCTTTTCTGTCCACTAGGCGTAGGTCGGGCTTTAGCCCGACATGTCGGGTTGAAACCCGACCTACATCCGTTGATTTTGTTGGTGCCGCACCTTCTATGGCATGATCAATTTCGACACCGCCGCCAGCATCTGCGCCGGCTGAAACGGCTTGACCACCCACGCCTTGGCGCCGGCGGCCTGGCCTTCGGCCTTCTTGCCTTCCTGCGATTCGGTGGTGAGCATGATGATGGGCGTGAACTTGTAATTGGGCAGCTTCTTGGCCTCCTTGACGAAGGTGATGCCGTCCATGTTGGGCATGTTCACGTCGCTGATGATGAGGTGGATCTTGTCCCCGTTCAGCTTGGTCAATGCGTCCTTGCCGTCGCACGCCTCGATGACGTCGTAGCCGGCACCCTTCAGCGCGATGCCGACCACCTGCCGCAGGCTGGCGGAATCGTCGACGATCAATATGGTTTTAGCCATGTGCTTCTCCTAGAAAAAAGTAATTTCCTGCTCCACGGCAGCGCTGGTTTGGGCGCCGTGGTGAATTTGCCGCTGCTCTTCGGTGGCGTAGGTCAGCTCCATCTCCGCCAGCCATGCCTTGGCGTCGATCTGCGTACGTTGGCCGGAGCGCCCTTGTTCCTCGTGGCAAGCCGCCAGGTGCCGGTGCAGGCTGTCCATGTTGTTGCGCACGTGGGCCAGGATCTGGCTGACGCGGTCCTGGAACTGCAACGCGACCAGCACGTCCGATATCTCGCCGCGGATGCCGGTGCTTTCCCGTTGCAGCAGTTCGGCGGAGTCGGATAGCTGCGAGGTGACGTCGTGAAAGCGGCCCAGCACCTGCTGGATGGTGGATTCGGAAGCCGCTACGGATTGGGTATCGTGTTCGGAAGAGCGTTCGGCGACCTGGAATACGTCGGCTATGGAGGCATTGATGACTGCGACCTTTTCCGACATCTTCTTGCCGGTCTCGCTGGAGAGGCCGGACAGCTTGCGCACTTCGTCCGCGACCACGGCGAAGCCGCGTCCCGCTTCGCCTGCGCGGGCGGCTTCGATCGCGGCATTGAGGGCGAGCAGGTTGGTTTGGGAGGCGATCGCCGCCACCTCTGCCGCCATGGTCGTCAGTTCGGCGGTGTAGTCGGTGAGGCTGCGGACTTGCACCAGCATGTCGTTGCGGCTGTGCTGCGCGTCCTTGAGGGAGTCGATCACGCTGGTCAACTCCGTCTCGCTTTGCGTCAGCACCGCCATGGCGCCGCTGTCGCCTGCGCCTGCCAGGTCGCCGGCGGCGGCTTGCGAGGCCTGCACCGCCGCCTCCAGTTTTGCCGAGATCCCGGCGAAGCGGCTTGCCAGGTCCATGATGGCGTGCTCGGTCTGGCTGCGCGAGGTCTCGACCTGCTTGGACCAGATCGGCACCGCCTCCGTGCACACTTCTTCCAGGCCGCCCAGGGGGGCGTTGGCAATGGCGGCTTCGTGTTCGGCTTGGGCATGGGATTGCGCTTGCGCCACGGCTAGTTCGAGGAGAAAGCGGTGGCGGCGTGCACCCCACCAGCCGGCGCCGGCCGCGGCTGCGAGCAGGAGTGCGGCGGCCGCGACGTTGTTCCAGCCCGTTCCCCCCAAAGCGAGCAGCAGCGCCGCGCCGACCATGCCGAGCCCCAATGCCGGACCCCAGCAAAATGCCGCCGTGCCGCGGTGCGATGTTCCATTCATTTCTTGTCCTCTCATGGCCTCGTTCCCTCGACGGTTCTGCCGCTCTGCGCAAAGGCTTGCCGCAGAACTTCCGGAACCCGCATGAACTCGGTGTTCTTGTCGAAAAAATAGTCGGCGTTCCCGCACAGCTTCCGGTATTGCTCGGTCGCGTGATTGGTCAGCATGATCACCATGGTGCGCGGGGTGCGGCTCTTGATGTAGTTGAGGACGCCTACGCCGTTTCCCGCCACCAGCTTTATGTCCAGAATCACTGCGTCCGGGTGGTCCGCGCTTCCCGTCAGCTTGTCCCATTTGTCCAGGGCGTCGAACGCGTCGTCCGCGTATGCGACCAGCCTGAACCCCGCGATGTCCTGGAGCATGGCGAGCAGCCGCTCGTACACGGTTGGGGAGTCTTCGACGATCATGATGTTCATGGTGTAGCCATATCTCGTTGCTGGGCGGTGCTTGGCACCTGTGCGTGGAGTTGATAGCGGCCGTTGGCCGTCGCAAGACGATGGGGGATGGTCTGATTGTGGTGTAGGGCGAAGGATGCGATCTATGTAGGCGGATGTCCTACATGATGCTTGGCCTTGTGCCGGGCTTCACAAGTTCAGCCCAGCCTACGTGCTCGTACAAGGTATGAAATACGTCAAAAGCAAGCAAGTAGGATGCGGTGAGCAGCGCGAACCGCATCAATCGCGAGCGATGCGGTTCATTCCATTCACCGCATCCTACGGGCTGTAGGTCGGTTCAAGGCCGCAGGCCGGAACCGACATTCGGCGCGTTTGGTCTGTCGGTTCCGCTTCGCTTGAACCGACCTACATATTTGGCCGCCGGGGAATGAGAACCGGGGTAGTCATGAAGGTTGGGCTGACGAAGGATGCCCAACATGATGCGTGACCTTGCGCTGGGCTTCACAAGTTCAGCCCAGCCTACGTGCTCGTGACGAGTTGACCGCGCGGCGGCGCTTCAGGGTTGTTCGACCAAACCGTTCCTGATGGCGTAGTAGGTCAGTTCCGCGTTGTTCTTCATGCCCATTTTTTCCAGGATGCGGGTGCGGTAGGTGCTGACGGTCTTGACGCTGAGGGAGAGTCGTTCGGCGGCATCGGATACGGTCTTGCCGGAAGCGAGCAGGCGGAATATCTGGTCCTCCCGGTCGGACAGGGTTGCGTGCGGGGCGGTGCCGGAACCGTTGCCGCCGCCGAGTTCGTTGGCCAACAGTTCGGCCACGGCGGGCGTGATGAATTTCTTTCCCCGCGCCACGGCGCGCAGGGCTGCGACCAATTGCTCCGGGGCGCTTTCCTTGGTCAGGTAACCCGCCGCACCTGCTTTTATCAAGCGCACGGCGTACTGGTCTTCGGGATACATGCTGAGGATCAGCACCGGCAGATTGGGCCATTCGCTGCGGATCTGCTTGAGCGTTTCGATGCCGTTCTTGCCCGGCATGGCGATGTCCATCAGCACCACGTCCAGTTTGCTGCCGCGTATCAGGCGCAAGGCTTCCAGGCCGGAATCCGTTTCCCCCGCGACGGTCATGTCCGGGGTTTCGGCGATGAGTTGTTTCAAGCCGTGGCGGACGATGGCGTGGTCGTCGGCGATGAGTACTTTAATCATGTGCGCTCGCGTATTCTGCCATGGGCAGGGTGATGGTGACGGTGGTGCCGGCGTTGGGCTGGCCGGCGATTTCGGCTTTCCCGCCGAGTTGGCGGGCGCGTTCGAATATGCCTCTCACGCCGTGCGATGTGGGGTTGGCGACACGTTCGCTGGATATCCCGCTGCCGTCGTCGCGGATCGATAAAACCACGTCGGCGCCGGCCACTTCCAGGGCTACGTCGACGCGGCTGGCCCCGGCATGGCGCGCGACGTTGGTGAGGGATTCCTGCAGGATGCGGAACAGTGCAATGGAACGCTGCTGGTCCAGCTCGATGTCCGCGGCAGGCACGGTCAGGCGGCATGGGAGGCCCATGCGCTTCTGGAATTCGGCTACCTGCCATTCGATCGCGGCAACCAGGCCGAGGTCGTCCAGCAGCATGGGCCGCAGTTCGGTGACGATGCGCCGCGTCGCCTGCACAGCGGTATCCACGAGTTGCGACATGGCCGTGACTTTTTCGTGCAACGGCGCGAACTCCGCCGGCATCTTTTTCGCCAGCCAGAATGCGTCCATCTTCAGGGCGGTCAATGTGCCTCCGAGCTCATCGTGGATCTCGCGGGCGATGTGCACCTTCTCCTCCTCGCGCGCCGTTTGCAGGTAGGACGACAGTTCGCGCAACTGCTCGCGCGACTGGCTGATTTCAAGTTCGACCCGTTTGCGTTCGGTGATGTCCTGAACGAAGGTCAAGAAAACCGGGGTGGGGGCAATATCGCTGAACTGCAAGCGCACTTCCACCGGATAGGTGCTGCCATCTTTGCGCCTGTGCACGGTTTCGAACACGAGTTGTTCAAGTTCGCCGGAACGCACTGGACGCAGCAGCGCCTCAAACAACTCTTGCTCGATGTAGGGCTTGAGGGCAACAGGGGTCATGGCTTTCAACTCGTCCTGCGTGTAGCCGAGGTTGCGGCACGCACCTCGATTGGCCTGGAGGAAATGCAGCGTTTCGGCGTCGAACACGTAGATTTCGTTGAGCGAGCCGTCGACGATGCGCCCCAGTCGCTGCGTCAGGTGTTCCGCGCGTTTGCGTTGGATGATACCCGCCAGAGTGTCGGCGACGGCGTTGAGGAACTCGAATTCGTCCTTGGAGCGCCGCTGGCCATGTTCCAGGTAGAGCGTAATCACGCCATAGGACGTGCCGCCGGAATGGATGGGGACGCACAGGACGTCATGCGCTGCCGTGTCGACGACGACAGGGGGGGTGTGGCGTTGTTCGGAACCCGGGAAAAGGACGGATTCGCGGGTCTGTGCGACCTGCCCGCACAGGCATTCGCCGATAGCCAGGCGCGCGCAGCGGAGTTGAATGGACGGCGGCAACCCATGCTGGCTCTTGAGGATCAGCATGTCGGGCGTATTTTCGTCGATCAGGAAGATGGCGCCGCCGGCATCGTTCCCCAGCCAGGGAATGGAAAAAATCGCGTCCAGCGCCTGGTCCAGCTCGTCTTCCAGGGGCAGGGGCTGCAGCGACGCTTGCAGGATGGCGCTGACTGCCCGCTGGACGTGGTAATCGCGCTTGATTTTCTCTTCGGCTTGCTTGAGTGCGGTGATGTCGAAGCGGATGTCCACGTACTTGACCGGCTTGCCGGTCTCAGTGAGGATGGGGGTGATGGTAGTGTCGGTCCAGAACAGGCTGCCGTCCTTGCGGCGATCGCATATCTCGCCGTGCCAAACCTCTGCCTCGGCGAGGGTTTGGCCCAGGTCCTGAAAAAACGATGGCGGATGGCAGCCGCAGTTCAGCATGCGATGGTCTTGTCCCAGTAGTTCCGCGCGGCTGTAGCCCGAAACCTCGCAGAACTTGTCGTTGACGTAGGTGATCTTGAACTCAAGATCGGTTTCGGACACGATGGCGGCGTTGTCGGTCGCGCCGCGCTGTTCCGACAGCGAAAGCAGCATGGCTTCGAGGGCGTCCGCGGCGTGGTTGAGCGTAGCCAGCAGGGCACGGATGTCGGGCGGCGTGCCGGGCGAGACGGTCGCGCGCACGCTGTAGTCCCCGGAGACAAAACGCCGTGTCTGCGCCGCCACATTCCTGAGCTGGCGCAGACTCCTGCGCGAGACCAGAAAAAATACCCAGAACAAGACCGCAAGCTCGAACAGTTGCATCATCGACTGGCGCGCGAATCCATTCCACAGCCGGTCTTCCCAGTTCGCCGCGCTGAAGCGTACGGTCATGGTGCCGTAGGGTGTGCCGCCCACGGAAATCTCGCGCGATTGCAGCGGCGGCGCGAGTTGCACCAACGCGCGAAACCACTCGGGGGCATGGCGGGGCGAGACTGGATGGCGTGCCGCGAGCGTGCCGCCGCGCTTGTCGCGCCAGGTCATCTCGTCCACGAAGGTGCGGCCCACGCGTACGTTCATGATCTGCTGGATGGCCGCATAGTCCCCGACGACGACCTGCTCGGCCAGGCTCTGCTCCAGCGCCTCCAGCGTCTCGTTCATTGCGACGCCGATGTCGCCGCGGTATTCCTCCGTCGTGCGCGCGATGCTGAAATACTGGTTGAGCAAGCCGACCCCCAGCAGGCACGCTCCGGTCGCCAGCAACAACCGGCGGCCCAGGTCCAGCTTCGACCACAGCGTCATGCCTCGTTATTCCGGAGAGTTTTCGGGTAGCTCGTCCCGATGCAGCGGGCGGTATGTCTCATAGTCCTTGATCGTTGCGGGCACGAATCGCATCACTTCCCTGGAGCCGACCATAGCGGCGCTTTCCCGTAGTATCTTTAGTCCGCGGGGATCGTTGGGTATATCGAGGAACGCGTCGCACACGGCTTGTGCCACGCTTGCCGGGACGGAAGCGCGGGCTGTCAGGGCGAAATCCGGATAGCTTCGGGATGACCACAATACGCGGTAGCGCAGATTTTCCCGGCGCGAGAACTCCTCGATGATTTTGGAATTGACCCCGGCGGCTACAACGCGGCCGGACTTGAGTTGCCCCACCGCACCTTCGACATTGCCGGAAAACGACGGCACGACCTTGATTCCCTTGCTACGCAACGCGGCCATGGTGGCCTTGTAGGCTATTGGGGCGTCGGTGGAAGGGAAAGCGACTTCGCTCCCTGCGAGCTGCTGCAATGAGCGGATCGGCGAATCTTCCAGGACGACGATCTGTGCGCGCACGCCTGGCCCTTCGGGCCGTGCCAGCACGCGGTAATCCAGGGTGCGGCCGTCGCCGTCGAAGAGGCGGGCGGTCAGCGCAAACTCAACGTCGCCGCGTTTGATCATCGCGACGGTGTCAAGGTCGGTTTTTCCCATCGAGAGGCAGAGCGGAACCCCGCTTTTTTCGCTCACGTAGTGCAGGATGGGGTTCCAGTATTGCGCCGTAAGCAGGGGGGTGCGCTGGTTGACGACGCCGAAGCGCCGGCAGTCGGATTGCGCCCATGCCGTATTCGCCAGGGCAAGGATGGCGATCAGGCAAAATTGCAGGGTCGATCTCATGTTACTCCCCGTTGCGTATTGTTTTTAGTTAGCCAAGCCCCGCTATTTCTAGACCAAACACCATGGCGATGCAAGGGTTTTTTAGGTTGGGTAAGCGCGCAGCTTTGCCCTCTCATGGCTATACTGATACCCGCAGCGCAGGCCATATGCCTGGCGGCACGGGGGGAGGAGGCATGTACGCAATTGCGGTCCACGGAGGCGCGGGAACATGGGGCGGGGAGCATGAGGCCGAGGCGCTGCAAGGCGTGCGGCGCGCGGCGGAAGCCGGCACTGCCATTCTGGCCGGCGGCGGCTCGGCGCTGGATGCCGCCGTGGCGGCCGTGGTGCTGCTGGAGGACGACCCATTGTTCAACGCCGGGACCGGTTCGGCGCTCAACGTCGACGGCGAGGCGGAGATGGACGCCGGCGTGATGGTGGGGCAGGGGTTGCGCAGCGGCAACGTGGCCTGTTTGCAGCGGGTGAAGAACCCCATCCTGGTCGCGCGCAAGGTGATGGAGGAGACCGACCACGTGCTGCTGGCGGGAGAAGGGGCGCTACGCTTTGCCCGTGCCATGGGGTTTGCGGACCACGATCCGGTCACGCCGCGGCGGCTTGCAGACTGGCAGGAAAGGCGCAAGGAGGGCGCGCGGCTGCCGCAGATTCTGGCCAACCACCCCGAGCTGGCCAAGGGCACCGTCGGAGCGGTGGCGCGCGATGCCGGCGGCGGGCTGGCGGCCGCCACTTCCACCGGGGGTGTGACCCTGAAGCTCGCTGGCCGCGTCGGCGACACGCCGCTGCCGGGCGCCGGCACCTACGCCACGCCAAGTGCCGCTGCGTCCGCCACCGGCCGCGGCGAGCTGATGATGCGCTTTCTCGCCACCAGGGCCGTTTGCGACCGCATCGCGGCGGGCCGTAGCGCGCAGCAGGCGGTAGACGAGGTGGTGGCGGAAATGGCCGCGAGCCTGGGCCCGGACGTGGGGATCATCGCCCTCGACGGCAATGGCGGCATCGGCGTCGCCCATGCCACGCCGCACATGCCCCATGCGTTTGCGAGCTGGTATCGGGACGGGGTGACGGCGCGGCTGCGCGTTGAGCCGGCGTAGTTAACAGTCCGTCAAGGCTTGATTGCTCTTAGGTCGATGCGGATTTCGCTTACCACGTTGTTGTACTTGTTGAACATTTCCGTGATTTGCTGCTGGCTTAGCCGGCCTTGGCTGAACTCGGAGAAATACGGTTCTGCGAGTACCCATTGCGTGTTTTCGATCTGGAAATCCACGTCGTGATACAGGGCCAGCGTCGAGTTGGCGGCGTTCAGGGCCTTCCATTCGAGATTGGCCTTTTTGGAAAAGAGTTCGAGCAAGCTCGGTGTGATCACGCGCACGTGGGTTGGATCGTTGATGAAGTTGTCGTGGCGCGGATGCGGCACGACGATGCGAATCAGGCTGCCGTTCCTGCACACGCGGTAGAGTTCCTTGACGATGCCGATGAAAGTGTCCGTCGACTGTCCGAGGTGCTCCAGCACGTGGTTCATGACGATTTCGTCGACCGAGCCGGTTTCCCACGGCCAGGGAAACTGTTCCAGATCGCACAGCAGTTCGGGCGATCCGTATTTGTCCACGTTGATATAGCCGGTCAAGTGGTTCTGGCCGCAGCCCAGGTTCAGTTTCATAGCATTCCTTTTCGGTAGACCCAGGCGTTCAGCAAAGCGCGCGACGCATCGACAATTTCCGTGGCGGTGATCCCGATGGGTCCGATGCCTTGCGCCACCAGTTCGTCGGCCGCGGCTCCATGCAGGTACACCGCGAGCAGGGTCGCCTCCTTGGGGCTCAAGCGTTGCGCCAGCAGTGCGCCCAGCATGCCCGACAGCACGTCGCCCATGCCGGCGCTGGAGAGGCCCGGATTGCCGGTCGGGTTGACGTGCCAGGTTTCGTCCGGCGCGGCGCAGATGCTGCCCGCCCCCTTGAGCACCAAATGGCTGTTGAAGCGGTGGGCCAGGACCAGCGCCGAGCCGATGCGGTCCTGCTGCACGTCGTGGGTGGTGCAGCCCAGCAGCCGCGCCGCCTCGGCGGGATGGGGGGTGAGTATGGCGGCGGTCTTGCGCTCGTGCAGCAGCGGCGTCAGGTCCGGGTGGGCCGCGACCAGGTTGAGGGCGTCGGCATCGAGCACCAGCGGCAGCTCGGTTTCCAGGGCACGCGTCAGCAGTTGCAGCGCTTGCGGCGACTGTCCCAGCCCGGGGCCGACCACGAGACAACTCAAACCGTCCGCCTCAAACAATTGCTCGGGAGTGCGCAGCATCAACTCAGGCTGCAAAACGTCCACGCCGGGCGCGTCGGGCGCCAGCAGGCCGACGTAGACCCGCCCGCTGCCCAGCTTGAGCGCGGCGCGCCCTGCCAGCAGCGCCGCCCCGCACATGGAGCCGGCGCCGCCGAGGATGCCGACGCTGCCCAGCATGCCCTTGTGGCTGTTGCGCGGGCGCGGTTTGAGTGCGCCGGCTACTTGCCGGCGCTGCAGCAAGGATCCCTTGGGTGTCGTGAACAGGGCGGGGTCGATGTCCAGCGTGTCGAGGCGCACCTCGCCGCAGTGGTCCGGTCCGTACGCCGTGAACAACCCCGGTTTGAGGGCGATGAAGGTCAGGGTGTGCGTGGCGCGCACGGCGGCGCCCAGGCGCTGGCCGGTGTCGCTGTCGAGTCCGCTGGGGATGTCCAGAGCCAGCACCGGCAGTTCCATGCGGTTGAGTTGCTGGACCAGCCGCAGGTGCCGCTCGTCCAGCTCCCGCGTCAGGCCGATGCCGAACAGGCCGTCGATGGCCAGGCCCCAGCGGCCCCGTTGCGGTATGTCGTCCAGCAGCGTGCCGCCGGCGTCCAGCCAGGCCTGAAGCGCGCGGGCGGCATCGGGGGGCATATTGTCCGGGCTGCCGGTGAACACCACGTCCACCTTGAACCACCAGGACTTGAGGTGGCGCGCTGCCACCAGGGCGTCGCCGCCGTTGTTGCCGGGGCCTGCCAATATCAGCACGGAGCTTTGGTCGCGCAGGAGTTCCCGCGCCAGTTCGGCGGCGGCCAGGCCGGCCTGTTCCATCAGAGCGGGCGGTGCGGGCAGGCTTGCGACGCCGCGTTCGATGGCGCGGATCTCATGGGCCATGCAGATTGGATTGACAGAGCTGGAAGCAAGTCGGATCATGGGGTTAGGCAGAGCTGGCGCACTTTGCGCGGTTTCGCTGGTCAAAAGTTTTATACATAGTCATGGTAGGGCACTACACAGGAGAAATGCAAAATGTTACCCGATCACGTTAACCCATCCGGCGCTCCCATTTCAACCTGCGACGACGACAAGGTGTGCGAAGTGGTGGCCTGTGACGTATGCCTGGCAGAAGTTCCTGCATCGGTGGCACAGACTTTCGAAGGCCCGGACTACGTTCAGCACTTTTGCGGCCTGGACTGCCTCGAAAAGTGGCGCGCGCAGGCGAAGAACAAAGCAAAATAAGGCGGCCGGCCCTGGCTGGCAGCGTGTTTCCCGGCACGGCGCGAGGACGTTTTGTCTGCGTTCCGGGATAGGGAGCGTTTCTGGTAAAATGCGCGGCGGTGCATAACGGAAACGTTTTTCCGGCGGCCAGGCATGGCGCACGGGACAACGAAAAACAATGTCGCAATTCTCAAGAAATCCAAACTTCCCCGCGGCCGTCGAAGTGCGCCCCGCATGGCGCATTCCGCGAGCCAGCCTTACCGCTGCCGCGATATGGCTGGCCATCAACCCGGCCCATGCAGAAATCACCCCGCTGGACCAGGCAAGGGCCGCCGCCGATTCCCGGCATTTCGCCGAAGCCGAGTCGCTGCTGCGCGACTGGCTCGACAAGCACCACAAAGACCGGGACGCCCGTTTCTTGCTCGCCCAGGTATTGGCCTGGCAGAACAAAGCCGACGAGTCGTTCGCCGAGTTCGACCATCTGCTGCGCGCCGATCCCGGCAACAGCGATTATTTGCTCGGCACAGCGCAGGCGCTGCAGCGCTTGGGCAAGGTCGAGGAAGCATTGCCGCTGTTTAAAAAGGCCAGACGGCTGGCTCCCCATCACGAAGAAGTCTGGCGCTCCCAAATCGGCGCCCTGCTCGCGGCCGGCGGTGACAACAGAGTGCGTCAGGCGCATCTGATTCAAGCCGCCGCGTCGCGCCGTTTTCCGGATTCGCAGTGGGATGACGTGCGCCGTCTTACGCGCAGCGCGTCGGTGGCTCCCGTGGCGCGCCGCGCATCGCAGACCGACACCGGCTATCTGTTGCGGCGTGCCAGGGCGCTGGTCGACCAGGGCAGGGCCGCCGAAGCGTTGCCCCTGCTGAAGCAGGCAAGAAGGCTCAGCCCCCGGCGCGAGGAAATCTGGCGTCTGCAGATCGCGGCGCTGCTCGACGTTGGAAGCGACAATGGCTACCGCCAGGCGGTATTGATCCAGGAGGGTGCTGTGCGCTGGTTTCCCGGCTCGCGCTGGGACTTGGTGCCGGTGCAACGGTTGCCGGCGGTGGCTTTTTTCGCGAATGAAAAACCGATGCGGGGGGAGTTCCTGAAGGTCGGTCTGCGCCAAGCCGAGGGCCGCGAGCCGGCCTTGTTGGCCCAGAACGAGACGACCCCCTTGGCCGAGTTGGACACGGAGCGGAAGAAAAATGAGGCCGACGCGGCGGAATCCGCGCCGGTCGGGCAGGAGGCCGTATCCGCGCCGGTGCTGCTGGCACTGGCGACGCACTTGAACATCACCGCGCCGCAGGCCCGCGCCATGCCCAGCGTGGCCATGAAAATGGAAGTGCCCGCAGCGGAGGCGCCCGCCAAGTGGACCGAACTCGAGATCGGATTTTCCTACGGCAAACTGAACAACGGCTACGACAACTGGCGCAGCGTGTATGTGTCGGGCCAGAGTGAATTCGGCCCAGGCAAGGGCGTCTACGGGACGCTGAGCAAGGTCGAGCGTTTTGCCGAGAGCGACCGGGAACTTCTGGCCGGCGCTTACATGCCGTTGGGCGGCCGCTTTAGCGGCGTGGTCGAAGGCAGCGTCAGCGACGTCCATCTGCTGCAGCCGAAATACTCGGCACTCGGGCAGGTTTCGTATCAAACGGAGTCGGGCTGGGGTGCAAGCGTCGGGTTGCGCCACACCGACTACAACGACTACGGCCTCAACGTCAAAAGTGCCACCGTGGAGCGTTACTGGGGGAGCTATCGCGCCGCTTACACCTATACCGTGAGCAACCTGGCGTATCACCCCGAGTCCGCAACCAGCAACTATTTTCAGGCCAACTACTACTACGGCGAGCGCAACAACGTCGGCCTTTCCTACACCAGCGGGCATGACGTATTCGTGTATCAGGATTACGAGCCGACTATTTCAGACACCCAATCCATCGCGCTCAGCGGCGCCCATTGGGTGACCAAGGACTGGGCAATCACCCACGAACTGGTGTACCACCGGCAGGACGACTACTACACCCGCAAAGGGGTTAGCATCGGATTCCGCTACCGGTTCTGATGGCGTGGCAGTATTCACGCAATACTCGCGTAGCGAGACAGCGTCCCTCTCGCCCGCCTGCGGGAGAGAGTTAGGAGAGAGGGAAGGTCATGGCAGCCTTCGTCCTCCAGCCTGGCAAGACTTACCATGACCGTTAGGGTAAAATTCCGCTTTTCCGATCTTCGTCCGGGTCTCCCATGCCTCATGTGATCAAGCTGCGCGGCCGCACCGCGCTTTCCCCTTTCCGCCTCGAAAAACTCATGCATGCGCTGGCAACCGGCGCGCCGGGGATATCCCACGTCCATGGCGAATACTGGCACTTCGCGGCGCTGGCACGCCCGCTGCCAGACGCCGAACGCGACGTTCTCCAGCAGATTCTGAGCTACGGGCCGAGCGCCAGTATCGAGGAGCCCGAGGGCGAATTGCTGCTGGTCGTGCCGCGCTTCGGCACCATTTCGCCGTGGTCCACCAAGGCGACCGATATTGCCAAGCACTGCGGGGTGGAAGCAGTGGAACGCATCGAGCGGGGCATCGCATTCTACGTGCAGAAGCAGAGCGGCAAGCTCACGGAAGCAGAGCGGCGCGCGCTGCTGCCCTTGATCCACGACCGCATGACGGAAACCGTGCTGGCGGATTTCGAACAGGCCGATGCGCTGTTCCGCCACTTCGAACCGCAGCCCTTGAGCAGCGTGGACATCATCGGCCAGGGCTCGCTGGCATTGGTGGCGGCCAACCGCGAGATGGGCCTGGCCCTGTCGCCGGACGAGGTCGAATACCTGGCCGAGAACTTCACGCGCATCGGGCGCAATCCCACCGACGTCGAGCTGATGATGTTCGCCCAGGCCAACTCCGAGCATTGCCGCCACAAGATATTCAACGCCGACTGGGTGGTCGACGGCGAGAAACAGCCGCTGTCGCTGTTCGCCATGATCCGCAACACCCACGCCAAGAGCCCGAGAGGCACGGTGGTCGCCTATTCCGACAACTCTTCGGTGATCGAGGGGGCGGAAATCGCGCGCTTCCATGCCGCGCCGCAAAGCGGCAAATACGGCTATGTGCGCGACATGACGCACATCCTGATGAAAGTGGAGACGCACAACCATCCCACCGCGATTTCGCCTTTCCCGGGGGCGGCCACCGGCTCCGGCGGGGAAATCCGCGACGAGGGCGCCACCGGCCGCGGCTCCAAGCCCAAGGCGGGTCTGGGCGGATTCTCCGTGTCCAACCTAAATATCCCGGATTGCGTGCAGCCGTGGGAAATCTATGACGCGGAAGGCGCTGCCAGCTACGGCAAGCCCAACCGCATCGCCTCAGCCCTGCAAATCATGCTGGAAGGCCCCATAGGCGCGGCTTCGTTCAACAACGAATTCGGCCGGCCCAACCTGGCCGGCTACTTCCGCACCTTCGAAGAGGAAGCGGCGGGGGAAATGCGCGGCTACCACAAGCCCATCATGCTGGCGGGCGGCGTCGGCAACATTTCCGAGCGCCATGCCTTCAAGAGCCAGTTCGCCCCCGGAACGCTGCTCATCCAGCTCGGCGGCCCCGGCATGCTGATCGGCCTGGGCGGCGGTGCGGCTTCCAGCATGGACACCGGCGCCAACGCGGAAAACCTGGACTTCGACTCGGTGCAGCGCGGCAATCCGGAAATGCAGCGCAGGGCGCAGGAGGTGATCGACCGTTGCTGGCAGCTGGGCGACGCCAACCCCATCCTTTCCATCCACGACGTGGGCGCCGGGGGCATCTCCAATGCATTGCCGGAACTGGTGCATGGTGCCGAGCGCGGCGCGCACTTCCGTTTGCGCGACATCCCCAACGAAGAACCTGGCATGTCGCCGCGCGAGATCTGGTGCAACGAGGCGCAGGAGCGCTACGTGCTGGCCGTCGCGCCGGCTGATTACGAGTTGTTCAAAGCCCTGTGCGAGCGCGAGCGCTGCCCGTTCGCCGTGCTCGGCGAAGCCACGGCCGAGCAGCACCTGGTGGTTGAGGATAGCCATTTCCACAACCTTCCCGTGGACATGGATTTGTCCGTGCTGCTCGGCAAGCCGCCGAAGATGACGCGCGACGTGGCGCGTCTTCAGCGTGAGTTACCGGCTGCCGACTTGAGCGCCATGGACCTGGTCGAGGCGGCCTACCGCGTGCTGCGTCTGCCCGCCGTGGGCGACAAGACCTTCCTCATCAGCATCGGCGACCGCACCGTGGGCGGCATGACCGCGCGCGACCAGATGGTGGGGCCGTGGCAGGTGCCGGTGGCGGACGTGGCGGTGACGCTGATGGGCTACGACACCTACCGCGGCGAGGCTTTCGCCATGGGCGAGCGCACCCCGGTGGCGCTGGTCAATGCCCCTGCATCGGGGCGGCTGGCGGTGGGCGAGGCGATCACCAACATCGCCGCCACGCTGATCGACGACATCGGCGACATCAAGCTCTCCGCCAACTGGATGGCGGCCGCCGGGCACCCCGGCGAGGACGCCGCGCTGTACGACACGGTCAAGGCCGTGGGCATGGAACTGTGTCCGCAGCTCGGCATCGGCATCCCGGTGGGCAAGGATTCCATGTCCATGAAGACGGTGTGGAACGAGGGCGAGACCAAGAAGGAAGTCACAGCGCCCTTGTCCCTCATCGTGTCCGCCTTCGCCCCGACCCCGGACGCACGCAAGACGCTCACCCCGCAACTGCGCACCGACGCCGGCGACACCGACCTCATCCTGATCGACCTCGGGGCGGGCCGCAGCCGCCTCGGCGGCTCGGCGCTGCTGCAAGTTTACAAGCAGGTCGGCAACACCAGCGCGGACCTGGTCAGCGCGCCCAAGCTCAGGGCGTTTTTCGACACCGTGCAGCGGCTCAACCGCTACAACAAGATCCTCGCCTATCACGATCGCTCCGACGGCGGCGTGTTCGTGACCCTGTGCGAAATGGCCTTTGCCGGCCATGTCGGCATCACCATCGACGTCGACGAAATCTGCGCCGACCAGGTCAAAGCCGACGTGGAACGGCGCGGCGAGAAGGAACCGGAGGTAGGCCCCGGCGAATACAGCGAACGCATCTTCAACGTGCTGTTCAACGAAGAGCTGGGCGCCGTGATGCAGGTCAAGCGTGGCGACACACAGACGGTGATGCAGGCATTTTTCGACGCCGGCCTGCGCAGCGAATTCCACGTCATCGGCACGCTGGGCGGCGACGACCGCGTGCGCCTGCTGCGCGACGGCTACGAGATATTCAACGAAGCGCGCATCGACCTGCAACGCGCCTGGTCCGAGACCACATACCACATGCAGCGGCTGCGCGACAACCCGCAGTGCGCGCACCAGGAATTCGAACGCATCCTCGACGCCGCCGACCCCGGCCTGCACGCGCACCTGACTTTCGACCCCAATGCCATCCCCTTCGAAAAGCGCGGGCGGACGCCGGATGTGGCGGAGCGCCTGGCAGCGGGGACGCGTACCAGTCAACGTCCGCGCTTCGCCATCCTGCGCGAGCAGGGCGTCAACGGCCAGGTGGAAATGGCCGCCGCCTTCGACCGCGGCGGTTTCGAGGCGGTCGACGTGCACATGAGCGATATCATCGCCGGGCGCGTCAGCTTGCGCGACTTCAAGGGTTTTGCAGCGTGCGGTGGATTCTCATACGGCGACGTGCTGGGGGCGGGCGAGGGCTGGGCCAAATCCATCCTGTTCAACGCCCGCGCGCGCGAAGAATTCGAAGCCTTCTTCCAGCGCTCCGACTCTTTCGCGCTGGGCGTGTGCAACGGCTGCCAGATGATGAGCAACCTCTCCGCCATCATCCCCGGCGCCGAACACTGGCCGCATTTCGTGCGCAACAAGTCGGAGCAGTTCGAGGCGCGCTTCGCCATGGTCGAAGTGCAGCAAAGCCCCTCGCTGTTTTTCGCCGGCATGGAAGGCAGCCGCATGCCGGTTGCCGTGGCGCACGGCGAGGGTTACGCCGAGTTCCGCGATGCCGCGCAAATGCAAGCGGCAACGGCGGCGCTACGTTTCGTCGACAACCGCGGGCAGGCCACCGAAACCTACCCCGCCAACCCCAACGGCTCCCCCGCCGGCATCACCGGCCTCACCACGCCGGACGGGCGTTTCACCATCATGATGCCGCACCCGGAACGCGTGTTCCGCGCCGTGCAGCACTCCTGGCACCCGGATGGCTGGGAAGAAGACGGGCCGTGGATGCGCATGTTCAGAAACGCGCGGGCGTGGGTGGGTTGAGGGTGACCTTGGGAGCGATGAACCTGGACTGACCTAAGGCGGCAGCTTGGTAGGGCGGAAAAGCGCAGCGCCTTCCGCCGCATGTTTCCTCATTCCCTGCGGCGGATAACGGCAAACCTTCCCTCTCCCTAACCCTCTCCCGCAAGCGGGAGAGGGGACGATCGCCCCTTCTCCCTCTTGGGAGAAGGTTGGGATGAGGGCGGGCCTCATCCGCCCTACATCTTTGCTAGGCCTTGGTGTCCGGCATCTCGCGGGATTGTATGGCGCGGCGGTGGTAGCGAAAGATGGTGCGCTCCAGCCAGTCCTGCATCTCGGCGCCAGGAGGAAGAAGCGCCGCGCGGGTATGCACACCCTCTGGACGCGCTTCGACGGCAACGACCGTGGCGCACAGCAGCAGCGGCTGCGGCAGTTTCTGGCTGAGAAACAGCGTTATCGCCACTTCATCCCCGACCTTGGGCCCGCTCGCACTCTCCCACTCGATGGCATGCGCGGACAGCGTCAGCGGCAGCGCCGGAGGCATGGCCGTCCCCTGCGACAGCAGCCGGCCGAGCAGGCTGAGGGTCAGGTCGACCTTGGCTTCCAGCCGATCCAGTGCCTTCGTGGTGGCGCCGGGGTCGATCTCCCGTTCCGTGGGCATGGCTTCGATGGTGGACAGCGCGCGCAGCAACGCGATGTTCGCGTGCGTCCATTGCTGCCGCAGCAACTCGGGAACAGGGCCTGCCTCGCAACTGAGCGGAAGCACGGTGCTGTAGGAAATGCCTGATGGGTTTTGCATGGGCGACATCACTCAAAACATAGCAGCTTAGTGCCGCCAGCGGCAAGCAGCGCCGCGCCGTAAGCGGCTTCTCCGTGCTTCGCCGCCTGCACCGGAACACCCATCATCTTCTCGCGCATGGCGGACCAGGCCGGATTGGTAGCGCCGCCGCCGGCGCTCAACACCGATAGCAGCGGGGTCGCGCCGAGCTGTTCCAGCAGCCGGTAGCCGCGCGCCTCGATACGCGACAAGCCTTCCAGCAGGCCGTGCAGAAAGGCGACGTCATCGGCCGGGCGGGGCGTCAGGCGCGGCTGCAAGGCGGGGTCGTTGACGGGGAAGCGTTCCCCTTTGGTGAGCAAGGGGTAGTAGTCCAGTCCGCTGGGAGTCGCGGGGGCTATGCGTTTGCTCAACACCCGCAGTTGCTCGTCGCTGAAGAAAGCCCTGAGCACCGCACCGCCCGCGTTGGAAGCCCCGCCGGCCAGCCACAGCTTGCCGAGCTTGTGGCTGTAGACGCCGTATTCCGCCGCTTCCACGCGGGTCGTGCTGAGCAGTTTGAGCACCAGGGTCGAGCCCAGCGAAGTGACTGCCTGCCCAGGCAACGTGGCGCCTGCTGCGAGAAATGCGGCGATGCTGTCCGTGGTTCCGGCGCGGATTTCGCAGTCCTTCGCCACGCCGAGTTTTTTCGCCATCGCATCCAGCACAGGAGCTATCACCGTGCCCGGCTCCAGCACCTGCGGCAGCAGCGGCGCCACCGGCAGGTTCAGCAGCCAGTCCGGGTAGCGCATGGCTTCCACGTCGTAGCCCAGCTTCAGGCTGTTGTGGTAATCGCTGATGCCGGGGCGGCCGTGCAGCAGGGCGGCGAGCCAGTTGGCCTGATGCGTGAAGTGGCGCGCGCTGCGCGTCCCCGGCTGGCGCTGCAACCACAGCAGCTTGGCGAGGCTGGAAGTGGCGCTCAGGGTGACGTGATCGGGTGGCGCAACCTCCCGCAGCAATTGCACTTCGTGCTCGGCGCGTGCGTCGTTATAGAGCAGAGGCGGCAGCAGCGGGCGGTTCTCGGCGTCGCACAGCAGGGACGTGGATGAGGTGCCGTCGATGGCGATGGCTTTGAGGTCGGCGCGGTAGTTGAACGGGATCTGGCTGATCAGTTCGAACAGCGTCTCGCGCCAGTCCTGCGCCAGCCGCTCGGGGTCCGGCTTTCCCCAGTCCAGGCGCGCCTCGGCCAGCACTTCGGCCTGCCGGCCGATGACGACGGCGCGCGCGCCGCTGCTGCCGAAGTCGAGCCCCAGCCAGTTCTCAGCCACGCGTGTTGGACTGCGCCTCGAAGCGGGCCAGGTCCACCGGCAGCGGCGGCTGCCAGCCCGGCTTGCGGTGCTCCGCCACGACGTTGGTGAAGATGCCGCCGCGCACGTAAAACTTCGCCGTCAAACGCATGAAACGTGGCTCGGTCGCGCGCACCAGATCGTCCAGGATGCTGTTGGTGACCGCCTCGTGAAACGCCCCTTCGTTGCGGAACGCCCAGATGTAGAGCTTGAGGCTTTTCAACTCCACGCATTTTTGGTCCGGGATGTAGTCCAGGATCAGCGTGGCGAAATCCGGCTGGCCGGTTTTCGGGCATAGACAGGTGAATTCCGGGATTTTCATGTGGATGTGGTAATCGCGGGCGGGGTGGGGGTTGTCGAAGGTTTCGAGGGTCTTGCTGGGTTGGGTCGGCATTCTCATGGTCCGTGCAAATCGGGTAAGATAGGCATTATATCGGCAATCCAGATACAACATTGCGCCTCACTCAAATCAAACTCGCCGGTTTCAAGTCCTTCGTCGATCCCACCCACATCCCTGTCCCCGGCCAGTTGGTGGGCGTGGTCGGCCCCAACGGCTGCGGTAAATCCAACGTCATCGACGCGGTGCGCTGGGTGCTGGGCGAGTCCCAGGCCAAGCAGTTGCGCGGCGAGACCATGCAGGACGTGATTTTCAACGGTTCCGGCGGGCGCAAGCCGGTGGGGCGGGCGAGCGTCGAGCTGATCTTCGATAATAGCTTGGGCAAGGCCGCCGGGCAGTGGTCGCAATACGCCGAGATTGCCGTCAAGCGCGTGCTCGCGCGCAACGGCGAATCCGCCTACTACCTCAACAACGTCCACGTGCGGCGCCGCGACGTCACCGATATCTTCCTCGGCACCGGCCTGGGTGCCCGCGCCTATGCCATCATCGAGCAGGGCATGATCTCGCGCATCATCGAGGCGCGGCCGGAAGAGCTGCGGGTTTTCCTGGAAGAGGCGGCGGGGATATCGCGCTACAAGGAGCGCCGCCGCGAAACCGCGCTGCGCCTGAACGACACGCGCGAGAACCTGCTGCGGCTGGACGACATCCGCACCGAGTTGCAAACGCAGTTGCAGCGCCTGGAAGTGCAGGCCAGGGTCGCGCAGCAGTACCAGGAATTGCAAAGTTCGCTGCAAACGTCGCAAAACCTGCTGTGGCTGCTGAAGAAACACGAGGCGGGCACGCAGCGCGAGCGCTTCCAGCGCGAAGTGCAGCGCCTGGGCAACGAGCTGGAAGCCGAAACGGCGCGGCTGCGCAGCGCGGAAAGCCAGCTCGAACAGATGCGCGCCGCCCACTACGCCGCCGGCGATGCGCTGCATGCGGTGCAGGGCGAGCTGTACGCGGCCAACGCCGATGTGGCGCGGGTGGAGCAGCAGTTGCAGCACCTGCGCGAGAACCGCCAGCGCCTGGAAAACCAGCTTGCCGCGCTGCGCAACCAGCAGGCCCAGCTCGACCGCCAGCGCCAGACGGCGGCGGAGAGCCTGGCGCATTGGCAGAACGAACTGGAAACTGCGCGCCTGAGAGTCGAGGAAATCGGCGAGAAGTCGATGGCGGAGAAAGCCGATCTGCCGCTGGCCGAGGAAGCATTGCGCGGTTGCCAGCAGCGCGCCGCCGAGCTGCAAAGAAGCCTGGCGCAGGCCGAGCAGGACTGGCAAATCGAAGAAACCCATCGTTCCCATGCTGTCAAGGCCATGCAGCAGTTGCAGGCGCGGCGCGAACGGTTGTCCGCCGAACAAAAGGCGCTGCCGCAGCCGGATGATGCCGCGCTGGCGGATAGCCGTGAGGAACTGGCCGTTTGCGAGATGGAGTTCGAAGAGGCGAGCGCAGCCTTGGCCGCATTGCAGGAACGGCTGCCCGGACTGGAGGCGGCCAAGGCGGAACTGGAACGCGAGGTGCACGCCGGCACGCAGCAAACGACCCGAAGCGAGGCGCGCCTCAGCGCACTGCGTCAGGTGCAGGCCCGCGTCGGCAGCGGCGAGGCGGTCAAGGCGTGGCTGGCCAAGTACCAGCTCGATGCCGTGCCGCGCCTGTGGCAGGGCATGGAGGCCGAGCAGGGCTGGGAAGGGGCGCTGGAAGCGGTGCTGCGCGAGCGTTTGAATGCGATTTCGGCGCCGGATGTGGAGCCATCCTCGTTATTGGAAGACGCGCCGTCCGGCAAGGTCACGCTGTTCGATGTCTCCGCTGCAACTGCACAAGAGAGCGACGCTGCTCCAGAGGGGCTGGTGCCGCTACGGCAGCGGGTGGTGGCACGCGATGCCAACACGCATGCGGTGCTCGACGACTGGCTGCGCCACGTCTACGCCGCAGAGGACAGTCGTGAGGCGCTGACACTGCGCGCCAGGCTGCCTCTGGGCGCGCTGCTGGTGTGCCCGCAGGGCCACATTTTTACCCGCCACAGCATCACCTTCCACGCACCGGATTCGGAGACGCAGGGCGTGCTTGCCCGGCAGCGCGAAATCGAACAACTGGAAGGCGATCTTGCCGCGCAGGAAGCCACGCTGGAACAAGCCAAAAGCCGGTTTGCCGTGGCGCAGCAGGAAGCCCAGCAGTGCCAGGCGCAGATGGGCACGCTGCGGCACCAGGTCGGCAGTGCCCAGCAGCGCCGCCACGCCCTGCAGATGGAAGTGCTGAAGCTGACCCAGGCGGCTGAACGCATCGCCCAGCGCAGCGGGCAGATTGCCGGCGAATTGCAGGAAATCGCCGAGCAACTGGAAAGCGAGATCCTGCAGAAAGAAGAAAGCGAATTCAACCTCGCCCAATACCGCGGCCAGGTGGATACGCTGGAAGAGCATCTGGAGGACGCGCGGGCTGCGCGCGCCGAGGCGGAGCAGGGCTTGAACCGGCAGCGCCAGGCGGTGCAGGCTGCGGAGCGTTCGGCGCAGGAGGCGGGGTTTTACCAGCGCACCTGTTCCGCCAAGATCGAGGAATTTTCTTCCGCCATCAAGGTGCTGCAGGACAGCCTGGAGGAACTCGGGCTGCGTCTGGAAGAGGCGCATTTCGAGAGCGAAGGGTTGCATGACGAGTCTTTGCAACAGGCGCTGCAAGCCGCCGTGGCGGGAAGGCAGGCCAAGGAGCAGGCGCTGGCCCAGGCGCGCGACGACCTGGAAGGTGCGGCCAATGCGCTCAAGCAGGTGGAAGAGCAGCGGCTGAAGAGCGAACAGGGGCTGCAGCCGTTGCGCGAACGTCTGGAACAGGCGCGCCTCAAGGAGCAGGAGGCGCGGCTGGGCGAAGCGCAGTTCGGCGAGCAGTTGCAGGCCTCCGCTGCGAACGAAGCGGAACTGCTGCCGCTGTTGGGAAAAAATGCCAAACCGGCGGCGTTGCAGGCCGAGATCGCGCGCCTGGGCGAGGAGGTGGCCGCGCTTGGCGCGGTCAACCTGGCGGCGCTGGAGGAGCTGACCAGCGCCCGCGAGCGCAGCCAGTACCTGAACGCCCAGGCGGACGACCTCAATCAGGCCATCGACACGCTGGAGTCCGCCATCCGCCGCATCGACCGCGACACGCGCGAGCTGCTGCAGAACACCTTCGACACCGTCAACCGCTCCATGGGCGAGCTGTTCCCGACCTTGTTCGGCGGCGGGCAGGCGTACCTGGTGCTGACCGGCGAGGAAATCCTGGACGCCGGGGTGCAGGTGGTGGCGCAGCCGCCGGGCAAGAAAAACAGCTCCATCCATCTCCTGTCCGGGGGGGAAAAGGCGCTTACCGCGCTGTCGCTGGTGTTCTCGCTGTTCAAACTGAACCCCGCGCCGTTCTGCCTGCTGGACGAGGTGGACGCGCCGCTGGACGACAGCAACACCGTGCGCTTTTGCGAACTGGTGAAAAAGATGGCGGTCGAGACCCAGTTCCTCTACATCAGCCATAATAAGATTGCGATGGAAATGGCGCATCACCTCATCGGCATCACCATGCAGGAATCAGGCGTGTCGCGCGTGGTCGCGGTGGATATCGAAGAGGCCATGCGCCTCACGGACGCGGCGGCGCTATAATTGCCGGCGCAACAGTCATCAGGACACGGGAAAACGCTCAATGAGTGATTTGCAAATCAGCCTTCTGGCCATCGGCGTTGTCGTGATTGCCGGGGTCTACCTATTCAACCTCATGGTGGAGAGGGGCTACCGGCGCCGCGCCGAAGCGTCTTTCAAATCGGCGCACAGCGACGTGCTGCTGGAAGTGCCGGCAGCGGGCCGCGTAGCGCCGGAGCGCGTGGAACCGCGCATCGAGCCTTACCTGGAGATGCAGCCGGCGCCTGTGGCGGACCCGGTCGAGGAATGGCCGGAAGTGGGGATGGACGTGGAGCCGGAAGTGGAACTGGAGCCGGAAGTCCCTCAGCCCCTGCAGGAGAGGCCCAAGGCGGCAACGCATGACATCGCCGCGGAGTCGCCCGGCCCCGATGCGGCGGTCGAGTATGTCGCCAGGATCCACGCAAGCGATCCGATTGCGGCGCAAGACGTGGCCCCCGCCGTGCAGCGCTCGCATGAAATCGGCAAGCCGGTGCGCTGGTTCGGGCTCAACGAACATTCCGGCGCGTGGGAGGCGGCGGCGCCGGATACCGGTTCGACCTACATCGAGCTGGCGGTTGGCCTGCAACTGGCCAATCGCGCCGGGGCCATCAGCGCCGAGCAGTTGTCCGGCTTCTGCGCCATGGTCGATGATTTCGCCGCAGAGCGGCATGCGGTTGCGGAATGCCCGGAGCGGCAGCCGGCTCTGGAAAGCGCGCTCGAACTGGACGGCTTTTGCGTCGACGTGGACGTGCTGATCGGCCTCAACGTTGTGGCGCAAAAAGGCGTGGCTTTCCCCGCCACCAAGATCCGCGCACTGGCGGAGGCCGCAGGTATGAAGCTCACCCCAGAAGGCGTATTCCACTACTGCAACGACCATGGGGATTCGCTGTTTTCCCTGTGCAACCACGAATCGGCGCCGTTCCTGCAGGACCAGATCAAGCAGCTCTCCACGCACGGCGTGACCCTGGTGTTCGACGTGCCGCGCGTGGCGGACGGCCTGCGCGTGTTCGATCAGATGGCCGCCCTGGCCAGGAAGATGGCGGGCGCGCTGGGCGGCGCCTTGGTGGACGACAACATCCGGCCCTTGAGCGATGCCGGCATCGGCCGCATCCGCCAGCAATTGGCGGGCATCTACGCCAGGATGGAAGACCGCGGCATCGGCGGCGGCAGCGAGCGCGCCCTGAGGCTGTTTTCCTGATGCCGGTTCCACCGCAGGCCGCCGAGCGGGCGCGCGCGCTGCGCGAGGAGCTCGAGTACCACAACTACCTCTACTACGTCCTCGACAACCCCAGCATCCCGGACGCGGAATACGACAAGCTGTTCCGCGAATTGCAGCAGCTCGAAGCGGCTTACCCGCAGCTCGCCACCGCGGATTCGCCCACGCAAAGGGTGGGGGCTGCGCCGCTGGACGAGTTCGCCGAAGTCACCCACCGCACTCCCATGCTCTCGCTCAACAACGCTTTCGACGAGGGAGAGGTGGCCGCCTTTGACCGCCGCGTGTGCGAGGGCATAGGCCTGGCGGAGGCGGAATATGCGGTCGAGCCCAAGTTCGACGGCCTGGCCATCACGCTTACCTACGAAAACGGCTTGCTGGCGCAGGGTGCGACGCGCGGCGACGGCTATTCCGGCGAGGATGTGACCAGCAACCTGCGCACGGTCAAAGCCATTCCGCTGCGCCTGGCGACCGAGCAGCCGCCGCGCCTGCTCGAAGTCCGCGGCGAGGTGGTGATACTCAAGGCCGATTTCGAAAAGCTCAACCGCAGCCAGCGCGACAAAGGCGAAAAGGAATTCGCCAACCCGCGCAACGCCGCAGCCGGCTCGCTGCGCCAGCTCGACCCGCGCATCACGGCAACGCGCCGGCTGTCGTTTCTGGCGTACGGCGTGGGTGCTGTCGAGGGCATGGCGCTGCCGGGCACGCAGAGCGGCGTGATGCAGCGCCTGATCGACCTGCGCATACCGGTCAGCCCGGAGCGCGCGGTGGTCAAGGGGGTGGAGGGGCTGCTGGGGTATTTCCGCCGCATCGGCGAGAAGCGCCAGAACCTGCCCTACGAAATCGACGGCGTGGTGTACAAGCTCAACGACCTGCGTCTGCAGGAGCAACTGGGCTACGTGGCGCGCGCGCCGCGCTTCGCCATCGCCCACAAGTTCCCGGCGGAAGAGGCGATGACCAGGCTGCTCGGCATCGACGTGCAGGTCGGACGCACCGGCGCGCTGACCCCCGTGGCTCGCCTGGAGCCCGTGTCCGTCGGGGGCGTCACGGTGTCCAACGCCACGCTGCACAACCAGGACGAGATCGACCGCAAGGACGTGCGGGTCGGCGACACGGTGATCGTGCGCCGCGCCGGGGACGTGATCCCGGAAGTGGTCGGGGTCGTCCCGGAAAGACGCCCCAAGCCCGAGCCCGCGCGCTTCGACATCCTGGAACAATATCCGCGCTGCCCGGTGTGCGGCTCGCACGTCATGCGCCTGCCGGACGAGGCGGCGGTGCGCTGCAGCGGCGGGCTGGTTTGCCCCGAGCAGCGCAAGCGCGCGATCCTGCACTTCGCCGGGCGCCGTGCCATGGACATCGAGGGCCTGGGCGAGAAGCTGGTGGACCAGTTGGTGGACAACGCGGTCATCCACACGCCGGCCGACCTTTACCGGCTGGGCATCGCAGCGCTCGCCAACCTCGAACGCATGGCGGAAAAATCGGCCGGCAACGTGGCGCAGGCCATAGCATCCAGCAAGAGCACCACCCTGCAGCGTTTCGTCTACGCCCTCGGCATCCGCAACGTCGGAGAGGCGACCGCCAAGGACCTGGCGCGCCACTTCGGCAGCCTCGACCGCCTCATGGCGGCGAGCGAGGAAGAGCTGCAGCAGGTGCCGGATGTCGGCCCCGTGGTCGCCCAGTCCATTGCGCAGTTCTTTGCGGAGCCGCACAATAAGACGGTGATCGAGCAGTTGCGCGCCAGCGGCGTGTCCTGGGAGGAGCACACCGGTGTTGCCGCCGCTGAACCGGCGCCGTTTGCCGGCAAGGCCTTCGTGCTCACCGGAACCTTGCCGCACATGAGCCGCGACGAGGCCAAGGAGAAGATCGAAGGCGCCGGCGGCAAAGTCACCGGCAGCGTTTCCAGCAAGACCGACTATGTCGTGGCGGGCGCCGACCCCGGCAGCAAATACACCAAGGCGCAACAATTGGGCATTACCATCCTGGACGAGGATGGATTGCTCGAACTGTTAAAGCTTGATAAGGGAGGAGAATAACGAAATGCTTAAAGTAACCAAGGCGGTTTTTCCAGTGGCGGGTCTCGGAACCCGTTTCTTGCCGGCCACCAAGGCCAGTCCAAAAGAGATGCTGCCCATCGTCGACAAACCGCTGATCCAGTACGCGGTGGAAGAGGCGGTCGCCGCCGGGATTACCGACCTGGTGTTCATCACCGGGCGCACCAAGCGTGCCATCGCTGACCATTTCGACAAAGCCTACGAACTGGAAACCGAGCTGGAAATGCGCGGCAAGACCAAGATGCTGGAAATCGTGCGCAACGTCGTCCCCAACCATGTGTCGTGCATTTTCATCCGCCAGGTCGAGGCCTTGGGACTGGGACATGCGGTGCTGGCCGCCAAGCCGGTCATCGGCAGCGATCCGTTTGCGGTAATCCTTGCGGACGATCTGATCGACGCAGAACCGCCCGTGATGAGGCAGATGGTGGACCTGTTCAGCTACTACCAATGCTCGGTCCTCGGGGTGCAGAACGTCGCGCGCGAAGACACCTCGCAATACGGTATCGTCATGGCGCAGCCCTTGTCCGAGAATCTGCACAAGATCACCGGCATCGTCGAAAAACCCCAGCCCGAAGATGCGCCATCCACGCTGGGCGTGGTGGGCCGCTACATACTCACGCCGCGCATTTTCCATCACCTGGAGCGCATCGGCAAAGGCTCCGGCGGCGAGATCCAGTTGACCGACGGCATCGCCGCCCTGCTCAAGGAGCAGCAAGTGCTGGCCTACGAATTCCAGGGCACGCGCTACGACTGCGGCAGCAAGCTTGGCTATCTCAAAGCGACTGTCGAATACGCGCTCAAGCATTCCGAGGTCAGCCAGGAGTTCGGCGAATACCTGGCCACGCTGGCCAAGCGGCCGCAATAAAAACGCCGCCGCCACGGGACCGTCCGTGGGGAGTCGATGCTAAAATGGAATGGTGTAGCCGGCACCCTAACCGATGTAGGGTGGGTTAGCGATTTTTGCGTAACCCACCAAGCGTTGCGCAGCAACACAACGCATTTTCAGTTGAGCGAGCGCCATTCGGGAAAGACCGGTCCTATCCAAGGAGATTAGCCATGGCAAAGAAACTCATGATCGTGATGGTCAATACCGACCCCTCCAACGGCGCCGAACTGGGTGCTCCGTTCTTCCAGGCGACCGTCGCCGCGGCCATGGACTATGAAGTCGAGGTGATCCTGACGGCGCGCTCCGGCGAGCTCGCCAAGAAAGGCGTGGCGGAGAAACTCTACGTCCAGGAAGGCTCGCCCAAAAGCGTGTACGACTTCATCAAGGACGCGCACGAAGCCGGGGTGCATTTCAAGGTGTGTACGCCAACGCTGGAGTTGTGGGGCGAAGACCTGATCCCCGAGATCGAGGAAACGATAGGCGGCGCCTATGTCATCCAGCAGGCCATGGATGACGATGTTGTGACTCTGACCTACTGACCGATGCTTGCGGCGCAACAGGCATGGGACATCCTTGATGCGGCGGAGCAAGTCTGTTCCGCCGCCGTCGTTTCCGCAACCGTGGCGCGTCTGGCGTCCGACATCACCGCGGCGCTGGGCGAGGCACAGCCGCTGATCCTCAGCGTGATGGGCGGGGCGGTGGTGTTCACCGGGCAGCTTCTGCCCCAGTTGCGCTTTCCGCTTGATTTCGACTACATCCACGTTTCCCGCTACGGCAACGCCACCAGTGGCGGCGAGCTCGACTGGAAGGTGATGCCGCGCGAAAACGTCGGCGGCCGCAACGTCCTGGTCCTGGACGACATACTGGACGAAGGCCACACCCTTGCAGCCATTCGGGAGAAGGTGATCGGCATGGGCGCAAAGTCCTTCCGTAGCGCCGTGTTTGCCGACAAACAGATAGGCAGGCCCAAGCCGATACAGGCGGACTTCGTAGGGCTGACGCTTCCCGATCGCTACGTGTTCGGCTTCGGCATGGACGTGCATGGCGCCTGGCGCAACCTTCCAGCGATTTATGCAGTGCGGAGTGCTGAGTGCTGAGTGCTGAGTGCTGAGTGGGGGTGGGGGTGGGGCTATGAGTGTTCGTCGGTTTGAGGATTTGGTGGCGTGGCAGAAAGCGCGCCAACTCACGCAACGGGTGTACGGCCTGACGGGTGGGGAGCGATTTGCGAAGGACTATGGGCTAAAGGACCAGATACAACGTGCCGCTGTTTCAGTTATGTCGAATATTGCGGAAGGCTTCGAGCGAAGCGGCTTGCAGGAGTTTCACCAATTTCTTGTCGTCGCCAAGGCGTCTTGCGCCGAAGTCCGTTCCCAGCTTTATGTGGCTCTGGATATCGGTTACATTGAGCAGGAAGCGTTCGACACAACGCATGCTTTGGCCGAGGAGTTGGGAAGAATCATAGGCGGCCTAAGAGCCTCGTTAAAAAACCGCACCTGATCCACCCACTCAGGACTCAGCACTCAGGACTTAAAGAAAATGCTCGCGATCATCGGCGGTACCGGCCTCACCAAACTAGCAAACCTGGAAATCACCAACCGCCAAGTCATCAGGACGCCCTACGGAGAACCCTCCGGCCCTTTGACTTTCGGCAAGATCAACGAGCATAGCGTCATATTCCTGGCGCGGCACGGCTACGGCCACACCATCCCGCCGCACGAGGTCAACTACCGCGCCAATCTATGGGCGCTGCAATCGCAAAAGGCAACGCGCGTGGTTTCGGTGGCGACCGTGGGTGGCATCCATCCCGACCTGGTTCCCGGTACCATCGTCATCCCCGACCAGATCATCGATTACACCCACGGCCGCCGCAGCACCTATTTCGACGGCGGCGACAAGCCGGTAAAGCACATCGACTTCACCGAACCTTACTGCCAAAGTATGCGCGAGAGCTGCATGCAGGCGGCTCTCGCGGCCGGCGAGCCGTTCATCGACGGCGGCACATACGGCGCCGTGCAAGGCCCGCGGCTGGAAACGCGTGCAGAGATCCACCGCCTGGAGCGCGACGGTGCCACCATGGTGGGCATGACCGGCATGCCGGAAGCAGTGCTGGCCAAGGAACTCGGCCTCTGCTATGCCGCCATCGCCGTCAGCGCCAACTACGCCGCAGGCCGCGGCACCAACGAACACGCCATCAGCTACGACGAGATCGACGCGGTGCTGAAGCGGGTCATGTTGCGCGTGCGCTCCATTCTGGAACATCTGGTGGACCTCGACGTTGGCGATTAAAACCGTATTGAAAATGGGCGATCCGCGCCTGCTGCAAGTCTCCCAGCCCGTCGCCGAATTCGATACCCCCGAACTGTATGCCCTGGTCCAGGACCTGCACGACACCAGCGCGGCCCTCAAAGGCGCGGGCCTCGCCGCCCCCCAGATCGGCGTGGGGCTGCAGGTGGTCATCTTCGGCGGCACCGGCCCCAACCCGCGCTACCCCGATGCCGAACTGGTCCCGTCCACAGTCCTCGTTAATCCCGTCCTGACCCCTCTCGGCGACGAAACCGATGAGGGCTGGGAGGGCTGTCTTTCCGTCCCCGGCCTGCGCGGCGTGGTGGAGCGCCATACCCGGCTGCGCTACCAGGGCTTCGACCCCAACGGCAATCCCATCGACCGCAGCGTCAGCGGCTTCCATGCCCGCGTGGTGCAGCACGAGGTAGACCACCTGCTCGGCATCCTCTTCCCCATGCGCATGAAGGATCTGCGGCAGTTCGGTTTTACCGAAGTCCTGTTCCCCACGCGCCCCACACAGTAGCCCGGTTGCACGGCTGCGTGCCCCCCGGCGCGCAGCGTTTCGCGCCCCCCCCCGCGTGTGTCAAGAAAAAACGCGCCGCGCCGCTATTGGCTCAGGGTGCTCCGCGTCCCCGCGAGCTACCCAACAAAAAATCCCGCAATCTCCCTAAAGTTTTATCAAGCCCCTCCGATAATCCTACTGACGGCGCTATCAGCTAGCGGCCCTCAAGGGGAAATTGGCGGTGAGACGCCGCACACTCCCTAACCGAAAGTAAAGGAGAATCAAAATGCCACAAGTCATTAATACAAACATTGCCTCCCTGAATGCGCAGCGTAACCTGAATTCGTCCCAGGCCAGCTTGCACACCGCTCTGCAACGTCTGTCCTCGGGTTTGCGCATCAACAGCGCCAAGGACGATGCGGCGGGTCTGGCAATTTCCGACCGGATGACTTCACAGGTTCGCGGCATGAACCAGGCTGCACGTAACGCCAATGACGGCATCTCCCTGGCGCAGACGGCTGAAGGCGGTCTCTCGGGACTTGGCGACAGCTTGCAACGTATCCGCGAGCTAGCGATTCAATCGGCCAACAGCACCAACTCCGCCTCCGACCGTGCCTCCCTGAACGCTGAAGCACAATCGCTATTGGCAGAGGTTTCCCGTGTTGCAGCCTCCACCCAGTTTAACGGCTTGAACCTGCTTGATGGCTCGTTCACTGCCTCGCAATTCCAGGTCGGCGCCAACGCCAACCAAACCATTTCGGTCAGCATCGCGGGTGCATCGACCAGCCTGATTGGCGCTTTTCAGCAGACAGGTACTGCGGTCACGAGTTCCGCCTTTACCGGAGCTAACTTCACGATTACTCCGAACGGCGGGATTGCCACCACGATCGGCGTATCTGTCGCGACCGGCTCCACCGGCAACAACCTCGTTACGGCCGATAGCGCCGCCGCCAAGGCCACTGCGATTAATGCAAAAACCGTGGATACCGGCGTGACCGCAACGGCCACCAACTCGGTCGTTGGCGGCATTCCGACTTCCCATTCCGGCCTTGCGAGTGGTGCCTTGGTGATCAATGGCGTGTCTATCGGCGCGATTGCTGCAAGCACCAGCGCCGTGACTCAAGGCGGCAATGCGGCTACTGCGATCAATGCCCAAACGTCCCTGACCGGCGTTACGGCTGTTGCCGATGCCAGTACCGGCGCATTGACCCTGACGGCCGCCGATGGGCGCAATATTGCCATCACCTCATCGGCTGGGACTGCGGCAGGTGCGCAGGGCATCCAGAACGCCACCGGTCTTGATGCGTCGACTGGTGCCAATGCCAGTGGCCATGACACGCTGACCATACAGGCGGGCGGGGCATTTGACCTGAGCTCACCTGCCTCCGGCTCGCTGACCGAGGGCGATAACTTCACTCTCGATGGCCTCACCTACGAGTTCACCACGGATGCGACGGTCACCGGGAGTAACGTGGCGGTCACCGTTGCTGATTCCGACACTGCTACGGCGGTGGCAACCGCGATAAAAACTGCGATCAACGCCCAATACGCGCTTGGTACAACCTCAGTCTCGGCTACATCAGCTACTGACACCGTCACCGCTACCAACAATAGGCTTGGTGTTAACAGCACTTTCGCAGGTTATAGTGAAAGTGTTACTGGTGGTGGTGGCGTTGGTGCACTTGTTCAAACCTCAACGGGTACCGGCACGGCGCCCGCCGATGGCAGTGGCGTCACCACTCGTGGTACGCTGACGCTCAGCTCGGCAACCGGTTACAGCGTTGCTGGCGCCGAAGCGGCATATGCCGGTTTGAGCACGACTTCAGCCGCACTCACAACGCTCTCCACAGTGAACATCTCGACAGTTGCCGGTTCCAATACTGCGCTGGCCGTGATTGACGGTGCAATGAGCCAAGTGAACTCCATGCGCGCTAATCTGGGTGCCGTGCAAAACCGCTTCAGCGCCACGATAACCAATCTGCAAACCAGCGCGGAAAACGTTACTGCCGCCCGCAGCCGTATTCTGGATACCGATTTCGCTGCGGAAACCGCGACGCTGACCCGTGCGCAAATCCTGCAACAGGCAGGTACGGCGATGCTGGCCCAGGCCAACGCGCTACCGAATGGAGTGTTGGCTCTGCTGCGTTAATTAGTATGATGATGTTGTTGTTGTCGTAAGTTTTCCCCGGTCGGTTCGCGCTGACCGGGGAATCTCCCATGGGGAGGCACAATCATGGAAATCCAGAATCTCGGCGCAATGCAATCGGGTGTGGTTGCATCCGATGCTACGCGCCAATCAAGAGTCAGTTCGCCCGAAGCGGCCGCCCAACCGCCCGCCGCATTTGTTGATTCCCCGGCCAAGGCAGTTCAGCCGGTAGAATCGGCGATATCGCCGGATCAGTTAAAAAGCGCCCTGGACAGCATGAACCACGCGGTGCAGGCTTTGTCTCACGGTTCGACCCTCGAATTCACGGTGGATCCGGACACCAGGATCAATATGGTCAAGGTGGTGGACAAGTCAACCAACGAGGTCATACGACAAATGCCGACGGAAGAGGCATTGGATATTGCCAAGGCGCTGGATAAACTGCAGGGTATGATGCAGGGTATGATTATTCGCCAAAAGGCATAGTCTGCGTTGCGCCGCCCGCTTCGATGGTGGCGTTGATTTTCCTGGACCGCTAGTGACGGGACAGGTTGTTTGCAGTGGGGGTGGATCATGGCCGTTTCGTCTACGGGTAGTGCGTCAACGCTTGATGTGGCGAGCATCGTCAGCCAATTGATGACGGTCGAGCAGCGGCCGGTGTTCGCCCTGGACAAGAAGGAAGCGCAATACCAGGCAAAAATTTCTGCCTACGGCGGCATCAAGGCCGCGCTATCGCAATTCCAAACGGCCGTGCAAGGCTTGAATGTCCCGGCTAAGTTTTCGGCCAACACGGCGACACCCAGCGACACAACCGTGTTGACCGCGACGGCATCGACGTCGGCGGCGGTTGGTGTTCATTCCGTCGAGGTTACCAAACTCGCCCAGGCCCAGAAACTGGTCGCTCCCGGCCAGGCCACCACGATTGCCGCTATCGGCGTCGGCACACTGACTTTCGATTTTGGCACCATCGCGGACGCCGTTCCTGCAACCTTTAACGCGGTCACAGGGCAGTACGGGGCTGGCACGACGTTCACCAGTGGCAACGCAGCCAAAACCGTGGTCATCGACAGTAGCCACGACACTCTCGAAGGCATTCGCAGCGCGATCAACAGTGCTGCCATTGGCGTAACCGCGTCGATCGTCAACGATGGGGGGGCATCCCCACAGCGCCTGGTGCTGACTTCAAACGTTTCCGGCAAAGCCAGTAGCATGAAAATCAGTGTGGTCGGCGACGCGGCGCTGTCCACCTTGCTGGACAATGATCCTGCCGGAACGCAGCATCTTTCCGAGGTTGCCACGGCGCAGAATGCCGAACTGAAAGTTGACGGCGTTGCCGTAAGCAAGACTTCGAACACGGTCAGCGACGTGCTCGACGGCGTCTCGTTGACGCTTAACAAGGCCGGAACCTCGTCGCTGAACGTAGCGCGGGATACCGCGACGATCAAGACTTCGGTTCAGGGATTTGTCACGGCATACAACTCCTTGCAAAAGACGCTCGCAACTGTTTCTGCATACGACCCCAAGACCAAGACGGCAGGGCTGTTGCAGGGTGAATCGAGCGTCCGCAATATCCTCAGCCAGATCAATGCGGCGATGACATCCCCCATTAGCGGGCTGACCGGCACAAATGCTGCGCTTACACAAATAGGCATTTCTTTTCAGAAGGACGGTTCGCTCGCGCTCGACGCCAATCGGCTGCAAAGTGTGATCAACAACAATTTCAGCGATATCGCGCGTCTTTTTACCGCGATGGGCACTGCCTCCGACAGCCAGATTCAGTATCTCGCATCGTCATCTGTGACTCAGCCGGGCACCTATTTTGTCAACATCACTTCGCTTGCAACCGGTGCGGTCAATGCCGCTGGTTCAATCGGCGGTCTGCCGGCAGACAGCACCGGCCAGACGCTGACAGGGCAGCCCGGTAGCGGGGCAAGCGGCTTGCAAATTCAAGTCAATGGCGGGGCAGTCGGCGACCGCGGGACGGTCACTTTCACCAGAGGTTACGCTGATCGGTTGGATAAAATGATTGGAAACCTGCTTTCGACGAGCGGAGTGGTGGCAACCCAAACAGCCGGTCTGAACCAGAGCGTCAAGGATATTGGCAGTCGGCGCGATGCATTGAATCAGCGTCTCTCCGATACGCAAGTGCGCTACACAAAGCAGTTTTCAGCGCTGAATGCCTTGCTCGGCACGATGCAGCAAACTAGCGATTTTCTGACCCAACAACTGGCCAATATACCCAAAGCTTGACGCGACCTGTGTTTGCGAAGGGGAATAAACCGGAGAACATGCATGACGAATTCCAGTACCCGCGATGCCTTGAGTGCCTATACGAAAACCGACGTCGAAACCAGCCTCGAAGGCGCTTCTCCGCATGAGTTGATCTTGATGTTGTTCGATGCCGCGATTAAAGCCGTCGTCAAGGCAAGGCTTGCATTGCAGAGACACGAGGTCGCAACGAAGTGTGCGGCGATATCCAGAGCCATGGCGATCATTCAGGATGGTCTGCAATTGAGCCTCGATGTCAAGGCAGGCGGCGAGTTGGCCACGAACCTGAACGATCTGTATGAGTTCATGTGCCAACAACTGCTGATTGCCAACGCGCATAACCAGACCGAGCCGCTGGACGTGGTTGGCCGTTTGCTGCTGGAATTGAAGGGTGGCTGGTCCGCCATTGGCCACGCTACGGTGCGGCCAAACCTGATCGAGACGGTTCCGCCACAGCGTACTACTGCGCTTAGTTATGGCAAGGCATGACTGCGGAAAAGCCTACGATTATTGCGGAATATGATGCCGTCTTGGCAATAAGCCAGCAGATGCTCGCGGCCGCCGCGAATAACCTTTGGGATGATCTGGTTGAACTGGAGAAGAAGCGTGCGGCCGTGCTCGCTGGCATCGACTCGAACGCCATTGCCGGTTCTTCGGATGCTGCGCTCCAACAGGGCTTGGCCGGGGTGATTCGACAAATTCTGGACTCGGATAGCCAGATCAAAATCTTGACCGAAGCCTGGGTCGGCGAACTCAACGGCATATTGCGTAGCCTCGGGACAGAGAAAAAACTTCAGCAGACTTACGATACCAGGTGACGCGCGGCTATGTCCGCCATGGTTGAGGTGCTCGTCAATGCAAAAGCAACCATCACGTTTGACCAATAACTCCGAGCAGCCATCACTCTCCTTCGCCACCGACCCCGTCGGCGACGTCAACGACTCTCCGCCTGTCCGCCCCGACCTTGAGCGGCCTTCGACGCAGGATCTGTGGGAGGAGTTGATCAGGAAGCGACCACGTAAACCACCCAAAAGCAACCCAAATATCAAGCGTCCCGGAACAGTAGGGCATATTGATGACTACGTCTGACACTGCGAAGGCTGTGGATGCTGGGCAAAGATGTTGCGAAGTGCTATCGTGAAACCTGATTCTGTGTGACGGGAATGTGCTGTGGAAACGCTGGTTATTACGTGGCGCGAACTGTTGATTGTCGTGGTTCTGGTCTTGGCGGTCTACATCGCGGAGATGTTGTTGCTTACGCGTTCGCGCAGGAACATCGGGTGGCGCATTTGGCGGAAAGGGGCTGCGGCCAACGCGCAGTCGCACGAAGTTGAGGCGGTCCGCACGGAACTGTCACAGCTGCGTGAGCAGGTTGCCAAACTACAGACTGAGTTAGATCAGATGAAATCCGTCGCGGTGAGCACCCCATACAGTCAGGCTATTCAGATGGTACAACAGGGCCTCGACGCCAATCAGGTTGCCGCGAGTTGCGGCATCTCGCGCGGCGAGGCGGAGTTGATTGTCGCCCTTTATCGTGCCAACGCTTCATGATACAAAATGACGTCGTCAACCAGCTGCAACTGCTGATAAAGACAGTTTCGCCGCCGCTGCTGGAGGTGGCGCAGACTCCGCTGGAGACACCGCAGTTGGTGCCCGGTCAGCGGCTCCAGGCGACCGTTCTGGCCAGCCTTGCCAATGGACGATTCCAGGCGCAGATCGGCGACCAGGTGCTGGACATGAACCTCCCCAAGAATACCCAGCCCGGCGACAAGCTGGATCTCATTTTTGTCACCAGCCAGCCGCGTTTGACCTTCGTTATGTCGCGCGAGATAACGCTCCCCCAGGGCGCCAAACCCGATGTTTCCATCAGCGACACTGCGCGTTTCCTCGGTGCATTGCTCGATAAGGTGGCTTCTCGCTCAGGCCCGGAAGCAGTGCCGCTGACCAAAACAGCGCCAGTGCTTTCCGCGGCGCCTGGCAACACGACGGACCTCGCGCAGGCGCTGCAAAAGACTGTGTCGCAAAGTGGGCTGTTTTACGAATCGCATCAGGCGCAATGGGTCTCGGGGGAGCGTCCGTTGACCGAGTTGCTGCAGGAACCCCAAGCGCAGTTGTCGCGACCTGGGCTATTGCACGCGCAATCCGGTCCTGAACACGCGTCTCCAGCGCTAACGCAGACCGGTCAGAGCACGGCGGAAATGCAGATATCTGCCAAAACTTCTCCGCAAAACGAGCCGGTGCATCCCCAAACTGCGCCCTTGGTGCAGCAGCAGATGGATGTGTTGGACAGCCGTCAGATCGTTTGGCAGGGCCAGATATGGCCAGGTCAGTCGATGGACTGGCAGATAGAGGAAAGAACTTCCCGTGAGTCCGGTCAACCGGAATCCGCGGAATGGCAAACGAGCCTGCATTTGCAGTTGCCGAGGTTGGGGGATGTGAACGTGGCGCTTAGGCTGGGTACGCAGGGGATTCAGCTCAGTTTCAAAGTTGCCGAACCGGCGACGGCCGACGCGATGCGCAGGAATCAGCTTGATCTGCATCAGGCGATGTCGGCTGCAGGGTTGAATCTTACAGGTGTGTTGGTGGAAGCTGCCATTGGACAAGCCTGACCCACGCCAACTGGCTGTCGCGCTCGCCTACCGTACAGGCCAAGCCGCACCGAAAGTCGTTGCAAAAGGGCGCGGGATGCTCGCTGAAACCATTATCGAGCGCGCCAAGGAAGCTGGTGTCTACGTGCACGAGTCGCCGGAACTCGTTTCGCTGTTAATGCAGGTGGATATTGATCAGCACATACCACCGGAACTCTATCGCGCCGTCGCCGAATTGTTGGCATGGATTTATCGTTTGGAGCATGGTGTGAACGGTATGTAAACAGAACCGCTTGTGAAAAGCCTGCGCCGGGACGGGTTTCGAAATGCATCCGCCCAGACGTTCTCCCTTTGTATTTGATGAGTCCGCCAATTGGCTGTAGGCCACATCATTGCGAGGAAGCGTGAGAGTTCCCCCTCCCCACAATGCAAAAACGCTTTCCAGCTTGGATTGATCGCGGTAGCAACGCTGCGTCTTCGATGCCGAATGTGCGTCTTGAAAAAAGCCTGGTGCTACGTGGAGCTTTTTGATATAGTAGCGGGCTTGGTGCGGCTTTGGCAGTAACGCGGTTGAAGGCGTCGGCGGTGGTTTGAAATTGTGCGCCGATGTTGACATCGATATGCAAGTTTGCTAAAGTCTCACCTCTCAACGGACGCGGGGTGGAGCAGTCTGGCAGCTCGTCGGGCTCATAACCCGAAGGTCGTAGGTTCAAATCCTGCCCCCGCAACCAGAGAAACAGTTCTTTAAAAATATACAGCCGATAGGTGTGGGCACTTGATTTAGGGGTAGTTGCCTCAGGGATTCCGCGAGGGATTTTTGGGGTAGCGAAGCTTAAAAAATGTAAGTGCTCATACTTGAAGTAAATTACTTTGAGTGAGCGACGGCGTTCTGAAACTGCGCAAGCGGGATTGGAATGCAAAACAGGCATTAAACTGAAGAGTTTGATCCTGGCTCAGATTGAACGC